>Ga0209269_1000048_pt1 | contig 240004 bp, 212 predicted proteins | sample MTBAKMMethaMetaG_FD_187455 | JGI IMG/M metagenome (GOLD analysis project Ga0209269, IMG submission 187455) | Enrichment culture microbial communities from Arthur Kill intertidal strait, New Jersey, USA, that are MTBE-degrading - MTBE-AKM (Arthur... | ecosystem: Environmental > Aquatic > Marine...
AAGGGGACGCGTGAGTTGGTGCGCGCATAGACCATGATGCCGTCTCTTTCGTTGATCTTCTCCCAAGGGCCGACCTTGCCCTCTTCCTTCGCCAGCAGGGACGTGGAGCACAGCAGTAAGACCAGAAACAGACCGACACTCATAGTGCATCTTCTCATACGTTCTGCTCTTTTATTTTAGGATGTTATAGAGGTACAGGGCGCTGTCGGCGGCGCATTCTGTGCCGATACCTTTGCCGCCGGCATCCGAACCTACCAAGTAGAGGCCTTTTATAGGGGTCTGTGGTTTGGGTTTCTTGGTACCCGTTTGTCCCACCTCTTGTGCCAGGCCGATGCATTCGCCCGTGTCCCGTCCGGTCAGTCCCGATGTCTGGGTAGTGTGGGTGCGTTGCTTCTTAATGATATATCCTTTTATTTCCGGGAAAAGCCTGGTCTCGGCGATGTGTTCGGCCAGGTCCAGCAGGCCATCGCATTGCGCGGCCTTGGAAACTTCACATGGCGCGGGAACGCCCACGATAAGGATGTCCTTGCCGAGGGGCGCAAGGGAAGGATCGGACATGCTGGGAACGGTTGCGAACAGGTAGAGGTCCTTGGGGATCTCTCCGGTTTCAAGGTAATTGAACATTTCATAGGGGCTCATATCCGGGCAGTGGAACATGCACGGAGCACGCATGCTGGTTACCTTGCGGTTAAGAAAGTACTTGGTGGCGATAAAGGCGCATGACATTTTAAGACCGGTTGCCCAGGTCGTGTACTCCTTGGGAAAGTTCTTTTCGCCTGCCATAGCGATGGTACAGTGGATGCCGGCGTTGGAAATGACGGTGTCGGCAGGGATGAATTCGCCTGTAGTGGTGGTGACTCCCTTGGCATGGCCTTTTTCGACCTCGATCTGCTTGACCTGGGTACCGGTGCGCAACGTCCCGCCGTTCTTCTCGAAACCCCGCAGGAATGTCTTGGGAATTTCGCTCGATCCACCGACGGGGTAGCCGAATCCGCGGCCGCGCACGGTACCGAACTGAATATAGAAGAAATCCGCCAGGGAGGCGCGCTCCCAGGGGATTACCATGGTGATCATGGTTTGTGTGACCATATTCTTCAGTAAATCCTCGGAATCGGTCAGGGAGGTGAAGAAATCTTTAACCGTAACATCTTCGAACTCCGAGAGATAAGGCGTATAAGGATTTGAAAGTTTACGCAGGAGATCGCTCAGTTCTTTTAATGAGTAATTTTTAAGGGTCTTGCGCAGGGTTGAGATGAGTTTCGGTTTGATCCAGCCCTTCAGATTTGCATTTAGGAAAGACTTGATTGCGATGGGGTTGATGAAACTATGCGTGATATGTACTGCTCCCTTACCCGAGAAATACATGTCGATCATGGGCTCCCGGAAGCACCAGGCCAGGTTCTCACCGACCATACCGGCAATCTTTCCAAACGGTCCGTTGGGTCCTTGGCCGAACATGTGCACGCCCGTGTCTACGACATAGCCGTCTTGTTCCAGGGATGAGCATTTACCGCCGATAAAACCGTTTTTTTCCAGGAGTGTAACCACATGGCCGTCGTGTGCCAAGAGTGCTGCTATGCCGGAACCGCCAGGTCCTGAGCCGATTACAACTATTTTTTTTGCATCCATATGCTTACCTCCCCTTTGGTTAGATTCAAATGTGCATGACAAACAACTACCACCTGAATATACTACAAACGATTTAAAAAGAACACTCCAAAGTTAGTATATTATAACTCACAATGAAATAATTGATGTGCCTTCGTGAGATGCATTGTCAAAGCGTCTATGGAGGGCAGGTTTCTAGGTTGAAGCCCACTACCCGACAAGAGGCGCGTTTTCGATACGTTTCCCGAAAATGGGGATCCTGCCCGAGGTATCTTGCGAAAAATGCACCGTATAAGCGAGATCTTGACTGTGGCGAGTCCAGATCTTCATTGCTCAATAGCCATGCCCGCAGCATAGATCACGCTCCGGAGCGAGGCTTTTACCGAGGAAAACAGAGTCATATTATCCCCGACCAGGAATAGTCCTCGGGCGTCATCCGGGCGTGCTCGACTGTGAGTTTGAGAATGGCGGGGTACTGTCCTGGCGATTGAAGACATGCTGCGGCGTCCCAGTGGTGAATCTCGTTCTCGGCTAGATTATCAGGGAACTGCGGAATTATGTGACGGATGTCATCGGTCATGATTTTATTAGTTTAGTATCCGGGATGCGCATGTATTGAAGCGCTGTTCTGCAGTAGGTAAGGCGGTGCGCCAGCCCACACCCGGCAGGGGCGAAATATGGAGATTCCTCCGGAGATTAAACCGGTCCGGCAGTGATAAACCAGCTTTGAGATGAAGTGCGATCGAATACCCATCCTCAGGTGGCAGCCATTTTTCGAGTCCGAACGTGATGTTGCAGGTGCTGCCGTACCAGACCGTGCACAGCAATAGCTACATTGTTCCCGGCAGATTGGGCATCGGTTAAAGGGCGTCCATGGATGATAACGTGCCGATCTCGATTCCCTTGAGCCTGTCATCTTCGATCACGAACCGATACGCCGGGGAGGATAGCCTGATATGTGCAGCGCTGGAATCATGCAACGTCCTGAACAAGTGTCCCATGCTTGAGCGACACGATGCCCTGCATGTAAAAGCCGAGTATGGCCAGGATATGTGATATGGAATTCTCTGTTCCGGCCGCCCAGGGTCAGATATGTGGTCAATGGTTGATACAGATGCAGAAGCTCATCCTAGCAACCATAACGCAAGGCATAATCGGCAAAGCTCAGGCCATCCAAAGCGGGCAGAGAGGTTGAATCCCACTGGCAGCAGTCGACCTTACGGTACTTTCGGACAAGCGCGGAAAAGATCCTGACTGCTTCGAAGACGGTCTGGGTGTTGAGGCCCAGGAAGCGTATGAGATAGTGAAGATTGCCGATCTGATCAAAAGGGTGCATGCTGGGGTTCATAGGGTATAAAACACTGTCTCTGACGATTACGGATTAAAACTGAAGGGCTTGAATTCATCTCCTCGTGCTCAGTTCGTGCATGATGGGTACGGTAGTGGCATAGAGCGGTTGCGCTAATTGCGCGCCCATAACTATCAGATCACCATTAGTTAAATAACCACGGGCCTTAACGCCTGTATATGGAGATGTATCATAAGTGTTTTCATCGATGTCTTTCTTTTTCAGATGATAAGTTTGCCGCCAAACCCTCAGGTCTAGCCCCGACAACAACGTTTTTATTTAGATCCTTTCCCCCTGCGATAGGCGCTTAAGATCAATCTGCCCTAGAGGCGATGAATATATTAAATTGCTAACATTTGATTGCTGTATAAATTAAACCCGTAAAACTGATATTCTAAGGGAATATTCTGAGCTATGTTATAAATAATTAACTTGCAAACCGCCATATTTATTGTATTAATGGTATTCTGGTTAAGAATAACGTTGTTCAAGCGTCGGTAGGATTATATGGGATGTGCTGCATACCGTTTTGGGCGGAGAAAATAAAGGATGTCGGAAGAAGGTATCAGGCCGGAAAGGCCTAGAGAAAAAGCTGTGCATGTACGAAGCCTGCATGAATATGGCGATACTTCACCGGCATATTTGGAGATTGCCCAGACCTATGCCAGTCCGTGGTTAATGGGGCCGCCCTTGTGCGACGAGCTTGTTGATCTTGTTGAACATATGTTCGACCAGGAAGAGGCCCTGGTTATGCGGCATATCAAACCCTATCGCCTGGGCAAGACCGCTGAGGCAATCGCCACGGATCTCAAACGCCCCGTAGATGATATCGCTGCCATCTTGAAACGGCTCTGTGAAGTAAAATGCATCATCGTGAGTCATGGGTCTAATGGTAATGAAAGCTATTTTTTCATGCCGCTCTTTCCGGGTGTTATGGAAAACATCCTTTTCCGTAATTCGCACGCAGGGATCACCCCTTGGCATGAGCGCTTCGCTCTTCTTTTTGACAAGCTCTACAATACTGGCTACGTGATCGATTATGGCAAATATCCTGCCGAGATGGTGCGCTTTCTACCGGTGAATCAGAGCATTACATCAGACGCCAGGGCCTGGCCCAGCGACCGATTGGAAGAGATTCTGGATCGCTTCCGGTTCTTCGCCGTAACCTATTGCCAGTGTCGGCTGACCATGGATCTAAAAGGAGAAGCCTGCAGCAAACCCTTGGAAACCTGTGTCATGATGGGCCGTCTGGCGGAACAGATGATAAACAGAGGCCGTATGCGGCGGATCGATAAACACGAAGTCCTGGACATAAAAAAGAATGCCGAGGCCCAAGGGCTGGTGACATGGGTGGGCAATGTGGAATCCATAGCCGGCTCAAACGTATCTTGTTCGTGTTGCGGATGCTGCTGCTACATGCTGCGTATGACCACGCAGTTCAGCGTGCCGACCATGATTGCGCCACCGCATTTCCTGCCGCAACACCAACCTTTACGCTGTCGGACCTGCGGGGCGTGTGCGAGCGTCTGTCAGACCGGAGCGATCACTGCGGATACCTCCCGGAAGACCCGCATGTTTAATCCTTCACGATGCCTTGGCTGCGGGCTGTGCGTGGGGGCCTGCCCTCATACAGCTTTAGTGCTGCAAGAGGCTCCCGGGGGCAAAAAACCGCCGCGTAATGCCCTTGCGTACCTGAGCAGGATTCTCCCTAACATCATTAAAAATACTTTCTATGCAATGAAGACTCATAAGGCAAGATGTAGATAAGGTATTGAGATGAAGGTGATTGGAACGTGTGCGGCAGGAATGGCGCGGATGTCACCACTTTTGGAGCCTGCTCAGAAACCGGATGTCGCGCGCTGTTATCAGAAAGAGGGTTTCATCTTCGATACCGGGGAACAATTTATGGCCATGGTATGTGCCAACCAGATACGACTCTGCCGGGAACTCAGCTGGCTGATCAGATCTTCGGTTTTTACCTGAAGACGGCCCATTGACGTAATGGCAAGATCTACCCCATGCCCACATCAGGGAATCTCCGGGAATTCATAAAGGAACTGCCAGACTTGTTCAGGTTCCACAACCTGGGCAACACGAGCGAGGCGGATTTAACATTGCAATACGTCGGAAAAGAGGCCCTGGACTGGGTCATGGCACCCCTATGGCATCATTCACCCTGAGCAAGGCCTGGAAGAGGTCTCCATCCCGCACATCATCGGGTTAATGGGACTCTACGAGATCCTTCTACTGCTCCAGCGCGGTATCGGTTCGTTACCGGTTGCGCTCTATCAACACTGCAAAAATTCAATATGACCTGGCATGCCGGTGAAAATGGTGGTCATTGAGAACCGGGCCGTGCATGGAATCGAGACCGAAGAAGGATCCATCGACGCCGACCATGTCATCGGCGCTACCACGGCCTCAGTGGCGCGGCCGCTCATACCCGATCTCCCCGATGGTATCATGAACCCGCTCGAAACCGTCCGCTACAATGCTACGGTCCACGTAACCCAGGCGCTGAAAAACCGGCTGTTGCCCGGTAAGATCTACATCCTCGCCTTGCCCCACTCAGAGGGTAGTTTTCTGCCGGTACTCAATGGCTGCAGTAAGAAGTTGCCCTATTTCGCCTCTTCCGGGAAGGGTCTGACGCACTACGTTACCTACGGAATGCGCACCCGAGAACTCGAGAAACTGCCGGACGCCCAGATCGTCGATCGGGTCATTGGGGGTCAGGCGCTTCTTGCCATTGCCTTACCAGGATATCATTATGGCCTAGGTGGTGCGTTGGACGGAGGCCGTCTATCTTGAGTTTCCCGGTTAATTTCCGGCCATGTACTAGCTGAAGCGCAACCACCTGCGGGACGTAAAAGGGTTGTACCAGGCCGGTGAGTACATGTACCTCGTTTCCTGCGCGGAAGGTGCTTTTCGCAGTGGTGATAATGCCGCGGCGGATATCTTGGCCGGGTGCTGAAACCTTGCAACAGTAAAGGTGCTACTAAGACAGTAGCGTATCGGCTCGTATTCTTGGATTCAAAGCGATATTGTATGAGGATCGCAACATGCCCCTTTTGTAATTGATTGGATTGAACATCCAGAATGCAGGAAGGAAGTGAATCCGCGCTGGAGATTGTGCGCCTTCAGAATATATGACCAGCGCACAGATCCAACGCAAGATGACCAACTCCAGTAGGAGGTCATATAGGTGAACGGCTAAGTTCGTATATTGAGTATTAGCTAACGTCAACGCGCGGTTCTAGAAAATCAATAGTTTTCTTAATGTAATTCTCATCGTCAATGGTGACGCTGATGGCCTTTTGCGGGCAAACCTCCGTGCATCTGCCACAGGCGCGGCAGCGATCCGTAACCATGGCACGTTCGCCCTTCAGTTCGATGCCTCCATAAATGCATGCATCCAGACACATCCCGCAGCCCACACAGGCATTGTTATCGATGTGAGTATTGACGCCAGGCATTTTATAAAACCAATCTGTGAGATCTGGCGGCATGTATTGTGTGGCCAGCGAGATGCAGCAGCACGGACAACAACTGCACACGGTAAAAAGCTTATGGTGGGGGCCGATTCCGAGCCATAGGCAGTCCATCGAGGCCTTGCCTACAATATTTATCAGACCGGCCTCACGGGCTTTGCAAATATGTGCACGGGCTTCTTCTTTGGAGACCGATCTAGCCATGGTGGGATGGATGCCCTTGGCGGTTTCACCGATGAATAGACAACCTAGGCTGTGGGGATAGTCTTTGCACTTATTGGAATCGCGGCAGAGACAGAAATCCATGATTGCGCGGTAACTCGATTTTTCGATAAAGTGATCTAAGACCTGCGGCGCCAGGACCATATCTTCTTTGGAAACGCTTTCACCAATCTGGATAACGCCTTTCTTGGGTAGGCAGACTAAAGCATCATCGGGAGCCAGTATGCGTTGCTTCTGTTTACGGGCGTGATTCTCAAATTTCTTCATAAGGGGAGATCTCACCAGGCCTGTGCTGTAGGTCATACGATAGAAAAGTTTACTTATTTTGGCATAAAGGATCTGTCTATCCATTGCTATCACCTCCCTTAATCAATCTGTTTTAACGCTGCCTATCTATACTCAGCGTCTTGAAATAAAATCATTCCAATCCATTGCAGGGATATCTTGATTCTGGTTAGTTAAGAAACAATGGGAACGAATAAATGCCATGCCATATCAATGTTGTACTGATATAACCTGATTTGCCGCAACGCAATATATGCAGTTCCGTTAGTCGATGTCCTCTGTTTATGGGTCTTAATAAAATAACCGGCATAACTGCTATTTTATAAATAATCACATTATCTTGGGCTAGTAGTGGCCCCACTACCAGCTTTCATGGCCGGCAGGAAGCTATTTTTCATTTTATTGACTACCACCCCTGCGGAGCCTGTGAAAACATTGGGGTGTAGAGCCTCGATCATCTTAGTCAGAAAGCTCTGGTTCTTGTTGACGGAGGCCGCTATCGCCGCAGGATCAAGTTCCTTAATGAGTCTCGTCATAAAGCTCGGGTTGCTATTAATCGCAGAGGCCAAGGCCTTCGGATCGAGATTGGCAATCATCTGCGACATGAAATCCCCATTCTTGTTGACTGCGTCGGCTATGACCCTGGCATCCAGAGTAGACATCATACCGGAAACTAAACCATCGATATTAGCCAGCTTGCCAGCCAAGGCTCCGATATTCTCAAATAGCTTGCTCATTTTTTCCTCCTTTAAGGGATATCAATTTTGTATGTTAACAATCTATAACATACTACTGAATTAAACAAAACAAAAATAACATAACCACCATGGGGTATTAATCCTAGTGTTGCAATGGAATACGGAGTGTCCGGTATGATCTAGGCTGTTGTGCGGTGATCGCACAGGAATAAGGTGTTCAATGTCGGCCTGCCTATTGGTTAGGCTCGGGATGGTTTTATCGGTCATGGGCATCATCATTGCTTGACCGATAATATGGTCGCAACGTGGTCTTTTGTTGGAAACAATTTAATATTGACCCTTGATATCAGTCGTCAGTCATGATAATTAAGTTAATTATTAATAACTAAAATATTGCCTTGGGTGCCAAGGAGCGATTTATTTGATTCCCGTTTCATGGGTCTCATGGAAGCGCTCAGGCTCTTGTGGAATGTAGATGTGAGCACGATTTACCTTGTATGGGGGGGCGTTAAAAAATTGATCAGAAAATCGGTCAGGAGGTAATGGAATGAATAAATTGATGTTGGTTGTCTGTGCGTTAATGGGTAGCTTGTTGTTCTATTTTCGAAAAGAGGTAAAGATTCTCCTCGGCAAATAAAGATTGGTCGAGGCTTGAGAGCATATCCTTTGTGTGGGCCTGTCTTGCATCCTTTCGCAGAGGGATGGAAAATTTAGGATTATCAAGGCATTTCCGCGTTGTTGTGTATTCCTGAAGGAGGGGCTTCACATGCATTTGATAGAAGTTGTAGTAAATGGTTCTGGTTGAGTTGATTCCAGGTTTGCGCCGCATGATGGGCTTTATATTGCGCTCTTGAATAAGCGCTTTTATGGGAGGCGAATTCCTTGTCTTGGAGACGAATGGACGACTTTTTGTAGGCCACTGTGCCAATTGTCACAAGATTCGCAAGAGAACTCTTCAGCGAGGTACTCTGGGGCATCATTGAGGAGATGAACGGGTGCATTACGGATTTCAGGTTCCATATCATTATTTCTGGCGGAGGTGGTATGGATAACGCCGACTTTATCCTTAATCTTATAGATATGAAGTTGGGTTGCTTTATGAATCATCATGTTATTGGAGGCTTATTACTACGCCAAAATATCTGATCCTCGTGTTGCCTATGACATATCTTTGCTTGGAGCTTCATTAGGAAGACTGAGCAGAATCATGGAGGGGTAGGGATATGAAAACCATGATGAGAAATCTGGTTCCGGTCCTCGCAGCCCTGTGTGTTCTCCTGTCAGGGTGTACCAAAAAGGATAAGGGGGCAGACTTGGCTAGTCTGTCAAGTGAGGGAGTATTCGCTGAGGATACGCAATATGTCTATCTGAGTCAGCTCCTAGGCGGCATGTCGCAGCGTGACTTATTCGACCTCTTGGAGATCGTAGTGGTAAACCTCAATACAGCCGTCCGCCACGGGGATGCTTCTCATGAAGACTTTGCAGCCATCAAAAATATCATTGTCAATGTGCATGAATGGATGAACTCTGTCAAAGCCACGAATTCAGCTTTTGATTTGGCTAACAGCCCTATGGTTGAGCTCATAGATATGATGGTTGAAAATGACGTAGGGAATATACTGACCGATGCCGTTCGGGCTGCCGGACCGGATATACTAGTTACCAATGTATATCCCATGCTGGTCTATTTCATAACTTGCGACCAACAGATCGTCAAGGATGCCGTGGCAGGTGTCACGGTCAAGGATCTAGGTTTTGATGCCAGCAAGATCAATAAAGAAGATTTCCAAAAGGCCATATCGGCACTACACGGTATCTTTGATGCCGAGGATGCTGATTATCAAGCGATCCGCACCGACCTAACAACCCTCTTTGATATCATAAAAACCAAGAGTTCCGATCTCACGATCGGCGAAGTTAAAGACTTTGTTCCAGGTCTGGGCTTGACTATTGATTCTGACATGTTATCTGTTCTCCTCGATGTTTTCAGTGCAGAGCTCGAACTCGTGGATGAAGACCCGGCAATCAAGGTAGACCTTAACAAACTCGTGTACGCTTTCGATCATCTCATAACCGTATCAAAGGCTCCGGATGGTATTAATTCCTGGGACACGCGTTTCATGACCGACTTTGAACGTATACTCTTCTGTCTTGAGGATGTTCTCAAACCTGCCAACATGTGGAATCTGAAAGCTTTTATGTACCAGGTTCTCGAAGGAGTTGATAACATGCAGGGGGCTGACAACGTCTATGGTTTGACCAGCAGCCTGGCGGAAATCTACAAAACGCGTAATGCGACCACCAACATTATACCGGATCTGGCCGAAATCGATTATGCCCTCTATTGCAACATGCTTCAGTTGAATATGAGCTATACGCCTACGGTAAACGATACAATCAAGGTCAGTGAGCTGCGATCCACCTTGTTCCTGCTGGATGTCCTGAAGAATCTTTCGGATGGCATCATACAATTGCCCTATGGTCTCAACGGGCTTGCCCTATCTCTGGTGGAGGTCGATCCCAGTGTGCCGGTGAATGCCAGGAAAGATATATTGGAGCTTGTTGTCGGCTTACTGGCAGAGGGTATGTATTGCTATCCGCAAGGTTATCATGACAGCTTTGAAACCAATGCCGCGTTGGGAAACAGACCATATCCGGATCCGCTCGCGGGCTTGGACTGGGTGTTTTATCAGGAAAGCATAGGGATTGACCTTGCCGGATTTCCGATCACCATCCCCGGCGCCATGAATCTGCTAACCTCGGTTTTTGATTATCTGTTCATCGATAATGTGCTTCTTGGTATTTTGGCTGATCCCATGCCCGCCCTTAACGAGCTGGTTGGTAACAACGGGACGAAATATTCCACTGGAAGTCATCACCGCTTGATGAGTATCGCCGCTCCAATCTTAAGCTATTATTATGAGCGGGGCTATGGTTCAGAGATGATCAGGATGGCGGCTGCTCTCAATGAGATACCCTTGGATTCGTATAAGAACTTGTATTGGTATGGTAGCAACGCCACACTCCGTCAGGACAGACTTGGAACTGTTTTGGAAAGCATTGAAGGTCCCCATGGGTATGGCTTGGCATACTACGCCTTGCGAGGCGCATCTCCGGCAAGGGACGAGAGCAAAGCCGATATCCTCGATCCAGCCCTGGACCTGATTGTACGTATGCTTTATAAGCTCGCGACCACAAGCCGTGGAGCCAACAGCAATCTCCTCAGGGAATTCTGTAATGTGTTGGCCGGTTCGGACACGGTAAAGAAGACCAATCAGGAGATCGTTGATACGCTCTTCAAGACTAATGGGCCGTTAGAAAACCTTTATACCTTCCTTAACCAAAACCATGTCCAGCTTACCCAGATCGTCGGTTCTGTGGGAAAGGCGATAGACAAAGCCCTGGATCAAACGAATAATGGCGATAACACCAATAATATCTTTTATGCTGATAGTGAGCATGTCGTCGCGCTGCTCCAGGCCATCCTGGGAACCCTTGGAACTGAACTCAGCAGCCAGACAAACAGCACCGCAGTAAAGACCATGGTAAACAACGTGCTTGTTCAGAACGACGTGGATTCGGCCGTCACCGCGGCCGTTGCCAATCTTACGGGAACGGTATGCGGCAACGCGGATCGCATTTGCAGCGATATTTCCCAGGCCCTGCCTGCCGCTCAGCAACTCGTTGATGCTCTGAATATCGACATCAGCTATGACCGCAATCAGACCAAGATTCAGCCGTTGGTGGATTACCTCGCTCAGGAGGTCAACGGGCAGGAAAATCCATTGATCTTCAATCTCAAGGCATTGGGGTATAAGCTGGCGGGCATCTATGATGCTACCTATAATACTAATCCGAAAGCTTTGAAGATCTATGACAACACCCCGGTAACGGATCTCATCATGCACCTCGTCGGCGACGATGGCCTGTATCGTCTCGAACCTTTGACGGACTTCATGAGCGATCTTACCGCAAACAACGGCGATCTCCTCTGCCGTATGTTGGGTGTGGGCGAATCAAGCTCTGTGGATTTCGAGTTCTACCTTGAGAAGCTCCTTGGCGAGGATATGGGAGACATGATTTCCTGGACTTTTTTCAAGTCCCTATTCATCTCTTACAATGACAATGATCCTGTCGTTCTCGCAGTTTTGAAGATCATCCATCTGGACCACAAGGGCCAACCGATCGAGTTCAACGGCGTTTTGTACGATATCAACACGTTTATCAAACAGATGGAGTTCCAGCCTGGCAAGTCATACTTTGATCGGCTCTATGATGTACTGGGGATTGTCATTAAGTACTACTGCGCATAATGTAAGCTCTCAGCAGGGAACTCAGGTGCATATCGCCCGGGTTCCTATGTAATATAATTCATATTGTCTGAAGAAAATTGATTGGGGGTGCGCGCCGATGAGGAGACTGCATGGTTTTATTCTGCTTCTTATTGTCTTAACCCTAGGGCATGCCCTGCCGGCCAGTGCCGAGGGGTGGGGTGATGCTTATGGTGTCGGAACCCGTGCTATCGGCATGGGTGGGGCATATTGCGCTGTTGCCAATGACCATACGGCAGCCTATTACAATATGGCAGGGCTGGGGCAAGTTCAGAAAAATATTATCGCTTTGGAATTTGAGTATGTGAAGCCTCGTATCGATGTACAAAGCGTAGCAACCGGCGCAGATATTAGAGTCTATAATGCGGATGGCTCGATTCGGTCGGATCCTACTAACGGTATGGCCGGAGATGGCCTTGATTTTAATTCCCCGGTGTTTGGATTCGTGCTCAACCTCAATGGGGCGTTGGACCCGCTTATCAAGCCGGTAGCTAGCAAGTTTACTCCCAAATATAGGCTGCCCCGCATCAACTTAGGAGGGATTATCGCTGTGACCGAAAACATCGATAACATCCTGCGTACACGGTTTCATCCGCCGGACGAGCCGCATCTAATCTCCTATGGAGATATAGTCAACAATGCCATGATCAAGATTGGCTTCGGTGTAGAGGCCGTTGAAAAGCTTTTCTTTCTTGGCGCCGGTGTCAACTGTCTTCCGAACGGAGAAGGTACGCTGTATGCCTATAATTATCGTTTTTCTGATAATAATCGATTTGCCATGCAGGGCAATCTGCGCGTGAACATGATGTATTCTCCCCAGTTCGGCCTACTCGTCACGCCCATGGACCAGAAACTCAAACTCGGATATTCCTACCGCGGCCATTCTGAGATCAAATTCGAACGTCTCGATATCGCCGCCACAATTGAGCTCGGTCAAATGTTTTCCCTGCCATTGGCCGGTGAGATCTACACCAGTTATAATCCGGATATGCATACCGTTGGAGTATCCTATATGTTCGATTCTTTGCTGTTAGCCTGTGATCTGGTCTTGAAGAAGTGGGGTGATTTTGATTTCAGTGAGGCTGAAAAGGGAGTTTTTGCCGAGCCCTATCGCGATATGTATGGTATGACCGGTATTATCCCGAATGGCCCGGAGTTCGAGGATACAGTTGATATTCACCTAGGCGCTGAATTGAAGCTCGATGAGCATTCCACCATCAGAGCCGGTTATCAATACCGGCCGACCCCTGTTCCCAATCAGTCCGGTAAAATCACCAACTACATTGATATGGATCAGAACATTTTTTCCGTGGGTGGGAGCTATCATATCGGCAGACCTGATATAGAACTCTTCGGGGCGCTGCGTTACTTCATGTTCGATGACTTCACGGTGGATAAGACCGGGGTCGCGAGTGTTACTTGGGGGGAAGAGGATTTCAACCAGCAGCAATCATACAAGGTTTCTGGAGATGCTTATATGGCCTCCGCGGGTGTCAAATACGCGTTCTAAGGTTATAATAATGCAACCCACACGCAGACATATTGTCTGGGGTGGGTTTCTTTTTTGCCCGATTTGTTCCTGGTCTCGTTCAGGGAATGGGCATACCTGACGGCAGTATTTTCAATACTATTGAGAGGATTGCAGGCATTCTAACCTATTGTCGCATGATCAATCCTCATTCAATGATACACATTTCAAACCCGCGGGCCATGTCAAGGATATTCGGCCAGTCTTGAATAATAAGCTGAAATATCGTCAAGAAGATTATAAGAGTGCTATAGAGAAAACGCGCTTAAGAGAGTCCGGTAGAATAAAATAAGGGCGCCTGCCAGCGCCCTCTACAGGAATTAATCCTTAAAATAACTTAGGCCATACTTCTCACCAATCTCTTTGCGGGATTTGCGATAAGCCACTTTCAATGCCGGCATTAAATTTATGAATTTCATGGCCTCAGTCATGGGGCCATCGACCTTGAGTTTCTTCGTAACCATTGCCGTCATGGGAGCCATCTTGCCCATCATGACATCATCGAAGTCTGCTAGTGCCACGGAATACTTGATTTTAGGCCGATCCGAAGCACTCCAATGCGTCAGTATGTTACCATCCGTGGTGACCTCGCATTCACATACGGCCAGTCCAGGGAATGTATACCCGAAGAAGTCATTTTTTCCTTTGAAGATGTCCTTGATTAAGGGTCGGTTGTCAGCACAGACATAAGTAATGGTATTCTCCAAAAATTCCTTGAAAATATCAGGGGTCATCCCAGGAATTGATTTTTCACTCATGCTTCACCTCCTTAGATTTTTAGTACAGTCGCTCCCTCGCGTATGAGGGATATCCACAATCAAACAGACAGCAATGTGCCATGGCTTCTTTATTAAGTTAATAGTTTATAACATTCGGGATGGCCTTCGTCAAGCATTTTCATTCCGTTCCTTGTCTATCAACACTTCTTCGGTTTGTAGTTCACAAAACCGTGCCATAATCGATAACACGTATGCGGATACAAATGTTCTTTGGTATCTTAATGTGACGGCGTTACAGGTTTTCCCAGAGGGCATTTTCAAGAAACACATTCACGCAGTCCGGGCACAGCTGGGTCCCGCTGGCCTCTTTGATGATCTGCAGGGCTTTCCCCAGTTCCATCCCTTTTCGATAGGGCCGGTCACTGGTCAGCGCGTGGAACGTATCTCCTACTGCGGTGATGCGCGCCCATAAGGGAATTTTGATACCTCCGATCCGGTTGGGGTAACCCTTGCCATCTATTCGTTCATGATGATGCAGGACCAGGGGTATGATTTTGGCGAGCGACGGGACCGGTTGCAGGATCTCGGCACCGATAACAGGATGGCGTCGGATCATCTCAAATTCTTCAGCGCTCAATTTGCCGGGTTTTAGCAGTATGCTATCGAGGATGCCGATTTTTCCTATATCATGCAGGCGGCCGCCCAGTTTTATAACCTCGATATCTTCGTGTTTGATGTCCATATGCTTGGCAATCTGGGCCGCGATTTCAGCCACGGCCTCGGAGTGCCCTCGGGTATACGCGTCGCGGGCTTCCAGAGCGCAGCACAGGCTCGTGATGCTGGCCAGGATGAGCGCACGCTCCTTTTCGAGGCTCTCCTTCTCTTTTGATATGAGTAGCAGTCGGTCGGAGAGAATTTTCTCCACCAGAATGACGAGTTGGTCGATATTGAAGGGTTTGACGATATATGCGTCTGCGCCGAAATGCATCATGCGACGCATGATTGGCCGGTCGTTGTTGGCGCTCATCACCACGAAGGGTATGGCAGAAAAAACCGGTGAAGCATGTACGGCCCTGCAGAATTCTTCGCCGTTCATGATGGGCATGTCGATGTCGCTCAGGATGAGATCTGGGGTGCAGTAGCTGAGGACGTCCATGGCTTTGGCGCCGTTCTCGGCCGCTATAACTCTGAAGCCGACTTCATTAAGACCCTTATTCACCACGCTGCGGATCGTGCGCGAATCCTCGACGACCAGAATTATCTGCTCCTTATGGGTTGTGGACTTTGACAAAACCTTTCCGATGCTCTCAATGATGAACTCCTTGGCCTCAGCCTTGGAGATATAAAGCGATGCCCCGGACAGAAAGCCTTTCTCAATATCGGAATCATCATCCAGGTTGCTCAGCATAATAACCGGGATATGCTGGGTGCGCGGGGTTTTTTTCAGTTTGGCGCAGAGCTCGAGTCCATCCATGGCGGGCATGTCGACATCCGTGATGATGAGATCAAAATCCTCGGTCGAGGCATGTTTAAAAGCCTCTTCGCCGCTGCCGGCCTGGACGACCTCTATGCCGATCTCCTCAAGTTGATGAGCCAGCGCCTTACGTATGAATGAGCTGTCGTCAACAACGAGGATGCGCTGTTTCTTCCAGGGGGCCTTGTCGATCATATGATCACTATCGGAACAATGAGCAATTGTATTGAATTTTCAACTAGGTGGACAGTCGGTGTCCTATGATTGCTTTTCGGGACAGTCGAAGGGAGCCAACTCTGTTTCTCGTGCATTTATCAATAGCTCCCCCTGGATCCCACGGGCACTGCTTATGGAATCCAGGGGGCTGCTTGCCTAGCCCACGGCGGAAAAGCCGAGGTAAGGTATTCTTAAACAGCCTGCTCTTTCAAGCAGGATTATGACGGTGATATGGTGGAGAGCTCTTTCTTAAAGGAATAGAAGTAGACCGCGCCGATGAAGATGAATCCACCCACAATATTTCCTATGGTTACGGGGATCAAGTTCCACTGGATGAATTGCGCCCATGTGACATTGGCACCCAGCATGATGCCTGCTGGGATGAAATACATATTGGCGACACAGTGCTCAAAGCCTGAGGCTACGAATGCCATGATGGGGAACCAGATGCCGAAGAACTTTCCGATCATGGCCTTCGATGAGAAGGCTAACAGGATGGCTACGTTTACGAGCAGGTTGCAGCCGATGCCCTTCATGAATGCGGACCAGTAACCGATGGTGCCGGCTGCGATATAAGGCAGCGTCTTGGCCTCGGCAATTGCGATGGCGTTCTGCCCGAAGACCGTCAGTTCGGGGCCACCGCCTTTGCAGAAGGGGCCGACGACCATCAGGTAGGCCCAGAAAACCGAGCCAATAAAGTTTCCAATATAGACCCAGAACCAGGCATTGGCCACTTTGCTCCATGTGGTTTTTTTCTGGAACACGGCCATAGGGATAAGCATCGTATCGCCGGTGAACAGCGACATGCCGGTAAGTACGATGGCAATGAGCCCAACCGGGAAGACCGCGCCTGCAATAAGTGACTTGAATCCGGGTCCTAAAGTTTTATCCACCCCTGTAGCGCAAACAGTACAAAGGGCGCCGCCTACCGCGATAAAAAGGCCTGCCATAAAGCTTCTCACCAGGAAATTGGTGGCGCCCAAGTTTGCCTTGTACATCCCTGCATTTCCTGCCAATTCAACGATTTCTACCGGTTTGTGAGACATATGTTCCTCCTTCTAGGTTGATAAAGAATGGATTACGTATCATCAGAGTATATGAAGCGGGAATATGTGTGTCAAGGTGATTTCAGGTACAGGGTCGGAACGGGTGAACGCAGGGCAAAGGAAAGCACCCATCCTCACAGAAGGCGGTGAAATAGATCCCAGGAGAACCGATTCGGGAAAGCTCCCCATAAGCTCCCGTCGGTATGTTTCTGCAGTACCGAGATCATAGGATGTGGATATGGAGATGATTTCCACTTTTACAAACCGGATGGCACTGGGTATAATAAGTTATGGCGCATATGAGCCTGCCATCCGGGTATCAGCGACTTGTGGAGCGTCTGAACCGCTTCCCCCAGGGCGCGCCGCCATCGGAGACCCTTTACCGCATCCTCAAAGTTCTATTCTCCGAACAAGACGCCGCCCGGCTGGCCTTGCTGCCCATCAAACCCTTTACTGCCAAGACCGCAGCGCGGGTGTGGAAGATGCCGGGACACGAGGCCCAGAAGGTCCTGGACGATCTGGCGGAACGGGCCATTCTCCTGGATATTGAACAGAAAGGGCAATCGACTTACGTACTGCCGCCCCCCATGGCCGGATTTTTCGAGTTCTCAATGATGCGACTGCGTGATGACATCGACCAGAGGCTCTTAGCCGAACTCTTCCACCAATACCTCAACGTGGAAGAAGACTTCATTCGCGAGCTTTTCGGCGCAGGCGACACCAAGCTGGGCCGGGTCTTCGTCAATGAACCGGCCCTGGCCCCGGAACTGAGCCTGACGGTCATGGACTATGAACGCGCCGGCGAGGTCATCCGGACTGCCGCGCACATCGGTCTCGGCGTATGCTACTGCCGCCACAAGATGGGGCATCTGGGGAAGGCCTGCGCTGCTCCGCTGGACATCTGCCTGACCTTCAACAATACGGCGGCCTCCCTGATCAAGCACGGGGTCATCCGGCGGATCGACATTTCCGAAGCCCTTGACCTGCTGGCTCAGGCCCAAAGCTTAAACCTGGTGCAGTTCGGCGATAACGTGAGAGAGGGCGTGAACTTCATCTGCAATTGCTGCGGTTGCTGCTGCGAGGCCATGCTGGCCTCTAGGCGCTTCGGATTCTTGCATCCGGTGCATACCACCAATTATCTGCCCACCCTACAGGCGGTGACCTGCACCGGGTGCGGCAAGTGCGCTGAAGTTTGCCCGGTTCAGGCCTTGGGGCTGGTCGCGGCCCATGATCCGCAGCATCCGCGGCAAAAAACGGCGCAAATCGAAACCGCCATCTGCCTGGGCTGCGGGATCTGCGTGCGGGTGTGTCCGCAGAACAGCCTGCGGCTTACGCCACGGGACAAGCGCGTGATCACGCCCCTGGATTCAACCCATCGGGCCGTGGTCATGGCCATTGAACGGGGTGGGCTGCAGAACCTGATTTTTGACAACCAGGCCTTGTGGAACCACCGCGCCATGGCCGCCGTCCTGGGAGTCATCCTGCGGCTGCCGCCCATCAAACAGGCCCTGGCCGGCCGGCAGGTCAAATCACGCTATCTTGAAGCCCTTATTGCACGGATGCGGCCTTGATACGGAAAATGAAATGTGGTGAGAATATCTAAGGAGGAGCGTATGCCAACGGATGTCGTCAAGACGGTCAAAAAGGTAGCGGAACAGGAGGGCGTGCTTATGGGCGTGGCGCGTGCCGAGATGCTTAATGCCGAAGCGCCGCACGGGTTCAGGCCCATGGACCTGATGCCCGAGGCCAAAAGCATGCTCGTCTTTGCCAAGCCTCTGCCGCTGAGTGTTTTCCTGACCCCCGAAAGTGTCAAGAACACCTTTTACCAGCGTTCGGCCTATATGTACTACCTGCTCATGGACAAACTGGCTGATGCCGCGAGCATGTTGATCCAGGAGGCCGGTTACCTGGCGCTTCCGATCCCGGCCTACAGCCCCTTAACATTTCACAAGGGCGAGCCCAGGGGGTATATCAGCCTGAAACATGCCGCGGCCGCCGCCGGGCTGGGCAAACTCGGGCGCAATACGCTCCTCATCAACGAGAGCCATGGCAATATCATGCGCTTAGGCGCCCTTTTGACCGCCATGGAATGGCCGGAATATGCGCTAAAGAGCGATTTCGAGCCTTGTCCGCAGGAGTGTCGCGCCTGCGAGCGCACCTGCCCCATCGGCGCTATTCAGGACGGCACGGTCGACAAGCTCGCCTGCCTCGGCAAGTGTATCAAACATGTCATGCTGCCGCCCGCCTTCATGCTGCCCACGCTCAAGCGGCTCGTCGCCGGCAGCAGGGTGTTGACCCGTTTCATGGAGCTGAGCTCGCTCAACTTCTTCGAAACCTACGGCATCGACTGTACGGCCTGCCTCAAGGCCTGCCCGCATTTTCCAAACCCGAAAAAGATCGCCGTCGGGGGGGAGAAGAAAAAAGGGCGAGCCTCCCAGCAGGTGTCGATGACCTGTGGCACGCTTTTCTGACGCGATGTTCGTGACGGATGCTTTTAAAAGATTTCACCTGAGAGCGGACGATGTCAAACCGGTTGAGGTTTGCTCCAGTGCCCGCAGATGGGCGATGCGCTGGGCCGTGTCGGGATGTGTTGACAGCCCCAGGTTGGCCCAGCCCAGCCTCTCAGGTATGTTGCCAGGCTTACAAGGATATCTTGGAGGGGTTTGGTGCCCCAGCCTTTATGGATGAGCCAGTATCCGGCCACTTCATCGATCTCGCTTTCGAAGCGGCGCGAATAGCCGGACTTTACCATGAGGGTGGGCAGCGAAGCCGCGATGGAGGTCACGTCGCCCGCCAGGATGGAGATGAGCAGGAAAACACCGGCGTCCTGCAGGATGCTGCGCAGCGCATGGCGTTTTTCCACATGCGCCATCTCTTGGGCCAGAACGGCGGCGATCTCCTTATCGTCCTTGGCCAGAGCATCCAGTTCATCGGTGATGACGAAGGCGCCACAAGGCAGGGCCAGGGCATTGGCCCCTAGACCTCCACACTGACGGAATTCGAGGCGGTAGTTGAACGCCGGGCTGAAATCAGGCTTAAGCGTGGAAATCAGGCCCTGCACATCGGACCTGCGCTTGGCCGAAAGCTGTGAGTTCTTCAGGAATGCGCATCGATCTGCTCAAGGGTCTGGACACTTAAGCCCGCCATGAGCCGGGGTGGGACGAAGTTGGCGGCGACGCGGGCCGCGGCCGAAATAGCGTAATAGGTTATGCCTGCTATTGAGGCCAGGAGCACGACGGTGATGATTGCAACCCAGCGCCAATGGTTTTCCAGAACATCTACCCAGCGCATACCCTGGTTGCATTGGACGATGCGCTGCCAAGGCAGTGACAGACTGGCGATCGTCGGTTTCCAGCTTGGCGCCGCCGAGCAAAGTGATGCTGCGACGGGTCTTCGCCAGTGCCGGGACAATCGTGCACTGGACAAGGGCCGCTGAGGTGATCACATCCTTTTCAGGGCCGAGCAGGGACAGCATATCATTGTCAGAGAGGACACGGTCCTGTCCTGCATGCGAACTCAGTCCGTCGAAATAGGTGGCGTTGAATTCGATCAGAATCCGATCCGCCAGGTCAAAGAAGTCCGTGGCGCTGTCGCCAAGGGCATTGTCTTCCATGCTCCATGGCGGCCGCGAAATCATCGAGCGTGTCTCGCATCAGCACGCCGGTATTGGCCAGAATATAGTGTAAGCACCGTACCTTGGCCCAGGCGGCATAGAGGCCCAAGGTGATCACGGTCAGGAACAGGTTTGCAATTTAGATGCGGAAATATTCATGGGCCGAACTGAGAAACATAAACGGATACGGGTGAAACGTGAGAGCAGGGGGCACGCTTCCTCGTTCGGTTGCCGTCCCAGGCTTCAGCTCGGATTGAAAGCACATCGCTACACCGCATTGCGTACACAGGGGGCTCGGTTGCATAGATGATCGCTTTCAATCCAGATATTGCACCGCGTACAATCCAGCTCTCAAAAACATGCTCTCCATTTAAGATAACAAGATCGTCTATCTCCATCATATGCCGCTGGTCTAATTGACATCAACGATGTCAGTGATCCGACGTAAAACCTCCTGATGGTAGTCCGGCTTGGTAAGAGTTATCCGTACGGCCCCATGCGGGCAGAACCGCGCGCAGCGCCCGCATCCGCGGCATGTCGCCGAGTGCACGGCACGGCCGTTTTCCACATGGATGGCCTTGACATAGCAGTGCTGCGCGCAGGTGCCGCAGCCCTGGCAGGCATCGGTAACCTCGATTGTCAGGCCTTCCAGACGGGGAAAGACCGTATCGAGCTGCAACGGCGGGATATGCCGGTAATAGGCCATCATGCAGCAGCACGGGCAGCAGAAACAGACGCTTAAAAGCTTTTTCTCATCCGGGATCAAAAAGGCAAAGTTGTCAAAACGCACCTTGCCGACCAGCGGCACCAATCCGGCTTTCACTGCCCGCTCTAGGTGCCCCAGCGCTTCCGGCACATCCACCCGGCGGCTGATCTTCTCCGGCAGAGCAAGGGCGCTCTGGCCCATGAAAAGGCAGCCCAGGTCCAACGGGTAATCCCGGCAGTCCCGGGCGGTACGGCACAGGCAGTTGTTCATGATCACGCGGTAAGGCGTGCGCTTGATAAAATCGGCGATGATATCGGGGGGCGTAGGCAGGCCCTCGGCGGCCAGGCTCTCATTGATCGGCAGGTAGGTGATGCTGCTCTTGCGATTATCCATCCAGGGGTGTAACTCACGCAGCACCGGGATATGTCCGAGGAAAAAGGGCCACTCGATGGCGCGGTGTCCGGGGCTCAACAATGCTTTTTGCCGCATTACCCATGCGACCAGGGACTGCTTGAAACTCATCGGTCTCCTCCCTAGAATGCATAGCAGCTTACATATAATGCAATCGGATCAAATTTTCCCACCGACCGTGCCTGCTGTCAACTCTATTCCGGCAGGTGGTGACAAGCCTGGTGAGAAATAAGCCCCGTTCGTTGATCAACGAACGGGGCTTATCTTACGATTTACTGTTCGTGTTGCGCGATGAGGTTGCTGGCGATGAGACCTGAGGCGATCGTTGTCGGCACACCGCCCCCGGGGTGGGTGGATGAGCCTGTCAGGTACAGCCCCTTGATCGCCCGGGAGCGGGCATTGGGCCTGAACACTGCCGCCGCGGTCAGGTCCTGCTGCAGGGCGTAGATCGAACCCTCGGGTAGGAGCAATCGGCGCTCGAAATCGAGCGGCGAGGTGCATTCAATGACCTTGATATGCTCCATGAGCCCGGGGATGGCAAACCTGTCCAAGGCTTTGAGGGTGCGTTCGATAAAGCGTGGTTTTTCCGCGTCCCAGGTCGTGCCGGAGAGGCGGTAGAACCCTTCGGGTATGAGGTTGAGCACATGATGCCCCGCGGGTGCCAGTGACTTGTCTGCGTGGGTGGGCCAGCAGATGAGGCCGAAGTTGTTTTCCGGCAGAATACCCTTTTCCACATGGTTGAACCAGTAGTCGTTCACGCCCTGCGGCGTGACGGCGATCAGGCTGTGGTGGGAATCGAGCGGCGGCGTATAGTCGAGGCCCACATAAATCATGGGTACGCCCTTCGAATACTGGTAGCTTCGTATGCCGGTTTTCACTAAAGCGGGCAGGTGCTCAGCTCCAATCAGGTCGAGATAGAGCGTCTTGGCGTTGATGTTGGAAACCACGACCTTGGCGGTGATCTCGGTGCCGTCCGAAAGTACCACACCTTCCACCCTGCGGTTGCGGACCTTGACCTTTTTCACGCGCGCGTTGAACCTAACCTGCATGCCGAGCTTTTCGCCGCAGCGCCGGAAGGCTTCCGGTATCTGGATCATGCCGCCCCTGGGATAGTAGACCCCCCGGTGCTCGGTGTAGGGAATGAGCGCGAACATGCCCGGAATCAGGGCGGGCGGATGCCCGAAATACAGCGACTGGTAGCCCATGGCTTTGCGGATGCGCTCGTCCTTGAAGTAGTATTCCATGACGTCCTGGTAGCTCTTGGCAAAAAGCGGCAGGAACTTGAGGAACGTGGGGTGCTTGGCGAACATCTTGGCCATGTCGGCCAGCGTGTCGGCCGCAACCGGGAAAAACGCCTCCAGGGCGACATCGGTGAACTCGCGCATCAGTTCGACGTACTGGTACCACCTCCTGCCGTCGTCCGGCGAGATGGAGGATATGATCTGAGCGGTCGCGTCGATGGATTTCGGAAGCGTTATGCGGCTGCCGTCGCGATCGATGATGGACATGACAGGGTCGCATTCGATCAAGTCGACCTCTTGCTGAAAAGTGGTGCCCAGCTTGGCGAAGGCCATCTCGATGGGCTTGATGACTTCCACGATGGATGCGCCGACATCGAACTTGTAGCCGTCCTTCTCGAAGGTGGAGCAACATCCGCCGATGGCCGAACTCTGCTCGAGGAGCAGGACCTTGCGTCCCTGTTTGGCGAGCAGCGCCCCCGCGGAAACACCGCCGTTGCCGCCGCCGATAACGATGACATCGTAGTCAGCCATGCCGGGCCTGCCTTAAACGAAGTAGCGCGGAACCAGATACGGCATCTGACGGACGAGTTCCTTGATGTAGCGCTTCTTGGAATCGGTGAGCTGTGTATAGCCATAGAAGAGAGTGCCGATTATGCCCAGACATACGATTTTCTTCATTGGTTATCCCCTTTCGAATTTTTCAATAAGATCCGTGGCCACGATACCCGATGCCATCGTCGTAGGGACGCCGCCCCCCGGATGTGTGGATGCTCCGACCAGATACAATCCGTCGATCGATTTGGATTTTGCCGCCGGGCGGAATACCGTTTCATTCATCATATCCTGCCTGAGGGCGTAGATGGCCCCGTCAGGGGTCCCCAACCTGCGTTCGAAGTCGAGCGGGGTGGCAAGCTCTGCCACCTCGATATGCTCTTTCAGGCCTGGAATGGCGCGTTTCGAATAATAATCGATATACTTCTCCAGCATCTCTGGCTTGGCCTCGTCCCAGGATTTTTTACCGCACGTGCGGAGCGAGGGCGGCAGGGTCAGGATCAACACATGCTTGCCCTTGGGCGCCAATTTCGGATCTGATTGTGAAGTCCAGCTGATGATGGCGAATTGGTGTTTCGAGAAACCGCCGGTGCGATAGTCGCTCCACCAGAAATCATTCATATCCTCCATCGGGACCGTAACCAAGGTATGATGGGAGTTCAGCGGCGGAGTATAGTTTACGCCGAGGTACAGCATCGGAACCGCCATGGCGGTCTCATAGCTTTTGATGCCGATTCTGGCCAGCCACGGCAGCTGCTCTGCGCCGATCATGTCTAGATAGAGTGTCTTGGCGTTAATGTCCGAGATAACCACCTCCGCCGAGATCTCGGTGCCGTCATCGAGCTTTACGCCCACGGCGCGCTTGTTGCGGACGATGACCTTCTTGACCTTGGTCTTGAGCCTGAGCTCCATGCCCTCTTTCTCGCCCAGGCGCCTGAGCGCCTCGGGAATGCCGATCATTCCGCCTCTGGTGTAATACAGGCCGTCATGCTCCTGGAATGGTATGACGGCAAAGATGCCCGGCGCCAACTCCGGCGGAAGTCCGATGAAGAAGGTCTGGTACGCCAGCGATTCCTTGATCGCGGCATTCGTGAAGTATTTGTTAAGCACGTCCTGATAGCTCGACGTAAACAGGGAGCCATACTTGAGCATGTCCGGAGAATTCTTCATGATCCCGGCCATATCGGAAAACGTTAGAACCGGGGAGGTGAAGAAATCATTCAGGGTGTTTCTGAAGCCGTCCATCAGCGCCGCATACTTTCTCCAGCCCTGCACATCGGCCGGCGTTATGGCCTTGATGGCCTCTTCGGTTCCCTGCAGGGATTTGGGGATGGTCATGCGGCGGCCGTCTCCCAGGATCACGGTGTAGATCGGATCGCATTCGATGAGGTCGACCTCGTTTTCCAGCGTTGTCCCCAACCGTGTGAATACGCGGTTGAGCAGTTCGGGGGCCTCCACGATGGAGGCGCCGATATCGAACTTGAAGCCATTCTGCTCATAGGTGGAACAGCATCCTCCGACTCGCTCCGTCTGTTCCAGAACCAGCACCTTCCGGCCTTTTTTCGCCAACTGCGCACCGGCTGAAAGTCCGCCACAACCTGCACCGATTACGATTATGTTGTAATCTGCCATGTGTTGCCTCCTCGATCACTGCATTCGACACATCGTGCCTTATGGCTGGTGGTAATACCACCAGCCGAATAAAAAGTCAACGATGTTAGCTTGGTCTGGGCTGGTTGTGCTGCCTGGTATGACGGGCAGGGTGACTGTCAGTGGCAATATCTCATACTGCCCGGACAGGTGGGATTAAGAGGCTAACTCGGCATCAGCCCTCAAAGTTGCCTCGGGGCTTGCGAATCTGCAGGCATAGCCATTTATCTCCGGGCTTTCATGCTGAACATCGCCCGTATGGCGTGGCAGAAAGATCTTGAAAGTGGCCCCCTGGTCTGGAGAGCTTTCGGCGTAGATCCCTCCGCCCTGTTGCTTTACAATTTCATACACGGTTGATAAGCCCAACCCGGTGCCCTTGCCGTGTTCTTTAGTAGTAAAGAACGGCTCGAAAATATGCGCGATTGTATCTTCATCAATGCCGCAGCCGGTGTCGCTTACGGTGAGCTCGACGTACTCGCCGGGGGGCAGATCGGCGCCATCTGTCACATGTTCCTGGTTGAGTATGTTGGCGGTTCTGATGATTAGGCAGCCCCCCTGCGGCATGGCATCACGGGCATTCACGGCTATATTAAGCAGGATCTGCTCGGTCTGGGTGATGTCCATGAACACGAGCCAAACATCTTGCTCCAGGTGGGTGCTTATCTCAATGGCTTCGCCCATGAGACGGCTTAGCATCGGTTGGAAATCGAGGATGATGTGGTTGAGATTGAGCTTCTCACGCTTGAGTGCCTGCTTGCGGCCGAAAGCCAGGAGCTGTCGGGTCAGATTGTGCACACGCTCTCCGGCCTTCAGGATTTGGGTAAGGGTGTTTCGCACCGGCAAGTCCTGTATCGATGGGTCCGCAAGGCCGATTTCAGCATGTCCCAGCATGATCGAGAGCAGGTTGTTAAAATCATGCGCCAAACCCCCGGCCAGGCGACCTACGGATTCCATCTTCTGGACCTGTAGAAGCCGATTCTCCAGCCGTTCCTTGTCTGTTTCGGCGGGTTGATGCAGACGTGCCTCGGCCATAAGGAGTTCCTCCCGTGCCTTCCCGAGGCGTGCGTCGATCTCCTCGTATTCTCGGTTGGTGTTGGCCATTCTTTTGATGGTCGCGGCCAATTCTTTGTTGATGTCGTCCAGGGCCTTTTGTTGTCTCTGAAGAAGCTCCTCGGTTTGCTTGAGGTGTTCGGTATCGGCTTTGGCCCGCGCAAGATTCTGCCGATTAATGGCGTACATCAGGTATGTAGACGCGACAATGATGGCGGCGCCGGCTGTGAGGCAGGACCGGTAGATGAAGATTGCCCCTGTCAGGCAAAGATACAAGCAATGTCTTGCCTTGAGTTTGGAAACGAGACAGGTGCTGGTGGATTGTTGCCGTGTCTGGTTGATCATAGTTCTCATGCTTGTTTTCTTCCCCGTTCAAGAGCGTACGGCGATGTCCTTGGGCATGCACCGTACGTAAAAAATGCACCTCATTCAACCACCGTCCTCCAACACAGTGCAGGAGGCAACTCATTGTTCCACCACATCTTTTTCGTATTTCTGATGCTTTTATACTCCTATATTTCGGACAAGGGTACACAAAAAGCTGGCCCAATAAGCAATTTGTCGTATCTAATAAAAACTACAAAATATTTACAAGATCATGTTTGTTGAGATCTGAATAGAAGCCTGAATCGTAAGGCTTGAGGACGCTTTCGAAAAAAATAAACACCTTGTTGTAATCAAAGGATAATCCTAGCTCTCTGTAGTAGTCAAACAGCACTCTCTTTGTTCTTGATGTGTTATAGAGACACTGAATACTTGAAGATGGGATATTTTCTTTTTCGATAGCCGCTTTTATTTCATAGTCATTGTATTTGAGCATTGGTTTGAAAATGGAAAGGTTATCTTTTGTTTTTAAGAACGGATAGAAGCGATGTGAAGTCTGAATGAATCTGTTGCCGGAAGTTGTTTCCTGCTGTTGTGCATTACATTTATTGGGAGAGAATATATCACCCAATAAATACTCTATTGAATAGCTTACTATATCCCACAGGGTGTAGCTAACGACTATTACTGTATTCCCATCGCTATCATTGTTTTTCAAATAATCATTAAGTAGGGCTCTTTTCTTAGACCGACAAATGTTGCATGGATTTTCTCCTGTTGTTGCTGCGGCTGAAAGTATTTCGTCTGAGTCATTGGGGTTTATCCACTTGATATTCACTCCTTGTGTCAGCCAGAAGTTACTGAGTTTCTCGATTTCTGCATCACTATAGATATGATTTGGGTATGTAGCGCCGATTGTTTCAAATTCGAAATGGAACTCTCGGCTTGCTATAAGCAAATAGTATAGTGCAATTGAACAATCCTTTCCTCCTGAATACAGCATAACCGTTCTCTGGTTTGATAAACTTTCCAAGATGGTTTTGTGATCATCTCTCCAAAGAGAATAAGTTAATCTGTCATTCATATTCATTTTCCTCTTCTTAGCAATGGCTTCGGTACGATGGTATTTGAGTATTTGCATTTTGATACTACGGTAATGCCTTATGTTCAAGGAAAATTATGATTTTGATTTGCTTCAGTTCTTGACATCAGGATAAGATCGTTTATTATTTTGTTAAATATGCAACCAGGTGTGACTACTAGAGGATCTTGTGGTGTGGCATTGGGTCGATACGTGGATCGTGGAGTATTTCCTGTGCTTCATTATCTTCGTGAAGAGAATGTCCACCATGTATTTTAGTTCCGCGGGTTCTGTGCAATTAATAGGTTGTAAATGTGATTCTGTTTTATATTGCCTTCAATGCTATGAGAAAGGGGGGCGTTTTAGTGGGCCGTACATCCATGATTCATGCGCAGTGTATGCCTTATGAACGTATTTTCTTATACAGAATGCGATATCAAATCTGTTTCCGTATTTCTTTACTTGCATTATTAAATCCAACAAACTCATCCCTTGGACGAAGAACCATATCAATGGCAGATATATTATTGAGATCGATAACTGTATGATATCTTTGGGGCAATGGCTGCTTAGCTTCTCTACAAAATCACATGCCACATTTAAACTTAATGTGAAATTGAAATTGTTTAACATTAGAATCTGCTAAGGAGATACGTATTCGATGAAAGATGAGATGGTATTGTCTGGGGAATACCTTATGGAGAATGATGAAGAATCTAAGCGTCTTGATACCAAAACCAATCCAGATGCCATCAAGAACCAAGCGCGCTGGTGTGGCATACAACCAGGAACTAGGCTTTTAGATGTGGGCTGTGGTATAGGTAAAACCACTGATGTGCTTTTTGAAATGATGCAGCCCGGTGGCAGTGTTGTAGGTATTGATTTTTCGGAGGAACGCATCAATTATGCTCGTGCAATCTACGGCGATAGAGTTGGTATCGAATTCAAGACAAGAGATTTCCGGTTTCCTATGGAGGATCTTGGGCAATTTGACTTCATTTGGGTGCGATTCATATTAGAGCATTTTTGTTCCGGAGCAATCGATATCATCAAGAACCTCACATCAAACCTTAAGCAAGATGGTTGGTTGTGTCTCATTGATCTTGACCATAACTGCCTTAATCACTGGGAAATGCCTGAGAGTGTGGAAAATATCCTTTTTGATGTAATGAAGAAGATGCAAAAGCATAACAACTTCGATCCTTTTGTTGGTAGGAAACTGTATGCTTATTTATTTGATCTTGGGTATCGAGACATAGAACTCAATGTACAGGCTCATCATTTAATATATGGAGATCTGAATGATAGCGATGAGTTTAATTGGCTAAAGAAACTTGAGGCGGGTGCTCGAAAAGCAAGAGAATCTTTTAATGATTACCCTGGAGGTTTTGAGGGATTCCTTTCAGCTTTCAAAGCATTCTTTAAAAATCCCCGTAGATTTACTTACACCCCCCTTATTATCTGTAAAGGGAGGAAGCCAATATCTTAGAAATCTGCTTTTCTTTGTTAGCATGGTCGATCAAGGAGGCAGCAAGAGATGTTTTATCAGAGAGAAGTTAGAAGTTACTGGGAGAAGATAAAGAATAGAATTCATGTTAATCCTATTAATTTGATCATTAAATTTACGTTAAATGCAGGTCCGTTCGCTAAAAGATTTTGTCCGGTAGAAGAGGAGTTTAAAGCAACAGATCATGATGGGCAACACAATGATAATATAGATATTCATCGTGAGATTGATAGATTGCTACCCGCAGAAGATGAGACGCATAATGAAATCCTTTTGAAAAAGATCAACCCAGATTTGATTGAGGCGATCATTTTAACAGAACCAAAAGTTAATAAGCAATCTCTCATCAATCTTCTTAGCTACATCATATTCTCTAATGAATACATTTATATTCATTTCCGGAATGGTTATTGCCAAGATTATCTGTTGAAGGTTAAGCCCAGTATATATAGGAATGGCCATGTTGTATTCCCTTGCGATGTGTCTATGTTGATGTCCCATGATCGAACAAAAGCGATGCATTTGCTTATTAATAACCAGAATCACTTGATCCTCGTTCCTATTGAGTGTCCCCTCTTTACTGGGGATGCAATTGAAGTAAGTCTTCCGGAAATGGCCTATTCATACAGTAAAAGACATGTTAAACGATATTTAGGCGTAGGTGTTTTGGCTAAGATGTCCCAAGGGAATGTAACAGTATGGGGGTCATTGATTGATTTTAATCCGTGTGGTTTCAGGATTAAAATGCAAATAATTTCATCCAACCTTATGCCAGAATTGCCAGTTTTTCTTACGCTAATACAAGGCCAGAGCATCGTTTATTCAGGTGAATGTTGCTTTGTCAGGTTTGATAATAATCTGGAAATAATCCTTCACACTCAAAATGAGAATATGCCGAGATTTACAAAACGAAAACATCTTAATCCTCGTGTAAAGCTCAATCCCTCTCCGAGCATTAATTTTCTACACCCGTTTTGCCAAACGACGGTGAAGTGCAGAGTCGATGATATATCAGGTTCTGGCTTTTCTATAATAATATCGGATAACGAATCGATGTTTATCCCGGGTTTGATTATTCCTGATTTAAATATCGAATTGCACGGGGGAATGGACCTCAAATGTAGTGCACAAGTTATTTATCGAGCAGGATTAAGAGAGGGTCTATGCAAATATGGTATTTCCATTGTTACCATATCACCACATGACCAGAGATGTCTCTTCGAGGCTGTTGGCAAAGCTGTTGATACACATCTTAATATAACTGGCAAAGTGAATCTCGATTCTCTTTGGTCGCACTTTTTCGAATCTGGTTTTATCTATCAAGAGAAGTTCGCATTTATAAATACATATAGTGAAAAGATAAAGGAGACTTATCGTAAACTATACGAACAAGAACAGGATATCTTTACTCACATTACCTATCAAGAAAATGGAAGTATCTATGGACACATATCTACAATCAAGGCGTATGAAGATACTTGGATGATCCATCATCTTTCAGCAAAGCCAATGGATGGTAAATTTACTGGTTTTAAAGTACTGAAACAATTTATTGATTATGTGGACTGTGTCTATCGTTTACCTATCTCATCTAAGTCGATGCTTTATAATCTATGCTATTATAGACCTGACAATAAGTTTCCTGAATATGTTTTTGGAGGAATCTATCGCAGGATTAATCGCCGTAAAGTATGTTCGCTGGATCTCTTTGCATACTTGACATTTAATATTCAACCTGGACAGGAACTTCAGGGTCTAGGATGGGCCATAGAGTATTTTTCTAATAATGATCTAAATAAACTGAAAGATTATTATGAGAGTCATGGTGGCGGTCTCATGCTCGATGCTTTTTGTCTACCCCGTCGCGCTCAAGAAATCAATGAACACAAAAAGCATCCAGATAGGAACATTCAGAAGAACACGGATAATTCCATTGAAAAAGAGTATATGGATGTCGGTCTTCTGCGCAAATGTAAGGTTTATTCGCTGAAGGAGAATCTCCAACTGAAGGCAGTGTTGATTGTTGACCAATCGGATTTAGGAATAAACATGTCCGAACTTTTGAACAGTATCAAAATTATAATACTAGAAGATTCATTGCCTTGGGAAATACTTCGACAAGCAGTGAGTATAATAGGCATTGCCTATGAAAGTAATTCTGTGCCTGTTCTGATCTATCCAACAAAATATCTGGAGCAGCATGACGTAGTGGTCAAAAAAAAGTACAATCTTTGGGTTATTGACACAGATATTGATGGACATGATATGGATATAATAAAGGATCATGCAAGGATGAAAAAAAGTCATAGGGTCTCCGCTTAAGCATGTTGGATTAAGATTATGACGGTAGTTCAAATATGCTTACGTCGGCATCTCACAGGGGCTAATGTTTGCGAAAGCTTTCTGTGAGCTTACGATAACCATCCAAAATCTTTCACTCAACCCGGATTTCATAATTGTCGATAGGTTCCTTTGGGCATGGGGGAGTTACATTGCGGGACTATGAGTGATAGGATATACAATGGATGATGCAAAGCTGTATCATATTAATTTATTAAGATCCTATATTGAGTATATCAAACGTACCTATCCAGGTGTGGACATCTTTAGGATACTTGAAGAATCCGGGATAACACCAACGGAACTTGAAGATGATGGTTATTGGTTCACACAGGAACAGTCTGATCGATTTACTATTGCCGCTGTAAAGTATGTTGGTCGAGACCATGCGCGTGAAGCTGGCAGATTTGTTGTGTTATCCTCAAACGAGAGCCCACTCAAAGAATTTCTTGCGGGTTTCCTTACGCCAGGATTAGCATATGCTTCTTCAGCGCGTATTGCAGCTAAGTTGACTCGAGGGGCAGAGACTTCCTCGCGGAGAATAGGACCCCAAAAGGTTGAATATATATCTCGCCCGACTAAAGGCGTATTTGAAAAACCTTATCAATGTGAGAATCGTATGGGTGTACTGGAGGCGGTAGGTCAGTTTTTCACTGGTCAATTTGCCCAGATTGAACATCCTGAATGTGTACACAAAGGAGATTCTTGCTGTCGATATCTCATTTCTTGGAAAATAACACCAGCTCAGCGATGGAAAAATCTCTTTTATTATTTATCCGTTATCAGCGCTGTATTAATCATCTTATTAATCCTTTTTGCCCACAATCCGATTAAAATCAATGGCATTATTACTAGTGTCATTCTCCTGGCAGGTATAAGCTTTTATTCATCTCGTCTTGAAGTAAGAGAACTAACAAGAAACATTCTGAATCAGAGCAATAATGCGGATAGGCTCTTGAATGAGGCCAAGATACGCTACAACGATGCTTTATTAGTTAAAGAAATCGGACAAGGCATTTCTATGATCCTCGATACAGATGCTTTGCTAGAGCATGTAATGAACTCTCTCAGAAATAGACTTGATTTTGATCGAGGGATGATCCTCCTGTCAAATCCTGAAAATACTAGGCTTTTATATAAAACTGGCTACGGATACACGCCTGAAGAAGAGCGCCTTTTGAAAACAACAGTATTCCACCTTGATAATCCTGAATCAAGAGGTGTTTTTGTAGAGTCTTTCCATAACCGATCTCCTTATCTTATCAATAACATAGATGATATCAGTCATGATCTTTCTCCTCGAAGTCGTGAATATGCCAAAGCTTTAGGAACAAAAGCTTTTATTTGTGTCCCAATCCTTTTTAAGGACCAGTCTTTAGGTGTTCTTACTGTAGATAACAAGCAATCTAGCTTACCCTTAACTGATAGCACTTTAAGCCTGTTGGCCGGAATCGCCCAGCAGATCGGGATCAGCATCAGCAACGCCCAGTCCTATCATAAGCTCCACGAGAGCGAGGCCAAATACCGGGAGTTGGTCGAAAACGCCAACAGCATCATCCTGCGCATGGACCCCTCCGGTGTAGTCACCTTCTTCAACGAATTTGCCCAGACTTTTTTCGGCTATAGCCATGAAGAGATTCTGGGGAAAAACGTGCTGGGCACTATCTTACCCTTTGAAGGCGATTTGGCGCAGTCATTTATCGTCGCCATGGAGCAGATGACCGCCGAGTCCAATAAATACCAGCATGTCAGGCTGCAATGCATGAAGCGCAATGGAGATATGGCCTGGATCGCCTGGCAGAACAAACCGGTCTTTGATCATGAAGGCCGAGTGCGCGAGATCATGAGCATCGGCCAGGACATTACCGCCCGCCGCCGGGCTGAGGAGCAATTGCTTGAAAGCCGCATGCTGCTCTCGCAGATCGTGGATCAGAACAGCATTCCCACCATCGTCATCCAAAAAGATCACAGAGTGCTCTATTGGAACAAGGCCTCGGAACGCATAACCGGCATGCGGGCAGAAGATCTGGTCGGTACCCGGCAGGCCTGGAAAGCCTTCTATCCCGATGAGCAGCCGCTGTTGTCCGACCTGGTGCTGGACCATGCCCCCGAGGCGCAGATAGCATCGCTCTACGGCGATGACTTCAGGCGCTCCGGCGTGGCCGACGAGGCCTGGGAAGCCGAACTGTTCAATCCCCATCTGGGGGCCAACGGGAAATGGCTTTTTGTGACAGCCTCGCTCCTAAGGGACAAAGACGGTAACGCCATCGGCGCTATCGAAACTTTGCAGGATAATACCGAGAAAAAACGTGCTGACGAGCTTAAACAGGCTAAATCCGTGGCCGAGGCTGCCAACCGCGCCAAGAGCGAATTCCTGGCCAATATGAGCCATGAGATCCGTACTCCCATGAACGCCATCATCGGCCTGGCCGACCTGACTATGAAAACCAATCTCACCGCCAAGCAGAACGATTATCTCGGCAAACTGCGTACCTCGGCCTATAGCCTCCTGGGGATCATCAACGACATCCTGGACTTCTCCAAGATCGAGGCCAACCGCCTGACCCTGGAACAAGCTGAGTTCAACCTTCAGGAAGTTCTGGATGGCCTCTCCAACCTCCTGTCCCACAAAGCCATGGAGAAGGGTATCGAACTGCTCATCACCGTGGATGAGGACGTTCCGTACGAGCTCATGGGAGATCAATTGCGCCTGAGCCAGGTTCTCATCAACCTTTTAAGCAACGCCATCAAATTTACCTCACAAGGGGAAGTGGGCGTGCGCATCAGTTTGGATGAGAAGACCTCGCAGACCGTTATGTTACGATTCACGGTTATGGACACCGGCATCGGCATCAACTCCGAACAGATCGGCATGCTATTCAGCCCCTTCACCCAGGCCGACAGCTCGACTACGCGCCGTTATGGCGGCACCGGCTTGGGACTGAGCATATGCAAGCGTCTGGTGGAGATGATGGGCGGAGAGATACAGGTCGTCAGCAATCCTGGGGTGGGGAGTTCTTTTACCTTCACGGCGCGTCTTGGTCTTCAACCAGGTGCCAAGCCTGTTCAGTATAATCCGCCGCCCGATCTGAGCCGGCTGCGGGTGCTCCTCGTGGATGACAACGAGCATACACGCCAATACCTCCACGATACCCTTACGACCTTCAGCTTTGAGCCTATTCCGGTGGCTTCAGGCGAAGAGGCCTTACAGGCGCTGAGCAAGGCCGAACAGCCCTATGATCTCATCGTGCTCGACTGGCGGTTGTCCGGCATTGACGGCATCACCACCCTGAAGAAGATCAGACGCAGCCCCGACGCCAGCCATATTCCGGTTATCATGACAAGCGGCTTCGGACGGGAAGACGTGATGAAACAGGCCTTGGCGGCCGGCGCGCAGTCTTTCCTGATCAAGCCCATCAAACCCTCGATGCTCTTCGATACCATCATGGATGTCTTCGGGCGCAAGACCTTCACGCCGGCCCCGCAACGTACGCCAGCTCTGATCGAACGTGATGCCGCCCTGCATTTGCGAGGGGCTCGCGTACTCGTGGCCGAAGACAATCTTATCAATCAGGAGGTTGCGCGCTCCATTCTGAAGAACGTAGGGATAGAGGTGGATATTGCCAACAACGGCCAGGAGGCCGTGGAAGCCGTGTTCAGAAACAGCTACGATGCCGTGCTCATGGATGTGCAGATGCCCGTCATGGATGGTTTCCAGGCCGTGGAGATGATTCACTCCGATCCTTCCCACCAGGACCTTCCCATCATCGCCATGACGGCGCATGCCATGCAGGGCGATAGAGAGAAGTGCCTGGCTGTCGGTATGGATGACTACCTGAGTAAACCGATCCAGAGCGACTTGCTCTTCTCGATCCTGATGAAATGGATTCATCCCAAACGCCAGGGGCATATTCAGCCGGCAGTTGCCGAGCATCATACGGCAGCATTCCAGGAAACCGAACTGCCCGATAATCTACCGGGACTGGATACGGTAGCGGGGTTAAAGCGGCTTGCGGGCAACCGACGGCTCTATGGGAATCTGATTCTGCAATTCGCCCGTGAATACGCCAAGACTCCGCGGGATATCCGGGAGGCGCTACAGCGTGATGACCACCAAAGCATCCGGCAGCGCGCGCATGCCATCCATGGCGTGGCCGCCAACCTTTCCGCCGTGACGCTTCAAGCCGCGGCCCGTGAACTGGAAGCCGCAGCCGACAAAGAGGCTTCGGAAAACATCACTTCGGCTGTCGACCGCTTTGAGCGGGCCTGGCATGAAGTGATGGAATCCGCCACCCGCCTGGTGCCGATGCGTGAAACCGACCAGAGCGAGACTCCAACGCACGTTTTCACCCCCCCTGACCCCACGGTAATAGCTCCACTCTTGACAAGACTCAAACGCACCCTCGAGGACAACAACATGGAGGCGGAAGACATCATGGAAGAGTTAAGAATGCACCTCGGCTCCTGCGCCAACTTCCCAGGCCTGAATGTGCTGGTGCAGCAGATCGGTAATTTTGATTTTGACCAGGCCTTGAGCACCTTGCAGGATCTGGCCGCTCAATGGTCTATCCCCTTGGAGTCGTTACATGTCTGAGGAAATTGCCGGTAAGAAAATACTGATTGTTGATGATATCCCACAGAATATCAAGGTCCTGGGTGAGGCCTTGCGCGGCGAGTACACGATCTCGTTTGCCAAGGATGGAAGACGGGCGATCGAGCTTGCCAGATCCGAAACCCCTCCGGATCTTATTCTGCTCGATATCATGATGCCGGATATGGATGGCTACGAGGTCTGCCGTGAACTGAAAACCTATCAGAGCACCCGTGATATCCCGATCATCTTCATCACCGCCAAAAGCGATGTCGAGGATGAAACCAAGGGCTTCGGTTTCGGAGCAGTTGACTACATTACCAAACCGATCAACCCCACCATCGTGCAGGCGCGCGTGCGCACGCACATTGAGCTCAAACTGCACCGCGATAACCTTGAAGATCTAATCAGGCACCGCACCCGTGAACTGGAAGATACGCGTCTGGAGATTATCTACCGCCTCGCCCGGGCGGCCGAGTTCCGCGACAATGAAACCGGCCAGCACGTCAGACGTTTAAGCCATTATTGTGGTCTTTTATCCCAGGCCGTCGGTCTTCCCAAGGAGCATTGCGAGCTTATCTTCCATGCCAGCTCCATGCACGATGTCGGCAAGATCGGTATTCCGGACAATATCCTGCAGAAGCCCGGCAAACTTGATCCGGGCGAGCGGCAGATCATGGAAAACCACGCCCGCATCGGGGCCGATCTCTTGGGGGGGCACGATTCCGAATTGCTCCAGTTGGCCAGTACCATCGCTTTGACCCACCATGAACGCTGGGACGGCAGCGGCTACCCGCAAGGTTTGCAAGGAGAGGAGATACCGGTCGAAGGCCGCATCACCGCCCTGTGCGATGTGTTCGACGCCCTGACCAACGATCGTCCCTACAAGAAGGCCTGGCCGGATCAAGAAGCTGTTGATGAAATCCAACGGCAGCGCGGAAAGCACTTCGACCCCCGGATTACGGACCTCTTTATCGATAATTTATCGAAAATTTTTCTGGTCAGAAAGGAATTTTCAGGGTAGATGTCGGAAGCGTGCAGTTGCAGTCGGTAGTTTGAAGGCATCCGCGATGATATCGACTACCTTACCGACCGGACAAAAATCCTATGGCAAGGGAATTTGATTGTATGAATGCGAATATGCCACGTCAGAAGATTCTTATCGTCGATGACATGCCGACCAATATCAAGGTTCTGGGTGACGCCCTGAGAAACGATTACACCGTTTTATTCGCCACCAGCGGCGACAAGGCCCTCACGATCGCGTTTTCACCCCATCCTCCCGACCTCGTCCTGCTGGACATCATGATGCCGGACATGGACGGGTACGAGGTCTGCCGTCGGCTCAAGAGCGACAAGCAAACCTGGGATATCCCGGTCATATTCATTACCTCGAAGAATGAAGAAGAGCATGAGACGCTGGGTCTAGAAATCGGGGCGGTCGATTATATCAAGAAACCCTTCTCGTTGCCCATCGCGCGGGCGCGGGTCAAGACCCACTTGGAGCTCAAGCGTCACCGCGATTTTCTCGAATGGATGCTCATGAAGCGCACGAGCGAGATGCGCGAGATGGAGGCGGAGTATGCAAGACTTTTCTTCCGTGAAAACAACCAGAACTGAGGCTATGTGAGATCATAGCGAGGGGGCGGCGATGGAACCTAAAATCTACCCATTGTACCTATCCTTGTTCTTGAAGAGCTTGATGATGCTGATTCTTGTCCTCTTCACAGGGGTAGGAATATTCCTGCTCTGGTATACGATCGCCAACCCGGTCGACAACACCCTTCCGCCGCTGCTGGCCGTGCTCTGGCTTACCGCCATGTTGCTTCCCTGGATATGGGTGCTGACTATTCCCTATCGCATCCGGGTTGACGACCTCGGGGTCATCGAGCTCAAATCCATTGTGCGCACGCGGACGTTGAATCCGGCCGATATCATCTCCATCCAACCTGATATAGCCCAGCTGGGCTTTCTCATTCTCAAGCACCGGGGGGGCAAAATCAGGCTCATTCATCAATTCGACGGCTTCCACGAGTTCCTGAACCACCTCAAATCGGTCAACCCATCCATAACGCTGCGCGGTTGCTAAAAAACCGCAAATGCTTCTTTCTTCCGCAACCGGCTAGGTCTTGGCCCGTCTTCTCGGGATAAGCCGGTCGAGCGCGTGCACCATGGCATCCGCCATCACGGCATGTCCGTGTTCGTTGGGATAGCGGGTATCCGCTTGAACCAGGTCGGCATTGGACAATCCATGCTGCACCAGGTATCCCGCCCAATAGGTATGAACCGGGATCATTTCACACGCCAAGTCCACCGCAACTTCCCGGATGGTGCGATAGTAGATATTGACGGCATCCATGTCGAAGGGGTTATCAAAGGTCTGCGATGTCGGCAAGAGGATCAGGGGATTGAACCGCTGCCTGGCCAACCGCACGATCTGGACCAGATTCTCCTTGAACTCCGAACGATAGACCGGGAAAAAGGCATCGTCGATGCCGAAGTGGAGCATGAGCAGGTCCGGCCGATAGGGATCGATTTCCTGGTCGAAATAATCGATGCCGTCGAACGAGGTTTGGCGATGGTGCGAGTGGTTGATGACCTCGACCCTGCAAGGTGCATAGCGTTCGTGAAGTATATCCATATAGGACCTGGAGACTCCGTAACCGGCGGCGATGCTTCCGCCGCGGATCAGGAGACGCAGTGCTGAATCAGTTTGCGCATGCATGCTCTTTTGCCTCTACACCCACAACCGTGTCGCGCCTCACCCCCCGACATTCAAAGGGAGAGCTTTCTCCTTGACAGTTATGTCAATGCCATGTTGTCTTCATCATAAACAATACCACAGACGGGGGCATGTATGGAAACACAGAACCAGCATCGTTGGCAGAAATATTTCTCCCCGCGACATATCGCCGTGATTGGAGCAACCACCAAGAATCAATGGTTCGCGAATTGCCTTCTCAATGCACGCCAGATGGGCGAGGACGTCCATTTCTATCCGGTCAATCCCAAGGCCGCCGAAATCTTCGGCATTCCGGCCTACCCGTCGATCGCGGCCTTGCCGGAAACGATCGACTTTGCCGTCATCATGGTCAAGGCCGCCCTCGTGAAGGATGTGCTGCGACAGCTCAAAGAACGCTCGATTACGCATGTCCTGCTCGTGGCATCCGGCTTTGCCGAAGTCGGCCAGGACGGCGCGTCGCTGCAATGCGAAATTGTAGAGTACTGTCTGGCACATGATATCCTCCTGCTGGGTCCCAACTGTCTGGGGTTCATGAATCCGTCTTTATCCATCAGCATTTTCGCCGGCGCTTCGGTGGAGGGCATACCGCCGGCCGGTTCCATCGGTGTGGTCGCCCAGAGTGGTGCCAGCAGCGAGATCATTGTCACCAAGCTCATCAAGAAAGCGCTGGGGATATCGCTTTATGTGACCACCGGCAATGAGGCGATCATTACCGCCGAAGACTGCCTGGAATACCTGATCAATGACGGGAGAACGAAGGTGGTCACCGCCTTTATTGAAGGGTTCCGCAATATTCCCAAACTCATGCATCTCGCCCGGGAGGCGGCCCGCAGAAGGATTCCCATCGTCCTGATCAAGGTGGGGCGCTCGGCCAAGGCCAAGCAGGCCGCGCAATCACACACCGGCGCCATGGCCGGCAACGATGCCGTATTGGACGGTTTTTTCCGCCAATCGGGCATCATCCGCGTGGATTCGATCGAGGAACTGATTGAGACCGCCAGCCTCCTCGCCCGCTGTCCTCTGCCTGCCGGCACCGGCTTTGGGATATGCACCCTTTCGGGCGGTCTCTGCGGGATGTACGCTGATCTGTGCACTGAAAATGGTATTGAGTTGCCACCACTGACACCCCAAACAAAAGCCAGACTGAAAGAACTGCTCCCGGACTTTGCCCAGCCCGACAACCCCCTGGACCTGACCGGCGCGGGTTTCCTGCATGGCATGGATGAGATTGTCCGGACCCTGATCGCCGACCCCAACCTCGATATCATCGCACCGCTCAGCATTGCGCCCGTGCATGCCGACGACAACCTGGCCCATAATCTCAACACCTCATTCCTCGCAGGCTTGGCCTCTTCGCCCAAGCCGTTGGTGCCGATTATCTTCCGTGAGATCGGTGATTATGCCCGGGATTACTTCCAGAGTCGCGGGGTGCCTTATATCGAGCATCCCGCGGTGGGGTTCAAGGCCGTCGCGCACCTGATTCAGTATGCCGCATTCCTGCGTCAGCCAGGCCTTCCCGATTGAGCAGGAAGTCGCGGTAGATCAGGAAATAATCCGTTTCCTCGTAGGCGATCGTCCCAAGGGTATGTCCGTCGAAAGACACAATGGTAGCCTCCGGGCAGCTCAAGAGGATGGGGGAGTGCGTGGCGATGATGAACTGGGCGTGGCCATCGCGTCCCAGCTCTTCGAGCAGGCGCAGGAATTCGATCTGGCGGCGCGGTGAAAGGGCCGTCTCGGGTTCATCGAGGAAATAGATGCCCTCGATGCGGTAGCGCGACCTGAAAAAGGACATGAACGACTCGCCATGCGATTGCGCCACCAGGGATTTCCCTCCGAAGTATGTCAGCAGGTTTGGGTCGACGCTGGCCCACTCGTCGATGATCTGCGCCATATGCTGGAAGGTCTCGGCCGCGAAATACGTCCCGGGCTTTGGGCCGTCCTTCCAGGCCACGTCGATATACCGATAGAGGTCGTCTTCAAAGGGGTTGTAGTTCAAACGGGTGCGGTCGCTCTCCGACCAGATGTGGATGCCGCAGCGCCTGGTGATGGCTCTGAGCAAAGTCGATTTGCCGGTGCCGTTGTCACCGATGAAAAAGGTGATGGCGCTCCTGAAAGGTAACATGAGGGAATTGCGCAGGATGTCCAGATTGAAGGGATAGACATCGTCACGCGGATAAAGTGCGGGATGAAGCGTTATGTCGCTGATATGCATGAAGCCCTCCCATCCTGAGGTTGCTCAACCTACATTGTTCAGAAACAGTCGCTGTTTCGTGAGAAATGTGGTGCAGTACATGCACATGCCCTTATGACATTCCTCTGGATTACCCTGGGCATTGAAGAGGCAGTACGTATCCTCGCATTGGATGCAACCCTGGCATGCCAGACACGGTTCTTCAAGATCAGACGGCATCTTTTCAATCGTGTTGGCCATGCAATGCCGCTCCAAGCTGTCCGCAGGCGGCCAGGATGCCCTGTCCGCGCGGGGACCGTTGTCTCACGAAGAGCTTCTTTTCGGCCAGCCAGGTACAGAAGCGCCTGACGTCTTCCGGCATGGGTGTCCTGAACGGACCGGGGCCCGTACCATTATACGCGATCACGTTGACGCGCACCGGCAGGCCTTCCAGAAAACGGTACAGCTCCCGGGCATGTTCGTGCGTATCGTTGAGGCCGGCCAAGAGAACATATTCGATAAAGATGATGCCGCCCCTGCCGAGCGGCCATGCGGCCAGGGCCTCCTTAAGTGTGGCCAGCGGGTAGGCACGGTTGATGGGCATGAGAAAATTGCGCAGCTCGTCGTTGGCGGCGTTGAGCGACACGGCCAGCCGCAGATTGGGTGGCAGCATGGCCGCCAGCCTCAGGATGCCGTCCACATGGCCGGCGGTCGAGATGGTGATATGGCTCGGCGCAATATCAAGCCCACGCTGATCGCCGATCACCCGGATGGCCTGCATGACGCTGTCGAGATTGGACAGCGGTTCTCCCATGCCCATGAACACGATGTTGTCGACCGGGTACCCGAGCTCGAAACGGGCGGCCATGACCTGCCGGACGATCTCTGAGGTGCTGAGATTGCGCATAAACCCAGAAGCTCCCGTGGCGCAGAAGCGACACCCCCAGGCGCACCCGACCTGGGTGGAAAGACACAGGGTGGTGCGGCGCGGTCCGGGGATAATGACGGATTCAATCAGGGCTCCGTCTTCCAGGGACAGGGCGAACTTAACGACCTCTTCGCGCTGCAAGGCCACGATCCCGCCGGACGGAAAGCGCACATCTTGCTCCAGGCGCTTGGCTAGTGCGGGAGAATGTATGAAGGCGGGGGTACTGACAAAGCTGCGGGTTCCGTGCCGGAAGACTACATGGTATAAGCCCGCGGCGTGGTATTGGCCTTTGCCGTAACGCTGGTGAAGGATCTCGGTGACTTCGGCGCAGGTCAGGGCGAGGATGTCCATGGTCAGCTCTTATCACTCTTCTTTACCATGTCAGGGTATAACTTCTCAGCGCATTCCGGACAAATGCCATGCGTGAACTCGGCCTCGGAGTGCTCCTTGATGTAGGATTCGATTTGGGTCCAATACCCCGCGTCGTTACGGATCTTTTTACATGAGGCGCAGATCGGCAGCATGCCGCTCAATTGCTTGACACGCCCCATGGCCTCGGTCAGTTGGGCGACACTCTGCTCCAGGTTTTTTATAAGAGGTTCGGTAACTCCGATGAAGAGAAAAGCTCCGGCGATAATCGCCAGCACGGCCAAAACTGCGCTGATCAGACCGGCACGGATGAAGGGCGCCCTGATCTCGGCCATATCGATCTTGGCGACAATCCCCAGGTCTAGAATGGATACCGGTTCATAAGCGGCCATCACCTTGACTCCACGGTAATCCAGCCCGATCATGGTGCCGGAACGTCCCAGCAAGGCCAGGCGCATCGGTTGCGCTTGGTTTGATTGAAAGGGGATTGTGGTAGGTTCAGTATCGGCCGCATGACTCTGCGTGAGGAGAAAAACGATGGAGTCGCCTTGCCGTTTGGCCAAAGTAAATTCACCGCTTTGGCTGAAACTCTGATAATGGGCATGTGCTTCGACGATCAATTTCAAGGCATCAGCGAGAGAATTGTAGCTTGCGACGCCATGGGAGCTGAGATCGAACCTGGCAATGGCTTCCATCAGCCGGGCCTGGCTTCGGGCGGTCTCTTTTAAGCGCGACCGTTCTTCATGCAAGGCCGCCGTATAGAGGATGATCATCGTTGCTGCTTCGACGATAAACACGATCGCAACCATGATGGCGATCAAGAAGAACACCCTTGTTCGGGGACGCATGGAAGGCCTCCTCATCTCCAGGTTGTCATATCCTATTATGACCCCGTTCTTTAAACCAGCATTTCACTTTGAAGGCGGGATGCAGCAGGTGATGTTCGCCCCAGTGATGCGCTCTCATTCCGGCTCCACGATGCAAAACGTCGCATCCGTGCGGAACTGATCGTCCTTGCCTTTTTCCAACACGATATGAAAGTCTCTCTGGCGGATGAAATATCCGGGGTGGCTGGAAGACTCGAATGACGCACACGATTTATCCGCCAGGCCGCGAATTTTCTTGAACGTGGCGTCTCGTAGGGCAGTCTCACCGGTCGGCTTTACGAGCTTGATTCTGAAATCCCGGGCGCAGAGGAAATATCCGGGACGGTCGACCGCTTCGAAAGAGATCCGCTTAGCGTCGGCCAGCCCCGGCACGATCAAGAACGTGGCGGCCTGCTTCTCGATGCTGGAATTGAGCCGTGTCAACTCGCCGAGGAAACGCCGGTGCCGGATGAATCGGTCCGTATGTCCATAGGCCCGAAGACGAATGCCGTGGAGGATTCCGCCTTGCCACGGGGTTGACAGCCAGAGCCGGTTTATACGGCCCGCTTTATGGCTAAAGAAATTTTGGTCTTGCCACGCGGATTGTCCATCGTAGATGCTTTCGAGGGAGTTGATGAAGGGTGGGCCTGGATGAAACTCGGGTTCGCCCACATTATTAAAGACATCGCCCCAAACCGACTTGAGGTCAGGCATGACCAAGGCCCCGCGCCCATTCACGTTCTCGTTGCAGCCCCAGAAACTGTAGGGCGAATCCTGGCCATCGTAGGCAGCCGAAAAGTAGGGGTTATGATTGCCGGCCGAGATAGAGAGCACGGGGTGGGCCCCGTAGGTCTCAAGCAAAGTATTTTGGCGCCAGACAAGGGGATCTTTGCGGCCCAGTCTGATGACGGCCATAGTCCAGGTTTTCCCCCCATCTTTTGAGAAGAGCTCATAGCGTGCCGTGGCGATATCGCCCGCATGAGCGCCGCCGCACCACGAGCCCGGTCCGTATCCGAGGTCTTCCCGGTAAAGGAATGCCCAGGTAATCGCTATGGCGAGATTGTCCGGAGAACGCAGATCGAGCGGACGGACCTGGAACAGGGTAACGGGTTCGTATTCTGCGCGCGCGGATTCATCACTGTCGAAGCGTGCATAGGGCCGGCAGGCATCGGCCAGCTCTGCTTCCATCCCGTCGATCAGGCCGTCTCGGTCGCGGTCGCTCGCCTCGCGTTCCACGGCGGTCCTTGCCAGGATACAGCTTGAAAGCGTCACGCCCTCCAAGGCGGATCCATGGGCTTCCCACGTTTTATCCAGGGCGAAGGTACGCGAACACAGGATCTTGTCCTTCTCGAACAGGATCACCTCGATGGAGCCGGTTCGGATGGTGCGCGGACCCGTAAAACGCACGGCAAACGTTGTGTCGGCATGGAAGGATCGTGCTCCCTTGGTAACGCCTTCCGGGAGAGACCCGGCCGGGGCATAGGAGAACCCGGCGGCCGCCGTGGATATGTCCGGCACATAGGCGCCGATGAAACAGGGCTGGGTGAAGCCGGGCGGGATGAAGTAGGCCACCTCGAAGCGCGCCGTATCTGGCCCGGTCGAGACCATGCGGATGCCCTGTATTTCGCAGGCTTCTTCCTGCGCATACGACCACCCGGGCATCAGGCAGAGTACCGCTGCTATCAACATGTACCATCTATAGGGCATAGGGCTCCTCCCGGAGCACGATTATCCCCATTTCGGTTCAAAGATCAAGGCTTTTACATAAGCGTGGCTTGTGGGGTAGGTGTGGCTTATTCACCGCCCTCAAGCGGTCCGCCTGTCTGGCAGGGGCCGCTTCAAGGGCGAGTATCGACGGATGGTTGCCACCCGAACCGGAGGATTATTCCTTGCCAATCCAGCGGTAGATGAAACCTCCCAGCAGTGCGCCGATAAAGGGGGCCAACCAGAAAAGCCACAACTGACCGATGGCCCAATCGCCCACGAAAACCGCCACACCGGTGCTGCGCGCGGGATTCACCGAGGTGTTGGTGACCGGGATGCTGATCAGGTGGATGAGCGTCAGACACAGCCCGATGGCTATCGGAGCCAGGCCCTGCGGGGCGCGTTTATCGGTCGATCCCATGATGACGAGCAGGAACATGAAGGTCATGACGACTTCCGTTACCAGGCAGGAAAAAAGTGCATATCCGCCCGGTGAGTGCTCGGCGTAACCGTTGCAGGCGAAACCCGCCATGACATCGAAGCCTGCCTTGCCGCAGGCAATTAGGTAGAGGACGGCGCCGGCGGCGATGGCGCCTAAAACTTGTACGGCGATATAGGGGATGAGGTCCTTGGCCGGAAAACGCCCCCCAGCCCAAAGACCCAGTGAAACCGCGGGATTGAGATGGCAACCCGAAATATGGCCGATGGCGAAGGCCATGGTCAAGACCGTCAAACCAAAGGCCAGGGCAACACCCAGGAAACCAATCCCCAAATCCGGGAAGGCTGCCGCCAACACCGCACTGCCGCATCCTCCCAGCACCAGCCAAAAGGTACCGAGAAATTCCGCGCCCATACGATTCATTAAGCTTGACATATCATTCCTCCTTCTTTCGGTTTCGTTCCTGCATGCCGGGTCGGGGTGCGCTCCGGCTGGTACCGTACCCAATGTTAGATGGTGATGGCTCCTTGGAGGTCAAAACGCTCCACTAAAATTCCCCTGGGATTGTTTTCATGGGTGGTTTTGTATGCTGGCTTTTCCCCGGCTGCGGGGTGGGTAGTGCTGCATTGACCAGTTATCGACTATCATCCGTAAAGTCAACAAGGATATTTCAGCCGAAGATCCCGACGGTGTATGTGCTCGACTTTTGCCTGGGCCTTGGCTATAGCTGATGGGTGCGTGTGAAAAAGCCCATGCAACAGATCCTTATCCCCCAAGGAGGTCGGTATGGCAACCATGGTTGCAGCACTGCCGTATGTCGTATTCGCCGTGTTCTTCTTTCTCGTGGCCGTCATTGTGACAGCCCTTGTCTTTTCGCAGCGTGATGATCACGCCGTGAATATCCGCGGAGAAGCACTGTCGGATTTATCCTGTGGTATCAAAGAGATAGCGGTCGAAAGCGTGTTCAGCGTAACGCTGCCCACCCGCAAAGATCCTCTCTGGCGGGTGGTTTACAAGGATGGACGGCGGATGATCGGCACGGGGCCCGCATGGCTGATCCTGAAAGACGGGGAAGAGCCTGAAGGCAGCGTGAACACCCAGGATGTCCCCCCCTTGGAACTGCAGCATGGCCGGAGAAAAGAACCGCGTAATTAGGCGTGGTCTTATCTATCCCTAGGCTTTCAAACGGCAAAAAAAAAGCAGGTCTTTGGCGACCTGCTAAATGAGGAGGTTCTACGGGGAATGAACCTTGAAGAACCTAAAGGGACTATCGACAGGTTTTGGGATTACTTAACCCCCCTAATGAAAAAAAATTAAAAAAATTTTAAGGGGCCTTTTGGTTTATGAAAGGCGTAGGATTTCTTCCAGAGGACGAACCTGTGTGCGCATGCCCGATCCGGCCACGAGTTCGAGGAACTCGTCGCCCAGAATGCGACCGGCATCAACCACGCGTCTCCAGGCCTGGAAGCGTTCGTCGTCACGACCGCGATAGGTGGTGAAATCGTCCCGGTCGGGAATCTTCCCCCCGGGGAGACGGTCTATGAATGCCTGGGAAGGACAGAGCATCACCACTCGCTCCATGTTGTCCGCCTCGGGTTTGCGCCAGGGCAGCATTTTATCGAGCCAGCCCGGTATGATGCGGGCGCGGAAATGTGGGAACAAAACAATTCCCTGCGCCCCGAACGGCAGGTCCAGGTGATAATCGATGAGTCCGCCGTCGCGATATACACCCGGTGTGGCGCCTGCCGGATCGAGAACCCCTTCCATGACCAGGGGGATGGAGCCCGAGGCCAGGAGTGCGCTGGATAGATTCCGGGTCGAAAGCGCCGTCCTTTGCAGGGGGAATTGATTCATATCGAAAAAGGGCGGGATGGTGCGCGGATCATAGAAGAGGGTACGGGTGAAAAACAACCCGAGGGTCTTGCGGGAGAGGGCATTGGCGCTGGCCGCCAGGAACATGGCCGGGATCAAGGCCTTCCGGCCTTCCCGCCGGAAGAGTCCCCTGCACCGAACGGCCAGCAAATTCATTCTGAAGACCGGGTGGTTGAGGATGGCCTCTACCCCGGCTGAGTCCAGGAATATATCCATGATGCGGTTAGACTCGCGCGTGACGTCCGCCGGGCTGGGGTGGTCGCTGTAGCGCTGCGCTATATAGGCCTGTTCGAAACGGTCATAGGCCGCGGCTCCCTGGGCGATGGCGGCGAAACGCCAGCTGCCGATCGATGAACCGATGAGGAAGCAGGGTTTTCTGGTAGACTTAAACCACTGGAAAAACAGCGCGCGGTCGAGACCGTTCAATACCAGCCACTTCGGCCCGCCGGCGGCACCGGCTATGACCTCGATATCATCCGGAGCAAGCCCTTGTTCCCGCAACCGGGGCAGGGCTTTTTTCCCGGCAAAGATCAAGAGGTTATCCGCCATAACGCGTCACTTTCCCCCTTACATCATATCATCGGTTAGGTTCGATCTTAAAAAACGTATACCACAATCGGATCCATAGCACGAGGATCGCCAGGATTGTCAACTCCTTAAATCGTAGTCGCATTGCCCATTGACATGGCCTTACTACGGGTGGCACAACTGAAGGTGCAGGATTTTAGCGGCACTGTACTGCTCACCGGCGATCATAGGGGAGGAACCATGCACGACCGGCACAGAATATGGGGGGAAACCACCGCCTTCCTGGCCCTTTTCCTGGATAATCTCGGGGTATTCGTCTTCTTGAGCTCCATCCTGATCTTCACCTTCAACTTCCCGGCCCAGGTTGTCCTGACGCGCATGATACCGGGCACGGCCATGGGGGTCTTCTTTGGTGACCTGGTTTATACCTGGCTGGCCGTGCGCCTGAGAAACAAGACCGGCCGGGTCGATACCACCGCCATGCCGCTGGGACTCGATACACCCTCGTCCATCGGCATGATCTATGCCGTGCTGGGTCCAGCTTATATCGCTACCGGTGACGCCATCTTGACCTGGCATATCGGCATGTGTACCCTGTTCATGATCGGAATAGTCAAGGTCATCACCTCCTTCTTGGGTTCTTGGGTGCAGCGCATCATCCCCACCGCCGGTCTTCTGGGGTCCATCGCCGGGGTGGGCCTGTTGCTGCTGGGTTTCCTGCCGCTGGTCGAGATCTTCAACGAGATCGTGGTCGGCATGGTGGCCTTAGGGCTTATCTTCGCGGTCCTGATGGGCCGCATGGAGCTCCCCGGCCGCCTGCCCGGCGTGCTCATCGCCGTCCTCTTAGGAACCGCCATTCATTTCATCCTGGGATACAGCGGATTCCTGCCGGAATTCCAGAAACCAACCTTTGAGCTGACGTACTGCCTGCCGGTCTTCTCCATAGGGTTCCTCAAGGCCCTGCCACAGAGCATCCAGTATCTGCCCATCGCCATACCATTCGGACTCCTGACCATCATCGGCGGTATCAACAACACCGAAAGCGCGCGCCTGGCGGGCGACGATTACAAGACCCGCGACATCCTCCTGACCGAGGCCTTTACCTCCCTGATCGCGGCCTTCTTCGGCGGCGTGGATCAGACCACCCCCTATATCGGACACCCGGCCTATAAGAAAATGGGGGCTACCTACTGGTATACCCTGCTGACGGGATTGTGCGTCGGCCTGGGCGCCATAATCGGTATCCTGTCCCTGATCGTGGTCCTCATTCCGCGCGCCGCCCTGGCCCCCATCTTTATCTTTATCGGTTTCGAGATCATCCGCCAGGCCTACCGGGAGTCGCCCGAGGCCCATGCGCCGGCCGTGAGCTTGAGCTTCCTGCCGGTCATCGCCAATCTGGTCATCATCATCCTCGCCCAGTTTCTGGGTGCGCTCGGGAGCACGCCCGACAAGCTCCCGATGCGCCTGCAAACCATGCTCCAAACCCTGACCGTGCTGAGCAACGGCTTCATCCTGACCGCGCTCATGTGGGGCAGCATGTTGGCACTCTTAATCGACCGCCGACCTCGCATGTCTGCCCTGTGCGCTTTTGTCTGCGCCTTCTTCACCCTCTTCGGTCTCATCCATTCCGTACTACCTTCCGGCGCGGTTTACCTACCCTGGAACGCCCCCAACCATATGCCTTTTCTTATCGCCTTCTCCTACCTCCTGCTGGGCGGCATTTTCCTGAGCGTGACCATCCGGACCAGACACTAAAACGCAATGCATAAGGAGACCCTATGGCTTTGAACATTGTCGGTATCTCCGGCAGCCCCATCAAGGATGGCAACGTGGAGGCCCTCCTGAAGTACATGTTGGACCATGCCGCCCGGCAGGGGGCTATCACCGAGGGCTTGAACCTCTCGCAGATAGGTATTTCGGACTGCACGCACTGCAACTATTGTCTTAAGCGGCAGAAGCCAGGTAAATACTGCTCCCAAAATGATGACGGCCAGATGCTCTATGAAAAGATCGAGGCTGCGGATGTCATCATGCTGGCCAGCCCCGTGTATTTCATGCGTATGAGCGGCCGCATAGCCGCCCTCATCGACCGGTTAAGGGTCTTTGTCTTCGGCAACCTGGCGGGCGGCAAGCTCAGGAACAAGATCGGCATCAGTGCCGCCGTGGCTTGGGGGCGACATGGCGGCTTCGAAACCACGCATCTTTCCCACATCATGGCCTTCCTCACCCTGGAGATGATCCCTACCAGTGTCCATCACTGTATCAGCCCCCTGGGCGCTTCAGCAGTGGCCAGCCGGGAAGGGACCGGCCTGTTCGACAAGTCCATGCGCCATGGCATAGAACTCGACGAACCGGGCCTGCACTCGGGGCGCGCCATGGTCGAACGGGCTCTCGCACTGGCGGAGATGATGCAAAAGCTCAAAGCATGGTAGGGTGAAGCTCTATCCGGGCGCGAAAAAATGTCCGAAGAACATGATGGCCGCCGGCACCGTGATGAGCGCCGCCAGGAAGCTCGCCACCATGAACTGGTTCACCATGCCCCGATCCGCTTGGTATCGTTCTGCGAATACCGGCAGGGCCGTGATAGGGGGGACCGCGCTCTGGATCATGACGATGAGGGCGATGGGGTAAGGCGGGCGCAGCAGGATCAGCGCCCCCAGAGCCGCCAGGGGAAAGATGGCATTCTTCACCAGTACGAACTTCATGACCTCCAGCGCCCGGATACGGCCGGGTTGCTGAAAATCAAGGAAGATGCTGCCGCCGACGATGATCATGAGCAACGGAACCGAAATCGCGCCCACCTGTTTGAATGACGAGACGAGGAATCTCGGTATGAAGGTATCGGCGCCGCTCAGTTTAATGGTCATGGCCGCGAGTGTACTGATGAGGACCGGATTCAATACCCGGCTGCGGTTAAAGCTCATGCCGGCCTTGAAGAAGGCCGGTGCGGTGGTGAAAAAGAAGGCCGGGTATAAAAGGGTGAAGAGAAAGAGGCCCACTAGCAGGGTCGAATCCGGCCCGAATATCTGGGTGATGATCGTGAGTGGGAGGAAGATCCCGTTCTGATAGAAAAGGCAGGCCCGGAATTCACGCCGCGTTGCCCGCGCGGCCAGCAACGAGGAGAAGAAGGTCAGCCCAAAGGCCCCGGCGGTGAAGGCGGCCCAGCTCAGCGGCAGCAGCCACCATGCTCCGGAGTCCGCGGGTTTGAACGCGGTGATGATGTTGGCAAAGATCAGACAGGGCAAGGCGACATCGATCGCCAGGGCGGAAAGGGGCCCTATCGCGTGCTCGGCGATGAAATGCCGGCTGATGAGCCAGAATCCCAGGCAGCCTATGGCCAGCAGGGTGGCCACCGCCTGGAAGGTCGCCAGGAAAAGGGTCATGTCAACACGCTACCTGATTGCGGTGGCACAAGTCAAATGGAGCCTGTCTTCATTGAGGGGCATTGACATGGTATGCATGCATATACTATGTCGGACATATGGCACGTAAGACACTCGGACTGAGAAGGAATCTGAAAGAGGAGCAGCGCCGCGCCGACATTACCAAGGCCGCGATCAATACCTTTGCCGCACGCGGGTATCAAGCCACCACCATGGACGACATCGTCATGGAAGCCGGGTGTAGCAAGGCGCTCATCTACTGGTACTGGGACAGCAAGGCCGCCCTGTTTACCGACCTGGTGGATATCTGCATGACCAAGTATGTGGAGCTTTTCCAGAACGCCATCACCTCTCAAGGCCCATACATCGAGAAACTCTACAACGTTTTGCAATCCTTCAGCACCATTTACCGGGAAAACGTGGCGCTGAACCACATGGTCCATTTCGCCGCCTTGCAGACCTCGGAGAAACCGGAAGAGAATTTCAGACCTCAGGTAAGCGCCTACAAGAACCAGCTGATCGATCTCATAGCACAACTGCTCCAGGAAGGAGTCGATTCCGGCGTCCTGAAACCCGAACTGGACGTATCGGCTGTGGCCTTGCATGTGGTCTGCCTCGCGGAAGGGTATATCTACATGTCCATACTGGAGAAGCGCATGCCCATCGAACGGGTCCTGGTGGATGTCCTCATGAACAGCCTCTATCCCTACATCATGAAAGAGGACGGGATCTGAGGCAAAAATCATCCCTGAAGCACCGCTTATATAATCAGGGGCTCTATAGGTAAAGGGTATGGCCGGTTGTTTTTATGCCCCCAGGCGTTTCAGAACGATCTGCAGGATACGGCGGATCGGTTCGGCGGCACCCCAGAGGAGCTGGTCGCCCAAGGTGAACAGCGTCAGGTAGTCAGGCCCCATATTAAGCTTGCGGATACGGCCCACCGGTACGCTCAGCGTGCCCGAGACCGCCGCCGGGGTAAGCTCCTTGAGGGTTTCTGCCTTGGTGTTGGGAACCACCTTTACCCACTCGTTGGCGCTTGCGATGATCCGGGTGACCTCATCCAGCGGGATATCCCTGGTGAGCTTGATGGTCAGGGCCTGCGAGTGGCAGCGCATGGATCCCACGCGTACGCACAGGCCGTCAATGGGGATGGGGGAGGCATAGCCCAGGATCTTGTTGGTCTCGGCATAACCTTTCCATTCCTCCCTGGTCTGGCCGCTGGCCATGGCTGAATCGATCCAGGGGATGAGACTGGCCGCCAGCGGGGCGCCGAAATATTCGGTCGGATAGGTGCCCCCGGTAAACGTCTCCATGACCCTGCGGTCGAGGTCCAGCGCCGTGGCGGACGGATTATCGAGCAGGTTCTGCGAGGCCTTGCCGATTGCAGCCATCTGGGCCACGAGTTCGCGCATGTTGTTGGCGCCGGCGCCCGAAGCCGCCTGATAGGTCATGGTGGTCATCCATTCCACCAGACCCTGTTTGAACAGGCCGCCGATACCCATAAGCATCAGGCTCACGGTGCAGTTGCCGCCGATGTAGTCTTTGATGCCTGTTTCCAGGCCTTTGTCGATCACGTCCTGGTTGACCGGGTCCAGCACGATGATGCTGTCTTCCTGCATGCGCAGGGCCGAGGCCGCGTCCAGCCAGTAGCCTTTCCAGCCCGCGGCGCGGATCTCGGGGTAGACCTTCTTGGTATAGTCGCCGCCCTGGCAGGTGACCACGATATCCGCGTCGGCCAGGGCTTTGATGTCATAGGCGTCTTTGAGGGGCGGGATGTCCATCCCGACATCCGGGCCCTTGCCGCCTACCTGCGAGGTGGTGAAGAAGGTGGCCTCGAAGCCCTTGAAGTCCTTCTCCGAGAGCATCCTGTCCATGAGCACCGAACCGACCATGCCGCGCCAGCCTACAAACGCTACCCTAACCATGTGCATATCCTCTCCGTGCGTAGTGCATGTCCTTAAGGCGTTCAACATCGATCCTGCCCGTGAAACATGCTGTGACTCATCCTCATACCGTGAAACCGTACTTGAGTCAATTCCTACCCCGGGGTTTGGCGCAGACCTTTAGCGAAAGAATAGATGGTGGACCTCATGCCGATATTCAATTATACTATTTGCCATATATACGACCAGGGAGGGAATACGATGGCGCAGATGAACTTCTGTCCGTATTGCGGCTCTGAGCTCAAGACCACCATTATCGATGCCAAGGAACGACGCATATGCTCGCGGGAAGGATGTCCGTATGTCTTCTGGGACAATCCCACACCGGTAGTGGCGGCCCTGGTCGAATACCATGGCGAGATCGTCCTGGCCCGCAATAAATCCTGGCCTGAGGGCATGTTCGGCCTGATCACCGGATTCCTGGAAAAAGGCGAAACCCCCGAGCAGGCAGCGGCGCGTGAGGTGAAGGAGGAGCTCGGCCTGGATGCGGCCGGGGTGGACTTCATCGGCGTCTATGCCTTCGAGCAGATGAACCAGCTCATCGTGGCCTACCATGTCGTGGCCGGCATGGGGGCCATGACTCTGGGCGAGGAGCTCTCCGAGGTTAAGACCTTGCCGCCTGAGCAGATTAAGCCCTGGGATTTCGGCACGGGTTTGGCAGTGAGGGACTGGCTCAATCGCAGCAGGATGTCGCGCTTCTAGCGCATCTTCAGGCCCTTGCGGGCTCCACCGTGTGGGGGCCTGCGTCAGTGTGTATTGTCTTTCCAACGCAGCGCGGTCGGTATGCCCGCAGCGCAGGGTACACCGGTGGAACATAATCCGCAGCCATAGATGAAGATATGATAATTCTTGTTCACGTACGGGACTGAGCGCTTGCAGCGCTCGGCGCACGCCTCTTTGTCGTGTCCGCCGGCGCTGGTAATGGCCTGGACCGGACAACGATGGGCGCAGATCATGCACTCACGCCCCTGGTAATGCAGGCAGTGGGCGTGGATATCCTTAGGACGCGTACGGTTGGGCTCAAGCCTGAGGTTGACTACGAAACTGGCGATGCGATGCGCTGAACCCTTCTCGGTGATCAGGAAATCGTGTAGCCCAAAGGTGCCCAATCCCGCGGCATAGGCCACATGACGGTGCGACCAGGGTGAGGCCCATCCGACATGGGGATAGTGCTTTTTGCGGAACAGAGGGGTGGCGTCCGGGGCCACGGCCAGGATGCCTTTGTGCATGAGCTGCCTCACCATCTCTCGCACCAGGGTCTGGCTGAAAATTTCGCCCAGGAGCCGTGATTGGGCCCAACGCTCGGAAAGCCATTCCTCTTGCCGGGCGTTGTCATCAATGGTGGCTTTGGTGAATGGCATGATGAGACAGACCACGCTGATGTCCTCAGGCCTGGGTGCCGCCACGCCCTGGTTACGTGCCTGCCAGGCCATGATCTCGGCCGGAGTGAAGTGGTGGGTTCCGATGATGCGCTTGAATTCATTGAAAAGCGGATCGTCGCCGGCTACGAATCCGACCAGTGGCGCATCATAGATGCGCTCCCGGCCGAAGGGGTACTCCAGGCGGTTCTCGGGGTGGTTTGCGAGCCTGTCGTGAAGTGTGGCGCTGAACCAGACCTCGTCCAAGGTCGGATCGTTTGGAAGCTGACGGCAGTCGTGGTTCAGCTTCGGCTGCTCCGGCATGCCTAAGCCGCGCATCTCGGCGATGGCGCTCCTGATGCCGCCCATGTCCGTCAGCCAGGAGAATCTCCGGTAGCGGTGCTCCATCCGTGATCGCATATCACCCCTTATGTGGCGCGTTATCCAGGCAGGCGCCCTCATGAAGACTATTCGAAAACCTTTTCCTCGACTGCGTCGGCATTGAGCGCGTCGGCCTCGCTGTCGCGCTGGTCTGTTTTCGAGATGCTCTTCTCGAACTCTTTGTACCATTCCAACTGAGTGATATACTGCATGATCTCGTTGGTGCCGACCCAGATCATGGACAGGCGCATGTCACGCAGGATGCGCTCGAGGGGGTAGACGCTGGTATAACCGATGCCGCCCATGGTCTGCATGGCCATGTTGGCCACGTCCCAGCAGGCCTCGGTCACGAACTTCTTGGACTCGGAGACCATGCGGCGACAGCGTCCCGGGTTGACCGTGCCGGAGTCTAGGCCTAAGGCCGTGGAATAGACCAGAGAGCGTGCGGCGTCTAAGAGCATGACGCCGTCGGCGATCTTGAAGCTCACGGCCTCGAAGGCATTGATGGGCAGTCCGAAGGCCTTGCGCCTTCCGGTGTACTTGGTGGCGATCTCCAGGGCCGGCCGGACGCTGCCGATGGTCATGGCCGCGGTGCCCAGTCGTTCCGGGATCATCATGCGCTGGAAGACGTCGAAGCCGCCGTTGACCTTGTTCAGGACATAGTCCTCGGGGACATACACGTCCTTCAAGGTGATGCGGGCCGCACCGCCGCCGCGCACGCCCATGAGACCGTAGAGGTATTCGGATTTGACGCCGGCCTCGCGCGGCACCATGAAGGCGGTGATGGATTTGTGGGCCGGCGCGCCGTCGTCCGTCTTGGCATAGATCAGGAACCAGTCCGCGCCTTCCCCGCCCACGATGAAGCGCTTCTGTCCCGTGAGGCGGTACCCGTTTCCGTCACGCACGGCCCTGGTGGTGGCGCCGAAGAAGTCCGAGCCGCCGCGCGGTTCGGTCAGACCTTCGGCGGCGTAGACCTTGCCCCTCAAGAGCGGCACGACGATATCTTCTTTGAGCTTTTCAGAGCCAAAACTGCAGACGGCCTCGGCCACGATGTCGGCGCCCACGCCCCAGAGGCAGGCCAGAGAATAACTGGCCACGCCGATCTCTTCGGCCACGATAGTGTCGTCGACCCAGCTCAGGCCACGGCCGCCGTAGGCCTTCGGGATGCGGATGCCGAGCAGGTTACGCCGCCCGGCCTCTTCAAGGTAGGCGTGGGGGAAATGGATCTTCTCGGCATCCATATCCAGAATCATTTGTTTGGGCACCCACTTGGTGAAGGCTCGTGCTTCATCGCGCAGGGCCCGTCTGGCATCGTCCATGATAAAGTCGAACATGGGAGGCTCCTTAAACGAGAATGGATTTTAGAAAACGCTAGCATATCAACAGTGCTGATTTCAAATGCAAAGCAAGAATACGCACTATAGAAAAAAGTACTTAAGAAAATTCCGATATTCTCCGTCAAGGTACAATAAGCAGCATGCCGGTGTCTCCTTAAGGGCTCGGGACTGGTTGTAACGGGCGTAAGGAAAAGGGGACGGGCATAGCGTTAAAAGGGGTTATGTGAGCACGATGGAGATTGAACGCCGGGACGACAAGGACAGCCTGTTCGCACGGCTGCAAGAGAATGAGGAGGTCTCCGAGAAATTCTGGGAGGTCGAGGTCAGCGTCCTGTCCATTCTGAATTTCAAGGACTTCTTCGATCGCCTCCTGACCGAGATCCGAGATAATTTCGATGTCGATCATGTATGGATCTCCATGATCTCGTCGGGCAAGGTATTCAGTTTTCTGAAGTCATTCGTGGCCTCCGAGGAGTTCTTGCGGCATCTGAATGTGGTGGAGAAAGACGACTTCATGGATATCGTGGGGACCTCCACGAAACCCAAGCTGATCAATACCGGCCTCGGCAAACTGACCTGCCTGTACCTGTTCGATCAGAGCACGGAGTTCAAGTCCATGGCCATCGTACCCATCACCTTTGACGGCGAAGTCTGCGGCAGCCTGAATTTCGCCGATCCATCCAGCGAGCGTTTCCGGCCTGGTCTTGATCCGCGTTTGCTGGAGCAGCTGGGGGTCGTGGTCTCCATCTGCCTGTCGAACGTGGCGGCGCACGAGGAGCTCAAGGCACTGGCCTTTAAGGATCCCCTGACCGAGCTGTTGAACCGCCGCGCCATGGAAAAGGCCCTTAAGCGCGAGTTCAATCGCGCCCGGCGCTACATGATCCCGCTGGCCCTGGTCTTCATGGACTTGGACGATTTCAAGCAGATCAACGATACCTATGGCCATGATATCGGCGATGACGTGCTCAAGTTCGTAGCTACCGCCATGAACAACATGAGCCGCCAGAGCGATATCATCGCCCGTTTTGCCGGGGACGAGTTTGTGCTCATCCTTCCGGGAACGACTACCCAGGAAGCCCAGGCGTATATCGATCGCCTGCGGTTCTATTTCATGGACCACAAAATGGACGTGGGTGAAACGCAGATCGAGATCGGATTCAGCTGCGGCATAGCCTCGGCCGTGGATGATGGCGTCACGGATTCGCCCTTGCTCTTAAAGCGCGCCGACGAGCTTTTATTCAAGGCCAAGTCCATGAAGCGTCCCCGGACAAAGGCGTAGCTCCACACCCTTCTCTGTGCACTGCCTCGAACTCCTTTGATACGCCGTCGTGACGCGTAGGCGATCAGCTTTTGGCCAGGACCATAGAACAGGCGTGAAAAAATAACTGGCCTAAAGAACGCTGTTCCGGTAAGCATATCCGCATGCGGCGCAGCGATCGCGAGATTACGGATAAGGCGCAGATCGAAGCTATCCTCAGGCAGGCCACGGTCTGCCGTTTGGCCATGTGCTTGGACGGTTGGCCCTATGTCGTGCCGCTGAACTTCGGTTACCATGATAACCGCCTGTTTTTCCATACGGCCGGTGCGGGTCGTAAACTCGATATCCTTACACGCAACGACCGGGTGTGCTTCGTGATCGATGGCGCACATGAAATCGTGGAATCATTCGAGGCCTGCGGGTGGAGCATGCGGTTCGCCAGCGTCATCGGTTTCGGGCGCGCGAGACTGATCGAAGATCCAGCTCTCAAACGCGAGGCCCTGGATATCATCATGCGGCATTATTCCGACCGCTTGTATACCTATCCGGACGATATCCTGGCTAAGACCGCAATCATCCGGGTCGATATCGAGCGCATGACCGGGAAACGCAAAAGCTAGCTCTTTTCTGGAGAGATGCATGCCCGTCAGCCGGGAATACCAGGATTTCGTGCTGGACCAACTCAGTGCGGCAGGGAAATGCACCGCGCGAAGGATGTTCGGCGGCGTTGGTATCTATCTCGAAGGAACGTTTTGTGCTATTATCGCCCGTGATACCCTTTACCTCAAGGCCGATGCACGCACCGCCAAGGACTTCGAGGTTAAGGGCATGGGACCGTTCAAACCCTTTGAGGACAAGCCGGTCGTGATGCGCTACTATGAAGTGCCGTCCGATGTCCTGGAGGATCGCGAAGAATTGGCGGTATGGGCGCGCAAGGCCTTGACGGTTGCGCGCACCGGCAAGCAAAAGGGGCGCCCCCAAAGGCCCGCTTTCCATGAGGGTTGAACCGTCGCCACACGCGTTCGTTTGGAAAATGGTTTTGGATTTTTGAGGAGGCAAAAGGAATGAAGCTTAGGGTGGCAACGATCCAGATGATTTCTTACAACAATGACTTCAGGGGTAACTGTGCCCGGGCCGAGGAGCTGATCGATCAGGCGGTCCAGAAAGGCGCGCAGCTTATCCTGTTGCCGGAGTTGGCCCTGGCCGGGTACGTGTTTGAGGATGGTATCTGGGACATGGCCGAAACCCTCAAGGGCAGGACCTATCAGTGGCTGCGAAGCCAGTGCGCCAGACATAGAGTCTATATCGGGACCTGCATTCTGGAAGCCAACGGCCAGGATTTCTATGATACCTTCATTCTTGCCGGACCGGGCGAAGGCGAGCTGTGGCAACACCGCAAGATCGAACCGGCCAGTTATGAGGCCTTCTTCTTTAAAGGAGGGGGCAAGAACCCCAATGTCTTTAAAACCCCGCTGGGCCGCATCGGGGTCGCCATCTGTTTCGATACCTCCAAGAACCAGGCCTTGGACGCTCTCAAGCAAGGCCGTCCCGACATCGTCCTCATACCCTATTCATGCCCCGAGCTCCCCTGGTTCTGTCTGCCTCGGGATCGAAAGGCCTGGGTGGATCTCTATATGGATACGCCCAAGTACCTTGCCCGCCGTCTCAATGTCCCGGTCGTGACCTCCAACAAGACCGGCAGTTTCGATTCTCCAATCCCATGGTTGCCGGGCCTCACGTTGCAGTCTGATTTTCTGGCATGTTCTTCCGTTGCCGAGCGCAGCGGGAAAAGCCGCTCCAAGCTCAGGCGCGGACCGGGAGTTCTGGTGGAGGAAATCGAGGTCGGGCCGGAAGAGGTCCCGCGGATCCCGTTGCCTGAAGGACGTTGGTTTCTGCCCTATGCATGGACCCTCAAGCTGATGATGGACGCTTCGTATATGTTGGGCAGGCTGCGCTACCGCTTGAGCCCTGGACGTCGCCAGGCCGTCAAACGCGTGACCCGGCGCTAAGGGTTGAGGTCCTTCTCGCCTGCCGTATCATGCCCAGGTAAGCCTGCAAGGAAAGTTTTGTGCATTGAGAAAAATAGGTGTATAGTGCAGCCGGATTTTCCACGGCCTGACGGAAAAATTCGGTTGATTGTGGAGGATGCTCAGGAGGGGATATGAAAAAGATTCTGCTGCTCATAGGCATCATTATTGCCTTGACGATTATCGTGCACGCCGAAACCAAGGAGCGGCGCGAGGACATGATGAACCGACCCAGCCAGGAGGCCCCGTCGTACGAGACGCTCACGTTGATGCGCGACATCATCGATATCCAGGCCCGCATGATCAAGGGCTCTGAAAACAAGAAGTCGATGTTGCGTGAATTGGCCCAGCTGAGAAACAAGACCGACCAGTTGATCCTGAAGATGAACCTGAACCAGACAGGGCGGCGGACAGCCGTCCCGCTTGAGGGGCAGGGACAGTCTCCAATGCTTCCACCTCAGGCGCGGACCTCACCAGCGGTGCCCTCTGGGGAGACGCCTTAACCTTAACTCATGGTAAGGGTACGCTGGACAGGGGCGGCCGGGCTGGAGCTCGCCCATGAAGGTGCCGTATACCTAATGGATCCCTATGTTTCGCGCCCTGGCAAGACTGACGTGTTCTTCAAGCGGCTTGCCTCTCGCCGGGAAGCGGTCGCACCCTTTCTGGGCGGTCTGCCCGGCGAGCTCCGGGCGGTCATGATCGGGCACACCCATTTTGATCATGCCCTGGATATCCCTGCAATCGCCGAATCCACGACGGCTCATATCATTGGAAGCCAAAGCCTGGACGTTCTGCTGGATGCCCTCGGCTTGCCTGGGCGCGTCACGGTCTGCCGCGGGTCAGAACGGATCGTCCTGGACGCTCAAGCGGTCGTCACCATGCTTCCCGGCCGGCACGGAAGGGTCCTGTGCGGCCGCATCCCCTACCCAGGCGAGATCGCCCCGCCGCTTGAGCCTCCCCTCAAGGCCCGTGAATACCGTCACGGACAGGTCTTCAATATGCTGCTTGAACTCGGCGGACTCAGCTTCCTGCATATCGGCAGCGCCGATGCGCTCGATGCATCGCTGGAAGGCCGGCGCTGCGATGTGTTGTTCGTGTGCGTGGCGGGGTGGAAACGGTCTGAGGACTTCCCGGCCAGGGTTTTAAGCCGCGTACGGCCCAAGGCGGTCGTGCCGTTTCACTTCGATGATTTCACCGTCTCCCTGAAGCCTGGGGGCGTGGTTCCCGATCTGCCGCTGCTGGACAGGCACGGCTTTCTCGAACAAGTGTCCGCACATGCCCCTCAAGCCGATATCATCTGGCCCTCGGTGAACAAGGTCATGACCTTCTAGGGATTATCAACCGAGGTAGCGCAGGATCTCCTGACGGGTAGGGGGCATCTCCTCGGGCTTGAGTTCCATGGTGGCCGTGGATTGGTAGCCCTTGAGGCGCAGGGCGCGAAAGATCTGCGGGTAATCCACGCAGCCTGAGCCCAGCGGCAGATGCAGGTCATCATGCACGGACGTGCCGCCGCGGTTGTCATGCACGTGCAGGTGTGCAATGCGCTCGAAATGCCGCTCGATGAACCCGAACGATGTGTTGGTGCGGGAGAGCAGCTGGGCGTGCCCGATATCCAGGGTCATGCGTAAGTCCGGGACGGCCTCGAAGGCCGGCGCGAAGCTGTCGGCCCGCTCGCTCAGGTTCTCGATGCACAACACCACGCCTCTGGTTTTGGCATAGCTGGTCAGATCCGCAAGCAGCTCGATCTTCCTGGGGATCAGATCGGGCGGGGCCCAGCGTCTGTCGATCCAGAAATGGATCGTGCCCTTGGGGATGCCCAAGGACTCGGACAGGTCGAGGAGCCGGTACATGCGCGGCAGGAAAGCATCACGCAGCACCTGCGGGTCGAAGGGGTTGTCTTCGTTGGGGTAATGGGCCAGGTAGTACAGACCGTACTGGCTTTTCAACCGCCGGAGCTCTTCGAGCTGGGATTCGACCTCCTCGGGCACTTTAAGCGAGATCTCGGCAAAGGGGTATCCCATCTGTCCCACGGCATGTACTGCGGCGATGGTATGCGCCCGGCCGCCGACAACCGCCATCAGGTAGCCCCGGACTGTTCTTGCAGGGAGGCCATGAGTTCCTTGATCAGCTCACCGTCCTCGCGCCACACCCAGCAGGTGTTGATGAGCAGGCGTGGGTCCATCCGGGAGCGCGCCTCATCTATGGTCAAGTTTTTGTTCCCGGAGCGCAGCACCCAGAAACCTTGTACCGCCGCGGACGCCATGGCCAGCAGCAGGGCGTTCTGGTGGGCGCAACCGGCGCTGCCGCCGAAGGTCTTCTTGAGGTACTCCGAGAACCCCGGCGCGATGCACCGGCCGATGAGCGGCTGGAGAACCGCCGCGGTCTCTCTGCACATCTCGCGCGGCACGTGGGTGATCTCCACCTCCAGGTCCTCGATGACCATGGCGGCGCCTCTTACGAGCAGCCGGATGGTGATGTCGTGCACTACGCCCGCGTCTGATATGCCGCCTTTGATCAAGGATAGGGTCGGTATCAGGCGTTCATCCCTGAGCACCCCTTCCACCATGATGGCGTCGTCATCAACAGGGTACGTCGTGGCGTTTATGCCGCGCACGTGCAGGGGAGTGGACCGGAACCGCCGCAGATCGGCCATATAATCCTCTTGAGAGGGAGGATATCGATTTGGACAGGCAAGGTCAAGCGAATTCCCGGCTGTACGTACGATCGATGGAGCTTGGCCTGGAAGAAAAGCGTCATTTCGTGTATCATACGTTTTAGTTACTTCAGCAAAGAAGGAGAAGGGTATGGCAATCGTGGAATGGAAAAAGGATGATAAGGTCGCGATCGTAAGCATGAACAACGGCGCCAATCGGCAGAACCTGGCGTTCGCCCAGGCCATGCTGGCTGTTTTCGACGAGATCCTGGCCGATAAGGAGATCTCGGCCGTCGTGCTTACCTCCGGTGATGAAAAGAATTTCTCCCAGGGTGTGGATATCGAATGGCTTACCCAGAGGTTTCAGGCCGGTGATACCGCTTCCATCAAGGCCTTCATGTACGGTATGAATGATGTATTCAAAAAATTGCTTTTGGCGCCGATACCGGTCATCGCGGCCATCAACGGCCATGCCTTCGGCAATGGCGCCATCATCAGCTGCGCCTGCGACTTCCGCTTCATGAAGTCCGATAGAGGCTTTTTCTGTTTCCCGGAGGTGGATCTGGGCATCCCCTTCCTGCCGGGCATGATCGCCTTTGTCAAAAAGGCCATGCCCTATTATCTGTATAACGAATTGAAGCTCACCGGCCGGCGCGTCGGCGCCGTCGAACTGGCCGAAAAGCATTTCCTCGAGAAGGCCAGCCCGGATCAGGCCGCGCTCATGCAGGATGCCCTGGCCTTTGCCAGAGGCTTTAACAAGAAACGCGGCATCTTCGGCGAGCACAAGCGCCGGCTGCACAAGGAGATCATTGCGGTCATGGACAACGAGGACCCGGTCTATATCGAACCCCTGAACTTGATGGTGGCCGATTAGGACAACGGATAGGCCAAATCCCTGCGCCTGACGCCTGCTATGTCTGTGCGGGCGCAGGGCCTGTTCCGGTCAGCGACCGGATCGTATCGATGTGAAAGTACACCAGGAAGCGGGTATGGGGCGCATCGTCCGCCATCCCGTGCTTTTTGCGCCGCAGCAGCTCGATGAGGGGGCTGTCCTGTTCTTCCTTGAGCTTGGTCAGATAGAGCCGAATGCCAAAGTATCCGGGGCGTGATTCCCTGAACAGGTAGACGGCGTGAGGGTTGGTCGTGAGGTTGCGGTGGGTCAGCTTCGCGGCCATGATGAAGGCCACGGTCTCTTCGTCGATGACATGCGGCCGGGAATAGACAGCGGCGTCAACACGGCCGTCGGCATCAGCCGTGGCCAGGACGCCGAAGCCCTCGGTCTCCTCAAAATATACGCCCAGATTCATAGTTATCCTCCCCTTTTATAACTCATAGTAGGTAGCGGCGAGCGCCATGGCAATACCCGGGCTTAAAAAGATTCCGGAGCGATTGCATGCCGGCATACGTTGGTGTAGGGTGGAACCATGCCGCAGGCGGAGCATGATCACTTAAGCCTCTTGTACGATATCGGCGAACTCGTGGTTTCGATGCGCGCGAATCCGGACATTCCACAGCTGCTCAATCGAGTCTTAGAAAAAGTATCCGAGCACCTCAAGGCCGAGGTATGTTCCATCTATCTCTATGACGAATCCGCGCGCGAGCTGGTGCTCAAGGCCACCAAGGGGCTCAACCCGGAGGCGGTCGAAAAGGTGCGCATGGCCTGCGGCACCGGGCTGGTGGGTGCCACGCTGGAGGGCATGGAACCCATCTGCGAAGGCGACGCTCCTTCGAATCCGCGCTTCAAATATTTCGAGGAGGCCCGGGAAGACGCCTTCCTCTCGTTCCTGGCGGTGCCGATCCAACTGGGGGAAATGCGCATCGGGGTCATGGTGGTTGAGCATTCCGAGCCCGACTATTTCGATGCCGGCGATGTCAGGGCGCTACGGGCCGTGGCCACGCAGCTGGCGGGGGTGCTGGAAAATGCCCGCCTGGTCATGAACCTGAAAGGTCGTGATGCCGCGGTCGCGAGGGACGAGGCTCTGGCACCGGGTTTTGTGAAGGGGCAGGCGGCCTCGCCCGGAATAGCCTACGGCCCGGCGGTCGTCTTCGGCCGCAGTCACGTACGGCTGCTGGAGAAGGCCGGGGCATTTGGAGGCACCGAAGATGATTTCCACCGGGCCATGGCCTTGACCAACCATCAGCTGGAAAAACTCCAGGAGAGAATCGCCGAGCGGTTGCCGGAAAGTGCGGCCCTGATCTTCTCGGCCCATTTCATGATCCTCAAGGATGTCCAGTTCACCGGCCGCATTCTGGACCTGATCCGGGGCGGACTGCCTGCGACCCAGGCCGTGCGCGAGGTGGCCCAGCACTACATCAATCTCTTCGGCGCCAGCACCAATGCCTATCTCCAGGACAAGGTCAAGGACATCGAGGATCTGGCCGGCCGCTTGTTGAAGAATTTGGCCGGGCAAACCTGGGATGACCAGGGCCTGTACGAGCGTCAGGTCGTGATCGCCCCGGCGCTGTATCCTTCCGAGGTCCTCAAGTTCGCGGCCGAAGGGGTGGCGGGCATCGTGCTCACCAGCGGCGGGGTGAGTTCGCATGTCTCCATCCTGGCCCGTTCACTGTCCCTGCCGCTCATTATCGCCGGCTCTGCCGATCTGCTCGCGGTGGCGCAGGATACGCCGGTGCTCATGGATGCCGAGCTGGGCAATGTCTACATCAACCCGGACCACGAGATTGTGGCGCGCTTCGAGATCCGCGATCAGGCCCGTAAGACGGCGGCCGCGCATGCCGGCACCATGCTGCCGGAGACGCGCACCAAGGACGGACAGAGGGTATTTTTGAGGGCCAACATCAATCTGCTCAGTGAATTGGAGACCGCCCATGAACTCAAGGCCGAAGGGATCGGCCTGTATCGCACGGAGTTCCCATTCCTGATCCGCACCGCGTTTCCATCCGAGGAAGATGAATACAAGGTCTACCGGCGGCTGTGCGACGGCATGCCGGGCGGCGTGGTGACATTGCGGACCCTGGATATCGGGGGCGACAAGCTGCCCTCATACTGGGAGAATACCGGTGAACCCAACCCTCAGCTGGGCCTGCGCTCCATCCGCTTCTCGCTCTCGCACCCCGAGCAGTTCCGCCAGCAGCTGCGCGCCATTCTGCGGGCCGGCGCCGATACCCAGGCGCTGCGCATCATGTTTCCCATGATTATGTCCCTGGATGAGTTCCATCAGGTGCGCGGCATTCTGGACGATATCCAGCAGGCCCTGGCCGATGAAGGTACGCCTCACCACGGCTCGCCCGCCTTGGGAGCCATGATCGAGGTGCCCGCCGTGGTGGAGATCATCGACGACCTGGCCAAGGCCGTGGATTTCCTCTCGATCGGAACCAACGACCTGGTGCAGTACCTGTTGGGCGTGGACCGTATGAACGCCTTGGTGGCCTATGCCTACAGGCCCGAGCACCCCGCGGTGCTGCGCACGCTCAAGCGTTTGAGCGATGCCGCGCTCAAGGCCGGCAAGGAGCTCAGCGTCTGCGGCGAGATGGCCAATGACCGCGACCTGCTGCCCTTCCTACTGGGCGTGGGCATCCACCACCTCTCCGTCGACCCCCATCACCTACCCGCGCTTCAACGGCAGATCGGCGCCATCACTTCAGCCGGCGCTCGGGCTTATGCCGAGCGTCTGCTGGCCGAGCCCAGCTTGGAAGGGGTGCATGCCGTCATGGGCAGCGATTTACACCCGCTGAAAAATTATTTTTAAGGAGGGCGCGGCATGAGGAGACTTGAAATCGATTTCAAGAGCCGGGGCGAACGCTGCGCGGCCTGGCTGTATCTGCCCGACGGTATCGCCAAACCGCCGGTGGTTGTCATGGCCCACGGCTTGGGCGCCGAGCGGTCTTTCCGTCTGCCGGCCTATGCCGAGCGCTTTGCAGACAAGGGCCTGGCGTCCTTCGTGTTCGATTACCGCTCGTTCGGCGACAGCGACGGTGCTCCCCGCAACCTTATCAGCCCGCGCCGACATCTCCAGGACTGGCGCTCGGCTATTACGCATGTGCGAACACGACCGGAGATCGATACGCGCCGCATGGCCTTGTGGGGCACCTCGTTCAGCGGCGGCCACGTGCTCGTCACCGCCGCGTCCGATCCAGGGATAGCGGCTCTCGTGGCCCAGGTACCCTTCGTGGACGGGGTTTCCACCACCATGCTCTTTGACCTTAAGTATCAAGTTACCGGCACCCTGCACGGGCTCAATGATCTCTTCAGTTCGCTGATCTTGAAACGCCGCCACACCGTGCCCATCATCGGGAAACCCGGATGCTTCGCCCTGATGAACACCCCAGACGCGGAAGGAGGCATGCGGGCCCTTATACCCCCTGATAGCGCCTGGAAGAACGAGGCCCCGGCCTTGATAACGCTGAGCATACCGTTCTACCGGCCCATAGCGGCCGCGCGCCGCATCAGCGCTCCCTCCATGATCGTCGCGGCCGAGAAAGACGCCCTCATTGCGCACGCGTCGGTCAAAAAGACCGCCGCACGCATCGTGGGCGCCACCTTCATCAGCCTGCCGGTGGGCCACTTCGAGGTCTATGTGGGCGAGTTGTTTGAAAAGGTGGTCGAGCTGGAAGGCAACTTCCTGCACGCCAATCTGAATCGCTAGAAGAAGGCCAGGCCGGTTTCCTTACGTTCGTACAGCGGCTTTCTCAGCGCTGCTTCGCTTTCCGACGCTTTCGCCAGGTATCGATATCCTGGTTGCCGATGCACGCGGCGGCGTCCTTGCACCAGGCCAGGCATGTATTTTTGAGGCGCGAGTTGGTGTTCTTCTCTGCGCAGGCCGGACAGGCAAGGAAGATATCGTCCTTCCAGAACTCAATCGGCGCCCCGCATCTGCTGCAGGGCTGGGAGGCGATGTCTTCGGGTTTGAAATGCCCCGGATCCATGCCGGGGCAGCGTCTTCTCATGGCACCTTTGATGCTACCCGCGGCCGATGCCGAAGTAGGTGAATCCGTGTTCGCGGACCTCTTCGGGGTTGAAAAGGTTGCGGCCGTCGAAGATAACCGGTGTTTTGAGCAGGGCCTTGATGCGGTCCATGTCCGGGCTCTTGAACATATTCCATTCCGTGATGATGGCCAGGCCGTCGGCACCCGCCACGGCGTCGTAGGCCTCCTGGGAGTAAGTGATGCGGTCTCCCAGAACCTTCCGGGCGTTCTCCATGCCCTTGGGGTCGAAGGCGCGCACCTGCATGCCGTGGCTCAGCAGGTTCTCGATCACGTACAGAGCCGGGGACTCGCGCACGTCATCGGTCTTGGGCTTGAAGGTGAGCCCCCACACCGCGATCGTGGTCTTGCGGGGATCTTGGTAGAAATCGATGATCTTCTGGCCGAAATAGCGCATCTGACGCTGGTTGGCCCTCCAGGCAGCTTCGCAGATCTCCAGCGTGTGGTCACAGTTCTTGGAGGTGGCGATCAGGGCCTGCACGTCCTTGGGGAAACACGAGCCCCCGAAGCCCGGACCGGCCAGCAGAAAGCGCGGGCCGATGCGCTCGTCCGTGCCCATGCCCTCGCGCACTTGGCTGATGTCCGCGCCCAGCTTGTCGCACAGGATGGCCAGCTCGTTGATGAACGAGACCTTGGTGGCCAGAAAGGCGTTGGAGGCGTACTTCGAAAGCTCGGCGCTGCGGACATCCATGACCAGGATGGGATTGTTGCTGGTGCGCACAAAGGGGTTATAGAGCTCTTTCAGAATCGTGGCCGTACGCACATTGTCCGTGCCCACGATGACGCGCTCGGGCCGCATGAAGTCCTGGATGGCGTTGCCCTCCTTTAAAAATTCCGGGTTGGAGACCACGTCGAATTCCAGGCCGGCTAGGCCGCGGGCATCGAGCCTGGCGCGGATGGTGTCACGCACCTTTTCGGCCGTGCCCACCGGGACCGTGGATTTGTCTACGATGATCTTATAGTCATCCATGCAATCGCCGATCTGGCCTGCCACCCTAAGGACATAGGAAAGGTCGGCCGAGCCGTCCTTGTCCTGGGGCGTGCCGACGCAGATGAAGCATAAGAGGCTGTTCCTGACCCCGTCGGCCAGATCGAGCGTGAAACGCAGGCGCTTCTCCTCGCGGTTGCGCACGATCATGTCCCTCAATCCCGGTTCATAGATCGGGACCTCGCCCTGTTCGAGCAGGGCGATCTTGGCGGCGTCTTCATCCACGCAGATAATGTCATTGCCCATTTCGGCCAGACAGGCGCCCGTGACCAAACCCACGTAGCCGCTCCCGATCATGCATATCTTCATATCCACCCCTTCACGCATTTGACTTGGTGCAATGCATCTGCTATCCCATTACACGACTGGCAGCATGAATCAAGGGGGTATTGCGTGTACTGGGACCAACCGACCGAGACCATGCCGCGTGAAAAACTCGCGGCGCTTCAGCTTACACGACTCAAGGAAACCCTGGCGCGGGCCGCGCGAGCGCCCTTTTATCGGGACCGGGGCATCGCGGACTACAGCGTGGCTAGCCTGGCCGACCTGGTCAAGCTGCCGGTGACCACCAAGCAGGACCTGCGCGACGCCTATCCCTACGGCATGGTCAGCACCCCCTTGGAAAAGGTGGTGCGCCTACACTCGTCCTCCGGCACCACCGGCACGCCCACCGTGGTCTACCACAGCAACCATGACATTGATGTCTGGACCGAACTCATGGCGCGCTGCATGTACATGGCGGGCGTGCGCAACACGGATATCTTCCAGAATATGACCGGCTACGGGCTCTTTACAGGGGGATTTGGCTTCCTGTACGGCGCGGAACGGCTGGGCTGCCTGAACATTCCCACCGGCCCCGGCAACACCAAGCGCCAGCTCAAGTTCATGAAGGACTTCAAGACCTCGGTCATTCATGCCATCCCCAGCTACGCCCTGCATCTGGCCGATACCCTGGAGACCATGGGCGTTGATCCCAAAAAGGAATTCCCGGACTTAAGGATCGTCTTCCTGGGCGCCGAGCCACACTCGGAGGAGACCCGCAAAAAAATCGAGAATTTCTTCGGCGTGGCAGCCTTCAACTCCTACGGTCTCTCCGAGATGAACGGGCCAGGCGTGGCCTTCGAATGCCCTCAAAGGGCCGGCATGCATATCTGGGAAGATGCCTTCCTGATCGAGATCGTGGACCCCGTGACCTTACAGCCCGTGGCCCCCGGCGAACAGGGCGAACTGGTCATCACCACCCTGATGCGCGAGGCCATGCCCATCATCCGCTACCGCACCAAGGATCTCACGGCCGCTATCCCCGGGCCCTGCGCCTGCGGACGGACGCACACCCGACTCAAACGCATCACCGGCCGCTCGGACGACATGCTGATCTTGAAAGGGGTGAATATCTTCCCCATCCAGATCGAAGAGGTGCTGATCGGCATCGCGGGCGTGCGTCGCAACTACCAGATTCTCCTGGAGACGCGCGGCAACAACGACCACATGATCGTGCGCGTGGAAATCGATCCGAACTTGTTCACGGATGAGCTCAAGGCCCTGGAAGGTTTGCGCAAGCGCATCGCGCACGAGCTGCGCGATGAAATCCTAATCACGCCCGAAGTGGAGCTGTGCAAGCCGGGCAGCATCCCGGTCAGCGAGGGCAAGGCCGTACGCGTCATCGACAAGCGCGAACTTTAGGACACACTCCAAGCCCTGTCTCTTAAACGCACGGGGCTTCCAAGCGAAAGAGGGCTTCAGGACTTGGCCTGATCGTCCTTGGACTTGTCCTGGAGGTTGGCCTTCTTGTCTTCTTCGCTCACCGCGGACTTGAAGTTCTTGATCCCTTTGCCAAGCGCCGCGCCGACATCCGGCAGCTTGCCCGCGCCGAAGATGATCAGCACGATCACCAGCACCACAATGAGCTCAGTCATTCCTATACCGCCTATCATGCGCTACCATGTAGCATAGATCCGGATCTTAAGCAACCCGCGAAAATGCAGATCCCCTGATTTTCACGATGCAAGGAGTTCTAGGCGAGAATCCTACAATTCCCCACCCCCCTTGATCTCAAGGGGACCGGACGTGTCCGGGATAAGCGCATGCGCGATAGACATGTTTTAAGCTTCGTGGTGATACGGATTAGTGGTTTGTCAGCGAGACCGGGTCAAAGCCCAGTTTCGCTGACCCGTGACGCCGACTACCCCATCGCCATGAGCCGCCCCACGCCAGAAAGGGATGGGTGAATTTTCGAGCTGAACTTCCCTGGCGGTGAACAATAGGGAGGTAAAGCTCAAGGGTGGGTGCAGAGCGGCGCAACCCATCATTACGTTCTTATCATTGTCATGTTAAGCAGCGAAATATTTCTCGGCAGTGTTCAGGAGCCCGCCCCTCCTGGTATGGGGCATCTAAATCGCGGTGAAAATGGCGGCGAAGAATGTCAGCAGGATTTGGGCCGCATCATTCACGGTCGATCCAGCGGACATCATTTCCAGACGTATGACATCAAGGCTGATACGACCTTAGTCCGAACACAGATTCAGAAAAAGATAAGCCCCCCTGGGGATCCAGGGGGAGCTTATCTTTTATCTTTTACCTTTCTTCTCTGAGCTTTACTGCCGTCTTAGCCGATCTCTTCGATGGCGAGCGGGTATTTGGACATGAATTCGCAGCCGTCTTTGAGGATCAGGATGTCGTTTTCGTAGCGGAAGCCGATGCCTTCGGAAGGGCTGGCGTACTGCATGGCGCAGACGACCATTTCGTTTTCCTGGTAGACATGGTCGGGGTCGGTCCAGTAGGGCATGGGGCCGTCGTTACGACCGCCGATGCGCCATTCGTCGCCAAAGAGGCCGATACCGTGCTCGCAGCCGGGTACGGTGAAGTCAGCGCAGCCGCGTGATTCGGCGCAGTCCATCATGATTTGGGCCAGCTCGGCCGGGGTGGTGCCGGCGCGGTAGCTGTCGAGCACGAGCTGCACCAGGGCCACGAAGTTGTCGGCGTGCCAGCGCTGGCGCTTGGTGGCCGGGTTGATGAGGTAGTTGTGGGAATGGTCGCCCAGGGCGAGCTGGAACATGGCATGGAGGTCGAGCATGAGGGGGTCGCCGGCCTGGATGACCTTGTTGGTAGGCGGGGTGCAGGCGCCCAGTCCGGTGCGGTAGCCGGTGGAGATCTCGTTCAAGCCCGCGAAGTTCCATTCCGATACACTGCCGGCCTTGCGCATGGCCAAGGCCGCGATGCCGCCGATGACCGATTCGGTTATGCCCTTGTAGCCGCCGTTTTCAAGCGCCGCTCTGGCGGCCTTGTGGCCTTCGTCCACGATCAGGGAGGCCTTGCGGAAGCGGTTGATGGTGCCCTGGTCCTTGATGATCGAGAGCTCGTCGATGAGTTCGTGGGAGTTTATGAAGGTGAAGCCGGGCAGGGCCTCGCTAAAGCGCGAGTACTCGTAGTGGCTCAGGTTGCCCTCGGCGGTGTAGGTGGCCATGCCGTCTTCATAGCCCAGGCGGCCTTTGGTCAGGCCCAGATCGTCCTTGATGAAGTCGGAGACGGCCGAGATCTGGTCCATGCCGCCCATGGGGGCATAGGCCCGGACATGGTCTTCGTCCAGCCAGGTCTCGTCGCCCAGGCGGATGGCGTCGATGATGAAGGTGAAGACCGTTGGGTCTCCTTCGGCCGGGATGACGATATAGCTGCGCCAGGGGCAGAAGGCGTCGATCACCCAGCTCAAGGTCCGGATGCGCGAGCCCAGGTAGACGTCGATGTTACCAGCGTGCATGGCCTTCTGGATGGCTTTGACGCGGGCCGGATTGTCGATGTAGTACGGGTCTTTGGGATCGAGGATGCGTGCCATGGTGGGCCTCCTTAGTATACGGCCGGGATCTGGGACAGGACCTTGTTGAGTCGGTCCGCCACTGCCGCCAGTTTAAGGGCCTTGGCCATGTTGCCGCGCACCTTGAGCTTGCCGGTCATGAGCGCACGCTGCGAGCTGATTTCGGCACGCGAGATGCGGGCAAAGACGTCGTAATCGCCGCTGATGGTGAACTCGGCCTTGGGCGCTTCGCCCTCGCCGACCTCCACGCGCGAAACCACGCCGTTATCGGCCTGGATGTAGAGGAAGTGTTCCTTGCTGTCCGGGCAGTTCTTGTAGATGTTGGACATGGAGGTGGAGACGTTGTTCATCTTCTCGGGCGGGATTTCGGACTTGAGGCGCTTCAAGGCCTCGGCGGCCCATTCCGGGCTGAGGTACGTAAATTTTTCCGACATGGTTTCCTCCTTTAATCTTTGGCCGGTTTCGCTTTGGTTGGTGCCCGGCCTTTTTTGCGTGCGGGTTCGGCGATCAGGCCACCCAGGATCAGGTCGACGCCGTCCTTGAACATGATCCGGGAAAGCGTGCCTTCCGGAAACATGTAGGTCTTCTGGATCAGCATGACATAGAAGGCGAACAGGAGCTGGGCCACGCCGTCGATGTCGATGGGTCGGAAGCGACCGTCGGTAATGCCGCGCTGGAGTATGTCCTTGAGCATGGCGATCGAATCACGGTTGATGTCGGAATAGGGGTCCTGGGAGGAGAAGAGCGGGAACAGGGAGGGGTCGCGCATGAGGATGCGCTGCAGGTGGCGGTCCTCGGCCAGGTACTCATAGGCCTTGTGGGCCATGATGATGAACTGTTCTTGGACGTCGCTTTCAGCGGCGACGGCCTCGCGGACCTTGTTCTGCCAGATGCGTAGTCCATAGGCCACGGCCTTGTCGTAGAGCTCGCGCTTGTCTTTGACATAGAAATAGAGCGAGCTTTTGGCCGTGTCGAGCTCGGCGGCGATATCCTCGATCGTGGCCTTTTTGAAGCCGTACTCGGCGAAGACCTTTAGAGCGGCCTTGTAGATGGCCTCGTACTTAAGCTCGCGTTTGGCGGCACGCTTCATGGCAAACTCGAAAAATAGAACAAAATGATCATAAATTCGACTTAAATGATCGGCATGGTTTTGTCAATACGATAATAACAAACTTTGCGTGTATGAGGTGAAACGGTGTAACGAGGGAGCTTCGCCGACCCTAGTCCTTGAGCTTGACCACCAGGCAGGTCAGATAGCGTGGGTCGAACCGGGCGGAGTCACTCAAGCCTGCGACCTCTTCTTCCCAGCGAGTCATCAGGCCTGCGGCCGCGGACTGGATCAGCTCGGCCGGGATGTCGGGGTCAAGGGCAGTCAGGAGCGTTGCGAGGTCATTCAGCAAGCCCGGCCGGCAGTGACGCACCGCACCCTTAAGCATGGTGGTGCGCTCGATGAAAACGCTGAGCTCGGCTGAACTCAAGGGGCGGAAGGAAAGATCGCCGGTGGAGATGTTCACGGCCAGGGCCGTGAGCAGGATATTCTGCATGTCGAGCCCTTGTGTATCGATATTGGTTTCGGTCAGGACGTGTCCTTTCCAGGGGATATGCCGGATGATGCGGCGCAGCGTTTCCAGATGATCGATCATGGCCGCACAGGCATCAAACCCTTCCAGTGAAGCCCAGGACGGACCGGTTGGGGATGCAGGTTGCGACAATAGAGCATCGGTGATTTCACGGCTCAATGGCGGAATCATATGCTCCGGGACACCGGCCAGGCACTCCTTGAGCCGGATCTGTTGTTCGCGCACGGCGTTGTATCCCAGCGAGAACAGGGATTCGGTATCCATGCCCTCCAGGAGGGCCTGGGTTGTCTGGGCCTTGGCGCGTCTGGCGAGCGCGAGCCCTAAGGCCGTAAATGAAAGAACCTTTTCGACCGAGGCGCGGATAGCCTGGGCATCATTCAGCGGCAGATAATCGGCTATGATGACCTTGTTGGCAAGGTAGACTAATTCGAAACTGAAACGCAGCCGGGTATCATTACTGACCTCGGAAGTCAAGGTCTCGACCAACGCGCCCTTCTCGATTTCGTCCTGATAGAGTGAGGGAATATAGTACTCATCCTGGCCGAAGCGTGGCAGGTGGTCGGGACGCAGACCGCGTGCCAGAATGCGCTCGGTCGGCATCCGCCGGTAAACCGCGCGGGCTTCCTCCGGGGTAGGAAAGCCCAGCTCCATGAGTCTGAGCATGCGGTGCTGGTAGGCGTTTTCCTCCATATCCGAGGGTAGTTCCCATCGCACCCCTTCCAGGATCCGGTAGTAGATGTCCTGATGGTTCTGGTAGAGCATGTTGAGGATGTTCCTGAGAACGGCGGTCTCTTCCGTGCTGTCCGAAAAGGCGAAGAAATAGTTGTTGTCAAAGGTTTCGTACCCGTTCTCCACGAGCTCGGGGATGTTGTCGTCCGTTGGCCGGGTGATGATGACCGTGAGCAAAGGTTGAAAGAGCAGGATGATGACCTCAATGTCCAGGTACTCCAGAGTACGCAGCAGGGTTTCGTCCGAGGCCTCGGCCAGTTCGGAGATCCAGGCCAGGAGACTTTCGGACGAAAGGGTGTCGCGGTCCCAGCAATCCAGGTCGATGAAGCTGACGATCTTTTCCGTGGGTGTATAGGGCAGCAGGATGGAGCTGTCCGAACCAAAGGCCTCCTTGACCATCAGGTAGGCGTCGTGGGTGGGCATGCGTTCAAGTATTTCGGCCGTGAAAGGCGAGTCGATCAGCGCATGCAGACGCTTTTCCGGCGGTGCATTCAGGACCTTTCGGGTCTCCGCGACAAGGGGGTTTTCCTGTTTCATGCCCGCCTTGTTAGCATATCTTGCTTTTGTGAGTACAGCCCGATTGTTTACGTCAAAGACGAGTCAGTCCTCAACTCAGATGATCCTCAGGCATCCACCCGGCCGACATCTCGTGTGGGTGGTGTCGCATCGTCGTCATCGGATTGCTCCTGGCCGAAGAGCAGGATATTGATCCTCTTCTCGATGCGCGGGATAACGTCTTCCACCATGGAATAGATCGAAGGCAGCACGAAGAGTGTCAGCATGGTGCTCACAAGGAGGCCGAAGGCCACGGCCGTAGCCATGGGTGCGCTCATCTCGGCGCCTTCCCGGGTCGAGAAGGCCATGGGCAGCATGGCCACGATGGCGGTCAGCGAGGTCATCAGGATCGGCCTTAAGCGGACGCTGGCGCCTTCGATAATGGCTTGCGTCTTTTCTACACCTTTTAAACGCAATTGGTTGATATAGTCGATCATGACGATTCCGTTCTTGACCACGATGCCCATAAGGATGATCAAACCCATCAGAGATGACACCGAGATGGTCTTGCCGGTCAGGATCAGGCCCAGAATGACGCCGATATAGGCCAGCGGCATGGTGAACATGACCACAAAGGGCTGGGAGAGGGATTCGAACTGCGCCGCCATGATCATATAGATCAGGGCGATGGCCACTACGAAGGCCAGCATCAATTCCCTGATCGCTTCACGCATCTTTTCATAGCTGCCGCTGATAATATAGAAATAGCCCTGCGGCATGGTGATGGTGTCCATGGTTGTCTGGACGTCCTTCACCACGCTGCCCAGATCGCGGCCGAAGTTCGTGCCGCCCACCATCACGACCCGCGACTGGTTCTTGCGGTTGATGGCGATCGGCCCGTAGCGCTTCTCCAGTTTGGTCACCTGGGACAGTGGCAGGGAGAAGCCGATGGGCGACTGGATGGTGACGTTGGACAGCGCCTCGATGCTGTTCCGGTAGGCATCCTGGAAACGCACGGTGATATCATACTCTTTGCCCCGCTGATGGAAGAAGCTGACCGTGTTGCCCAGCATGGCGGTCTGAACGCCGTCGCCGATCTGGTACACGGTCAGACCCATCTGGGAGGCCTTGTCGCGGTCCACCGCGATGTGCAGCTCGGGCTTGCTTTTCTTCAGTGATTTGGTCAGGTCCTTGAGACCGTCGATCTTGGCGAAGCGGTGCATCATTTCATTGGTGATCTTGTCCAGGGTCTCGATCTCCGGGCCATAGACCTCGACCACCACCGGCGAGCTGCCGCTGCCCAGGAGCGAACCGGCCACGTCCTCATAGCGGTAATCGACGCCTTCAAGCGGTGGGAAGAGCGTGCGGACCTCATTGATCACCTCGTCGGCGGTCTTCTCTCGATCCGCCTTGTCCTTATAGCGCACGAAAACCATGGCCTTGTTGACGCCGCCGGCTTCGCCGCCCTGGGCCGCGGTGTATTTAGAGTTCGAGGTCGTACCGACCTGCGCTACGCAGGACATGACCTCTTCGCGCGCCAGGAAGATTTTTTCAACCTGCTCGACCAGATGGTTGGTCTCGGACAGAATGGTACCTTCCGGCATGGTGATGTAGAGGATGGACATGGAGACGTCCTGCTTAGGCATGAATTCGGTGCCTAGGATGGGGGTTAGGAGGATACCGACCAACAGGAGCCCGAAGGCCGTGCCTAGGACCTTTTTCTTGGAATTGAGTGCCACGGCCAGGAGGGCGGCATAACGGTCATTGAGCCGCTTGATCCATCCCCCGCGCTCGCCCATGGCATAGGCGGCCTGTTCTTTCTTGAAGAGGGTAGCGGCAAAGGCCGGGACGATCGTGAAGGCCACGAACAGGGATGCGGCCAGCGCGATGCAGACCACCAGCGCCATGGGGCGGGCGAGTTTGCCGGCCATGCTCTTGGCCAGGCTCAAGGGGATGAACACGGCCATGGTGGTAAAGGTGCTGGCGCTGACCGCCAGGACCACCTCATTGGCCCCGTCGATGGCGGCCTGGGCGCGTGATTTGCCCTGCTCCAAGTGGCGGAAGGTGTTTTCGATCACAACGATGGCGTCATCCACCAGCAATCCGACCGCCAGGGTAAGTCCTCCCAGGGTCATGATATTGAAGGTATAGCCTAAGAGGGCCATGCCGATGAAGGTGGTGATGATGGAAAGCGGGATAGCCAGGGCAATAGCCAGGGTCGGCCGGCCGGCCTTGAGGAAGAGCCAGACGATGATAATGGCGATCAAGCCGCCCAGGACCCCGTCTTCGCCGGTATTGGAAATGGAGTTGCTGATCATGGTACCCTGATCGAAGATCAAGTGGAACTTAACCCCGGCCGGGGCCTTCTTTTCAATCTTGGAGATCTCTTCCTTGACCCGGTCGCAGGCCTTGACGGTGTTCTGTCCGCTCTGCTTCATGATCCCGATGATGACGCACGGGTCAAGATTGGTGCGTTCGTAGCCCCGGATTTCCTTGAAGGAATCGCGCACCTCGGCGATGTCGCGCAGGTGGATGGTCTGGCCTTCCTTGGTGATGTGGATGACGGTGCCGCGCAACTCTTCCAGGTCGCCCAGATACCCGCTGGTGCGGATCAGGTATTCCTTTTGCTGTACCTCGACATGGCCGCCGGGGATGGAGAGGTTCGAGGCCATGACGGCTTGTTTGATCTGATTCAAGGGCACGCCCAGCGCCTTGAGCTTGGTGGGGTCGATCAGCACCTGGATCTCTCGGTCCCGGCCGCCGAAGAGCTGCACGGATGCAATGCCTTCCACGCGCTCCAGGGTGGGTTTGACCGAGCTTTCCAGGTATTCGCGCAGCTCCATGGTATTGCTGAAGCCCACCACGCCGAACTGCAGGATGGGCATCTGCGCAATGTTGAACTTCAAGACCATGGGTTTGTCGGCATCGCGGGGTAGATAATCCGCCACCCAGCTGACCTTTTCGCGCACGTCGTTGGCGGCCGCATTCAGGTCGACGCCCCATTCGAATTTGAGGAAGATGGTGGATAGCCCCTCGGAAGAGATGGAGTAGACCTCTTTGACCCCGCTGACGCTGCTGACGAACTCTTCGATCGGACGGGTGACCAGGGTTTCCATTTCTTCCGATCCCACCCCGGAGTAGGCCGTCACCACGGAGATGGAAGGATATTCGATATCCGGGAACAGGTCGATGCCGAGATCCCTGAAGGCCAGCACCCCGAACAGAGCCACGATCAGGGTGAGCATGGTAATGGCAATACGGCGCTTGACGGAAAATTCAGCCAGGGTCATCCCATGCTCCTCGTAGCGATGATGCGGTTACGTATCAACTTTGCGACGGCGCCGTCGATTGCACCGGAAGGGTGCCGGTCTGTACGGTCTCCTGATTCTCACGCGGATGGGCCAGCGGCATTCGCGTCGGCGGGGCGGTTGGGTTCGCCGGGATCACGGAGGTTTTGACGGCCATGCCTTCTTTCAGGCCGGTCTGTCCGACGGTCACGACTTGATCGCCCAGGGATAGACCGCTGGTGATCTCGATCTTGTCGTCACCCTCAATTCCTACGTTCACCTTGGTCTTGCGCACGGTCCCGGCCACGACTTTATAGACGAAGTACCCGTCTTCACCGGGCAGGAATGCAACCTTGGGTGCGTATATGGCGTTCGCACGTGCCTTTTGGATGACCTTGGACCGAGCCGTCATGCCGCTGCGCAATTTCATTTGCGGGTTGGCCAGTTCAATGGTGACCTTGAAGGTCTTGCTGATCGGGTTTACAGACGGGAAGATTTTGGAGATCGTGCCGCCAAATGATTGTCCGGGGATGGCATCGACGGTGACGATGCTCTGATTGCCCACGCTCAAGTTGCCGAAGGCCTCCTCGGGTAGATCGACCTCGAGTTTGACCGCGCCCATCTGTTCGATGATAAAGACCGGATAGGGAGACTGAGGCCCGGTAAGCTCTCCTTCGTTGCCGAACCGGAAGGTCACCAGACCTGAAATGGGGGCCACGATGCGGCATTCATCGAGCGATTTCTGGGTCATGGATGCCCCGGCCATGGCCTGATCGTATTGGTATTTGGCCGCTTCATAGGCGCTGCGGGCATCCTGGAAGGTCTGATCCGAGATGGCGCCTTCGTCATGCAGATCCCGAGCCCGCATGAAATCGCGACGTCCTTTTTCCACGCCGACGTGGGCGGCGCGCGCCAGCGCGGCGGCATTCTGATGGGCCCATTGGTATTCGCCCGGGCTGACTTGCATGAGGGTTTGGCCGGCCTTCACCCAATCGCCTTCCGAAACGTAGATCTTGGATATGCGACCCACGATCTTGGGCAGTATCCTGGCCATATCGCGGGACACGATGGTTCCCATGGCGCTGTAGGCCTTGAAGATAGGACCCTGCTGCACCGTGGCGACGGTTACCTCCGTCTGAGAGGTTTCCTTCTTGATGGCCGCGTTGGCTTCCGGTTCCCTGACCCTGTGCTCCTTCTTACCCTGGAAGGAAAAAACGAGCAGGATCGCGATGAAAATGGCCAATCCGATAGAATACTTCCTCTTCATGCCATCCTCCTATAGAGTTCCCATGGATGCATGTAATTTCGCAATGGCTGTGGCATAATCCGTACGGGCGGTGATATAGGTGGTGCGTGCCTTGTCGAGCATGGCCTGAGCATCGAGCACATCCGTAGATGTCGCGGACTGGAGATTGTACTTCTGCTTCAGGATGCGCAGGTTCTCTTCGGCCTGCTCGACCGCCTTGATACCGACATCGATTTTGGCCCTGGCCTCCAGGGCCGAGAGATAAGCGCGCTTGACCTCGAACGTTACCTGTTCGCGCTGGCTCTGCAAGGCATATTGGACGGCGTTGTGCGCGGCATTCGATTTAACGAGGTTGGAGTAATTGGTGCCGCCCACCACCGGTTGCCTTCCCAGCAGCGTCCATTGCAGGCCGACGCCCACCGTCCAGCTGGCATCGGGGACGTCAGGGTCTTCTCCCCAGCGCGTATAGGTATAATTGGCCGCCACGGTTGGGATCAACGCCCCACGGGCCGCATAGACTTTCTTCTTCAAAGAACTGGCCTGCAGCTCCATGGACTTCAGTTCCTGGCGGTTCTGCATGGCGGTTTCGGTCAGGGAATCGAACGGCCCGTCGAGCGGCGGCTGTGGAATCTCGTTTTCGATCTCCACCGGGGTCGACATGGGGCGAGCCAGGACGAGATTAAATCCGGCTTCGGCGGTCTGGGAGACATTCTCAAAGGTGATCAGGGCCTGCTGGCTCTCGGCATATTTCACCTGCGCCGTGAGTAGATCGTTCTTGGGGATGACGCCGGACTTATAAAACGCCTGGGCTTGATCGACATGGGACTTAACCGAAGCCACGCCGCTCTTGGCCACGGCGACCGCCTGCCTGGCGGCGATGACGCCGTAGTAGGCCTCGATCACTTTGACTTTGAGTTCCCGGATATTCTTCTGCGTATCAATCTCGGAACTCCGCACGGATTGTGAGGCGCTGCGGTATGAATTGAAGAGCGCGCCGCCGGCGAACAGGACCTTGGTCACGCTGGCGCTGAATTGATAAGCGTCCTGATAGCCGATGGGGATGGTGAAATCCGGGAATAGCGTGGTGATGGTATTCGACAGCGGACGGCCTTCATAGGTGATGTCCTTATAATAATCCTGGTCCAATTCTATATAGGGCTGCTCGTTATAGTGCAGATAATTATACGACGCGCTGACGGTTGGCAAAAAGAGATCGGTAAAGGCTTCGAACTTTTCCATCTTCTTGATGGTGACTGTTTCCCGGTCGGCCTTGATGAGCGGATTCTGTTTGAGGGCCACCTCCAGCGCCTGCTCGAGATTCATGGTCTCCTGAGCGCAAACACTTCCCGCCCATGTCAAAAGGATACAAAGCAAACCGGTTACAACCCTAAACATGCCTACCTCCAGCGATAGTATCAAGAATTCCGGAAATATATTCCATGGGCGTTTTGGGAAGAATTCCCATCAGCCAGTCGTTGCCTATTTCATTCAAGGTGCCGTTGATCACGATGGGATAGAGCTCGGTATCAAATGATTGCCCGTGGCTGTTGGCCAGGGAGAATATCTCTTTCAGGATCTCGATGCTCTCCACCTGGGCCTGGCGGAAGCGCTCGATGAGGGGCGGGGTAATATCCGGGATAGGTGCTAGTAATTGCTCCATGATCAAGCGCTGGTAACCGGGGCTCTTTTCCAGCCAGGTGAGCTTGTATTCCACGAAGGCCTTGAGTTTGACCTGCCAAGCGGGGTGAGCGCGCAGGATTTCCCGCAGTTCTTTCATGAACACTTCGATGCTGGAGAGAATGACCTCGGAAAAAAGGCCCTGTTTGTTGGGAAAATGCTGATAAATGGTTCCCATGCCGAACTCGGCCTCGGCCGCGATTTGCGCCATGGTGGCGCTGTAGAAGCCGACGCGGGCGAAAACGCGTTCGGCGGCTTCGATAATGGCCTCACGCCGTAGTTCCCGTTCCCGGGCTTTTCTGCGCGACGTCTGCGAATGTCCGTTCGAATATAGAATCATTATTCGGATTTAAGATAAAGGCTTTTTGCCGTCAAGTCCCTAGATCGCTCCATTCCTATCTCCCGTACTTATTTTATACGCAACATGGATGCCAAAGGGTATGAAATCATAACATTATGAATATTAACAATATATATCGAAAAGCGCCCAGCCGTGGGCGGAGATAAGCAAAAGATTTTCCTTGTCAGTGGAAAATATTTATCCTCCCTGTTCGAGGGCCATAAAGACCAGTCCCGTCGGGATCTTGGGATAGAAATAGGTGGATTTCTGGGGCATGCGCACCCCGGCCTGGGCGATCTCCATGATCTCCTGCACACTGCTGGGATTGAGCAGAAAGGCGATGTCGGCCTTATCCTTCTCCACCAGTTCAAGGGCCTCGGCGGCATTGCTGGTGAAGGTGATGCGTTTGGCGCTCAAGCCGAGGTCGATTCCGAAAATCGGTTCAAGTATGCAGGCATGCAGGATTACCACATCCAGTCTTTTAAGCGGGGAGGGCATGTCCCCGGGCAGGAATCTCTCGAGGGCGTCGGGATCTATCAGCTCCAGCAGGTAATAACGCGGTATGCCGCCCACCCGCAGACCGATACGACCTTTTCCGCCTTTTCGCAAGGCATCGAGGAAGGCCTTGCGATTGTCGTAGGGGTGCATATTGAACAGGTCCTTAATGCGGTACTCGATATCCACTAGGCCCACCCCCATGCCATCCAAGATTACCCGATGGGTAGGGCAAATCGTGAGGCCTTCCTCCATATTGCACAGATACATCATGGTATAGTCAAAGGGCTGGTTGCCATCCATCTTGCCGGTCAGCGCGCGTTGCCTGTCACGATAGGTCTTGCTTGTTTCATAGCGATGATGTCCGTCCGCGATCAGGATGGTTTTGTCGATCATCAGGTTGGTGAATTGCTTGATCAGCTTAGGTGAATCGATCTTCCAGAAACGTTGCTGTCCCTCGGGCATAGAGATCTCCCAGAGAGGCTCACCCAGCGACGGTTTGATCTGATTCTCAACCAGCTTTTCCTTGTCGGAATAGATGCCGAAGATGCAGCTCAAGCTGGTCGCCACTTCGTTTAAGAGCCGCAGGCGGTCGATCTTGGGTCCTTTATGCGTGTATTCATGGGGCAGGATGTCTGATTTGTCGCCATCATCCAGACAGACCGAGGCGATAATACCCCGCCTGGTCACGGTTTTATCACCGATGGTGTAGATCTGCTCATGCACGTAGAGGCTGGGCTTCTCATCCTTGATGAGTATGGTCTCCTTACGCCATTGCTTCAACAAGTCCTTGGCTCGCGTATAGCGATTGTCGGTCTTGGTGTCTTTGGGTAACTGCTTGCCGAGCACCAGGCGGATGGCGTTGTAGGGAGCTTTCTTATAGAACGGCTCTACCTGTGATGGCGCGATGACATCATAGGGCGGACATAAGGAGGCGGCGATATTCGCGACATCTTTATTGTACCGGATCCCTTGAAACGCCCTTACCTTCGGCATAATCCTACTCCTTCCCGCCTGGAGAGAAACACGCAACGCGTGTTTATACTACTGGTGAGCGCCAAAATTCAACTGCTTTTCGCATGCGGGGTTCATGTTGACAGGCCAAGGTGTGGATGTTAATGCGACTTTATGATTACTGATTATCAACCGCGCATTGATGCCATTGGGCTGAAGCTTGATGCCATACGGGGTTATCTTTGAAATCCCCGTCCAGCAGAAACGTCTAGAAGAACTCGATCATAACCTCTCCAACCCAGAAGTCTGGAATGACCATGCGCGGCTCAAAGAGCTGCAATCCGAGCGCGCGCGTATCGCCGGGCTGCTCAAGGGCTGGTATGACGTTACTCGCCTGTGGGACGACCTGCATGTCATGCTTGAGCTCTCCAAGGAGGATGACCAGGCCTTGGCCGATGATATCCTGGCCACCATTCGGGAGTTGGAGGAACGCGCGCATGCCATTGAACGCGCGCATATTCTATCGGGCCCTGACGACGCCAAGAGCGCGTTCCTTGAAATCCATGCCGGCGCGGGTGGTCTTGAGGCCCAGGATTGGGCCGAGATGCTACTGCGTATGTACCTGCGCTGGGCAGAGGCCAACGGATTAAAGGCCCGCATTATCGATATCCTGTCCGATGACGAGGCCGGGATCAAGAGCGTAACTATCGAGGTCGAAGGCGATTGGGCATTCGGGTACCTCAAGGGCGAAACCGGCGTACATCGGTTGGTGCGCATCTCACCGTACGACGCTAATGCCCGCCGGCATACCTCATTCGCCTCGGTCATGGTTACCCCCGAGGTCGATACCTCGATCGATGTCCAGATCGATGAAAAGGAGCTGCGCATCGACACCTACCGTTCGTCAGGCCATGGCGGCCAGCATGTCAACAAGACCGATTCGGCCGTGCGCATCACCCACCTGCCAACCGGTATCGTGGTCTCCTGCCAGAACGAGCGCTCGCAGCACAAGAATAAGGCCGTAGCCATGAAAGTCCTGGCTTCCAAGCTCTATGAGCTCGAAGAGCTTAAGCAGAAGGAGCGCATGGATGAGTTCCATAAGGGCAAAAAGGAGATTGCCTGGGGCAGCCAGATACGGTCCTACATCCTGCAGCCCTATCAGATGGTCAAGGACCACCGCACCGATCTCGATCTCGGCAATGTCCAGGCCGTGCTCGACGGCGATATCAACCCCTTGATCGATGCCTACCTGGCTTGGCAGGCATCGATCGGCTGAGTATTAACGTGTCGTAAAATCCAGCCCCAGCTTCTTCAGGGTCTTCTCGGTCGGAACGCCGTTTTCATCCCATCCCCTGAGCTGATAGTAGCGAGGCCGCATCTTGTCGATCGGCACCTTGGTTTCAGGGCGACCGGGGATCTGGTCTTCGTCCGTGAAGCGCTTCGGCAGGGTGTCATCCTTTTTGCTTAAACCCTCGCGCAGGTTGAAGAGTCGTTCGAGGGTGTAACCGCGCGCGCCCATCTCCATGAACTTGCCGAAGTCGTACTTCATGCCCGTGGCCAGCTTGATGGCCTTGGTGTGCGGCAGCAGCGGCACATGGATCTTCTGGAGCCAGTAGGGCAGCATGAGCGTGCCCTCGATGGTCGGCCAGGCGGCGGTCAGCACCGCGGTCATGATCTTGGAGGCGATCTTGCTGCCCGGCACCTTGTAGGCGATGGGCGGCACGAAGGTCCAGGAGGTGAAGAGGCACTGCCCGCATGAGCTGATGGCGGCCATCATGTTCTGGTCGAGCACGGCCCAGCCGGCCTTGGATCGCCAGTGGTACGGGTCGAGCAGCACCGGGCCGGTGCATTCGAAGTAGATCAGGTAGCCGCCGTCTAAGTGGCAGCCGCCGCGGCTGGCCGTGGCGTATCCGAGGCCGTGGCCCACGGCGCCGCGTGGTTCGTAGGCGGCGAGCTCCAGGCCCTTGGCATGAGGAGCGAAATCCTTACCGCCGTACTTCTCCGACATGGCGCGTACACCGTCGGCTAGGTCCGCGCCCACGCCTCGGCGCCATGCGATATCCTCAAGGACCTGGCCGATATTGTCTTTCTTGCCGAACTCGATGCCGTTGTTCCACAGGCCCTTCTCGTTCAGCTCGGCCGCAAAGCCCATGACCGTGCCCACGCTGATGGCGTCGATGCCCAGGAGGTCGAGATCATAATTCCAGCGCAGAATCGCCTCCATGTCATTGATGAGCATATTCGAGCCCAGGAGACAGAGGATCTCGTATTCAGGACCCTTGACATCTTTGCCGTCAATATTCACCACGCGTCCGCAGCGGATAGGGCAGGTCACGCAGCCGAAGTTCTTGACCAGAAACTCATCGGCCAGCCGGTATCCGCCCAGCTTCTGGGCATCTTCATAGGTGCCTTTCTGGAAGTTCTTGGTCGGCAGGGCATTGCCCTTGGAGAGCGCCTCAAGGAAGACGGCCGTGCCGTAACGCGGAGCCATATCGCCCGTGGCCGGATGTTTCTGGAGCATGGTGACCCATTTTTTGTAATGCTGTTTGAGCTTTTCCGGCTCGGCGACCTCGAGCTTTTTGGTGCCGCGCGCTACCAGGCCTTTGAGGTTCTTGGAGCCCATGACCGCGCCCATGCCGCAGCGGCCGTGGCTGCGTTCTTGGGAGACCGCGCTGGCGTATTTGACCAGGTGCTCGCCGGCCGGTCCGATGACCACCGTGCCGCCCTTGCCCAGCATGACCTGGGCTTCGTGGGTGTTCTTGCCCCATAGGGCCTGGGCGTCTTTAATCGCTACGCTATCGTTGTCGATCTCGATATAGACCGGTTTTTCGGCCTTGCCGCGGATGACGATCGCATCCCAGCCCGCCTTCTTCAGGTGCAGGCCGAAATTGCCGCCGCTGTTGGAATGGCCGATGGCCCCCGTGAGCGGGCTCTTGGCCGAGATGTCATAGCGGCTGGAAGACGGCGCCCCGGTGCCGGTCAAGGGGCCGGTCATGATGATCAGGACATTCTCGGGCGAGAGGGGATCGATGCCGGGCTTGAGTTCATCCCAGAGGATCTTGGTTGAAAGATACCGCCCGCCGATGAAGAGCTCGCGGTCGCGGTCGGAGACAGGATATTCCCCGATGCTCCCGCGCGACAGATCGATGTCGAGAACTTTCCCTGTGTATGCCTTGTACTTGCTTGCCATGTTTTCGACCTCCTTGCATATTGCAATATTTAGCAATCAAATATTCTTCAATAAACAAAAGCGGTGAAAGAAAACAAGCAAAAAATGTTGGAAAAACCATATGATTTTATGCGCAATCAAACATAAATAGATGGCGTGTTCCTCAGCTTGTGTGAAAAGGGCAATTTGTTTACAGATAGAAAACCTCGACAGGGCATAGGCTAAGATCCAGGATGCAATGCATGTTGACAAGTTCATCCGCGGATGTAGAATAAATACCCATGGAATGAATGCCCCCGCTTAAACATCGGCGGGATGTTTTCCGGCAGGATAGAACGCTGGTACACGATGCGATGGAAACAAAACTGAAAAAAGGAGGATCGTTATGGCAAGTCTGATTTTGGATGAAAGGGATCAACTCTTTGTGCTCCACGAGATGCTCGAGGTGGACAAGCTCTGTGCTTCTCCGCACTATGCGGACTTTTCACGTGAAACGTTCGACATGATCCTCACCGAAGCCCAGAAGCTGGCCACGGATGCGGTCTTGCCCACCCTGGCCGAGAGCGACAAACAGGGCTGCCGCCTGGTGGACGGACAGGTGCATGTGCCCGAGTGCTTCCACAAACCCTACAAGGTGTACTGCGAAGGGGGCTGGAACTGTATGACCTTTCCGCCCGAGATCGGCGGCCAGGGACTGCCGGCCATCATACGCACGGCCGCCCATGACTGGTTTGCGCACAACTTCTCGTTCATGTCCTACCCCGGCCTGGGAGAAGGCGCCGCCCATCTGATCATAACCTACGGCACCCAGGCGCAGAAGGATACCTACCTGCCCCGGATGATCAGCGGCGAGTGGGGAGGGACCATGTGCCTGACCGAACCCGGCGCCGGCACCGACGTGGGCAACCTTACCACCAAGGCCATCCGCCAGCCCGACGGCACGTTCCGGCTCCAGGGCACCAAGATCTTCATCACCTCGGGCGATTCCGACCTGGTCACGAACGTCATCCACCCGGTTCTGGCCCGCATCGAAGGCGATCCGGCCGGCACCAAGGGTATTTCCATCTTCCTCGTGCCCAAATACCTCGTGCAGGAAGACGGCACGTTGGGCAAGCGCAATGACTTCGAGATCGCCAAGATCGAGGAAAAGATGGGCATCCACGGCAGTGCGACCTGCCTGATCAACTTCGGCGACAACGGTAACTGCTATGCCGAGCTTTTAGGCAACGAGCGCGAGGGCATGAAGGTCATGTTCCAGCTCATGAACGAGGCCCGGTTGAGCGTGGGCATGCAGGGCCTGGCCAGCGCTACAATCGCCTATCTGCACGCCCTGAAATACACCAAGGAGCGCCTGCAGGGCTCGTCCCTGCTGGAGTTCAAGAACCCCGAGGCCCCGCGCGTGACCATCATCAACCACCCGGACGTGAGGCGCATGCTCCTGTGGATGAAGTCGCATGTGGACGGCATGCGCGCCATGACCTATTTCACGGCCTTCTGCTTCGACCAGCACCATATCATCGAGGACGAGGTCCAGAAGGACAAGTGGCTGGGACTGGCCGAAATGCTCACCCCCATCCTCAAGGCCTACTGCTCCGACATGGGCTTCCGTATCACCGAGACTGCCATGCAGTGCTACGGCGGGTATGGCTTCTGCGCCGAATACCCGGTGGAGCAGTTCCTGCGCGACGAAAAGATCGCCTCGATCTACGAAGGCGCCAACGGCATCCAGGCCCTTGACCTGGTGGGTCGCAAGATGGGCATGAAAAAGGGCGCCTACTTCATGGGCCTCCTGACCGAGATGAACGCCACCTGCGCCGCGTACAAAGAAGCTCTGCCGGACCTCTCTGCCGATGTCCAGGCCGCGGTCAATGCCCTGGCCGAGATGGGCATGTTCTTCGCGGGCTGCGCCAAGGCCGGCAAGTTCCTTGTTCCCATCAACAACGCCTACCCCTTCCTGATGCTCATGAGCAAGGTCATCATGGCCTGGTTCCTGCTCTGGGAAGCGGGCATCGCCAAGACCAAGCTGGACGCCCTGGCCAAGGCCAAGTCCGCCGACCCGGCCGACGCCGTGGCCTGGGCCACTTTCGTCAAGAACGACAAGGACGCCGCCTTCTACACCGGCAAACTGGCCAGCGCAAAATACTTCATCAAGAACGTGCTGCCCGAGGTGGACGCCGCGGTCAAGGCCATCAAGAACGAGGATATGTCGGTCATGGAGATACCGGAGGAGGCCTTCGCATCATAGCTATACAGCGCGCCAGAACTTTGCATACCGGTGTCGCTCCTCATCGAGACGCTGCGGCGTACGTCAAAGTACGCCTCGCATCTCGATCTCGTCGCTCCTAGGTCTGCTTTGTTCTGGCGTGCTGTATGTGTGTGCCGTATGGGAGAAATGGGCATAACAGCATTGATATCTGATAGTTATCGAAGCCTATATAATAATTCTTCGATCCTAGATATTCTAGAATAATCATAACCTATTTGACCCAAAGATAGGCCAAGTATATATAACTACTTATTTGACGCCCTGTCGATGAGGGCACAATGCACAACAGTCTGAGGATTAGCTATGGACATTAAGAATGCTCTTGAGATCGTTGCTGCTGCGTTTGCAGTCATTGCAGCGCTATATGGCGTTGTTCTGTTCATCGACAAACGTATCGAAAGCAGAATTCGTGATGATGGATTCCTTCGCAAGCTGGCAAATAATCTCCGACCGTCAGTCATATTTGACCATAACGGGGCTGTACTCGTAGACCAAGGTGCGATGCGTTTCATAGAATCCATAGATGTGGAATTGGATGAGCCTGGGCCATATCCGAAACGTATTGTCATCCATCCCACGCAGCATCTTTCCTACGCCCCCTTGCTTACGCCCCTTGAGAGCGACATAGCCAGTATTTCGACCAGCCGGGGTGGAAAATACGATTGGGTTTACATTTTCGATTACATTATGACCGGTGGAGAACGGGAAGTGCTGAGATATCGACTTGAAATTATTCTCTGAACTAAGAATTTATTCTTGTCTAACCCTGGGCTGCAGGCGACGTCGGACCAAACCTAGCGGTAGGTTCACAGTCCACGGCCGCCGAGCCTGGGCGCTCACGTTAGGCAAACCGAATGAATGATCGATTTGGAAGAGAAACGTGGTCTTTAGTAGTGCCAAATGGTTGGCGTGCTTGGCATGATAAAGAATGCGCAACCTTAGTTGGACCTGATGATATTGGAGCACTTCAAATAAGTGCCGCATTCAATGATTCAGAAGTGCTAGAATCGGATCTTCAGGATTTTGCATCAGAGCATCTTGATGCAGGCGCAAAGGCTCAATCAGTTGATGCTGGCGACTTTGAGGGTTTTGAGATCGCCTTTAGAGATGGCGATATATTCTGGCGGCAGTGGTATCTTCGAAACGGAAGGCAAATGCTATTTATTACCTACAACTGTGGTCTTGAATTCAAAGGTTTTGAAGACGTACCTATTTACAAAGCCCTCTGTTCGTTACGGCAGGAAATGATAGATGTCGCCTAACAAACGGCTGCACGCGGACTGCCAGGGCCGCACTTCCGTGGTAACTTGTCAGCCAAACTTGGCCCAAGCAGCCGGTGAGCCGGGTCGTTAGGCGCGATTCCATTCGAGGCGAAGGAATGAATAGAGCTAGGGGATGGGTATGAAAAAATCGGAACATACACGGGAAGAAATAATCCAGGTTCTCAAAGAGCTTGATGCTGAAGGTGAACAACCTGGAAGGAGTACCCTTAAACGTAAAGGCATCAACGGATACTGGATTCAGAAGCTAGTTCCTGAAGGATTAACCGAGTTGAAAAAGAAGCTCGGTATAAGAATATCACCTCAGGAACAGCCGCTTTTGGATGACGAACTACTTAAGAAGATAGATGAAGCAGTCTCAAGTCTAGGATGCATACCATCTTGGACACAGCTTAGGCGCGAGACAGGAATAGCAGATAAGACTTATACCAGCCGTTTCGGGTACAAGGGAATACGTGAAGTGTTTATCCACTATCGTGAATGGGTGGAGCAACACCAACCAGAATCGAAAAACGCTAGATTGGTTAATGCATATATTGAAGGTCAGAGAAAAACAAAGACTCCTCGGTCGCAACTGGCAGCGAAAAAAGCCAGTGCTACAAAGACTAAATGGCCGAAGCTTTCTGGCAGAGAATATGGAGTCCCCCTCAATTTTGGTAGCCTAATCTATGAACCAATCAATGAACAAGGCGTTGTCTTTCTGTTCGGCATGGTGAGCAGATTGTTGGGTTTTTCAATCGAATACATTGGTACGGAGTTTCCAGATTGTGAGGCGAAGCGCTATATTGAAGGAAAAAGAGCGCGACAACAGCATGTCAGAATCGAGTTCGAGTACAGGAGTAGAGACTTTGATCATGTTGTTGAAAATTGCGACATTATTGTTTGCTGGGAAGATAATTGGGGAGAGGACTGCCCATTAGAAGTAATTGAACTACGCAGTGAGATCCAAAGATTGCGGGTATTACCAGAGTTTGGCCCTAGGTAAAGTGTAAACAAGTTATCTCCCAGAGGTTAAGACTCTGTGTGGTTGGGCAACGCGCCTAACCTCAGCGTGCAGCCGACACACTACACGCACCGCGAATAGAGGCACTTGGCTGTTGTTTCGCCATTAGTGGGTTGGCGTGCCTGGCCTGTGACCGCGTGAGGCTGACGTCGTGGCCGTTATGATAGCAGGATGATATCTGCATATAATATTCTGACTCCTTAAAATCCACATAATGGCACGAAATTTATGGTTTGCGTCTGAGCCAATATGCATCACACAATCAAAGGTTTATTTCATGAACATACATTTGTTGAAAATGCGGAGGATGGTGCGAGGATACACGGGCCTTGGGTCTTGCGGGCATGGCCCGCTCCTACAATGGGATTAGGCGTTTATGGGTCTTGGCGTAGGAGCGGGCCATGCCCGCGATAAACTTGAAAATTCTGCAAGCCTGCGGGTTCGTGATCTTGGGGTTGCGCGAGCGGCGGTTTTGCAATAACAAGGCGCTGATGGAGATTTTGTTCGTCAAGCTGGGAGCCATGGGCGATGTGGTCAATACCCTGCCCCTGGCCATTGCCTTGAAGGAGCGCCTGGGCGCGCGCATCCACTGGCTGGTGGAGCCTTTGAGCCTGCCCCTGGTAGCCGAACACCCGGCCGTGGATGAGGTCATCCTGTTCGAGCGCAGGCGCTGGGCCGGCTCCATGCGTAAGGTGGTCACGGCCGTGCGGGCCGAGCGGTTCGATATCGTGCTCGATCTGCAGCGCACCATCAAGTCCGGGTCGTTTGCACTGGCGGCCGATGGCAAACGGCGCATCGGGTTTGATAAGGCGCGGTGCAAGGAGCTTACCTGGCTCTTTCCCTTCGAGCGCATCCGACCGCAGGACCCGAAGCGGCACATGCTGCGCCAGTATCTGGAGTTTGCCGAACACCTCGGGGTTATGGGTGCCGAAGCCCGCTGGGATATCCCGGTCAGCGGCACGCACCGTTTTCAGCTGCCGGGGCAGTACCTGGTGCTCAATATCGGGGCCACCAAACAAGCCAACAAGTGGACGGAACAGGGTTTTGCCGACCTGTCGCGCCAGGTTGAAAAGAAATTTGGCGTGCCATCGGTCCTGACCGGCGGTCCGGAAGACCGGGCCATGGCACAAGAGATTGTACGCCTGGGCGGTTCCGGCCTGATCAACCTGGTTGGAGCAACCACGCTTCTTGAGCTCAAGGAAGTCCTGGCACGCGCCAGGGCGGTGGTGAGCTGCGATACCGGGCCCATGCACCTGGCCGTGGCGTTAGGGCGTGATGTAATCGCCCTTTTCGGTCCGGCCGACCCGCGCCGCACCGGACCGTTCAAGGGCGCGGTGATCCAAAAGGAGACGGCCTGCGCGCCCTGCAACCGCCGGTCGTGCGACAACCCGGTGTGCATGCTTGCCATCACCCCGGCCGATGTCATGGAAAGGCTTGAGGCGCTATGGTCAGCATAATCATCGTCACCATGGGAGTCGACGAGATGCTCGAGCGCTGCCTGAAATCCTTGGCCGAGCATACAGCCACCCCGCATGAGGTCATCCTGGTGAACAACGGCGCCCATCCGCTTACGATCCCGGCCGATATCGTGATTGAAAACGGGCGCAACCTGGGTTTCGCCCGCGCGGTCAACCGGGGGATTGCCGCTTCCAAAGGCGAATGGATCCTGCTGCTTAACCCGGATACACTCTTTACCACGGATACGATCTCACCCATGGCGGCCTTCATGAAGGAGCACCCGCGGGCGGGCATCTCAGGGGTGCAGCTCATCTTCCCGGACGGCCGCAACCAGAACTCGATCGATATCATCCCCACCCCGGCCAACCAGTTCGTCAACAAGGCCCTGCTCAAGATTCTTTTCCCCAAGGCCTACCCGAGCAAACGAACCGGTTTCGATGCTCCGGTCACGGTGCCTTCGGTGATCGGGGCCTGCATGCTCCTCAGCCGTTCCATGCTTGATGCTATCGGCCCCCTGGACGAGGGCTTCTTCTTCTATCTGGAAGAAACCGATCTGTGCAAACGGGCCATAGACCATGGGTACGAGGTCTGGCACCTTCCCATGCTCAAGCTCATCCATTACCAGGGCGCCACGGCCAGGAGCTTCGATGTCAGGCGCAAGATCGAGTTCAACCGCTCGCTGTGGCGCTTCTTCCGCAAGCACCGCGGACCTGGCGCGGCCTGTCTGTTCGCGCTCCTGGGGTTCATCAAGGCGGTTGTCGAAGTCCTCACCAATCTGCCTCTGGCGGTGCTGCCAACCTTCCGGCCCCGCCTGTGGCGCTCGGCCGGGGTCCTGCTCTGGTATGCCCTGGGTATGCCGGAGGGCTTCGGCCTCGAAAGAGAGGTTCCCGCGCCGCGCTACGAACGCCGGGGTGGCTTTCGCTGGCGCCTGGCAGCCGGTCAAGAAGCGCCCGATATCGATCCGGGCCGGCTCATGCAGGATTTCAGCGAGGTCCTGAACGCATCGAAAACCACCACGGTCAAGTGCGGAGTGTTTCAGGGAGAACGCATCTTTCTCAAGCGTTATAACTTTAAAGGTCTCAAGGATACCCTCAAAAATATATTGCGCACCGGCCGGGCGTTTAAGTCCGCCAAGGCAGCAGACATGCTTGAGGCCCTGGGGGTTGCTACACCGCAGGTGCTCTTTGCCTGCGAGAAAAGGGTCTGCGGGGTCCTGCTCGAGTCCTATATCGCCACGCGGGGCATAGAAGCCGCCAATCTGGTCAAGACCGTGGAGTCGCACGGCCCGCGTGATGCGTTCGCGGTGGCGCGTTTTATCCGCCGCCTGCATGAGATGGGGGTTTTGCCGGTGGACCTCAAGGGCGAAAACCTCCTCATCGAGGCCGGCGGCCGGGTGCACCTGATAGACCTCGACCGGCTCAAGCGCCGGCGTTTCTTGAGCATGCACCGCATCGCCCGCAATTTGAGCTATTTGAACGCCTCTTTTGCGCGCACCCTGAAACCTGAAACCCGGCTGGCCTTCCTGGATGAGTACCTCAAGGGCAACAGCGCGCTTGAAGCTAAGCGACAGGACCTGATCGAGAAGATCACTTACCTCACGCAGCGCAGGCTGGCCCAACGCTACTAGAAAACCGTAAGGCCGTAAGCCTTGGCGGCTACTCCGGTTTTTCCTTGTTGCGGTCGAAATCCTGCTTGGCCTCTCGGGCGCAATCCGGGCAATAGGTGCTGGTGGGTTTGAGCCCGGCGCGGTGGTAGAGATATTCTTCGAGGGTCATCCATTCGCCCTCGCCCTTGTCCTTGCCGGTATCGTCCCTGATCTTCTTGCAGATGCAGCAGACCGCCAACAGGTCTTCGTAGACCTTGATCTTGCGTCGCATGGTCAGACGGTCGAGGTTCTTGGCGACCTTGAGAGTGATCTCCTCCGGTTCGCAGGGTTTCAAGAGGTAGTCATCGGCATTGAGGCGCAGGGCATCGATGGCCGATTCCAAGTCACCGTAGCCGGTAAGGATCATGACTACGGTCTCGCTGTTGCGCTGCTTGGCGGCCTTCAAGACCGTGATGCCGTCTACCGTGCCCATGACCAGGTCGGTGATCACCAGATCGAACTCCTTGCGCGCGATGAGCTCAAGCGCCTCCTCGCCGCTCAAGGCCGTCGTGACCTGGTGCTTGTTGTTTTTCAACGTGGAGCCGATGGTTTTCAGGATAAAAGGGTCATCGTCAACCAACAGGATCTCAAAACCGCGCATGGTTATCTCCTTGGAGGGAGGCTGCCGGAAGGTTGACCATGAACACGGCCCCGCCTCCCGGTGCGTTTTTGGCGCTTATCGTGCCCTGATGAGCCTCGATGATACTTCGGCATATGTAGAGGCCGATCCCCATGCCCGTTTTCTTGCCCTGGGTAAAGAACGGGTCGAAGAGGTGCTCGAAGGCTTCGGCCGTAATTCCGGGTCCGGTGTCGCAGAACGTCGTCACAATGTTTCCGCTGATCAGATCGGTGCTGATGGTAATGGTGCCTCCCGAGGACAGATGGAGGTATTCGTCGCGGGCCGAGTGCTCGCCGGACATGGCATCGATGGCGTTGTTGATGAGGTTCAAGAAGACCTGGCCCAGCTGTTGGGCAGAAGCCATGATGGACGGCAGATCCGGCGCCAGCCGCAGGTTCACCTTGACCCGCGTCTGCTTGAGCTGGGAGCCCAGGAGGCTCACGGTCTTTTCGATAAGCGCGTTGATGGAGCAGGGGTTCTTGACTTCCATCCCGGGCCGGTTGAGATCGAGCAGATTCTTGACCGTGTCGCGGATGCTGATGAAAGCCCCCCGCAAGAGATCAAGGTTCTCCTGCAGACCCTGGTCGCTCGCGAGGGACTTGCTTAAGGTGGCCAGCGTTATGGTGATTGCCTGCAGCGGCGAGTTGATTTCATGCGCGATGGAGGCGGCCAGTTGGCCGGTGGTGGCCAGACGCTCGGCCGGGATAAGACGCTGTTCCAGGAGCTTTTTCTGGGTGATGTCGGTGATTACCCCCTGGTAGCCGCGCGTTTGATCACCGGTCTTGATAGGCCGGCTGGAGGTTTGTACCCAGCGGACAGCCCGGTGCTTGTCCAGAATACGGAATTCTTCGATCAGGGAGGATCGATGCGTAAGGCTCGCCAGACAGTCCTTCAAGGCCTGGGTGTCCTGCGGCAGCACGAAGTCGAGCAGCGAACGGCCGATGATCTCCTGGGGGGTGAACCCGAACAGCCTAATGGAAGCAGGGCTGGCGTAGGTGAAGACGCCCTGATCGTCCACGCGGAAGATCATGTCATTGATATTCTCGACCAGGGAGCGGTATTTTTCCTCGCTTTCGCTCAAGCAGGCCTCTGTCTTCAGACGATGTTCGATCTCAATCTCCAGGCGGGCGTTGGTGGCCATAAGGTCGCGCGTGCGCTCGGCCACGCGGCGCTCAAGCTCTTCCTGGTCTTTCTTCAGCTCCACCTCCTTGAGTTTGTTGGTGGAGATGTCATGCACGATGATCATATCGGCCGGCTGGCCGTGCCAATATGTCTTGGCGCTGGTGATGGAAACCGGCACCGTGTGCCCGCCTTTGTGTTTGAATTCGGCCTCATATGCCGGCGTCACGCTTGTCCCTGCCAAGATCAGCTGATAACGCTCGAAGATCGCGGGGAAGTGCTCTTCCGTGACAATATCCGCCAGGGTTTTCTGTGAGAGCTCGGAGATGCAGCAGCCCAGGATTTCCGCCATGGCGCGGTTGGCATACCTGAACAGACCCTGATGGCCGCTCATGACCAGGATGCCCGCGTTGGCGTTCTCGGTCAGGGCCCGATAGTTGCGTTCGCTTTCCTGCAGGGCCTCTTCAAAGGCCTTGCGTTCCGTGACGTCCTTGGCCACGCCCAGCAGGGCATAGGCCTGGCCGTCTTTGTACAGGGGCGCTGCCATGGTCTCGACGAAGATGTATTCCCCCCCGCGGCGTTTCAGCTTGAATTCGGCGGCATGTTTCTGTGCGCCTTCACGGATGATCTCTTCGATCATGGCGGTGGCCAGCGGCATTTGATATTCGCCCAGCAAGGACAGGATATTCAAGGAGGTGATCTCAGCTTCTGAGACCCCAAGCAGATCCAGGGCGGCCTGATTGGCGTCCAGGAAATCTCCTTTCAGGTCATGTACGTAGATACATTCCAGGGAACGGTCAAAGATGCATTCATACCGGCGCTGCATCTCCTGAAAGCTGACGTTCATCGCTTCCAGTTCGTCGAGGCATGCCTTGAGGCGCCGGATCTCGCTGTCATGAGCATGGTTTGTCTCATTGGTTCCCATACGAAAAGAATATATATATGGTCTCATTCATTGCACATGGAGCACATGGTGGCCCCCTTTGAGACTTTTTCGCCAAGGGTTATATTCTACGATGAGATTATGAATCCTATATACCCTTTCCAGCCAAAGTCAACCCGTCACTTACGCGGGTAGGGTATGTCCTGAGGTGAGAAATACGCAATCGTGAAGACAGGTTGTCCATGCACGGTGAGAATCAGAGGGCTTGATCGGGTGGTTTTTTACACCTGTTCCTTGTGGTGCTTGATCACCGTACCCTTGACCATGTAGATCACATCCTCGCCGATATTGGTGGCCAGGTCGGCGATGCGTTCCAGGTTGCTGGCGATCTTCGAGAGCTGCAGCGCCCGTTCGATGGTAGCCGGCTCGGCGATCATGAAGGTGATCAACTCGCGGATGATCTGGGTCCTGAGACCGTCCACGGTGCTGTCGCGTTCGCAAACCTTGAGCGCCAGGTCCGGGTTTTCGTCGATAAAGGCCGTGATAGCGTCCTTGAGCATGCCGACCACAATCTCGGCCATGCGGGGGATGTCGATCAAGGGTTTGACAGGTGGCTGTTCGATCAGGTAGAGGCCGCTCTCACAGATTGTAACGGCGTGATCGGCCATGCGCTCCAGGCCCGTGCTGATGTTCAAGGCCATGAGGATGGTGCGCAGGGCCTTGGTGTTGGGCTGATAGCGCGCGATGGTGGTCACGCACAGCTCGTCGATGGCGATCTCGTAGTCGTTGGCCCTGGGCTCGTCTATTTCAATGACCGTATGCAGAATGGCGGCGTCTAAGTCCCGCAGACCCTTGACGCTCTTGGCGATCATGCCCTCCACCAGGGTTGCGTTCTCGACCAGGATGCGCTTCAACTGGGTCATCTGTTTTTCTTCCAGCATGGTTATCCTCCCTTATCCGAACTTTCCGGACAGATAGTCCTCGGTCATCTTCTCCTTGGGGACGGTGAAGAGTTTCTGGGTGGGGCCGAACTCGATCAGGCTTCCCAGGTAGAGAAAGGCCGTGTAATCAGAGACCCGCGCCGCCTGCTGCATGTTATGGGTCACGATGACGATGGTGTAGTCCTGTTTGAGTTCCAGGATCAGCTCCTCGATCTTGCGGGTCGAGATGGGGTCGAGACTGGCGCAGGGTTCGTCAAAGAGGATCACCTTGGGGTCCACGGCGATGCAGCGCGCGATGCACAGCCGCTGCTGCTGGCCGCCCGAGAGCATGAGGGCGCCCTCATGGAGGCGGTCCTTGATTTCGTCATAGATGGCGGCTTTTTTCAAGGATTCGATCACGCGCCGCTCGATGAAGGCGCGGTCACGCACACCGCCCAGCTTCAGGCCGTAGGCGATGTTTTCGAAGATGCTCTTCGGAAACGGATTGGGCTTCTGAAAGACCATGCCCACGCGCCGTCTGAGGGAGACCACATCCGTGCGCGGGGCGAATATATCCTGGCCGTCCAGAGTGATGCGCCCTTCCATGCGGGCCCCGGGGATGAGGTCGTTCATGCGGTTCAAAAGGCGGATAAACGTGGACTTGCCGCAGCCCGATGGTCCGATCAACGCCGTGACCTGGTTGGCATAGATGTCGAGGCTGATGTCCTTCAAGGCATGCGCCTTGCCGTAGAAGAAGTCGACCTTTTCGGCCTTGATCTTGACCTCAGGTTCCATAAGAGCTCCTCTGCCGCCCGCGCACGATAATCGCTATGCCTGAGATGGCCAGTACCATGGCCAGGAGGATCAACGCGCAGCCATAGGCGATGGATGTTTGTTCGTCGGGGTGGGTGCCTTCGGTCATCAGCGCGTAGATATGATACGGTAGGGCCATGACCTCGGAGAAGGGCGAAGTCGGGTAATCGCGGGTGTAGAAGGTCGCGGCCGTGAAGAGGATAGGCGCGGTCTCGCCCGCCACGCGCCCCACGGCCAGGATTACGCCGGTGAGGATTCCCGGCAACGCGCTGGGCAGCACGACCTTTTTGATGGTCTGCCAATGCGAGGCTCCAAGCGCCAGCGAGGCCTCGCGGTACGACTGCGGTACGGCAATCAGCGCCTCCTGCGAGGCCGAGATGATGCCGGGCAGGGCCATGATGCCGAGCGTCAGCGCCCCGGAGAGGATCGAGACCCCGAAGCCGAAGGCCTTGACAAAGAGTGCTAAGCCGAAAAGCCCGAAGACCACCGAAGGCACGCCCGCCAGGTTGTTGATGGACAGACGGATGATGTTCACCGAGGCGTTCTTGGGGCTGTATTCGCACAGATAGATGGAGCTTGCCAGGCCCAGCGGGAAGGCCAGGAGCATGGCGCCCAAAGTCAGATAAAAGGTCCCCACGATGGCCGGCGCCACGCCGCCCTTGGTCATGGCGCGACGCGGCACCGACGTCAGAAACTCCCAGCTGATGGCCGGCGCCCCTCGCACGACAATAAAGTAGAGAATAGCGCCTAAGAAGAACAGGCAGAAGGCCATGCACAACCACAGCAGGGTAAAGCCCAGGACCTCGCTGATTCTGGCGCGGTTCATCGGCCGAGCCCCAATTTGAGCCGGAAACGCCGGCTCACGATCTCGGCGATAATATTAAAGGACAAAGTGATGAGGAATAGGATCAGCCCGATGGCAAAGAGCGCATGGTAGTGCGGACTGCCGGTCATGGCCTCGCCCATTTCGGAGGCGATGGTGGAGGTCATGGGCCGCACCGGGTCGAAGATCGAACGCGGGATCACGGCGGCCCCGCCCGCTACCATGAGCACGGTCATGGTCTCGCCCACGGCCCGGCTCATACCCAGGATAATGGCGGTCGAAATGCCCGAACCCGCGGCCGGGACAATGACGCGCGTGAGCGTCTGCCAGCGGGTGGCGCCCACGGCCAGCGAGGCCTCGTGGAAGCTGGCCGGTACGAATGACAGGGCATCATCGGCCAAGCTCGAAACGGTCGGCACGGCCATGATGCCCAGCACCAGGCTGGCGGTAAAGGCGTTTAAGCCCGTGGGGATGCCGAACAGGTTCTGTAAGAAAGGCGCTATGACGAGCATGCCGAAGAATCCGAAGACGATGGACGGGATGCCGGAGAGGATCTCGATGAAGGGCTTAAGCACGGCGCGTAGCCTGACCCCGGCCAGCTCATGCAGGAACAGGGCGCTGCCCACACCGATGGGCACGCATACCGCCATGGCGCCCACGGTGACTACCACCGAGGCGACGATGAGCGGCAGCATGCCGAACTCCGCGGGAGAGGCCGTCGGGTACCAGGATTGGCCCAGCAGGGCTTTGACAGCGCTGTACTGGGCGAAAAAAGGCCAAGCCTCCTTAAACAGGATCAGGATGATCCCGATCAGGAACACCAGCGCGGCAAAAGCCAGCACGGCGAAGATCCAGCGGTAGACCGTTTCACGTATGGTGCGTATATCCATCTATTCGTTTGCCTGTGCCGCCGAGGCGAGAGCAAAAGCGCCCGCCCCTGCAGCCGTCCTATCTTAATCCGACGAAACCTTCTTCCTCGATGATCTGCTTGCCTTCCCTGCCAAGTACGAAGTCGATGAAGGCCTTGACCTCGCCGGCGGGTTTCGCGTTGGTGTACATGTACAGCGAGCGTGACAACGGATACTTGCCGGAGAGGATGTTTTCCCGCGTACAGGTAATGCCGTCCACGCTCACGGCCTTGATCTTCCTCGACAGATAGCCGTGGCCGACATATCCGATGGCGCCCGGTGTATTGGCGACCGTGGTGGCAATGGCCTGGTTGGAGGCGTTGATCAGCGCGTTCGTCCGCACTTTCTCCTTGTGCAGGGCCAGAGCCTCGAAGGCCTCATAGGTGCCGCTGGAGGTATCGCGCGAGAGCACCACGATCTTGCCTTTGCCCACGCCGAGCTCGGTCCAGTCCGAGACCTTGCCGGTATAGATGTCCTTGATCTGTCGGCGGGTCAGGGCGGAAAGCTTGTTGGATGGGTGCACGATCATGGCGATGCCGTCCATGGCGATGGGGATCTCGTTCACGATCACACCTCTGGCCTTGGCCTTGGCGATCTCCTCGTCCTTGATCTTGCGTGATGCATCGGCGATGTCGCAGGTTCTCTCGATCAACGAGGTGATACCCACGCCGGAACCCCCACCCTGCACCGAAATCCGGGCCGCGGGATTCTTGTCCATGAAGACTTCAGCCGCGGCCTGGGCAATGGGCAACACCGTGGTTGAGCCCTTGATGGTGATTTGTTTGCCGGCAGTGAATCCTGGCGTACTCAGGAGCAGGATGGCCAGGATGATCGCCAGTATGGGAATGAGCAATCTATACAGTCTCATGTTATCCTCCATTTTTTTATATTATTATGTAATGCCGGATGATCAAGGTTGTATAAAGGGGCGGTTAATTTTTCATGAAGATCGATTGGACGGAACAGGTTCTTCATTGCACCAGGACATATGCCAAAGCCGAGATCGCGGCCGCGCAGGGTATGGTCATTATCCAGGCCCAGACGATGCGGCCGGCCACGCCCCAGCGTACGGCGCTCAAGCGCCTGAGCGAGCCCACGCCCATAATGGCGCCGGTGATGGTATGCGTGGTGGAGACCGGGATGCCCAGCCAGGTGGCCACGTACAGCGTGACGGCCGCGCCGGTTTCGGCGCAGAAGCCGTCCACGGGTCTTAATTTGGCGACCTTCTGGCCCATGGTCTTGACGATGCGCCAGCCGCCGAACATGGTGCCGAGCGCGATGGCCGCCTGGCAGGCCAGGACCACCCAGAAGGGGATATGGAAGGTGGGCCCGATGAGCCCGGCGGAAAAGAGCAGGCCGGCGATGATGCCCATGGTCTTCTGGGCGTCGTTGCCGCCGTGGCCCAGGCTGTAAAACGCGGCCGATACGAGCTGGCCTTTGCGGAAGATGTGGTCGACGTCGCGCGGGGTCGATCTCCGGAAGATCCAGTAAACAGCGACGCCAAAGAGCAGGCCGAGCGTGAGGCCCACGGTCGGGGAGATGAAGATGAAGGTCACGGTTTTAATGATGCCTTTCCACACCAGCACATCCGTACCGGCTTTCGTCATGGCTGCGCCGATCATGCCGCCGATCAGGGCATGCGAGGAACTGGTCGGCAGTCCGAAGTACCAGGTGATGATGTCCCACATGCAGGCCCCGATGAGCGTGGCGAAGATGACACTCGTGTCCATGACGGATACGTCAATAATGCCCTTGCCGATGGTGTTGGCCACGTGCAGTCCCAGGAACAGAAAGGCGATAAAATTGAAGAAGGCCGCCCATATAACGGCCCGCCGCGGGCTGAGCACCCGCGTGGAGACGATGGTGGCGATCGAATTGGCGCTGTCATGGAAGCCGTTGAGGAAATCGAAAACCAGGGCCAGGACGATAAGGGCAAAGATCGTCAATGTCATGGAGGAATGCTACCGCGTACGTGTAAAGCTTGTATGAAGATTGTGTTAATTTTTCATGAAGACCGTCGGTCGGCAAAGCCCCTGGGGGCGTCGGATATCAGGGTATAATAAGATAGGCCAGGGCCGACATGGCGGCCGCGCACGGGATGGTCAGGATCCAGGCCCAGATGATACGTCCGGCCACACCCCAGCGCACGGCACTCAGACGTTTGAGCGAGCCCACGCCCATGATGGCGCCGGTGATGGTATGGGTGGTGGATACCGGAACGCCCATCAAGGTCGAGATCAGGAGCGAGCACGCGGCGCCGGTTTCGGCGCAGAAGCCGTCCACGGGCCTTAATTTGGCGACCTTCTGGCCCATGGTCTTGACGATGCGCCAGCCGCCGAACATGGTGCCGAGCGCGATGGCCGCCTGGCAGGCCAGGACCACCCAGAAGGGGATATGGAAGGTGGGCCCGATGAGCCCGGCGGAAAAGAGCAGGCCGGCGATGATGCCCATGGTTTTCTGGGCGTCGTTGCCGCCGTGGCCCAGGCTGTAAAACGCGGCCGATACGAGCTGGCCGCGCCGGAAAACATGGTCGACGCCCAGGGGCGAGGCCTTGCGGAACAGCCAATACACCAGGATCCCGATGGCCAGGCCGAAGATCAGCCCCACGACGGGCGAGATAAAAATAAAGCTGACGGTCTTGATGATACCTTTCCAGATCAGGGCCGACGGCCCGGTTTTCATCAGTGCCGCCCCCACCATGCCGCCGATCAGGGCATGCGATGAGCTGGTGGGCAGTCCCAGGTACCAGGCGATAAGGTCCCACAGGCAGGCGCCCACCAAGGTGGCGAAGATCACATGGGGGTCCATGATGGCGATGTCGATGATACCCTTGCCGATGGTGTTGGCCACGTGCAGGCCGAAGAACAGGAAGGCGATAAAATTAAAAAAGGCCGCCCACAGGACGGCCTGACTGGGCTTGAGCACCCGCGTGGATACGATAGTGGCTATGGAATTGGCGGAATCATTGAATCCGTTCAAGAAATCGAACGTGAGCGCCAGGATGATCAGGAAGATAATGCTGAGCGTCATTGCTTAGGCTTGTTTCACCAGGATGGATTCCACGATGTGGGCCACGTCCTCGCAGATATCGAGCACGGCCTCGGCGAACTGGAAGATCTCCTTCCATTTGATGAGCTCGATAGGATTGGTCTCGGTATCAAAGAGCTTGGCCAGGATGGCGTCGCGCATGGTATCGCCGACGTTTTCGAGCCGGTTGACCTCGATGCAGGCATCCTGCGTCGCCTTGGGCTGCTTGCTGTTCCGTAAACCTTCCACCGCCGTGGCCAACGTGCGTACCGACTTCTCAATCACCGATGAAAACTGGACCAGGTCGTAATTGACACCCGTGATCTTATAGACCCGCATGCGGTTGGTGATGGTGTAGATCATGTCGATGACGCTGTCGAGCTCGCTGGCCAGGGCGTGGATGTCCTCGCGGTCAAACGGCGTGATAAAGGTCTTGTTGAGGTTGTTCAGGATATCGTGCGCGACGTCATCGGCCTGGTGCTCGATCTCCCGCATTTTCGAAACGGGTTCCTCGGCAAAGGCGCCCTTGGCAACCAGCGAGGTAAACAGGGCGGCGGCCTCGACGGCATATTGAGCTTGTTTGTTGAACAGGTCGAAGAAATTGAATTCCTTGGGCAGAAAGCGAAATGCCATATGTGCTCCTTGTTAAAAAATCCAACCGGGGTAAGCTTTCATGTCATGCTTCTCATATAGGGAATGTTTTCGATCGTCAAGACCGGATGTCTCTCGAATATCATAAGCCACAGGTCTTAGCGGGTGAAGCCGTAAGAGGATTATGTCGGCAGGCTCACGGTGAAGGTCGTGCCGGTGGTCAACGAGCTCTGCACCTCGATCGAACCGCCGTGCTGACCCACGATATGTTTGGCGATGGCCAGCCCCAGTCCCGTGCCGCCCACGTTGCGCGAGCGCGACTTATCCACGACGTAGAAACGTTCGAAGATGCGGCCGAGATGCTCGGCCGGGATGCCGATGCCCGTATCCTTGATGCGGATAATGCAAGCCGACGTAGTCTTTTCGGCTTGGATCGTGATCACGCCTTTTTCGGTGTATTTGATGGCGTTGTCGATCAGGTTGGTAAAGAGCTGCTCCAGGCGGAACTGGTCGGCGGCGAGGCTGATGGGCCCGGGGATATCGACTCTCAGGTGTAAGCCCTTTTCCTTGAGCCTGGGTTCGAAGATCACGGACAGATTGTCGAAAAGGGCTTTCACCTCCACCGGTTCGCGCCTGAGGGTGTCGCCTTTTTCCTCCAGCTCAGACAGCGTGAGCAAGTCTTTGACGATATTGATGAGCCGGTCCGTATGCCGTTTGATAATGAGAAGATACTCGCGGCGCTGTTCATCGGCATCCTCGAGCAAGGTCTCGGTGAAACCCTTGATGGCGGTCAGCGGGGTGTTGAGCTCGTGTGAAACGTTCACCACCAGGTCCTGCTTGATCTGCTCCATCTGTTTCATGGCCGTGATGTCATGCAGGATCATGACCGTGGCCACGCCGGAGGGCAACCTTGAGGTGCCGCAGAGATAAAAGCGGTTGTTGATGATGAGCTCCCGGCTTTTCCCCTCTGGCCCCGGGAAGTCCGGGGATTCGGCTGAGCGGAGGATTTCCCAGGAATGTTTGCCCTCCATATGCTCCTGAGCGAAGATCTTCTGCGCGCTGGCATTGAAGAGCGTCACGCGTCCCTCGCGGTCGAAGAGGAGCAATCCCTCGGTCATCGAGGATATGACGCTCTGCAGTTCCTCCTTCTTGCGCGAGAGTTCGGTGAAGGTCCCTTGCAGCTGCTCGGCCATACGGTTGAAGCCTTTGCCAAGATCGCCCAGCTCGTCGTTGCCGCTTAAGGGCACGTGCACCCCGAAATCACCCGCGGCGATGCGGTTGGAGGCCTTGAGCAGCTCGGAGAGCGGCAGCGTTATCAGGTGCGAAAAGATGAGCGCGATCATGAGCGAGAGAAACGCCACCAGGAAGGAAACCAGGACGATGCGATTGCGCAACGTCGCTAAAAGCCGTGTGATTTCTTCGGCGCTCAGGCTGTAGCGGATCACGCCCAGGATTTTCCCTGAATGCATGACCGGCAGCGCGATGTAGATCATCTCCTTCTTCAGGTCCGGGCTGTAACGCACGGAGCGGCCGTTTAAGCCTTTCAGGGCCTCGGCCACCTCCGGCCGGGAGCTATGGTTGTACATGGAGGCCGGGTCCACGTCGGAATCGGCCAATACGGTCCCGTCGGGGGCGATGATGGTGATGCGGGTGTGGCTGCCCACGCCGTATTTGCGGGTCAGGGCTGTGAGCTCAGAGACGCGCCTTTCGGCCAGCGCTTCGAGCGCTTCGTTCTTCAGCGGCCGGTTGCGTGCCACCATGGCGTCGGTGGTGGAGCGTACGTAGTAGGCCCGGATGGCCTCGTACGAGAGTACGATGGTCAGGGCCGAGCCGGTAATGACGACAATGAGGAAGCATAGGAAGATTTTGAAGAAGATGGGCCGCTTCATGACTCGACCTTATACCCGACCCCGCGCACGTTCTGGACGAGAACGGCGGCCTTGCCCAGTTTGTCCCGCAGGTTCTTGATATGCACGTCGATGGTGCGGTCGATGACGGCCTTCTCATTGCCCCACAGGTGGTCGAGGATCTTCTCGCGGGAAAATACCTTGCCTTTGTGGCTGGCAAGCAAGTGCAGGATCTTGAATTCCACGGCGGTCAGCGCCACCGGCTGGTCTTGCACCATGACCTCGAAGCGTTCGGGATCGATAGTGAGCATCTCTTTCACGTTGATGGTCTCGCTCGCGCCCTTTCCTGAACGCCTGAGCACGGCTTTGACTCTCGCCACGAGTTCGCGCGGGGAAAAGGGCTTGGTCAGATAATCATCGGCTCCGAGCTCCAGGCCCTGCACCTTATCCGCCTCCTGTCCCTTGGCGGTAAGGATGATAATCGGCATGCCGGCATAGGCGCTTTCCTGTCTCAGGCGCCTACAGACCTCGAACCCGTCCAGGTCCGGCAACATGAGGTCGAGGATAATGAGATCGGGTACATGCATATCCAGTGAGCGTATGAACGTGCCCGCATCCTGAAAAAGCACCGTATGATAGCCCGCTTTCTTCAAATGGATATCAACCAGGTGCAGGATGTCGGGTTCGTCGTCGACCACGGCTATACGCAGTGCCATGTCTTGGCCTCCTCGAGTATATCCGGTAGTGTAACGTAGGTCCCTCAGTCGGGTCAATCGCAAGTTGGGCATAGGGGAAGGTATCACCATTAAGCCGGTCGGATTTCTTACCTCTTGGCCGCCTGGATTCCGATTCCCTCCAACCAGTTTTGTACCCGCACCCGGATCAGGTCGCGGATCTGCCGGAAGGCCTGAAGGCGATCTTCTTCGCTGCCCGTGGCGGCGACAGGGTCTTCGAACTCCCAGTGCAGGCGTTGCCCCATGCCGGGGAAGACCGCCGGACAGTTTTTATCCGCTTGACCGCAAACCGTGATCAGGTAGCCGAAGTGCAGCTTACCCAGGTAGTCGCTCAAGGGTTTGGAGGTCTGCGGCCGTATGTCGATACCGCTCTCCTCCATGACCTTGACCGTCATGGGGTGTATCCCTTTCGGCTCCAGCCCGGCGCTATAGGCATCAATGGCATCCCCGGCATAGTAACGCGTAAAGGCCTCGGCCATCTGACTGCGGGCCGAATTACCCGTACAGAGAAAAAGGACCTTCATCTTCTCCATGCCAGCCTCCTTGTATAGGTGATGCCAAATTTTCCATGGGCATGGTTTGCCACGGATATATGAAAACACGATGAAGAAGGTATGAATTTTGCGTTAATATCACCCGTTGGAGCAAAGTTCGGCCATTGCCGATCAGCCGTCTTTGTCGCCGCTGTGCGAGCCGAGATTTTCCCAGAAGGCCTGTGCCTTGGCCTGGATCTCCTTCCCGCGTACCGGTTTGCTGATCCCGCGTATCTGGTGCATGCCGACTGAGGCGATACCCGCTTCTTTAAGCATGGCGGAGGCCAATTCCCTATCCGCGAGCCCTACCAGCAGGGCATGCATGCTTACGTCGCTGGAACGCAGATGGCCGGGAGTGGCGGCCAGAACGGCGGCCTGACCCTTAGCGCGCAGCACAGATAGGGCCTTGGCGGTCTGGTCGTCGTGCTCGAAAAGGAAAACCCCCAGCGCTTCAGGGGCGCCGGCATAAAATGTCTTAAGACTCGCCACCGTTTGTTCCAGCACCTTCACGGCGTGCATCATCTCGTCGGCCGTATTCTCGAAGCCTAAGCTCAAGCGCAGCGTGCCGAAGGCTTTGTGCTCGGGGATGCCCATGGCAGTCAGGACATGCGAAGGCGTCATGGACGAGGATGTGCAGGCCGCCCCGGCCGAGGCATAGATCCCGGAAGCGTCCAGGTTGATCACGAGGCTCTCGGCCTCCAGCCCCTCGAACGTGACGCTCAGGATATGCGGCAGACGCATCTCGGCCCCGCCGTTCACCGCGGCATGGGGGAAACGTTCCAGGATCATCTGCTCGAGCGTATCGCGCAGGTCCTTGATATGCAGGATATTGCGCTCCAGATCGCGAAGAGCGACCTGGCAGGCCTGGCCGAATCCGACAATGGCGCTGATGTTCTCCGTACCCGGCCGTAAGCCCAGCTCGTGCCCGCCTCCAAAGACAAAAGGGACGAGCTTGATGCCCGAGCGGATATACAGAGCACCCACGCCCTTGGGGCCGTAGAGTTTGTGGGCCGCCAGGCTTAAGAGATCGACCCGCAGGCTATCCACATCGATGGGGATCTTGCCGGCGCTCTGCACCGCGTCGGTGTGCAGGAGCACCCCATAAGAGCGTGCGATGCGGCCGATCTCTTCGATGGGCTCTATCGTGCCCACCTCGTTGTTGGCGTGCATGACGCTGATCAGGATGGTATCGCCTCGGATGGCGCGCTTAACCGCGGCCGGATCGACCATACCTTTGTCGTCCACGCCCAGGTAGCTCACCTCGAAGCCTTGGGTCTCCAGAAAGGCGAGAGGTTTGAGCACGGCGTGGTGCTCGACGGCCGAGGTGATGATGTGCTTACCCTTATGGCTTAAGGCCCTGGCCGCGCCTTGAATGGCCAGATTGTCGGCCTCGGTGCCGCCGCTGGTGAAGATGATTTCATGGCTTGCGGCGCCGATCAGCTCCGCTACCTGCGCGCGTGCCCGCTCAAGAGCGATGTGCGCGCGTTTCCCCAGGCTGTGCAGGCTGTGCGGGTTGCCGTAATGGTACCCGAAATACGGCAGCATCTTGGGCATCACCTCCGGATGCACCGGCGTCGTGGCGGCATGATCAAGGTAGATTTCCGGTTGCGCCATGATAGGCCTCCTTCACTTGCGCATTCGTTATACACCAAAGCCTGATTTTGTAAATATTCGCCAGCGTTCGCGCAGGCGGTATTGGGTTTGGGAGGCCTGCCGAATACAGACCGGCGGATTTAGACCGCGCTGTCGAGAACCTCGCGGAGTTTGCGGGCCAGGGCATGCACGGAAAACGGCTTGCCGATGAAATTGATGCCTTTCTCCAGCACGCCGTGACGGATGATGATATTGTCCGTATAGCCCGAGGCGAAGAGCACCTTGACATCGGGGCGCATGCCCAAAACGGCTTCGGCCAGCATGCGGCCGTTCATGCCCGGCAGGATGACGTCGGTGAGCAGGAGGTGGATCGCCCGGGGATCATGCTCTATCGCGGCCAGGGCCTCCTCGCCGTTTTCATAGGGCAGCACCGCGTACCCGAGCTGCTTGAGCGCCCCCACCGTGAACTCGCGCACGCGTGGATCGTCCTCGACCAGGAGGATGGTTTCCGTACCGTTCAGCATTTCCGTGGCCGTTGTTATTTCCGGCTCGGCCGCGCTTGTCCCTTCCATGCGCGGGAAGAACATCTTGAAGGTGGTTCCATGGCCGGGCTCCGAATAGACCTCGATCGACCCGCCGTTCTGTTTGACCGCGCCGTAAACCATGGCCAATCCGAGGCCGGTGCCGGTGCCAAGGGGTTTAGTGGTGAAGAAAGGCTCGAAGAGGTGTTTTTTGACCTCTGCGCTCATCCCGCTGCCGGTATCGCTCACGGCCAGAACGACATACTCACCCGGGGTAATGTAGTGATGCTGCTTGGCATAGGCCGTATCAAGCGTTCGGGTATAGGTCTCGATGGTCAATCTGCCCCCCTGGGGCATGGCGTCACGCGCATTGACCGCCAGGTTGACGATAATCTGCTCGATCTGTCCTCTATCGGCCTTTATCAGGCCAAGGTCAGGGTGCGGCACATGCTGCAGATGGACATCTTCCCCGATCAGCCGCATGAGCATCTTGTGCATATGTTCGATCAGGTCGTTGAGATTAATGGCTTTGGGCTCGATGATTTGCTTGCGGGAAAACGCCAGGAGCTGACGGGTCAATTCTCCGGCACTCTGGGCGGCCTTCATCACCACGCTGAGCTTGTGATGCAATGGGTGAGTTGCATCCATGGTCATGAGGGCTAGCTCGGTGTTGCCCATAATAGCGGTCAGGAGGTTGTTGAAATCGTGCGCCACCCCTCCGGCCAGGCGGCCGATGGACTCCATCTTCTGCGACTGGCGCAGTTGATCCTCCAGGCGGGTTTTGTCTGCCAGGGAGCGCCGTTGCTCGGTAACATCATGGAAATACCAGACCCGGCCGAGGTAGCGGCCTTCCAGGCTGTGGATCGGGGCCGAATAGCGCTCAAAGGTCCGATCACCCTTGAGGGAGAGTTCGTCTTCGAAGGATTCCTGGCGTGACTGATAGATTTCCTTGACCCGTGCCAGGAATCCTTGGGGGTCGAGTAATTGATCCTGTACGTATTGCAGCAACAAGTCTTCCGATTTCTGCTCGATAAGCGCGGACGGAATGGCCCACATTTCCTGGAACCGACGGTTGTAGGTGATAATGAACCCTGCTCCATCCACCATGAGGATGCCGTCATGGCTGGCCTCATTCTGGGCTTCCAGCACGGACTTTTGGAAAGAGAGTTCTTCTTCGGCATGCTTGCGTTCGCGGATATCATCAGCGGCCCGGTCAAGGGCCTTCTGGTTGATGTTAAAGATATGGTAGGCGGCGATGCTTATAAACACCATGGCCAGTGTGACGTCGCTCAGATACTCCCATGTCATCGTGGCTGTTAGATTAAGCTGCGAGCGGAAAACATACATAAAGGCGAAGATCAAGAGAATGTTCATGACGCCATAGAGTGGCATGGCGTACTTGCGGCGGGAGACCACCAGCGGTGTCATGGCCAGGAGGGCCAGGATTAAAACCACCGAGTCGAGCCGGGCGAGCAACGGCACGCGATCAACGACCATGGCGAACCACACCGTCAACATCGAGGCGATGTAGACGAGATGCGCGGCCAAGGCGAAGCGGCCCCGTATAAGCAGATAAAACCCGGACAGGACGACAAAGAAAGTAACCACTTGTGCAACCAGCAGCGGGTAATTGATGCGATGGCCGACTCCCGGATCATGCAAGTTGACATAGATGGTGGAGATGGTGATGATGGGTATGATCACGAGGATGGCTATGCATAAAGAGAAAAAGAAGCGCGCCTTCATCCGCAGCACGTAATCGGTGCCTTCATAACGCTTCAAGACCTTGTCGATGGCCGTGGACATTGGCGCTCCCTGAAGATATGTTTCACTCATCGACCAAAAGGGGCCGAAAAATTACCGTTTTTAAGGTTGCGAGCGTCATGGCCGCGTAAACAATTCCCTCTATCCTGCCGCTTGCCTTTGGAACAGGCTTGTATTATCCTTGCGGCATGTCGATCAGCCAGGGACAATACCGGCGCCTAATCCAGTCCATGACCGATTATGTCTTCACCGTGTGGGTGGACAAGGGGAGAGCCCTGGAGACGGTGCACGGGCCGTCCTGCGTGACCGTGACCGGTTACACGGCCGATGAATACCGCAATGATCCCTATCTCTGGATCAGCATGGTTTATGAAGATGACCGTGAGGCCGTACAACGGCAGGTGCGCCAGCTGCTTGACGGCGAGACGACCCAACCTCTGGAGCACCGCATCTGGCACAAAGATGGCGCGGTGCGATGGGTTCGCAACATCCTGGTGCCCCACTATGACGAACAAGGGCACCTCGTATCCTATGATGGTCTGATCCGGGATATCACCATGCGCAAACAGGCCGAGCAGGCGCTTATGCAGGAGCGCGACTTCTCGAACGCGATCATCGAGAGCCTGCCGGGAACTTTTTTCCTCATCGACACGCAGCGGCGGTTCATCCGCTGGAACAAAAACCAGGAGATCATGTTGGGCTATACGGCCGATGAGCTGAGCCAAATGGATGCCCTGGACACTATCTATGAGGAAGACCGAGTCCTGGTGCGGGACATGATTCAGAAAGTTCTCGAACAGGGGCAGGCACAGGATCGCGTACGCGTGGTCTCCAAACAGGGCGAGATGCGCCAGGCCTTGATCACGGCCAAGCGACTGGATATCCAGGGAAAGTCTTATATCTTAGGCACCGGCATCTATACGGGAGAACACCACCGCCAGGGGACATGACTTGAACGCGGTCCTATCCGCGAGAACACACCCCTTGCCATTTCGAACCTGCCCCGGCCCCGAAGCCGCTTGACCTTGCAGGGAAGCCATGCTAGAGCTCTTCTCATGGATTTCCAAGACATGATAATGAAATTAGAGGCCTTCTGGGCGGATCAGGGGTGTTTGATCGGCCAGCCGTATGACCTGGAGGTCGGGGCCGGCACCTTTAATCCGCATACATTCCTACGCGCCCTGGGGCCAGACCCCTGGAAGGTAGCCTATGTGGAGCCTTCGCGCCGGCCCACCGACGGCCGCTACGGCGAGAACCCCAACCGGTTGCAGCATTACTACCAGTACCAGGTGGTATTGAAGCCCTCGCCCATCGACGTGCAGGAGCTCTACTTGAGCAGTCTCAAACACCTGGGCATCGACCCCCTGGAGCATGATATCCGTTTCGTGGAGGACGATTGGGAATCGCCCACTTTGGGTGCCTGGGGCCTGGGTTGGGAGGTCTGGCTGGACGGCATGGAGATCACGCAGTTCACCTATTTCCAGCAGGTGGGCGGCTATGATCTCGACCCGGTGTGCACCGAGATCACCTACGGCCTGGAACGCATCGCCATGTATCTCCAGGGCGTGGACAATGTCTATGACATGCGCTGGAAGGGCGACGTCAAGTACGGCTACGTGCATCACACCTCGGAAGTGGAATGGTCGACCTACAACTTCGAGATCGCCAGCGTTCCCATGCTCTTAGAACAGTTCGGCATGTACGAGGCCGAGGCCAAAAAGATCGCCGAGCGGGGCCTGTGCCTGCCGGTCTACGACATGTGCCTGAAGTGCTCGCACATCTTCAACTTGCTGGATGCGCGCAACGCCATCAGCACCACCGAGCGCACCAGCTACATCGCGCGCGTGCGTGAACTGGCCAAGCTCTCGGCCACGCTCTACCTCAAGCGGGGACAAAAAGATGGCTGACCTTTTATTTGAGATCGGTACCGAGGAGATCCCGGCCGGGTTCATCGCCCCGGCTCTTGTATTCATGCAGGGCTATGTGGTCAAGGCCTTCAAAGAAGCCAATCTGTCCCATGCGACACCCGAAACCTTCGGCACCCCCAGGCGCTTGGCCGTACTGGTCAAGGACATACCCGAGAAGCTAAAGGATATCGAGGAGACCAAGATGGGGCCGGCCAAGCAGGCGGCCTTCGACGCTCAAGGCCAGCCCACCAAGGCCGGGTTAGGATTCGCCAAAGGCTGCGGCGTGGACATATCCGCCATCGGCCTGGCCCAGACCGAAAAGGGCGAATACCTGTGCCTCAAGCGCACCATCCCGGGCAGGCCCACCATCGACATGCTGCCGGGGATGCTGACCGAGCTCATGGGAAAAATCCCCTTCCCCAAGGCCATGCGCTGGTCCAATCCGGGCGTGAGCTTTGCGCGGCCCGTGCACTGGATCATGGCCCTCTTCGGCTCAGAGGTGTTGAGCGTGCAGTTCGGCAATATCGCGGCCGGGAATGTCACCTACGGCAACCGTTTCATGTCCTCGGGTCCGCTCTTCATCGCCGATCCACGGCTCTATGAGGAGGTCCTGGAAGAGAATTACGTGATCCCCGCTGTCGAGAAGCGCAAGGCTATTATCTGGGACGGACTTATGAAAAAGGCGGGGGCCAGTCAGGGCTTCGTCCTGGACAAGGAGCTCCTGGACGAGGTCGCCAATCTCCTTGAATACCCGCATGTCATCATGGGCACGTTCGATGAGGCCTTTTTGAGCCTGCCCAAGGAGGTGCTGGTCACGGTCATGAAGCACCACCAGCGCTATTTCCCACTCTATGCCGATCAGGAAGGTTCGGCCCTCAAGCACTATTTCCTGACCGTAAGCAATATCATCCCCAAGGACGACGACGTGGTCAGCGCCGGAAACGAGCGTGTCTTGAAGGCCAGGCTCTCGGACGGCAGCTACTTCTTCCAGGAGGATTTGAAGGTGCCTCTGGCGGAATACGCCGCGCGCCTCAAGGATGTCATCTATCATAAGGAACTGGGCACATCCCTGGAAAAGGTCGAGCGTTTCACCATAACCGGCCTTTATCTGGCCGATAAGCTCGCGCCGGATAAAAAGGACAAGGTAAGGCTTGCCTGCGAGCTCTGCAAGGGCGACCTCAACAGCCTGATGGTCTGCGAGTTCCCCGAGCTGCAGGGCATCATGGGCCGGGAGTACGCCCTCAGGCAGGGTATCGATCCCGAGGTGGCTTATGCCATCCACGAACACTATGTACCGGCCTCGGCCGATGACCGGCTGCCGTCCTCCATCGTGGGCGACATCACCGGCATGGCCGACCGGATCGACACCATCTGCGGCTGTTTCGGCATCGGGCTGATACCGACCGGGACCTCGGACCCGTATGCCCTCAGGCGCCAGACTATCGCCATCGCCAATATCATCTTGGGCAAGGGCTACCGTATTTCCATCACGGCCCTGATCGAGAGCGCGCTGGCTGCCTTGAACGGAAAATTGAAACGCGCAGCTGGTGAGGTCAAGGACAGTGTGCTCGATTTCTTCCGCACGCGGTTTGCCTCCATGCTGCAAGGCAAAGGCATCGCCGGCGACGTAATCGAGGCCGTGATCGGGAGTTTCGACGACCCGGTGGATACCTTCAAGCGCGCCGAGGCCATTAGCTCGGTCAGGTCCGAACCCTGGTTCGGCTCCATCTGCGCGGCCTCCAAGCGTGTCGAGAACATCCTGAAGAAAACCGAGGCCGGGACTGCCATCACGGAGAGCCTTCTGGCCCAGGAACAGGAGATCGCGCTCTACCGGAAGTTCAAGGAGATCGAGCAGCCCTTCAGCGATCTGGCCGATAAAGGCGATTACACTGCGGCCCTGAAGCTTCTGGCGGGCTTAAAGGAGCCCATCGACAGCTTTTTCGACAAGGTCCTGGTTATGACCGAGGACGTGCACGTGCGCGCCAACCGGCTGGCCCTCTTGGCCTCTCTGGTGAAGCTTTTCGGCAAGGTGGCGCGCTTCGCTTCCATCGCCCAGACCTGACATGACCGACATCCGGGAAGGCATCCGTCGCAGGGTTGAAGCCCCCAAAGGGGACATGCGCGATGCCTTCTCGATCGATGTCGACCGCATCCTGCATTCACGGGCCTACACCGCGTATATCGACAAGACCCAGGTCTTCTACCTGGTGGGGCATCCCGGCATCTCGCACCGCGTCATCCACGTGCAGCTCTTATCGCGCATCTCGCGTACCATCGGCCGGCGTCTGGGCCTGAACGACGACCTGATCGAGGCCATCGCCATCGGCCATGACATCGGACATCCGCCCTTCGGGCACGACGGCGAAAATTATCTGGGCAGGTTGTGTGATCAGGCCGGCATCGGCCTGTTCCGCCACAATATCCAGGGACTGCACGCCCTGGAAGCCATCGAGAAGAACGGCCGCGGTCTGAACCTGACCCTGCCCGTGTTGGACGGGATACTCTGCCATAACGGCGAGATGACCGAGATCGCCATTACCCCGGATAAGGCCGCGAGCTTTGCGGCCCTGGACAAGAAAATCGCCCTGGCCTGTAAGGGCGGCAACCCGCTGCCGGCCACGCTGGAGGGCTGCCTGGTGCGCGTGGCGGACACGGTGAGCTACATCGGCCGTGATATCGAAGACGCCATTACCTTGGGCATCATCAAACGGCAGGACATACCGCGCGATATCGTGCGCGCCCTGGGCGATACCAACGGCAAGATCGTCTACCGGCTCGTGGAAGACCTGATCGCGCACTCCACCCCGCACCGGATCGCATATTCGTCCCCCATATTCAAGATCATGGAGGATTTGAAGGCCTTCAACTACGAACATATCTATCTCAATACGCGCGTCAAGGCCGAATCGGAGAAGATCAAGACCATGTACGACCTGATCTTCAAACGTCTGGTGGAGGATATCACCGAACGTGTTCAGGACTCACCCATCTTTACCGAGTATCTCAATCATATGGACAAAAACTACCTTGCCTCCCATAACGCCTTGGAAATCACGCGTGATTTCATAGCAGGATTGACCGACTCCGCCTTCCTGAAGCTTTTCCATGACCTCTATGTACCGCGCATATTATGAGACATTTATCGGATAGCATGACTGGGGCAAGCAAGTGGGTATGGTGGCGGGACCTCGCCCGTCGTGGAAGGATAACCTAACGTCTCTTTCCGAGCTTAGAAAGGCTTGCCAGTCCGATGAGACCCGTGCCGAACAGCACCAGGGTGATGGGTTCGGGCACCGGCGCGGGTGATGTGGCGCCCGAATCCGTGACCATGCCGTCTTGGAAAACGGGTTCCATATCAAAGATCTCGCAAGGTTGGGGGGCGGGTTCGCCGGGCAGCAGCCAGTCGAAGCTTACCGTGAAACCTCTCCTGTCGGCACCATACGCGATTTCCTCATGATTGAAATAAATGGAGGATTTCTTGATCGGCCGGAGCAGGGCATCATGAAAAGACGCCTCATTATATCCCCATCGGCTAGCGCCCAAGCGCTGTGAGGTCAACGGTATCCCCGTGGCGAGCAGAGGTTGGGACAGGCTGATTATGATCCCGGCACACAGAATGAATGCAGCAGCCTTCCTCATATGGTCATCATCCTTTCATGCCGGATGTATTCATGGAGCACCCTCTTGCGCAGGTGTTCCGGGTGAAATTACACACCGTTCCAGCAAAAAGGCCCTTAATCACGCCTCACTAGGATAGTCAAGCCTGATTTTATCCGTGAGCTGCGCAAACAGCGGTATGCTTTCGCATCACGTGGATCATGAGCCGCCCCTTTCAGCACCTTTCATTCTTCCACCCATACCGACACGGATCCGCCCCGGCACGCGAACTCGCCCCAGCCCCAGGCATTGGTGGTCACCGGTTCCGGTACCTGGCCCGTGACATCTCTGAAGCGGGCATGCTTGCGTCCGACCTCCATCCATTTCCAGCCGTCGCCGCCGCTGGCCATCAGCACGGCCAGGGCCTTGGGATGTTTATCGTCGCCGAGCCTGGTCCAGCCGATGGTGGTGGGGTGGTCGAGATAGTCATATTGCGGGCCGTAAGCATGGTTGCGCCTGGCCGTCAGAAATGTGTCGATCATGGTGCGGTGCGAAGGCAAAGTGATATGGTAGGTGTTGCCGTCGCATCCGCGGTCATCATACTCGGCGCCCTCGTAATCCGCGGCGAAAACGCACGGGTAGCCCTCGGCGCGTAGCAGGATAAAGGCATACGCCAGGGGTTTGAACCAGGGATCCACGCATGATTCCAGGGCCTGCAGGGGTTGGGAATCGTGATTTTCCACGAATGTTACGGCCTGGCTCGGCCGGGCCTGCATGAGGGTGCCGTACAGGAGGTAGCGCAGGTCGTAACGACTGCCCAGGCGTGAGGCGTTATGGAAGTTATAGTGCAGGGGTACGTCGAAGACCGCCATGCGGCCACCTACAGCCTCGAGGTACCATATCAGGGCGTCCAGGCCGGCATACCAGTATTCACCCACCACGAACAGGTCGCGGCCGGCGTGGCGTTCCATGGCGTCCAGCCATTCCGGGAAGAACCAGGCCGCGATATGTTTGATGGCGTCCAGGCGGAACCCGTCGGCGCCGGTTAAATCGAGGTACCATTTACCCCAGCGGGTGATTTCCTCGCGCACCTCCGGATTCTGGAAATCCAGGTCGCACCCCATGAGGAAGGCGAAATTGCCTTTTTCCAGGGCCACCTGGTTGTCGAACTGTTTGCCCTCCAGGAGGTAGATCTCGTCGTAATGGGTGGGGTTGTGCTCATCATAATCCACGGCGTCGAAGTGCTGCGCGTGCCATTCGAACCCGGAATATACTCTGTCCCGGCCCGGGAAGGCAAAATGGGTATACGTTCGTATCTGCCGCTGGCCCCCGGCCGGTTTGAGACGGTCGTTCTGGGTGTACGGGGTGGCATTGACGGTCTCGGCGTAGTCTCCGCCGATGCGGTGGTTGAGGACCACATCCGCATAGGCCTGCATACCTGAGGCATGGATGGATGTGAGCGCCGATAGGTACTCTCCCTGCGTACCGTATTTGGTGCGGGTGGTGCCTTTCTGTGGGAAAGCGCCCAGGTCATAGAGATCATAGACCCCGTACCCGACGTCCTTTTTCCCTTGGATGCCCTTGTAGGCCGGCGGCAGCCAGAGGGCGGTGAAGCCTCTCTGGGCCAGGGTACGGGCCTGCTGTGAGAGTCTCTGCCAATGTCCGCCGTCGCCCTCGGTGTACCAGTGGAACGCCTGGAGCATGGTGCCGTTAATGGCTGACATAGCATCCTCCCCGTTTTGACGGCAGATCCATGTCGTCGGGCGTTTAGATCCTGCGCCTGTCGATTACCTTGGTTACCGTGCCGGCTTTCTGTTCCAGGGATTTATTCTCCACCAGTTTAACGTTGACCGCGATGCCGAGTGTCGAAGAAAGCCGGTCCTTGATGGTCTTGATGCGCTCGTGCTGTTTCTTGATCTCGTCAAAGGCCTCGGATTCCGAGGCCGCTACCAGGACGGTCATGTCATCCAGGGCGCGTACCCGGTCGATAACGATCTGATACGGCGGGGCACTGCCTTCGAGTTCGCGCAGCACGGCCTCGATTTGGGAGGGAAAGACATTGACCCCGCGGATGATGAGCATGTCGTCGCTGCGGCCCTCGACGCGCGCTATGCGCATGTTCTCGCGGCCGCAGGCGCAGGAGCCGGGAATGAGGCGCGTGAGATCGCGCGTACGGAAACGGATGACCGGAAAGGCCTCCTTGGTGAGCGTGGTGATCACGAGCTCGCCGGTTTCTCCCGGCCGCACCGGCTTGAGCGTCTGGGGGTTGATGATCTCGGCCAGGAAATGATCCTCGCTGATATGCAGGCCGTTCTGTTCCAGGCACTCGCAGGCCACGCCCGGGCCGATCACCTCGGACAGACCGTAGTTGTCCGTGGCGATGATGCCGAGCTTGTTCTGGATATCCCGGCGCATCTCTTCGGACCAGGGCTCGCCGCCGAAGAGCCCGTACTTGATCGACAGCGCGCCCAGGGCCACGCCCTGATCATGGATCGTATCCGCGATGCGCAGCGCGTAACTGGGGGTACATACCAGGGCCGTGGTTTTGAAATCCTGCATGATCTTGACCTGGCGCTCGGTATTGCCGGTCGAGATCGGGATGACCGAAGCGCCGATGCGCTCCGCGCCGTAATGCAGACCGAATCCGCCCGTGGAGAGGCTGTAGTTGTAGGCGATCTGCACGACATCGTCCTTGGTCACCCCTCCGGCGGTGAGCACGCGCGCCACCAGGTTGGACCAGGTCTTGATGTCGTTGCGCGTGTAGCCAACCACCGTGGTCATGGCGGTCGAGGCATGGATCCTGACCACCTCGCGCAGCGGCACGGCAAAAAGCCCATAGGGATAGTTCTCGCGCAGATCATCCTTGGTCGTGAACGGCAGCGTCGTAAGGTCGTCCAGGGTCCTAAACTCGTCCGGATCGATGCCCTGTTCATCGAACTTCCTGCGGTAGAACGGCACATGCATATACACGCGCGCCAGCACGGCCTGCAGCTGCTCCAGCTGCAGCTGCTGCAGCTCTTCCCGGTCCATGCACTCCTTCTCGGGCTCCCAGTACATAGCTCCCTCCTTAGATCTTTGTCTCCGCATCCAGGTCACGGCCGAGGTAGGCCCGCTGCACATCGCGGTTGGCGAGCAGTTCCTCGGCGTTCTCCTCCAGGATGATGCGGCCGGTCTCCAGGACATAGCCGCGGTCCGCTATTCCCAAGGCGGCCTTGGCGTTCTGTTCGACTAAGAGCACGGTGTTGCCCTCGTGCCTGAGATGGCCGATAATGCCGAAGATGTCTTTCACGATCAACGGCGCCAATCCCATGGAGGGCTCGTCCATCATGATCAGCTGGGGACGGGCCATGAGTGCCCGCCCCATGGCCAGCATCTGCTGCTCGCCGCCCGAAAGCGTCCCTGCCAGCTGACCCTCGCGTTCCTTCAGGCGCGGGAAGAGTTCAAAGATACGCTTAAGGTCGGAGGCGACCTCGCTGCCGCGTTTGCGCCGGTACTGCACATACCCGCCCAGCAGCAGGTTTTCTCTCACGCTCATGGGCGCAAAGACCTGGCGGCCCTCGGGGACCAGCGAGCAGCCCAAGAATACGATCTTCTCAGGGCTTAAGCGGGTGAGGTCGTGCTTTTCAAACTGGATCTCCCCGTTGGTGGTCTTGATCAGGCCGGCGATGGTCTTTAAGAGCGTGGTCTTGCCGGCGCCGTTGGCGCCGATGATGGTGACGATCTCGCCGGCGCGGACATGGATCGATATGCGACGCAGGACCTTGAGGTTGGTGTAGCCGGCATCGAGGTTGCGGATCCTAAGCATCGTTCTCTCCCAGGTAGACCCTGATCACTTCGGGGTTTTTCTGGATCGCCAGGGGTTGATCGTCCGCGATCTTCTCGCCGTAGCTTAAGACCACGATCTCATCCGAGATGTTCATCACCAGGGCCATGTCATGTTCTACCAGGAGGATCGTGACGCCCGTGGCGCGGATGCGTCCGATCAGCTTGGCCATCTCGGCCGTTTCACGCATGTTCAAGCCTGCCGCCGGCTCATCCAGCAGGAGGAGCTTTGGTTCGCAGGCCAAGGCTCGGCCCAGCTCCACGATCCGTTGCTGGCCGTAGGCCAGGCTGGTGGCCTCGCTGTCAGCCAGGTCGACAATGCCCAGAAAGTCCATGATCTCCAAGGAACGAGAGCGAATGGCGCTTTCCTCGCGACGCGTCCAGGGCAGGGACAGCATGCCGGAGACAAATCCGGCGCGACTGTGCACATGCCTTCCCACCATGATGTTTTCCAAGGCGCTCATTTTGGGGAAGAGCCGGATATGCTGGAACGTGCGGGCTATCCCCAAGCGGGCCACCTGATAGGGAAGGCGGCTTTGAATCTCGGCGCCCTGAAAGGTGATGGTGCCGGAATCCGGTTTGAGCACCCCGGATACCAGGTTAAAGAGCGTGGTCTTGCCGGCCCCGTTCGGTCCGATGAGGGCCTTGATCGCGCCTTGGGGCACGCTGAAGCCGACATTGCCGACCGCCTGTAGGCCGCCGAAGCGTTTATTAAGGCCGCTCACCTCCAGCTGGTTCATGGCGCAGGCTCCTCTCGGGCGCCAAGGCGCTTGATCCAGGCGCGGATCCTCTCGGGCGCTCCAGTGCTCCCGATACCCTCTGGGGCGAAGAGCATGACCGCCACCAGGATCAGGCCGAAGACCGAGTCATCATGCGACCCGAAATACCCGCGCAGCGAAAGGAAGTTGAGCGCCACGCCCATGGTCAAGGCGCCCCACAGATTGGCCATGCCGCCGATGGCCACGATGGCCACATAGTGCACGGATTTCATGATGGAGGCCTCCGACGGTCCGATGCCGCCGTTGAAGTGCGTGAGGAATGCCCCGCCTAAGGCGGCGTAGACCGCGCTGACTACGAAGATCCTGAGCTTGAAGGACGCGGTGTCCACGCCCATGGCGTTGGCGGCGTCCTCGGCGCCGTGGATGGCGCGCAGAGCCCTGCCCACGCGCGAATGGATCAGGTTTAAGAGCAAGGTCGTCCCCACGATGACCAGGCCCCAGGCGATGTAGTAGTTCTGGATGCGCACGGACGACTTGCCGCTGACCGACAACCCGGGCAAGAGCTGAAAGGCCGGGATATCCGAGAGGCCGTCGGCCGCGCCCACCAGGCTGGTCCCGAGGACCATCTTGTAGACGATCGTGCCGAAGCCTAAGGTGGCCATGGCCAGGTAGTGGCCTTTGAGCTTCAAGACCGGCCGGCCGATGACATAGGCCACCACCAAAGTGACAAGGACCGCGGCGATGCAGGCCGCCCAGGGCTGGACCACCAGGATGTCGGCGTCGTAGAGGTCCTTGCCCGCCATCAGTACGCCCGTTCGCGCGAGCAAGGACACGATGGGGGCGTCCTGGTGGGGCAGGAGGTTGTAGGTGGTCAGGAAGGCCGAGGTGTAGCCGCCGATGGCGAAGAATCCGGCATGGCCCAACGAGATCTGCCCGGTATAGCCCATCAAGAGGCTCAAGCCGATGATGACCATGGAGTAGTAGCCTGCCATGGTGAGCTGGGTGAGGTACTGGGTCTTGTCCGCGGCCGTTGCGGCAAGCTGGACGCCGATGACGCAGACAGTCAGCAGCAGGATCTGCTTGTACGTGGAGCGCGCCATCTAAAACTCCTTGAGACGCGCGGCCTCGGCATTGCCGAAGATGCCGCTGGGCCTGACGAACAGGATCAGGAGCAGGATGGTGATGGCGATGACATCCTTGAAGGCCGTGGGCAGGATCCAGATGGACAATGACTCCAGGATGCCCAGCATCAGCCCGGCGGCGATGGCGGCCGTGCTGTTGCCTAATCCGCCCAGGATCGCGACCGTGAAGCCCTTGATGGCCAGGTTGGTGCCGCTGTCGTACTGCACATAGGTAATTGGGCAGACTACGCATCCGGCCAACGCCCCGATGCCGGCGCTCAGGATGAAGGAGAGCGTGACCATGTTCTTGGCGTCGATCCCGCACAGTCTGGCGGCGTCGATATTGGAGGCGCAGGCGCGCATCTGCCTGCCCAGCAAAGTGTGGTTGAAGAAGAAGGACAGGAGTGCCACGATCAGGCCGGAGACGCCGATGACCCACAAGACCTGGGGCGAGACATGCACGTCTCCCATGGATATGACCGTAACGGCCGTACCCGTGAAGTAAGGCAGGGATTTGACGCCTTCTCCCCAGATCGCCAGGGCCGCCGCCTTGATGATGATGGACAGACCGATGGTGATCATGACCATGCGCAGCACCGAGGGGCTTTTGAGCCAGCGGATGAAGCAGATCTCGATCAAGGCGCCCAGGAGCATGGTGATGATGACCGCACCGGCAATGGACAGCGGCAGGGGGAAGAAGACGTCCAGCGTTACCGCCAGCATGCCTCCCAGCATGACAAACTCGCCTTGCGCGAAATTGATGATGCCGGTGGTGTTGTAGATGATGTTGAACCCGATGGCCACGATCGCATAGATCGTGCCGTAGGTCAGGCCGGCAATAAGATACTGGCAGAAAAGTTCGATGTTCATGAGTCTTCTTGGATGAAGATCGCCCTTATCTCCACCCCCCCTTCCCCGGTGCGGGGAGGGGGGCTTGGATTTGAATCAGGTTATTTCTTCTTGGCCGCCTTGTCGCTGTACACCACGAATTTGCCGCCCTTGACGGTCAGCATCTCAAAGGCGTTCAAATCCAGGCCGTTATGGTCCTTGGGCGAGAAGTTGAAGATGCCGGCCGTACCCACGAAGCCCTTCATGTTCTCGATGGCCGTGCGGACCTTTTCCTTGTCCGTGCCGGCGGTCTCGATGGCCTTGACCAGGATCATGAAGGCATCATAAGCATGGCCGCCGAAGGTGCTGACATCCTCTTTGTAGCGTGCCTCATAGTCCTGCTTGTACTTCATGAGCACGGCTTTCTGCGGATGGTTCTTGGGTAGAGATTCAGCCACCAGCAGCCGGCCGGCCGGGAAAAGGACGCCTTCGGCCGCGCCTGAGGCGGCTTTGACGTACTGGATATTGCCGAAGCCGTGGCTCTGGAAAATCGGAACCGTCAGGCCAATCTGGCGGGCGTTCTTGATCACGATGGCCTGGGCCGGCTCGATGGACCAGTTGACGAAGGCCTGGATACCCGCGGCCTTGAGCTTGGTCACCACCGCGGTCAGGTCCGTGGCGTCCTTGTCATAGACCTCATTGGCGGCAATCTGGATCCCGTATTCAGGTGCCAGTTTCTCAAGCTGCTCCTTGCCGCCCTTGCCGAAGCCCGTATTGCTGGAGACGACGCCGATCTTGGTGATGCCCATCTTCTTCATCTGTTCGAAGATCTTGATGGCCGCGAAACGGTCGTTCTGGGGTGACTTGAATACATATTTGCCGACCGGGTTGACGATCGATTCAGCCGCGGCGCAGGAGATGAGGATGGTCCGGCCGTCCTCGGCGATGCCCTTGACCTTCATGGATTCGCCGCTGGTGGATGGGCCGATGATGGCGAACACTTTGTCCTCTTCGATGAGCTGTTTGGTGAATGAAATGGCCTTCTCCGGGCTGGCGCCGGTATCCTTCAGGATGAGCTCGATCTTTTTGCCCTTGATTCCGCCCTTCTTGTTGATCTCATCGGCCAGCATTCCGAGCGTCTTGGCCTCCGGAGCACCCAGGAACGATGCCGGTCCGGTCATGCCCAGGATAGCGCCCACCTTGATCGTATCAGCGGCTCTGGCCGGTAATGCATACACCATGCAGACAAACAACAAGACAATAATCCACCGCATACTATTCATAGCAAACCTCCCGCAAAATTAATCGTTATCGGAACGGGGATCTGTTTCATCAGGCAGGCGACAGGATCCCCGCTTCCTATCGTAATTGCAACCTCCTTACACCGATGGCCCATTGGCGGTCAACCTTGATTTGTTCTGATCGATGTGGCAATGATATGTTCAGGCGAGGTGTTCTTTAGATGATAAAGCCAAGCATATGCTGGAGGTGGCCAAGATGACGGTGAATCATATTGATGGCGTGGATCGGGGGGATATCATGCTGTATGCCTTGAGCACCTGCGTGTGGTGCAAGAAGACCAAGGCGCTGCTGGATGAGCTCAAGGTGAAGTTCTCGTACGCCAATGTTGACCTTCTGAGCAAGGAAGAGAAGGCCGAAGCCATGGAAGAGGTGCGCAAGTGGAACCCGGCCTGTTCATTTCCTTCTATGGTCATCAACAACAGCACCTGTATCGTGGGTTTCGATGAAGAGAAGATCCGCGAGGCGCTTAAGGGATGAGCGCCACCACGGTCGAAGATCTTTACGCCGCGCTGAAAAAGGACGGTGAGAAGGCAGGATACTTTCTGAATCCCGACCAGGCCTTTGTGCGCGAGCTCCTGGAAGGCCTGCTGGTCAACGAGACACGGTTCGGATACCGCGCCTGCCCCTGCCGTCTGGCTTCAGGTGAGCGGTCCGAGGACCTCGACATCATCTGTCCCTGCGATTACCGCGATCCGGATCTAGACGAGCATGGGGCCTGTTACTGTGCGCTGTATGTCTCGCAAGAGGTCCTGGAGGGCAAGCAGAAGCTGCGGCCCATTCCCGAACGGAGGGTGCCTCAGGAGAGGCGGCAGACGCCCAAACGAAAGGATCTACAATCGCAACTGTCATACCCGGTGTGGCGCTGCAAGGTCTGCGGCTATCTGTGCGCCCGGGATAAGCCGCCGGCCCTCTGCCCCATCTGCAAGGCGCAGGCGGAACGCTTCGAGCGCTTCCTCTAATTCCATCTCGCTATTCAAGCGGCACCTTTGACTCGGCCCATCCATGGGCCTCGCCCTAAAGGGCGCACGCAGGGTGCGTCCTATTCGTCTATCCTGACGAATTGTGATCTTCGGCCATTCCATGACCTTCGACCAGATGGCATGCCTTCGGCATGTCCAATTCGTCTATCCTGACGAATTGTGTCTGAAGGGCATCCATGGATGGTCGCGGTGTCATTTTGAATAAAGAGATGGAATGATCAGGCGATAGAGCCCCAGCGCGCATACATGCCGTCGATCTCGGCCTGGTAATGCTCATAGACGGCGCGGCGTTTGAGCTTCAAGGTGGGCGTCAGCTCTCCGCTGGATACATCAAAGGGTTTGTGCAGGATGTGGAACTCCTTGATCTGTTCGTAGCGCGCCAGACCTTGATTGACCTGTTCTACCTGCTGGCGGATCAGATCTCTGATTTCATCGCGTTGGAAGAGTTCTTCCAGGCCCTCGGCATCGAGTCCCTGATTGCGGGCGTAACGGGTAAAGAAATCAATATCCGGGACAATCAAGGCCGTCAGGTATTTTCTGCCTTCGCCGATCAGGCAGACCTGGTCGATATAGGGCCTGGCCGTGAGGGCGGCTTCTATGGGACAGGGCGCCACGTTCTTGCCGCCCGAGGTGACGAAGATCTCGCGCGTGCGGTCGGTGATCTCCAGGAACCCCTCTTGGTCGATGCACCCGATATCCCCGGTCTTGAGCCAACCGTCCGCGGTGAAGATCTCTTCGGTTTCCTCGGGCAATCGCCAATAGCCTACAAAGACCTGCGGCCCCTTGATGAGGATCTCGCCGTCCTCGGCGATTTTTTCCTCGGTCCCGGTCAATGGGCGCCCGACCGAGCCCGGTTTGATGCGCAGGTTGTACAGGAATGTGTAATAGGTCAATGCCAATTTCAGGGCACCGAGAGGGTGGGATAACGGCGAGTGACCCTGGCTGGTTTGAACCACCAGCAGCTCGGTGGCCATGTCCATGATGCGTTCATAGAACCAGCCGCCCAGCAGGCCTTTGGGCTTATCCGCCATGATGGCCGGGGCATTGAAGTTGATGACCGTCCCGGTCTCGGTCATGCCGTAACCTTCGCTGAGCTCCAGGCGCATGGCGCGCAGGAACAGGCAGATGTCCTTGCTCAGCTTGCCGCCGCCCGAGATCGCGAAAATGAGTCGGTCGAGCCCCATGCTGCGCTTGATGCGATCGAACACCAGACGATGCGCGCCATAGAGCCCTATGAAGTCCAGTGGGGATACGCGCTTGCCCGTGGCCAGCGAGCGGGTGAACTTTTCTCCCTGGGCCAGGGCCCAGTTGAAGAGGGTCCGGCGCGGCCTGCTTTCGCAACCGACGGCGTAACGGATGCTCTCGGTCATCTTTTCGTAGAAGCGGGGGATGGAGGTGATGATGTTGGGCCTGACGGCGAGCAGATCCTTGGAAAGGGTTTCGTAACCTCCCCCGAAGACCAGCTCGCCCCCGAAGTACAGGCCGATCATGTGGTAATCGCTGGCCCGGGCATACACATGATTGAGCGGCAGGTGCACCAGTGCCGTGGGCGCAAGTTCTGTGTCTTTCAGGCGCTGCATGAAAACCGAATCCGTGCACTGGTACATATTGGCCACCCAATTGGACTGGGTGAGCACCACGCCCTTGGGCAGACCCGAGGTGCCGGAGGTGTAGATGATCGAGGCGATATCGGAGGGGATCACGCGCTGGATCGATTCCTCGACGGAATCCAGAGGCACGCGGGAACGGCCCATGGACATAATCTCGGTCCAGGCGAACACGTCATAGCCTTCATAGGGTTCCATGACGATCACCTGCACATCGTGCAGGGACTCGTTGGCGTTACACAGGGTGCGGACCATGCGGGCGGATTCGATGTTCGAGGCGATCACCACGCGTGGGACGCAGTCGTCCAACATGTAGGCCAACTCCTCCGGTTTGGTGGCCGGGCTGATCGGGACGCCGATAGCTCCGCAGGCCTGGATGGCCTGGTCGGTGATGATCCATTGCGGCCGGTTCTCCGACAGGATCACCACCCTCTCGCCATGCACTACGCCCAGGGCGATCAATCCTCGCGCCAGGGCAATGATTTCATCGCGGACCTGCCGCCAGGTCAGGGCGCAGTACTCATCGGAAGGGCCGCCGCTTGGGGTGCATTTGGCTTTCAAGAAGACACGGTTGTCGCCGAAACGCAGGGCTTGGTTATGAAATATTCCACACAAGGTGTCGTTCCTGTACTGCATGCTTGCCCCTCCTCGACGAATATTCCTCAGTTTTCTATTAAACTATACAGCCAAGGAGAAAGCAAGCGCCATGCCACATACCTTGAAGCGACCACCTATCCTGCCTATCCATGACCACATGGCGCCATCCTTAAACCGGGGAGCGTTGCCCCCTTTGCAGGATTGTCGATATATCGTCATCGCGCGTGGGCGGGGTGGCTGCCCGGTCTGGCGATGGCGAGTTTTTTCATGCGCGAAAGCAGCGTGGTCCGGTTCATTCCCAGGATGGCGGCGGCGCCGCCCGGGCCGGAGACCTTCCAACCGGTATGTTCAAGGACCTCGGTGATATAGGTTCGCTCGACCTGGGCCAAGGTTTGGCGGTGGGTGCTGACGGCGGCCTTGCCGGACGGCAGGGACAAGATAAAGCGGCCTTCCGGGCTCAAGATGGCGGAGCGTTCGATGGTATGCTTGAGCTCGCGGACATTGCCCGGCCAGTCATAAGCCTTGAGTCGGGCGATATCGCGGCGGGTGATGCCGGCGAAGCGCTTGCCCAACACCTTGGATATCCGGCCCAGGAAGAACATGGATAAGGACGGTATATCCTCGGTGCGTTCCCTTAAGGGGGGGATATGGATGGGGAAGACATTGAGGCGGTAGAAGAGGTCGGCGCGGAAACTGAGCTTGGCCACGGCGGCGACCAGATCGCGGTTGGTGGCGGCCAGAATGCGCACATCCACCTGCCGGGTACGGGTGGACCCGAGGCGTTCGAACTCGCCGTCCTGCAGTATTCGCAGGAGCTTGGCCTGGAGACTCAGCGGCAGCTCGCCCAGCTCGTCGAGAAAGAGCGTCCCGCCATCGGCCAGTTCGAAGCGGCCCATGCGGGCGGCTACCGCGCCGGTAAAGGCCCCTTTCTCGTGTCCGAAGAGCTCGCTTTCGATGAGGTGTTCGGGCAGGGTGGTGCAGTCAACCTTGATATAGGGTTTCTCGGCGCGGGGGCTGAGTCTCTGAATCAGCGCCGCGATCAGCTCCTTTCCTACCCCGGTCTCGCCCGTGATCAGGACCGTGGTGTCCAGCGCGGCCACCTTTTCGACCAGAGAGGCTACGCGTTGCATGGCGTCTGACTTGATGATGATCTCCTGATAATCCTTGGGATTGTGGCTTTCCTCTTCGTAGTAGGCGGTCTTTTCGGATAAGAGGGCGTTTAGGCGTTCGATTTCTTCATAGGCGTGCGCATTCTCGATCGAGGCCGCCACCTGGGTGGCCAGGGCCTGGATGAGCTCCACGGCGTGCCAGGAAAACACGTCTTTCAGGATGCGATTGTCCTGGTAGACCACTCCGACTACCTGATCGCGGATGATGAGCGGGGCGCAGATCGCGGCCTTGGGCTTGAGGGTGCCTTCGCCGGGACCGCTCCATAAGAGCGGCTGGCGTTCCTGCGCGGCGCGCTTGAGCCAGGCGTACATTTCCTGGAAATTGTCGGATAGTACCTGCTCGGCGGTAAGCCCCTGGGAGGCCCTCAGAATCAGTTTTTCGGGATTATGTTGATCGCAGAGAAAGATCGCTCCACGTTCGGCGCCGGAGATGCGGTTGAGTGTTTCCATGGCCTTATTGATCAGCATCTCGGAGCCTTTGAGCGTGCCGAGGGAATGTGCCAGGCTGATGACCGCGTTGAGCAGGAGCTTTTCCGGCGGTTCCGGTTTGAGGTGGTAGCGCAGGTAGCCGCCTATCAGCCCTTCGCCCAGTTCCTCGATCACCGCGCGATGTTCCTGCAGGATCTGGGCGGCCCGGTCCTGATGGCCCTGCTCGAAAAGGATCGTGGCCCGCATGATGCGGGCCTTGACGATCGCCAGGCGGGCCCCGGCCTGAAGCAGAAGGGTCTCCGCTCCGGCGATGTCATTGGCCAGGGACTCTGCATTGCCCTCGCCGCGGCGGAAGGCCTGGAAGGCCTCATGGGACTTGACCTGGCCAGCCACGGCCGGATAGATGCCGTCTTTTTCGATCCGAGCCACAAAGAGCTGGGCGAATGGGGTGAGGTCGAATTCCTCGAGGCGCTCGGGTGGCAGGTGCTTGAAGAAGACCGCCATTTCAATGCCTGAGGACATGAAGAAATTGGCCACCTTGTAGCCGCGGTCGCGGGTGCTGAATAATTTCCGGAGAGATTCTGAGATCTCTGAGAAGCGCCCTCTGGCATACGATAAGTAGGCCTTGATCCAGTAGTATTCCAGGCGTGACACGAAATGGGCATCCCAGTTTTCGATCTGTTCGATCTCGGATAAGATGTTCCCGGCCTCATCGTACCAGCCGCTCTCGATCAGGATAATGCCAAGCGTGCCCAGAGCCCAGGCTTCGACGTCGCTGCGCTTGTTCATGTGTGCGTGCGTGCGGATGGAATCGATCAGGCTCACCGCGCGGGAGATCCGGCCGGACAGGGCATAGCAATGGGCCACCAAGAGGAAATATTCGAGCAGGATGAAGTCATTGGGCAGACGTTCCGTGTCGCCGCCTAAGGAGTCGAAGATCTTGGAGGCCCGTGAGATCTTGCCCTTGAGGTAAAAAAGCACCCCCAGGAAGGCGCGGTGGAATTGCTTCATTTCCGGCGAATGCCGGGCCTTGCTTTTGAAGTAGATCCTGATCCACAGAGGTTTTACTTCGGCGATCCTGCCGCGCCACACCAGGCTGCACAGGCAATAGAGCATGGCCTTGTCCACGGTCGGCGAATAGGGCAGTGAGCTGCCGATATCAAGCACGGCCCGCACGATGCGGTCGATGTTCGGGGCGCTGCGGAAGAGCGGTACGGCTTCAAACACATCCAGGAAGAGCTCCAGAACTTCGGCGTTGCGGTGGCGGTCGGGGCCTAAGGCGGCGATATAGGCGAAGACCCGTTCGATCAGGGAGATGCACGCTTGAGCATCGCCTGCGGAATAGGCATCCCGGATGGCCTTGCTCCAGTAGGGTATGGCCTCCGAGAGGGCGCCGGCCGCCTCCAGGTGGCCGGCGATCTTCAGCGCTGACGCGTCAGTCTGCTGAAAAAAGCTCGCCATTTGAAGGTGTAGCGCGGGTGGGATATCAATCGCCGGTTCCTGGTCCTTGAACAGGTAGCAGCCGGGTTCATCTTTGCGGGGAGCAATGCAATCATCCCGTATGAGGGCCTCCATGCATCGCAGCATCGCGGTGGGCTTGCGTGCCTCGGGGTCGATGAAGTGCGAGAACTCGTCCAGCGAGAACCAGCCGCGCACGTGGCTTAACGCGGCGCAGATGGTCGCCGGGGCGTAGGTCGAGAGGCCCGTGAAGTATGATTTTGTTGTCATCGGCAGAACATACCCGGCAATTGTCGAAAAATCAACAATTGTTGATATATCGACAATCATGCGCAGCATTGGCCGCCTGCTTTCGCGAATCACAACGATGTCCTGCCTCGCACAGGGCAGGCTTGAGAGGCTGGGTACGCGGTAGTGATGGTTTTGGAACCGGAGTTGCAAAGCCTAACCTGTTTACGCACAACTATCAATGCAGAAGGAGGTTACTATGAAGAGTGAGGATGTGAAGAAGATTGCCGTAATCGGAGCCGGTGCCATGGGCAACGGCATTGCCCAGTGCGGGATCATGGCCGGCTATAAAGTCGCCATGCAGGACATCGAGCAGCGTTTCGTGGACAAAGGCGTACAGACCATTACCGAAAGCATGGAAAAGCTCGTCAGCAAGGGCAAGCTGACGGATGAGGCGCGCAAGGACGCCCTTGCGCGGCTGGAGCCGATCGTCGACCTGGCCAAGGCCGTCAGTGACGCCGACTTGGTGATCGAGGCAGCGCCCGAGATCCTGGACCTCAAGAAGAAGATCTTTGCCGATCTGGACCGGCTGGCGCCCGCGCATGCCATCCTGGCCACCAACACCTCCACCATGAGCGTGACCGTGATTGCGTCGGCCACCAAGCGCCCGGGTAAGGTCGTGGGCATGCACTTCTTCAACCCGGCCGTGCTCATGAAGCTGGTCGAGGTCATCTACGGCAACGAATCCACGCAAGAGTCCATCGCGATCACCCGCGATGTGGCCTTGAAGATGAAGAAGATCCCGGTCATCGTGCAGAAGGACTCGCCCGGCTTCATCTACAACCGCGTCAATGCCCCCACCGGTCTGTTGCTGCAGACGCTGCTGGACCGCGGCAACCCTAAACCGGACGATTTCGACGCCGTGTTCAAGCCCTTTGTGCCCATGACCCCCTTCGAGACCATCGACTTTGTGGGGCTCGATGTCTTCATGGCCAACCAGAAATACTTCTCCGAGACCATCTCGGTTGACTATACCCCGACCGCCGGGCTCATGAAGTATGTCGACGGCAAGGTATTGGGCAAGAAGACCGGCAAGGGTATCTATGACTGGTCCGCAGGACGTCCCCAGATCGATGTCTCCAACCCCACCACGGAATTTGATCCCAACCACATGATCGCCCTGCAGGTCAACGAGGCCACCAAGCTCCTGGAAGAAGGCGTGGTCAGTAATGCCCAGGACATCGATACCGCCATGGCCAACGGCGGCGGCGGCATCGGGCCCTTCATGCTTGCCAAGAGCATCGGCTTCGACCTCCTGTGCCAGAAGTGCAATGAGCTGGCCGACAAGTTCAAGCTGGAGGTCTTCCGTCCCACCAAGACCATGCTTTCCGGCAAGGTCGATATCTAATTTGAATACGAAAAGACCGCCTCTCCTCGGATGTCAGGGGAGGTGGTCTTTTCTGCCTTACGGATTCAGCGCGTTCCGGTCACGGCATGATCTTCGAACTCAGGGAACAGGGCAGGATTCTGGATCTTATAAAATACGACGCATTTCTTGCGGCGTTTGCACGTATGCAGGCATACCTCAGCCGGCACCTTGGGATGCCCTTTGCGTTTGGCGCAGGTGATATAGGTTCTCATGGCCGGTACCCGAGAAGGGCAAAGGCATCACGGACATCGTCATCGGTGATGTCCAGGCCGGTGAAGAGTTTGAAATTCCTTCTGGTCTGATGGTAGAGCATGGCGAAACCGGGAATGAGCTTCAGCCCCAGCCGCGCGGCCTGGCGTGAGAAGGCCGTGTCGCGCATGACGATTTCGAGCAGGCGCGCATCTTTTTTAAGCCGCGACAGGTCCAGATCAAATGGTATGGCTTCGCTCATGGGCGTGGCCTGAATGACAATGTCCATCTGAGGCAGAAGCTCATCCGTGAACAAGGCGGCTCTGTCAACGGGGGCCTGTTCGACAAGCTGTTCAGCCCTGAGCCGCGAGCGGTTGAGGAGATGGACCTTCTCGGCGCCGCCGTGGATCAGGGCGTCAACGATCGCCCGTGATGCCCCGCCGGCGCCGATCACCAGACAGCGCGCATCCTTGACATCGCCCAGGGCACTCAGGGCGCCGAGGCCGTCCGTGTTGTATCCGAGCAGAGTCCCGTCCTCTTGGCGCACCACGGTATTGACCACACCGGTATGCGCCGTGATGGGACAGAGGGTGTCCAGGAATTCTACCGTGACCTCCTTGTGCGGTATGGTCACGTTGAAGCCGCCCAGGTTTTCCCAGGCGCGATAGGCCTGCATGGTGTGCCCTACCGCGGCGGTCGGCACGTCATGGGCGATATACACCATGTCGAGGCCCAGGCGCTCGAAGAGGCGGTTGTAGATTTGGGGGGCCATCACATGGGCCGCGGGGTGGGCGATGATAGTGAATACTTTGGTACGGCCGGAAATCATAAGGCCGTTCCTTGAAGGCACTGGATGCGCTCGATAATCATCTGCAGGGCCTCACCGGCCGATCCCTGAATAAGAAAATCGGAGACCTCTTCGGTGAGCGGCGTCGGTTCGCGGTTGATCTCAATCACCTGGCATCGCTTGTCGGGCTTGCCGATGTGCATAAAGCGGAACATCAGCGACCCGAGACCCTTGGCGATCAACGGCAGCGATGCGGCCGGTTCTATCTGGGCCGAGGTGCCGATCACCAGCATGACGTCGCAGCAATCCGCTTCCTCGACGGATTCGTGCAAGGCCGCCTGGGGAATCGCTTCGCCGAAAAAGATGATATCCGGTTTCAGAACCCCGCCACAGGTACTGCAGCGCGGCGGCAGATGCCGGGCGATCTCATCCAGAATCTCGTCGTAGCGGTAGAGGCGGGCGCAACCCAGACACCGTACGTAGAGCATGTTGCCGTGGAACTCGATCACATGCTCGCTGCCCGCCTTCTGGTGCAGGTTGTCGATGTTCTGGGTGATGACGGTTTTAAGGATGCCCACCGCCTCCATCCAGGCCAGAGCGTCATGACCGCGGTTGGGCTCGGCGCTCCATATCGTAAGGCCGCCCGTGCTGTGCATGTCGAGCAGTTGCTGCCAGACGAAATCCGGCTGGGCGATGAAACGGTCATAGAAGAAGATGGTCGGATCATAGCGTTCCCAGATGCCGCCTGGCGAACGGAAGTCAGGCACGCCGGATTCAGTCGATATCCCGGCGCCGGTCAACGCGACCGCATGCCGAGCGCTCAAGAGGATTTCAGCCGCCTTATCGATCAGGGACCTGTCCATGGGCGCGTTTTAGCAGAGACGACCCGATAAATCAATCCCCGGTGGTTTGGACTTGATGGAGCCTTTATCCTCGGTTTGGCGCCCGCGGTCGTCTTTGGATTTCGATCAGGATGGACGAAAAAATGGTTTTCCCGGTGCCCGGCCGGGTGTATAAGTTATATACAGAGGAGAAAATCAACGAGGAGGGTATATGGATTTTGCACTAAGTGAAGAACACAAGATGGTCCACGATATGGCCAAGCGCTTTGCCGACCAGGAGCTCAAACCGATTGCGGCCGAGCTCGATCAGAACCACCGCCATTCGGACGAGGTCGTTAAAAAAATGGCCGAGCAGGGCTTCATGGGTGTGGCCATCCCGGCCGAGTACGGCGGGGCCGGCATGGATTATGTGGCCTACGCCCTGATCCTGAGCGAGATCTCGCGCGGCTGCGCCAGCACGGGCGTGATCATGTCGGTCAACAACTCGCTCTACGGCTTCCCGGTCAACAAGTTCGGCAGCGAGGGCCAGAAGCTCAAGTACCTCACGCCGGTGGCCTCCGGCCAGGCGCACGGCTGCTACGGACTGACCGAAGCCAACGCGGGCTCGGACCCGGCCGGCATGAAGGCCACGGCCGTGCTCGACGGCAATCACTGGATCTTAAACGGCGAAAAGAAGTTCATCACCAATGGCAATATCGCCAAATACGCGGTGGTGGCGGCGGTCACGGACAAGTCCAAGGGCTACAAGGGCATCACCCAGTTCGTGGTCGACCTCGAAGAAACCGAGGGCTTCACGGTCGGCAAGGTCGAGGAAAAGCTCGGCATCCGCGCCTCAGGTACCTCGGAGCTGGTCTTCATTGATGCCCGCATCCCCAAGGACGCCATCCTGGGCGATCCCGGTTCGGGCTTCCGCCAGATGCTCACCACCCTGGACTCAGGGCGCATCGGAATCGCCTCCCAGGCCTTAGGGATAGCCAAGGCCTGTCTGGAAGAGGCCATAGAATACTCCAAGGTGCGCGTGCAGTTCGGCAAACCTCTGTCCGAATTCCAGGCCCTGCAGTTCAAGATGGCGGACATGGCCACGCGCATTGAAGCCTCCGAGATGCTGATCCTCAAGGCGGCCTGGCTGGAAAGCAATGGCCTGCCCTTTGAGAAAGAGGCCGCCATGGCCAAGTACTTTGCCTCCGACACCGCCATGGACGCGTCCATTGACGGCGTGCAGATTCTGGGCGGGTACGGGTACACCACCGAATATCCCATGGAACGCCACATGCGCGATGCCAAGATCACCCAGATCTACGAAGGCACCAACGAGATCATGCGCGTGGTCGTGGCCCGTAATATCTTAGGGAAAAGATAAAGAATCAAAAGATCAACCCCCCCGACCCCCCTGAATCTTCAGGGGGGTCAGACTCTTCGGGGCGGAATCATCGCGTATTCCACGGATATGTCCCGGATGAAAAGATTTTAAGAGGAGGAGACCATGCTGGTTGTGATCGCGATCATGAAGGCTCAGGCAGGCAAAGAACAGGAAATGGAAAGGGCCCTGATGGAAATGATTCCCAAGGTTCAAGCCGAGCAAGGGACCATGACCTATGCCCTGCATCGCGTAAGGAAAGAGCCCCGCAAGTTCATCATGTACGAGAAGTACCGCGATAAGGAATCTTTCCAGCACCACGGCGCAACCCCGTATTTTGCTGAACTCTTCGGCTCCATCGGGCCGCTCTTGGACGGCGACCCGACCATTGAGATCTGTGAGATGCTCGCCGCGATCAAGGAAAAAGCATAAGCTCCAAGTCGCGACGTTTAACGCCGCCTGTCTATATCAGGAATTGCTGGCCGCGCGGGGCTTGAAGTTCTCGCCGTATTTGCGGCGGTAGTATTCCAGACGATCCTCCAGCTTTTCCGGCAGGGGCTGATGTTCAGAGGGTTTTTCACGCGTCTGTTTGCGGGGAGAGCTTGGTGACTGGTCGCGCTGCTTACCGGTGCTTGCGGCGCGTTTGCCGTGCGCCGTTTTGTGTTCTTTGGGTTTGCCGCGCTCACGTCCGCCGCCGGTCTTACCCCGTTCACGCCCGCCGGTCTTACCCCGATCGCGCCCGCCGGTCTTGCCCCGACCGGAGCGTAGCGAACCGAAGCGCATGCCGGCACTTTTGTCCACCGCATAGAGATCGTCCTCGGGCCATATGACCGGGATCTTCATATGGGTAAAGGACTCGATGCCCTCCAGGGCATGGACATACTGCTCGCAGGCCAAGGTGATGGCCTTGCCGGTCTTGCCCGCCCGGGCCGTGCGGCCGATGCGGTGGACATAATCCTCGCAGTCCTCGGGCAGGTCGTAGTTGACCACCAGTTCCAGGTCGTCCACATGTAGACCGCGGGCAGCCACGTTGGTGGCCACCAGGCACTGGATCTTGCCCGATTTCAAGCCTTCGATGATCTTAAGGCGTTTGCTCTGGGGTAGGTCGCCCATGATGTAGGTGCACTTCAAGCCGTTCTTTTCAAGCCGCTCAGCCACCTCCACGGCCGTACTCTTCATATTGGTGAAGATCAATGTATTGCGCGGCTTCTCCCGTTTGAGGATGCCCAGCAGCAAACTGATCTTCTCGGCCTGACCGACATGATAAAGTTCCTGGATGACGGTATCGACGGTCATCTGCTGAGGGGAAACCACGATCTCGACGGCATCCCGCATATATTCCGAGGCGATGTTCCTTACCAGGGGGCTCAAGGTGGCGCTGAAGAGCATGGTCTGGCGCGGCGTATCCGCGGGCATTTTCTTCAGGATCCTACGGATATCCGGCAGGAATCCCATGTCGAAAAGGCGATCGGCTTCGTCGATCACCAGAAATCCCATGTGCCTGAAATTGACCTTGCCGGACTGGAGATAATCCAGGAGCCTGCCTGGTGTACAGATCATGAGGTCGACGCCTTCCTTCAAGAGTTTTTCCTGGGCGGCATAACCCACCCCGCCGTAGAAACTGCCGATGGTGAATGCCAGATGGCGCCCGAGGGCCTTAGCCTCCTCCTCGATCTGAACCGCCAGTTCCCGCGTGGGGACGATAATCAGGGTCTGCTTGCCTTTGAGGTCAGGCTCAGTCAGCAGGCGTTGAAAGATGGTGATGAGAAAGGCCGCGGTTTTGCCGGTACCGGTCTGTGACTGAACGCAGACGTCCCGGCCGGAGAGCGAGGCGGCAAATGTTTTTTCCTGCACCTCGGTGCAGTCGGTGAATCCGAGATCAGTAATTCCCTTGCGAAGATCCGCGTTGAGGTTGAGCGCGTTGAAATCCATGTTTACTCCTTCTGTATGAGGTATACCAAAGATAGGCTTGGTTGGGTTGGTTGGGGGTTGAATGGGTTACCGTTTGTATCATCAGAAAATACTATTCTCACATTTTTAGGTCGTCGGTTCACTACTTGTGCGCATTTGCATTAGCCTGCCCATCGGTAAAAGTCAAGGAATAACTTAATCGTAAAAGTATTGTAAAACCTAAGTCCATGGCCTTTACTTTTCAGTCGCTATCCTTTAACACCCAGCCAGGTGATGAACATTTGATATTTTTGAAGAAGGAGAGGGTTCGCCATGGTAAAATTCCGTGAGAAGATCATAGGGGCTTTTTCGTTTTCCCTCTATGTCGTCAATACCCTAATCTGCTTCGGGCCGGTGTACCTGCTCGGGTTTCTGAAATTCATCATCCCGGGCGCGGGCTTCCGTAAGTTCTGCACCGCCGTGCTCACCGAGATATCTCTGTTCTGGATTGCGGTGAACAATTTCAACGCCGGATTGAAACGTTCGATCCGCTGGGATGTCACCGGGGTCGACAAGCTCGATCCCAAGGGTTGGTACCTGGTCTTGTCCAACCACCAGACCTGGGTGGACATTTTGGTCTTGCAGAAGGTCTTGCACCGCAAGATTCCCTTCCTGAAATTCTTTTTGAAAAAGGAACTCATCTGGGTGCCAATCATGGGCGTCGCCTGGTGGGCGCTCGATTTTCCATTCATGAAACGCTATTCGGACGCCTTCCTCAAGAAGCACCCACACCTCAAGGGCAAGGACCTGGAGACCACCAGGAAGGCCTGCGAAAAATTCAAGACCCTGCCCATTTCCGTGATGAACTTCGTGGAAGGCACGCGCTTTACGCCTGAGAAGCACGACAAACAGGGCTCGCCGTATGCCAACCTGCTCAAACCCAAGGCCGGCGGGACCGCCTTTGTCCTGTCTGCCATGGGCGACTATATCAATGCCATCGTAAACGTGACCATCTACTACCCCCAGGAGAACAAGAGCTTCTGGGATTTCCTGTGCGGTCGCGTAACCGAGATTGTTGTACGCGTGGAAACCTTGCCGCTCGACAAGGGCCTGATCGGCGATTACACCAACGATGAGCAGTTCCGTGCGCGTTTCCAGGAATGGATCAACACCCTCTGGGCAGAAAAGGACCGGCTCCTGACCGAGCTCAAGGCCCAGGACATGGCCGGCAGCGGAATTCAGCCGACAGTCTAAGGCGTGGCGGGCTCTTCCAAGGCGCCCTGCATCAAGCCCTGGATCTCGTCGTGGTCGATCTTTTCCTTTTCCAAGAGGACGTGAGCGCCTTTTTCAAGCACGCCCCGTTTTTCCTTGAGGATCTCAAGTGCCACCTGGTACTGCTGGGCGATGATCCGGGCCACTTCCTGATCGATGGCCTGGGCCGTGGACTCGCTGTAGTCGGCGCGTGGCTCCTGGCCGATATCGATAAACTGGGCTCTGCGGTCATGCGAGAGATAGACCTGGCCCAGGGCTTGGCTCATGCCGTATTCCTTGACCATGCTCTTGGCGATATCCGTGGCCCGCGACAAATCGTTATGCGCGCCGGTCGAGATATCGGCGAAGACGAGCTCCTCCGCGGCGCGGCCGCCTAAGAGCGAGGCGATGCGGTTCATCAGCTCGCTGCGGCTCATGAGGAAACGGTCCTGGGTGGGCACCTGCATGGTGTACCCCAGGGCGGCGATGCCGCGCGGTATGATGGAGATCTTCTGCACCGGGTCGGTGCCCGGCAGGCTCATGGCCACGATGGCATGGCCCATTTCATGGTGGGCCACGATCTCGCGTTCGCGCGGATTGATGAGTCGGTTTTTCTTTTCGAGACCGCCGATGATACGCTCCACCGCTTCTTCGAACTCGTGCATGCCTACCAGCTTCTTGCCGCCGCGCACGGCCAGGAGCGCTGCCTCATTCACCAGGTTGGCCAGATCGGCGCCCACCATGCCCGGTGTCATGGCGGCCAGCTTGTCCACATCCAACTCGTGCTCGGTCTTGACGTTCTTCAGGTGCACCTTGAGGATCTCCACCCGGCCGGTCTTGTCGGGCCGGTCCACCAGGATATTGCGATCAAACCGGCCAGGTCTCAGCAGAGCCGGGTCGAGGATCTCGGGCCGGTTGGTAGCGGCCATGAGGATGACGCCTACCTTGGCATCGAAACCGTCCATTTCCACCAGCAACTGGTTGAGCGTCTGTTCGCGCTCATCGTGTCCGCCCATGACGCCCATGCCGCGTGCCTTGCCGAGTGCGTCGAGCTCGTCGATGAAGATTATGCAGGGCGCCTTTTCCTTGGCCTGGGTAAAAAGGTCGCGCACGCGCGCGGCTCCTAAGCCCACGAACATCTCCACGAAGTCCGAGCCGCTCATGCTGAAAAAGGGCACGCCGCTCTCGCCCGCCACGGCCTTGGCCAACAGGGTCTTGCCCGTACCCGGCGGCCCAACCAGGAGCACTCCCTTGGGGATACGGCCGCCCAGCTCGGTGAACTTGCCGGGGTTCTTCAAAAAGTCGATGATCTCCACGAGCTCCTGCTTGGCCTCGTCCACCCCGGCCGCGTCGCCAAATCTGACCGTGATCTCGTTTTCCATGTAGATCTTGGCCTTGCTCTTGCCCAAGGAAAGGAATCCCGGCTGTTGGCCGGCCATGCGTTTCATGAAGAAATACCAGACGCCGACAAGCAGGAAGATCGGCAGGACCCAGGATATGAGATCCCTGAGGAAGGTGGACTCGACCTGGCCTTTGAACGTTACCTTGTACTGATCGAGCATGCGCGAGAGCTCGGGATCGACGCGCACGGTCTTGAAATCCTCCAGCTTGCCGGCGGCATCCTTCATCTTGCCCTGGATCTGGTTCTCGCCGATGGCGATCTCGGTCACCTTGCCTTCCTTGAGCAGGTTCAGGAACTGGCTGTAGGGTATGGTCTTGACGATGAATAACTGGGCGATCATGCTCTGGATGATCAGCACCACCCAGAACCCGATCAGCACATACCAGAGAGAAAATTTATGATGCTTTTCCAAGATTTCTCCTTCCGGTTGTAGAATCGATCATCACATATCTTATATTGAAACAGGTATAGTATAAGGAATGATAAAGTAAAACTCAAGGGATCGTGGACATTCTTAAGGCTTGAGAACCATTCAGATCGGCGGCAGCATCAATATATACTTCAGGTAAGGAGGTATATCGTATGTTGAAAAGGACTATCATGGCTCTGCTGATGTTGCTGGTCATGGGGCCTTCAAGCAGTATCGCCGCTGCCAAGCAATACGAAATCGCCACCTTCGCGGGCGGCTGTTTCTGGTGCATGGAACCGCCTTTCGAAAAGACTCCGGGCGTACAAAGTGTCATCTCAGGCTATACCGGCGGTTCCAAGGTCGATCCCACCTACGAGCAGGTCTCGGCCGGGGGCACCGGACATGTGGAGGCTGTCCAGGTAACCTATGACCCGTCCGAGGTTACCTACCGCCGGCTCCTGGGTGTGTTCTGGCGTCAGATCGATCCGACTGATTCAGGCGGCCAGTTCGTGGATCGGGGCTCACAATACCGGAGTATCATCTTCTACCACAATGACGAGCAGAAGCGTCTGGCTGAAGAGTCCAAGACCACCCTGGCCAAATCCGGTCGGTTCGCCAAGCCGCTCGTAACCGAGATCCTGCCTGCCAGGGCGTTCTATAAGGCCGAGGAATATCATCAGGATTATTACAAAAAGAACCCCATCCGCTACCACTACTATCGCTACCATTCCGGTCGCGACCAGTTTCTGAAAAAGGTCTGGGGAGGCGGTGAAAATGAGACCAGCCTGACTTCGCCAAAGTTTACGGGCGGCCCCTACCGCAAACCGTCCGATGCGGTTTTAAAGCAGGCTCTCACCCCGCTGCAGTACCGGGTGACGCAGAATGGGGCCACTGAACCAGCCTTTGACAACGCCTATTGGAACAATCATGCCGACGGCATCTATGTGGATGTCGTCTCGGGCGAAGTGCTGTTCAGTTCCCGGGATAAGTTCGATTCCGGCACGGGGTGGCCCAGCTTCACCAAGCCCCTGGAGCCAGCCAATATCATTCAAAAACAGGATCGCGGCTTCTTCATGACCCGTACCGAGGTTAGAAGCCGCCACGCGGATTCGCACCTCGGCCATGTCTTTGCCGATGGTCCAGCGCCGACCGGTCTCCGCTACTGTATGAATTCGGCCGCCTTGCGCTTTATCCCCAGCGCCGATTTGGCTAAGGCCGGTTATGGAAACTATCTGATATTGTTCGGGAAGGGAGCTGGCAAGTTGCCCACGAGCAGCCCTGACAGGTCTTGAAAATAAGGCCAGGGAGCCCCGTATTACGAGAGGTTCCCTGGACCACGAGAATCTTTGCGATGCAGCCTCTGTGAAGACCGGCCTTTTATTTTGAGCGCTTGGGCATCAGGATGATTTCCATGCGGCGGTTCTTGGCGCGCCCCTCGGGGGTGTCGTTTTCCGCTACCGGTCGGTATTTGCTGAAGCCGGTGGCGCTTAAGAGTTTAGGATCGACGCCGTCGGCCTCGAGGATCTTGACCACTGATATGGCGCGCGCAGTGGAGAGCTCCCAATTGGTTGGAAATGTCCGGGTAAGCCGGCCTTTGATGGGCACGTTGTCGGTGTAGCCGGCTACGATGATGTCCTGATCCGTTGTGCCCTTGAGGACCTCGGCCACCTTCTTGAGGGCCTCTTTGCCATCGGCTTTCACCACGGCCTTGCCGGAATCAAAGAGGATGGCCTCCACCATGGAAAGGGTGAGCTTGCCTTCCAGTTCCTTGATGGCCACCTGTTTGGATGCCAATTCGGCCTTCATGGCTTCCTGCATCTGCTTAAAGGCGCTGCTCTGTTCCCGGACAGCCAGATCCTTGGACTTCAATTCCTGCCCGCGCTGATCCAATGCCTTTTGTTTGGCCTGAAGAGAATCCTGGCAGGCTTGGGCTTCGGCCGTGAGCTTATCTTTGTCCTGGGTCAACTGATCGATCGTGTTCTTCAAGGTGATATTTTCCTGTCGGCACTCCTTGAGGGCGGCGCATCCGGTAAACACGACCATGCATACGACGGACAGAATTCCAATCAACATACGCTTCATACCAGGTTCCTCCTTGCAGGTTTATTGCTTGCCATAAGGGCAGGTGAAATTTCTTCGAAGATGTAAAAAGCCATAATCCATACAACGTGGAAATGATCATATCCGCAAGACCTTTTGACACCGAATCCATATTGACGAAGGACTTCCCATGGGCATAATGGGCGGTAGGCAGAAGATGGCGGGACTTGATTCACGTCCCTGTAATGGATGGGTCTCTGTGATCCGGGATAGTTTTGGGCGAGTGTCCCCATGGCATAAAATCGTACGTGCGCTCAGAGTGTGTGTCGGCCTATCCCTCTGGTATTCCAGATCTCGCCCTCTATTAGGGCCGCCCATTTCCCGATCAGGAAGGTCATCCGGCGATACCAGGATCAGTATCCGACATATGAGGAGCGAAAGGTGGAAACGATGGTGATTGAACGGAACGAGAAAACCTGTACCCTGTGCATGCTGTGTGTGCGCGATTGCGTGGCCGGCGTCTGGCGCCTGGTGGACGGCAAGCCCACCCCGGTCGAACCTACTTTTTGCAACGGCTGCAGCCACTGCATCGCGGTCTGTCCGGCGGATGCCATCCGGCATACGGGCCTGGATGCCAAGCAGGCCGTCAAGATCAACCGCGCCGATCTCAATCCTGAGGTGTTCCGCGAGATCATCTTGAGCCGCCGCAGCATCCGGCAATACAAGGACAAGCCCGTGGCGCGCGAGACCCTGGAGCGGATCATCGACCTGGCGCACTACGCGCCCACGGCCAGCAACGACCAGAACGTGGGGTATGTCGTCGTGACGGAGAAGGCCCTCATCCAAACGGTCGCGAAGCGCATCTTCGGGTACGCGCTTAAGCTGAACGAGAAATCCAAACAGGGCCTTGCCAAACGCATCATTGAAACTACGGGACTGTCTAACCTACGCTACCTGCGTCTGATGGACATGCTCAAGGATGAGTACCTGGCGGGCCGCGACTTTATCCTGCACAACGCGCCGGTGCTGATCCTACTTCACGGGCCCAGGCTGAAACCCTTTGCCGGCGAGAACTGCTCGATTGCCGCCACCACCATCGTCAATTACGCCCATAGCCTGGGACTGGGAAGCTGCTTCACCGGGCTCTTGACCCTGGCGGTGCAGTTCAGTCCGGGAATCAGGAAACAGCTGGGTATTCCCAGGGGGCGGAGGGTGTATACGAGCCTGGTCCTGGGCCACCCCGCCTATGCGTTCAGCCGCACGGTTTCGCGCAGACCGGCCGAGATCGTCTGGAAGGACTGAGTTATCCTGCCATGCTCATGGCAGCGGCTTGGCGAGCTCAAGGATCTGTGGGGAGAGAGACAGGCCCTGGGCCTTGAGTTCCCCGCGGTCGATGAAGACGTCCAGTTTCTCCTGGCGTGCTATGGGGATGGCTTCAGGCTTGAGCCCGTCCTTGAGGATTTTCAGGATTTGTTTGCCGGTCAGTCCTCCCACGGTTTTGAAATCGGAGGCGATGTAAAGAATCGCCCCGCGCGAATGGGGAGGGCCGCCGATGACCGAGCCGATGACCGGGATCTTCTTCTGATAGGCCAGCGCTCGCAATTCCCGGATGGGTTCATAGTCCCGCAAAGTATAATAGCTATCCAGCGGCATGTAAAAGGCATCGACCCCCAAGGCCTTCAGGTCACCCGCGACCGGGGTGATCTTGTCGGATTGCTTGACCTGCTTGGCATAGACGGCAATGCCCAGCTTGGCGGATGTGCGTTTCATCTCTTCGACATAGGCGACGGCGTTCTCGTCATCGCTGTAGATGATACCCAGGGTCTTGAGCCGTGGGAAGGCGAGTTTGAGCGTCTGGAGCACGTCAGAGGGCTCAAGATGGATGGTGGTGCCGGTAAAACCCGGTCCGGCCTGGCTTTTGGATCTGCATCCCACGAGCTCCGGAACGGCCACGGCGGTGAACACCAAGGGTATCCCGGCGGCGATGATTTTGTCCTTGGAATACTTTGTGGCCGGTGTCCCGACCGTGACGATCAGGTCGGGTTTGGCCTTGGCGATGCGTGAGGCATTGGAGCTGATCTTGAGGAAGATCTTGGCTTTTTCCCAGGCGCTCGCGTTGACAGCCGCCTCGATTATGGTGCGGTTGATTTTCAGATTTCGTCCTTCGACAAGCCCGTTTTGGGTCAACTCAGCCTTCATCGCCGCAACCGCCACATCAAAGGATTCCAGATTGCCGACCTGCAGGATCTCTAGGTGATAATTCACGCCCCAGCAGGGCAAAGTGTAAAACAGGAACATGGCGGCGATCAAACATGTCTTTTTCATGCCAACCTCCTCTTGTGTGTCTGAGCGAAACCCGCATTTATGAAATGACGTTGAGGGCTCGGTCGTATGATCCGCATACGGCAATCCTCAAACGATGCGGTATATTAGAGCTGTTCGGGAAGATGCTCGCAACTCTTGAACGGGTCTGATCGTCTTATTCTTTTGAAGTCTCGAACTGTGCCATAGTCTTATCGATCTCGGCCAACCGGCGGGCTTTGTTCCATTTGAGGGGCTTGGCCATGACTTCGGCGACAGATTCGATGACATCGTCGCCGGGGTCGCCCAAAGTGCACAACCCGGTGCGCCGAAAAAGCACGTCGCTTAAATGGAGCGCCATTTCCGATTCCACGGCATAGGAGACCTCGGCCATGATATCGGGCAAGTGCTTGCACAGCGGCTTGAGGTGCTTCTTCTCGGCCGACTTGAGCACGTCAAGGTAGCGCGTGCCGTAGTTGCGGCAGAGGTTGGCGATGACATCGTCCGCAAGCCCGGCCGGACGCTGCTTGAGGGCGCGCTCCAGAAAGCTTGCATAGCGGCTCATCTCCCCGCCGTAGAGCGGGGTGGTGTGGGTCAGGCAGGCCACCGGGTCGCGTTCGAGTTTAGTCAGCGTCAGGTCCACCAGCTGCTGGGCCAGGTTGCGCGAGGTCGTGTATTTGCCGCCGATGACGGTGATGAAGCCATGAATCTGGTCGTCAACGGCGTGATCGTAGATCTCGTATTTGCGTGAGGCGTCGTAGACCTCGATCTCCACGCTGGTCTCTTTTTCCACGATCGGACGCAGGCCCCCGTAATGGAAGAGCACGTCGCCGCGGGTCAGCCGGGCGGCGGGGTAGGTTTCGTTGACTTCGCCGATGAGGCCCATGATATCGCTCTCGTCGACCTTGAATTCGTCCGGGTGGCCCTTATAAACCTCGTCCGTGGTTCCGATCAGGCTGTGGTCCCGCCAGGGCAGGATGAAGAAATGGCGGCCTTGGGGGGTCTGGAGGGTGATGCCGTGTTCCTGGCCGAGTGGTCTCGTGATGATATGGATGCCCTTGGAGCGGATCAGGCCGTGATGTTTGCGACCGCGCAGTTGGGAGAGTAGGAGGTCGGCCCAGGGTCCGGTGGCGTTGATGGTGAGCCTGGCCTTGAGGTCGAAGACTTTATCCATTATGAGGTCGCGGATATGCACGCCCGTCAGATGCTCGCCCTCGATGATTAGATCCTCGACCTTGGCGTAATTGGCCGCATCCGCGCCATACTCGCAGGCCGCCAGGATGAACTCGAGCGTCAGGCGTTCGGGGGAGTACATCTGGCAGTCGTAGTAGACTACGCCGCCCTTGAGGTCCTTCTTTTCCAGGCCGGGAGCCAAGGACAGGATCTCTTCGGCCGAGTAGCGCTCATGACCGGGGATTTTTTTGTCCTCGTCATTGAGCCATTTGCGGTCAAAAGACAAAGTATCGTAGAAGACCATGGCGGAATATACGGCCGGGAGGCCGCGCATGCCCCAGCCATAGGCCGGGAAAATGAACGGCAGGGGGTAGACCAGGTGCGGGGCGATGATCTCCATGATGCGGCGTTCCTGCAGCGACTCCCGCACCAGCCCGACCTCCAGGCTTTTGAGGTAACGCAGCCCTCCATGGATGAGTTTGGAGGTGGCGGCCGAGGTGGCGGCCCCGAAATCGCCTTTGTCAACCAGGGCCACGCTCAGGCCCCTCAAGGCTGCGTCCCAGGCTACGGCCGCCCCGGTGATACCGCCGCCGATGATAAGGAGATCATAGATTTTTTGTGACATGGCCTTGAGGTCGCGCTGCATAGGTACCTCCTTGGTTCATCATTATGATAATAATATAGTAATTTTGTATCTCAGAACAACAAGATCCAGTCCGGGAAGGACCGTAACCATGCGAGAATATTGTCACCATGGGCGATCTCTGTTATGGGCTTTTCAGGAGGGACGCATATGGAGCTGGGATTGAAAGGCAGGGCGGCGGTCGTCGCCGGGGCGAGCAAGGGACTCGGTCTGGCCGTTGCCAGGGCGCTGGGAATGGAAGGGGCACGCGTGGCCATCTGCTCCCGGGATGTGCATAATATTGAGAAAGCCGCGGATGAACTGCGCTTAGAAGGCATCGAGGTGTTCGCCATCGCCGCCGACGTGAGTCTGCCCGGAGAGGCCTCCGGTTTTGTCATGCGCGCCATGGACGATCTGGGCGGCATCGATATTCTGGTTACCAATGCCGGCGGTCCGCCGGCGCTTACCTTCGAGGCTATTGACGACGAGACCTGGGAACACGGTTTCAGACTCAACCTGATGAGCACCATCGCCATGATCCGTACGGCCTTGCCGGTCATGAAGGCCAAGCGCTGGGGACGGATCATCAATATGACGTCCATAGCGGTCAAGCAACCCATTGACGGACTCATTATCTCAAACACCATTCGTTCCGGCGTCATCGGGCTGGCCAAGAGCCTCTCGCGGGAACTGGCGCCTTTCAACATCACGGTCAACAATCTGTTGCCCGGTTATTTCCTGACCAGCCGGGTGGAGGAACTGGCGGCTAAAATAGCCAGGGAGAAGGGGGTAGCGCCAGACGATATCGCGCTGAGCTGGAAAAAGGAGATCCCCTTGCAGCGTCTGGGCGCGCCTTCCGAATTCGGCGCGCTGGCGGCCTTCCTGGCCTCGAACCAGGCGGCCTACATCACCGGAACCTCTATTCCCATTGATGGGGGGTATTATCGCGGCATTATGTAATTCAGACGACCTGTAATATTAAACACTTCAGATATCTGGTCTCCGGCATGGCCAGCAGGGACGGGTGATCCAAGGCCTGGCCCCTGGATTCCAGCAGGCGTAAGGTTTTGCCACTGGCCTGGCTGGCCCTGAGGATGGCGGTTTTAAGATCTTCCTCGGCCATGTGGTACGAGCAGGAGCAGCTCACCAGGATGCCGCCCGGAGACAAGGTCAGGAGTGCGCGGCGGTTGGCGTCGATGTAACCTTTCATGGCCTGTTCGGCATCGCGCCTCGTTTTAGCGAAGGCCGGCGGATCAAGGACCACGACATCAAAGGTTTTCCTGTCCAGACCCTTGAGGAAGTCAATGACATCACTTTCAATGAAGCGGCACTGCGCCAGGTTATTGAGCCGGGCGTTTTGCGTGGCGCGCGCTATTGCCGTGCCGGAACTGTCCACGCCGATGGTTTCCGCGGCGCCCGCTTGTGCTGCCGTCAGGCTCCAGGCGCCGTCATAGCAGTAGAGGTCGAGCACGGTCTTGCCATGAACCCAGCGGCGCAAGGCCTCGCGGTTGTCGCGCTGGTCGAGGAAGAAGCCGGTTTTCTGGCCTTCGAGCGGATCGATTTGATAAATTAGGTCGTGGATGCGTACCTGGAAAGGATCGGGTATGCTGCCATAGGCCACGCCCTTTTCCAGCGGCAGGTTCTCCATGGCGCGGGCCTTGGTATCGTGGCGATATACCAGGGCCTGGGGCTTGAAGGTGGCGATGAGAAGCTCTCGCAGGCGCTCTTCAATCAGGGACATGCCCAGGGTTGTGATCTGATAGACCAGCACGCCGGCATACCGGTCGAGGATGAGGCCGGGCAGCCCGTCGGCTTCGCCGTACACCAGGCGCAGGGCTTGGGCATGGGGATACATCTCCTGGCGCCGCACGGCGGCGTCAGCCAGGCGCTGGCGGAAGAATTCCGGGGTCGGCGCTTCACCCGGACGGCACACCAGGCGGATGGCTATGAGGGTATGCGGGTTCAGGTAGCCGATCCCCAGCTCGACGCCCTTGGCGGATACGACCTTCACCCACCCGGGGGTGAGTTCTTTGAGCCCCCCGGCGATTTCGTTGCTGAAGATCCAGCGGTGGCCTTTCAAGAGCCGATGCTCGCAGCCCTTGAGCAGATCTATGGTGGCGGTTATGGATACCATGGGGGCAGGCTATCGTAAAACGTCTGCGCACACAATGGAAAAGCATGCGCAGCAGGTCTGTCGGGTCTTGACGGGATAAGCGTTTTCTCCTTGTCCTGCCGCCCCGAACTGGTGCATGCTGCGCTTGAAAGATAAGGAGGTTGCCATGGCAAAGAAGACCTATACCGTTGAGGGATTGACCAAGGCCGGACCGTATTCCCATGTGGTGGAAGCCGGCGGGTTCCTGTTTGTTTCAGGCATGTTGCCGGTGGATCCTCTCAAAGGTATCCAGATCCATGACGATATCGTCCGGGCAACGGAGCTGGTGCTGGGTAATATCTCGCGGGCTCTGGACGCCGCGGGCAGCAACCTTTCGCAGGTGGTCAAGATGACGGTGTTTCTGGCGGATATGGCCTATTTCACGGATATGAACACCGTGTACAAAAGCTTTTTCCCGGAGCATCCGCCGGTCAGGAGCTGTGTGGCGGTCAAAGCGATCCCGGGTGGATTTCCCCTCGAAATGGAAGCGTTGGCTGTGAAAGAATAGATAAAAAGGGATACGGGACGGGAGCCTTAAGGCTCCCTCGCTTTTATGCCGCTAGACGGATATTACCGGGTGGCGGTGTGAAAACGCGCTGGAGGTCGAGACCAGTTGGACGGCGCGCATCTTAGTTACATTGATGACGATGGGGCCCAGAAGATTGACGGTCATCTTGCGCGGATCGTCGTGCGGGATAGTGACGATACAGAGCACATCGAGGCCGTGGCCGTCATCGCATTCAAGGTCTTTCAGGTTGTCATCATCGATGTCGAGCACGTAATCGTTCACGACCAGTTTGGGATTCATGAGAACGAAGGCCAGATCGCCGTCTTCCACACATTGGAGCCAGAAGAACGGTGAGCCTTCCTTATGGGGAAAGAGAATGAACCGGCGGCGCTGGGAAAAACCCAGCAGCCCCTTGGGAAAGGTGATCACTTTTTCATCCTGGATGGTTATCTTGCCGAAGCGTATGGTCTCAATTTCCAAGTTAGGACTCCCTTTCATGCTAGATGAAATCCACCAGGCTCATGCTGGTGATCATCGAGGCGCTCTGCAACGTGGCCTTGTAGATGACCTGCTGGTTCTGTAACGCCAGAATGGCTTCGGCGTAATCCAGATCTTCAATTTCCGACAGGCGTTCCGTGGTATTCGTTTTGGCTGATTCCAGCCTCGTTTGAGTAAAGTCGAGGCGGTTTATCCGCGCGCCGACACTGGCAAGGTTGTTGGATATGACCTGGCTGGAGGCCTCGATATCCGTCAGGGACGCGCTGATAGCGGACTGGTCGTTATTTCTTAGGGCCTGCTCAAGGTTTGAAAGTGTTGAGAGTATGTTACCCGATGGGTTTGCAAAGACATCGCTGCCGGAGATACTTACCTGCACCATGTCGGTCTTGCCGATCTTGATCGAGAAGGCGTCGTCGTTGCCCTGGTATTGTACCACCCCCCCGACATCCTCGAAGGGGGCCGTCTGGGTCATGGTGCCGCCGAACATATATTTGTTGCCGTACTTGGAGTTGGCCAGGCCGAGTATCTGCTGGTAGATCTCATTGATCTCCTCGGCCGCCCCGATCCTGGTGTCGGCCGTGGCCGTGGAGGACGATTGGGAAGTTGCCAGTTCGGCGGCCCGGGCCAGCAGGTCATCCACATCCTGAAGGATGGTATCGGTGCTCGTGAGCCAGCTATTCGCGTAACTGATGTTCTCGCTGAACTGATTGAAGGCATTGAGTTCCGTACGGGATACCAAGACGCTGGCCATGCCTACGGGATCTTCCGAGGGCTTATTGATACGCTTGGCCGAGGAGATCTGTTTGTTCAGATCGACCATCTTTTCCGAGACGTTCCCGATGTCCTTCACCAATTGATAGTAAAGATCTCTATTCGTTACTCTCATATTGTGTCCTTATCGGCAATTGTTTTGCCCTGCTTGAACAAAGCAATCCGGGGGCCAGTCCGCGCATGGCAGGCCTTTCCTTGTGACTCGGATCAGCGGGGCGGAAAACTATGCCGTAAGGACAGGCATTCTTTTCCATCCTGCGGGAGGCGGTTTTCTATCGTACGAACAGGCTCGCGAACGTCAGGGAAAACTCCAGGGTGATTGGAGAGAGCTATCTGCGGGCGATCAGTTTCTGAATCTTGCGACACTCCTTGATCAAGGCTTCTTCGTCAATGGTGAGACAGCGATGGTCTTGAACCACGATTCGTCCGCCCACGATCACGTCGCGGACATCCGCTCCGGTGGCGGCGTAAACGGCATGGGAGACCGGGTTGTAAATGGGTACAAGGTTGGGGCGGTTGCCGTTGAGGATGATTATGTCCGCGGGCGCGCCCTTCTGGATACGCCCGCCGTCGAAGCGCAGGGCCCTGGCACCGTGATCCGTGGCCATGGCTAGCACGGTGGCGGCATCGAGAACACTGGGATCGTGGGTGTGGACCTTATGCAGCTTGGCTACGGTCGCCATCTCGCCGAACATATCGAGGTTGTTGTTGCTGGCGCATCCGTCGGTGCCGATCCCGACCGTGATCCCGGCCCTGAGCATGGCCGGGATGGGTGCAACCCCGGCGGCCAGCTTCATGTTGCTCTCGGCATTGTGCGATATGGAGGCCCCCCGGCAGGCCAGGAGCATGATGTCGCCCGGACCGACCGCCACGCAGTGATGCGCCAGGGTGCGGGTGGAAAGCCCGCCGATCGAGTCGAGAAGCTCCACCGGCGACATATGGTACTTCTCACGCACCTGTCGCACCTCATGCATGGTCTCACAGAGGTGGATCTGATACAGGATGTCGTATTCCTCGGCCAGGTCGTAGGCGGCGGCGAGAAAGTCAGGCTCACAGGTATAGACCCCGTGAGAGAATATGGTAGGCTGGATCAGCTCGTCATCCCTCCAACGCTTGATGAAACCCCGGACATATTCGAGCGCCCGCGCCGGATCGGCAATGGAGGGGGTGGGAAACCCCACGAAGCCCTCGGCGATCCAGGTGCGCAATCCGGCCTCACGCGCGGCTCGGCCCACCTGGTCTTCAAAGAAATACCCGTCACAGAAGGCAGTAGTGCCGGAATGCAGCATCTCAAGCGCGGCGAGCAGGGAGCCCAGGTAGGCAAACTCTTCGTTCACGAATTTTTTCTCGCTGGGGAAGATGTAATCCTCCAGCCATTGCATCAATGGCAGGTCGTCGGCCAGGCCGCGGAAAAGGGTCATGGGGGCATGGGTGTGCAGATTGATCAGGCCCGGCATAACGATGTCGTGGGCATGGCCGATAATCTCCATATCGAGCGGTTTTACGTCCGTGATATCCTGAATGCGCGTGCCTTCCACGATAACATAGCCATCCTGCATCACGTCGTGGGCCGACTTGATGATATAGCCTCCCTGAACGGCAAACGAGTTCATACCTGACTCCTCGGTCATGGATCTGACTAATATTTAATAATAGCCCGTTGGTTCATGGGAGCAAGTAATTTTTCATGGGCGAGAAGCGAGAACCGGGCGGATGACAATCCTCATGCCATGGAGGCATAACGCGGATATGATCTTTTTTACCTTGCAATGCCCCGTGCCTCCGGTATCTACTGGCTGCATACAATAACATTTTCCGAGGAGTTCAAACATGCTTAGATTGCCGCGCAAGCATCGTTATAGCGAGTTCTCACGCCAGGCCAACCGCAAGACGGTCTTTCTTCTGGCGGCGTTCTTCCTGCTCGGGATGGCCATCAGCGCCCGGCGAAAGATCGTGGGCCCAGCGGCCTATCTGTTGTCCTGGGTGTTCTCCTATCCCGTGATCTATGCCGGCACCTGCCGGAAGTGCCCCTACTACGGCAAACGCTGCCCCATACCCTTGGAGGGGGCGTGCGTGAGCAGCTTTCTGGCGAGGGGCGACGGCTCGTTCGGATATGTGCAGTTGTTCTGGGCCGGGGTGGCTTATCTCCTGCGCATGGCCGTCCCGGCCGGCATCATCCTGGGCGATCGTTTACGGCTGCTGGGCGGCGCCTATTTCGGCGTCATCGCTGCTTACTGGACCAATCATCTCCTGGTCGAGGGCTGCCCCAACTGTATCAACAACGCCTGCCCCCTGAATCCCGACCATTGAGAATCCTGACCCTTAAGGACTTAGGCGGGTTCGATCCAATACATCTGTTTGTGGTGCCGCCCTTCCAAGCCGTCCAGGGCCTGCTGGGCTTCCACCTTTGAGGCATGGACCGAGACCAGGAAGCGGTGGCCGTTATCATCCTGACGCATGAGGCTCCATGCCGGGCGCTCTTCGGCGGTTCCCTTTGGCACGGGGGTACGGATAAATCCGGCCAACAGGATCGCCCCCTCCGGGTCATAGGCGACGGCCAGTTGACCGGGGGCGAACAGCTCCGGGTAATCGACCCACAGCCCTTCCCCGGTCGGCCGTATGGTGGCGGCCAAGGGATCTTGTTTATATCTGACCTTGATTTTCGCCCTGAGGGGGGCGTGGAGCGAAGGTATTTTCATATAGTTGACGCCATCGATGAAGAATCCCTGGTAGGGCCACTCGGACCTTTCACCGATCGTTACGGAGTTCTCGGCCTGGTCTACATCCAGGACATAGACGCGCCGGCCGAAACCCATTCCCAGCCCCTTGCGTTGGCCGATCGTATAATGCAGGGCGCCGCGGTGAGAGCCCACGACTCGGCCGTGCGTGTCGAGGATGCGGCCCGGGGCGGGGTGGTGACCGGTAAAGTCCCGGATAAAGGCGGCATAGTCTCCCTGGATGAAGCATACATCCTGTGAAGATGCCTGTGGGGGTATATCAAGCCCCAAGCGTCGCACCAGATTCTCGGCTGCGGGCCGTGTTATATCTGAGAGTGGGAAGGTGGTGCGCCGCAGGACCTCCTGTGGCAGAAGCCCCAGAAAATATTCCTGCGAATTTTTCCAGGCTGCGCGGGATAAAAAACACCGGTCCCCAGATATTTCCTGGCGTACATAATGGCCGGTGGCCATGGTATCGGCCCCCAGCAAGAGCGCCTGATCAAACAGCAGACCGAACTTCATGTCGCGGTTGCACACGGCGCAGGGGTTGGGGGTGAGGCTGGCAAGGTAGGCATCACAGAAGTAGCTCCGGATGGAATTGAAGGCCCGTGAAAGATCGATGACGTGATAGGCCATTCCCAGCCTGGCACAGAGTTCCTCGGCGCGCTTAAGGTGGTCGCCGTCCGGCAGATCATCGCCCAAGCGCATGCTGATGCCCATGAGACGCTCGCCGCGATCATGCAGCAGGATGGCGGCCGCCGCGGAATCGACACCGCCGGAAAGGGCTACGGCGATCATGGTCTTCCTTGTACCTTAAGGCAAAACACGGTGGCTCAATTCATGTCCCCGCGTGGTTTGATCGTGAGGGTCATGCCCTCGACCCGCTCCACCTCGACGATATCACCCGGTTTGACGGCAGCAGGGCCACGGGCATTCCAATACTCGCCGTGGGTAAAGACCTTGCCCGTGCCGTCGGGATTCCAGGCGTACACGTGGGCCTTTTCGCCCACGAGGCTTTCGGCCCCGGTGGACGGTGCGCTACGGTGCACCTTGACGACCAGATAGACGCACAGGGTGAAAAAGGCCGCGAAGAACAAGGCAATGGGCAGTATGACGCCCAACGACACCTGGGCATAGAGCTCGGGGGTCCTGAAGAGCAGGAGCGATCCGAAGACCATGGAGATGATGCCTCCTACGGTTAAGAGACCGTAACTCGGCACCTTGATCTCGGCAAAGAACAGGATCACCGCCAAGAGGATCAGGGCCACCCCGGCATAGTTTACGGGTAAGGTCTGGAAGGCGAAGAAGGCCAGGATCAGCGATATACCGCCGATAATGCCCGGTAGGATTGCCCCCGGACTGGAGAGTTCGAAGTAGATGCCGGCCAGACCGATGAGCATGAGGATGTAAGCCACATTGGGGTTTGAGATGGTGGACAGGAGGCGCGTGCGGAAGTCCATGGGCTGTTCTTTGAGTCTGGCCTGCTTGGTTTTCAGGGTAATGGTGGCGTTGCCCTTCTTGATCACACGGCCGTCCAGTTTGACGAGCAGATCGTCCAGGCCATCCGCGATGATATCGATGACATGATTTTCGAGGGCCTCCCTGGCCGGCGTGGAGATGCTCTTACGTACGGCCTGAGCGGCCCACTCTTCGTTGCGGCCGCGCTCGCGCGCGATGCTCCTGGCATAGGCCACGGCATCATTGGTGACTTTCTCAACCATGGTGTCGGCCCCTTTACCTTCTTCCCCGCCGCCGCCCGGCCCGATGCCGACTGGGTGCGCGGCCCCGATATTGGTGCCCGGCGCCATGGCGGCCACATCCGCCGCCAGGCAGATGAGCGCTCCGGCAGAGGCCGCGCGCGCCCCTTTGGGGGAGACATACACGACCACGGGGATGGGGGAGTTCAGCTCTTTCTGGATGATATCGCGCATGGCCGTATCCAGCCCGCCAGGGGTGTCCAGACGGATGATGACGGCATGCGCGTTTTCCCGTACCGCCTGATCGATGTTTTCAGTGATATAAGCGGCCACCGGCGGGGTGATGGTGTCCTTGACCTCCAGCACGATGACGTCGGATGCCGCTGCCGCCAAGGGGAAGAGCAGCAGGATCAGCGCGGCAAGGGCAACCCCAAGAATGCCATGACTTTTTTGATGTCTTCCCATGTCTCCCTCTTTTTGGATGGGTTCTGCAACAGATAACTCGGATGGAACGTCGGCATCAACGGGATGCCCAGGTATTCCTTGAACGTACCCCGCAGACTGCTGATCGGTGTGGTGGTTTCGAGCAGGGTATGGGCCGCGATGCGACCTAAGGCGATGATGACCTCGGGTCGGATTTCCGTGATCTGCTGCTTCAAAACGCCGATGCATTGCTTCACCTCCTCGGGCTGCGGGTCGCGATTACCGGGCGGGCGGCATTTGAGGATATTGGCGATATAGACCTCAGGGCGGCTTAGGCCCATGGCTTTTTCGATGATGTCGGTCAAGAGCCGGCCGGCCGGACCGACAAAGGGCCGGCCGGTTTCATCTTCGACGGCCCCCGGGGCTTCGCCGATGAACATGATGCGGGCTTCTGAGTTGCCTTCGCCGAACACGATATGCGTGCGGGTCGCGGCCAGGCCGCAGCGGGTACAGTTTCCCAACTTTTCACGGATGCCTTCCAAACCTGTTGGCGCAGGCTTCGGCGCGCTTCGGGGCGGCATGATGAGAAAATCACCGGCCCATAGGGCTTCTTCCCGCAGAATCTGGGCCAGCATGTTCGTCGCCGTCAATACGCACCTCGGATCTTGTCAAGTACCATATGGGCCAGTATGGTCTTCTCCAGATGCTCGAATGCCTCTTGTTTGCCGCCTGCTGTGATCAGGATGCCGGAATTGGTGTCAGCAGCAAAACCGCTGCCTTCTTCGCCCACGCGGTTGGCCACGATCATGTCAAGGCCTTTGCGCTTCATTTTTCCCAAGGCATTCTCTTTCAGATCACTGGTCTCGGCGGCGAAGCCGATAAAGAATCTCCCGCCTTTCAGCGGTTTGATGGTGGCCAGGATATCCGGACTGGGACTCAGTTCAAGGGCCGTCATTTCCGAGCGTCCCTTCTTGATTTTCTGGCTGTGGTACTTTTTGGGCACGTAGTCGGCCACGGCCGCAGCCATGATGAGAACGTCCATGCCGGGAAGCGAATCCTGAACCGCGGCGAGCATGTCGGACGCACGGCGCACGGAGATCACGCGGGCCCAGGGGGCAAACTCAAGCGCTACCGGCCCGCTCACCACGGTCACTTCAGCCCCGCGCAGGCAGGCGGCCTCCACCAGCGCGGCGCCCATCTTGCCTGTAGAGCGATTGGTGATGAAGCGCACCGGATCGATATCCTCGCAGGTCGGACCGCAGGTGATGAGAATCTTCCGACCGGCAAGGTCCTGCGGGCTCGTGAGTCTGACAACCTCGGCCGCGATACGCTCCGGCTCGGGCAGCCGGCCCTTGCCTTCCCATCCGCAGGCCAGGAAGCCTTTGTCCGGCTCCAGGATTTTCAGGCCACGGTCAGCGAGTAGCGCGAGGTTGGCGCGCGTGGCGGGGTGCTCGAGCATGTTCACGTTCATGGACGGACATAAGAGAACCGGGGACTTGGTTGCCAATACGGTAGCCGAGACGAGATCATCGGCCATGCCATGCGCCAGTTTGGCCAGGCAATTGGCCGTGGCTGGCGCCACCAGGACGAGGTCGGCCTTGTCGGCGAGCGAGATATGTTCGATCTCATAGTTCTGCTGGTGCTCGACGGGGAACATGCGGGTATAGATCGGACGGCCGGTCAGGCTTTGCAGACTTAAGGGGGTAACGAAATGCGCGGCGGCCTCCGTAAGGATGCAATCAACTCGGGCGCCGCGTGCAGTGAGGCTGCGCACGATCAACGGCGCCTTATAAGCGGCTATGCCGCCGGTAATGCACAGGATGATCGTGCGTCCCGCTAGCGGGGTGTGAGGGGCGTCACCCATATCTCCACCTTCGTGTCCAAGGGGTTTTCCGTGATCAATATGGTTGAGATCTTATCCGGTTTGGCAAAGAAGAGCTTGAAGGCGCCTTGATATTTGTACTGATCGAGAGCTTGCCAGCCAGTCGACGGCATGCTGGAGATAAAGAACTTTGCGAGCGAATCGCCCTCAACCCTGCCGGTAAGCACCATGCGACCGAATCCGTTGGAGAGATAGCATTCGCTGGCCGAACGTTTGAGCTCGGGCGGGACAAGGACATCGTCGAAATCCAGATACACCGGGCTGGGCGGTGTTTCACTTTGAACGGCGGCCGTTGGTGCGGCGCCTTGGCCCTGGCCAATCCCGCCCAGGTTGAATCGGTCGGCACAGCCTGTCAGTGCCATTATGAGGGCCAGGGTAATGATGATCGTACCATACTGCATGCCTTTCATAGCTTCCTCCCTTGTTTAAAGAAATGGATTGTAGCGCTTTTCCGAACCAATGGATGTCGCCGGTCCATGTCCGGGATAGATTCGGATATCATCGCCGAGCGGGATGAGCTTGGTCTTGATGGCCTGGATGAGGGTTTCGTAATCGCCACCGGGTAGGTCGGTGCGGCCGATGGAGCCGGCGAATAGGGTGTCGCCGGAAAAACAGCTGCGACCGTCCGAAGACACGAGCGAGATGCCGCCCGGTGAGTGACCGGGTGTCTCCAGAACCTTGAGGGTGTTTATGCCAAAGGCGATGGTGTCGCCTTCGGCCAGGTAGCGGTCGGGCGATGGCGGCTGTGCGAGGTTGACGCCGAAGAGCCGGCCCATTTTGGAAGCCACCTGCAACACGGGCATTTCAGCGGTATGCATGAGAATCTCGCAACCGTAGGCGTCCTTGATGGTCTGGTTGGCGCCGATATGGTCCACATGCGCATGGGTATTGATGATCCCGATCACCTTGACGCCCAGGCGGTTGATTTCGTTCTTGATGCGATCACCCTCGCCGCCCGGATCAATGACGAGAGCTTCCTTGGTCTCCTCGTCCGCCACGATAAAACAGTTGGTCATGAATTCCGTGACCACTACCGTTGATAACAGCATGCATCCCCCTTATGACCAAGCTATGCAGAAAACATCGCTTGGATGATTATTCGTACGGAGCCGCCTTTCTACGCGTATATGCAGCATAATATACATCCCCATCGTGGTCAACCGCGATAAAATAATGTGGCGTGGTGTAATGGGTGATCTGCCCTGATTCCCTTTAGCGCCGAGGGCGTTTAAGCGGCCCGTATGAGAGGTCCGATAGTGTGACGGTCACAATCCAGGTTGACAGGCAATGGGTGTTTTGATAGAGAGTGAGTAATCGCTCGCCACAGGACAGGCAGATGGAAGGAGGTTGCCGCTATGCGTGTAGGCATACCGAAAGAGATCAAGCGGTTCGAGCACCGCGTCGCTATCACACCGGATGGGGTACGGGCATTGGCGGACGCCGGCCACACCGTCTACATCGAGAAAGGAGCTGGGCTCGGCGCTGATATCGCGGACGAGCGTTTCCGATGCGCCGGAGCGCAATTACTGGATTCCCATGCCGAGGTCTTCGCGCTCTCCGATATGATCTTTAAGGTGAAGGAGCCTTTGCCTGAGGAATACGAGCTTTTCCATGAGGGCCAGATCCTTTTCGCCTATCTGCACCTCGCCGCGGATAAAACCCTGGCTTGCATGCTGATGGAAAAAGGCGTGACCGGCGTGGCCTTCGAGACCGTGCAATTGCCGGATGGACATCTGCCGCTCTTAGAGCCCATGAGCGAAGTAGCGGGGCGCCTCGCCGTACAGGAGGGCGCCAAGTATCTTGAGAAGACCTACGGAGGGCGCGGGGTGCTCTTGAGCGGCATCCCGGGGGTTCCACGCGGCCATGTGGTCATCCTCGGCGGCGGTACGGTGGGGCAGAATGCAGCCAAGATCGCGGTCGGCATGGGTGCCCGGGTTATCGTCATTGATGTGCGCAAATCCATCCTGCAGCATTTTGATGACCTCTATGGAGTCAAGATCGAAACCTTGGCCTCGACTCCGGACAATATCGAGCGTAGCTTGGCGAGCGCTGACTTGGTGATCGGCGCCGTGCTCATCCCCGGCGCTTCGGCGCCGAAGCTGATCACGCAGACGCATCTCAAGGAAATGCCCACGGGCGCGGTGATCGTGGACGTAGCCGTAGACCAGGGCGGCTGCTGCGAAACGACACGGCCGACCTATCACGACGATCCGGTCTTTCTCGTGGACGGCATTGTCCATTACTGCGTAGCCAATATGCCCGGCGCGGTGCCGGTGACCTCCACCTGGGGCCTCGCGCAGGTCACCTTGCCGTACGCCCTTGAATTGGCCGGTAGGGGGGTCAAGGCCGCAACCCTCAACCGGGCCATCCTGTCAGGCATCAATACCTATCGGGGGTGTATTACGCATGCGCCCGTGGCTCAGAGCATCGGTCTGCCCTGTAAGGAGCTTGCCGCAACGGATCTCTGAGCATATATATACAATTTAAGGGCTTAAGTTTTCGCTAGAAAGTCCCGATTACAAAATTGTATATGGCGCATATTCTTATAGTCGAAGATGATATGAATCTCGGACAGGTTCTGTTTCAGGAGTTCAAAGGACAGAACCACGATGTCGAATTGGCCGGAGATGGCGAAGCCGCCCTGGCGCGCGTCAACAAGTATGTCTACGACCTGATGCTGACCGATATCAAGTTGCCGGGCATGGACGGCATCGAGCTCTTGAAGCAGGTCAAGACCATCAGTCCCACCACGATCGTAATCGTCATGACGGGTTATGCCTCGGTCGATACGGCCGTGGTGGCCATGAAGAACGGAGCCCAAGATTTCATCCAGAAGCCCTTCGGCCTGGCCGAGATAGCGCAAAAGATCGAGGACGCTCTATCCTTGAAACGCATGCGCAACGAGATCGATTACCTGCGGCATACCCAGGAAGACGTTATCTATCGCACCACCGACATCATCGGTACAAGCAAGTCCTTGAAGAAAACCCTGCATATGGCGGAGAAAGTAGCCAAGGCCGACTCCACGTTGCTTATCACCGGGGAGACCGGGGTCGGCAAGGGGTTGATCGCCGGGGCGGTCCATCATAATTCGGTCCGTTCGCGTAACAACTTTGTGCAAGTCAACTGCGCCGCACTGCCGCACCATCTCCTGGAAAGTGAACTATTCGGCCATGAGAAAGGCGCCTTCACCGGTGCTATCAAATTGCGCATCGGGCGTGTGGAACAGGCCAACATGGGCACGATCTTTTTAGACGAGATCGGTGATATGGACATATCCCTGCAGGGTAAGATACTCAGGGTCCTGGAGGAGCGTGAATTCGAGCGGGTGGGCGGGCAACGCACCATCAAGGTCGACGTGCGTGTCATCGCCGCCACGAATCGCGACCTCCTCGGTCTGGTGCGAGAAGGCAAGTTCAGGGAAGATCTCTATTACCGGATCAATGTGGTCAATATCCATCTTGCGCCCGTACGCGAACGCAAGGAAGACATCGAGCCGCTGGTGAAGTATTTCATACGCCGCTATGCCAAAGAGTTCAATAAACCCGCCGCCGATCTCGATCCGGCGGCCTTGAAGATGCTGGTCGATTATGCGTGGCCGGGTAATGTCCGAGAGATCAGAAATTGCATGGAGCGGGCGGTGCTCTTGGCCGAAGGTGAGTTTATCAGGCCGGATGATATCTCCATTACCCCTGGACAGAAGAACGATGAAACCACGGATCAGGGCCAGCGGCTGTCATCTTTGGCGAATACCGAAAAAGAGCTTATCCTTGATGCCCTGAAAAAGCATGATTGGGTTCAAAAGGACGCCGCCAAGGCGCTGGGCATCAGTAAGCGGGTTATGCACTATAAGATCCAGAAGTACGGTATCACCCATCACCGCTGGTTGAAGAACCGATAAGTCCCATATAAAGCCTGGTCATATCGGGATCCAGGGTAATCCCGGCACTTGAAGTCATCTCGCTGTAGGCCTCGTCATATTTCTTCTGCGACCGATAAAGGCGCGGCGAGATCATGGCGTTGAAGGTGTCCACCACCCGCAGGGCACGTGCTCCCTCCGGTATGTCGACTCCGTTCAATCCGCGTGGATAGCCGCTGCCGTCCATGTGTTCGTGATGATAGGCGAGGATATCCTTGTCGAGGTTGAGGGAATTGGCATTCCGGACCATGCGCAAAGCAATCAGCGGATGCGCCTTGATGCGTTTCTTGTCGAGCGTGTTTACCTCGTCTTTGGTAAGTATGGAAGTCGGGATGCCGAGGTAGCCGATATTGGCCGCCAGAGCCGAGGTGGCCCAGCGCAGGCATTCCATCTCGTCCCGGCCCAAGGTACGCGCCATGGAATAAAGTTGGTCGGACACCTTGAGCGAGTATCCCATGGGGCAGCCGGCGCGGATGTCCGCCAGTACGGAGATGTTCAGGAGCAGGGAGGTATGCCAGTCGCTCATATCGCTGTTCCGTCCTGCCGCGACCGCCCAGGCTGGTGCAAGATAGGAGGTGATCCACTGGCAGATTTCTTGCGAAAGCCCTTGATACTTCAGATAACCCAGGCAATGACCCTCCCAGGTGACGGGCGTACCGGGCGGATTATCCTGTCTGGTGATCTCATCCGCCTGGCATTGGATTTTCCAGAGTTCGAGTAGATTATCCAGTGCCTCGAAGGATGGCCCGGCATGAAGGATCTTGAACAGCGCGAGCTCCAGTGAGAGATTGGTCGGTTTGATTGCGCCGGTTTGGGTATAGGTGGCCATGTGTAGGCCTTTTTTTCTGGCAAAGGAGAGGGCCTGATGCGCGGCATTGACCAGGCCTTTGGCATCTTGGGCTTCATCCGGCAGGGTGACAAGACCGACGGTCAGATTGTCGCCCAGGTCATCTTCCAACTGGGCCAAGGCCTTGCGCAAGGCGGTCGTGGCTTCCAGGGCCGAGCTGCCCGGCAGGATGACGAAGAAGCTGTACTCTTCATAGCGCAGCACGCGATCATAACATCGCAGGCCTTCCTTGATGCGTCTGGCCAGGGTTTTTAAGGTCTTGGTTCCATCGAGTACACCCTGCTGTTGTCCGAAACGCTCGGCATTTTCGATCGCGACGATGGCGATGCTGAGCGGATAGGACAGGCGTTTAGCCTGCTCTTCGTACTGGTGCAGGATATCCAGCACAACGTGCCGTTGGGGGATATCCATCCTTAGGTCAAGCAGATTGTCACGGCTGCCCTCATGTCCCAGACAATCGCGCAGGGCTTTTTCAGAATACATCAGCAGATGCTTGATGAGCGTTACATCCTTGATGGAGAAAGGTTCGCCGCCCTTACGATAAAGCTCCACGCATCCGATGCTGTGCGTATCGATGAAGATAGGCAGTCCGATCATGGACGAGAAGGTAAAGGGCATGTCGAAAAACGCCGAACCGATACTCTTAGTATCCGGTATCAAAAGAGGCTTGGCGGTCTTGCGGATCGTATAAGTAAAGAGGTTGCCCTGCTCCAGCGATTCAGGGATCTGGCCTTGAACGCCACGGCAGAACCACATATCGGTCGGTTCCCATATATAGATGAGACCGGTGTCAAAGGCCGTAATCTGCTCCATGAGATACAGGAACAACTCTGGCAATTTCTCGGCCCGGACATCGAGATCTCCCAGGAGCGAAACCTGGAAAAGATGGGGAATGGCGTCAGCGTTGGCGCAAATGAAGGATGGGGAGAAGTCCTCAACCTTATCAACCACAAAACTATGAAGTGTTTTATCTTTTTTCATTCTATATGCCTTTTGGGTTGGTGTCGATCAATACCAGCGGGATTGTCTCGATATCCCTGTATGTAAAGAGTTCCAATACACTTCGAACTCCCTGCAGGCCGCCTTGAGATCGTTCAACCCTCTGATCCCTAATCGTCCTAGTTCCTCAAGTATCTCTCGTCGTGTCAGCCTCATCATGAAAACCTCAAAATATTTTCTGGCATTATTTAAGCAAACATGATGCCATGTGTTGACTGATTAGTAACCAGATAATATTATTAATGTATAATGAAGGCCTGGTCCTCCCTGTTATCATTGAATGGGTATTAAAGGCTCACTTGAGCACTTTTTATCTCCTGTGCACGGTAAGAAATTTCTCTCAATGCACGGAAAATAAGTATCCACTTGTATTACTATAGCGTACCCGTCTTATGTTTCCCTGCGTATGCCCGCACACCCATTACCCACAAGGAAGCGAAATATACCCCGATCGCCAGGATTACGCAGAGTGCGAGCATGCCGAGGCTCCTCGGATTCAAGCCTTCTATCCAGAAGCGATTCAAGACAAAGGGGTAGAGGCAAACGCCCATGGCGAGTGCGGACAACACCATTTTACCGCAGGTTTGGTAAAAAGCCTTGTCAAGGCCGATGCCTTTACGAGCCAGGATGATATGGAAACAGACGAGCTGGAAAGCCACGGCGATCGTACTGGCCAAGGCTATCCCCGCATGTCGGAGAAACTGCATGAGTACGATGCTCAAGAGGATGTTCAATCCCTGGGACAGCCAACCGATATTGACCACGAGCTTGGCCTGTTGCATGGCATACAGGGTTTGATTCTGTATGCGCGTATAACCGATGGCCCATAAGGCCAAGGCATACATCTGGAGCGCCAGGGCAGTGTTGAGGACATCGCTCAAGGTGAATTTCCCGCGCATGAAGAGGATCGATATGATCGGCTCCGCCAATACGATCAGGCCGATGGTGGCCGGGATGGTGAACAACAGCACTGTGGTCAGCGAGCCGCGCATAAGGGCGGCGAGCCGCTCATAATCCATGCGGGCCGAGGCCGTGCTCATTGCCGGCAGAACCACATTCCCCACGGCAAAAGCAAAGATGCCCAGCGGGAGTTCGACCAGACGGTTGGCATAATATAAATAGGATACGCTGCCGGTAGCGAGCAATGATGCCAGGAGCGTACCGATGAACACCCCGAGCTGATACTGTGAGGCGCCGATGGCGGCCACGCCCATCAGTCGGGTGACCTGTCTGATGCGGGGGTTGTGAAAGTCGCGCGATAACGACAGCGGGACCTTGTATCTTCTCAGGGCCGGAATCTGCAAGACGATCTGGGCAACGCCGCCGATCACGACGCCCCAGGCCAGGGCATCCGCCGGTGTTTGGAAAACGGGTACGAGGACATAACCTGTGATCGGCACGCCGATCATGAAGATATTGAGGATAATCGGAGCCGCCGCCGGGGCGGCGAAATGACCTAGGGAGTTAAGCACGCCCATGAACAAGGCCACGATCCCGATCAGAAGGATGAAGGGAAACATGATGCGGGTGAGATGCACGGTGGCGGCAAAGATCGGATCATGGTAGAAACCGGGTGCAATTGCAGCCACTAAAGCCGGTGCAATGATTTCCCCCAGGATAACGACGGCGATCAGGCAATAGAACATGAGCGTCATGATGTCACGGAACATGGACAAGGCCTTTTCCAGCCCGTCCGTTTCCTTCGCCTCGTTGAAGACCGGTACGAAGGCCACGCTGACCGCGCCTTCGGCCATGAAACGCCGTAAGAGATTGGGGATGCGGAAGGCCACGAAAAAGGCGTCGGCCAGTGGACCGGCCCCCAGAAGCCAGGCGGTCACCATGTCGCGTATGAACCCTAGTATGCGGCTGATGCCGGTAAGTGCTCCTACCGTGGCGACATGCCTTCTAAAGCTGTTCTTCATGGGGATGCTCAGCGTATAGCGAAAGACCCGCAACAAACATCCTGATCATACGCTTGCCTGGGCGTTCCATGGAGGGCGCAGCACGGCGGCCCGGATATCAGCAAGACTCCGCACGCACTCTCCCGGCCAAACATCCCCATCTCCTCCCCCTCCTGCTTCATTACATATAATGCCGCGCTATTGAAGACCTGTTATTTCAGCCCGAACATAGATAATTTTCTCCGGAAGGAGTGCTGAATTGGTCTTAATGTGAATCGAACCATCAAAGATCCCCGGTGATTTCCCTGCCATGAGGGTCAGTGACAGTTGTTTTTTCTCTCCTGGCTTCAGGGATAGTTTTTTTTGCGGGTTGATACGCAGACTTTCAGCAGGGTTGGCGCGCACATCTTTGATGGTGATCGGCTCCTTGCCGTTGTTGCTCAGGCTGATCTCGACTACCTTCTGGGTGCCTGCCGGCACCTGGCCAAAGTTCACATAGATGGGAAAGACTGCCAGGGTCTCCAGAATATTGGCCTGGATGCTGAAAGTGATCTCTTTGCCGGCCGGATCGTTGGTAAGCACTTGGATATCCTTCCGGTAGTTCCCCCGCAGATTCTTCGTCACAATGCTCACGGATACCTTACCTGAAGCCTTCGGTGCGATCGGTCCCTCCGGGACCGTTACTTTCGCCCCTCAACAGGGTTGGGCCTTGATCGTAAGGGGGGCCTCCCCAACGTTTTTGATGATGAAATCGTGCATGAGCGGCTTGCCCTGCTGGATATTCCCCGCTTGAAACACATACTCGTCAATGATCGCCTTGGGTAGGCCGTCCGCCAGTGATGTCGCTACGGGGATGACCACGAGGAGGCTCGTGAAAAGGGCCTTTAAAAATGCGCGCATTCACACTCCTTTCTTCTCATAAGCATATGAGAAATCCTTGACGCATTTCCGGATACCACTATCATCGGTTTTTGTCCAGACCTTGGGAGCCTTGACGCCTATGATTCCCATGACTGTTGACATTTAGGCCTACAGAGAATACATCTAAGGCATGCGGGGCAAGCTTGAACAATCACGGGCCCAGATTGAGCTCATCTCGATCGAGGTCGAACGCATCGATAAAGAATATCGCGAGCTGTGGGTGAGCTACGAGTTCACCTGTCCCGGGGGTGAGTATAAGTCCGCCATGGCGCTTTCCATCAATAATTCCAGGGATATGGCCAATCTTTTTTTCCGGGAGTTGCTCGATGAGGCCAGGCACCTCTCCGAGATGGAGAGCGATGAGAGCGGCGGGGTCTCCCTGTACGTCATCAATAAGGCCGATACCATCCTGCCCATCAAGAACCTCTGCCAACGGGTGATCGAGGTTCTGGTGCGCGAAGGAGATCTGGAAGAGTCCCGGGCCTATATCGATCTGTGTACCTCGGGCTATCACTTCAAGGATCCTGCGGCAAGCCTTTCCAATAAGGACTTTGAGGCGCGCTTCAAGGTCTTCATGGGCCGGGCGCGCGATAAGATGGATCATGGCTACTACACGATCGCGGCCGACGATCTTGAGAAAGCCCGCTTTCTGTGTTCGGTAAGTCCGCTCATCTACAAGCTTATCGGCATCTGTCACCGCGAGCTCGGGCATCTCGATCTGGCGCTTGAAATGTTCGAGCATTCCCGCGCCCTGGGCGATCAGGACCGCGATACCTATCTGTATCTGGCCGAGGTCTATTTCTTCCTGGATGATATGCCCGCTGCTCTGAAGATCCTCGATGACATGCTCACACGCTATCCCGACGATATCCGTGCCATGGTGGAGCATGCCAATGTCCGGTATCAAATGGATCTGGAGTATATCGATATTCTCGACAAGGCCTTTGCCCTTGACCGGGAGGCCACCCAGACGGCCATCCACCAAACCTTTGTCTTCAAAAAAATGGGGCTTGCCGAACAGAAGCGGATTTCCATCGACCAGGCCGCAAACATGCTAACGCTGCCGGTGGGTACGATCCAATCTCTTGCCAGCCGGCACCGTATACCGATCCGGCAGTACGCCGACCTGGACGAGATGATTTTGGATGAATACGAGTTGAAGGCCTGGGCCTTTGTATACAGGAGATTTAACCTTCTGCAAGATGAAGTCGAACGCATATCGCCTTGCGCGCGGGAAGAATCAGATAAAGGTATGGCGCTACTATCCTGAGAAGGTCTCGGGGTTGAAGCCCGCCGTTATCATCTGCCATGGCATTCCAGGATCGAAACCCGATCCCGGTGATCATGGCTACTTACCCATGGTGGAACAGATCGTCGCGCATGATTATATTTGTGTCCTGTTCAACTTTGGCGGCTGTGGAGAGTCTTCGGGCAGCATCGACATGCGCGCCTGGTACGAAGATCTCTTTGCCGTGTATGACTTGGTGTACAATACCCCGGGTATCGATCCATACTCGATTCACGGCGTCGGATTCAGCGCCGGAGGCGCAATAGCCGCCAAGCTGGCCAGCCTGGACCACCAGTTCAAAAGCCTCCTGCTCATGGCTACGCCGGCCGATCTGGCCGAGATCCTGCCTGAAGATCCGGTTGTTCTCCGTGAGCATTTCCGTGAGCTCGGGCTGATTCAGGATGCCGATTTCCCCAAGAATGTCAATGCCTGGTACCGTGGCTTTCAGGAGCTCAAACCGGTCAAATGGCTGCCCTTCATAGCGCCGCGGCCGGTGGGCATCGTGCATGGCGAGGATGACGGGGTGGTGCCTGTTGCGCATGCATACAAGCTTTTCCAGGCCGCCTTTACGCCCAAGAAAATCACCCTGTTGGAGGGAGCGCCGCATCAGTTGCGCCGCGACCCCCGGACAACCCCGCTCATCATCGACTGGCTTAAAGAGGTGGCATGAACGGCGAGAACCGCTATTATCCGGTCTTTCTCGATCTGAAGGACCGGCTGTGCGTGGTCGTGGGCGGCGGCTTGGTGGCGCTGCGCAAGGTGGAGTCCCTTCTCGGCGCAGGCGCCCAAGTGAGGGTGGTGTCGCCCGAGATCGTGCACGAGCTCCAGGACCTTCAAGGCGTCGAGCTGAAGCTCAAATCCTATGAAAGCCGTGACCTGGCCGGGGCCTGTCTGGTGATCGCGGCCACCGATGACGAGACCGTCAACCAGGCGGTCAGCCGCGATGCCCATAGGCGGCGGATTTTCTGCAATGCGGTCGATCGGCCGGAGGAGTGTAGTTTCATTGTGCCCTCGGTGGTGGAACGTGGTCCGATCAAGATCGCCATCTCCACCGGCGGGGTATCTCCGGCCTTGGCCAAGCGTCTGCGCATGGAGCTGGGATCGATGATCGGCGATGAATACGTGAGCCTGGCGCGGATCCTGGGCGCCTTGCGGCCGCTGGTACTGAGTCAGGAGGGCGGGCACATTGCACATAAGCGTGTTTTCGAGGTGCTGGTGAACTCCGAGCTCATCGACGCCATCCGCCAGCATAACGGCGAGCTCGTGCACGAGATCCTGGAACAGGCCCTGGGCCAACGCATCGATCTGGAGGGTATCCTACCATGACGGCCGTGGTGGTACTGTACTCGCTCACCGGCCTGGTGTTCATCTTGGATGTATTTATGCGCGCGCCACGCCTGGCGCTAGCCGGCCGGGGTCTTCTGGCGGCAAGCGCGTTGGCGCACCTGGGCGTCATCATGCTCTTGGGCTTGAAGATGCGGGCCCTGCCCCTGACATCCCTGCCGCAGGCACTCAATATGATGATCCTGTGCGCCACGCTGATCTTCATCCCGCTGACGCTCGGCCGCAAGACCACCACCCTGGGCGCCTTCTACAGCCCGGCCGCCGCCTTTATCCTGGCCCTGATCTCACCCCAGGCGGGTTTAAGCCGGGACGTCATCCCGCCAACGCAGCTCTGGTATCCCCTGCATACCATGGCGGTCATTATCGGCGAGGCCATGTTTATCGTGGCCACGGTCGCCTCCTTGGCCTACCTGATCCATGAACACCTGATCCGCAAGGGATTAATTCATGCCATGGGAGAGGATTTGCCGCCCTTGACCATCCTGGACAAGGTCCTGATGCATTCCATGAGCACCGGTTTCGTAGCCATCACGCTGGGCATGCTTTTCGGCGGCTTCTGGGCCGCGGCCTCCGGCATCGCCTTGGGCGACATCGCGGTCAAGATCTTTGCCGGGGCCATGACCTGGGCGGTCTTCGCCTTGGGGATTCATCAGCGCTATGCCGTAGGGTGGATGGGCCGGCGTACTGCCTTGATCACCGTGTGTGGATTCGGTATCACGGTATTGGCGGTGGCGCTCTTCTGGGGCATGTATCCGTATCCCCCTGTTCCGGGAATGGCGCCATGAATCCCGTAGGATGCTTGAGCATCAACCATCGCGTAGCCGACGTGGCGCTGCGTGAGCGCATCGACATCACATGCGCCGACTTAAGCGGACTCATAGCGCAGGGAGGCGAGGCCTACGCCCTCACCACCTGCAACCGCGCCGAGGTCTATTGGGTGGGATTACAGGAGAACGCCGTCATCGATCTTATCGCGCGCCGCTCCGGTCTGGAATTGGAGACTTTAATCCGCGCGGTCCAGCGTTTCTCAGGTCCCGAGGCCGTGCGGCATCTGTGCCTGGTGGCTTCCGGCCTTGACTCGCTGGTATTGGGCGAGCCCCAGATCCTGGGCCAGATCAAGGAGGCCTACCGCGAGGCGGTTGCTTCCGGCACCACCGGCCTCTATCTCAACAAGGCCCTGCACCGTGCCTTCCGCGCAGCCAAGCGCGTGCGCTCCGAGACCGAGATCGGGCGCTATCCGGTGTCCGTGGCCTCCGAGGCCGTGGAACTGGCCGGCCATATCTTTGACGACATCAAGAAGAGCCGCGTGCTGGTCATCGGCGCGGGCGACATGGCGACAATCGCGGCCAAAAGGCTTAAAGACAAAGGGGTGAGCGAGCTTTATATCCTTAACCGCACCTATGCCAATGCCTGCGCCCTGGCCTGCGAGCTGAACGGCACGGCCCGGGACTTCGCGAACCTCAAGGAGGAGCTGGTGCTCTCGCAGATCGTCATCACCTCTACCGGCAGCCGGGAGCCCATCATCACCAAAGAGATGATGAGCGAGGTCATGAAATTGCGCAAAGGCAGCCCCATGATCATCATCGACATCGCCGTGCCGCGTGATGTCCAACCCGAAGTAGGCAAGCTCTATAACTGTTATCTCTACGATATCGACGCGCTCAAAACCATCGTGGACAAACACTTCGCCACCCGCCAGCTCTCGCTCGACCAGGCGCGCGCGATCATCGACCACGAGGTGCAGGCCTTTGAAGGGTGGCTGGAGAGCCTGACGGTGCAGGCCAGCATCAAGGACCTCTATGCCCTCATGGAGGGCTATGCGCGCGATCAGGCCAGATCCATGGCGAGCTCAGAGGAAGAGCGCGCACGGATGGAGCAGATGCTCTTGGGCGCCTTGAAACGTTTTCTCCACCGGCCGGTGAGCTTCCTGCGGGAACACCCCAGCCTGGAGCACATCGACTATACCAGGAGGTTTTTCCAGCTCGATGAGGACTATACGGATCGGCACAAGGGGTAGCAAGCTGGCGCTCACCCAGACCACGCTCGTCAGGCAGGCCTTGGAGGAGGCCCACCCCGGGCGCGACTTCGAGGTGCGCATCATCAAGACCACGGGCGATATCCTCGCCGATGCGCCACTGGAGGCTATCGGCGGCAAGGGCGTGTTCGTCAAGGAGCTCGAGAGCCGGCTCTTATCGGGCGAGATCGACCTGGCCGTGCACAGCCTCAAGGACATGCAGTCAACCTGTCCGCCGGGTTTGACGATCGCGGCTTTCCTTAAGCGCGAAGACCCGCGCGACATGCTTTTTACCCGCGAAGGTTACTCCCTGGAGAACCTGCCCGAGCGGGCGCGCGTGGGGACCTCCAGCCTGCGCAGAATCTGCCAGCTCAAGGCGCTCAAGCCCCACATCACCTGCGTAGCCATCCGCGGCAATGTGCCCACGCGCCTAGCCAAGATCGGGCCGGATCTGGACGCCGTGATCCTGGCCGCCGCCGGGGTCAAGCGCTTGGGAATGGCGCCGGGCATGCCCATCGATGCCGCCACCATGATCCCTTCGCCCGGACAGGCCGTCATCGCCGTGGAGGTGAGAACGGATGACCAGGAGGTCATCAGCGTGGTTAAAGGCCTTGATCACGCGCCGACGCGCCGCTGCGCCCTGGCCGAGCGGGCCTTCCTGGCCACCTTAGGCGCGGACTGCCGCATCCCGGCTGGGGCGTATGCCGTGATTGATGGGGGCCGCCTCTTCATGGTAGCTATGATCGGAAACAACGAGGGTACGAGGATCGAACGCATGACACGCTATGGCGATTCAGCGGACATCGGGCGCCTCCTGGCCGAGGACCTGCTGGACAGGTTCTACGGGGAGGGGCGATGAAGGTCTACCTGATCGGAGCCGGCCCGGGCGATCCGGAGCTCATCACGGTCAAGGCCGTGCGGGCTATCGGCGCCTGCGACACCGTGGTCTATGACGACCTCATCGCCGAAGAGATCCTGCTCCTGGCCAAACCCGGGGCCGAGAAGCTCTATGTCGGCAAGCGCGCCGGAAAAGACTATATGCGCCAGAATGAGATCAACCAGCTGCTGCTGGACCTGGCGCGGCAAGGGCGCACCATCGCCCGCATCAAGGGCGGCGACCCCTGCGTCTTCGGCCGCGGCGGCGAAGAGGCGCTGTACTTGAAGCGCAACGGCATAGCCTGCGAGATCATCCCGGGCATCTCCTCGGCCATTGCCGGGCCTATTAGCGTCGGCATCCCGCCCACGCACCGGGGTCTGGCGGCCTCGCTCAAGATCGTGACCGCGCACGAGGACCCCACCAAGGAGACCGGCTTCCTGGACTGGTCCTTGCTGGCGCGCGAGAGCGGCACGATCGTCTTTCTCATGGGCGCCACCCGCCTGGGCGCTATCGCCGAGCGCCTGATTGCTGAGGGCATGGACGCGAACACCCCCTGCGCCTTTATCCAGAACGCCACCCTGCCTTCAAGGCGCCATGTGCTGACCACGCTCGCCCAGGCCGGAGAGGCCGCCGCCAGCCACGGCATTGCTTCGCCCTGTGTCATGGTGGTGGGCAAGGTCTGCGACCTGAGCGCGGAGCTTGGTCAGGCCCCGGACCTGCCGTTAAAGGGTCAATCGATTTTGATCACGCGTCCCAGCCACCTGGCCTTCCAGACCGCGGCATTCTATGCCTCCCAGGGAGCGCGCACCTACCTGTATCCGCTCATCGCCATCCAGGATCTGCCCTTCGACCTGCCCGATATTGGAGTCTACGATATCATCATCTTCACCTCCCAGAACGCCGTGCCGCTCTTCATGGGCAAGCTCTATTCAGCCGGTCATGACAGCCGCGCCCTGGCCGGTAAAGAGATATACTGCATCGGCCCCAAGACCAAAGAGGCACTCGCCCGCTATGGCATCATCCCGGACGGTATGGCCGCCGAGTTCCGGGCCGAGGGCATCATGGACATGCTCGCAGGCCAGGATCTTCACGCTAAGCGCGTCTGCCTGCCCCGCGCTCAAGGCGCCAGGCCCTACCTGGTTCAGGCGCTTCATGAAAAGGGTGCCCAGGTGGACGAAATTCTGGTATATGCCACGGTCATGCCCGCAGGCGCGGACAAGCAGAGCTTTACGGACGTGCTTGCCAAGGTGGATACCGTGATCTTCACCAGCCCCTCGGGCGCCAAGAACGCGCAGGCGCTCCTGGGCGATGACCTGGAACTTCTGAAGGACAAGCGTCTGGTGGCCATCGGGCCGGTCACGGCCGGCGCGATGCGCAAACTGGGCATGGCGCCCGATCTGACGGCCCATGAGTATACGGACCAGGGCATCATGGAAATACTGCAAAGGAGCACGACTTGATAGGCATCTCGAAACTCTACTGCGGCACGGTTGAGGCCTCGGACCCCTTGCGCTATGGCCGTGCCTCCAAGGAACTGCCCTCGCACCTGCTGCAGTTCGCGGCGGACAAGCGCCCGGTGGTGGTCTGGAACTGCACCAGCGTCTGCAACCTCAAGTGCGTGCACTGCTATGCCGCCACGACCCCCGGTCAGAGCGAGCTTACCACCGCACAGGGCAAGGCCCTGATCAAAGACCTCGCGGACTATGGCGCGCCGGTCATCCTTTTCTCCGGCGGCGAGCCGCTTTTGCGCGAGGACCTGCCCGAGCTCATCCGGACCGCCACGAACTCCGGCATGCGCGCGGTCATCTCCACCAACGGCACGCTCATCACCAGGGACATGGCGCTTATGCTTGGCGATATGGGGCTCTCCTACATCGGCGTGAGCTTGGACGGCCTCTCCGCGGTCAACGACCGCTTCCGGGGCGTGGACGGCGCCTTCGAGATGGCGTTGGCCGGCATCAGGAACGCCATGGAGACAGGCATCAAGGTGGGCTTGCGCTTCACCATGAACAAGCGCAACGTCAGCGAGATCCCGCGCATCTTCGACCTCATGGAAGAGCAAAAGATCCCGCGCATCTGCTTCTATCACCTGGTCTATACCGGCCGCGGCAGCGCCCTTAAGGATGAAGACTTGAGCCATGCGCAGACCCGCGCCACGCTGGACCTGATCATGGACCGCACCAAGGCCATGCTGGACAAAGGCCAAAATGTCGAGGTCCTCACGGTCGACAACCATGCCGACGGCCCCTACGTCTACCTGCGCATGCTCAAAGAAAACAACCCGCGCGCCGCCGATGTGCTCGAGCTCCTCAAGATGAACGCCGGCAACTCCTCCGGTCTAGGCATCGGCTGCGTCAACTGGAACGGCGATGTCTACCCGGACCAGTTCTGGCGGGATAAGACCCTGGGAAATGTCCTGGAAAAGCCGTTCTCCGAGATTTGGGAGAATAAAGCCAACGACTTCCTCATGCGCCTGAAAAACAAAAAGGCCTATGTGCTGGGACGCTGCCAGACCTGCCGCTGGCTTGATGTCTGCGCCGGCAACTTCCGGGCGCGCGCCGAGTCAGTGACAGGCGATATTTGGGGCGAGGATCCGGCTTGCTATCTGACGGACGCCGAGATTAAGTAGTACAGCACGTCAGAACTTTGACTCGGAGCATCCATGCTCCTCGCCCTGCGGGCACACGTAACGTGTGTCCAATTCGTCAATCCTGACGAATTGTGTTGCTCCTCGGTCTGCTTTGTTCTGACGCGCTGTATGCATTTGCCATGACAACGGTAAGAAAGATGGCGCTTCAATTATGGATACTCGGTTGCTCCCTTCGTTGAGCTTGGATATCCGGAAGGAACCTTTGATCTCATTACTTGACACAATACATACAGATATTTATGCTGTAGCCAATGAGTAGGGGAGGTTCATATACCGATCCGCATAATACGACACGATAAAAAATAAGAAGTCATAAAAACTATAGGTATTAGATGGTTAATATGGTTTTCGAGAATGTTTCTCAGGCAGTTTATACGGACAGATTTGTTGAAATCCGCAGGTTATGCGGATCAGCCTAATTATGGGTATGCGTAGAAGGGAAATTATCAGTGAAGCCTATTGAGGTTATAGAATTAAAAAAGAAACACTTGGCTAGATTTGCGAATCAAAGGGGCGCCGAAGGTGAAGTCTATGCAGTTGACTCAATGAATGACTGGACACCAAGGCCAAAGGGAAAAGGATTAAAAGTGCTGTTAAAAGCTCTGGCAAACTCGGGGGTTTCCATAAAAAGTTCAAGTTTCGACGCAATATCCCACCCATATGCAGATAAAATTGATTTCACCAATGCAGCAACAGTAGAAGCATTCATTTCAGACATGGTATTTATTGAAATTAAAACCGCTAATCAGGAAAGAGTCAAAGAAGATTTCACTGGTTTCTTTTTTGCGCTCACAGAAAGTGAAATAGCTGCATCCAAGGCACTTGGTGCACGACATAAAGTTGCCTTGTTCAACAAGAAAACTGGTTTCATTTTAATTACTTCAGTTGCAGAGATTATTGGCAGAGCAAAATCAACTACTTGGCAAGTATCTGTACAATTATGAAGCATCAAAGTAAGCTGCGCATAACCTCCGGGTCCAGGTGGACGTGGGCTATCGCCCGCGCCACTGACCCGTGGCGTTTCGGAGTAACTGATGGGCAAGAACCTCGGACAAATAAAATTCCGAGGGCTGGAAGGTGGGAGGAGAAACCGTGCATCCGATTGGCAGAAGCGCCAGCGGGTGGCAGAGTCTAGGTGAATGAGAAGAGGAGCACGGGTGCCACGGGCGAAGGCGTAGCCTTGCCAGTGCAGATCCGTTGGGATTCACTTTTAGCAGAATAGATCAAGCTGGGAAAACGAGGAGGGTTACGCTTTGCTCCACCCATCCGACTTGCCGACCCCGCCCGGACCCTATTTCAGCACCACACCCGACTCGCCCTGGGCAATGACTTGAACGGACAATCGATCTTGCAGCACGGTGGCCTGGCCCAGGGACAGGGACTTGACCATGCCGGTCAGTTGGACATGCTCGGCTAAGCGCACGGATGACAAGGCGGCGCATGCTTTAAGGCGGGCCTGCTCCAGTTGCTCTACCACGGCGGTGTCGAGCTTGGTCTTGATGGTGTTTCGAATCGTGCTGCTGAAGAGCCAGCTACCCGTACTGATCAACCATCCGGCGTTCCTGGTGTCGAAATCGACATTCTCGAAGGTGAGCGAATTATTCTCAGGATGATACACGGGTTTTGCTAATAACGTGAGCTCACCGCTGAAATCTCCCGTGACCGCGAGGACGACCGCCAGACGGTCGCCTTCTCCCTTCAGGCTGAAACTCTTGACCGTGATTTTCTTGTCATCCCCGAAGGTCTTGTCGATCAAAACCGGGGTCAGCGCGGTCATGAGATCGGCATAGAAGATGTCGGCGACAAGCCTAATATGAAAATTCTTGTCAAAGGTCGAATAGAGCTGGACAGGCGGCAAGGCCCTGGCTGGTATAACGGCGGGCTTGGGGCCGACGGTCAGCTCGGCGCCCGTGATCAGCCCGATCGATAAGCGGATTTGGTTGTTGGCCGCCGATAGCGGCGTCATATATATTCTTTCCGGAGTCAGCCTGAGCCAGGTGCTGAATTCCTTGCTGACCAGGACCGGCGAAAAGGCATTATTCCAGATGGGCGTAACCTTGGCCCGGAGTTGGACGGCTTCATTGATCTTATCGTCGATGTACGGGGCAAGCAATCTTTGGACCGGCAGGACGATACTCTCCACCATGCTTCTCGGTTTCAGAGATATCGGCCCGAGTTCGAACGTGTCGGCAAAGTTGTCGGACAATCCCATATAGTACAGATCGGTCTTGAGCCGCCAGTCCTTGGTGACATACGCGCTGGCTTTAAACTTAAGTTCCGTGCGGAGCGGCATACTTTCGTATCCGGCGTATTGGCTGGTCAGTTGGACAGGCAGCCAGAAAAAGATGAAATTGTCTTTCGCGGCTACGAGCAGCGGTCCGGTACGGACAACGGTGACCGATGTCCCCATGGTCCCTTGCCCTTTATACAGCTCCTTGGGAAGAAACCGGTTGATAATGGTTGCCAGATCAGTGGCGGATGTCACCACGCTCAGATTGATCGACGACGGCGGCACGGCTGCGTAGGGGCTCTGTGTGCCGAGCAGCACGAACAATCCCATGAGCACCGCGATGATCAGTTCTTTCAAGTAGCCTCGCACATACCTTTTCATACCCAATCAAGCTCCTAACGTTTTTTCTGTTCTGGTCCACGGTGGGCAAGCTCAACACCGCGATATGATTGACACCCAAGCAAGGCTCCTGTCAATAAAAGAAACCGGGGCCGTGCACTATGACCTGTATCAGATAAGCGGCGGGTGGCCATGGCGGACGTCCCTGGAACAATCTGGGACGTCCGTGAAATAGTAACATTTGAGAAGCTTGCCCCCAGTTCTCCTCATCGGTAATAGCCGAATCTCTTAAGCAAGGGTGGGCGCAGCCAAGCGGAAACAATCCTTTTTCGGGCTGGTGGCCGGAGTGAAAAGGACGTCGTGTTCGAAAGGACTGCGGTCCAGGACGAAGTTTTGCATTATAACGATGGACACCGATTGCCTATGGAATTTAATCGCGATTTGGAGTATGGATGCTCAGGTTTTTGCTTTGCAATCAAATACGTTAAAGGAGGAAGTGCAGTGAGGAAATTCAAGGTCAGTATGATCGGTCTGTTAATCGTTGGCGTGTTATCATCCGGGGCATGGGCAGCCGAAGCGGGCTGGAACAAGATCGGCGAATCAAAGGGTATCGTGGGCTACACGCGCGCTACGCCCAAGAGCAGTGTCGATCAGATGAAGGGTGTCGGCATCGTGGATGCCTCGGTGGCCGCCATCGAGGCGCTCATCCGTGACGTGCCGTCGCAGACGGAATACATGTACAAGTGCAAGGAAGCCGGGGTGGCCACTGCCCCTGAGCTTAAAGGCTCGGCCGACAGTGTGTATGTCTACAATGTTACCGACATGCCCATGCCCGTGAACGATCGGGATGCGGTCGTCAGGGCCGATTATACCATCGATAAGGCCACCGGCACGGTCTATGTGCATGTGGAATCAGTCAAGAGCACGTATAAGATGGATAATAAAAAGGTCAGGATGCCCCTGGTGGTGGTCGATTATACCCTGGTGCCCAAAGGCCCCGACAAGACCGAAGTCACCTATGTAGCCCTGGCGGACCCGGGCGGAAACCTCCCGGCCTTCGTGGTCAACTTGCTCACCAAGAACCTGAGCATCCAGACCATTGCCGGCATTCGGGAGATGGTCAAGAAGGATAAATATAAGAACGTCAAGGCCGTTGTGACAACGACCGCGCATTAACCGTACCTATCCGACCTTCATCCTCCTGATACTATGGGAGGATGAAGGTCGCGAACGCTCGATAGAATTCCGGAACTTTCCTCATCCACCGCTCCTATCCGGCCTCGTATGATCCTTGTCTCTTGACGCCCTAAGTCTCGTTCTTGCGATCCTCAAAAAGTTTAGCTTTGAGAGTCGGCATGGCGCAAAGCTGACGGTCATGCTACAAGATCGATGTCCCTCCTTTGCGGCGTCATCATGAGCGGGGGAAGGTTTCACAGATTAATTCCGGGGTCTTAAAAGATGGGAGGAGAACCGGTTCATCCGATGGAAGAAGCGGCCCTGCGGGCGGCCGGGTCATGGGGTCTGGAGGCGGTGGCGCTCCGCGGCGACCTGGCCATCAGCGGCAGTCCCGAGCGGAGCGAGTTTAGGTGCGTGGTGGAAGGCGCGGACAAATCTCTGGTGGTGCTGGAAATCATCCAGAGCCATGACCGAGAAAAGAAACAGGCCATTAGCGACCGGCTCGAATTTCTGGCCCGGAATGGTCTTTCCCGCATCCATCCCTATCTGCTGAACCAGGACGCCAGACAGATCATCGAATGCGACGGCCATCTCTGGCAAGCCTCTCCCTATCTTCCAGGCGTGCCGCTTGATCGGCCCACCTATGCCTTTGAGGGGTGGCGGGGCAGAGTTATGGCGGAATTTTTAGTTGAGCTCAGGCAAGCCTCTCAAAACCTGCCGGAGGGTCTAGCCACCAGGCCTTTTTCGATCCTGAGCTATATTGATACACTCGTCGGCCAGATCAGGGTCCGCGAGCCCGGCGTGTTTGAAAAGCTGGTGCCGATTCTGTCCTTTCTAAAAAAGCGCCTGGTGCCCGAGCATGGCCTGCTGCCGGTGGCATTCTGCCACGGGGATTACCACCCCATGAACATGATCTGGTCTCAGGCTGGCCTTAAGGCGGTCATCGATTGGGAATTCTGCGGCACCAAGCCGGAAATTTACGATGCCGCGCTCCTGATCGGGTGTATTGGGATCGAAGACCCTGACGCCTTGGCCGGTCCGCTGGTACGGGAATTCATTCGTGACCTGAAGGCCGCGCAGGTGCTCTCCACGATAAGTTGGCGGGTGCTTATGGAAATGATCATCGCCATTCGCTTTGCGTGGCTTGCCGAGTGGCTCCGCACCAAGGATTCGGAGATGATCGAGACGGAAACGGTGTATCTGCATCTCCTGATGTCCCATGCGGATGACCTCATGGCTCTTTGGCATATAGGGAGTAATTCAGGCACGTAACATTACCGTGCGGCTTGGATTGATGGGGCCTCTATTCGGTTGAATTCGTCCCCTTGGTCAGGCGGCTCTGGAGGTAGCCTTGCAGGGCGGCGGGCCAGATGGGCATGAGCTTGCCAGTGGCGTCGGTGAACTTCATGCTGGAGAGCACGCTGTTAGCCGGGCGTTTGGCCGGGCGCGGGAAGTTTTCCGTTGTGACGGGGTTGATCAGGGCGCTCAAGCCTGCAAACTCTACGGCCTTTTTGGCCAGATCGTACCAGGAGGCCTTGCCGCGGTTACAGACATGGAAGGTGCCGCGCGCGTCGTTTTCGATCAGCAGGCGGATGGCCTTGGCCAGATCTCTGGTATAGGTGGGGCAGCCGTACTGGTCGTAGACCACGTCGATGGAGGGTTTCTCCTTGGCCAGGTTCAGGATCGTGGCCACGAAGTTGGGGCCGCCCAGGCCGAAGAGCCATTGGGTGCGGATGATGATGTAGTCGTCCATGCGCTTGGCTATTGCGGTTTCGCCCTTGAGCTTGGAGCGGCCGTAGGCATTGATGGGGTTGGTGGGATCATCCTCGTGATAGGGGCCTGACTTGGTGCCGTCGAAGACATAGTCCGTGCTGATATGCGCCAGGCGGATGCCCAAGTCGGCGCAGACGTCGGCCATGTAACCAGGTGCGTCGCCGTTGATGCGGGTGGCCAGCTCCTCCTGCTCCTCGCAGGCGTCCACCTTGGTGAAGGCGGCGCAGTTGATGACCCAGCGGGGTTTTTCCTTCAAGAGGCAGGCGCGCACGGCCAGGGGGTTGGTGATATCGAGGCAGGCGGTCGGCGAGGCTGCGTCGGTGGCGGTTACCAGATGCCCGCCGCTGGCCAGCTCGTGCACGAGATCATGGCCCAACATGCCCAGGGCGCCTGTAACGAGCAGCTTCATCGGTTGGCGTACATCCTCTCATAGTATTCCAGGTAAGCGCCGGTGCGGATGCGTTCCCACCACGGCCGGTTGGCCAGGTACCAGTCGATGGTGGACTTGAGGCCCTCCTCGAAGGTCATACTCGGTCTCCAGCCCAGTTCGCGCTCGATCTTGGAGTAATCCATGGCATAGCGGAAGTCGTGTCCGGGTCGGTCCTTGACGTATTTGATGAGGGTCTCGGACTTGTGCATGGCCTTGAGGAGCTCCTTGACGATGGCGATGTTCTCCCATTCGGCGTTGCCGCCCATGTTGTAGGCCTCGCCGCTGGCGCCGCTTAAGGCCACGGCCAGGATGCCGCGGCAGTGGTCCTTTACATGGATCCAGTCGCGCACGTTCTTGCCGTCGCCGTAGACCGGCAGCTGTTTGTCTTCCAGGGCATTGGCGATCATGAGCGGGATCAGTTTTTCCGGGAACTGGTAGGGGCCGTAGTTGTTGGAGCAGCGGGTGATGACGGCGTTCAGCTTATAGGTCTTGATATAGGCGCGGATCAGAAGGTCGGCCGAGGCCTTGGAGGCCGAATAGGGGCTGTTGGGCTTCATGGGCAGGTCTTCGGTGAAGCGGCCGTCTTGGCCCAATGAGCCGTAGACCTCGTCGGTGGAGACCTGGAGGAAGCGGCCGACCTTGTATTTGAGAGCGGCATCCAGGAGCACCTGCACGCCCATGATATTGGTGCGCAGGAACACCCCGGCGTCCTCGATGCTGCGGTCCACGTGCGACTCCGCGGCCAGGTTCAGGATCAGGTCGATCTTATGACGTTCGAAAACGGTCTTGACGACGTCCGCCTCGGCGATATCGCCGCGGATGAAATGGTAGCGGCCGGGATAGGCCTCTTCAAGCCCGGATACGTTTTCGAGGTTGCCGGCATAGGTCAGGAGATCGAGATTGATTACGGAAAGGTCGGGGTGTTCGGCCAGGATCAGGCGTACCAGATTGGTTCCGATGAATCCGCATCCTCCGGTTACCAGTACGTTCATTGCGCGTTACTCCTCGTAGTTTACCGCCACCAGATACAGCCCCTGGGGAGGCGCGGTCGGCCCGGCCTTGGACCGGTCGCGGCTGTCAATGATCCCGGGAATGTCTTCCGGGGCCAGGCTTCCACGTCCCACCATGAGCAGGGTGCCTACGATGTTCCTTACCATATGCCGCAGAAAGCCGCTACCCTCTATGATGTAATACAGCCGGGTATCTTTTGGGGCCAATTCCGAGACCATGACCTGGCGTATGCTGGATTTCACCGGCGAGCCAACGCCCATGAAGGCCGCGAAGTCGTGCTCGCCGATGAAGCTCAGGGCCGCCTGCTGCATGGCGGGGATGTTCAAACGGTAATCCACCTTGAGGGTGTAGCGGCACAAAAATGGGCTGCGCTCAGGGGAAGCGTCAATAATATAGACATAGCGCTTGGATTTCGCCAAATATCGGGCATGGAAATCCTCGGCAGCCTCCTTGACCTCTTGGACCGCGACATCCTCGGGCAGCAGGGCATTAAGCGCCCGCTTCAGCGCTTCCGTAGGGATCGTAGAGTTTGTATGCACATTGACGACTTGCCCTAAGGCATGTACGCCAGCGTCGGTCCGGCCTGCCGCGACCGTCCTTGGTGCGTCTCCCAGGATCTTGGAGAGGGTTTCTTCCAGGACGCCCTGGACGGTCCGTCCGGTGGCCTGCACCTGCCAGCCCTGGAAGGCCGAGCCGTCATACGAGAGGCTGAGCATTAAATTTCTTGAAAAGGGCATTGATCTTGCATAGCAAATATGTGAAGCATTGAGCAAGGGCTAAGGAGAGGAATAAGAGATGTCATTTGACCGCCGCTGCCTCAAGCGCGTGGCGATGCCCATTTCGGTCAAGATTGTAGTGGCCGGCGAACGCCTGGCCGGCATTACCCGTGACATTTCGCCCAAAGGCCTCTGCCTAGAGATCTCCACCCTGCGGGTAAGGGAGAGCCTCTTCGGGATCCTGAACACAACCGTTACCCTTCTGTTCGAAAATGAAATCATGAGCGGCAAGGTAAGGTGGTACACCGTGGAGGAAGCCACCTATCAGATCGGGATCAGCATCGATAAACCGTCAAAATCCACGTGGAAGAAGATTATCGATCAGTATCTGCGGCACGAGCTCAGCGGGGTGGTCAAGCCGGCGTAAGAGAATCGCTTCGCCGCCGAAAATATCCTTCAGTTCAAAGACGTCTCACGCCAACACCATGTGCGCTCAGGCGGACAACCTGCCCCGTGGTAATACCGGGAAAGTGCCCTTTGCTCATCGCCGGCAGCCTGATCTTCATCACTTGCCCATTTTCCAGTTTGGCGTCGGTTTCGAGAAACAATCCGTCGCGGCTCATATTGATGAGATGGGCACTGCACGGCTCCATGTCTTCGCTCCAGAAGGAGACATTATGATCCATGTCCATGCGGCGTGACCGCCTGCGATCAGTTGGTTCTTTCCCTCTTGAAGGCCCTTTGAGCGGATCCGCAAGCTTCCCTGACGGCTTCGATGCGATACCGTTGAGCGACTTGCTTAAGGCTGAACGTAAGGTTTCCAGTCGGTCGCGCCATAACTCCTGCATACCGGCAACCTCCTTGTCATGGAATATGAATGAGCTTAAGGACCAAAATAATCCTCGGCAAGGCCTTTTCAAGGGGTGGCGGGTCAGGGGTGTGTGTTGTGATGAAAGCGGGACTTGACCGGAATGGCAGGGAGGGGGTTAGAATGGCCTGAGGGAGTTGCCATGCAGAGGATGCGCAAGATCATCCATATCGACATGGATGCCTTTTACGCCTCCATCGAACAGCGCGACCGGCCGGAGCTCAAGGGACGGCCGGTGATCGTGGGCGGCCGTCCCGGCGAGCGCGGGGTCGTGGCGGCCTGCTCCTATGAGGCGCGTCGCTACGGCATCCATTCCGCCATGTCGTCCTCGCGCGCCAAACGCCTCTGTCCGCAGGCTGTTTTTCTACGCCCGCGCTTCGAGGTCTATACGGCGGTATCCGAACAGATCCGGGCCATCTTTCACGAGTATACCGACCTGGTGGAACCCCTGTCGCTGGACGAGGCCTATCTGGATGTCACCGTCAACAAGAAGGGCTTGTCCTCGGCCTCAGAGGTGGCGCGCGAGATCCTGGCGCGCATCAAGGCGATCACCAGTTTAAGCGCCTCGGCCGGGGTGTCCTACAATAAGTTCCTGGCCAAGGTGGCCTCCGATTACCGCAAGCCCGGCGGGCTGACCGTCATCACCCCTGCAAAGGCCCTGGCCTTCATCGATGCCCTGCCGGTGGGCAAGTTCTTCGGGGTCGGCAAGGTGACCGCACAGCGTATGCAGGAATTGGGCATCCACACGGGTGCTGACCTGAAGCGCCTCGGCGAGGAAGAGCTTACCCGCCACTTCGGCCGCAGCGGGTCCTTCTTTTACCGCATGGCGCATGGCGATGATCCGCGGCCGGTGGAGCCCGATTGGGTTCGTAAATCCTACGGCCGCGAAACCACCCTCCCGGAAGATATCAACAACCGCGCCCAAATGCTGGAAATCCTGGCGGAGCTCGCCGGCGATGTGGCCGAAACCCTTAAATACGACGGCGCCCAGGGGCGCACCATCACCTTGAAGCTCAAATATTACGACTTCACGAGCATCACCCGCAGCATCACCTTGCCAGTACCGACCGATGACGCGGTCGAGATCATGCGCCATATCCCGGATCTTTTAGGCAGGACCGAGGCTGGGTATAGAGCGGTGCGACTCTTAGGCGTCGCCGTATCCGGTTTGGGGGATCAGGAGGGCAAAGCGCGCGCGTGTCAGCTCAAGCTGCCTTTTGACTAGGGCCTTTCAGCCGCAAGCGTCTGGGAAAGTCGGCAGACGGAAGGCCCCGCCTTAATCACGTTTGAGGGAGATATCCATCACGCGGGTCAGGAGCAGCATGATGAGGTGGTAGAGGGGGAAGATGTGTCGTTTGAGAAAGTAGAGTATCTTGATGTCGGGAGAGGTGATCACCATGAATTTGCGTTTCAGAATGGCGTCCATGATGATGTCGGCCACTTTTTCCGGGGCCAGGGCGACCTTGACGAAAAGCCTGCGCAGCGTATCGCTCGCCCCTTCTCTGGCATGGATTTCCGCGCTCTGTACGAGCCCGGTATTGACCGCTCCGGGGCAGACCACACTGACTCCGATACGGTGTTTCTTCAGGTCGTAGCGCAGCACTTCACAGATGCCCACCAGGGCATGCTTGGTGCCGGCATATACGGCGTGCCAGGGCAGGCCGATAATCCCGGCCGTGGATGACACGCTCACGATATGGCCGCCGCGGCCCTGCCGGATCATTTCCGGGGCAAAGCATTCGATGCCGTGGATCACGCCCCACAGATTGACCTTGATCACTTTTTCCCAGTCGCTGTGCCGCATATCCTCGATCTGGGAAAAGAGTGCGATACCGGCCACGTTGACCAGGATGTCCAGGGCCCCATATCCACGGTGTACCTCGTGGGCGAAGTCGGCCACGGCTTGATAATCCGCGATATCGAATGCGCGCGCCAGGCACACCTCGCCGCCGGCCTGATCGCACATGCGGCAGGTCTGATCGAGACCGGTCTGATTGATGTCGGCCAGGAACAGGCGTGTGCCGGACTTGGCCATGGCGAGCGCCGTGGCGCGTCCGATTCCGCTGGCGGCTCCCGAAATGAAAACCTTGCGACCCTGAATCAGCATAGGTCCTCCCTCAAGCGTATAGGCATTTCAATAGAATAAAAAGATATAATCAATAATATTATTTAATATACCAATGTCAAGGAAAGATATGCCGGAGATCTGGAGAAATTTTTTAGGGCGGCGAAAGGTATATGTCGAGCGTCGACCCATTCCTGGGATCGATTGATCGGAGTGAGGGGGTGGAGGGGAAGCCTGCCGTGGTGGTTTATTAACGGCGGCAACGATCGCCGGCAGGAAACAACGGCTTGACTCTTTCTCCCCATACCATTTATACTTGCGCATATTGGGGGAGGTGGTATTGAAGTTGAGCATCGATCAGATACTGGAAGACCTCAAGGACAGCGACCCTGAGATTAAACGCATGGCGGCCAAGGCCCTTGTGCAGCATGCTTCCCGGCCCGATGAGCTGGCGCTGTCCGTGATTGAACAGGCTGATCGAAGCACGGTCATGGTGATCTATGATGTGCTCTTTGACGCCCCTGGCGATTATTCCATGGTCTTTCGGCAAGGGGCCATGGATCCAGATCCCAATGTGCGCTGCAAAGCGATCCGTTATCTGTTCCGCAATAAGGCCTTCAAGATCACGGACGGTGTGCAATGGCTCAAAGACGAAGATCCCTATGTGCGCCGCCGGGTCATCAGCTACCTCTCCTGGATCAATGACCGCGCCAGCCTGCCGCCGATCCTGGCATTGGCTACGCAGGATCAGGATCCCAAGGTGCGCAAGGATGCCTTGCGCCTGATCGCGGTATGGGGTCGGTACGAACATGTCGGGGCCATCATACCGGCCTTGGAGGACGGGGAGGCCGAGGTGCGCGTCCAGGCCGTACAGACGCTCAAACGCATTACCGGAGAGGATTTCGGCGAACCGTCTGGCGCCACTGAGGACGAACTGGAATGGATCGTGGCCAGGTGGCAGGGTTGGTGGGAAATTACGAAGGATATGTGATGGAACAACCGAACTACACGGCTAAGGATTTCGCATCTCTGTTGGGGATCTCCAAGGCGCAGCTCCTCAAAATGGAAGGGGACGGAAAATTGCCCGAGCCCCAGACCGTTGACGGCATGCGCATCTACCTGCCCCACGATATCAAGTCATATCTTGAGATACTCGGCAAGGGGCCGCTGGTCAAAAACCATCGCCGCCAGATCTTTCTCAATTTCAAGGGCGGCACCGGCAAGACGAGCGTCTCGGCCTTTTATGCCTTCCGGCTTGCCCATCTGGGATTGAATGTCCTGCTCATCGACCTGGATCCCCAGGGCCATCTCACGCAATGCTTAGGCATCAATCACGAGGCCTTCGAGGCGACCCTCTACAATGTCCTGATCGACCGCATGGATATCCAGGACGTGGTCATCGATACGCCCATGCCCAACCTGAAGCTTATCCCGGCCAGCCTCGATCTTTCCCCGGTAGAGCTGGCGCTGACATCGGTCAACGCGCGCGAGCTGCGTTTGCGCAAGGCTCTGGCCACGATCCAAGACCAATACGACGTGGTCGTCATGGACGCCTCGCCTTCCATCGGCCTCTTGAACCTGAACGGGATCCTGGCCAGCACGGAACTGTTCGTGCCGGTTCTGGCCGATTTTCTGTCCTACCACGGGCTCAAGATCCTCTTCGAGACGCTCTCCGGCATAGAAGAGGACTTCGATTTCATCCTGGAAAACATTTATATCGTGATCAATCATTACAACGCCTCGCTCAATATCTGTCAGCGAGCGCGCACGGCCCTTGAGCAGCATTACGAGGCATACCTGCTCAAGACCATCATCCGGCAGGACACCAAAATGGCGGAGGCGGCGAGCATGGGTCTGCCCATCCATCTCTACACCTCGAAGTGTCGCGGCGCCTCCGACATCGATTCCATGATCAAGGAAATTTTTCCCAACCTGCCAATTGTGTTTTGATAAATTTGGGATATAATGGTAATGAAACATAGCTTGAATGTTATCATTCTTATCTTATAAGTGAGGATAGTATGAAGGACGGATTTGACAAGAATGTCGCGGAAAAGATGCCCAGAATTCAGAAAACCAGGCCCAATCGTCCCTGGAATGTTGATCCGGTGCTGCTCAAAAGCGAACCGGTCGAGGCCAAAGCCAAGCCAATAGCCCCAGAAACCGAGGTCCAACCTTCATTGACGCTGGCCAAGCTGCCGACCGATCTCAAGCGTACCGAGAGCGCCATCGAAGAGATAAACACCCAGTTCACCCATATGATCATGGAGAAGAAGGATGTCCAGCGTCTCCTGGATCAGAAGCAGCAGGAGATCGAAGGGGTCGTGCGCCAGAACAGCGCGCTGAAAGAGACGCTAACGGCCTTGCAGACGCAGGTTGAGGTGGCGGCGCCCGCCAACCGTGAAATGTCCTTCCTGCATGAGCAGATCCAGGACGCGGATTTTTACATCCAGAACCTTTCGTGCCAGCTGGATGAAAAGCTGAAAGTTCTGGAGGAGCAGCAGTCATTGCGCCTGGCCCTGGAGGAGAAATGCCATCGCATGTCGCATGACCTCAGAGGCAAGGCCATGCTGGATGTGCGCGCCTCATTGCTGGAGCGCGATCTTACCGTGGCGCAGATGCGCATCCAGGAGCTGGAGGGGCTGCTCGAGGAAGAAAACCGCAAGCGCATGCCGCTTGAGGAGGAGATCGCCGAGCTCAAGACGACCCTTGACCGGGTCCATTCCTCTCTGTCCCAGATCCGTCTCAAGGCCAAAAGAGAGGCGTATGGAGTCTGATACCAAGAAGAAGGTCAAAGACCTTTTTTCGCTCATGGATGGCATTTCATCAGACATAGACTTAAAAGCCCAGATCGAGACGCTCAACAGCGAGATTAACACCTTGAAGCTGGCCTTCCATGAGCTTTCCAAGCGCTTCGAAGCCTTTGAAAAAGCCTATGAACACAAGAAAAATCAGGTCAAACAGATGAAGAAGGAGATGGAAACCATCCTGCATGACCTGGATTGATCTGCGAAACGGGCCTATGAAGGCCAAGCCCATTACGCCTTTGAGCTGATCGATGGCTTTTTCCGGGTCTTAAATCCAAGACCCGCCAGCCCCGCACCAAAGAGAAGAATGGTCCCTGGTTCAGGCACCGGAGCCGTAGCCGGATCATCAGAGTCCGCGCGGGTGATGTTGATCTGGGTGTCGTCGGTAAAAAGCGGATCGTCTGTTTGATCGTTTTCCGTCCCTCCGTCAGAGGGCGTTGTGATATTGTTTGCCCCGCCGGAACCAAAGAACGCTCTCGCCGACGTGTCGCTACCCCTGCCAGAGTGGATGACTAGCAGGTGGGGTCTGAGCAAGCCTGATAAGTGAGCGTCGTTCAGGCTCTCGGCCAGGGGCGTCGTGCCCGGGATATTATCGATGCCGCCCGGCACGAGGAAATCATGCATGGTTTCCAGGCGAATTCCATACATGGCGCCGTGGGAATCATTGGCGACATCCAAGAGTGTTATGGCTCCGCGATGAGAACTCTGGCCGGCAACGCTGGTGCCGCTGCGGGCATGTCTAGGGGAAGTTGCCGTATTCTGCGCCGATAGGGGTTCCATGGAAAATCTCCGCATGTCCAGGTAGATAGGTACCTCAACGGGAAAGAGCGCTTTGGCGCAGATAAGAACGCCAATCAGTGCCGCGACGATCAGGGTGCCTCTGAGAAAGTATCGTTTCATACCGGCCTCCAGCATGGTCTACGGCTAAATACAGCATAGATCGTGCCAGTTCCGAGCAATATTTAACAATATGATAAAACAGCATGTATTAAGCTTTAGCTGGTGATGGGGGAGGTGAAGCGGTGGCGATGGGAAAATAAATATCCCGCCGTAAGGGTATTTGATTTCACCTCATGTCTCTAGAGCGGTCGGCCTATCTGTAGCAGAAAGACCGGTCCGTTTTCATTGAGGTAGTCGGGTTGGCGCACCGGCCAGGCAATGCCCATGTGGAAGCTCGACAAATTCCCCCAGGCCAGTTCCATGGAGGTGATCAGCTCAATGCCAGCGCCGATGAGCATGTCTTCGCGGCTTGCTCTGTCGCGGCAGGCGCCGCTGTCGACAAAAGTTCCCAACCGTAGCTTGTGGAAGAATAGGGGCAGGGTCTCATATCCGCGCTGCAGGTTGATGAGCGGCCAGTATATTTCCACGCCCGTCGAGAACGCCTGAGAGGCCTCCAGCAGATTGGAGCTGAAGCCCCGCAGAGGGAAGAGACGCGACGGCCGTTGCGTGAAGTATCCTTCTCCCACGTCTCCGCCGATCCGGAAAGTTCCGTGTCCGGGTGTATAGCCGTCCCAGGTTTTGCCGGCGTGAGCCTCAATGATGCCGTAAATATCCTTGCCCCACCTGAGGCGCATCCCTCCGTAGAGCGATTGCCGGCCGCCTGAATAGGATTCAAACGTGCCCCAGCCAAAGAAATTGCCGTACTGCTTTCGCACGCGCACGGCGCCCCAGAGATCAAGGTCTTTCCCCGTACCGCCCTCCATGGGCTCGTAGGTCAGGCGGTTGAAGGAAAGTTCGAGCAGATCAGGATCAAGGAGGAATGGTATAAAGGCTACCTTGGCTTCCATCCGGGATTCATCGATGGTTCCCAGATTGGAGTCGTATGACAAGGGGTAGCGCGAACCCTGGAGTCCGATATGTTTGGCCCGTGTGCCCAGACGCAGCGACAGATAATCGTCATCGAAGGAGTAGCGGATTCCGGCATCGGTCGTAAAATCCTTGCTTACATCACGGCTCTGCGTCGCCAGTCCGAGCTGTAGATCGGACTCGCCGACATACATATCGGGCACGACATAGTTGGGCAGGATACTCGACCAGGGCGCGTAGGGCCGTGAAGACCATGACAGGATCGGGTTGTCGGGATTCGACTGCAGGGGGCGCAGCTGATCAGCTCCGGCCTCCTGCGGAGGTGTATAGGCGCTTGTCTGCCAGCCCTCCTCTCTGAGTTCGAGACACTGTCCCATGCGCGGCATGATCGCGGCATGCGCGCTTGTCGTCAACGGCGTCATGGATGTCTGACAGATCTGGAAGACCCCGGAGGCATTGGAGGAGAAAACCAGGTCCGTGTCTTGCCACCAAGGATCCATCTCGATGGAGGGGGCATCGGTTACCCGGCGCCAGGAACCATCATACACCCAGATATCCCAATTTCCGGCGATGTTGGCGGCGACGGCGATCGCGCCGGAAGCGCAGCGCACCGGGCCTGAAAGAGCGATCGCGCCGGGAGGTCCGGGAATGGCGGCGGCGCTGATCCTGATGCGCGTCATTCCGAAGGCAGACGGCATGGTTTGGAGAGGCACCAATACGGGTTTATGGCCCTCGCGGCTCACCGCGATATCGCCGGCGCCCGGATCCCAGATATGGTCAGTCAAAAAGGGTATGGATACCCCATCCCGGTAACCGGTGATCACGGCGATGTCGTCAGTGTCGTATTCGCTGATCCACAGGGTCCCATGGCGGTCCGCATACCCGTAGCGCCCACGTAGCCGGTAGACGTCCATTCCGGGAAAAACCCCGGCGATATTCCAGAAGATGAACGGCTCGGGCCAGAAACCATCGATGAGCTGCCCGCCTTTTGCTCCGCTCCGGACCGCTTGCGTCTCCCGAAATTCGTTCCAGAGCGACACCCACGTCTTGCCCAGCGTGCGGCGGGATTTCAGATCGATTTCGATCGGGATGATGCCGGCGCCATGCTCTGACATGAAGGCCCGCAAAGCCTCCCATCCGTAGCGATCATGGATCCAGCGGATGAACGGCCGGCCATAGACCCGATGCGCATAGTAACCCGGCCAGACGCCGGGATGGTTGCTCAGCCGGGAAAGGTCCGGCATGGTAGAGACGCTGAAGACCGCGGCATTTAAGGGATCCTGCCCGTCTTTCCCGACATACAGGCGGTAGAGCAGGTCGGATATGCCGTCATCAAGCCATTGCGGCAGGACCAGGTTGGGCGAGATGACCTCGCCGAAGAGGCCGTGCGCCAGCTGAGGCAGGCCTGAGCGCATGGCGTACAAAGCCTGCAGGCTCAAGCCCCGGAACAGAAAATATGACCATGGGTCGGCCTCAAGGTAGCCATCCTCCAATACGCCCGGGGCCCGTAAGGGGATGCGGATCTCGCGGTGCGGGATCATGGCCACGACCACCCGGGGCGTATCCAGGCGTTCATCCAGGACGATATGCAAAGGCCGTCCCACCGGGAGCCCCTTGCCCCGCAGGAAGTCCAGCATGTCGGGTAATCCCTGCATGAGAGAAGAGGCGATGGCCTCCTCGCCTTGAGGATAATGGAGAAAGAACCCCTCCTGGGTGATGGTGCGCATGGCAGAGGCATCGGAAGGAAAACCGGTGCAGAGCAAAAGGGTCAGCAGGGCGCAGGGGATGATGATGTGCTTCATGACCGCACCCCAGATCGGGGTTGACCTGGGTAACGTAGGCACGGGCTTAATCGAGCACTTCAATGATGTCGCCCACCCGGATTTCGCCGCCCTCCAAGACCTCGGTGAAAACACCTTCGCGCGGCATGACGCAGTCGCCCACCTGCGCGAAGATGGCGCAGCGCGCATGACATTCCTTGCCGATCTGCGTCAGCCGCAGCACGACCTGATCGCCGACCTTGAAGCGGGTGCCGACCGGCAGGGTGTGCAGGATGATGCCCGTGGTGGTAAGATTTTCGGCGAAATCGCCGCAATCTACTCGCAGACCGGCGGCCCGGATTTTATCAATACTCTCCTGGGCCAGCAGGCTTACCTGGCGATGCCAGTTGCCGGCATGAGCGTCTTGATCCAGACCGTGTCCTACCCGTACAGAGGCCTTCCCCGCCTGGCGTTTCTTTTCGCCCTTGAGGTCGCTGATATTCACCGAGATGATCTTCCCTTGCTGACCTGGCATGCTAAAAATCCTCTTTCAAGCACTGTCTTTTCAAGCACTATGGAGGGGAAGCGTTTTACAAGTCAAGAAAAATTCCCGCCGTCCTCCGCAGGGCGAGGCGGCGGCGAACGCTTGGTCGTTCAAGCCGTCGGAGCGGCCCCCACGGCCCTGTTGATGCCGAGTATGCCCACGATGAAAATGCCGCCTACAATGAATTCCACGGCCATCCAGACAATGGGATTGGGCCCGGGCAGCTTGGCGGCCAGCGACCCGACCAGGAAGAACATGAAGGCATAGCTGTTGAAGATGGCGGGCAGCGCATCCTTGAACAGGACGATGGCGTAGACGAAGAGACCGATGAAGATCAGCTTGGCTGCTTGGGCCCCAATGGCCGTTTTTAACACGGCGATGAATTCATGGCTCAGGATGAGGCATAGGATCCCGGCCAGACCTCCGATCAGGATCGCGGGGATCTCTTTGGTGTCTTCATGGGCGATGAAGAAGCAGATCATCACCATGAAAGCCGGCCAGGCCGGGAGCTTCAGGTAGGCTAGCAGGATCTCAAAGACAATGATGAAGGCCACCAGCAGTAATCCGAAGAGCATACTGTGCGATGAGAAAACAGAACGCATGCTAACCTCCTCCTTGGTATGATGGTTAAAGCGGCAAAGTCAAGGCGACATCCGTCAAGGGCAGGGCCTGTCCTGAGGCACCCGGCCATATGCAGCTTGCTAGGCCTCGTGAGGGTCGTCATGTACGCACGGTACGCATCCCGAGGCCGGTTTGTCAATGTCCGTACGCAGTAATGTGTGTTTCCTGCTTGACAAGAACATGGTCTTCTATTATGAAGCGGAGTGACTGATCACTCCGCAAAGGGAACGAGTAGTTATGCCCGAACCGAAGGAAACACCAGCCAAACGCACCGCCATCCTGGAAGCGGCGCTCGACCTCATCGCGGTGGGCGGCTTCCACGGATCGCCTACCGCCAAGATCGCCGAAAAGGCAGGCGTGGGCATCGGTTCGATCTACCGCTATTTTTCCAGCAAGGAAGACCTGATTCAGGCCCTGTTTACCGATCTGGCCGAAAAATCCAGACAGGCCATCATGCAGGACTTGGACAACAGTGCGCCGATCAAGGAACAATACATCCATCTCATGAAAAATACGTTCCAGTATCTGATCGACAACCGTAAGGTCGCCGCTTTCCAGGAGCAGTATTTTAACTCGCCCTTCGGCTTCACCCACAAACGCGATGCCATTTTGAATCAGGCCGGAGGCCACGCCGGCGACCACCCCCTGCATGCCTTGCTGGACAAGGCCCGCAAAGACAAAATCGCCAAGGACCTGCCCTGGCATATCCTGGGGGCCTTGACCTTCGGACCGATCATCTTATTGGTACGGGATATTCACGCCGGGCTCATCACGGTGGACGCACGCATGCGGGACAAGATCATCGCGGCCTGTTGGGATGCCGTGAAACGCTAGAGGAACCGTTATGACAGGAAAAGCAATGGACAAGCCGTACGACCGGAGATCCCTACGACGAAGTTGGCCCCGGGCGTTCTCGGGTTTTATACTGGCCTGCCTCCTCACAGCCGGCTGCGCCGTGGGTCCCGACTTCCGCAAGCCGGACGATCCGGCGGTCAAGGCCTACACCAAAGAGGCCCTGCCGGATCAAACCGCTATGGCCCCGGTGGCGGGCGGCGAGGCCCAGCGCCTTGTCATGCAAAAAGAGATTGCCAGCCAGTGGTGGACCTTGTTTCAGTCGCGGGCCCTGGACGACCTGATCAACCAGGCTTTTGTAAACAATCCGTCCCTGGCCGCGGCCCAGGCGGCATTAAGGCAGGCCGAGGAGAACCGGCGCGCGGCCTTCGGCACGCTCCTGCCCGCCGTGGACGCCAGTGCCGCTGCCTCGCGCCAACAGGTCACCGGCGCATCCTCGGGCCAGTCGGGCGTGAAGATCGATCCCTTCAACCTCTACAACGCCTCGGTGGCGGTCTCGTACACCCTGGACATCTTCGGAGGGTCACGCCGTGAACTGGAGGCCTTGCAGTCCCAGATAGACTACCAGCGCTTTGTGCTCGAGGGGACCTATCTCTCCCTTTCCTCTAATATCGTGACCACCGTGGTGCGCGAGGCCAGTGTACGCGAGCAGATCCGCGCCACACAGGAGATTCTGGCCTTGCAGCAGCGGCAGTTGGGCACGGTTGAACGGCAGTTCCAGCTGGGTGCTGTCTCGCTGGCCGACGTACTTGCCCAGCGCTCACAGCTGGCCCAGACCCAGGCCGGCCTCCCGCCCCTGGAAAAAGAACTAACGCAAACCCGCCACCAATTGGCCATCCTGACCGGACGATTCCCGAGCGAGGCAGCAATGCCCAAGTTCGACCTGTTATCCCTGAGCCTGCCCCGTGAGCTCCCGGTCAGCCTGCCCTCCGACCTGGTCAAGCAGCGGCCCGACATCCGTGCCGCCGAAGCGCTACTGCACGCCGCCAGCGCGCAAGTGGGGGTGGCCACGGCCGACCTCTATCCGCGCATCACCTTGAGCGCCAATTATGGTTCACAAGCCAATAAAACCGGGGATTTGTTCACTGGACCGGCCGCGCTATGGAGCCTCGGCGGACAACTGCTCCAACCCGTTTTTCATGGGGGAAGCTTGAACGCCAAGCGCCGGGCGGCCATCGCCGCCTATGACCAGGCCGGGGCTCAGTACCGCGCGACCGTCTTGCAGGCCTTTGGGAACGTGGCCGATACCCTGAAGGCCCTCGAAACCGATGCCCAAACCCTGGCGGCCCAGGCTGTGGCCGCCGATGCGGCCGGAGAGTCCCTGGAGATGAGCGAGAAACAGTTCAAGGCCGGTGCCGTGAGCTACCTCACCTTGCTCATTGCCCAGCGCCAGTATCAGCAGACCCTCATTACGTTGGCCCAGGCCCAGGCCCAGCGCTATGCCGACACCGCGGCCCTGTTCCAGGCCTTAGGCGGCGGTTGGTGGAACCGTGACCAGGGAGCCGGCCAGGAAGCAAACCATGCCAAGGAGTAATGTACCATGACCGATCAGTCAGAGAAAAAAAAATCCCCCACCACCAAACGCATGCTGATCATGCTGATCATCATGGCCGTGATCTTCGGCGGCATCTTCGGGTATCAGGCCTTCATGGCGCGCATGATCAAGAAATACATGGCCGCCGCCGGCACCCCTCCGGTGACGGTCACGGCCATGCAGGCCGACTACCAGACCTGGCAGCCCAGGCTTTCCTCCGTGGGGACACTGCGCGCGCATCGTGGGGTGGATGTCACCAGCGAGATAGGCGGCCAGGTGCGCTCCCTGCATATCATCTCCGGTGCCGAGGTCAAGGCCGGCGAGCTCCTGGTTGAGCTGAACGCCGAAACCGACAAGGCCCAACTGGAGGCGCTCACGGCCGCGGCCGAACTGGCCCAAACGGTGTATGAGCGCGACCGCAAACAGTTCGAGATCAAGGCCGTCAGCCAGGCCGTATTGGACGCCGACGCGGCCGATCTCAAAGTGAAGCGCGCCCAGGCCTCTCAGCAGCAGGCCGTGATCGACAAGAAATCCATCCGGGCGCCGTTCGCCGGAAGGTTGGGCATCAGCACGATCAATGTCGGTCAATACCTCAATCCCGGCGACAAGATCGTAACCCTGCAGGCCCTGGACACGCTCTGCGTAGACTTCTACCTCCCGCAGCAGAACCTCTCCCGGATCAAGCCCGGGCAACAGGTGACGCTCACCACCGACGCCTTTCCGGGTGAGGATTTCATAGGCAAGATCACCGCCGTCAATTCCAAGGTGGATGCGGCCACGCGCAACTTCCTGATCGAGGCCGGCATCGATAATCCCGGACACAAGCTTCTGCCCGGTATGTTCGCCACGGTGGCGGTCAGCGCCGGGGCTGACCAATCCTACCTGACGCTGCCCAAGACGGCCGTAACCTACAACCCCTATGGCGACACGGTCTACCTCGTGGAAGCAAAGGGCAAGACCAAGGAAGGCAAGCCGGCCCTCACTGCCAAGCAGACCTTTGTCACCCTGGGTACCGAACGCGGCGACCAGACCGCGATCATCAAGGGCATCAAGAAGGGGGACATGGTGATCACCAGCGGCCAGCTCAAGCTCAAGAACGGCGCGCCCGTGATCATCAACAATGCGGTGACGCCCTTGAATGATGCGGCGCCCAAGCCTGCGGACCAGTGAGCGTGAAGGGAAATAAGCTATGAACTTCACGGACATCTTCATCCGGCGCCCGGTGCTATCCACCGTGGTCAGCCTTGCGATCCTGGTGCTGGGGCTGCGTTCCATCAATCTCTTGCCCGTGCGTGAATACCCGGAAACCCAGAACGCGGTCGTGACCGTCATGACCGTGTACACCGGCGCCGACCCGGCCCTTGTCTCCGGGTTCATCACCACGCCGCTGGAAAACTCCATTGCCCAGGCGGGCGGCATCGACTACCTCACCTCGTCCAGCACGCAGAGTGTCAGCACCATCACCGCCACCCTGCGCCTGAACTACGATGCCAACAAGGCCCTGACCGAGATCAACACCAAGGTGAACGCGGTGGTCAACCAGTTGCCCAAGGAAGCCCAACAGCCCGTCATCAGCATTTCCACGGGCGAGGACATCGGTGCCCTGATCATCGGCTTTTACAGCGCCGACCTGCCCCCCAACAAGATCACTGACTATCTGATCCGGGTGGTGCAGCCCAAGCTGCAGGCCGTTCAAGGCGTGCAAACCGCCGAGATCCTGGGCAAGCAGGAGTTTGCGCTCAGGGCCTGGCTCGATCCGGACAAGATGGCCGCGCACGGCGTGACGGCTACCGATGTCAGCGCGGCCCTGGCGGCCAACAACTTCATCGCGGCCCTGGGCCGCACCCAGGGCCAGATGGTGACCGTCAACCTCGCCGCCGCCACGGGCTTGCATACGGTGGATGAGTTCCGCCACCTGGTGATCAAATCCGTGAACGGCGCCATCGTGCGTCTGGGCGACGTGGCCAATGTCACGCTCGGCGCGGAAAACTACGACGCCTCGGTGCGTTTCGACGGCAAGCAGGCCGTGTTTATGAGCATCAAGGTGGCGCCCAACGCCAACCTGCTCTCCGTGGCCGATCAGGTGCGCACCGTCTTTCCCGAAATCCAGAAACAGCTGCCCCAGGGTTTGGCGGGCCGCATCGTCTACGATGCCACCGAATACGTCAACAGCTCCATTCGCGAGGTCGTCACCACCTTGATCGAGGCGCTGGCCATCGTGACTTTGGTGATCTTCCTGTCGCTCGGATCGCTGCGCTCGGTCGCCATCCCGACCGTGGCCATCCCGCTCTCGCTGGTCGGGGCCTTCTTCATCATGCTGGCCTTCGGCTACACCATCAACCTCATCACGCTCTTGGCCCTGGTGCTGGCCATCGGCCTGGTGGTGGACGACGCCATCATCGTGGTGGAAAACGTGCACCGCCACATGGAGGAGGGCGTTCCGGTGATGCAGGCGGCCGTCATGGGCGCGCGCGAGCTGGGCGGCCCGATCATCGCCATGACCGTGGTGCTGATCGCCGTGTACGTGCCCATCGGCTTCATGGGCGGCCTGACCGGCACGCTCTTTACCGAGTTCGCCTTTACCCTGGCCGGCTCCGTGGTGGTCTCGGCCGTGATCGCGCTCACGCTCTCGCCCATGATGTGCTCGCGCTTCTTCAAGGCCGTGCCTCCCGGCGGTCAAGAGCCCCGCTTCACGGCCTTCATCGACCGTAGCTTCAATAAGCTGCGCTCCTACTACGAGCGCCTCCTGCACGCTTCTCTCTCCACCCTGCCCGTGGTGGTCGTCTTCGCGCTCATCATACTGGCCAGCAATTATTTCCTCTTCAAGATCTCACGGAGCGAACTGGCCCCGGAAGAGGACCAGGGCTTCTTCATGGCCATGCTCACGGCCGCGCCCGACGCCACGCTGGAGCAGACCCAGCTCTATACCCAGCAGGCCTATAACCTGCTGAAACCCATCCCGGAGATCGCGCACCTCTTCCAGGTCGAAGGCTTCTTCGGGCTCAATTCGGGCTTCATGGGCATCGTGCTCGACCCCTGGGACGAACGTGCCCGCACCGCCAAGGTGCTGCAGCCCGAGATCCAGAACAAGCTCGCCACCATCGCCGGGGCCCAGGCCGTGGCCTTTCCGCCCCCGTCCCTGCCCGGCGCGGGTCAGGGCCTGCCGGTGCAGTTCGTCATCAATACCACCGAGGACTTCAGCCGCCTGAACGAGGTCTCCCTGGCGCTGAAAGACAAGGCCGAGGCCAGCGGCATGTTCATGTTCGTCGAGAGCGACCTGAAGATCGACAAGCCCCAGGTCTCCCTGGAGATCGACCGCGACAAGGCCGCGCAGATGGGCCTGACCATGAGCGATATCGGCGGCGCGCTCGGCGCCATGCTGGGCGGCAACTACGTGAACTACTTCACCATCTCCGGCCGCTCGTACAAGGTCATCCCGCAGGTCTCCCAGCGCGAACGCCTCACCGCCGATCAGCTCTCCGGCTACTATCTCACCAGCGCTTCGGGCGATCCCGTGCCGCTTTCAACCGTGGCCAAGCTCACAACCTCCGTGGTCCCGCAGTCCATCAACCACTTCCAGCAACTCAACAGCGCCACCATCTCGGGCGTGCCGGCCATGGGCATGACCCAGGGCCAGGCCCTGGAAACGCTCGCGGGTCTCGCCAAGGAGATACTGCCCCAGGGCTACGGCGTAGACTACGCCGGCCAGTCGCGCCAGTTCATGCAGGAATCGACCGCGCTCCTGGTCACGTTCTTCTTCGCGCTGATCATCATCTTCCTGGCCTTGGCCGCCCAGTTCGAAAGCTTCCGCGACCCCATCATCGTGCTCATCAGCGTACCCATGTCGCTGTGCGGTGCGCTCATCTTCATCAGCTTAGGCATCGGCGGCGCCAGCCTGAACATCTACACCGAGGTCGGCCTGGTGACGCTCATCGGACTCATCAGCAAGCACGGCATCCTGATCGTGCAGTTCGCCAACGACCAGCAGCGCGCCGGCAGAGGTAAGCGCGAGGCCATCGAAGAGGCGGCCTCCATCCGTCTGCGCCCCATCCTCATGACCACCGCCGCCATGGTCCTAGGCGTCATGCCCCTGGTCTTCGCTACCGGCGCGGGAGCGGCGGGACGCTACAACATGGGCCTGGTGATCACCACCGGCATCGCCATCGGGACCTTGTTCACCCTGTTTGTGGTACCGGCCATGTACCTGCTTTTGGCCACCGACCATGCCCGGCAGAAGGCCAAGCAGGCCGCTGTATAATAGAGAAATGGAATGCGCAGCGGTAGGACCGTCGTTATAGCCTGAGGCCTATTCCCTCTCCTCAGGCCGGATGATGGGGATCGCCCGTCCGGTAGTCCTGGTTGGATAAGGCCATGAGAAGATCGATCAGCATTCCGGCCATGGATTCTTCCTGTGCCTCACGTTTGGTCTCGTCGGTCGCACGGGACGCCTGGAAATAGGCGTGGCAGATCTTGGACTGCGCCTCGCTCAAGTGCGCGACAAAACCGGCCGGGTTATCTTCCGGGTCGGCAGAAACGTTCCGGCGGGCGTGGGCCCAGTTGATGGTGTTGGCGACGAAGATCAGGGCCCTGTCCAGCAGGATGAAGGGAAACTGCGTATTTTTGTTGGGGCCCACAATGAGCAGGTTATCGCCGATGGGTCTCTTGATCCGGAAACGTCCCAGACGCGGGCCTTTGATCTCATAGGTGATCATGCGCTTGCCGCCCAAGACGGCCGTGCCGGCGCCTAAGAGGCCGCCTACCAGGGCAAAGGCCCCCAGGCTGGTCCCGCCGACGGCCGCATCGAGCCCCAGTCCGAGCCCGCTGCCTGCCACCGCCCCGGCCGCCGCCACCTGCACGGGACTCAATCCCAGCATGCGCCAAGTCCGCTCCTGGAACAGGTCGTCGCCGTGCACGCTCTGCTCGGGCAGGTGATAGTCGAAGATGTTGTGCTTGAAGAGCGTGCGGATCTCCAGGTGGGTCTGGCGTTCCAACTGGGTGATATGCGTGCGGTAGGCTTGCGTGAGTGCGGAAAGCAGGTCGCGCGGCTCCTGCTCGGGCGGGAAACTCTGGGATACCTGGTAGGCCAGGGCCTGTCCGATCAGGCGGGTGATCAGCCATGCCGTCTGCGTGATGCGCTTGAGCCAGTCTTCTTCCAGGGCTTTGATCACCTGTCCTAAGGACGCCTCCCATTCCTGGTCAATGGATTTGAGGCTCTGAAGGAGCGCGATCCGTTCGGCATAGGTGGCCAGGTGGGCATTGAAGATCCGTACGGCGTTGAAATGTTTACGGAGCTCGTCTCTCCAGGCCGCGATAAAGCTCTCGTCCTCTTCCTTGTTATTGATGATGGCCATCCTGGGGATGCCGGTTAAGCGCAGGATCTCCATCTCGGCGATATCCACTGATCGAAGCGGCCTGGACGCGTCAAGCACATAGATGATCTCGGAACCATCTACGAGCGGTTTGAAAAGCTCGCATTCGCCCTTAAAAACGGGGTCGTGGGCGTGCGCCTGTATGAAGGCCTGGAGCATGTCCGGTCCCGGATGCGCCTGCAGCCACTCCAGCGTGGCGCGCGGTGACTGGAACCCCGGCGTATCCACGAAGCGTACCAGCTCGCGGCCGTCTATGATCACGGGGAAGGCCCGGCAGACCAGAGTTTCACCCGGTATAGGCGTGATGCGCACACTGTCGTCCTCGGTGAGCGTGGACACCACGGAAGACTTGCCTTCGTTGGGATGTCCCACGACGGCAAAGGTGAGGACCGAGGGCGTATCCGTCATAAAACACCTGCCGTGGCAATGGTGAGGTAGGGATCGGCCAGCGAGGCCAGAATCTTGTCCCAGATGGCCTTGTCGGCCGATCGTACCGGGCTGAGGAACGTTCCCGGGGACGGTTTGCCGATTAAGAGCAGGGCCAGCGGCATGGCTTTGCCGCCCAAGGCGCGGATGGCGCGGATGAGCTCAAGGGTCTCGGCAATCGGCGGAAGCCACGCTTCCTGAATGAGTACCACGGCGCGCTCATCCTCGGTTAGGTCTTTAAGGGCCGCCTCAATTACGGGGCGGTCCTTGGCGATGCTGCCGCTGATGGACAGCAGGTGGGTGAGTTTCCAGCCCAGATGCATCCCAATATGCTGGTCGATCTCGTTTTGAGTGTCCCGGGTAAGGATGTCTTCCGGTACCAGCACTACTGCATCGATATAGGTCAGGTAGGCCGCTGCCGGACTTTCGGTCAGTGTCGCTCCTTGAACTGAGGCCGAGGAACTGTCCGGGGCGCCCTGCGTGGAAACCTCGGGGGAGGTCATGCGCAGCAGCAAGGTATCGCACCCGGCGTGGGTAAACCGGACGCGGGCCAGGGCCTTCTGTTCACCATAGATCGCTATGAGCGATAAGAGGACTCTGGGCAGCAGGCCGTAGCAGATGACGGCGGCCACCATGAAGGGCCACCAGGAAACCAGATTGCCGGTCGCCAGGGTTCTGAGCCCTTCCTTCAAGACCATGCGGCTGCCTTCGATCTGTTCCAGGCTGGGGGTTGCGTACGTGCCCAGGAGCCAGGACCACGGCACGGCCAGGATCCTGACGATGGTATGGATGGCCTGCGAGCTCATCTGCACCGTGGACTGCCAGCCGAAGGCCAGGTCGGAGGTGAAGATACGGATGAGCGTGGCGACTATGGCGCCGACATTGAACATGACCCCGAAGACTTGCACCAGGGCAAAGAACGGCCAGAACAGCACCTGGCCGTAGATGCCGTACATGCCCCGCATGAGCCCTGAGGTCGCCTTCAGATCATCCCGATTCTGTCCTTCGATCCTGGCCATGGCGGTCCGTACGGTCCGCTCGGCGATCCTCACCATCGCCCCGCTCAAGCCGGCATAGAGCAGCGAATAGTGCCTGAGGGTGCCGAGCGAGGTCTTGAAGAAGAAGAAGCGGAACATGACGAGCAAGGTCAGGATCTGGAAGAAGACGAGCACGCCCAGGTACATGGTGACATTCACCGCCGCCTTACCGCTATAGGTCAGCAAAGAGAAGGCCAGCGCCGCGCCTGAGACAAGACCGGCGATGGCGACCATAATCCGCAGCAGGGCGCGCGACTCGGAGAAAACATCACCCGGAAGCACGGATTGAGGCCGCTCGGCGCGCTCAAGGGCTTTGCGCTCATGAAGCCAGATCCGTAAGGCGTCGCGCCTGAACGTCCATGACGCCGGCGCCGCTTTGCCGAGCAGGGGTTCGACCGCATCGAGAAAGATCCGGCGATCCCGTTTTCGGATGGTCGCATCCTCAGACTGCCCCTCGCTGGAGAGGAAGTATTCGAAGTCGATCAGGTCGGGAATGGACCATTTATCCATGCGCATATCCAATGTCGCCATTGGACATGGAGTCCTGTCCCTTGTCAAGGGCATCCCATGCGGTGTGGCGTCAAACACAATCTTTCTTGACACGGATACTTGATAAATGAGAGCGTGGGCGGCGCGATTGGAGGACTGAGATGCGGTGCGCATTGAACATTCCAGGATTGTCTTGCCCCTTGCAGCTTCAGGTGCATTCCGGTCCTGACATTGTTTCCGAGCATATTCTGAAATTTAACATATGGGAGCCGTATGAGACCATGCTCGTACTTCAGCACCTTCAGCCCGGCTCCGTGTTTCTGGATGTCGGCGCCAATATCGGGTACTACACCGTGCTGGCAGGGGCAGCGGCAGGTGAACGTGGCCTGGTCATCGCCTATGAGCCGGACGGTGAAAATTTCCGGCTGCTTGAAAGCAATATCGCCCTGAACGAGCTTACGAACGTCCAACCTTTCAAGGCTGCGCTCGGCGACCATCCCGGTCGGAGTTCCATATACCTCAGCCAGGACAACAAGGGGAATCACCGACTCTTCGATGACGGTGACGGCCGACGGACGACCGCGGTCGAGATCGTTCATGGCGACGAGCATGTCGCGCGTATCACCGAGCGCCTGGACTTCATCAAGATCGATACGGAAGGGTACGAGGCGCACATCCTCAAAGGACTGCGCGGCATGATCATGGCGAACCGGGCCCACCTGGGCATGGTGATCGAGTTCTGGCCGTATGGACTGCGGCGGGCTCACACCTCCGGCACGCAGCTGCTCTTGGCCCTGGCCGAATACGATCTGCCGATCTTCATCATCGACCACCTGGCCCACCGCTTGATGCCGGCCAGGGTTGACGAATTGCAGCAGTGGGTGGATGAAGTGGATGCCGATGCGCACAATCAGGGCTTCATGAATCTGCTCGTATCCTCCCGACTGGGAAACGGCTCATCATAGCCCGGCTCGGCCGGTCCGTTGTTCATGACCGGGGCATTGTCTCCGGACTTTCAGACGTCTTTTTTAGAGCAAACAGGCCACAAAGTGTCCGGGGGATCGTTCTTCGAGCTTCGGCACGGCTCTGCGACAGGCTTCCATGACCCGTGGGCAGCGCGGTGCAAAGGGACAGCCGTGGGCATTCTCGCCGTCGGCGCGCTCTGGCACGGCGGCCGGGCGGCCGCGCCGCGTGATGGATGGTACGGCATCGAGCAGGAGTATGGTGTAGGGGTGCAATGGCGCGCTGAAAAGGGCCTGGGTCGGGGCGAGCTCCACGATGCGTCCGCGGTACATGACCGCTACGCGCTGGGAGATGTAACCCACCACGGAGAGGTCGTGCGAGATGAAGATCGATGAGAGGGCCAACTCGGCCTTGAGGTCGGTCAGGAGGTTGATGACCTGGGCCTGGATGGAGACGTCCAGCGAGCTGACCGGCTCGTCGCAGATCAAGAGCTTGGGCTTGATGGCCAAGGCCCGGGCAATGCAGATGCGCTGGCGTTGCCCGCCGGAGAACTCGTGCGGATAGCGCCCCAGCATAGCGGCATTCAAGCCCACTTTTGCCATGAGTTCCTGGGCTCGTGCTTTGATCTGGGCCTCAGACCCGGTGCGGTGGATGCGCATGGGCTCCTCGATGATGGCGCCGATCTTCTTGCGTGGGTTGAGCGAGCCGAAGGGGTCCTGGAAGACCACCTGCATGCCGCGCCTGATGCGCATGAGGTCCTGGCCTCTGGCCTTCAAGCAATCGATGCCGTCGAAGCGGATACCGCCGGTATCCGGTTCCTCGAGCCTGAGGATCAGCCGCGCCAGTGTGGATTTGCCGCAGCCGGACTCTCCCACCAGACCCAGGGTCTCGTCGGTGTGTACGTCCAGGTCCACGCCGTCTACGGCCTTTACCACTCCCGCGGTCTTGAACAGGCCCGCCGTGATAGGGTAGGTCTTGGACAGGCCGCTTAAACGCAGCAGCTCAGCCATGTGCGTACCTCCAGCAGCGCACCCTGCGGCCGGGTATTGGGTAGAAAACGGGCGGGATCTGCTCGCAGCGCTCGAAGGCCTCGTCGCAGCGGTCGCGGAAGGAGCAGCCGCCCGGGATGTCCTTGAAAGAGGGCACATTGCCGCGGATGGCATTGAGGCGGTTTTGCGTCGTGCCTAGGACCGGCACCGAACGCATGAGACCCTTGGTGTAAGGGTGCAGGGGGTTCTCGAAGAGATCCTCCACGGGGCAGTATTCCACCACCCAGCCCAGATACATGACGGCCACGTCCTGGCAGGTCTGGGCCACAATGCCCAGGTCATGGGTGACGAACATGACCGAGGAACCGAGCTCGGCCTTGAGCTGGTCCATGAGGGCCAGGATCTGGGCTTGGGTGGTCACGTCCAGGGCCGTGGTGGGCTCGTCCGCGATCAGGAGCTCAGGCCGGCAGGCCAGGGCCATGGCGATCATGACGCGCTGGCACATGCCGCCGCTGAGCTGGTGGGGGTAGTCGCGGATGCGTTTGTCCGGGTCCATAATGCCCACCGTGCGCAGCAGCTCCATAGACATCGCCAGCGCATGCCTTTTGGTAGGGGTCTGATGGCGTTGGTGCAGCAGGAGCACCTCGGCGATCTGGTCGCCGATGGTGAAGACCGGATTGAGCGCGGTCATGGGTTCCTGAAAGATCATGGAGATGCGGTTGCCGCGCACGTTGCGCAGCTCCTCGTCCGTCATGCTTAAGAGGTCGGTGTCGTGAAAGAGTATCCTGCCATTCACGATGCGCCCCGGCGGGGTGGGTATGAGCCGCAGGATGGACAGTGAGAGCACGGTCTTGCCGCATCCGGACTCGCCCACGATGCCCAAGGTCTGGCCCTTTTTAATGGCAAGATCGACTCCATCCAGGGCCTTGACCACGCCTGAGGGGGTGAAGAAATGGGTATGCAGGTCTTCGATGGTCAGGAGCGCGTCGTTCACAAAAGGCCCTCCAGGCGGTGGCGCAGCAGGGAGAAGCGCTGGGATTTATTGACGTTGTTCACGGCCAGGGCCATGGCGCGCGCGCTGCCGACCACGGCCACGTAACGCCTGCCGCGCGTGATGGCGGTATAGATGAGGTTGCGCTGGAGCATGATGAAGTGCTGGGTGGACAGCACGATGATCACGGCCGGGTATTCGCTCCCCTGGGACTTGTGGATGGAGCATGCATAGGCAAGAGTGAGCTCGTCCAGGTCCGCGGGCTCATAGGGTACGACGCGGCCGTCGAAGTCCACCTCGATGGGGTCTTCGTCCGTGCCCAGCGAGAGGATGCGGCCCATGTCGCCGTTGAACACGCCCAGCTCGTAGTTGTTGCGGATCTGCATGACCTTGTCGCCCACGCAGAGCTTGTGGCCTCCGCGGAAGATCCCCTCCCTGCCCGGGTTGAGCAGGGCCTGGAGGGTGAGGTTGAGATTGAAGACGCCCAGGAGCCCCTTGTGCATGGGGGTCAGGACCTGGATGTCGAGCACCGGGTCGAGCCGGAAGCGCCCAGGTATCACGTTGGTGACCAGATCTTTGACCGTCTCCAGCGCTGAGGCGGGTTCATCGTGTTTCAGGAATTCATAGTCCGGCCGGCCGAAATCGGTCTTGGGGTAGGGCATGAGGCCCTGGTTGATGCGGTGGGCGTTGACCACGATCAGACTCTGGCGGGCCTGGCGGAAGATCTTGGAGAGATGGATGGTTGTGACGCGCTTGGAATCGATGATGTCGTTCAGGACGCTGCCCGGCCCGACCGAAGGGAGCTGGTCGGCATCGCCCACCAGGATGAGCCGGGCCGAGATAGGCAAAGACTTGATGCAGTGGTGGAAGAGCACGATATCCACCATGGAGACCTCATCCAGGATGAGCATGTCGGCCTTGAGCGGTTTGCTCTGGTCGCGCTCAAAGCCCATCTCGGTGGGGTTGTATTCCAGCAGGCGGTGGATGGTCGTGGCGTGGCGGCCGGTGGCCTCGGTCATGCGCTTGGCGGCGCGGCCAGTCGGGGCGGCCAGCTTGATGCGCTGGTTTTTTTTCTCCAGGATCTCGATTACGGCGCGGATGAGGGTGGTCTTGCCCGTGCCGGGTCCGCCCGTGATGACCACGACCTTTTCTGCGATGGCGGCGGTGATGGCCTCCCGCTGTTCTAAGGCCAGCTGCATGTGGTGGCGCTCCTCGAACCAGGCCAGGGCCTTATCGATCTGGATGGTGATGGGCGTGGCGCGCCCGGTGATGAAAGCGTCCAGGTTGCGAGCCGCCGCGGTTTCGGAGATATAGAGCGAACGCAGGTACACGAAGGTCTGCGGGGTCCGGCGTTCGATGGCCAGGACTTCATCCTGCTCCAGAGAGTCGATAGCCTCTTCGATGATGGTGGAATCAATCTGAAGTTCATCGGTCGCGGCCTTGATGAGCTCGGGCAGCGGAAAGCAGACATGGCCTTTGTCCGATACCTGGCCCAGGACATGGAGTACGCCGGCCCTGGCGCGCCGGGGGGAGGTGGAAGGAATACCCAGGTTGGCCCCGATCTTGTCCGCGGTCTTAAATCCGATGCCGCTGATGTCCATGGCCAGACGGTAGGGGTCTTCCTTGACGGCCGCGATCACGCCGGAGCCGTAGGCCTTGTAGATCTTGCTGGCGTATGCCCCGGAGATCCCGATGGACTGGAGGAAGATCATGATGTCCTTGATGTCGCGGTGCGCCCGCCAGCCGGCCACGATGCGTTTAAGCCGCACCGCGCCGATACCCTCGACCTCTCTCAAGCGTTCGGGTTCGTTATCGAGGATATCCAGGACCTCCAGGCCGAAGGCGCGCACCATGCGCTTGGCCGTCTCCTTGCCCACGCCGTAGATAAGGCCGGAGCCGAGATATTTTTCGATGCCCGCAAGCGTGCCGGGAAGGATGGACAGATAAGACTCGACCCGGAACTGGGGGCCGTACTCCTTGTCTTGGACCCAGGCGCCCTTAAGGCGCAGGTATTCACCGGGCTTGACGGCATAAAGCGTCCCCACGGCCGTGATCTCGCGGCCTTTCTTGGGTAGCGTCAGCTTGAAGACGCTCCATCCGTTGTCTTCATTGTGGAAGATGAAGCGTTCGACGATGCCTTCCATTTCAAGGTCGGCCGGTTGCCGATTGGTCTGCTCCATATCAGTAGAGAACCTTACGGCCGTCTTGGGCTGTGAAGAAGTGTACCTGAGTGACGCCTTGGGAGGCCTTGAGCTTGGCGGCGATCGCGGCATAGGACTCGACTTCCATGGGCTCTATCAGGGATACATCCCGGGAGTTCTCCGGATGCGTATGCGTACGATAAGCGATGACATAACCCGGCACCAGGGCGTAGATACACCCGCCTACGCCGCAGCAGGAGGTATCAACGCTGCCGTATCCGATCAGGTACAGCACATCCCTCCCGGCATGGACCAGACGGTCTTCTTTGGTAAGGGTATAGTGACCGCCGATGGCGGTGATATCCTCCCCCAAAACGGGGTGTACGTACTCCATGACCGCTTTGGCTACCGGCATATGACGGCACCACCATGCCCATGCCGGGCGATATTTGTCAAGGGGCTTGGGTCATGGTTTTTTGGCGCAAAGATTTACGGCATAGGAAATTAATCTTGATTCTCGGCATTTGATCTATGATGATAGGTGTTAAAGTTTGGACGGAAGATCTCCGATGAACCCTTCTAGTGCGTAAAGACGTGTCTTGAGGGATGAAAGGTAGCTAAAGAAGATGAGCCTAATAGACTATATCTTTGGAAAAAAGAAGCTATCCAAAGAAATTCAGGAATGCGAAGAAGCCGCCGCAAAGCGCCCGAACGATCCCAACCTCCTCAAGAGGCTCGGGGATCTGTACCTCAAGAGCAATGACGCCCAGAATGCCGCGGATGTGTATGTGCGTTTGGGCGAGCTCTATTCCGGTAAGGGCTTCTATCCTAAGGCCATCGCCCTGTACAAACAGGCCCAGAAGATCAGCCCGAGCTGGGAACGTCCTTTTGAGAAATTGGCCGAGCTTTACCAGCTGCAGGGCTTTGTCCGCGAGGCCGCGGCCCAGTATGCCAAGCTCTCCGAGATCATCGAGCAGAACGGCGACAGCGAACGGGCTATAGCCATCATGCAGAAAGCGGCCGATCTGGCGCCTGGTCACAAACAGATGCACAAGCAGGTGCACACCTTCGATGTCAAGGAAAAGGCCATGATGGAGAACACGCCGGCAACTTATGCCAAGCCGCAGGTCGAGAAGGCGGATTTCTTCGATCTCAACCAGGAGCTGGACAAGGAGATCGACGAGCTGTTCATCAGCGAGACTCATGCCAATACTACCGTGGATGAGACCGGAGTGGACTCGGTATTCAAGGCCATGGAGGAGAACGTGGCCCAGGAGGGTGCGGATGATCCACTTTTCCTTTACAATATGGGCCTGGCCTATCTCGAGACCGGGCTGATCGATGATGCCATCGACGCCTTTCAGCGGGTGATCGGCTTGGGCGAGAAGCTCTTCGATGCCTACATTATGCTGGGCATCTGCTACCGGGAAGCCGGCCAGTATAAGGAATCCCTCCAGGCGCTCAATGCCGGCGCATCGCTGAAAAACCTTTCAGGCGAGATGAAGGTCGGCATCCTCTACGAGATAGCGCAGACCTATAAAGTCATGGGTGATCTGCAACAGGCTCTGGGCATATTCAAAGAGATCCAGAAAGAGCGCAAGGACTTCAAAGATGTCGAGCTGGAGATCGTGAGACTGGCAGGCGGAGGATGATATGGCGGTAATTAATTATTCCAAGAAAGAGATCTCAGCTAAGATTGTCTATTACGGGCCTTCCTTGTGCGGCAAGACGACCAATATACAGGCCATCTATCAGAGCGTCAAACCTGACCAGAAAGGCAAGCTCGTCTCGTTGGCCACCGAAGCGGACCGTACGTTGTTCTTCGACTTTCTCCCCATTGAGATCGCCAATATCAGGGGTTTCAAGACCCGTCTGCACTTTTATACCGTGCCCGGACAGGTCTACTACAACTCCACGCGCCGGGCGGTGTTGACCGGGGTGGATGGTCTGGTGTTCGTGGCCGATTCCCAACGCGACAAGATGGAAGAGAACACCGAGAGTCTGGCCAATCTCGAGGAGAACCTCAATTACTACGGCAAGAGCATACGCAGCATCCCGCTCGTGATCCAGTACAACAAACGCGATCTGCCGGATGTCATGTCCATAGCCGAGATGAATCAGATCCTCAATCCGGAAGGGTACCCCCACACCGAGGCCATCGCCACTACCGGCGAGGGCGTTCTTGAAACGCTTACCCGGATCACCAAGATGGTGCTCCAGCATATCGAAAAGGGCACGAGCGGCAAACCCCAACAGCCGCCTCGCTTAGGCCCGGCCGCAGCACAGCCGGCCAGCGAGCGCCCGACCCCGGAAGCTGCGCCAGCCCATCCACATACCTCGCCGCAGGTTGACTCCACGGTCCACGATACACGGGGGGCGCACGCCGGAGGTAAACCCGAGGTCGCGGGCGGACGCATTCAGATCGTGGGTACCGGCAGCGCGGAAGTGATTTCAGCCAATGCCTTCAGCATTCCGGTCCATGTCAAGATCGAGGGAGACAACCGCGTATTCGTGATGGATATGGCCATCAAATTGGACAGATTCATACCTGAGGGCTGACACGGTGCTGGATGTCGTCTTCCTATCCAGTGGCAAGCTCATATCTTCATTCAAGGAGTTGCCGGTTGTATGGCCGGTGACGGCAACGGTTCTGGGCGATGTCTACCTGCTTCTGCTTGCATCCCTCATCCTGGCCTGTTTCCTGATCGGGATCTGTTTGTCGTTTAAATATATCCCCTATCTCCTGACCGATTTCCGTAACGCCTCCAATAACGAGATCCCGGAGCTCGCGCTCAAGCTCTGGGTGGCGTTCCTGGTAATTTTTCCGGTGCTTCTTGATGCCGGACCGTTATGGTATGTCCTGTGGTGGTTCATCCTCTTCTGGGGCTACACCAACCGCTCGGAGCGGCGCTTTGCCGTGGTGTTCGTCGTGCTGGCCATGCTTTCAGGCTGGATCGCCCATGTCGGCGGCGGTCTGGTCACCATAACAAAGGCCCAGGTGTGCAAGGAAATATTCCTGGCCGAACATGGGTTCGAGTCGGCAAAGGACATCGAGGTCCTCTCGTCCTGGATACGCAAGCATGCCGGCGATGCCGAACCAATGAACGCCCTGGCCATGGCCGAGATCAAGCGCAAAAATTTCAACGAAGCGGTTACGCTTTTAAACCAGACCAGCAATATCGAACCGACCAATGCCCGCTATTACAACCATATGGGCATCGCCCTGGCGGGGATAGGCAAATACAAAGAGGCGCTCACGGCGTTCACCAACGCCGCCGCCATCGATTCGAAGAGCGTCATCTATCTGTACAACATCAGCAAGGTCCACCTCGCTACCTACAATATTTATGAGGCGGAACAGGCGATCAACCGAGCCAGCGCCATCGATCCGGAACACACCAGCGCCCTGCTCTCTCAAGAGCAGAAAAATAAAAAGGTCCGTTTCATCATGGAGGCGGTTCCGACCGTCAAGTTGCTGGCCCGCCAGATGCGGCCATCCGACGAACTCAGGGCCGCGGCCGATGAGCTCTGGTACATACCCTTCGGTATTTTGAAGCGCGGGCATGCCGTCTGGCTGGGTCTTGTCGCTCTGGCCCTGCTGTATCTCCTGGGGCACTTCCCGTCCGAGAAATATACCAAGATCTGCGACCGTTGCGGCAACAGCTTTTATGTCGGTACCACCTCCAAGCAGGGACACCCGATGTGCCTGCAATGCAACTGGCTGGATACCAAGAGCAAAAAGGTCAATACCATTCTCCAACACAAGATCGAAGAGATCAAGGCGTACCGCATCGCCAACCGGCAGCGCACATCCAGGATGGAACTGATCCTCCCTGGTTTGGGATCATTGATCGCCAACCGGACTTCACGGGGCATAGGGTGGCTGTTTATCTTGAGCGCCGCGCTCATTATGGCCGTCACCGGAGGCGGCTTCATGCATGTATTCTTCCCCACGGATATAGATATACGGATATATGTGCGCTTGGCCGGCTTTGCGATCATTGGCCTGATGTACTGGCGGGCCTACAAGTCACCGCCGATCCAACTGGGGGCATGAGACTATGGCCTTACTAGGGACATTGAAGGGCTTCGGCGTCACCGAGATCTTCCAGCTCATCTCGCAGCAGATGAAGACCGGCAGTCTGGTTCTGACCTCTCAGAACGCCAAGGTGATAATCGCCTTCATGGATGGGATGATCCAGGGCCTGACGTCGGACAAATGGGAAATGGACCCGCGCGCGGATATCCTTTTGAAGGGCGGGTTTATCAACGAGAAAGAGCTCAGGGCCGCCTTCGAGAACGAGAAGAAAAATCAAGCCCACTGGCACGAGATTCTGATCTCCAAGGGCAAACTCCAACAGACTTTCCTGGACAAGGCCACCCAGGTCGTGATCCGCACCACGCTGCTTGATGTCTTCCAATGGGGTGAGGGCATCTATCGCTTCGAAGACTGGGATTTAGGCACCGAAGGGCTTCTGACCTGCAACCTGCCGACCGAGGCCATGATCCTGGATACGCTCAGATCCATCGACGAATGGCCGCTCATCAAACCCAAGATCCCGCCCGTTGAATACTGCCCCGTAACCATCACTCCGCTTACGGAAGAACATGTCAAGATCTATGACCTCTCGTCCGTGGATACCCATATCTTCGATCTCATCGACGGCGACAAGAGTGTGGAAACCGTGGTCAGGGAATCACTGGAAACGCCCTATGATGCCCTGCATGCCTTTGTGAAACTGATCGATGCAGGACTGGTCGAGGTCTTCCCGCGCGGCGCCAAGGATCAACGCGCCGTCAGCCTGGCCAAGGTGACCTTTTTCAGGTACCTCAAGGTCGCCGCGGTATATACCTCGCTGATCCTGTGCATCGCCGCCCTGCTGCTGGTGGGAAAACCCCGGGTGCTCCACCTGTTTGACGTTCCGACGCTCAAGGAGCAGTTCCATGACCAGCGTCAACTGGCCGAGCAGTACGCTACCCTGGGGATAACGCCTTCAGCGCTAAGTAAAGGTATGTATGGCCGTTGAGCCTGCGGGTCACCGGGGTAAAGGCGATATCCACGAAGCGCGGAATATGGGTCATTGAACCTCTTAAGGTAAACCCGAGCGTATGGAACACTCTGCCGGCCTGCCGTAAGATCAGTTTGGTTTGTGCGTTCTCAAAACGCTTGGTGCTGAGCACCTCCATGGCGGGCATCATGAAGACCGGCTCCGGGTTGCCATCGCCGAAGGGCGAGAGCAGGTCCAGCTCCTTGATGAGCTCAGGGGTAAGGTCATGGGGCGAGATCTTGAAATCCACTTCCACCTGGTTCTCCGTGGGGCGCATGCGGGCTACCACCGTCTCCAGCGCCCCGGTGAAGGGCCTGATCTTGTCCACATCCAGCGAGAAGCCGACCGCCATCTTATGACCGCCGTACCCGCGCAGGTGATGCGCGCAGGCGTGGATGGCGGTATGAAGGTCGATGCCCTCCACGGAGCGTCCCGAACCCTTGCCGATCCCGTCTACGATGGATATGACCACGGCCGGCCTGGAAAAGCGGTCGGAGAGCCGTGAGGCGACAATGCCGATAACCCCCAGATGCCAGTTGGTGCCGGCCACGGCAACCACCGGCGGGAGATGATCGCCATCGATCATGGCCACAGCCTCCTTGACCACCTTGAGCTCCTCGGCCTGCCGCTGACGGTTGAGCAGATGCAGCTCGGAGGCGATCCGGCTGGCGAGGTCCGCATCCTCGGTGGTCAAGAGATCGAGAGCCTTGCGCGCATTTGAAACCCTGCCCGCGGCATTGATTCGAGGTCCGAGGATATAGCTTAAGTCATGGGCGAAGACGGAACGCGTGATGCCCGATACCTTGGCCAGGGCGGAGATGCCTACCCGTCCGGCGGAGTTGAGCACCGTCAGACCCTCGCGCACCATGATGCGGTTGACGCCCGCGAGCGCCACCACATCGGCCACGGTGGCCATGGCGACCAGATCCAGGTCCTCCCGCAGGTTGGGCAGCTCGTCATATCCACGGTTACGCAGCTCGGCTCTAAGGGCCACAATCAGGTGAAAGACCACCCCGGCCCCGCACAGGTCTTCGCCCGAGAAAGGGCAACCGGGCTGTTTGGGGTTGATGACACAGTAGGCTTCGGGCAAAGCGCCTTCGGGTTCATGGTGGTCGGTGACGATCACATCCATGCCGAGCGTCTTAGCGTACGCTACCTCATGCACCGAGGTGATCCCGCAATCTGCGGTGATGAGCAGGCGTGCCCCCTGGGCATGCAGCTCGTCGATGCCGCGCACATTGAGACCGTAGCCGTCCATGGTCCGGTCCGGAATGAACACCATGGGGGGCGGGCATCCCAGCTTGACCAGGAAGCGATGGATCAAGGCCGCGCTGCAGACGCCGTCCACGTCATAGTCGGTGAACACGCCGATTGTTTCCGCCTGAATGATGGCTTGCGCGATCCGAGCGCATGCCCGCTCCACGCCAAGCATTTGGCTGGGGTCTTTCAAATCCTTCAGATGCGGGGTGATGAAGCGCATGACCTCATCCGAACTCCGCATGCCCCTCAGGCGCATCAGCGACCTGAAGACCGGGGTGAATTTCAAGTCCGGAAGGGCCTCTTGATCGAGCTGCCCCCTGATGATCCACGTTGAGGATGGATGAAACATGTCCAAGTTTTAAACTGATAGTACTTCGAAGTCAAGTCTCAGCACCGAGAGAGCGGCGCAATTGCAAGGCGCAGTCTTGTAGCGGCCATCCATGTGCCCTGATGATTGCCCCCACCGGGGAGGCTCAAATCCCAAGCAGGCAGGAGAGGCGATGCGTGAAGCGGTTCATCTTGACCGGGATGGGCCCCAGACGCGTCTGGATGAACTCGAAGATCACTCCGCCCAAGGACAACGTATCCATGTAGGCATAGTCGACGGTGAAACCCTTGTGCTTGATCAGTCCGCGCTGGATGACGCCGATGCCCTGGTCTTGACAGGCCGCAACCCGCTTTTCCAGGTCGTTCACCATGAACCCCAGGTGGTGCAGCCCCTCGCGGTGATCAAGGGTGTCGTTATAATAGCTCCGTCCCTGGGTCACCTGAATCAGCTCGATCTGCACCCCGCCGGCGTAGGCCATGGCTATCCTGAGCGTGGCGTGCACCGGACCGGATTTCTCCAGCGTGAAAACCGGCTGGTAGGTATTGACGGACCATGGACGGATGCCGAAGGTCTTCGCATAGTAGGCGGCAGTCTTGTCCACATCGTAAACAACCATGCCGATCTGCCCTACGGGCGGCAACTTGAGGAACCGGAGCGTTTCCGTACTGACCATACGTATACCTCCTTTAAGCGACTGGGAGACCTCTGTCTTCCGCTCCTGAGAAAGGACCCTAAAGTATGTATCCTGTATATCCATGTTCCATTCGAAAAGGCAATATGCAAGGACGCACTCCTCCCGGGGAGTCTTCCCTTCCCGGTGGTTCCATGCTAGAGGGTGGGTATGGACGATTATCTGGTGCGGGCCATGACCTCAGACGGCAAGGTGCGGGCCCTGGCATGCGTGACGACCAATCTGGTTGACGAGGCCTGCCAGGGCCACGGCACCTATCCTACCGCCTCGGCCGCCCTGGGCCGGGCGCTCACCGGAGGTCTGCTCTTGAGCGCGCTCCTAGACCCTGAACAGCGTGTGGCGCTTAAATTCACAGGGGATGGCCCCCTGCAGAAGATCGTGGTGGAGGCCGAGAACGGCGGCGTGGTGCGCGGCTATGTCAAGGTGCCCGAGGTGGACCTGCCGCCCAAGCACGGCAAGCTGGATGTGAGCGGCGCCCTGGGCAAGGCAGGCTTCCTGACCGTGACCAAGGACCTGCGCCTCAAGGACCTTTATCACAGCGTGGTCAAGCTCTATACGGGCGAGATTGCCTCCGACATCGCCTACTATCTCACGGAATCGGAGCAGGTCCCCTCGGCCGTGTGCCTGGGCGTTTATGTGGCTCCGGATTCCCGGGTCACGGCCGCGGGCGGGTTTCTCATCCAGGCCATGCCGCCCTCGGATGAGAGCACGATCGACGCCCTGATCGAGCATATCGAGCATATGCCTTCCATCACCGACCAGCTGCATCAGGGACGGACCCCGGAAGGGCTCTTAGCCGCCATCATGAACGGCATCGATTATACGCCCCTGGAGACCCAACCACTGGCCTACCGCTGCTCGTGCAGCCGCGGCCGCATCGAACAGGCCCTGATTACGCTGGGACAGGAAGAAGTGCTCTCCATTATCCGGCAGGATCAGATCATTGATGTAAAATGCGAGTTCTGCCGCAAGACCTATGTCTTTGAACGCCGGGCCCTTGAACGCCTGCTGGGCGAGATGCATTAGCCTAGGCCGCCGGATAACCTTTTGACACCCTTGCCTGGCATAAGGTATAAGCCTTAAACTATGCAGGAATACATAACGCAGATCATCCTCATGATTGTACCGATCCTGTTTTCGCTCTCGGTGCACGAAGTCAGTCATGGGCTGGCGGCTTATCGCTTCGGCGACCCCACGGCCAAGCTGGCCGGAAGGCTGACGCTCAATCCCATCAAGCATATCGATGTCATCGGCCTCTTAGTGCTCTTCATCACGCGCATGATCGGCTGGGCCAAACCCGTACCGGTCGATGCGCGCTATTTCAAAAACCCGCGCCAGGACATGCTGTGGGTGGCCCTGGCCGGCCCGGCCTCCAATATGGCCCTGGCCGTGATCTTCGCCGTCGTTTTGAAACTCCTGGCGCCGCTGTTGGGTTCAGGGATTTTCTACCCCTTCAAGGTCATGATTGAGCTGACCGTCATGATCAATGTGGGGCTGGCCATCTTCAATCTCATACCCATACCGCCCTTAGACGGCGGCAGGGTGATCGTCGGTATCCTGCCCGAGGATATGGCGCGGTCCTGGTCCCAAATCGAACCGTACGGGTTCATTATCCTCCTGGTGCTCATCTTCACCCGCACGGTGGATTTTGTGCTCATGCCCATTATCTATCGAATTGCCTACACGTTATTAAGCATTTGAGGTGTATTATGGAAAAGCAGCGCATCGTATCCGGCATGCGGCCCACGGGCGCCCTGCATCTGGGGCATTACCTGGGGGTCTTGAAGAACTGGGTGGAACTGCAGGAAGACTACCGTTGTCTGTATTTCGTGGCCGACTGGCATGCCCTGACCAGCGAGTACAAGGACCCTTCCATCATCGCTACAAGCACCGAGGATATCGTGCACACTTGGCTGGGGGTGGGGATCGACCCCGAGCGTTCCATCATCTTCCGCCAGTCGGACATCAAGGCCCATGCCGAGTTCTTCCTGCTCTTGAGCATGATCACCCCGATCTCATGGCTGGAGCGCAACCCCACCTATAAGGAGATCAGGGAAGAGCTCAAGGAGAAGGACCTGGGCACCTTCGGCTTCCTGGGCTATCCGGTGCTGCAGGCGGCCGACATCGTGATCTATCACGCCGACAAGGTACCCATCGGCGAGGACCAGCTCCCGCATCTGGAACTGACGCGCGAGATCGTGCGGCGCTTCAACTTCCTCTACGGTGAAGGCCTCTTGAAGGAACCCAAGGAGATCCTGACCACGGCGCCTAGGGTGCCGGGCCTGGATGGCCGCAAGATGTCCAAATCCTACAATAACGCCATCTTCATCAATGAGACATCTGCGAGCCTGAAAGAAAAGGTCATGCAGATGCTGACCGACATCAAGCGCATGCGCAAGAAGGACCCGGGCGAGCCCAATGACTGCAATCTCTACCCCTTCCACGACTTCTTCACCGACGAAGCCAAACGCGCCGAAATCAGGGCCGGCTGCCGCGACGCCTCCTGGGGCTGCGTGGACTGCAAGCGGGTCTTGATCAGGAATCTGGAAACGGAGTTTGCGCCGATCTGGGACAAGATCGCCTACTACAAGGGACACCCGCTGTTGGTGGACAATATCCTGCACGAGGGCGGCACGCGCGCCAAGGCCTTGGCCGCGATCACGATCGAAAAGGTAAGGGAGGCCATGCGGGTCGGATGATGGCAAGCGCGCTCGCGGATGGCAAAAGCATGGATTTCATCCTGCACCTGCCGCGTTTCGAGGGCCCGCTGGATCTCCTGCTCTATCTGATCGAGAAAAACAAATATACGCTCTCCGACTTGGAGATCTGCCCGATCATCGACCAGTACCTGGCGTACGTGGCCCGGATGCGCGCACTGGACATCGAACTGGCGGGTGAATTCCTGGACATGGCCTCCTACCTGATCTGGATCAAATCCTGCCTGTTGCTGCCGTCGCTCACCCGGCCAGGTGAAGAGGGCGTGAACCCCGAGCACGAGCTCAAAGAGATGTTGAAAGCCTATCTGGCGATCAAGCAGGCCGCCTATGACCTCTCCGAGCGGCCCCTGCTCTTCCGCGACCGCTACCCGCGCGGTAGCACTGAACCGGAGCGGACCATGCCCCGCATGGGTTTGGGGGCACTCCTGAAAGCCATCGAAGCGATCCGCGGCAGGACCAAACATTATATCATGAAGCTTGACGAGACGCGCCGTTTCAGCATCCGCGAAATGATGGGACGCATCCATGCCTTGCTGAAGTCGCGGCCCAAGATCGAGCTTACGGATTGCGTAAAAACCGGCGAAAAAACCGAGCTTATAGCGCTCTTCATGGCCGCGCTTGAGCTCTCCAAGTCATCGGTCGCCCGTCTGGTCCAGCACGGGCTCTTCGGGCGCATTATCCTGATCAGGAGAGAGGCTTAAAAGGAGTCTTGAATCCCTATGGAGCAGCGCGAGATCATCGAGGCCCTCATCTTTGTTTCCGACGGCGCGCGCACGCTGAAGGACATCCGCCAGGTCCTGCCGGATCTCACGGCCCAAGATGTGGAAGAGCTGGTGGCCGAGCTCAACCGCATCTATGAACAATCAGGACGGAGCTTCCGCATCATACCGGCCGCCGAAGGCTATCTGTTCGTCACCAGACCCGAATACACCCCGCATATCCGGACCTTGGCCTCGCCGGCGCGTCTGTCTCAGGCCGCCCTGGAGGTGCTGGCGGTAATCGCCTACAAGGGTCCATGCACTCGGCAGACCATCGAAACCATCCGGGGCGTGGATTCCTCATCGGCCTTGAAGAGCCTGCTCAAGAGCGAACTGATCGACATCAAGCCCGGCAAACCCATGCAATACCACACCACGGATCGTTTCCTGGAGGTATTCGGTTTGCGTTCGCTCTCCGAACTGCCCGATATCGCGCAGTTCGAAGAGGTGTTTGCGCATGCCCCGGAGGAAGCGGGCACTCTCGATCAATCGCGCGAGTAGGCCGCCTTCCTGATATTGAGGAAGAGGTTCACGCCTTCGGGTTCTTTTTCCACTACGATGGTGGTGTCCTCGGGCAGTCCCTCGGCCAGGGATTTGAGCTCATCCTCCGAGCGGTGGATGAGGAACCATTCGCCGCCATACTCCATGATGAAGCGTTGCGGGTTGTAGAGTCCGAAATTCCCGACGATCAAGAGGGCTTCGGGTTTCAAAAAGCCGAAGAGCTTGTGGATAAGACGGTTGGCGGCCCGGTCCGAAAGGTAGTCGAACAACCCGGCGGTGTAGATGAAATCGGCGTCGGCATAGAGTTCCTTCTCGATTTCCTTGCCCACGATGAGCCGCTTGATATTGTCTTCCACGAAGTTTACCTTGATATCCTTACGGCCCTTGACCATGGGCTCGACGCGTGAACGAGCGTCCTCTAAGGCCAGCTTGTCCTGGTCCATGCCGATGAAGTCAACCTGGAAGGGCAGGGTCTTGCCCTGCAGGCTCAAGAGGATATCGAAGAATTCCAGGGCCGGCCCGCAGGCTACGCTGAAGATCTTGATGGTGGAACCTTTCTTGAGTCCGCTGACCGCCTCGGAGAGCTTCTCGTACAGATAGGTGCGGCGGTTGCGCACGGCCTTGGCGGCCGCGCCTTCACACTCAAGCTTATTCATCACCTGTGAGAACACGTCCTCGCCCTCGAACTCGTTGCGGTAGATGATATTCATCATCTCAAAGTCACCGGCATAACCCAGTGGTTTGGAATAAGCCCGGTTAAAGAGTTTGGATTTTACATAGAAATTCATGAGCCTTTTCTGGAAGAATTCGCGGTGGATGAAGTGCTGTTTGGAATGGGTGAAACGGCTGGTGATGCGCGAGAAGCGGTCGTAGTAGCGCGTGGCTTCCTCATAGAGGGCATCGAAGGCCAGCTCCCTGAGCGTCTCGGTCAAGAGATGTCGTACCTCGGGATCTTCCTGCTCGATCTGCTCCTCATCCTGGGTCAGTCGCTCATGGAAGCCCGTGAAGAGGTAATGAAGATGTGAGGTTAGGTTCACGAATTCGGGGTCAAGGTTGTCTTCCAGTGCCATGGAACGGATAAAATCCATGAAGTCGTTCTGGAGCTTGGAGATCTTGTCGCCCTTGATAATGGCATTGATGTCCAGGGAGGCGTCCACGAAGTTGGTCCCGATCTGGGAGATGACCTTGCCGTCCTGTTCCTCGTCCTGGATATGAACGATCGTTACCGGCCCGCGATGAACCTCTTTATTGAGGGAGTAAAACCGCAGGTCATTGATGACATCGCCGATTCTCAAGACCAGGCTGCCGTCCTCCATGGCAAAAGCCAATCCCGTCCTGGAATAGTTCCTTACCCGGCAGGATTGCTCAACGCCCTGGAAATCATTGAAGCGCACCACCTTAGTCGTGTCGTCGGTTTCGACGAGATATCGCTTGTCACGTTCAAGCCTCATACATTAGCCCCCTCTAGCTTCATCGGAGAAGTCATTGTTTTTTAAATCGGTTATTAGGAGATATTTTATTAATAGTAATTTAAAGAAAATATTATTGCGCGCAATCACGCGTATCTCCTCCCAACTTCTCCAGCGCATGACCCAGAGCCGGTATGACGGCATTCAGGCATTCTCTGACCGCGCGCGGACTGCCGGGCAGGTTGATGATCAACGTAGACCCGCGCACTCCGACCACGGCCCGTGAGATCATGGCGTGCGGCGTTTTCTTGAGGCTTTCGGCGCGCATGACCTCTTCCATGCCGGGCACGCGCTTTTCGATCACGGCCAGTGTCGCTTCCGGCGTGACATCACGAGGGGACAGCCCGGTGCCGCCGGTGGTGACGATGAGTGCCAGGTTAAGGTTATCGCACCACTGCCGCAAGGTGTCGGCGATGGTAGATTCATCATCGGGGATGACGGCATACTGCCGGGTGGCGATGCCGTGCTGGGTGAGGATCTCCTGGATAACGGCTCCGCTTAAGTCTTCGCGCAGACCCTGTGAGCCCTTATCGCTCAAGGTAAGTACGCCGGCGGGCATCATACCTTGACCTCCTTCAAGCGCCTTTGGGCGGCGATCACCAGGGCGCGCGCCACGGATTTACTCTTGGAAAGTGCGGTCAGGTCGCGTTGCTGAAGGGAGGAAACGAACTTCATAGCCAGGGACAGTGGTGTTTTGGAGTTGTTTACCAGCGCTACCTTGACCTGATAGTTCTTTATCCACTCACGATTGTTGGCGATGAACCTGAGGACTTCCTCATCCACCTGACGGTTGTTGGCGATCATGAGCACCTCACTGTCGGTGATCTTGGGCGAGGCGATGACCGCCATCTGGACAAGCTTATTGGAATCCCGGATCAGGATGGTGCGGGCCTCCTTGGAGCACTTGCGCGCGAAGTCGAGCTTATCGGAGACGTTCATGTCCTGGATCTCCTGGAACAAGCTCCTGATAAGCGGGCCGTGGTCCGGTTTGTCTTCTTCATCCATGGCCGTTATCCTTTTTCAGCAGCCCTTCGTACGCGCAAGGCTATAACCGGGTCATGAGGAACTATTTACCTTCCCTGGCCGCCTTGGCCTCGGCCACCAGTTTTTCCTGGATAGTGTAGGGCACCGGATCATAGTGCGAGAAGGACAGGGAAAATGTGCCGCGGCCCGAGGTCATGGAGGTCAGATCCGGGGAGTACATCAGGACCTCGGCCAAGGGGATGGAGGCCTTGAGCTCCTGGTACTTGCCCTTGGCGGTCATGCCCTCGATCTTGCCCCGACGGCTGTTGAGGTCGCCCATGACGTCGCCCATGCATTCCTCGGGCACCATGATGGTGATGTTCATGATCGGCTCAAGGAGAATGGGCCGGCATTCCTCCATGGCCTTTTTGAAGGCCATGCTGCCGGCGATCTTAAAGGCCATTTCCGAGGAGTCGACCTCGTGGTACGATCCGTAGAACAGGGAAACCTTGAAATCCACCACCGGATTGCCGGTCAGAGGACCTTCCTTCATGGCTTCCACGATGCCCTTTTCAACGGCCGGGATGTACTGCCGCGGGATCACGCCGCCTACAATGGCGTTTTCGAACTCGAAGCCCTCGCCGCGTTCCTTGGGCGACATCTCGATCTGCACGTCGCCGTACTGGCCGTGGCCGCCGGTCTGCTTCTTGTACTTGCCTTGTACCTTGGCGGTGGCCGTGATGGTCTCCTTGTAGGGCACCTTGGGTGGCTTAAGCTCGACCTCGACATTATAACGCCGTTTGAGCCGGTCCACGGTCAGCTCGATGTGCAACTGGCCCAGGCCGGAAAGGATGAATTCGCCGGTCTGCTCGTCGCGGTAAACCTTGAGCACCGGGTCTTCTTCCATGAGTTTCTGCAGACCCGGCATGATCTTGTCCTCGTCGCCCTTGGCCTTGGGCGAGATGGCCATGTTCATACTGGCCTCGGGGAAGATTGGGCTCGGCAGCGTCATGTCCAGGGAATCGCTCAAGAGCGTGTCCCCGGTTTTGGTCTCCTTGAGCTTGGCCACGGCAAAGATATCGCCCGGACCTACCTGCTCCAGCGGTTTGGTGGTCTTGCCCTCCAGGGTGATGATCGAGCCGACCCGCTCCTTGACCGTGCGCGAGGCGTTGTAGACGGATGAATCCGGGTTCAAGGTGCCCGAAAGACATCTGATCATGCTGAGCTTGCCGGTATACGGGTCGCTCATGGTCTTGAAGACATAGCCCACGAAAGGTTCGTTTTCCTCGGGCTTGATCGACTTGGTTTTGCCGTCGGCCGCCTTGAGTTCGGGCATGTCGCGGTCCTTGGGGCTGGGCAGGGAACCCACGATAAAGTCCATGAGCGGCTGCACGCCCATATTGAGCAAGGCGGAACCTGCGAAGACCGGCAGGAAGTTGCCCTTGAGAACACCTGTGGTCAGCGCGGAGGCCAGTTCGGCGCTGGAGAGCTCGCCCCCTTCGAGATATTTTTCCATCAGGGTATCGTCGACCTCGGCCAGATCCTCAATGACCTTGGCGTAGACCTCATCCAGCTGATCCGCCATGTCGGCCGGCACGTCGGCCTCCTTGAAGCTCCCGGAACCGTTCTTTTCAAAGATGTAAGCCTTTTTTTTGAGGACATCCACCACGCCCTGGAAGGCGTCTTCCTTGCCGATGGGTATGGTCAAGGGCAGGGCCTTGATCTCGAAGATTTCGGCGATGTCGGAGAGCACCTGATCAAAATCCGCGCGTTCGCGGTCCATCTTGTTGACGAAACAGGTGCGAGTCAAACCGTCGCCGATGGCCATGTTCCAGAGGTTCTCGGTATGGGGCTTGATGGAATCGATGGCATCGATCACGAAGATGGCGTTATCGGATGATTTGAGCCCCAGGATGGCCTCGGATGAGAAGTTCGCGTCTCCGGGGGTATCCAGGAGCAGCACGCCCTTGTTCTTCCATTTGAAGTTATGCATGGCCGAGAAAACGCTCGACTGACGTTTCTGTTCTTCGGGTTCGAAATCGAGTACCGAATTTCCTTCCAGCACCTTGCCGAGCCGACTGGTGGCCTTGGCGTTGAACAGCATGGCCTCGCCCAGCGAGGTCTTGCCCGCACCGGAATGCGAAATCAGGATGATGTCTCTTAGGTTTTCCGTACTGTATCGCCTCATGAATCCTCCCCTTCTATAAACCTAGCCTATCGATGATATTGGCGTAGGCTATCCGAAAATATAGGGCTTCGTCAAGCCATCATTCAGGCAGGCGGCCGCCAGGACTGGAAAAACCGTGTTCAATACCGCGAAGAAATCCTACCCATGACCCATACTTGTTGTTCATGCGGGGGCATGCTATACCACCTGACATCATGTGGAAGGATATCCTGGGCCATACCCGCGAGACCGAAACCCTTAAAGCTTGGATCCAGTCCGACCGGATCCCGCATGCCCTCCTGTTCTCGGGACTCAAGGGCGTGGGCAAGACCACCGTGGCCGTCGAATTTTTCAAGGCCCTCAATTGTCTGAACTCGCCCGGGGATGCGTGTGGACGGTGCCGGTCATGCGTGAAGATCCAGGGCGGAACGCACCCGGACCTGATCCGACTGGGTTCTTCGGGCGGCCTGATCAAGGTTGAAGAGGTGCGCGGGGTGCTGGAAGACTTGAGCCTGAAACCCTTCGAGGCGCGTTATCGCATCGTCCTGGTGGAGCCGGCCGAGCAGCTGGGCGAGGCCGGGGCCAATGCCCTGCTCAAGACCCTGGAGGAGCCGACGCAGACCACGGTCTTCATTCTGATCAGTCATAAATCCCGCCTGCTCCTGCCGACCATCCGTTCACGCTGCCAGGAGATCCTTTTCCGCCCCATTGACTCCACGCAGACGTCTTTAACTCTTGATCCCGCAATCTTGCGCCTCACGTCCGGGACGATCGGCGGTCTAGGTCATGAAGACAGCGCGCGCATACTCGTCATGCGCACCGCCATCCTCTCGATCCTTGCAGGCGGCGACCCCCTGGAACCGGTATCGAAAACCATAACCCCTGAGGCCGATGCGCCCCTGTGGCTCTCGGTGGTCGAGTCGTTCATCCGGGATATCATGGTGCTGGCCCTGGGCGGCGAAGAAGTTATTCACGCCGAACTGAAGACCCTGGCACTCAAGGAGATTTCCTTTCCGCAGATGGAGCGCCTCCTGGAGGCGCTCCATGCCGTCCGCCGCGGGATCAAGCAAAACCTCAATCTCAAGATCGCCTTTGCCGAGCTGTTCCTGATGCTCAGCCGTTTAAGCGCAAGAGGCTGATTATTTCTTATAGGTCCCTCGGGATTCCACCCGCTTCTTGACGCTTTCGACATATCCGGGCAAGGTGCTGTTTAACAGAGGCCTTTCAACGAAGGCCGGCATCGGCACCGAGGATTCGACGATCGGGGCGTAGTAGTAGACCGTCTTGCTGCCATCCGCATACGGCTCGAGGTATTCGAAGCCTTCGATGTTCTTGATTCCGCTCGTGGCGCGGGTGATCTTGAGCCCCTTTCTGGCGTACTCATCCACTTCGGCCGGTGTGATGAGACGCCAGTCCTGCCGCAGGTTGGGTTCGTCAAACCGTATGTCCAGAGTGTATTTTACGGTCAACATGGGGAATTTGAGCTTGCCCTCGATCAATGATTCGCCGACGGTGCCCTTGGCGATGGGTTTTATGGTCTGGATGGTCTTGTAGTAATCCAGGCCGGGAACGAATTCACCCATGCTGTCCCATTTGAGGAGATATTCCCACACCACGGCCGGCGGTGCATCGATCAGGATGACCCCCACGCCGCGTTTCTTCTTGCCTTGACCTTCCACCTTGTATTCGTAGGTGAAGGTCTGCAGCTTGCCAGCCTCCAGGGTCTGCTTGTCGAGCTTGAGATTCAGTTTCTCCTGGCCGAAGGCCAATGTAGAGGCCAGGACAAGACACAGACACAATGAAACAACCTTTTTCATACTCCCTCCTAGTAGCGATGGATATTCGTGGCGATGTAATCGGCCGTACGCGTGGCGAAGGTCATGATGGTGATCTGCGGGTTCACGCCCAGCGAGGTGGGGAAAGGGCTGCCGTCCGGTATGAACAGGCCCTTGACGTCGTGCGCTTCGAGGTTGAGATCCACCACCGAGGTGCGCGGGTCATTACCCATGCGGCAGGTCCCCAGGGGATGGAAGGCCATGACCTCGAAATGCTTTGGCTTGACCTCAAGACGCTTGAAGGCCTTGAGATCTTCCTTGTTATTCAGCGTCGGCATGGCGTAGCAGCCGGTGAAGACCCGCTTGGCGCCGGCGGCGAAGAAGATGTCGGCCGTGTAGCCGATGCCTTTGTGGAGCTTGCTCGCGTCTTCCTGGTTCAGCGAGTAGAAGGCCAGGTAGGGATAGCCGAACATGCCGGGCAGGACCCGTCCCCGGGTGGTATCGCAGACCAGGACGCCGAAGGCGGCCAGGTTGCGGTAGTGCTTGGCCAGGTATTTGTGTTCCTCGCCCACGCCGGGCAGGGCCATGGCCATGATGGCGGGCGGGATGAAGATGCCTTCCAACATGATGCCCTCATCCTTGAAGGCGTCGATAAGGCCGCCCTGCGAGACGCCGAGATGGCCGTCAACGACCTCGTCCATCTCGGCCACCACCCGACCACAGGGGTGAATGGTCAGACCCTTGCCGAGTGTGCCGGAGGTGTTGGCCAGCCGGTTCCTTAAAAGGAAGGCCGGGGTGATCAGCGCGCCCATGGCCGCGCACACCACCTTGGCCTGGATGCGCATGCGCCAGCGGCGCTTGAGCGTGGCCGGATCGATGAAGACCGCCTCAACGCCCTTGACCCTGCCGTCCTCGGTCACGATGTTCGTAGCGCGGCAGTTGGTATAGATGCGCGCGCCGGCGGCGTCGGCCTTGGGGAGGTAAGATACCTCCATGGACTGTTTGGCGCCCTTGACGCAGCCCCATTGGCAGACGCCCGCGCCCTCGCAGCCCTTGACATTGTGCATGAGCGGTTTGGCCGCGAGCCCCAAGGCCTTGGCGCCGCGCTTGACGATTTTGTAGACATTGCCCAGGATATCTTCGGAAAGCTCGGTGACGTTGATCTGACTTTCCACGCGCTCGAAATACGGGAGCAAGGCCTCGTAGTCGAGCCCCCGGCAGTCGTGGTGATCGATCCAGTCCTGGACGACCTCGCTCGGGGTGCGGAAACAGGTAGCGGAATTGACCGTGGTGGTGCCGCCGAGGCATTTGCCCAATGTGATCGAGGCCGGGGGGATACCGTAGGCCATGGTGGTGCCTGCGTCCCGGTACATCATGGCCATCATGTCGCCCGGGTCCTGGTTGAAGTTTTTGGTGGTAAACGAGCTGCCTTCTTCCAGGACGATGACGCTTAATCCCTTCTCGGCAAGCTCCTTGGCCGCCACCGCCCCGCCGGCGCCGCTGCCGATGATGCAGACATCGGCCGCTTCCGTCACATGGTTGGAGATGTCTTTATATTCCTTGATCATGGCGCATGCTCCTTCTAGTCCTTCGGACCGACATAATCCGGGCTCACGGAGAATTTTTCGGCATAGCCGATGGCCTCCTTGACCTCAGGCAAGCCGTAAAAGGCCGGGAAAACCAGCACTTTGACTACCAGTATGGTCTGTGGACCCGGAGCGGGCGAGTTTTCGATGATATGGAAGAGCTCGGTGCGTTCCTGCTCGTCCAGGGAGGTCAAGGGCGTGAACTTTTTCATATAGAGGAGCGGCCAGACGTAGTTGAGCACGTGCACGGCCAACCGCAAAGCCAGGCGGGTGGCCAGCGGCATTCGGGAAAGCAGGTGATCGGTGCGGGGCAGCCATGTATCTTCAAGGCTTGCTGCGCCCAGCGCAAAACTCTGGCCTGCGCGCGGGATAACTCCGCTGCCCATGGCGGCGATGATCCGTGCCTCGGTCTCACTCAGAACTTTGTATGACATGCGACCTCCTTCTGGCATGCAAACGCCTAAGACTTCATTAAACGGGTGGAAAGGACGAACGGCACAAGCTCACGGAACGGGAAGTATACGACCGAGCGGGAGATCTCCATGTCGGTGGCGATCTCCTTGATGGTGCCATAACAGGTGACATGCGTCTTATGCAGGTTCCAGGGCCAGATGTTGACCTTCTCGCCCACGTAGCGGTACCGGCGGCCGTTGTCGTCCTGGAACTCAAGCTCATAACGGATCTTGCGGCCTGAAAAATACATGAGCTTGAGCGTGCCGCTGCAATCCGCCTTGTTCACCAGCCCTTCCACCGTGATCATGCCCTTGGCCTGGCTGGAGAGGAATTCCGGAGACAGGGGGTTTAGGAAGTGCAAGAGATTCTTATGGCCCCAGGTAAGGGCAAAGATCAGCGGATGCTGCCGTACGTCCCCATTGGCAAAGCAATGGGTACCGACCATGATTTCATCGATTTTCATGCCGATCATACCTACCTCGCTTCCCATGTCATCAAACGACAAGGCAATAGTTAAACTCTTTTACGGCTAGGGGTATTGTAGTCGAATATCAGCGCCCGGCCAAGACCTTTTATTGCCTTATGATATACTCGCCCTGTAGTCCTTTCTAATACTGAACAAATGTTTAATATAAACTAGTCCAGTCGCGTTCCGGCGTCAACGGCAAAAATCATATTGTATATTGACAAGCTGCGGCATGGGTGCATAGGGGAAGGTATGTCCCGCATCCGCGACAATGTGCTCAAGCTACTCTCAGAGGTCCCGTCCGGGGTCCAGGTCGTGGCGGCGGCCAAGGCCATGCAGGTGCCCGAGGTCCTGGAGGCCCTCGAAGCGGGCATTACCATGGTGGGCGAGAACTACCTGCAGGAATCGCGCGAGGTGATCGGCGCCATCGGCGCTAGGGTCCAGTGGCATTTCATCGGACATGTGCAGAAGAACAAGGTCAAGCACGTGGTGCCGCTCTTCGACATGATCGAGACCGTGGATTCCTATGAGCTGGCCACCCTGGTCGATGAGCATGCCCGCCGGCTCGGCAAGACCATGCCGGTCCTGATCGAGGTCAACAGCGGCCGGGAGCCCCAGAAGGCGGGCGTGTTCCCGGAGCTTGTGCCTGAACTCATAGAACGGCTGGCCGCGCTTGCCGACATCAGGGTTCAGGGCTTGATGACCATGGGGCCTTTTCTCGACGACCCGGCCGTGCTGCGCCCCTATTTCCGCTTGACCAAGGAGCTCTTCGACCGGGTGGCTGCCTTGGGCCTGGGGCGGGTCGAGATGCGCTACCTCTCCATGGGCATGAGCGACTCCTACCATATCGCCATCGAGGAAGGCGCCACGCTGATCCGCATCGGCACCCAGATCTTCGGACCCCGCCCGGGCTAGGGCAAGTATGGTTGGGCTCTCTTGAGGCCTAGCCCCCTGCAGTGACCTGGGCCGAATCAGGAAATCACTTTATTACGGCCAGCATCGGACCAGGGTTTGTTTTCTGCTTTATTGCACGATGAGAGCCCTGAGCACGCGCCGGGCTGAATGCCCCTGGTCATCCACGGCGCGCACCATGAACGTGCCGGGGGAGGGAGTCCAGAGCAAGGTTTGACCGCTGGCGGAGGCGCCGATATAGTGCGCGTCGATGAACCAGTGGACCACGCGCGCATTGGCATCGCTCACGGCGGTAAAGGGGATCTTCTCCTGAAGCAGGTTTGCCGCCCTGAGGGTATAGGTTACGTCCTTCTGGGGTGAGGTGATAGTCAGACCGGTGGCGCGTTTGCCCGCCCTGGCCTGCAGCCCGCACTCCGGATCGTACGGCGGCGGGACCATGCGCGGGATGCCGGCCTGCCGGAATATGGCGAGCATGTCAGATGACCAGCACTCATACACCACCGGCCGTGTTCCCGGGGCGCCATCGAGGCAGGCGCGCAGTCCGGTCGTGCTGTCGATGGATATCAGGCGGTGGATATCGCATACCTTGATGGGCGACTTGCCCGGGATGAACGAGGTCGGAATTCTGTGGCTGCAATAGGGGCCGGGGATCATGCCGGAAACGGCGCAGACATTGACCTTCACGATGTTGAGGTCTGGCGGCCGGGAATATTGCCGCATGCTCACCTCCGGACAGGCCGAGCGCAGAGAATCGACCAGCTGGAAGAAGAGGGGGCCGGCGGCTTCACGGCCGACAAAGGCGGGATTGCCCTCGCCGCTGAAATTCCCCACCCAAACGGCCAGGACATAGGGCCCGAAAATGCCCACGGACCAGGCGTCCCGATAGCCGTAGGAGGTGCCGGTCTTCCATGCCACGGAGATGTTATCGCGCGTCCATGCCTGCTGATACCCTTGGAAGGGCCTGGGATTCGTGGCGAGCATACTCATGACCAGGGCGCAGGCTTCCCTGCTCAGAAGCCGGGGTCCCGGTTCTGTCTTCTGCGCGGGGCGTGTTTTCAGCGGCCGGGCAACCCCGCCGCCGGCCAATATGGCATAGAGTTCCACCAGTTCCTGCATGCTCGTCTCGGCGCTGCCCAGGGCCAGCGTCATTCCGTAATGCGACGGCTCCTTGAGTTTGCTGACCCCCGCCCTGAACAGAAAACGGTGAAGGCCCCCATCGCCCAGCCGCGAACAGAGCTTCACGGCCGGCACGTTGCGGCTCTTGATCAGGGCCTCGGTGGCATTGAGCGGTCCCGCGAATTCGCCGTCGAAGTTTTCCGGGTTATAGCCTGCGAAGCTCAAGGCCGTATCCTTGAGGATGCTCAGGGGATGGATGAGGCCCTGGTCGATCGCCAGGGCATAGATAAAGGGTTTGACGGTCGATCCGGGCGAGCGCTTGGCCAAGGTGCCGTCCACCTGGCCTTGAATGGCGGCATTGAAAAAATCCGCCGAACCTAGGAGGGCCTTGACTTCCATGGTGCGGTAATCGAGCAGCAGGGAAGAGGCGTTGTTGATCCCGATATGGCGTTTGTCTTCCACATAACCACGGACATGGCGCTCGAGCAGTTTCTGGAGTTTGAGGTCCAACGTGGTGGTGATCTGCGAGTCGAATGGATCGGAGTCAAGCACCTCCTGGACAAAGTGCGGGGCCAGAAAAGGAAGCGTGGCGGGTGTACGCAACTGAAAGGGCAGCTCTAGCAGATGTTTTTGTTCGCGGTCGGCCGGATACGTGGCGCTCCACTTGGCAAAGAGCGCGGCGCGCGCTTTCATGAGGTTGCGGTTCTTCTGCTCGCTTTCCGTCCCGCCGGATGCGCCGATTCGCCTGATCGGGCTCTGCGGGATGACGCTCAAGGTGAGTGCTTCCGGCAGGTTGAGGTTCAAGGGGCTCTTGTCGAAATAGATCTGGCTGGCCGCGGCCGCGCCTTCGATATTCAGGCCGTAGGGCGCCAGGTTCAAATAGGCCTCCAGGATTTCTCTTTTGGAATAGAAACATTCCAGATACAAGGCCCGGCATATCTGCCTCAATTTGCCGGAGAGGGTCCGGGATGTGATCATGTAGCGCATCCTGGCCACCTGCATGGTAATGGTCGAGCCGCCGATCCGGCGGTCGGCTTTCACGTACGTATGCCAGAAGGCGCGCAACAGGGCGCCCGGGTTGATGCCCGGATGATAGAAAAACCAGCGGTCTTCATGCAGCAGGGTGGCCTTGACCAGCAGCGGCGAGATCTTCGTGAGCGGCACCCACAGGCGGTACTTCTCATCCCGCGACAGGGTGATCCTGAGCAGGTTGCCGCGGCAGTCATACACGCCCTGCGACAGGCTTAAGCCCTCCTTGAGGCCTGGTCTGAAGCCTATCCGGTAGCCCAGCCCCAGGCCCAGTAGGAGCAGGACCGCCGTCACGGTGAAGGCGGTTGTTCTCTTCATTTTACCACAAATATTCCTCCCAGACCCCTGGCGCGAATGGTGCGGTCATACATGGACTCCGCGAAGACCGGCGGCACCGTGTATTTGCCACGGTTCACGGCCTTGATGGTGTAAGTGAACTCCTGGACCTTCGGGAAGAGTGTCCCGAAGAGCACCACCCGGTCTTCACGGATATCGATAAAGTCCGGTTGCCAACCGGCGCCGCCTCTTCCAATGGGCGCCACCCAAGAGCCCTGGCCGCTGTTGCCGGAAGGACCTTGCCCGTTCCCGGCCTCATCCGGGTTCGCGGCTTCTTCGCCGTCCTCGCCTTCAGTATCCTCGGTTTCGGGGTGCGATTGTTCCACCGTCACCGCCGGTTCGGCCGGGCGGGACTTGTCCAGCACGACCTCAAACCCGGACGGCAAGAGATCCACCACGGCGATGTTATAAAAGTCTTCCTGGCCGAGCGCGCGCATCTTGATCTTCACCAGGATTTCGGTGCCGAGATCCGTGCTGGTTATGACACGGCCGTTCATATCCTGGAATTCGCGCTGAATTTCGATCTTGTCCTTGATCTCGCGCTTGGGCAGACCGCGGTCGAATCCGGCCTGGGTAACCTGGTAATAGGTGGGGTACTTGCTCGTGCTTTCAATGCGAATTGTGCGGGCGCGCTCGGAAAAGTCGACGATCGGGAACAGGCCCTGCGGTTTGGCGAGTTCGAGTGTTGCGCCGTCAAGGATTTCCTTGAAACTGATATCCGCCGCGGCCTGATCGCCGACGGCTGCGGCATAGGCATCCAGGGCCAGAATCGTATAAGCGCTGGAGGTGGTATTGAACGTGCCCTTGGCGATCGGATCGACCAGCGCCTGGACATATGCACCGGATACGCGCTTGAAGAGCGCGGGGAAATGTTTGGCGAGGATGGCGAGGTACTGGGCGTTATAGGTAAGCTCATCGTAGTAATCGTTGTAATCCGGGCTGATAACCTGCTTGCCGCCCGGAACGGCAATAAGCCCCTGGGCCTTGCTTTCGAGCTTCAGAATCTGGTAGGCCCCGGCCAGGTAGACCGCGGTCAGGTCCTTTTTCCAGCCCTTGGCGGCGGGCATATCATCAAGCTTCTCCCGTAAGGAGGCGACATAATTGGTCGTAATCTGGCCCGCACGCGTCAGGATATAGATGGCATAGGCGCTGATGCGTGCCTGTACCAGGTTCTCCGGTTCTCTCCGTGCCAGGACATGCAGGTAGCGCAGCCCCTTGTTCATCATCTCCGGAGGGACGCTGATGCCCTTCTCACGGGCCTCCAGCAGGAAATGCATGGCGTACACGCACTGGAAATCGGATACATGCGAATTGGCGGCCCAGAAGCCGAAGGCACCCTCGGCATTCTGGCGGGCGCGCAGGATGTTCAGGGTGTGTTCCAGGTTGGCCACGGCATCTTTCTTGAGATACCTGAATTCTTTCCGGTCTTTCAGGATGATGATCGGGAAGGACTGGCTGACGATCTGTTCGGTGCAGCCGTAGGGAAATTTCTGCAGATATGCCACCAGGCCATGCGCGAGGCTTAAGGGCAGAGGCGAGGCCGATACCGATAGCGTGCGCAAATCCGGGTACAAGGTCCTTTCTATCGGCACATCGACCTTGCCGTTTTTGAAATAACCGCTGGTCACCGTGGTCATATAGGGGACCGGCGGCCGGACACTGGTGGTGGCCGTGTAACTCACCTTCTTTTTGCCCATCCAGGCGGTAAAGACAAAGCTGGCGCCACCTGGAACGGGTTTGGCGCGCACCTTGAAGGCCGTGCTCGCCTCGCGGCCTTCGGTAATCTTCAAGGCTTGCGTGACGCCGCCCAAGACCTCCACATGTCCGGATGTCCTGAGCGAGAGATTGACCGGGGCATCCTTGCCGGAGCGCTCGACATTGTTGGCTACGGCTATGCTCAAGGTAAACTCGTCGCCCGGCGCCACGAAGGAGGGGACGTTCGGACTCAACACGAACGGACCCCGGATGGAGGATTTCTTCATGGCTGCCCCCACGGCGTCCGGCGCCACCGCCACGGCCATGACCCTGAGCGTGCCGTTGAAATAATCAGGCACGGGGTAGATCAGTTCGCGGATGGTGGGATCGATGTCCACGATCCCGGACCAGTACACCACCGGCTTGTCACGCTTGCGCTTGAAGGGGTTCAGGTTCTTTCCCAGCGCCTCCTTGAATTCGTCGCCGCCGGGCGCCGAGAGCTGCTTGCTCAGCGAGGCCTCGGGCAGGATCAAATCCAGGATCTGGGAAGTCCTTACCTCAAGGGCGCGTTTTTTCAGGAAGAATTCCAGCGGGTCCGGGGTCTTATAGCGCGCCACTTGCAGGATGCCTTCATCCACGGCATAGATGACGGCCTTGCCCGGTCGGGAGCCTTTATAGCGGATCTTGAAATTTTTGCCCGGTAGGGTTAGCTCCGGTGTCTGAAGGTCGATCTTGATGGTGCGGCGTTCCCGGCTCACGGAAAACGGCATGACGCCGTAGCTCAAGGGGCTCATGAAGATCTCAGGCGAATCGATGGCCCGCACGAAGGACACCATCACATATCCGTTGCCGTCGAAATTCTCCGGAATGCGGATTTTTTGGATGGAGCCGGTCGTGGAAGCCTTGAACCACTTCCAGGCGTAGACGCGCTCGCGCTCGATGGTGATCAACCCGGCGCCGGTGTATGGCGCAAGGATACTCAATTCGATCTCCTCGCCCGGGACGAAATCATGTTTGGCAAGCTTGACTTGGAGTTCGGCGTTTTTCTCCAGGCTCCTGGTCAGATTGGCCTGGCCTGCGATTGAGAAGGGTATCCGGCTGAGCTGGACGCCCGCGGCGTCCTTGATGCTCAAGTAGAATTGGCCGGGATTGGCGGTCGGGAGTTTGAAGAGAGTGCCCTGGGCATGAATGTTCAGGGTGTAGGCCGCCACCGGGATTTCCTTTTTCACCGACTGGTACTGGTACGTGCCGTTATTCTGCTTGGTCAGGACCGAGACATAGCGCTCCTCGACGAGCTGGGCGCGCAGACCGCCAACCGCGATCTTGGCGAGCTTCGGATCGATGGCGATCAACTCCACCGTCCTCTGGCTGTCCTTGTTGATGTAGGTCAGATCGCTGTCGGCCTTATAACCGATCAGATAGGCGAGTGGAGAGACCAGCACCGCGCTTTGCGCATTCACGCCCCGTCCGCCCTCCAATTCATAGCCTTCCGCCACGAAGGTCAGGCGGTAGGTAGCCTTTTCAAAGCGCTCCAGATTGAAGGCAAAGGCGGCCTCGCCCTTGTCATCGGTGGTCGTTTCCTGCAGCTGGTCGGTAAAGCGTTTGTCGCTGTGGTGCGGATCGAAGAAGGTGTATTCGCTGTAGCGTCCGAACACGGGAAAGGCCGGCGACAGGACGATGCTCGCCATGATGCGGTGGTCGACGGCCGGCGTGCCGTACAGGTTCTTGAGCGTCACCACCCCGCCGAGCCCTTTTGGCGATACCCACCCCTCCTTGATCTCCTGGGTAAAGCGCGAGCTGATATTCAGCCGTTCGGGCAGGAATTCTTCCACCTTGACCGTAACCGTTCCCAGCAGCGCCCCGCGCATGCCGTCCTTGACGATGTAGATGTACGTAGTATAGCTGCCCGTGGGAGCAGTTTCCTCTGTTTTATAGCGCAGTTCCACAAACCCGGATTGTGGCAGGGTGAGCTTCTCCCGTTTGACTTCCAGCCCGCGCGCATCCGTGACGGCCACCTCGAGCGGGATCCCGGTCAAACTCTTGGTCCAGTCCGCGGGCTTGACGATGATGCCGACGTGGAATTCATCGCCGGGCCGGTAGACGCCCCGGTCCGAGAACAGGTAGGCCATCATGCGGTCATGTTCGCCCCTGAGGACCTCACCGCCGATATCGAAGCGCGAGAGGTTCAGACGGCGCTCGCCGCGCTGAAACGGCAGGAAGGACAGGTCGCTGTCTTTGGTCACCACATAGACCGTGGGGGCCTTTTCGCGTTCGAAATCGGAAAGCTTCGGGAAAGAGGCATGGCCTGCCTCATCGGTGAGGGCACTGATGACCGATAGCCCATTCTTGCCGAGCACCTCGACCTTCGCGCCCGCAATCGGAAGGCCGGAATGGGTGGATTGTACGAAGATGTCGTGGCTGCCGTCCGTGCTGTCCTTGACGAGCACGCCCAGATCCGTGATCATGATCAGGCGCTTGTCGCTGACGCCGGTAGTGGTTTTTGACTCGGGGTCCCAGCCTTCGGCGCGCAGAAAGAACAATCCCTGGCGGGTACGGGTGCCGGTGGCGAGGTAACGCGAGAAGTCAAAGGACGTATACTGAGCCTTGCCGGCCCCGGACGAGGAAAGAGGCACCACTTCGGTGAAACGTTCGGTGATATTGTCCTGATCGAACTGGTAATTGGTGAACTCCGGGCTTTTGATATCGCCCTCGGTCTGGGTGATGAGATGGTTGATCTGGTCCGGCAGCAAGCGGCCGATTTCAAAGCGTACGGCCTGAAGGTCGCGGCCGTAGATCGAAAGCTTCTTTTCACCGGAGAGGCTCAGGATCGAGCCGTCATGCATGATGCTGAGTTCCTGCGGGTATTGAGGCACCCGGATGATGGTGTCGTACTCATCGGAGAGCATATAGCCACCAAAGGCGCCCATATTCTTTGCAATCCGGACATAGAGGTAGCTTCCGGGGGTTGCGGTATATCTGAAGCTATGGAGTTGTTCATAATCGTGTTCGCGCGGCACGGGGTTCAGGGGCAGCACGGCCGACTGTGACAGGATCTCAGGCCCGATCATGGCCGGATCGGACCAGTGATAATTCTTATGGCCCTCTTGACCCTGCACCGGCGGCAGATCGCGCGGCAGGACGTAGGCCTTGAGGTTGCGGACAATCTCCGCCTCCTGCACCGCGGCCGTGGTATTTACCACCATGACCTGCTCGGGTTCGTATTGCTCGTTGCGCACCAGGGTCAATTCCACCCCACCGATGCGCAGGAAATTATAGCGCCCCGGTATCCCTACCGTTCGATCGACAGGGTTTTGGGAGGCGGGACCGCCCTTGGAGGACCGCACCCCTTCATCGATATGAACCTGAAGGGAGGTGTCCTTTTCCGGGATCTCCAGGGGCTCAGAATGGATATAGGCCTCGCTCCTATACTTGTTGTACTGCACCGTAAAGCGGACATTCCCCGTGCCGAAGGCCGGGAAGATGGATTTCTGGTCCGCCCTGGTCAGGCTGATGCGTTTCTCCAAGGAGGCCGTATCGACCGGATGGCTGAATTTCACGGTCGCCACCACCTTTTTCAGATTCGGATCGACAGGGTCTTGATAAAATTCCGCTGTAGTGATGTCGGCCTGGAACGGCTGCGAGGAAAATTTCAGGGTATAGGTTGCCAGCCGGACATGCGCGGGGAACAGGGAACGGTCAAGCCGCACGGTATATTCCTGGCCCACGGCCCAATCGACCTTAGGGGTGAAGTCCAGGGTGGTGTCATTGCTCCATTGCCATTCCCCATTGACGGAGGGGTTCATCGTTATGCCGGCTTTCACTGCCTTGCCGATGGCTTCGAGCTTGGCGGCCGAGCCGCTGAAGGTGATATGTAAAGGGTCTGGCCTAAGTTCATCCTCTATGGCAGTGAGACCGGGTGAGCTGATCTGTACCTGGATTTCGCCGGCCTTTTGGGCCAGATACCACTTGTGCAGCCAGAAGAGGCCGATAGCGAGGGCGATGGTGACCACCATGAGAGCGAGCAGCGTCTTCTTGCCGAGGCGCGGTGCGCCGGATGCATTGCGGGGAATGAGCCGGGGGGCTTGCCTGGCAAGAAAGCGCATCCAAGTCGGCGGCGACCATGCAAACGTGCCAAAGATCCTGCCGATGGCAATCCCAATGATATGCAAGACAGACTTGAGAAAGTTAAAAACCCGTTTCATACATATCCTCCCCTCGCTATGGAATGAGTAATGGCGATGCAGCTCACAACGCGGCAGCTTTCGTCATCTCTCCCCACAGTCACCAAGCGCCACCAGCCATGATTTCTGGAAATATTTTTAATTATATACCTATGTATCCGAAGATCAAGACAACGTCTACTTTGATATGAAATGACGTTAATAACGGTGCTTGAAACGATTGAATCCTATCATTAGGTCGTACTGCCGGTGGCCTTGATGACCTTAATGAGGTTTATATCGGAATAGACTTGTCAGAGCCAGTGAAGTGCTTAGCGTATGTTTGGGAAAATGAATTTCATCGTGAGGCCGTGAGAGGGCTCAAGGAATATATTCTTCTGGAATCATGATACCAGATTGAAAGAATATATCCGGAGTGAGAGCCCATTCCTCTTGGGGTATCCAATGGTCAACCCCGACGCTCTCACTGCCTTTACGAAAATAGGTTTCTTCATGGGGGCAAGTGCCTCCCATCAGAATGCGGTTTGCCTCTGCGCCAAGGAGTTTAAATGGTTCGATGGCGATGAGAGAAATGTCATCGTGCTCAAACTGGCCAGAGGTTCCCATAAGGATGTCATGTATCAGTTCGCCGATATCATGGATGGGAAAAGTGGTGAAGGCGTCCGAAATATTGGAATAATGCGACTGTCCAATGCAGAAGCGCAGTAAATCATCGAGACCATCACTGTGCATGACTACTCTGACGTTCCTGTCTGTCACACGATACTCGATTACATCGGTGATCTCCCGACTCCGCCCCGCAAAGACCATGTTGCGTCCGGTCTGGAAGAGAACTTCGCCACTGATGGAATCCATCACGACAACCACACTGTCACCGCCGTGAGCCACCGTCAGGGTGACTTCATCATCATCGCCACTGACGGCAACACAGCTGAATGTGGTCTTGTGCTGATATTTCTGTCCCGCGTAGACACTACGGTTGATCAGCGCTTTCCAGTCCGTCGCCGAGTCTGGAACCCCTGCCTTCACCAATGCATCAGACAGCCGGTAGAGTATGTCCCGCGAAGCCCGGGGAAACCGTTCCGTGCCGTCCGCCACGGCAAAGACCTTATGTTTAAAATCGAAATACAGGCAGTCCCCGTTGCCGTAACCGCTACGGACCTTGTCCGTGCCGGTAAACAGGACGCCGCTCAATACACCCTTGAGCCTTAAGATTCGCTTTGCGGCATTGATCTGAAGCGCTGGAGTTGCACCCATGCATCAATCGATAATCCTGAAGTATTCTATATCACGAGTACTCCCCTTGCGATCCTTGGCATATACGGGTTCCACGCGGGCGCCGATCTTGACCTTGCTTTCATCTTCAATGTTAAAAAAATGTTGAAGTAACGTGTCTGCCCCGTCGAGTTTGATGAATCCGCAGCCATAGGGAACCGGTTTCTGGTGCCCGGTTTCCGGATCAATGAAGGCAAAGCGCAGAATGGTGAAAGTTCCGATCGTGCCCAGCGGTCCGACTTCGACCCATTCATCCATCTGGACAAAACATTTTCCACACACACCCCGCGGGGGAACGTAGACTTTGCCGCATTTGGGGCACTTCACACCCATAAGGCGTTTATTGTCGCGGGTCTCGGTAAAAAACTTGCTGCCGTGCATTCCCACTGCATATTTGAAGGGCTGTGCGTCCTCACCGGATTCAATGATAAGTTGTTCCTTTTCAGCCATGATTTCACCTCTCAATTTGGTTTCATCTTTCCGTGCAGGATCATATCGGTCCACCAGCAGCCCCCGAAACCGGTGCTGACGGCAAAATTGACATCCGGCACCTGCCGCGCGTCCGCCTTGCCCATGACCTGCAGCGCCGCCTCTGCGCAGCGGATGAGTCCGGTGGCGCCGATAGGGTTGCAGGATATCACGCCCCCCGAGGGATTGATGGGCAGCTCGCCTCCCATGTCGGTATTGCCGTCCCATACATACCGCGGCGCCTCGCCGTGGCCGACAATCCCCATGTCCTCGATCCATATCAAACCGGCAAAAGAGTAGGGCTGATACAGTTCGATAACGTCAAGTTCCTTGCGCGGCTCCCGTATCCCTGCTTTCTTGAAGATCTCTTTGGCGCATCGCTCCATACTCGTCAGCCGTCCGTAATCGGCATCGCTCACATAGGCATAGGAGTGACGTGCTGCGGTTCCCCAAATCCAATCCGGCTTCGGCGCTATCTTCCCGGCGCTATCCTCGCTGGCCATAATAACCGCACAGGCGCCGTCCGTCCTGGGACATACATCGAGGAGGTGGATGGGATCGGCCAGCATCGGAGAGGCCAGCACGTCCTCGATCGACACCTCTTTCCTGAGCTGAGCATGGGGATTGTTCAGCGCATGCTTCCGATCGCGTACGGAAACACGGGCACCATCTCGTTCAGAGGCGCCGAAGCGCGCCATATAAGCCTGCGCCTCAACTGCCAGCCCGGATATGGCGCCGGCAAAAACCTGCCGGTCCCATATGGGATCGAAGGCCGTCGTAATGGCGCCGGTGGTATCGGATTCAGAGTTCTTCTCCCAACCGATAATCAAGACTTTTTCGAACATACCGGAACCGACCATGTGGTAACCTCCGATTGCTACCGAGGCCCCGGTCGTGCCGCCGGTGGTGATCTTGATGACCGGCTTCATCACGCCGCCTGAACCATCCACGCTCCAGCAGTCGACATAGTTGATCCCCTCGAAATGATCCATGTTTCCGATGACGATGGCATCGATATCCTTCATCGTCAGGTTGGCGTCGATCAAGGCGCGTTGAACCGCTTCATTGATGAGTTCCTGACCATTCACATCCGGACGATGGCTCTTGTGGAAGGTTTGCCCCGTCCCTACGATTGCTACTCGCTTCCCCATGATTTTTCCTCCTACCTTTCCTTGTCCAGTATCCAGACGCAGTGGGACTGACCGCAAAGTCCATTGACTCCATGGGCAAGGCCGGTCTTGGCATTTTTGACTTGATGCTCCCCGGCCTCGCCGCGCAACTGCATGACTATTTCGGAGATTCGATACAGTCCGGCGGCAACAACGGGATGCCCCGCCAGCAGCCCCCCTGAGGCATTTACAGGTAAAGACCCGTCTAGGTTGAATTCCCCCGCTTCCAGGAGCTTGGCCGCCTTCCCATATTCCGCCAGTCCCATCTCTTCCAGCCAGAGCAGTTCCTGGTAGGTGAATGCATCATAGAGCTCTACGATATCGATTTCGTTCTTTGGATCCTTGATCCCGGCCATTTTGTAAGCGGCCTTTGCGGTCTGGACAAGTGCGTTGCTCCTCGCTAAATCACGATCACCAAAGAAGAAGCTGTCCGTGCAAAACGACAATCCACGAATCCATATGGGTTCCTGCCTGAACTTCGTGGCTACCGATTCGTGAGCGATAATAATGGCGCAACACCCGTCCGATACCGGCGAGCAATCAAGCTTGTGGAGAGGATCCGCTATCATCTCGGATGTCATGACATCCCCCACCGTGATGTGCATAGGCAGTTGCGCAATGGGATTTTTAAATGCGTTCGCGTGGTTCTTCACCGAAACCAGGGCCATTTGCTCAGGTTTCACCCCGGTCCGGTGCATGTAAGCATTGGCCTGCATCGCGCACGCTGTGACCATGTCCATTCCTAGGCTGCGTTCGTAAATCGGGTCGAAGGCCGCATTGGTGATCAAGCTGGAAATACACTGAGATCCTTTGGAATGGCCGGTAACCAAGGTCGTTTTGTAGGAACCCGACAACGCCCGCGTATAGCCGTAAAAGGCGCCGTAGGTCCCGTCACCCTCCACGCAGGAGATGTTCTTATCCGCTGCGCCGCTCGCGTCACCCACGGCCATGCATGAGATCGTGCGCCCATCCCAGAAGTCACTGGATGTGGTGACCACATTGTCAATATCGCCAATGGACATCCCGGCATCATTCAAGGCCTTGTCTACGGCTTCCCATGCCATGTCGGCAAAGGTTTCCCGATGTTTGTTTGCTTCAATTTTCGTCATTCCAATACCAATGATTGCTGCTCGATCCATGGTTCCTCCCCTATTTGACAGGCACGAAATGCGAGATGTCACGGATGCTGCCTGTCCGCGACTCGGCAAATACGGCTTTTACACGCAAACCAATGGCCACTTCCCCTGGATTAATTCCATCCAGGTAGTGGAGAATGGCGGTGTCTGCTCCATCCAATTTGATGAGCCCCCAGATGACGGGAACCTTTTTGTCTTTTGGTATCGATTCAAATTGACGCCTGGCGACGCTGTAAGAAATCAGCGTCCCCTCACTAGAGATATCCTCCCATTCCGTATTTTCCGTGAAACAGGACGGGCAAACCTTGCGCGGCGGCACAAACACTTTTCCACACTTTCCGCAACGCAGGGCAATGATTTTCTGCTGATCTCTCAGGCTGATAAAAAACCTGCTTGCCGTGTCACCCGCCCACCAGCTGTACGGCACATTTATCTTGCTGTTATGAATCATTGGTTCAATTCCCTTAAAGTTCTCAGACATTTCCTTTACCTCCCTTCTTCCATATGATCGTCATGACTTAGGCATCAGGCCTCTTTTTGCGCTGCCATATGTTTGAGCTCGCGTTTGAGGATTTTGCCCACCCCGCTGGTCGGGAGCTGATCCATGAATATGACGCGCTTGGGAACCTTATAGGGCGCTACCTTACTCTTCAGGTAGGC
>Ga0209269_1000051_pt1 | contig 230827 bp, 262 predicted proteins | sample MTBAKMMethaMetaG_FD_187455 | JGI IMG/M metagenome (GOLD analysis project Ga0209269, IMG submission 187455) | Enrichment culture microbial communities from Arthur Kill intertidal strait, New Jersey, USA, that are MTBE-degrading - MTBE-AKM (Arthur... | ecosystem: Environmental > Aquatic > Marine...
GTAACTCACCCTCATGAAGCTGGATTCCGTAGTAATCGCGGATCAACAATCCGCGGTGAATATGCCCCTGCTCCTTGCACACACCGCCCGTCAAACCACCCGAGTTGGGTTTCAGTAAGGATATCTCATTTTGGGGTCTTCGAACTGAGATTCAGCAAGGAGGGTTAAGTCGTAACAAGGTATCTGTAGGGGAACCTGCAGATGGATCACCTCCTACGCAAGGGGAAACACTGTGAAGCTATGGCATTACGTGTGTTTCCCCCACCAATTCCGGCAGGGTTACCAAGCACTAAAAACAACATCGAGCGTCCCCATTCTAGCCTAATTTTTATTTTCGTATTCTATTCAACGCTGTTATACCCAGTAACTCAAAACAGAAGTCATAAATATCATTCCAGGTTATCGAGAGTTCCCGTGAAGGTATGAAGTACATTTTTGTCACGGGCGGAGTCATTTCTGGTTTAGGTAAAGGTATAACCGCATCGTCCATCGGGCGTCTTCTCAAATCCCGCGGAATCAAGGTCACGGCCATCAAGATCGATCCGTACCTGAACGTGGACGCGGGCACCATGAACCCCTTCGAACATGGCGAGGTCTACGTCCTGGATGACGGCGGCGAGGTGGACCTGGACCTCGGCAACTACGAACGCTTCCTGGACATCAGCATCACTAGCGCCCACAACATCACCACCGGTAAGGTCTACAAATCTGTCATCGAGAAGGAGCGCACCGGTGAGTACCTGGGAAAGACGGTCCAGATAATTCCTCACATAACCAACGAGATCAAGGCCCACATCGTCAACGTGGCCGAGGCCACCGGCGCGGAGGTGTGCATCGTTGAGCTGGGCGGCACCGTAGGTGACATCGAGTCCATGCCTTTCCTGGAGGCGGTCCGCCAGATGAACCAGGACCTGGGCAAAGGCCGCAACTGCCTGTTCGTCCACACCACCCTGGTGCCCGTGATGGGCACCGTGGGGGAACAGAAGACCAAGCCCACCCAGCACTCGGTCAAGGAGCTAAGGGCCATCGGCATACAGCCGGACATCATAGTGGCCAGATGCAAAGAGCCCCTGGAAGAGTCCATTAGGCGTAAGATATCACTGTTCTGCGACGTGCCCATCGAGGCAGTGGTCACCGCTGCCGACGCCCGTTCCATTTACGATGTGCCGATGGCCTTGGAGGAGCAGGGGCTGACGGAATACGTGATGCTGCGTTTCGGACTGATCGCCAAAGCGCAGGACCTGGAGGAATGGAAGGCCTTCGCCAACCGTATTCACGACCAGGAGCGCACCGTCCGCATCGCCTGCGTGGGAAAGTACACCAATCTGGCCGATTCCTACATATCCCACCTGGAGGCGTTCCACCATGCCGGGGCGGAGGCGGGCGCCAAGGTCCAGGTCGTTTTCGTTGATTCGGAGGTGGTGCAGCAGTACGGCATCACCGAGGAGCTCCTTGGAGCTGATGGAATTCTCATCCCCGGAGGCTTCGGCACCCGCGGGATCGAAGGGAAGATCGCCACGGCCAAGTTCGCCAGGGAGAATCGGATACCGTTCCTGGGCGTCTGTCTCGGCTTCCAGATCGCCACCATCGAGTTCGCTCGGAACGTGCTCGGGATGGAAGGTGCGAACAGCACCGAGTTCGATCCCGATACCCCGTTCCCGGTGGTCGACCTGCTCCCGGAGCAGAAGAACGTTAAGAAGATGGGAGCGACCATGAGGCTTGGAGCGCAGCCGGTGATGGTGGAGGAGGGTTCATTGGCGTTCCAGCTGTACGGGAGGGCGCTGGTGATGGAAAGGCACCGCCACCGGTTCGAGGTCAACCCGAAGCACATCGAGGACCTGGAGAAGGGAGGCTGGAAGTTCACTGGTCGTTCCGCCGACGGCATAAAGATGGAGATAGGGGAGATGAAGGGCTACGATTTCTACGTGGCCTCGCAGTTCCATCCGGAGTTCAAATCCCGCCCTGGGAAACCGTCGCCATTACATTTCGGACTGGTCAGGGCGGCGGTGGCCCGCAAGTATGGCGGGACCCAATAAGCTTTATATCACATGGTGGACTTGAAGGGCCGATAGACATGTCCAATGACGATTACCTTTCCCTTCTGGACCGGGCCAAGATGCAGCTGCCGGAGACCATCGAGAAGCATGAGCGTTTCGTGGTACCCGAGCCCGACGTGTTCCAAGAAGGGAAGACCACCGTGTTCCGCAACTTCGGGGACGTGGTGGACACCCTGCGCCGGGAGCCGGAGCAGATCCTGCAATATCTGTTGAGAGAGCTGGGCACGCCAGGCACCATGGAGGGCCGCCGCGTGGTCTTCAAGACCCGACTCACCCCGACCCAGATAGCTGATAAGATCCAGAGCTATATCGACACTTTCGTCCTATGCTCGGAGTGCGGCAGGCCGGACACCCATATAAACAAAGAGGGACGCGTCCTGGTACTTGAATGCGAGGCTTGCGGAGCTCACCGCCCGGTCAACGTTCGCAAGGTCCAGAAGCCTAGCGAGGAAGGTCTGCGCGAGGGCGGCATATACGAGATGATGATCGAGGACGTCGGAAAGAAGGGCGACGGGGTGGCCCGTATGTTCGACTACATCATCTACGTTCCGGGGACCGCCAAAGGCTCACGGGTCAAGGTCAAGGTGGCCAAGATCACCGGCAAGGTCGCCTACGGCAACGTGTCCGTGGAGTGATCAGGCGAAGTAGCCGCAGTTGGAACGGTCGAACCCGGACACCAGCTCGATGTCCAGCTCCCCGTCGGTGTCCTTCGGGACCCCATAGCTGAAGTACGGAAGGTACCGGGACAGGTCCACGGCCATCAAGGTTCCCAAATGCCCCTCACCCAGGGTCGCCTTGCTTATCTGGTATGTCCGGCGCCGAACCTCGTCCTCGTCCATGAAACCCAAGCTGTGCAGGTACTCGTGCAGGAGTATGTGAAAGCAATACGCCCGGTAGCGTTCCTGGTCCTTGGACAGTAAGGCCATCGGGGCCTTGTTCATCACGATTATGTTGGTGGCGGACGGGTATAGTCCTCCGACCATCTGCATGGCGTTGCCGCCCAGGTCAGCCAGCCCGAGCATCAGGCCAGCCCTGGACATCCCTGTGGAGGAACGGACGGCCTCCTTCACCACTTCGAATATCTCGGGCAGGCCGCGAGCCCGCTCCAATTTCCTCTCGATCCTGTCGTCCTTCATCTCGATGTCGTTTTGGTCCTTCGCCTAGTTCACCCTGTCCCGCCGTTCCGGCGGCGACAATGGTTTTATCCGCGGAATCGCATGGCCATCCATGCGCACCGCCAGGCAGTACCTCGTAATGACGGTCATGTTCCTGGCCGTGCCGGTGCTGGCGCTGCTCATGGTCCCCGGCGTTCCCACCGGATATCGCGCATTTTCGAACCAGAACGATCCTACCAACCCCATCATGTACATGATCCTGGTCCTGGCCATGACCGGGGTGCTGCTGATCCTGATCAGGAGGTCGAAGCTTGGCCTGCTGAAGGCCATCCTGTTCACGGCCATGGGATTGGGGCTTTTCTCCATTGGTTCGCTCTTCGCCCTGTTGGCAGGCCTGGGGGAAGCCATTTCGCTGGCGGCGGGGACGTCCCTGGCGGCGTTCTTGATCGTCCTTCTGCTGAAATTCCCCCGCTGGTACGTGGTGAACGGTGCCGGACTGGTCCTGGGAGTGGGGGCCGCCCTGGTCCTCGGTCTTTCGCTGGGCATACTGCCGTCGCTGATCCTCCTGACCATCCTGGCGGTATACGACGCCTTGTCGGTGTACGTCACCAAGCACATGCTCACCCTGGCCGAGGGAGTGGGGAACCTGGGGCTCCCCATAGTATTGATCGTGCCTGGAAGAGAAGGAGAGGAGAGGAAGAAGCTGGACCTTCACGACCGCAGCAAGGATGCGGAGAGAGAGATCATGCTGATGGGGCTGGGGGACGCCATAATCCCCTCGGTCCTGGTGGTCTCCGCCGCGGCGAACCTATCACCGGTCAGCTCTACCGGTTGGCAATCACCGGCCATGACCGTGGCCGTTCTTACGCTTGCAGCGGTCCTCCTCGGGTTCCTGTCCCTAATGTTCCTGATATCCAAAGGCCGTCCGCAGGCCGGGCTGCCCTTCCTCAACGGTTTCGCTGTCATCGGGTACGTTGCCGCCTACCTGTTGGTGTATCAGGACCTGGGCTTCGGCTTCGCCTGAGAAAAATGTTTATTAGATGCTCAAATATGGCGTTGCATGGGCGGCAGATACCTGGTGCTATCCGATGTGCACCGCCGGGAATGGGTGCCGGCGGCGGCCCGGGAGCTGATCCGGGAACATTCCCTGGACGCGGTCGTGCTGCTCGGGGACATCACCCACTTCGGTCCCCCGCAGTTCGCCGAGGAGTTCATACGGGACCTGGAAACGAAGTGCTACGCCGTTCCGGGAAACTGCGATCCCCTGGGCACCGAGGCCTACATAAAGAACGCCGGCGTTTCGCTGCATTGCAGGAAGATGACAATCGATGGATGGACCTGGGGCGGGCTGGGCGGCTCCAACCCCAGCATATTCCGCACCCCCTTCGAGATGCCCGAGGAGGAGATGGCCCGGCTTCTGGCGCCGATCATGGAGGAAGAGATGATATTGGTGTTGCATAACCCGGCGTACGGCACGTTCGACACCACCTTCTCCGGGATGCGCGTGGGGAGCACCGCGGTGTCGGCGGCGATAGAAAGATGCAAACCCTCGGTGGTGCTCTCGGGACACATCCACGAGGACCGCGGCGTGGTGCGCAAAGAAGGGGTATGGTACATGAACCCGGGGGCGGCCAAGGACCGCTACGCCGGGATGATGGAACTGGATGAAGAGATCAGGCTGACCTTACTGGACCTCTAGGCCGGAAGCCAAGGTTTTTATATACATGTCCATTTAGGTGGCTCAGGATTGCTATGGCATTATGGCAAGGTAGGTCCAAGAGGAAGCCCACTGGCGGGCGTTTGACACTGTCTAGGAAGAAGCGCAGGTTCGAGATCGGTAAGGAGCCTGTCTTCACCTTCGTCGGCAGCGAGAAGCGCCAGGTGTCCAGGGTGCGCGGGGCGAACGTCAAGGTACGCATGTTGAAGGCCCAGTTCGCCAACGTCGTCGACCCGGCCACCAACAAGACCCAGAAGGCCAAGATTATCACCGTCAAGGAGAGCCCCTCCAACCCCAACTACGTTCAGCGCAACATCATCACCAAGGGCGCGGTCATCCAGACCGAGCTGGGTCCGGCCAAGGTCACTTCCCGGCCGGGACAGGACGGCTCCATCAACGCCATCCTGGTGAAGTGAGAGCGAACGGATTTCCATGGCCTTGGACGAGGATACCGCCTGGGTGCTCTGGCCGGAGTATTTCGACCGGTCAAGGCCTAGGTCCCAGGGCCGCAAGGTGAAGAAAGGCATGGCCATAAACGATCCGAAAGTAGACCAGTTATCGGCTGCCCTCCGGCAGCTGGGTCTGCAGTATAAGGTCGAGCGGGAGAAGAAGTATCCCGCCAATTGGTTCTCCAGCGATGGGCGGGTATTGGTCGAGAAGACCATGCCCAAGTCCCAGTTGGTAAAAAAGGTCGGGGAACTGCTGATAAAGGCTCAGCGGTCCTGAGGGGTTTCGACCTCTTCCACCAGCTTCTTGCCGGCGGAGACGCTGTCCACGGAGTGGATGACCGCCCCGGAGTCGATGATGACCTCTTCCACGTCCTCGTAGTTGATGGCCGCGCCTTCTATGGTTATCTTGATGCTCTCCGTCTCCTGGTCCACCTCGTCCAGGGTGCAGTTGACGCCGGACACGCCTTCCACTACGCTGAGCCGGTTGGCCAGATCGATTATCGACGGATGATGGGGCTTGAGCACGTCCAGCACTAGGCGTTTGATCTCGGACATTTGAATATCTTCCAGCGTTAAAATGGAATCCTGATATTAATTGCTTATTGATGCCTGGAAAGGATTATTCACATCCACGGTCATGTAGTCCGCATGATCGAGAGGGAGGAGGTCCGTGTGCTGGACATAAATTCGGAATTCCTGGGGGTACCCACGGAGGTCCTTATGGAGAACGCGGGCTGGGCCCTGGCCCAAGAGATCACCTCCCGGTTCGGAAGTGGTTTGCATATCGCCATCCTGTGTGGTAAGGGCAACAACGGGGGGGACGGCTTCGTGGCCGCCCGGGCGCTGACGAAAAGCAACCGGGTCAGGGTCTTCCTGGCCTTGCCGCCCTCGGAGATCAGTACCCCGGAGGCTCGCATAAACTTCGAGAAGGTGGAGGAGCTCAACAAGGTCTACGACGGCGAGGACCTCTCTGGATATGACGTGATAATCGACGCGCTGCTGGGAGTTGGCTCCCGAGGCGAACCGAAGGGCGCTTACGCCGCTATGGTCAAGGCCATCAACGCCTCGGGGAGGCCGGTGGTGTCCGCCGATGTGCCTTCCGGATTGGGCAGTCCCCTGTCGGTACGTCCGACGCTGACCGTCACCTTCCACGACCGCAAGACCGGGATGAACGAAAGCGGATGCGGGGAGATCGTGGTAACCGACGTGGGGATCCCGGCGGACGCCGAGCGGTTCGTAGGGCCTGGGGACCTGGTGCATTATCCCGTTCCATCCCCTGATGCTCACAAGGGGCAGAACGGACGGTTGCTGGTGATCGGAGGCGGACCTTATACCGGGGCACCGGCCCTGGCCGCCCTGGCCGCCTACCGCATAGGCGCCGACCTGGTGTTCGTCGCCTGTCCGGAGAACGTCAACGGGGTGGTCGCTTCCTACTCACCGAACCTGATCGTGGAGCCTCTGGACGGCGTTCGTGTGAAGGCGGAGCACGTCGACCGGCTCATCAAGCTCGCCGAAAGGGTCGACGCGGTGCTCATCGGACCGGGACTAGGGGACGAAACGGAAACCCTGGAAGCAGTGCGTTCCTTCATTTCCAGATGCGACCGGCCCATGGTGCTGGACGCCGATTCCCTCAAGGCGGTGGGCGGTCGTCCCGACCTACTGCGCGGCAAGGTCGGCGTGCTGACGCCCCACCACCGCGAGCTGGAGGTCCTTGTAGGGCACCCAGTGCATCCAGACATGGATTCGCGGATAGAGAGCGCCAGAAAACTGGCGACCGATACCGGTTGGACCGTGCTGCTCAAGGGACGTATCGACCTGATGACCGACGGAAAGCAGGTCAAGATGAATCGGACCGGGAACCCGGGAATGAGCGTGGGGGGGACCGGCGACGTGCTGGCTGGCATCACAGCCGGACTGCTATCCAAGAAGGTGGCACCTTTCAACGCCTCACGCATATCGGCCTTCATAAATGGATCGGCGGGAGACCTGGCCTTCGAGAAGAACAGCTACGGGCTCATGGCCACCGACCTGCTGGAGAGGATACCGCAGGTACTACGCCGCAGCCTCTCCCGGATCTGATGGAGTAAGGAAATGAAGATAGGGTTCATCTCCGACGTGCATGCCAACCTACCAGCCCTGGAGGCGGTCCTACGGGATATGTCCACCCGAAACGTTGGACCGGTATATTGCGCGGGGGACATCCTCGGCTATTACACCTTCCCGGACGAGGTGGTCGACCTGCTGCGCAGGCGGGGCGTTAATTGCATCGCCGGCAACCATGACCGGGCGGTATTGGTGGGCACCAAGGGGATGAACAGCATCGCCGCGGCGGCCATCGAATGGACCAGGGAGCACATGTCCACCTCTACCTACGATTTCATCCAGGACCTGCCCAATTCCATACACCGGCCGGTGGAGGAGGTGATGGTCGCCGTTCATCACGGCTCGCCTCGCCACATGTCCGAGTACATCTTCGAGGAACACGTGAGCGACGAGTTGCTCGCCGTCGCCGGCGCCAAGCTGCTGGTGCTCGGGCACACCCACATGCCTTACATGGCCCAGTTCCCGACCGGGCACGTGATCAACCCGGGCTCGGTCGGTCAGCCACGCGATGGGGACCCGAGGGCCTCCTATGTCATACTGGACTCCTCGGAATGGTCGTTCAGCATGGTGAGGGTGGCCTACGATCAAAGGTTGGTCATGGAAAAGATCAGAGAGAACCATCTACCGGAGATGCTAGCCTCCCGGCTGCTGAGAGGTACCTAAATGCCGTTCCAGGTTTCCCCCATACCAGACCGTCCGGTGCTGGAGCTGCAGGGGGAGGAGCGCGTGCTCTGTGTCGGCGACCTGCATATAGGGATCGAGGCGGACATGCGCTTCCGCGGCGTCATAGTTCCCAGCCAGACCCATCGCATGGAGAAGGAGCTGAAGGACCTGGCGGAGGGAGTCGACCGCCTGGTGGTCATAGGGGACGTGAAGCACCAGGTGCCTGGTTCCACCAAGCAGGAGCATATCGAGGTCCCCCGCTTCTTCAATAGCCTACTGAACCACTATCCCCGGATAGATCTGGTGAAAGGTAACCATGACACCGACATCGAGCGCATGCTGCCCTCCCGGGTCACCGTGCACGAACAGGACGGTTTCGTGCTGGAGGACGTGGGCTTCGTGCACGGTCACGCCTGGCCTTCCGAGGAGGTCATGTCGTCCCGGCTGCTGGTCATGGGGCACAATCACCCGGCGGTGATATTCGAGGACGGGTTGCACCACAATCAGGTGGAAAGGTGTTGGGTACGCTGCCGATTCAAAGCCACCGGCGAAAGATATTCCAGGGTGCCGGAGGAGGCGATCATGATACCGGCCTTCAACCGCTCGCTGGGCGGAGGGCCTGTCAATCTGGAGGGGCCGAGGATGCTCGGACCTCTTTTATCAAACGAGCTGGTGGACCTGGAGAACGGGCAGGTGTACCTGATGGACGGACTTTTGCTGGGGACCGTCTCCTCGCTGAGGGTCAAACGGAGAGGCTACTTCCGCCTGGAAGATTGATCATCGCACGAAGGGCCCAACGAACCTGAGAGAAGGTTCACTGGTGTCCAGTCCGCCTTCCCTCCGATAGGGATCGTGAAAAATGGATCGGTGTGCGCGAAATCCGCCTCTGCCAGCACCGGGAAGTCGTATCCCCGGGTGGCCTCCTCCACCACCATTCGCAGGCTGTCGTCGGGCTCGAAACCCACCTTGGTGGGCACCCTTCCCAGGACCAGGCCGGATATCTGATCGAAGGTCCCCATCTGTCTCAGGTGGGTCAGGTTCCTGTCGATGGTCGCCGGCGATTCTTCATCATCTTCCTCCAGGAAAAGGATCGCCCCGGTGAGGTCCGGCCAGTATCGCGTGGCGGCGAGCAGCATGAGAGTGCCCAGATTGCCGCCCAGGGCGGTCCCTTCGGCCTTTCCGGCCTTGATCACGTCCCATCCGGGGTTGGCCTTCCATTCTCTGGGCCCGATCTCGGGCATTCGATGCCAGGCGTCCTCGGCCCAGCGTTCTGATGACGATATGATGACGTAGGGAGCACCTTCGACCAGCATCTGGTCGAAGCACCTTTCGGTATATTCGGGGAGCTCAGGCTGGCAGAAGGTCACGAAGGCTGGCCCGGAGAAGTTCAATAACCCGGCCTGAGACCAGATGGCGTTGTTCAGGGAGGTTACGTCGCTGAAGCCGATGAAGGCCTTTTGGGAGGCGGATACGGCCTCGAAGTCCAGGTGCTCCAGGAGCTGGTGGGAGTTGAATCCCCCGAAGACGGACATCACCATGTCCACCTCCTCGTCCTTGAACATGCGGTTGAGGTCCTGAGCCCTCTGACCGACGGTGCCAGAACTGTGCCCGTGCCGGCCGAAGATGTGCTGGTTAATCTATACGTGAAAACCCTTGGAGGCCAACCGCCTCACGCCAGCATCCCATACCTCCTTGCGCATAAGGCCGGCCGACGCTGATGGGGCCACCAACCCTATGGTGTCGCCCTCCTTCAGCCTTCCAGGAAGAACCATGGACCGCCATAGGTGATGGAAAAATAAAAAATGGATGGAAAAAGTTTGGAAAAAAGGGGTTTAGCAGTTGCGGGACAGGGTCTTGTAGACCGAACCGTCGGCGCGCCTGATGACCGCGTCCATGGGCATCTGGCCAGGCAGGGTGTGCGTGGCGCAGCTGTTGCACGGGTCGTAGGCGCGATAGGCCATCTCCACGGCGTTCAGCAGACCGTCGGACACCATCCAGTTCTTTATCAGAGCGGTGGCGGCCTTGCGGACGCTCAGGTTCATGGGGGCGTTGTTGTTGGTGGTCCCCACGACCAGGTTCACGTCGGTGGTTATGCCGTTCTTGTCCGCGACGTAGTGGTGCACCAGGGTTCCGCGCGGGGCCTCCAGTATACCAACGCCCTCGCCAGGCTCCTTCACCGGGTTGCGTATGTGCTTACCGGTGATCTCGGGGTCCTGGGACAGTTCCAGCATCTTCTCGGCCGCGTACAGCAGCTCGATCACACGGGCCCAGTGGGTGGCCATGGTGAAGTGCACCGGCCCCTTCACGCCCAGATCGCGGAAGGTTCCGTGGTACTTCTCGAACTCGGCCTGCGCCAGCGGGGTGGTGAAGCCCTTGGAGACGTTCAGCCTGGAGAGCGGGGTGGCGCGGTAGATACCGCTGTCAGCTCCGTCCACCAGTCCCTTCCAGCCGACCGGCTTGAAGTAGCAGAACTTCTCGTACGACCAGGGCAGGGTGTGCTCGGCGATGTACTTCAGATAGTCCTTGCCGGTGTACCTGGCGACCTCCTCTCCGGTGGGGGAGATCATCTTCTGCGTTCCGTCGTAGAAGTTGATCTTGTCGTCCTTGTCGACGGTACCCAGGTAGTAGGTCTCGTGGTAGTAGACGTCCTTGTTGACGATCAGGTTCAGGTAGTCCTGGTTCTTCAGCACCACGTCAGCGAAGATCTGGTTGGTGAACTTTCCGAACTCCACGCAAGACTTGGCCATGGCCTCGATCTTGGCCCTCTCGTCCTCGTTGATGCTCTTGGCGAAACCGCCGGGGATGCCGCACACCGGGTGCGTTGCCTTCCCACCGAGCATCTCCTGGATCTTCTGACCATAGGCGCGGTGCTTGATGACCTCGCCGCCGATCTCCACTCCGACCGCTCCGACGACGCCGAGGATGTTCCTCTCGGCCGCCGGGGCTCCGGGGCCGAGGACGAAGTCCGCGGCCGCCAGGGCGTAGAAGTGGGCGATGTGGCTGTGGATGTAGTGAGCCATGTAGAACAGCTCACGCAGCTTCTTGGCGGTCTCCGGGGGCTCCACTCCGAACACTCCGTCCAACGCCTTGGTCGAACAGATGTGGTGGGCGCCGGGGCAAACGCCGCAAAGCCTGGAGGTCAGCTTGTTCAGCTCGTCCACGGACCTGCCGATGCAGAACTTCTCGAACCCTCTCAGTTCGGGCACCTGCCAATAGGCATTTGCCACGTTCCCGTCATCGTCCAGGAAGATCTCGATCTTGCCATGGCCTTCCAATCGGGTAAGGGGGTCGATGGTGATCCGCTTCTCGGTGGTCTTCTCGATCTTGTCGGGTCCCTGACCCATCAGTATAGGGCACATTTTATTCAGGCCTCCTTGGGAGCAGTGGTAGCTGTCTTCTCTTTAACCTTCCGCTTGATGATCGAGGCGGGCATGGTGAACGCGTAGAACGTTCCGAGCGGGTCCTTGACCTGGGCCATCATCTCCAGGATGTCGTCCTCGTTCAGCTGGCCCTCGTCATTGCCGATGGAGAATATCGAGGCCAGCGCGCTCAGCATGCTTCCGCCCTGGTCCAGGACCTCAGCGGTCGGTCCCATGCATCCGCGGCAAGGCTGGTTACCTTCCAGGCACTTGGCGCCGCAGCCCGCCCTGGTGGACGGCCCGAGGCAGATGATTCCCTGCTCCAGCATGCACTTCTCGGGATCGATGTCGATCTCGTAGGGCATGTATATCTTGTCGACCTTCTTGACGGTCCTCGTCCTGGCGCATTCGTCGCAAAGGGTCTTCTGGGAGGCGATCACGGAGCCCTTGGGGGGCAGCGGGGCGCCTTCCTTGACGTGCTTCTCGACTATGCCCAGGAACTCGTTGATCAAGTTCGTGGTCGGCGGGCATCCGGGCATGAAGTAATCAACATCGATCACTTGGTCCAGCGTCATGACGGTGTCATACATGACCGGGATCTCGAGCTCACCCTCCGGGGCATGGTAGTGCGGGGTAGGCAGTACATGCTCCACGTTGTCGGAGCTGGGGGTCTTCCAGTACACGTACTCCAAGATGTCCTGCCTGTTGGTCACGTTGGCCAGCCCGGGTATGCCCCCGAAGCAGGCGCAGGAACCGAAGGAGACGATGAGGGCCGACTTCTGCCTGAGCAGCTTGGCCATGTGTTCGTTCTCGCTGTTCCTGATAGCCCCGTTGATCAGAGTGGCGGTGATGTATCCGTCGGGCATGGCCTCAACGTCCTTCACCTTGGCGTCAACGGCGATGGGCCAGAACGCGATGTCGGCTATCTCGGCGACACCCAAGATCTTTTCGTCTATATCCAATAGGGCGACGTCGCAGCCTCCGCATCCAGCAGCCCAATATTGTGCGATCCTTATCTTTGCCATATTTGTTCCTCCTTGGGGGTCAGATTTACTCCTCGTTGATGGGGTTCGGGCCCAGCTCGTTGATCCTCTGGTTGAACTCCTTGATGGTCTGCTGGAACTTCATCCCCTCAGATGCGGAGACCCACTCCAGCTTCAGGCGGTCCGGGTTGAATCCGTACTGCTCCAACAGCACGCGGAGCAGGGCGATCCTCCTCCTGGTGCGGTAGTTCCCACCGATGTAGTGACAGTCGGCGGGGTGGCAGCCCAGGACGAGCACGCCGTCGGCCCCCTTGGCGAAGGCCCTCAGGACGAACTCGGGGTCCACCCTGGCGGAGCACATGGTCCTGATCACACGGAAGTTGGTGGGCATCTGCAAGCGGGACACTCCAGCCAGGTCGGCCCCGGCGTAGGAGCACCAGTTGCAACAGAACACCAACAGGTTGGGTTCCCAGGCCCCGGCTTCCGCCGGGGCGCTTTGGGCTTGTGCTTCGTTAGACATTACTTTCCACCTCCGACCAGTGCCGCGTCGATCTGTGCGTACATCTGGTTGTTCTTGAAGCCTTTCTGTTCCAGAGCGCCGGACGGGCAGGCGGCCACGCAGGTTCCGCAACCCATGCACAGGCCTTCGTTGATGATGGCCTTGCGCTTCTCTCCCTTATCCGGGTCGCCGACGATGGTGATGGCCTTGTACTCGCATACCGGCTCGCATATGCCGCAGCCGTTGCATACCATCTCGTTGACGGCGGCGATTATGCCCTGGGTCTCGAGATATTGCTTCGATATTATGGTCATGGCCCTGGAAGCCGCACCGGAGGCCTGTGCCATGGTCTCGTCGATGAACTTCGGCCAGTGGGCCAGTCCGGCCAGGTAGATGCCGCTGGTGGCGAAATCGACCGGCCTCAGCTTCATGTGCGCCTCGAGGAAGTAATGGTCCTTGCTCAGGGGCACCTTGCACATCTTGGCCAGCTCCTCATTGTCCTCGTTCGGGCGTACTCCTACGCTCAGCACGAGGCAGTCGGGCGACAGCTGGACCGGGGCACCGAGGACGGTATCCTCCACCACGATCTTGCCGTCCGAGGTCATCTCGGGCATCTTGTTCTCCGGATAGCGGATGAACTTCACGCCGAGCTCCCCGGCCTCCTTGTACAGGGTCTCCCGGAAGCCGTAGGTCCTGATGTCCTTGTGCAGGATGTAGACCTGGGCCTTGGGGTCCTTCTTCTTTATCTCGATGGCGTTCTTGACGGCCTTGGAGCAGCAGACACGGCTGCAGTAGGGGGCCTCATCGTTCCTTGAACCGACGCACTGGATCATGACCACGTTCTTGGCGTTGAACCCGCCTTCGACCAAGGTCTTCTCCAGCTCGTTCTGGGTGACCACCTTCTTGTCATTACCGTAGTTGTACTCCTTGGGCTCATAAGGCTTGGCACCGGTGGCGACGATTATAGCGCCGGTCTCCAGCTCATTGCCGCCAGTTACCTTCACCTTGAAGTTGCCGACGAAGCCGGCAACGTCCTCCACCTTGGTGTTCAGGTGAACACTGATCTTGTCGTTGGCGCGCACCTTGGCCTCCAGGTCCTTGATGAACTGCCTGGGGGAGACGCCTCCCTCGGCAGTGTACAGGTTGACCAGATTTCCGCCCATGGCCCCAGTGGCTTCCAATATATCGACCTTGAAGCCCTGAGCGGCCATGTCTAAGGCCGCGGTCATTCCTGCCAACCCTCCACCTACCACGACGGCCGAGTGGTTGACCCCCAGCTTGGACTTGGTCAGCGGCTCGAGGAACCTGGACTTGGCGATAGCCATCCTGGTCAGGTCCTTGGCCTTTTCGGTGGCCTTCTCCGGCTCGTGCATGTGTATCCAGGAACACTGATCGCGGATGTTGGCCATCTCGAAGAGGAATGGGTTGAGTCCCGCCTCTTTGCAGGTGCTCTGGAACAGCGCCTCGTGAGTCCTGGGAGTGCAGGATGCCACCACGACGCGGTTGAGCTTCTCTTCCTTTATGACCTTCTTGATCGTTTCCTGGGTATCGGCGGAGCAGGTGTACTTGTTCTCAGCTGCGTAGACCACGTTTGGCAAGGTCTTGACGTATTCCACCACGGAGGGGACGTCGACGGTACCGCGGATATTGATACCGCAGTCGCAGACGAACACCCCGATACGAGGCTCCTGTCCGGTAATGTCAGTCTCAGGTACCTCCTTGACCACGGTGTCGATGCTGACACGGTTGTTGAAGACGTGGGCACCGGCCTTGGCCGCCGCACCGCTCGCCTCGGCGACGGTGGTCGGGATGTCCTTGGGGGCGCTGAACGCTCCGGTGACGTATATTCCCTTCCTAGAGGTCTCCAGCGGACTGTATGTTCCGGTCTGGCAGAATCCGAACTCGTTCAGCTTGAAGCCCATGGTGTCGGCCATGACCTTGGCGGACGCAGGCGGCTGGAACCCAGCGGACAGAACGACCAGGTCGAACTCCTCGGCCAGGACGTTGCTTCCGTCACTGTAGCGAAGCAACAGATTGTTGCCCTCGGCCTCTTCCACGGAGGCCACACGGGTACCGCGGTGCATCTTGATGCCGTATTCGCCCTCCGCCCTCTTGGCGTAGTCCTCGAACTCCTTCCCGAAGGCCCTGACGTCCATGAAGAATATGGTGGACTTCAGGCCGGTGGAGTGCTCCCCGGCGATTATGGCCTGTTTCAGGGCGTACATGCAGCAGACGGACGAGCAGAAGGGGTTGCCTACCTTCTCGTCCCTGGAACCGACGCACTGGATGAAAGCGACCTTCTTGGGGGTCTGGTGGTCGGACGGCCTGACCACGTGTCCCTGGTAGGGACCGGTGGCGCTCAGGACCCTCTCGAACTCCAGGCTGTTGAGCACGTTCTTGAACTCCTTGTAGCCGTACTCCTTCTTCAGGCGGGCGTCGAAGAGCTCGTATCCGGGCGCCAGAACTACCGCGCCCACGTTGATCTTCTCGATCTGCTCCTTCATCTCGTAGTCGATGGCGTCGGCGGGACAGACCTTCTTACAGTTCCCGCACTTGCCCTTGGTGAGGAACAAGCAATGCTCAGCGTCGATGGCGTACTTCATCGGCACGGCCTGGGCGTAGGCGACGTAGATCGCCTTCCTGTTCATCAGTTCCAGCTCGTACTCGCTGGGGACCTTGGACGGACACTTCTCCGCACAAAGGCCGCAGCCGACGCATCTGTCCTCCCGGACGTACCGGGGCTTCTTCCTCAAAGTAACCGTAAAGTTACCGGCCTCTCCCTCGACCCCCATGACCTCGGTCAAGGTCATCATGCTGATCATGGGGTGCCTCGCTGCTTCCACAAGCTTCGGGGACAGGATGCACATCGAACAGTCATTGGTCGGGAAGGTCTTGTCCAACTGAGACATGACACCGCCGATGCTGGCCTTGTTCTCGACCATGTAGACCTTAAACCCGGACTCGGCCAGGTCTAGGGAGGTCTGGACGCCGCCGATGCCGCCCCCTACCACCAAAACAGAACCGCTTTTTGATTCCATATTTACTCCTCCTTTCACATCATTCGATCCATTGGACGATTGTTCCGTTTTTGAGCTCTTCGTGAACAATCCGCCAAATATTGATTTCAAACCGCTCAGTTGCCTCTCCCTCCTATTAGAGCCCCATTCCAGATCAGAATACAGGACCGTGATCCACTACCCTTCACATCCCTACCCCCCTGAGGCGAATGGGTACCTCCACGATTGTACATCCTTGGAACCTGGACCGTCAGGGAGCGCTTCCCTGATAGCGGAGCAGTTCCTCCAGGATTAAAATGTCCATATTTCAACATTATGTGTTCTGTCGAGGGGTAGGACATGGTGTTCTCGTGATTGCGTTCCGTTTAAGAGCTTTTCGCATTTATCGTTTCACTATTCGGAAGAAAAAGCGTGCATGTATGGGAAACCGGTTTTGACCGCGACCCCTACCAAAGGCGTCCATGACGGATTTCAATAATCATGGGGCAATTGATTTATCCGGAAAGGTGGTCCGGCCCAAGGTGCTGCTCACCCTGTTCCTCGGTTCGCTGGGGCTGTCGAGCCTGGTCCCTATATACTATATAATAACACGTCGGGGCAGGGAAGGCGCCAAAGGCCGGACCTTCCGCGAGGACCGCATCGACCCTTTCGGTCCAGCGGAGACCCGGGTCAAGATCCGACCGGTGCGGGGCGAAGGGGTGATCTGCCAGATATGCATGGGCAAGTTAAAGCACGGTCTCCCTCAGATCAAGTGCGGCTGCGGGAAGGTTTTCCACATAACCTGCCTGAAGAGGACGGGGTTCTGTCCCTATTGCCAGCTGGAATATTCTCCTGAACAGGTGGAGGATATGGCCATCTACCCGGAGATGGAGAGCATTAGATGCCCGGTGTGCGAGAGGACCGTATACAAGGACTCCGGGAGCTGCGAGTGTGGAGCGATAATAGCCGACGAGGACGGCGTGTTCTACTGTCCCGTGTGCGGGACCCAAATAGATGATGGGGAGAACGAGTGCGCCTACTGCCACGAACGCTTCGAGGACGTTCGTATGGTCCTTTGCCCCTTCTGCGGGCGGGAGTTCGATGCCAGCCGGGGAGGGTGCGAATGCGGCTCGTTCCTGGGCGAGGCGTGCCCCGAGTGCGGCGTCCGCCTATCCCCTGATGACGACCGCTGTCCAAGCTGCGGGGCGGCCTTCGAGACCGCGGAAGGAAGCTGAGGAATGACTGGTTTTCCTTGCCTTTTTATACTTTATAGAATATTCATAAAAGCGGGTGGGTGCCATTTGCCCTTTGTTCGATGACATGTTCCAGAAGGAGGCCGAGCAGCCGATCGTCTCTTCCAGTGCTGAGGATGATGAGCTGCGGGCCTTGGTCGAATCGCTGAAGATCAAGATCGCTATAATCGGTTGTGGAGGAGGCGGTTCTAATACCGTCCGCCGGATGTACCAGGCGGGTGTGGAGGGCGTCAAGATGGTGGCCTGCAACACCGACGCCCGGCATCTTCTTTCCATTCAAGCGCACCACAAGATCCTGATGGGGCGGAGCATGACCAAGGGACTGGGATCGGGTTCCCTGCCCGAGGTCGGTCAGAAGGCCGCCGAGGAATCGGAGAACGATCTCTGGAAGTACGTTGACGGACAGAACATCGTCTTCGTGGTCGCGGGAATGGGAGGAGGGACCGGTACCGGGTCAGCCCCGGTCGTGGCCGAGCTGGCCAAGAGGGCTGGCGCCCTGACCATCGGAGTGGTCACCCTGCCCTTCCGGGCCGAGGGCGCGGTGCGCATGAACAACGCCATAAAGGGATTGGAGCATCTCAAGGAGAAGTGCGACACCACCATCGTCCTGCAGAACGACCGGTTGTTGGAGCTGGTACCCAAGCTCCCTCTGGAGGCCGCCTTCCGGGTGACCGACGAGGTGTTGATGCAGAGCATCAAAGGGATAACCGACGCCCTCACCAAGCCTGGTTTGATCAACATCGACTTCAACGACATGCTCACCATAATGAGGAACGGCGGCATGGCCTTGATCGGGCTGGGAGAATCGAGCGAGTACGGGCAGAGGGCCGAACTTTGCATAGAGGATGCACTATCCTCGCCGATGCTCGGCGACGTGGACATCAAGCAGGCCAAGGGAGCCCTGGTACGGGTCATCGGCGGCGAGGACCTGACGGTCACCGAAGCGGAGAAGGCCGCCCTGCTGGTCAGCGAGAGGGTGGACCCGCGTGCCCGCATCATATGGGGTTGCGCGGTGCATGGTGACATAAAGAACGAGATGCGGGTCCTGGTCGTGTTGACCGGCGTCAAGTTCAACAGCATAATAGATTCCTTCAAGGGCAGATGAGGGCGCCGAATGGTGGTCAAGGAGAAAAGGGGCCGACGGCGCTATATAGCGTTCCGGGTGGAGAACAGGATATCCGACGAGGAACTGTTGGGCACCCTCAACGCCATCCTGTCCCCACGTGGTATCAAGGTGCCCAAGGTGATACAGTTCGACGGAAGGATGGGAATATTGCGCTGCCCCCCGGTCGACAAGGATAGGGTCGTCTCGGCCTTATCCGAACGTTCGGACCCCCGGCGAAGGATCGAGACCCTGAGCACCTCGGGGACACTGTTGACGCTGCGTGAGAAGTACTTTCCCCGATCAGAGACCAGGGAATGACTGGACCGTCCTTCAGTATTTTCGTATAATCCCCAAGAAATATATACGTCCTCATAACTTAGGTGGCTTGAATCGAGGATAATTGGAGTGATTTCATGCAACCAGGACAGATGGCATATGACAGGGCCATAACGGTTTTTTCTCCTGATGGCCGGCTCTTCCAGGTCGAGTACGCCCGGGAAGCGGTCAAGCGCGGCACCACCACCGTCGGTCTGAAGTTCAAGGACGGAGTGGTCCTCATTGTCGACAAGAGGATCGCCAGCCGCTTGATGGAGCCGAAGTCCATCGAGAAGATATTCCAGATAGACCACCACATCGGTTGCGCCACCTCCGGCCTGGTGGCCGACGCCCGCATCCTTGTGGACCAGGCCAGGGTTCTGGCCCAGATCAACAAGATCACCTACGACGAGAGGGCCGCGGTGGAGGACCTCGTGAAGAGGATCTGCGACTATAAGCAGAACTACACCCAGTACGGGGGCGTGAGGCCTTTCGGCACCGCGCTGCTCGTGGCCGGAGTGGACGACCAGGGCGAGCACCTGTTCGAAACGGACCCCAGCGGCGCTCTCGTTTCCTATAAGGCCGGCAGCATCGGGGCCGGCCGCAACGTGGTCATGGAGGTCTTCGAGGAGGACTACCAGGAAGGCATGTCCATGGAGGACGCGGTCACCCTGGGGCTCAAGGCCCTCAAGAAGGCCACCGAGGAAGAGAAGCTCAACCCCAAGGCCGTCGAGATCGGCGTGGTTCGCCACGGGGACAACTTCCGCCGCCTTGACGAGTCCGAGGTGGAAACCTTCATCGCCAAGGTCAACCAGGAGTAATCGGAGAAGTAGATGGTAGACCTGGAAGAGGCGATCGTGGCCCGCCTGGAGTCCCATGGCGAGACCTTCGAGGTCCTCATAGACCCTAAGGTCGTGAACCACCTCAAGGAGGGGAAGGAGGTCGAGCTGATCGACTACATGGTCATCGACGAGATCTTCAAGAACGCCCATAAGGGGACCAGGGCTCCTGAGGACAAGCTGAAGGAGGTCTTCGGCACCACCGACGCGGTGGAGATCGCCAAGGTCATAGTGTTGAAGGGCGAGGTGCAGCTCACCGCCCAGCAGCGCAAGGAGATGCTGGAGAGCAAGAGGTTGCGCATAATTGCCACCATCGCCCGGAACGCCATAAACCCGCAGACCGGCGGACCGCACACCCCGGCGCGCATAGAGATGGCCATGGAGGAGGCCAAGGTCCACATCGACCCCTTCAAGCCGGTGGACCATCAGGTGCAGCAGGTCCTGGACAAGCTGCGCCCACTGATACCTATCCGTTTCGACAAGGTGCGCATCGCCGTCCGGCTCAAGGCCGACGAATATGGCCGTTGCTACGAGGACATGACGGAGATGGGGAAGATAACCAAGGAGGAGTGGCAGAAGAACGGGGACTGGATCGGGGTCGTGGAAATACCCGCCGGCCTCCGCGACGACCTGTTCCACCGCCTCAACTCCAAGACCCATGGCACCGTGGAGACCAAGCAGCTGAGATAACGCATAACGTTCCAAGAGTTGATAAAATGAACAATGAGAGCATGACCAGAGAACTGGTGCTACCCGGGGACCTATTGGACGCCGGGACCATGAAGCCGGGCGAGGGGACCTATGTCCACGATGGCAAGATCTTCGCCGCGATGCTGGGCATCAAGAGCGTCAAGTCAAATTTCGTGAACGTCATCCCCTTGGGGGGCAGGTACATCCCGGCCCCGGGGGACATGATCATCGGCAAGGTCATCGACATCGGACCTTCCAACTGGCTGGTGGACATATTCTCGCCCTACCCCGCCCCGTTGCACGTCAACGAGGTCCCATGGCGCGTGGAGTTCGGCGACACCGCCCGCTACCTGGCCGTCGGGGACACCCTTCTGGCCAAGGTCCTGTCGGTGGATGAGACCAAGCGCGTGCAGGTGACCATGAAGGAGCAGGGGCTGCGTAAGCTGCAGGGGGGCCAGATAGTGGAGATCTCCCACAGCAAGGTGCCCAGGGTGATAGGGAAGAACGGCTCCATGATCCAGATGATCAAGACCTACACCAACTGCCGCATATTCATCGGGCAGAACGGCAGGATCTGGATGGACGGGAACATGGAGGACATGGTGCACGCCATGCAGGCCATAAAGATGATAGATGAGGGAGCGCAGACCCTGAAGCTGACCGAGCGGGTGAAGGAATTCCTGGAATCGGTATATCGCAAGGAAGAGTGAGGTGTTTTAAATGGGTGGAAATTCTGATATGAAGCTCATCGATGAAAATGGTATTAGGATAGACGGCCGGAAGATCGATGAGCTCCGGCCTATGAAGATCGAGGCCGGGGTGCTCAAGAGCGCCGACGGCTCTGCATATGTGGAGATAGGGAAGAACAAGGTGTTGGCGGCCGTTTACGGACCAAGGGAGTGCCACCCCCGGCACATGCAGAACCCGGCCAAGGCCATTGTCCAGTGCAAATACAACATGATATCCTTCTCCGTCTCGGACCGCAAGAGGCCCGGGCCGGACCGCCGCTCGGTGGAGATCTCCAAGCTGATCTCCGAGGCCATGGAGTACGTGGTCTTCACTGAGAACTACCCGAGGACGTCCATCGACGTTTACATCGAGGTCCTGCAGGCCAACGCCGGCACCAGGTGCGCCGGGCTGGTCGCGGCCGCGGTCGCCCTGGCCGACGCTGGGATACCGATGAAGGACATCGTTCCCGCTGTCGCCGTGGGCAAGGTCAACGACCAGGTGGTCCTGGACCTGAACAAGGAGGAGGACAATTACGGCCAGGCAGACCTGCCGATAGCCATGATCCCCCGCACCGGCGAGGTTCTGCTGATGCAGATGGACGGGCACCTCACCCAGGAGGAGTTCGACAAGGCCCTGGAGATGGGCGTCAAGGCCTGCCAGGAGATATACGAACTGCAGAAGGACGCCCTGCGCCGCCGCTACGCCATCGTTAACAACGAGGTAGAGGAAGAGGTCAAGGAACCTTCCGAGGACGTCAACGAGGAGGCCTGAAGATGGCAAGATCCATAGTATCCGAGATCAAGAGGGACCACATCCACAAACTGATCGCCGACGGAAAGCGCGTCGACGGAAGGGCCTGGGACCAGGTCCGGGAGATATCCATACAGACCAACGTGGTGGAGACCGCCGAGGGATCGTCCCGCGTGAAGATCGGCAACACCGAGGTCATAGTAGGGGTCAAGATGGCCGTGGGCGAGCCGTTCGCCGATACCCCCAACAAGGGAGTGCTATCCACCAACGCCGAGCTGATCCCGATGGCTTCCCCTAACTTCGAGTCCGGCCCCCCGGACCCTGAATCCATCGAGCTGTCCAGGGTCGTCGACCGCGGCATCAGGGAAAGCCAGATGATCGACCTGGAGAAGCTGTGCGTGGAACCGGGCAAGAAGGTCTGGATCAACTTCGTGGACATCTACGTCCTGGACTTCGACGGCAACCTCTTCGACGCCTGTAGCCTGGGAGCGGTGGCGGCCATCAAGAGCGCCGTCGTTCCCGCCAAGGCCAATGGCCTCGGTGAGGACTATCCGATGCCCACCACCTGCACCCCGATATCGGTCACATCGGTGCAAATAGAAAACTCTATATTAGTTGACCCGACTCTCGACGAAGAAAAGGTCGCGGCAGCTAGGCTGACCGTTACCACTGATGACAATGGAGACCTGCGGGCCATGCAGAAAGGCCTCAGCGGGGCGCTCACGATGGAGCAGGTCAAGACGGCGATCGAGACCTCCCGCAGATTGGGCATCGAAATTAGAAAGCTGATCGGGTGATTGCAATGGCAAAGAGAACTGTTAAGGCCGGTAGCTCCGGAAGGTACGGGACCAGATACGGTGTGGTCGTCAGGAAGCTGACCAGGGACATAGAGAAGACCCAGCGGTCTCGCTTCGAGTGCCCCAGCTGCCACCACGTGAGCGTCAAGAGGGTAGCGTCGGGGATCTGGGCCTGCAGGCACTGCGAGGCCAAGTTCGCCGCCGCCTGCTACTCCCCCAGGACCAGAGAGGCCGTGTCCAAGGAGATACTGGCCGCCAACTCCAAGGAGTGAATCCCTTGAACTACAAGTGCGCCCAGTGCGAAAAGACCACCCGCTCCAACCTTAATCAGGTCGGCATACAGTGCGAGAGCTGCGGCTCCAAGCTGTTCTACAAGGAGCGGCCTAACGTCAAGAAGGTCATAAAGGGTCGGTAGACATGTTCCGGGCCACCCTGGCGGTGAGCTCGCCCTTCGCTTCGAACGTGGCCAGGGCGATCAGCCCGGAGGCCGGAAGAGAGATACCACGCACCCGGGCCGAGGTTTACGCGTCCGAAGGGTCCATGACCCTGACCTTGGACGCCGACGACCTGTCGGCCCTCAGGGCAGCTTTAAATTCCTACATCCGATGGATGAGCATAGCGGAAAAGATGAGTGAAACGGTCGGTGAAAATGATGGATGAGATCAGCCCCAAGATTCAGAACCAGATCGCCCAGTTCCAGCAGCTTCAGCAGCAGTTGCAGACGGTCATGAGCCAGAAGATCAGGATGGACGCCATGCTGAAGGAGATGGAAATGACCATAGAGGAGCTTAACAAGGCCCCGGCGGATGCCACGGTCTACAAGAGCGTCGGCTCCTTGATGATCAAGGTGGCGGACACCCCCGCCCTCCTGAAGGAAATAGAGGAGGACAAGGAGACCACCGAGATCAGGGTCAAGAGCCTGGACCGCCAGGAGAAGATGCTCAAGGAGAAGTTCCAGAACGTCCAGGAACAGCTGAACCGGGCAATGGGACAGCAGCAGGCGGCCCCGCTCAAAATGGACGAGGACGACAACTGAGCCCCCTTCCCAAACCCTTTTTCCAAATTCCCTCGTTATACGATAAATTGGATATAGCCAGGACTCGTTCGCTGCCTTGAATGCTTGACGATATCATCTCCAGGCTGTCCTCTTCGGACAAGCTCATCCTGGTCCACGGCAACGCCGACCCGGACGCCCTGGGCAGCGCTTACGCTTTGGCCAAGGCCTTCCCGCCGGCGGACATACTTCCCGTGGAAGGACTGGACCGCACCTCTAAGAACGTCTCGGCCCGCCTGGGCATGGAGCTTTTGACCCGCCCCGAGCACAGCTATCCTTTGCTCGTGGTGCTGGATACGTCTTCGCCAGAGCAGCTTGGCAGCTACAGCCAGATGCAGGGCGAGATGATAATCATCGACCATCACTGCCCGACCAACAAGTGGACGGAACGGGGGACCTACCTTTGTGACGACAGCAAGCGCAGCTGCGCCGAGGTCGTCCTGGACATAATCGACCACGCCGGCAAGCCGGTGAGCCGGGAGATGGCCCTTGGCCTCTGCGCCGGGATATTGACCGATACCGGGCATTTCCGCTTCGCCAATCCTGCCTCCCTGCGCACCTTCGCCCGTCTGATCGAGACGGCGGGCGTGAACATGGAGGACGTTCTGGCTCTGACGGACTCACCCACGGACATATCGGAAAGGGTGGCTCAGATGAAGGGAGGGCAGCGCATGCGCTTTGAGCGGGTGGGAGATTATATCGTGGCCATATCCCAGGGCAGCTCCTTTGAATCGTCCGTGTGCAAATCCCTGCTTTCCCTGGGCGCCGACATTTCTTTCGTAGCCTCCCAGCGCAATGAGGAGTTCCGTTTGAGCGCCCGGGCCCGCCAAGACCTGGTGCGGAAGGGGCTGCACCTCGGACAGCTGCTTGGCAACGTCGGGGAGGAGACGGACAACGACGGCGGCGGCCACGGCGGGGCGGCCGGTCTGGTGGGGGTCGGGGACGCGGAGGCCATACTGAACATATGCATGCAGAAGTCCATGGCCTTCCTTCGAAAGCTGAAATGAGGTCAGCGCAGCTTCTTGACCTCAGTTAGCATCCGCCTCATCCGCTCCAGGTTCTCCGGCTTTTTCTGGAAGTACTCCCGGACCGGGGCCAGCTCCGCAGCCAGGGCGGCGGCGGTCCCGTTCTTGAGGTCCATGGGATGCAGTTTTCCGGCCAGGTACGTCCTCTCGAGTTCATCGTAACTGGTGAACTCCAGGTTCCCGCCGAACTTCTCCGGGCGCTCGAAACGCATTACGCTCGTCCTCTGGAAGATGACGTACTTGCATATCCCTAAGACCGGATTTCCCTCGGCCTCGGGAGGGCAGAAGGCCTTCCCCATCTTGCGCTGTATGTCCTCCGGCGAATCGTGGATCAGCAAACTTCCCTCGGGATCGCTCTTGGACATCTTCGCGCTCACGGGGTCCATGCGGTTGCCGCCCTTCAGGCCTGGAAGCAGAGGGGTGTGCAAGGCCACCGCCTTCTTTACCCCCATCTTCTCCGCGGCCTCCCGGGCGATCATGTGCGCTCGCCTCTGGTCCAGACCGCCGTAGGCCACGTCCACGTCCATGAATATAAGGTCCGCGGCTTGCATGAGGGGGTATATCATCTTGCTGGAGTCGACCTCGGCCTCGTCCTCGTTGCGGCCCATGATGGTCATGGCCCTCTTCACCCGCTGCAGCGATGAGGCCTTTCCGACCTTCATGACCGTCTCCCAGTAATCGATGTCGTCCATTATCTCGGAGGCTAGACGGTAGTCCACCACGTCCCTGGGCAGACCGAGCGCCTCGAAGCAGTCCTTCATGTACTCGGCGCAGACCCTGATGTTGTCGATGTCCCCGCCCAGCTTGTCGTTGATGTAGGCATGCCAATCGGCCAGGAACATAATGAAGGTAAAACCGGAATCGACGAAGTCCCGCACCTTCTGCACTGTCACCATCCAACCGATGTGGACCAGCCCGGACGGCTCGAAGCCGATATAGCCGGTCGGGGAGGCCTTGTTCCGCAGGACCTCCCTGAGGTCCTCCGGGGTGATGATCTCCTCGGTGTTCCGGGCTATTAATGCGTACCGCTCCTCGACGTCCATGTTAACCGGTGTCGAATGCCGGATGGAATATTAAACAGATTTGCCTTCAGCCCCGCAGCACCCTGGCCAGCTTTTCCGCCGCCACGTTCACCGTATCGCTGACCATGGAGGTAGGGGGGCAGTAGGCGTTCTCCATCCGTTCCACGAACGAATTGACCGAGACCCCTTCCAGGATGGCCGCGGTGATCCAATTGACCCGTCCGGTGACGTCCTCTCCGCCCACGATCTGTCCGCCTATCAGCCGTCCGCTCTCGGCGTCGGCTAGAAGCTTGACCGTCATATCCTTGCCGCCGGGGTAGTACCTAGCTCGGGACGAGCCTTTCGCCACCGCCTCCGCTACCTTCACCCCGTAGTACTCGGCAAGGGAACGGGACATCCCTGTGCCGCCGACGTGCAGTCCTCCGACCACGCTTATGTACGGGCTGGCCGTCCCCGGAAATGTGGCGTTGCCTCCGGCGGCTCGGATACCGGCCACCCTGCCCTGGCGGACGGCGGTGGAACCGAGCTGGCTCATGGTCGGCCCGGCCAGCACCGCGCTCTGGCACATGACCACGTCCCCGGCCAGGTAGACGTCCGGGACCAGTCGCCCCCTGCGGTACGGCTGCAGACTGGGACTTACCCTTACCGCTCCCAGAGGCCCTATCTCCAGGCCCATCTGCTCCGGTATTCGGAGGTTGGCCCGTACCCCGGTGGCCATGATCACCATCTGGCAGGAGATCTGGACCTTGCCGGCGGTGACCCCGGTGACCGTACCGTCCCCGTCTATGCGCGTTAGCGGCGAGCCCAGGACGAACCTGATGCCCTGCGATTCGCAGTGCGATTGGACGAGAAGGGCCATGTCCTTGTCCATGATGCGGGGGACCACCTGGTCGAACATCTCCACCACGGTGACCTCCTTTCCCCTTTCCCTCAAAGCCACGGCCATCTCCAGGCCGATCACCCCGGCCCCGGCCACCACGACCTGCGTGGTCCTCGGTAGCCATTCCATTATGGCCTGTCCGTCGGAGATCCATCTCACCGGGAAAACGCCCTTCTGTTCCCGCCCCTCGATGGGAGGCACGAACACCGTTCCGCCGGTGGCGATGACCAAAGAATCGTAATCGAAGGAGCGCCCGTCCTTGGTCAGGACCTTCTTCACCTCGGCGTCCACCCGGTCCACGGAGGTCTTGACCAGGACCTCGATGCGCCTCTCCTGTTTATAGAACTCAGGGGTGTGCATCACTATGCTCGGGAAGTCCTTGATCCTGCCCTCCACGACGAACGGGATGGCGCAGGGCGAGTACGCCACGTGTTCGTCCTCGGTGATGAGGGTTATGTCCCCTGCCCCGCTCTCCCTGGCGGTGGAGGCCGCGGTCATGCCGGCCGCCCCTCCTCCGATTACCACGATCTTCCTGGCCATGATGCCTCTCCAGGCCGCAAATCCTGAAGTGAGGATATAAAATGTTGGTATCGTTCGGCGGAGCGCTCAAATAGTTAGGGGCGTTTTGACCTTCATTCACATGGAGGAAGCATGAAGAGCATGGACCTGAACAGGCCGGTCACGGTCTGGAAGGAGGATGACGTGGTGGACGGGAGGAGGGAGAAGGCCCTAGTGGCCATATTCCGCACCCGCGGCTGCCACTGGTCCCGTAAGGGAGGCTGCTCCATGTGCGGCTATAACGTGGAGAGCCTGGAGGGCATCGGGGCGGAGGAGATCTCCGCTCAGCTGAAGGCCATCCTGGAGAGGTACGAGGGAGAGGGGATGGTCAAGCTCTATACCTCCGGCAGCTTCCTGGACCCCAACGAGATACCTGTGGAGGTTCGCGACCGCGTTCTGAACGCTTTTGACGGAGCGCGAAGGGTGCTCTTCGAGAGCCGCCCGGAGTTCGTTACTCCCGATGTTCTCCAGGAACTGCCGGACCACTCCGCCGTGGCCTTGGGATTGGAGAGCGCTAACGACACGGTATTGAGGTGTTCCGTGCGCAAGGGGTTCGGAGTGAAGGACTACGTCAGGGCGGCGGACGCCCTTATGGACCGCAAGCTTCCCGTCCGGACCTACCTGCTGCTCAAGCCCCCGTACATGACGGAGAGGGCGGCCATCGAGGACACCAAGGCGTCGGTGCGCTTCGCCGCTCCCCGTTCGGAGAGCGTGTCGGTAAATCCGCTCAACGTTCAGAAGGAGACCCTGGTCGAGGGGCTATGGAGGCGCGGCGACTACCGCCCGCCATGGATCTGGTCTCTGTTCGAGGTCCTGAGGATGAGGTCGGAGCTTTCTGACGTCAGGCTCTTCTCCTCCCCCAGCGGGGCGGGGACGCAGAGAGGCGTGCACAACTGCCCGTCCTGCGACCGGCGTCTTTTGGACGTCCTGGAAAAGTTCAACTTCGAGCAGGACGTTTCGCTCTTGGACGGGCATAGATGCCAATGCCGCGAGGAGTGGGCCTCCCTGCTCCGGGCGGAGGATGCGCTGCGCACCTCGGTGGATGTGCATAGGCATCTCGAGGACGAACTGGCGCTTTAGAGGGATTCATATGGATTACGATATCAAGAAGGGTAACTACGGGAACCTGGAAGGGGATGGACTGAAAAAGATGATGGAGGCCGCCTTCGGCCATGTCAAGTTGGAGGGGGACGTCTACGTCTCCTCCTACGGGGCCATGACCCGGATCGAGGTCAAGGTGCTGAGCAAGACCTCCCTTGACATAAACGCCGTTACGGACAAGGGCGCGCCCCCGGATGCGGCCGCGGACACCATAAAGAAATGGAACGAGTTCCTCGAGCGGGCCACCGGCTTCACCTCGAAGGAGCGCCGCAACCGCCTGCAGAAGAAGGCCAAGGAAGGCAAGCTCTGAGACCTTCCAGCAAATCCATTTCCCCCTCCATTCTTTATATACGGGGGACCGATTGATTTAAATAATAATGACCGTATGCGAGTTCTGCTCAACGCACTGAGGACATTCGACCAGACCCCTTGGGCAATGCGAAAGCAACCCTAAGCCGCCCCCAACCGCACATTCTGGCGGGCGATGACGGTGTCACGGTCGAAGGTGCTAGCCTCAACACTCTTGAGAACAGGCGTTAGCGAAAGAGAGTGTGCTCTCTCAGGAAAGAAAGAGGGAGAAGCATGTCAAACATAAGACGTCCGAGAAGGGGGTCCAAGGGCTTTGGTCCGAGGAAGAGGGCCCTGACACAGACCCCAAGACTGGATTCGTGGCCCGAGATCAGCGAAGGCCCGAAGGTCCAGGGATTTGCCGGTTACAAGGCAGGAATGACCCACGCGTTCATCGTGGACCGCCGCAAGAGCAGCACCACCTCCGGTCAGGAGATCAGGGTGCCTGTCACCGTTCTGGAAGTGCCGCCGATGAAGGTGGCCGCGGTGCGCATCTACGAGAACACCCGCTACGGGCTGAAGACCGCGGGGGAGATCTGGGCGACCCAGCTGGATGAGAACCTCTCCAGGCTGCTGCCCCTCCCCAAGAAGGTCGACGCCGAGGCGGCCTGGGAGAAGATGAAGGGAGTGGACGCCGAGGACGTCAGGGTCCTGGCTTTCACCCAGCCGAAATTGGTCACCGGAGTGCCGAAGAAGCGCCCGGAGCTCATGGAGCTGCGCATCGGCGGAGGCACCATGGAGGCCAGGATCGATTTCGCCAAGGGACTGCTGGGCAAGGACATCGCCATGACCGACTTCGCCAATACCGGCGCGATGATCGATGTCGTGGCCATAACCAAGGGAAAGGGCTTCCAGGGCGCCACCAAGCGCTGGGGCCTGAAGCTCATGTCCCACAAGAACTCCAAGCACCGCCGCGCCGTCGGTAACCTAGGACCCAAGAGGCCTGGTTACGTGCGGACGACCGTGCCGCAGGGCGGTCAGATGGGTTACCACCAGAGGACCGAGGTCAACAAGCTCATCCTCAAGGTCGGGGAGAGCGGACAGGAGGTCAGCCCCAAGGGCGGCTTCCTGCACTACGGCGATGTCAGGAACCCCTTCGTACTGGTCCACGGCTCCGTGCCCGGCCCCACCAAGAGGCTGGTCCGGATGAGGGACCCGGTCAGGAGGCAGCAGGCTGACCTGAAGGAAGCGCCGGAGATGGTGTACATATCCACCGAGTCCAAGCAGGGGGCGTAAGCAATGTCCAAAGTCAACGTGTATTCATTGAACGGCGAGGTCGTGAGGACCGAGGCCCTGCCCGAGGTGTTCTCCACCGCGTTCAGGCCCGACGTCATCCACAGGGCCGTGGTCGCCGAGGAGTCCAACAAGAGGCAGCCCTACGGTCCGAAGCCTGGCGCCGGCATTCGGCACTCGGTATCCACCTGGGGCAAGGGCCGCGGTGTGGCCCGCGTGCAGAGGCTGTCCTCGGGAGCGAAGGGCGCTGAGTCCCCCAACAACGTGGGAGGACGCCGCGCTCACCCGCCCCGGGTCGACAAGGTCTGGACAATGAAGATCAACCAGAAGGAGAAGACCCTCGCCAAGTTCTCCGCCTTGGCCGCCACGGCCGATGAGGAGAAGGTCAGGGCTCGCGGGCACCGGTTCAACGAGGGCATCACCCTCCCGGTGGTCGTCGAGGACCGCCTGGAGGACGTGATGAGCACCTCCGAGGTACTGGACGCCCTGAAGAGCATCGGGGTCTCCGACGATGTGGTGAGGGCCAAGGACGGCATCAGGATCAGGGCGGGACGCGGCAAGATGCGCGGCCGGCCGTACCGGATGCCCCGCAGCCTGCTGATCGTCGTTTCGGCGCACGACGCCGCGGTGGTCAAGGGCGCCAGGAACCTTCCTGGCGTCGAGGTCGCCTTCGCGGAGATGCTGAACCCCGGTCATTTGGCCCCCGGCGGAATGCCCGGACGGCTGACGGTGTTCACCGAATCCGCCATCAAGAAGATAGGAGAGTGGTGAGCATGGCCAGGAAGGTACTGCTTTACCCGTACGTGACGGAAAAGACCATGAACTACATGACCGGCACGCCCACCCAGGATTTCAAGGACGGCAACAAGATCGAGTTCATCGTGGACCGCTTCGCCACCAAGGCGGAGATAAAGAACGCCTTCGAGGCGCACTTCGAGGTCAAGGTGGACAAGGTCTGGACCAAGATCTCCAAGGAGGGCAAGCACGCCATAATCAAGTTGGCTGAAGGATACTCTGCCGAGGACATCGGCATGAGGATAGGAGTGTTCTGAGGAGGGGGAACATGGGAAGACAACTGAGACAACAGAGGAGAGGTCGCGGAACCTCCACCTACAGGTCCCCGAGCCACAGGCACGTGGGAGAGATCAAGCACCCGCACACCGAGCTCAAGGCCGGTAAGGTGGTTGACATAGTGCACGCCCCGGGCCGCAACAGCCCGGTGGCCGAGGTACGATTCGATAACGGCAAGAAGGACAAGATCATCGCCGTAGAGGGGCTGATGGTCGGACAGGATATCAGCGTGGACGGCTCCCTGAGCCTGAAGCCCGGGAGCATAATGCCCCTGGCCAACATCCCCGAGGGTACCCTGATAAACAACTTGGAGGCCAGGCCGGGCGACGGCGGCAAGTTCGTGAGGACGGCCGGTACGTACGCCACCGTGGTCACCAAGGGCGACACCGTCGTGGTGCAGCTGCCCTCCGGGGCCTTCAAGAACTTCGACCCCCGCTGCCGCGCCGGCGTGGGGATCGTAGCGGGAGGCGGGGCGGACGAGAAGCCGTTCGCCAAGGCAGGGAAGAAGTTCCACGCCTACCGCAGCAAGAGCAAGGCATACTTCAAGGTGAAGGGAGTCGCGATGAACGCGGTCGACCACCCGCACGGCGGTGGAGGTCACCCCCACGTTGGTAAGCCCAGCACCGTATCGAGGAACGCTCCGCCGGGAAGGAAGGTCGGTAGACTTTCCCCCAAGAAGAAGAGGAAGTGATTCTAGATGGCTGAAGATAAGCTAACTGGCACCAAGGCCTCGAGGAGGAAGCAGCGGAAGAAGAAGGGCATGATGACCGCCCGTAGGAAGAAGGAGTTCACCTTCCGCGGCTTCACCCTGGAACAGCTCCAGGAGATGCCCTTCGAGGAAATGGTGGACCTCCTGCCGTCTAGGGCTAGAAGGTCATTCCGCCGCGGCCTCAACGAGGAGCAGAAGACCACCTTCGACAAGATCGTGGCAGGAGAGCAGGACATGGTGCGCACGCACCGCCGTGACATACCCATCGTTCCGGCCTTCGTGGGCCGCCGCGTGGCCGTGTACAACGGGAAGGAATTCAAGGAAGTGGAGGTAAAGCCCGAGATGATCGGACACTTCCTGGGCGAGTTCGCCATGACCAGAGGATCGGTAAAGCACTCCGGTCCAGGCGTCGGGGCGACCAGAGGCTCCAAGTTCATGCCGCTGAAGTGAGGTGAAAAAAATGGTAGGATACACTGCACAAGCCGATCCGGACACCACGTCCAAGGCTATCGCCAAGGAACTGCCCATCTCACCCAAGTTCTCACGAGAGATATGCCGCATGGTAAAGGGCAAGAAGGTCGACGTCGCCATCCGCATGCTGGAAGAGGTCGTGGAACTGCGCCGCCCGGTGCCGATCCGCCGCTACAACATGGGCGTGGCCCACAAGAAGGGCGTCGGTCCCGGCCGATTCCCCAAGAAGGCCGCCGCGGCCATCATCAAGGTGCTGCAGAGCGCCAAGAGCAACGCGGAGTACAAGGGCCTGGACGCCGACAACATGCGCGTGCGCATAATCTCCGCCCATCACGGGCGGACCATTCCCGGCTACATGCCGAGGGCGCACGGCCGCAGCACCGCCTGGGACCAGCAGACCGTTAACATCGAGGTCATATTGGAGGAGGTTCAGTAAATGGCCAGCGAGAGGAAGTTCACACAGGAGAACATCAGAAGGGTGCTTCTCAAGGAGCATCTGATGAAGACCGTAGACCGCGCTGGCTTCGGAGGCGTGGACGTTCAGAGGACCCCCATGGGCACCAGGGTGACCCTGGTCGTGGAGCGTCCCGGCATAGTCATCGGTCGCCGGGGAGCGGCCATCAAGACGCTCACCAAGGACATCGAGGACAAGTTCCACTACGACAACCCCCAGATCGAGGTCCAGGAAGTGGAGAACCCCAACCTCAACGCCCAGATAATGGCGGAGAAGTTGGCCTTCGCCCTGGAGCGCGGCTGGCACTTCAGGCGGGCCGGTCACTCGACCGTCCGCCGCATAATGGAGTCCGGCGCCCGCGGTTGCCTCATAGTCATCTCCGGCAAGCTGACCGGGGAGAGGCACCGCACCGAGAAGTTCAAGGATGGGTCCATAAAGTACTGCGGAGAGACCAGGAACCTGTTCATAGGGACCGGTTTCGCCGTGGCCAAGCTGAAGCCCGGGGTCATCGGGGTACAGGTGGAGATCATGCAGGCCGGAGCCCGGCTCCCGGCCGAGATCGACGTCATGCCCATGGAGATGGCCATTCAGGCCAACCCCGACCTCGCCGAGCTGCTGAGGAAGCAGGAGGAGGCCTCGGTCATCGCTGAACACCCTGCCGAGGACGATGTCCCCGCAGAGGGAGACAAGGAGGAGGTGACCGAATAAATGGCTTTAATCAGAACCTCTGAGATCAGAGACATGAGCGTGGATGAGCGCGCTGGCAAGCTCCGCGAGCTGCAGGACGAGCTTATGCACGAGAAGGGAGCCGCCGCCATGGGTGGCGCTCCCAACAACCCGGGGAAGATCAGGGCTTTAAGGACCAACATCGCCAGGATCCTAACCGTCCAGAAGGAGGAAGAACAGTAATGGCCGACATTTGCTCGGTATGTGGGCTCCCTAAAGAGCTGTGCATGTGCGAGGAGATCGCCAGAGAACAGCAGTCCGTAAGGATCTACACAGACAGCAGGCGCTATGGCAAGATCGTCACCGTGGTCGATGGGATCGATTCCACCGATATAGACATAGACGATCTGGCGCGCAAATTGAAGAACAAATGCGCCGCCGGCGGCACTGCCAAAGAAGGCAAGATCGAACTCCAGGGCGACCACAAGAAGAAAGTGGCCCAGACCTTGGAGGAGATGGGCTTCAAGACCGAGGTTCGGTAGGAGCCATGGACAAGAGGGATTTCATGAGACAAGAATTCATCGGACTGGACATCGAGGTGGTGGAATCCAGCTGCCCCGGGCACCTGTTGCACGGGAAGGTGGTGGACGAGACCAAGAACATGTTTGCCATATCCTGCCAGGGCAGGGAGAGGTGGATACCCAAGTCCGGCCATGAGTTCGTGTTCACATACCAGGGCGAGAGGATCAGGGTCCCCGGATCCGAGATCCAGCATCGACCAGAGGATAGGATCAAGAGAATTAGGTGATCTAATGAGCGAAGTCAGAGACATTGGCATTGATGTCAAGGCCCCCTCGGCCACCTGCGAGGACAAGCACTGTCCATTCCACGGGCAGCTCCCAGTTCGGGGGCAGATCATTGACGGCGTCGTCGTCTCCATAAAGATGAACGGAAGCGCCGTGGTCGAGAGGAACTACTTGAAATATGACAAGAAGTACGAACGATTCGAGAAGAGGACGAGGCGCTACACCGCCCACAACCCCCCCTGCCTGGAGATAGCGGCCGGGGACAAGGTGCGCATCATGGAATGCCGCCCCTTGAGCAAGACGGTGTCCTTCGTCGTCGTGGAGAAGAGGTGAGGACATGAAGGGATTGGCTGGAAATCAGACCAGGGGCATCATAACCGGCTCCGTGCTGGATGTGGTGGACAACACCGGCGCCAAGACCATCAGCGTCATCGCCGTCCCCAACTACCACGGCGTGCACGGGCGCTGCCCGGCGGCCGCGGTGGGCGACATAGTCGTCGCCTCAGTGAAGAAAGGCACTCCGGAGATGAGGAGGCAGGTCGTCTACGCCATCATCGTTCGCCAGAGGAGGCCGTTCCGCCGCGCGGACGGCACCATGGTGCACTTCGAGGACAACGCCGCGGTCATAACCACGGAAGAGGGCGAGACCAAGGGAAGCGACATAAAGGGACCGGTGGCCAGGGAGGCCGCCGAGCGCTGGCCGCGCGTAGCCGCCACCGCTTCGACCATAGTGTGAGGTGCAGGAAATGACGAGCAAGTACGCAAGCAAGCAGAGGAAGGCGCTGTACAACGCCCCCAACCATGTGCGCAACAAGAGCGTCGGCTCCCACCTCAGCGAAGAGCTGATGAAGAAGCTGGGCCGCCGCACCGTGCGTGTGGTCAAGGGAGACACCGTCAGGGTGGTCCGCGGGGACGAGGACATACTCGGCCTTGAGGGCAAGGTCACCAGCGTCGACACCCAGAACGGTAAGCTGATCGTAGAGGGCGTCACCATCGCCAAGGCCGACGGCACCATGACCGAGAGGCCGGTCCACGCGTCCAACGTGGAAGTCACCAAGCTGGACATGAAGGACAACTACCGCAAGCAGAAGCTGCAATATGAGGAGGGTTCCCAGTGACCCAAGATCTGAAGAGACTTAACGCACCGAAGAGCTGGCCGGTGCCCAGGAAGAGCAACGTATGGGTGACCAGCCCCAACCCCGGCCCGCACTCGCTGGACGGATGCATGCCTTTGAGCGTGGTCCTGAGGGACATGCTGAAGGTAGTGGACACCGCCGCCGAGGCCAAGAAGGTCCTTTCCGCGAAGAAGGTGCTGGTGGACGGCAAGGTCGTCACCGAGGAGAAGTTCCCGGTGGGACTGATGGACGTCATCAGCATCCCCGTCAACGGCAAGCATTACCGCATGCTGCTGGACGACCGCGGCAAGTTCATACTCGTGGAGATAACCGAGGACCGCGCCCAGTGGAAGCTGTGCCGCATCGAGAACAAGACCTACGTGTCCGGCGGCCGCCTGCAGCTGAACCTGCATGACGGACGCAACATACTGGTCGAGGCGGACAACTACAAGACCGGCGACGTCCTGAAGATCGAATTGCCGACCCAGAAGGTCCTGGACGCGTACAAGCTGGTCCAGGGTAACGTGGCCATGATCGTCAGTGGCTCCAACGCCGGACAGGTAAACGTAGTGGAAGAGCAGGTCGAGGAGCGCTCCACCGCCCCCAACCTGGTCCGCTTCAAGAACGGTAAACTGACCGTGAAGGACAACGTGTTCGTCATCGGCAACAAGACCGCTGAGGTCGTCCTGCCCGAGGTGAGAGCGGCATGAGCGACAACGTCATGCGCCTGCCGCGCATCGAGAAGGTCGTCGTCAACATGGGCGTCGGCGAGTCCGGCGAGCGCCTGGTCAAAGCGCAGAAGGTCATCGAGATGGTCACCGGACAGAAGTCCAAGCAGACCATCTCCAAAGTGACCAACCGTGACTTCGGCATTCGCGAGGGACAGCCCATCGGATGCATCGTTACCCTTAGGGGAGAGAGGGCCGAGGATTTCCTGAAGAGGGCGTTCACCATTCGCGAGAACCGCATCGCCTCCTACTCCTTCGACCGCGAAGGCAACCTATCCTTCGGAGTGCCGGACTACACCGACTTCTCCGGAATGAAGTACGACCCCGAGATCGGGATATTCGGAATGGACATCAGCGTGTCCATCCAGAGACCGGGAAAGCGTGTGGCCAGGCGACGCATAATGCGCCGCTCGATACCCCACACCCACCGCATGACCAGGCCTGAGGCCATTGAGTTCATAAAACAGAAGTTCAACGTCGAGGTGATCGATTGAAGCCCAAGAAGAAGTTCGGAAGAAGCGTGGGCTGCACCAGGTGTGGCCGCAGACGGGGCATTATCCGCCGGTATGGCATGCACCTCTGCCGGCAATGCTTCAGGGAGATCGCGCCGCAGATAGGGTTCAAGAAGTACTCGTGAGGTGAAAAAAATGCAGAGCGATCCATTGAATGATGCGATGTCCACCATCAAGAACGCCGCGGCCGTGGGCAAGAGCGAGTGCATGATAAGGCCCTCCTCGAAGCTTATCGGCCGGGTCCTCAAGGTGATGCAGGACAACGGCTACATCAACCAGTTCGAGTTCATAGAGGACGGAAAGGCCGGAGTGTTCAAGGTCATGCTGGAAGGCAGGATCAACAACTGCGGCGTGATCAAGCCGCGCTATTCGGTGAAGAAGGTCGACATGGAGCAGTTCGAGGCCCGGTACCTGCCGGCCCAGGACTTCGGCGTGTTGATACTGACCACCACCGACGGCGTGATAACCCACATGGAAGCCAAGGAGAAGGGCGTGGGCGGGAAGCTGCTCGCGTTCGTGTACTGAGGGATTTAAATGACTGTAACCGGACATTTGGACGACAAGGTGCACGTGCCCAGTGAGGTAAAGGTCACCATGAAGGGGGCCGAGGTCACCGTCAAGGGACCGAAGGGCACGGTAACCAGGGACTTCAGCCACCCTAAGGTGATAGTCACCTTCAAAGAGGACCACTTCCACGTGGAGTGCGAGTACCCCCGCACCAAGGAGAAGGCCTTGGTCGGCACGTACGCGTCCCACCTGAGGAACATGGTCGAGGGGGCCAACCACGGGTTCGAGTACGCCATGAAGATGGTCTACTCCCACTTTCCCATGAAGATCGCGGTGAAGGGCGACAGGTTCGTCATCGAGAACTTCCTGGGGGAGAAGGCCGCGCGCTCCGCGCCTATCTTGGCCGGGGCGAAGGTCACCATAAAGGGCGCCGAGGTCTTCGTCACCGGCTCCGACCTGGAGAAGGTCTCGCAGACCGCCGCCAACATCGAACGCGCCACCAAGATCAGGGGATTCGATCCCAGGGTCTTCCAGGATGGTATATACATCGTAGAGAAGGCAAGGAGGCCAAAGTAATGTCGGCCAAGAAGGAGATCAACACGATACAGGACCTTCCCTATTACCGGGAGGAATACACCGCTCAGCTGGCCGACTTGGGCATAAAGGAGATGGACGAGCTCCTGGAGGCGCTGAACGACAAGGACCGCAAGAAGGTCATCGTGGACGAGCTTGACGGCGTCGGCAACAAGATCGCCGACCACTGGCTCGAGCTGCTTTCCGAGAAGGAGGCCGAGACGGAGATCGTCGAGGACGAGGAGAAGGCCGTGACCAAGGTCAAGCCGGTTCTCGACGATGAGGTCAAGGCCGCTCTGGAGTTCAGGAGCGCCAAGAACGACGCCCGCCCTGCGTTCAAGCGGCAGGAGTGGTTCCGCTACCAGAGGCTCGGGGAGAAGTGGAGGAAGCCCAGAGGCATACACTCCAAGATGAGGAGGCACCTTTCCTACCGCCCGCCGGTCGTCTCGATCGGCTTCCGCGGCCCGAAGATGGTGCGCGACTACCACCCCTCCGGATTCCAGGAGGTCATGGTCTACAACCCTGGCCAAGTGGACGCCGTGGACCCCAAGGTGCAGGCCATACGCATAGGCGGCACCGTGGGCGGGAGGAAGAGAATGGCAATAACCGAGAAGGCGGATGAGCTAGGCATCCGCATATTGAACAGGACGTGAAACAGATGGATCTCAAGAACCAGAAGCGCATGGCGGCCGAAGTCTTGAAATGCGGCGAGAACCGGGTCTGGATAGACCCGAACCGCATAGAGGACGTCGCAGACGCCATAACCCGGGCGGACATAAGGACAGCGATCCAGTCCGGGTCCATCCGCGCCTTGCCCGTCAGGGGGATATCCCGTGGACGAGCCCGTCATCGGCTGGCCCAGAAGGCCAAGGGACGCAGGCGTGGACAGGGCAGCAGGAAAGGTACCTCCAGGGCCAGAAGGCCGAAGAAGGAGGCCTGGATCCAGACGATCAGGCCCCTGCGCGCCACGCTGCGCGAGCTGCGTGACGAGGGCACGATCAGCCGGACCGTATACCGCGAATTCTACATGAAGGCCAAGGGCGGCATGTTCAGGAGCAGGAACAACCTGCTCATGCACCTGAAGACCGAAGGCTACATCAAGGGGGATAACTGATGGCCCAAGGACCGAGATATAAAGTGGCCTTCCGCCGCCGGCGCGAGGGACGCACTGACTATAGACAGAGGCAGAGGCTGCTGAGAGCCAGGGTCCCGCGTGCCGTCGTACGCACTTCCCTGCGTCACGTCAGCGTACAGATCGTGGACTTCGACCCCCAGGGGGACCAGGTCCTGGTCACCGCCCACTCCCGCGAACTGCTGGAGATGGGATGGGACAAGGCCACCGGAAATGTTCCCGCCGCGTACCTCACCGGGTACCTGGCCGGGAAGAAGGCCGTGGCCAAGGGAGTGAGCGAGGCCGTGCTCGACATTGGCCTCAAGGTGCCCGCCAAGGGCGCCACGGCGTTCGCCGCCCTCAAGGGCATGGTGGACGCCGGAATGAACATACCCCACGGCAAGGAGGTGCTGCCGAGCAAGGAACGCCTGGCCGGCAAGCACATCGGCGACGACGTGGAAAAGATGATCAAGGACATCAAGACCCGCATGGAGGCGAACTGAGATGGATTGGGTACCGAAGACCAGACTGGGAAAGATGGTGCTCAACGGTGAGATAACCACCATGAGCCAGGCGCTGGCCACCAAGCTTCCCCTGCGCGAGGCGGAGATCGTGGACATACTGCTCCCCGACCTGAAGGACGAGGTCATAGACGTGAACATAGTTCAGAGGATGACCGACTCCGGCAGGAGGGTCAAGTTCCGTATCACCTGTGTGGTCGGCAACGGCGACGGCTTCATCGGCATAGGCCGGGCCAAGGGAAAGGAGGTAGGTCCTTCCATCCGCAAGGCCATCGACAACGCCAAGCTGAACATCATCGAGATCAAGCGCGGATGCGGTTCCTGGGAATGCGGATGCGGCACGCCGCACTCGCTCCCGTTCACCGTGGTCGGCAAGTCCGGCTCGGTGGAGGTCTACCTGAAGCCCGCCCCCCGGGGCATATCCCTGGCGGTGGGCGACGTGGCCAAGAGCATCCTGACGCTCGCGGGCGTCAAGGACTCCTGGGGTTTCGCCAAGGGACACACCAAGACCACCGTTAACTATGCGTACGCGACCTATTACGCCCTCAGGAACACCATCGAGATGCGCGTTTCCGAGGAGCAGGAGAAGAGGCAGCACATAGTGAGCGGGCCGGTGCAGGTGCACATGATCGAGGAAGCCGCCCCTGGACAGGAGGAGTGAAGATGGCATACGCAGCGATACGTGTACGTGGCCACTCCGGTGTCCGCCATGAGGTCGAGGACACCATGCGCATGCTTCGCCTCACCAGGGCGAACCATTGTGTGATCCTTCCGGAGACGGATGAGATAAAGGGCATGCTGATGAAGGCCAAGGACTACATCACCTGGGGCGAGGTTTCCGAAGAGACCTTGGCTCGCATGATCAAGTTCCGTGGCCGGCTGATGGGCGACAAGCCCATCGACGATGAGGTGGTCAAGGACAACACCCCCTTCGGTTCGATCATGGCCCTCGCCAAGGGCATATCCAAAGGCGAGACCAAGTACTCGGACATGAAGGACGTGAAGCCGCTCTTCCGCTTGAGCCCCCCCAAGAAGGGGTACGAGGGCGTAAAGCGCGGATTCGGGGCCGGGGGCGCCCTGGGCTATCGGGGAGAGGAGATAAACGACCTCATCTCCAGGATGATCTGAAGGTGATATGAATGGTTAGCAGAACCGAGAAGTTCAGAGGCTCCAGGACCCACGGCCGCGGCAAGAAGGCCGGCCGTGGCGCCGGAAAGCGCGGCGGTAAGGGCAACGCCGGCTTGCACAAGCACAAGGTCCAGTACATGCTGAAGTACATGCCCGACCACTTCGGCCGGCACGGGTTCAAGCGGCCCCAGAAGATGGTATCCGCCAAGATCACCATGAACGTGGGAGATCTGGAGCAGATACTGGATGTCATGAAGACCCAAGGTACCGCGGTGGAGAAGGACGGTAAGATCTCCGTAGACCTCACCGCCTTGGGCATCGACAAGCTGCTGGGGAACGGTCAAGTGAGCACGCCCTTCGAGGTCTTAGTCTCCGAGACTACCGCCTTGGCGAAGGCTAAGGTTGAAGAGGCAGGCGGGCATATCGTGGTGCCAGAGTAAGTATCGCGTGATACCAATGGCCGATGACCAGAAGAGCAAGCTGTACAAGCTGAAACCCATTACCGACCGCCTCCCGGCGGTCTCCAAACCCGAGGGGCACGTCCATTTCCGGACCAAGATGCTGTGGGTCGTAGTGATACTGGTTTTCTACTTTATCATGACCAACATCTTCCTGTACGGGCTGGACAGCGGGGAAACCATCGACATGTTCGCCCAGTACAGGGCCATCCTGGCTGGCGCGCAGGGTTCTCTTATGCATCTGGGCATCGGCCCGATAGTCACCGCCTCCATCATCATGCAGCTGTTCGTGGGGGCCAAGATAATCAAGTTGGACCTCACCAACCGTGATGACAAGGCGGTCTATCAGAGCAGCCAGAAGTTCCTGGTATTGGTGATGATACTGGTGGAGGCGGTTCCTCAGGTGTTCGGTTACCTGACGCCATCCGGCACCTTCATCTCCGGACTGGACGGTACGTTCGGCGACTCCGGGTTTCTGCGGGGCGAGAACATCGCCAGGCTAGTGATCGTGGCCCAGCTGTGCGTGGGCTCGTACCTGGTGTTCCTTATGGATGAAGTGGTGTCCAAATGGGGCATAGGGAGCGGCATATCGCTGTTCATTGCCGCGGGTGTCGCAGAAGCGCTGTTCACCGGCACGCTGAACACCGAAGGGCTTGATCGGGGCATACCGCTCAGCAACAGCAACCTGCCCGTCGGAACGATACCAAAGACCATATACATCCTCACGCACCAATCGGCATCGGACCTGGTGGGCGGAGGCTATGAACAGATATTGATCGCCAATCCCAATCCGCTCATCGCACTGATAGGGACGATCATCATCTTCCTGTTCGTGGCTTACATCGAATCAGCCCGTATCGAGCTGCCGTTGGCGCATGGAACGGCGAGAGGGGCGCGTGGAAGATACCCGATAAAACTGATCTACGCCTCCAACATCCCGGTCATCCTGATGGCCGCGCTGCTGGCGAACATAAGCATGTTCACCATGCTGTTCTACACCAACGACGCGCTGAGCGGGATCCCGCTGCTCGGCGGCAATCCATTGCTAGGCGCATATCCGGCCGGGGAGAACTATCCCACGTCCGGCCTGGCCTGGTATCTTTCCACTCCCAATGGGGTGGGGGATTGGCTACTGCCGCTCCTTGATCCGGGCACCTACGGGAGCGTGGTCTACGGACATAGCACCTGGCAGGTATTGGCGCACGTGCTCATCTACGTAGGCGTGATGGTCGGCGGTTCCGTCCTTTTCGCCAAGTTCTGGATAATGACCACCAACATGGGGCCGGAAGCTGTGGCCAGGCAGATCGAGTCCTCCGGACTGCAGATCCCTGGTTTCCGCCGCGACCCCCGGGTGCTCAAGCGCGTGCTTGAGAGATACATCCCGGTGGTGACGGTGATCTCCGGTGCCGTCGTTGGAGGACTGGCCGCGGGAGCTGATCTCATTGGGACCGTTGGTAACGCCAGCGGTACCGGTGTGCTGCTGGCCGTGGGCATCATGATCCAGTTCTACGAGGCGTTGGGACGTGAACAGATGATGGAGATGCACCCCGTGCTGAGAGGATTCTTTGGAGGGGAGTGAGGAAACATGGCTAACGCACCGGCGCAGGACCCCAAGGCGACGACCAGCAGGATGCTGCTGATCTTCGTCTTCATAATGGCCATCTTCGTGATGTTCGACAACAACCTGAGGAGCGCCCTTGGGAACATCGTCGGAATGGGCCTGGAGCCCCTGTGGGGCTTCGACGGCTCGTTCCCGGTGGTCTCTCTCTTCTTGACCGGGGCCTTCATGACCACCCTGAGCATCGTGGTCAGGCATTTCTTCACCGATTACGTGAAGCAGACCAAGAGCCAGAAGGTCATGAGCGCCTTCAACAAGGAGTTGCAGGCGGCCCGCAAGGAGAACAACACCTACAAGCTGAAGAAGATGACCGAGATGCAGCCGAAGATGATGGAGGAGTCGATGAAGCAGACCACCTCCCAGATGAAGCTGATGCCGGTGACCATGCTCATCATCATCCCCATCTTCGCCTGGCTAGCGGTGTTCGTTGGTGGCCTGGACAGCACGGCGATAACGGTCCCGTGGTCCAACCACGCCGACCTGAACGCCTCCTATCTGCTTCCGGCCTGGGTGCTGCTGTACTCGCTGATCAGCGTCCCGTTCGGGCAATTGCTTTCAAGAGGTCTGAGGTATTACACCTTCAAGAAGCGGTTGAACGAACTGAAGGCTGAAGGGCAATGAGGATAACCATCAGCGGCATGATCGGCAGCGGCAAGACCACGGTCTGCCGCATGCTCGGCGATATCCTGGGATACCGGACGGTAATATCCGGCCACGTCTTCCGGGAGATGGCCAAGGAGCTGAACATGTCCCTGGAGGAGTTCGGCGATCTTGCGGAATCGGACCCTAAGTACGACAGGCTGATCGACGAGCGTTTGTTGGACGTGGCCAAGAACGAGGACAACGTCATTCTCGAGGGGCGCCTTGCCGGGCAGATGCTCCGCCGCAACTGCATCCCGGCCTTCTGCATTTTTTTGGACGCTCCCCTGGAAGTGCGTGTCGAACGCGTCTCCGGTCGCGAGGGCGTCGATATGCATGCGGCCATGGACGAGATGCGTGCCCGGGAAGCTAGCGAAGTGCTAAGGTACCGCAAGTTCTATGGAATTGACGTGACCGACCGTTCCATCTACGACATGGTCATTGATACCGGCGACATGACGCCGGAGCAGGTGGTCGAGTCGATCGTCTCTCGAGTAAGGGGCGATTGAGATGCTGGTCCGGGACAAGGACCCCCGAACGGTGGAACGAGGGAAACGCCCCGAGGACCGCTCCATCCAGGAGCTGCTGGACGGCGGGGTCATAGTTTTAGACAAAGTGCAGGGACCGACCTCCCATCAAGTTACCGCCTGGGTGCGGGACATCCTGGGCGTGCAGAAGATCGGGCACGGTGGAACGCTAGATCCAAACGTCAGCGGCGTTCTGCCTATAGCGTTGGGAAAAGCGATCCGGATGACCGACCTCGTTCTCCGTTCCAACAAGCAGTACGTCTGCCATTTATACCTGCACCGGCCGGTAGCGGAGGATAAGGTACGTTCCATCATCGAAACGTTCGTCGGTTCCATTTATCAGACGCCGCCCGTGCGCTCCGCTGTCAAGGTCGCCATGCGCATACGCAAGGTGCACTCCATCAACATCCTGGAGATATCCGGCCGGGACGTGCTGTTCAAGGTCGATTGCGACGCCGGGACGTACATCCGGACGCTATGCGTGGATATCGGTGACGCTTTGGGCGTCGGGGCCAACATGAAGGCGCTGCGCCGTACGCGCTCTGGAGCGATGACCGAGGATGAGGCCGTGACGATGCAGGACCTCAAGGACGCCGTGGTGGAATGGAAGAACGGCGACGAGAAGTGGCTGCGGAGCATCATAAGGCCGATGGAGGCTTTACTTGAGCCCCTACCTAAGGTCATCGTCAAGGACAACGCCGTGGACGCTGTATCGCACGGCGCGGACCTCAACGCCCCAGGGGTCGTATCCTTGGATGAGAACGTGGAGAAGGGATCGCCTGTCGCGCTCTTCACCGTCAAAGGCGAGGCTTTAGGACTAGGTACGGCCAACATGTCCGCCCGGGACATGTACAAGGCTTACAAAGGTAAAGCAGTGAAAACCGTCCGGGTGTTTCTGCCTGAAGGAACATATCCAAGAATGTGGGGCGCTCAGCAGTAGCAACCCAGGTTGGTCTGACCTTTCTTTTCTTTCTTCAAAGGAATTGCAGTTATTCCCAACCGCTTCTGGATCTCATGCGCCAGCATGTCCTCGGAACCGTGGTTGGTGTAAACGAGAGAAGGAGAACACTTCTCGACAAAGTCGATTATCTCGTAGAAGTCGGCATGATCCGAGTAGGCGAAGCCTTGGTCCATGCCCCAGCCCATCTTTCCCATGGACCGCCCTCTGGTGTCCAGGCACCATCCGGAGACGTCAGCGGAGCGCTTCTTCTTCAGCATGCTGAGACCGTTCTCACCCCAGGCGCCCGGGCTTATGACCAGCTGCGGATCGCCATCCGTGGGGTCGAACGGAACGTAGTCGAACTTGAGGTCGTCCGATTCGAGCATGCGGGTAGTATCGAGCACTGAACCATGCAGGCGCGGCTGGAAGTCCCTGAGCATGGTGATGAGCTCCTGGGACTTGCCTAACGGATAGGCGTGCAGCACGGCCGAATACCCCTGGTTGAGCATGTCGTCCACCCAGTCATGGATGACCTTGATCATCTCCCGGCGGTCCGGGAACTTGTAACGAGGATTTCCGTACGTAGCCTCCACGATAAGCACGTCGCATTTCTGCGGACGGGCCCCTTCGATATCAAGGCGGTCCTGCGGGCAGAAATCCCCGGTGTAAAGGACCTTCTGGCCGGCGTCCAGCAGGAACATGTTCGAGCCGAGTATGTGGCCGGCCCCGCTGGCCTTGACCAGTGAGCTAGCCCCAAATTCAACGCTCTCCAGGAACGTCTTGGACTTCTTGCTCTTGACCCGCCCGCGCATGCAGCGCAGGGTGATGTCCGAGCAATGAATTGGACCGCCGGCGAAACTGGACGGCATGTGGTCGGAATGGGCGTGGGAGATGCAGCATATCGCCTCCTCGGTAACTTTGCGCGGATCGAGGAAGAATCTGGTGTCGCCGCAGGCGACCTCGATGCCGTTGCCTAATTGAACGGAAGGCCCATCCCTCTCCATCGGCCGTAGAATGCAGCCTCGGCTATTTACCAATAACGAGACAGGCTTCGAATATGGCATCGCCTTTCATGCGGATTAGGTGCCCATCTCAATACATCAGCATGACGGCCACTGCGACGAACAACGCTGCCAATGCTATTTTCAGGAGATATCCGAACCGTTTCTTACGCCGGACCCGGTATTGTTGGATGGATGATTCCATTTTCCGCCCCTCTTGATTGTCATTTGGCGTGCGTACCCATAAAAATTACCCCTTGTCTCATTTTCACCCACCTCCCCCTGTCAGTCCTTTATACCCTCAAGGCGAAGTTGGTACGGTTAGCAGATGTACCGCTCCATGCCCGAGATGGTGACCGAACCGCTGGTCCATGATTTCCATTCCGTAACAGATGGAATGCTGGCCACCACCGCCATACCCCCAGTGGACGAGCTGCTCGGAGGGTTGGAGCCGGGAACGGTCACCACCATCGACAGTTCGGACAAGCTGCTGTTCAACCTGGTCAACATGCTGAGCGTGAACTTCGTCCGCGAATGGCATCGCGACGTGATCTGGGTGGACGGCGGGAATTCCGTCAATCCTTACGACCTGACGTACGTGTGCAAGCGCTTCCGGCTGCGTCCGGAGGAGGTTCTGAACAGCATCAGCGTCTCCCGCGCCTTCACCGCCTACCAGATGTCCACCTTGGTCGAGGAGTCGTTGGAGGAGGAGCTTAGCCGCAGCAAGGGCGGCATGGTGGTGGTGTCCTGCTACCCGGACCTCTTCCAGGACGCGGACATGGACTGGGAGGAGTCGCTGAAGCTGATGGAGAGGGGCATGGGCAAGCTGCGTTCGCTGACTGCCAAGCACCGCACCGTGAGCGTGGTGACGAACTACGGTCTGGCGAAGCTGATGTACCGCAAGGGGCTGCGTTCCCTCTTCTACGAGAAGGTGGACAGAGTGGTCAGCGTGGAGCACCGCTCTGGCTACGTGCGCATCTCATTGCCGAGGGAAGAGAAGGAGATCATGTACCGGCCGGTCCCGCCGAACCAGACCACCTTGGACGAGTACCGGAGGCGGTTCTGATGGGGCGCACCGTACCGACGTACCGCATGGCCTCGGAATCCCTCTTCCAGAGCTGGAGCGATTATCGGAGAGCGTTGCCGCAGGAGGACCGCGAGGCGTTCGACCGCCTTTCGGACAAGGTCAGGTTGCACGCTTCCGCTTGTTCCGTTGCCGCTTTCCTCGACCCTTTGGAGGGGGCGCTGCTCTCCATCCTCCTGGAGCAGGAGAAGGATCTGGAGCGCTTGCGCAAGAAGGCCTGATAGGATGCGCGGATGGATCCTGGACTGCTACGCGGACGATGTCAACAACGAGATGGTGACCTGGATAAAGACGTCCACGGGAATGGAGCGCATCGCTGACCGCGAGTACCGCCCGTGCTTTTACGTAAAACCATCCGCGGAGCGCAGGCCGGACCTGCTCCTCGGTCTTAAGGAGGCGGGAGTGGAGCATCGCTGGGAGAAGCACCGCACCTGGCTGACGGGACCTATGGAGGAAGTGCTGAAGGTTACCCCGCGAGGCTACCGAAACCTGATGCCTTTGGCCAAGACCATCGACAAATGGGGATGCCACCGCGACCACACGCTCTTCAACGTCGATACGCGCATGGACACCCGCTACTTCCTGCATCGCAAGGTCTTCCCGATGGGGTTGATGGACGTTGAGAAGTGGAAGAACCTGGACACCCCGTTCCGGCTGGACTATCCGATGCCCGAGTTGCGGACGTGCGAGCTGACGCTAGAAACCTCCGCCCGCCGGGGGATGCCGACCATGGAGGACCGCCTGAAGCGGGCCACGCTAGACGATATCGTCATGGAAGGCAAGGAGGCGGACATCTTGGATCTGTTGCAGCAGGCCCTTCGGGACAAGGACCCGGACGTGCTGATCACGGACGGCGGCGATAGCTTCCATCTGCCGTTCCTGGAGAAGTGCGCTGAACGGAACGAGATGGAACTGGAGCTGGGACGGGAAGGAGGAAAGCGCCGCGGGAAGGGCAAGAGCTACTTCACTTACGGACGCATCCTTTACAAACCGCCGGCGTACAAGCTGCGCGGGCGCATCCATCTGGACAAGGGTTCATCGTTCATCTTTCAGGAAGGGAAGATGGCCGGACTGATCGACCTCTGCCGCCTTTCCCGCATATCATTGCAGGACATGGCCCGCATGTCCCCGGGAAGCGCCATCAGCGCCATGCAGGTGAACGAGGCCAGCAAGATGGGTTCGCTGGTGATGTGGAAGAAGAATCTGCCGGAGGATTTCAAGACCGCCGCCGAGCTGGTGGCCTGCGACCGTGGAGGCCTGATATACGAGCCCAAGGTCGGTCTGCACGAGCACATCCAGGAGGTGGACTTCACTTCACTTTACCCAAGCATCATGGTCCGCCATAACATATCTCCGGAGACTCTGAACTGCGATTGCTGCCAGGACAGCGGAGAGCCCGTTCCAGGACTGGGGTACTGGACCTGCTCTAAGCGAAAAGGATTGCTAGGCCGGGTGCTGGAGCCGATCGTGCGAAGGAGGATATCCCTCAAGCGCCTGAAGAACGAGGGCGGTAGGAAAAGCCAGATCTACGACCAGCAGGCCAAGGTGCTCAAGTGGGTGCTGGTGACCTGCTTCGGTTATACTGGCTACCGCAACGCCCGTTTCGGTCGGATCGAATGTCATGAATCGATAACTGCCCACGGGCGCGAGATATTGATGAGATCGGCGGAGGTGGCCGAACGTCGCGGATTCCGCGTGCTGCATGGCATCGTGGACTCGTTGTGGCTTTCCGGTAACGGAGACATCGAAGCCTACTGCCGGGAGATAGGGCAGCGCATGGGCATACCGCTGGTCTGGGACGGGGAGTACAAGTGGATCGTCTTCCTGCCCAACCTGACCAATGGCGCCGGTGCACTGAACCGTTACTATGGCGCCTTCCAGGACGGGGAGCTGAAGGTGCGGGGCATAGCCCTCCGCAGAAGGGACACCTGTACGCTGGCCAGGGAACTGCAGCAGGGCATGCTCGATCGGTTGGTCCTGGGAGAGGACGCTGACGGTTTCCGTCATCGCATACCGGAAGCGTTGGACGTTCTGGATTCGTTCGTGAAGAACTTGAGGAACATGGAGACCCCGCTGGAGAAGCTGGTGCTTTCGAAGCGCATAACCAGGGAGCTGAACGAGTACCGGCAGAAGAACGACCAGTTCCGCGCGTTATGCCAGCTGGAGGACCAGGGCTTCCGCACGCCACCCGGAGAGGCCGTGGAGTTCATCATGATCAAGGGCAAGGAGGTCAAGGTGGCTCAGTTCCTGGAAGGGAATGAGGAATACGATGTCGGGCGGTATGAGGAGCTTATGTTCCGGGCGGCTGGGGAGCTTTTATCGCCCTTCGATCTCGGCCAGGACCGCCTGCGCGATTTCTACCGCAGGAACGGAACGAAGTAGTAGAGGAGTATCGGCAGCAGCAGGCAGCCGGTCAGGTGCACCCTGCTCACGCCGACCTTTCCGGGGACCATGCCGAGAATGGTCGATAATATTAAAAGTACCAGACCGCCAGGTCCGGCAAGTACGAACGATAGGATGATCATGCCGATAAGGGCGCCCTGGTTCAATTTCGTGAGGTCCCGACCCTGCGCCTTGAGCAGCAATTTCCGACCGAGGCGCATGGTGAGGATATACGACAACAGCGAAGTGAAGAGAATGCACAGCACCAGGGACGGCATGTCAACGACGGACAACGAGGGCATGGCCTCCTGCATCGCCAGCAGCGTGCCGCTCCTCCCCTTGCCGATGAGCAGCAGCGTTCCTAACCCAAGCACCGCCGCTCCCGTTCCTACGGCTGATACGGTCGATATGAACTCCTCCGGACCGCCGCGGGATCGAGGAAGCATCGTAGAGAGCACTGCTCCCGCCGTGGCCGTCACTCCGGGCAGCCATCCCACCAGTCCGCCCATGAACGAGCCTTTCAGAGCGCCGGTCACGGATGGAAACGTGTCAACTTCTCCCTCCTGTTCGGGCATGCGTCCGCGCGAGGAGCCGATAAGCAGCGGCAACCCGAAGAGACCGGTGAACAGGGGCATCAGCATGTTCCCCTCCATTCCCTTCCATAGGTCCTCGCCGGGGACCAGTCCGTCCATGGCCATCACGCCCAGGACTCCTGAGCAAAGGAACAGAAGCACGGACCAGCCAACGATCGGAAGACGGTCCTTGCGGACGATCCATCTGCCAATCAGGGTTTGGTCCCCTGTCATCAATCTTCGCCCGCGTATCCGGAACGTCTGCAATGGCGTCCGGACGTACCACTTTCCATGATGACGAAGGACTGAACCGATGACCCTGGCCGAATCACCATGCACCGGGATGTGCCTCTTCAGTGAGATCATCTCGGCCGGCGTGGAACTGCCGTCCCTCAGGTCCAGCTCCGCCTTCGGATCGGCCTTCCCGCTCTCCGCCCAGAACAGCAGGAAGGGGACGACGAGCAATAACCATGGGATGGCCGGCGCAATGGCATTAAGGGCGTTAGATGTCTGAACGTGAACGAACGGCAACGGAAGCAGCACGATCGCCCCGGCCATGGCCCCGACCAGGCTGCCTTGGGCCGCCGCCTGCAATGCGTTCATCCCCTTGCCCTCGAGAAGAAGGCGGTGCGAGGGCAGAACGGACAAGCATTCCGTTTCATCAGGCACGCCCATGATCAGCGACGGGATGTAATCCAGGAAGGAATGGCATATCGCTGCTGACAGTATGGTACAGGCCAACAGCAGAGCGGGCGGGAGCGAGCAGCCGACCGAACGGCAGATACAGTCCAGGAAAGGTGACAACGACGGAACGCTCATTATCAGCAGTACCGCCAAAGTGTTCACATGTATGCCCGGAGCAAGTCCGGACAACGTTCCCAGACTCATCCCGAACAGGGTGAAGTATAATAAGAGGAGAACGTCCGCGCCGAACACGCTGGACCAGTCGGCTCCAGGGTCAATAGTCGTACGGTTGCAGTCACGCTATCCGGCATTCCTGCTTAATATATGGAAATCGATTGCGGACCGCTCATGCCAGCCGTGCGCGCGGAGAAGCTGACCAAGGTGTTCGACGAACTGCGGGCAGTGGACGCTATCGACTTTCAGATCGAGGAGGGCGAGTGCTTTGGCTTCCTCGGTCCGAACGGGGCCGGAAAGAGCACGACCATGCGCATGATGCATTGCGCCAGCCCTATAACCTCCGGGAAGCTGGAGGTGCTGGGAATGGATGTAAATAGCAGCTCGCGGGACGTCAAGGCCGTCATCGGAGTCGCCCCGCAAGAGAACAACCTGGACCCCGATTTCACGGTGCGTAGGAACCTGACCGTCTACGGGCGCTATTTTGGTCTTCCCAAGGACCTGCTCGAGGAACGTGCGGACCGACTGCTGGAGTTCATGCAGCTGAGCGAGAAGCGGGACGAGCGCATCCAGGAGATCTCCGGGGGGATGAAGCGCCGTCTCATTATCGCTCGAGCGATGATGAACGACCCCCGGCTGCTGATACTGGACGAGCCGACGACCGGACTCGATCCTCAAGCTCGGCATCTCATCTGGGAGAAGGTGCGCGAGCTGAAGCGCAAGAAGGTAACGGTCATTCTCACGACCCACTACATGGACGAGGCGGAGCGGTTATGCGACCGATTGGTCATCATGGACCATGGCAAGATCATTCTAGAAGGCAGGCCGCGCGAGCTGATCGACAAGGTCATCGGCACGGACGTCATGGAGATCGACGTCCCCACGGACGAGATGGAAGCGTACGTGAAAGGCCAGGGATGGCAGTACGAACGTACTATCGACCGCATGCTGATATTCACCAAGGAAGGACAGAAGGTGGCCGCCGAGCTCAAGGAACGCTTCGCCATGAGCTACTACCTGATCAGGAACGCCACGCTGGAGGACGTCTTCCTCCGCTCCACCGGGAGGGCGCTGGTGGAATGAGCATCATCTCCAACATCTCCTGGCGCTCCATCGCCCTCTGGAAGCGCAACCGTGACGTCTTCCTGACGACATGGAAGACCAACTTCCTCCCTCCCTTCCTGGAACCGATCCTGTACCTGGTGGCCATGGGCCTCGGTTTCGGTGCGCTCATCCAAGCGGACATCGAGTACGGCGGGAAGAGCTTGGAGTACATCAAGTTCCTGGCCCCCGGTCTCATCGCCATCAGCATAATGTACGGCGCGTTCTTCGAATGCACCTACTCCTCCTTCGTGCGCATGTACTATCAGAAGACGTTCGACGCCATTCTCGCTACTCCGCTCTCCCTTGAGGACATCATTACCGGGGAGATACTCTGGGGGGCGACCAAGAGCTTCGTGAACGCCACGATAGTCCTCGGCGTCATAGCGGTGCTCGGTTACGCGGAGCTTCCCGGGCTGCTGCTGATACCGTTGATCGCCTTCGTCGGAGGATTGATGTTCGCCTCACTGGCCATGCTGTTCACCGCCCTGGTGCCGAACATGGACTCCTTCAACTACCCGTTCTTCCTGTTCATCACGCCGATGTTCCTGTTCAGCGGGACGTTCTTTCCGCTGAGCGTGCTGCCGGAATGGGGGCAGCAGTTGGCCATGACGCTTCCGCTGACGCACATATCCAACATGACCAGGGACCTCTCGTACAACTTGCTGACAATGGAGGTGGCGATCGGAGCTGTTTACATTGTCGCTCTGACGGCCGTCTGTTTCCTGGCGTCGGTCTACCTGATGAAGAAGCGCCTCGTCAAGTGAGCACGCGCACCTTGCCTTCCTTAACTTCAACGCTGACCAGGGTGCGCACCGGCTGACCGATCTCCTCCTCCAGATCATCGAGGTGATCGGTCTTCTTCACCACCACTATGATGTCCCGGACGTCCACGCCCATTCCCTTCAGCGCTTTTACGATCGCTCGTAGCGTGCCGCCGGTGCTGACCACGTCATCGAGAACGACCACGCGGTCACCACTCTTCAGTCCGTTTATGAACAGATCCTTCTCCGAGTAGCCGGTGTTCTGGCGCACGCTGACCTCGCCCGGCAGGCCGTACTTTCTTTTTCTTACGACGTTGTAGGGAATGCCGGTCATCAGCGATAACGGAACTATCAGCGGTATGGCCATGGCCTCCGCCCCTACCAAATAATCAACGTCAAGGTCCATGAGGTCGTAGATGCGATTGAGGACCTCATCTAGCACCTCGGGGTCCATGGCCGGGATGCCGTCGGTGATCGGATGAACGAAGTACTGATACTCGCCAAAGCGTACCACGTCGCTGCTCTCCAGGCTCTCCTTCAGTTTCTCCAACATGCTGCTCACCTAGGATATATCCCGGTCGCTCATTAATTATGTGCATTCCGAAGCAGTCATTATATCCCCTTGGCTGGAATTCGACCGGCATGAGGGTTCTGGTCGGCAAGGACGCGGACATCAAGGAAGGCCGTCTCAAAGCGGTGGTGGCCGACGGAAGGAAGTTCGTGGTCGGACGTTACAAAGGACAGCTTTTCGGCATGGACGGCAAGTGCTCTCACGCCGGGTTCGACCTTGTTTATGGAACGGTGCGGGACGGCACGGTCGTATGCCCGGCGCACGGAGCAGCGTTCGACGTCAATGACGGAAAGAAGGTGGCGCACAACGGCGCCAAGGACCTTCGCGTTTACATCGTCGCCATGGAAGGGGAAGACGTGTACCTAGAGATCTGAATCACTTCGGCCTCAGGGCTTCATCGCCATTGGCCTTCTGCCACTTGGCCCCTTTCTTCTTGACCTTGCCGGAGGCCGCCAGATGCCTTATCGTGCGTCGCACCATATCTTCGGGCACATCGATCTGGAACTGATCTTTGAAGCCCTTCTGGACGCCGAGAACGGTCTGCGGCTGATGCAGCGTCTTGGGCAGCAATGTTCGAAGGTCCTCGTGCAAATTCCACGGGAAGATGAACCAGGTCCAGTCCTCCTCGGGCACCTCGACCTCGTAATAGTCCGGCTGCTTTTTGGAATGGGTGATGTGCAATAGCGTCGCGGTGCGAATTTCCTTCGGCTTCATCTGTTCAAGGTGCTTCTCGGCCAACATCAGGCTCTCCCCCGTATCCGTAATATCGTCCACGATGAGGACCGATTCGCCCTCGATGCTGGCGTTCAGCTCTTGTGTCAACAAGGCCCTTCCGTCATGGTTCGCCGTGACGCCCCAATGCTCCGTCTTGACCGCGTAAAGGCGCTTCACCTGCAGGTGGTCGCATATCACGCGAGCGGGAACCCAGCCCCCGCGGGTCAGGCCGATGACCACCGTTGGACGGAAGCCGTTGTCCGCGATGTCGTACGACACCGCCTCGGTCCACCGCGCGATCTCATCCCAGGTCAATATACGGCACTTGAAGCTCTCCACCTTCTCCATCGGTTCCACTCCGCTGAGCACCTCGACCGCGGTGCGGGGAAATAACGTTTGCCGTTCAGAGGATGGCCGGCACCACTTCCATGCGTCTGGTATCGAAAAGGCCGCGGTCGCCTATCTTCAGCTCGGGAACCACCAGAAGGGATTGGAAGGAGAGGGTCATGAAGGGAGCCGGTAGACGACAGCCCATGTCCGCCAGCATCTCCAGCAGCTCGTTCTCGTTCTGAGCGACCGTTTCCGCTGGAGAGGTGCTCATTAGGCCGGCCACCTCCAGGGGCAGAGATGACATCTGTCCATCATCGCACACCGCGAACCCTCCGGAGCGGGAGACCGTGTTGATCGCTTTGGCCATGTCCTCAGGGGATGCACCCACGGCCAAAATATGATGGGAGTCGTGGGCCACGCTGGTGGCCATTCCCCCTCGCTTCAACCCGAAGCCCTTGATGAAACCGAGGACCGGTCTCTCATCGACATAGCGGTTCACCAGCGCCAGGTGCAGGACGTCCTGCTCCGGCATGGCTCCGACGTTCCCGTCCTTCACCGGCAGTTCGGTGACCAGGCCGCCGCTCTCGATGCGGTCCGGGAAGGCCTCGATGACCCTGACCGCCACCTTTTCCCCTTCGGCCGGAAGCAGCATGTCTTCGCCGACCAGGTTTCGAGACAATATGCCCAGTCCGTTGGACCTGGGTTCGGCCTGGAAGAGCGGTCGACCGTTCTCGGCCACCAGCTGCCCGGCGATATAGACCTGGAGCACTTTGAAGTCGCGCAGGTCCTCCACGATCACCAGGTCGGCCGTGCGCCCTAGCCCCAGGCTTCCCCCTGGCAGCCCGTAATGCCAGGCCGGCCACGCCGTCACCGCTCGGATGGCGTGCATGGGCGACATGCCCAGAGCCACGGCCTTTCTGAGCAGAACGTCCAGATGACCGTTCACCAGGTCCTTCGCCCTCAGATCGTCCGATACCAGCATGCACTCGTGAGCCTTGGCGAAAGGCATCAATGAGCGCAGGTCCCGGGAGGCGCTGCCCTCCCTTACCTGGATCCACATGCCCAGAAAGTACTTCTCCTCAGCCTCGTCGGACGTCAGACTTTCGTGATCGGTCCTCATTCCAGCGTTGATGTACCTGACGAGATCGTTCCCGACCAATCCGGGACAGTGCCCGTCTATCCCTTTCCAGAAGACCTTGGCCGCCTTGATCTTGGAGATGATGCGCGGATCATCGTTCAGCACACCTTGGACGTCCATGACCTCGCCCAGCCCGACGAAGCGGGGGTCCTTGAGCATATGCTCGATCTCCGCTACCCCGATGGTCGCCCCGGACCGCTCGTAAGGAGTGGCGGGAACGCAGGAGGGAGCGGTCAGGAAAATGCGCAGGGGAATCTTCGCCGCGTCCTCCAGCATGAACTCGATGCCATCCATCCCCAGGACGTTGGCTATTTCGTGCGGATCGGACACCACGGCCGTCGTGCCGTGCGGAACCGCCGCCTCGGCGAAGCGAGAGGGGCACAACTGGGAGGATTCGATGTGTATGTGCGAGTCGATGAACCCGGGCAGCAGGAATCGGTTGGGAGCTTCCTTCAATGGGACTATCTCCGCGAACCTACCGTCCTCCATGATCACCCGGCTGGGGACCACCTTCCCGTTCACCACGTCCACCAGCTGCCCCTCCACCACCGTCCCGCTCATGAGGTCGATTCTGCTCTGGGAATGCAAAAACCTTTTGACCGTTCCTTCCGATGCTCGAGCATGACCTACCCCCGGCAGGTTCTCAATGGAATCAGATGGGGAGCTGGCGGCCTGCAGGGGGTGGTGGTGATCTACGTCCATCGCGGCGGACCGGGCGACCGAGCTTCGGTAAAGGGCGAGGACATCACGGAACTGGGAAGATCGTTCTTCACCGTGGGGGAGGGGAACATACCCTACCACCGGATAGTCAGAATAGAAAAGGAAGGGGAAGTCGTTTTCCAGGCCTAATGCCTGGGCTCGTTGCAGTTGGGGCAGTTGTGCATGAAGGCCGGGAAGTTCACCCCGCACTTGCGGCACTTGGCCATCTCCACCTTCTTGTCCTTGTGCTCGGCCGGAGCAGGAGCAGGCTGCTGGGGAGCGGCCGGGGCGGGCGCCGGCTGGGCGGGCGGCGCCTGCTGCACCGGGGGCTCCTGCGCCACCTGATACTGCTGGGCCTGATACTGCTGGTACTGGGGCTGGAATATGTCCTGCAGCTTCAGGAAGCCGAACAGCATTATCAGGCCGGGGATGACGTAGACGAAGAACCCCACTATGGTCCATATCAGAAGGGAATCGCTGGCCTGCTTGAACCGTCCCTGGTCGAGGTTAGCGAACACCTGGTCCTTCAGCATCAGCAGTAGCACTACGCCCAGCCCGGCGGCCACAAGCGAGGATATTCCCCCGCTGAGGTTGCCGGTGATGATGGATATCACCCCTGCTAACAATGCTATGAGCGTGAATATCAGGGCGAACAGCTGCCCAATATAGACGAGCTTGCGGGCCTCGGCGACACTGGCCGGAAGCCAGGCCGGGCCGTTCTCAGATGCCAGGAAATCGTTCAGGTCCATCTAAATCCTCCAAAGGGGTCCATCCCACTGGATTCTGTACATGGGATTCGCGAATTTCAATCTATCGAACCATGAGGGACGCTGAGCCCATCATGCGGCCAACGCACAATCATTAAATATAATCCCCCGGCTACGAAAGGCGTCAAGGTTGAAATGGATGAAGAATGAGGATTTCAAATACCTGTACGACCGATTGAAGGAACCCTCTGATATCGACGTTATCTCCAGGGAACTGAACCTGGACCGCGAGCTTCTAACCGTCATATACACCCAGAGGACGGTCCGGGAGACCACCAAGAAGTTCTACAAGGTGCAGCGGAACGGGCAGAGGATGGTCAAGTCCTGGCAGAACGGGGAGACCATCCTGGAGATATCCAGGCGCTTGGAGTTCCCGCCGATACTCACCGGACTGATGATATTCCAGGAGGCCGGGCGTTCTAAGAAGCAGTTCTGGGCCATCGTGCGCAACCCGGAGACCATTCAAGACGCCGATCTGAGAGACCAGATCAAGGAGATCGCCGCGGCCGACATCATATACTCCCCTGAGGGCTCGGAAAAGCAGACCATTCGCGGGAAGTGGGGCGAGAAGAACCTGCAGGACTGGCTGGACAGCCAGGGGATAACCTACCGCACGGAGAACGATCTGCGCGGGAAGTTCACCAAGACCCCCGACGCCTTGCTGGACAAGCCCATCGTGGTCAACGGCTGGAAGGTCAACTGGATCGAGTCCAAGGCCACCTTCGGCGACCGGGTGGAGGTCAACAAGAACACGCGCAAGCAGCTCTCCCCTTATGTGGAGCTGTTCGGCCAGGGCCTGGTCGTCTACTGGTTCGGCTTCGTTGACGAGATAACCATGGAGGACGGCATCTTCATAACCGATTCGTCCCTGACCGGTCTTAACTGCCGACCCGTGGTGTGAGCGGCGCCTGCACACATTAAATATCTATCATCATTATTTTAGTGCATGGACCGGGCCGAGGTCATCTCCGCCAGTGATTTGGAGCGGTATGGGTATTGCCCGCTCAGCTGGTGGTTGGGACGACAGTCCCAGTCCCACACCCCCGAGCAGGAGCAGGGGGACCAGGCCCACCGCAGCAAGGCCGAGGAGTATCGGCGAATACGCAGCATAGAACAGAAGGCCTGGGACTGGGAGCGGATGGTCTTCCTCTTCTCGCTAGTGGCGACGGTGCTCGCCGTCACCGGCATCTCGCTCATGCGGGCCGCCGGCAGCACGAACATAGAATGGATCCTGCCCCTGCTAAGCATCATCTGGTTCCTGGCGGTGATCGCCATGCTCTATCTTTCAGCGCAAAGGGGAAGGGCCATAATCCAGGTGCGGCGCTTGCAGATAGTTGCCATTATCGGACTGGTCCTTATGGTCGTGGCCATGAACATCGGCAACCTATTCCAGGCCGACCCCATGGTGTCCTTGATCCTGGAGGTCCTGGCGCTATTGTGGCTAATCGCCGCCTCCGTCGCGTTGTATCTGTCCCTCTCCGCTTCCCAGAAGGCCGGGGAATGGAAGAGCGAGGAAGGTCTGGACGGTGAGATCCATTACGTGGGGACGGACAGCTCGCCGTTGTACTTCTCGGAGAGGTTCGGTCTGAGCGGCCGCCCGGACTTCGTGCTTGAGATCGGCGGCCAGCTAATCCCCGGGGACCTGAAGACCGGACGGACCCCGAAAGGACCGCTCTTCTCGCACATCATGCAGGTGGCGGCCTACTGCCTGCTTATCGCCGAGACATCGGGAAAACGCCCTCCGTACGGCCTTCTGCGTTACGGGAACGAGGAGCACGAGATAGAGTTCGATCCGGACCTGGAGAGGATGCTCCTGGAGAAGCTGGAGGAGATGCGCAGGCTGATGCGCAGCGGCCAGGTGCACCGCAACCATAACCGTCCGGGCAAGTGCGCCAGCTGCTCCCGCCGCGACTCCTGCCCGGAAAGGTTGGTCTGATCACTCCACGGTGACGCTCTTGGCCAGGTTCTTCGGTTTGTCGATGGAGCAGCCGCGGCGCTTGGCCACGTAATAAGATAAAGCTTGCAGCGCGACCGTCACCGGTATCGGCGAGAACACCGGTTTCACCGGCGGCACGTAGATCATGCGCTCGCAGAGCCTGGACAGGTCCGTGTCGCCTTCCAGTCCCACGCCCAGCACCGGGCTGTCCCGGGCGGCCACCTCGGAAATGTTCGCCAGCATCTTCTCGTAGGTGTGGTCCCCCTTGATCGCAACGGCCACGACCGGAGTGGTGGAGTCCAGCAGGGCGAGCGGTCCGTGCTTCAGCTCCCCGGCGGCGAAGCCTTCAGCATGTATGTAGGATATCTCCTTGAGCTTGAGGGCGCCCTCCAGCATGGTAGGGTAGTTGATGTTGCGGCCGATGAAGAAGCAGTGCTCGGCTTTGTCCACCATCCGGCTCGCCTCTTCTATTTCATGGATGTGGTTCAGGACCGATTGCACCATGTTGGACGATTGCCTCAGCGAGGAAAGGGCGCTGCGCATGGAGTCGTGGCTAAGGGTCCCGTTCCCATAGCCGATGCGTATGGCCACCAGGTACATGGCCAGCAGCTGGGTGAGGAACGTTTTTGTTGCCGCCACACCGATCTCCGGACCGGCCCGGGTGTACAGCACCTCGTCCACCTCCCTGGTTATGGTGGAGCCGACGACGTTGGTCACGGCCAAGGTGCGGCACCCCCGACGCCTGGCCTCCCTGGCCGCTGCCAAGGTGTCCGCGGTCTCCCCGCTCTGGGTGATCAGGATGACCAGGGGAGCCTCCCGGGCTCCTGGTGAGTATCGGTATTCGGAGGCCAGCTCGAGCGTGGTGGGAACCCCGGCGAACTCCTCCATGGCGTACTTGCCGACCATGGCCGCGTGGAACGATGAACCGCAGGCCACCAGCTTCACCGACGGAAAGTCCGTCCGCGGCAGCACCTCCCCGTTCTCGATGAGATCGAGCGCCCCAAGCAGAGTGTTGTGTATGGCGTTCGGCCCCTCGAAAATCTCCTTGAGCATGAAATGCTCGAACCCGCCCTTCTGGGCGTCCTCGGCGGACCAGGTCACCACGGATGGTTCCCTTTTCACCGCCGCCCCATCGTGGTCATAGACGTTAACTCCCTCTGGTGTTAGCGATACCGTTTCCCCGTCCATGACGTACAGGACCTTGTTGGTGTAGCTCAGCAGCGCCGTGACGTCCGAGGCCAGGAAGTTCTCGTTGATCCCCAGGCCGATCACCAATGGGTTCTCCTTGCGGGCGGCGGCTATCTCCTGGCTTCCCTCCAGCACCGCGGCGATGGCGTAAGTTCCCTGAATCTCCTTTATGGTATCGGCCAGGGCCTGACGGAGATCGCCGGCGTAATGTGTCTCCAGCAGATGGACCACCACCTCCGTGTCCGTTTCTGACGTGAAGTGATGTCCTTGCGACTCCAACCTTTCGCGCAGGGCGGTGTAGTTCTCGATTATCCCGTTATGAACGATGGCCAGCTTTCCGTCGCAGGACACGAACGGATGGGCGTTGCGATCGGACGGACGGCCGCAGGTGGCCCAGCGGGTGTGGCCTATGCCGGTCCGCCCCTCGAACTTGGGGAGCACCTTCTGCAGGACCTCCAGCTCTCCCTGCCTCTTCAGGAGGGTGAGCCGTCCGTCCTCCACCATGGCTATGCCGGCGGAATCATAACCCCGGTACTCTAGTCGCTTCAGACCGTCCATGAGCACCTCCGAGGCCCGGCGGTGACCTGAATATCCGACTATGCCGCACATCAGACCACTATGCTCCTGTCCTCGAGGGTCCCGCTGACCTTGGCCCCGTCGCCCACCCGGGAGTTCGCCCCTACGATGGTGCCGGCGGACAGCACGACCTTGGGGCCGATCTGGGTGAACTCGCCGACCATGCTTCCGGCCTTCTCGACCTTGAAGAAATCATCCTCCACCCTGACCTGGGCCAGGCCGGAGGGCGCGGAGAATCCGGTCATTATGCGGCAGCCGTCATCGATGACCGCCCTGGATATGTGAGTGTGGGAACCGATGGACACGTTGTTCATGATCATCGAATTGTTGATGGCCGTGTAGGGTGCGATGTGCACCCCGTTGCCGATGCTGGTCGTCGGAAATATCGTCACGTACGGCCCAATCTCGCACCCCTCGCCGATGGACACCGGCCCCTCGATATAGCAGCCGGCACGGATCCTTGAACCGGCGCCGACGTACACCGGGCCGCGCATGGTGACCCCGGACTCGATGGTCCCGGTGGTCTCCTGGCCGGATAGGCTGAACGCGTACTCGTTCAGGCGGATCAGGTCCCAGGGATAGACCGCGTCCATCCAGCGGCCGGTGGAGCGCACCGCCTCGATCTTGAGGCGGGGCATGCAGCTGTGCAGAACGTGAGTGATGCCGGACTTGCCGGCCATGACCCCTTTCTCCAGATGATCGAAGATGCTGGGCGGGAAGCGGTATATGCCGGTGTTAATTATGTTGCCCACCTTCTTGTCCGGCTTCTCGATGATGTCCATCACCCGGCCGGACTCTATCTGCACCACCCCGTACTTGGAGGGCATCTCGGAATCGGTCACCAGCATGGCCAGCCCCCCCTTGTGCTTCAAAAGATCGGATATCACCTGGGCATCGATGATGTTGTCCCCGGCCACCATTATGAAGTCCTCCTTGATCTGGTCCCTGACCGCCAGGGCGGCGTGGGCGGTCCCCAGCTGCTTCTCCTGAATGGCGTAGGATATCCGCACCCCGAAGCGCGAGCCATTGCCGAAGAAGGACATTATGCGTTCCTTCATGTAGCCCACGACCAGGATGATCTCGGTGATGCCGTTGGCCGCAAGGGCGCGCACCACATATTCCAGGATGGGACGGTTGCCTATGGGGATCATGACCTTGGGCCTGGACACGGTGAACGGACGAAGCCTGGTTCCCTCACCGGCGGCCAGAATGACAGCTTTCATCGATGAATCCTCTGGACATAGCCATCCCTGTGGCCGTTTATTAATCTTTTTCGCGCTCCTCTGAATACCGACCCTGATAATGGAGAGGAAAGTTGTTTAAAAAACGATGGGGGTCAAGCGCGCAAGGTTCAGCACATGCCCGACCAACCCAACTCCGCGCTGCCAAGCGAGATCGTGCGATTCCTCGAGAACCCCGGAGGGCATTCCCTTATCGTCCGGGGCAACGCCGGTACCGGGAAGACCACCTTCGTCCTGCAGGTGGCGGAGGAGTTCAAGGACCACCAGAGGGCGCATTATCTCTCCACCAGGGTCTCCGATACATCCCTGCTAAGACAGTTTCCCTGGCTGGCCGAGCGGCTGTTGACCAGGGAGGAGGCCGGGACCCGGCGCCGCTCCGGATTCGGCCGTTTGAAAGGAATGGGGTCCAGTGACCTGGTCGTCCCCCGAAGGGAGATGACCGTCTCCATCGGCAGGACCATGCCCGACCTCGAGAACCTGTACGACCTGGTGGAGAAGGGAGAGGAGCGCATGCTGGTCATAATAGACAGCATCGACGCTTTGGCCGATCGCTATGAGCTGCAATGCCGGGACCTGATGATCGCCTTGCAACGGGACCTGGTGGAGGGGCAGGGAGCCAATCTGCTATTCGTACTAGAAAGCAACGACCACATGCTGGATTATCTGGGCGATGGAGTTGTGGAGTGCAGCCGGGAGGAGCACGAGAGGCGGTTGGTGCGGGAGATGGACCTGATGAAGCTGCGCGGGGTGGAGGTGCAACAGCCGTTGTACCTCTTCAGCCTCAAGGGCGGTAAGTTCCGTTGTTTCGGGTCTGGATGGGACCGGGGATGCGGTATGAAGGATGAGTTCAGAAGACCGGAGGACCCTGCCGGCCACCTTTCCTACGGAATAATTGACCTGGACGCCATGACCGGAGGGCTCTCTCCCGGAGGAGTTACCCTGATCGAACTGGGACCTGGCCTTCCCCCAATGGTCAGTGGGCTGTTGGAAAGGTCATTGGTCTCCAGCTTCGCCAGGTCCGGGCGCGGAGTGCTTTGGGTGCCCCTGCGCAAGGAGAGCGGGGCGGGAGCCCGGGGTCTGTTGCAGAACGCCTTGACGGACGCGGAGATGGACAAGGCGGTGAGGGTGGTGGAACCGGCCTCCCAGATGGACCTGGGAAGCGGCAGGTATGTCATGGCCGTGGAAGGGACCAGGGTCTCCGACGACCTGAAGTGGAAGAACATCACCTACGCTTTGGACGGGTCGTCGCAACCGTTCCTTTCTCTAATGGGCTTCGATTCTCTGGAATCGATATACGGCGGGGAGGTCATGGAGGGGCTGGTGGACCACCTGGCCGCGGTGAAGCGGAACGGCGGCGCGTTCGTCGGCCTGACCTCACCCACATCACGTTCCACGGCCCGCATGGCCGATCTGGCATCGGTACATCTGAAAGTGGAGAGGATCGGCGGGACGGTGGTGCTCTACGGGAGCAAGCCTTTCACCGAATGTTTCGCTCTGACCGTGGAGGAAAGACCCCAGGGAGGGTGCGTGTCCCTGACCCCGTTGGTGTGAGGTGCTGATAATGTTCAAGACGAATTTTCCGCAGATGTGCTCGGTGCTGATGCTCGGTACTCCGGGAGTAGGACTGCTGGAGTTCCAGATGGGCATGGTCAAGGAATACCTGGACCGGGGGGAGCCGGTGGTGTTCGTGACCATGGACCTGCTGCCCAAGGACCTGCTGGCGGCCATGGAGCGCTTCGGCATCTCCTTGGACCTTTTGGGCAAAGGCCTTTACATCATAGACTACCATTCCAGCCTCCTGGGCAATTCGGACGACCGCGAGACGTTCGACCGCACCAAGGTATGCCGGATTCATGACCTGGAGGGCATCATGTTCAACGTGGGCAACATCTTCGCGGAGGAGAAGAGGCCCTTGCGGGTGTTCATGCACACCCTGTCCACGCTCTTCCTATACAACCAGGCCAGCGTGGTGCTGAAGTTCTTCCAGATAAGCACCTCGCGCATACGGAGCGAGTACGGGAGCGCCATCGTGGCCGTCTTCGACGGGGTGCACGACGAGAAGGCGTTGAATCACCTGGTGGCGCTGGCGGACGGGGTGCTCGAACTCCGCTTCGACAACGAGCTGAACCGTGTATTAAGGGTTAGGCACATGCGCGGAATGTCCGTTCCCGGGCGGTGGATACCGTTCGAGATCTCCCCAGGAGGGGAGGAGCCATTGGCCCCGGTGCTGGAGTGGAGATGATCACTCTTCCGCTTCTTCCATAACGCCGTAGAGGGCGCGGTTGAGCTCCTGCACGGCCCGGGCGGTGGCCTTGGAGTAGAGCGGGCATTCCGTCTTAGGCCGGACCACCATCTCCTTCTTGCGGCAGTACACTAGCTGATCGCTGAGCCCCAGCTCGGGGCGGTTCTCGCGATGCAGACAGGAAAAACAGAGCGCCTTTTTCATCCGGCGCGTTCTAACGTGCATGGTGTATTTGATGCTTCCTCAATGTTTCGGCGCGATGGCCTCGCCGATGTCCAGGACCTTGATGCCCCCCCTTCCGAGGTTCAGGGAGCAGAAGGGGCAGGCGGTGATCACGCCGTCCACCCCGGCCCTGCGGTACATGTCGACCTTGTTCCTGGCGATGGAGCTGGACGTCTCCGGAAAACCGGAGAGCATGCCGCCCCCGCCGCCGCAGCAGCCATCCTCCCGGGGCATCCTCACGACGTTCACACCCGCGCTTTCCAATATTGATGCCAGGTCCTCGGCGGTCCAGGGACTTAAACCCCGTTTGAGATGGCAAGGCACCTGCAGCGCGTAGCGGCCTTCCAGCCGGGAACGGAGGTCCGACCCCTTCAGCACCTCGATCACGTGCTTCGCCTCGATCCCGTACACCTCCCGAAGCTGATAGGTGCAGCCTGGACAAGAGGTGATGACCCGGTCGTAGCGGGCGAACACTTCCAAGTTCCTGCGCCGTAGGTCCTCGGCCATATCAAAAGCTCCTATCTTCAGCAAGGGGGAGCCGCAGCACAGGACCTCGCTCGAGATGTCGTGCTGTATCCCCAAGGATGTGAGAAGCGTTGATACTGATGATGTGAGGCGGGTCAACCGCCCCAGGCCGATGCAGCCCGGGAAGTACAACGTGCGATTTCCATTCTCGATCCAGCCATTGAACTCGGTGCTGACCGTTCGTCCGAAAGAGGTGACGTTCTCGACCATCTTACGGTGGCCTGGAAGTCGTTCCGCGGACATCTCCGACCTGAGCTTGAGCATGGAACGGGTGAGGGTGATCCCGGAGGGGCAGGCCCATTCGCAAGCGTGGCACATGCTGCACCGCAATACGTTCCGGCCCAAGCTATCGCGTTCCATGAAGCGCGGGGCGTCCACCCCGGTGGTCCGCGGTCCCGGGAACTGGCTTCCCGAGGGATCGTTGAGCACCGGGCAGGCCCTCAGGCAGCTCCCGCATTTCACGCACCGGCCTTCGTTCATGCTTCCTCCAGGGCCCTGACGGCGAGATACGCGCTTTCCAGAGCCTCGGTCAACCCGGAGCCATATGTTCTATGTTCAGAGGAAAGGCAATCCCCGGCGCCGGCCACGTTGGACATTGTGCGACCGTTGATGGCGATGAGCCTGCCGTTCGAGCCATCGTAACCGCCCTTGAGCGGGTCCTCGTAGCGAATGACCTGGAACATGCTGAACGGATCGCTCAGGTGCCGTTCCTTCAGGACCAGTCCGTCCACAAGGACGCTCCCGGTGGCCACCACGATCGCGTCCACAGCGATATTGCGGGCATCCATCCCACCGATGACCGTCGCTCCGCGGACCTCATCTCCCTTCACTTCCAGAGATGTGACCTTCCTTCCGTCCCAGATGGTGACCCCGCTCTCCCTCGCCTTCCATTGCATGAGGTCCGCCAATCTCTGGCCAGAGGGTCCGAGGGGGGTGATGGCCTCCATTATCTTTCTTGCGCAGCGGCGCTCCAGCTGGTCCAACCTGTGATAGTCTTGGAGCGAAACGATGGCCGGAAGGAGTATCGCCTCTTCGGAAATGCCCTTCAGACCTTCGGCCAGCGACTCCCACGCCTCGTCGTTTCGGAACGAAGCCGCCAGCGGCATATCCGACGGGACCGACCCCTGCATCGGATAGCTGTTCGCCTTGATGCCTCGCTCGTTCAGCATGGCCGCCGTCACGCGGACCGGCAGGGAAGGATGCCCCTCCATACCGACCACGGCGATGCTCTTTGGCGTTTCCTCGACCTCCCAGGTGGAGTGGGACGGGGACATCCAGCATTGGAAGGAGGTCCCTATCTTGCTGATGCCCTCCCTCCGTCCTGACCTCATTGACATCAGGGCATTGCTCAGGAACTCCGATATCTCGGAACGGCAAACGTCCGGTGCAGACCTCAGACAGCCGGTGGACAATGCGGTGCTTGGTGTACCCCTGCCCACCTGGGTGACCTCCCAGCCCCTCTTGGCCAAGAGCCAGGAGGAGAAAGTTCCGGCAGCCCCGTTGCCAATCACGAGAGCGCGGCTCATTCCATCCCCTCCAGGCCGTATACGCCTCTCAGCACATGCCACCCTAGCATCCTTTGGCGCAGCTGGTCGCCGGTGGCCTGCGTCATACCGCGCTCCCTCTCCAGGAGGAATTCTTTCATCGAGTGAAGAGGGTCGATCCCTTTCTCTTCCATCATGATCTCCAGAACGGACAGGGAACATTCGAGCCCCTGACAGTAGCCCATTCCCGCCCTGGTCCTGCGCATGACATCGGTCAAGGTCAAAGCGTCACCAGAACTAACGACCGTCTTTACCTCGGAGCGCAGGACCTGCTCGCAGGAGCAGACCACCCGGGGATCGGAGGTGTCGATGGACGAGGCCATCCTTCCGTACTTGCGTCCAAGCCGGGCCAGAGAGATGGAGCCCCCCTCACCTTCCGGGAAAGGTCCGAGCGACTCCAGATGCGTGCGGCACTTCGATCCGTTCCCAAGGATTTCACATACCCGGTCGGATACCTTCTCGGCCATAAGACGATAGGTCGTAAGTTTCCCACCGGCCACGCTGAGCAGGTTCTCCGCCCGGTCCTCGCTGAGTATGGCGAAGGAACGACTAGCCCCCCTGCCACTTCCGCCCAGCAGCGGACGCACTCCTCCATAAACCCGGATGGTCCGGCCTTCCCGGAGAGAGGGCAGCATGGCCGCCGTCTCCCTGATCAGAAGATCAACATCCTCCTTGGTCACCGCCGCATCGTCCGGTGAGCTCGCCGGACGCGAGGTGGTCCCCAATATCGTTGAGGTATGGTTAGATACCGCGATGTCCCCGTTGGAGGGCGGCCTCAGTCGGTTGACCACGTGCCGGCACTGCCTGCCGTCCATGACCAGCATGCTGCCCTGGTCCAACCCCATGGCGACGTGGCAGCCGGCCATCTTGGCGACCTCGGAGACCCAGGCCCCGGCGGCGTTCACCACTATCTCCGGCATTATCGATGAAGGAAGACCGCCGCGCCGGTCCCGGACCTCGACCTTGACCACCCTTCCATCCTCGACCGCCATTCCGGTGACGGCGCAATGGTTGAGCACGGCAGCGCCGGCGGAACGAGCGTCGTCAACGTTGGCCTGGACCAGGGAGAAGGGGTCGATCGAGCCGTCATGTACCCTGATGCACCTGGTCAGGCGAGGACCGAGCTCTGGTTCGGAGAGAAGCGCTTCCTCGGGGGTCAACTCCTCCGCGGGGACCCCATTGGACCTGCACGCGTTCAAGAAGGTGTCGGCGAAATCGGGATCGTCCTCCGGAAGGGAAACGAAGAGGCCGCCGGTGTCCTCGATGCAGAAAGGAGCGATCCTTCTGAGAATGGTGTTCTCGAGCGCGCATTCAGAAGCGGAAGTCGGGTCCTTGACCGCGTACCGCCCGCCGCTGTGGAGGAGCCCGTGGTTCCCGCCGCTGGCACCGTGGCAGAAGTCCCCCATCTCCAGCAATAGGCAGTCCACCCCGCGCAGGGCGAGGTCCCTGGCGATGCCCGCTCCGGTGGCCCCTCCCCCGATTATGAGAACGTCCTTGCGCATGTGATCCGGCGAAAAGGAATGGACGAGTTCGTATATGGAAGTTGAGAACATGAAAAGTAGCGGGGGGTCGATTTGAACGACCGGTCTCCGGGTTATGAGCCCGACGGGATGTCCTGGCTACCCTACCCCGCTCTGGTATTTCCCCATCATGCGTAGGCCGGTTATAAACCTTTCTACCTGCGGCCGACGGCTGGTTCAGAAGAACTTGCGCAACTTCATGACGTCCTCGAGGGAACCTTTGATGACCACCTTGCGTAGGGCCCAGGCCTTCATCGGTTTCATTTTTCCGGTGAAAAGCTCGTCTATGGTCTTGGGGTCCGAGCATATGACTATGTCGGGGCATTCTAACAGCCCTTCGTCGAAGCACGAGATGCAGCTGTCCTTGAGCATGAACGAGTAATGCTCGGTGCCCAGATCGATGTTCACCTTCTTCTTGAGACAGCCGACCTCCTCGCGGAGCTGGGCGTCACACTGCATCTTGTCGTTGAACTTGTCGATGGCGTTCAGTAGGTGGTCCTTGGTCGTCATGTCATTCCCAGTCGCTGAGCTTGGAGGTCTTGGAGGAGCTTAGCATATCCCTGGCCGTAGCCCACGACCTCCTGGTATAGGGTGGCAAATCCCCCTTCTCCCTTATCCAATTTTCCAGGAACGTCCTGGTCCTGGGATCGGACGAGTAACCGCTGCCGACCTCGCCCAGCTCCTCGCCGATGCGCCTCATTTCCGCGTCCCGGCGCACCTTGGCCACGATGGAGGCCGCGGAAACGACCGGATAGTTAAGGTCGGCCTTGTGCTCGCACACCAGTTCCGGCCTGGACCTCATGGCCCGAACGAGAGCGCTCTTGAAATGCCGTTCGCTGGCGTCGCAGGCGTCCACGTACGCCTTGTGCGGCTGGAGATCGTCAAGCAATGCGGCGAACGCCCTTATCTCCAGGGTGTTCAGCGACGTCGAGCCCTTGCGCTCATCTATGGAACCGGGCTCGATGATCACCACCTTCCAGGAGGAGTTGGCCATTATCAGCTCGGCCAGCCTCTCCCGTTCTTCGGGCTTGTGCATCTTGGAGTCCTTGACCCCCCATTCCCGGAACAGGCGGTCGTCCTCCACCATTACCGCGGCTACGACCAGAGGACCCATGACCGGTCCCCTGCCAGCTTCGTCAAGGCCGCATATCATCAGGGGGGGATTTTGTCCTGGATATAAATCAATGTTGAACCGACTTCCACCAAGAACCCGTAGTTTTACCAAAAAAGTTGTTGATGGGCTAAAATATAAAGATATCCCCCCGTTGAAGGGACGGTGATGTGAATTTCCAAGAGCGATGTTCAGAACCGGTACCTGACCAATGGGTTCAAGCTCACCCGGGTGGGAGTTACCGGGGTCAAGAAGCCGGTCCGCGTGCACCGTGACGGCCGGGACACCTGCCTCACCTGCGAGATCGATGTCTTTGTGGACCTGCCCTCCACTCAGAGAGGTTCGCACCTCTCCCGCAACCTTGAGGTTATCGCCGAGATAGTCGAGCAGGGGGTCGCCGAGCCCATCAAGGGACTGGAGGTGCTGGCGGCCGATATCTGCCGGAAGCTTCTGGACCGGCACGAGTACGCCACCTATGCCGAGGTGCATATCAAGGGCGATTATTTCCTGGAGCGGTCGTTGCCCACCGGCCGCAAGAGCATCGAATCATACAAGCTCATAGCCCGGGCGACCCACAAGCGCGGCAACGGCCTGATGAAGATGATCGGCGCCCGGGTGATCGGAATGACCGCCTGCCCCTGCGCCATGGAAACGGTGGACGAGATTCAGGGGAACACCCTGAAGAAGGAAGGCTGCCTTCCGACCATCTCCCACAACCAGAGGAACGTGACCACCGCCATGCTGGAGGTCCCCGAGGAGTTCGAAGTGGAGGCCGACGACCTCATCGAGATAGTGGAGGCCTCTTTCTCCAGCCCCACCTTCGAGATATTGAAGAGAACAGAGGAGGCCAACGTGGTCATCACCGCCCACCGCAACCCCAAGTTCGTGGAGGACGTGGTGCGCGACAATCTCGCTTTGATCCTGAAGCGCTACCCGCAGCTGCCGGACGACACCATGGTCACCATCCGCAGCGAGAGCGAGGAGTCCATCCACAAGCACAACGCCATGGCCGAGAGGGTGACCACCCTCGGCGAACTGCGCAGCGACCTGGTGTGAAGATGGACTTCAAGGCGGTGGTGAGCGACGTGGACGGCACCATCACCAACTCCTCCAAGATAATCCAGACCTTGGGGATCGCGGTGCTGCAACAGGCGCAGGAAAACGGGCGGACGGTAATGCTGGCTAGCGGGAACGTGCTGCCGATCGTTTATGGACTTTCCACTTTCATCGGGCTGCGCGGTCCGGTGGTGGCCGAGAACGGAGGGATCGTCTCGTACAAGGACGAGGTGCATACCCTGTTCTCCAATGAAGTTCCTATGCAAGCGTACGAGCACCTGCGCAAGGTCATGCCTGGCGTTCGCCGGTTGTACACCGACCACTGGAGGCGGACCGAGGTAGGCCTGAACCGAGAGGCCGACCTGGCCAAGGTTATGGAGGCCCTAGAGGGATGGCCGCTGGAGGTGGAGGCCACCGGTTTCGCCATACACCTGATGGAGAAGGGGCACAGCAAGATGGCCGGAGTTCGTAAAGCATGCGAGCTGATCGGAGTGGACGTCTCGGAGGTAGTGGCCTTCGGTGATGCCGACAACGACGCGCTGATGCTGAAGGGATGCGGTTACGGAGTTGCCGTGGGGAACGCCTCCGAGAAGGCCAAGAACGCGGCGGACCTGATCACCCAGGGAAGGCATTCCGAGGGCGTAAGAGAGGGACTGATCTCCCTAGGCCTGATCTAAGAGAACTTATTTTTACTCGCGCGGACTATGAAAAAGCATGGAGGTCCTGGGCCTTTGCTCCGTATGCTCCAGGCCGGCCAGGTACAGTTGCACATTATGCGGCCGCCTGGTCTGTCCCGCGCATTACGACAAGCATGGACGCGTCTGCGACCAATGCTCTCCGCAACATAAGGACGAGCATATGCGCCGGGACGACCCGGAAAGGCGCCTTCTCCACTGATCAGAGAAGTTTCTTCGCCGACGCTTCGTCGAGATCGATGGACCTCAGCAGATACTTCAGGGCCTTCTTGGATATGATGGCGCGGGTCTGCTCGTCCAGGCGGGATTCGTATACGACCAACGCCTTCTTGTAGTACTCCACTCCGAACTCCGAGTAGTAGTAGGTGGCGTTCTCCGGGTCGATCTGGGCCGCCTTGTTGTAGCACGCCTCGGCGTCGTTGAATAGGCCGATATCCATGCAGAATGCTCCCCAGCTCTGCAAGATGAAGGGATTCTCCGGATCGAGCTCGGAGGCCTTCTTGTAGAGGGCCACGATCTCTTCCTGGGAGACCTTGGGGACCAGCACGCCAGCGTCCGCCTTGGCTAAATATGCGGAGGGGTTGGTCGGATCGGCCTTCAAGGCCTTGTCGAACTTGGACAGAGCTTGAGAATATTCCCCTTCGTCCATCAGCCGATAGCCGTCCTTCATCAACTTGTCGAACTCGCCGGTTGCCATTGGTTTTCCCTATCCCAAGTATTAACTGGTTGGAGATAAAGTTTTCTTAGTCCGAGGCCAGGCCTCAGAGGTTGCGTATAAAACGATTGCTCTGGTCCACCAGCACCACCTTGGACGGGATAGGGTGGTCGCTAAGCTCGAAGGCCATGATGATGACCCTGTCGCCCACTTTGACCAGGTGGGCGGCGGCCCCGTTCACGCTGATGATGCCCGAACCCCTTTTGCCGGAAACGGCATAGGTCTCGAAACGCGAGGCGTTGTCCACGTCCGATACGAGAACCTTCTCCCCGGGCCAGATGTCCGCCCTTTCCAGGAGGTCCTGGTCTATGACGATGCTCCCCACGTACTCCGGCTCGGCGGCGGTCACCGTGGCCCGGTGTATCTTCCCCCTAAGGAGCTCTCGCATAATACTACGCAAGAAAAGCCCCCTCTTCAAACTTTCCCTGATAAGCGCTACACCTGGCGTACATCGTCCATCGTCGGCCATCAGTGCCGGCTGGCGCAGGAGCCGATGATCTTTACGGCCGGGGCCTTGAGCACCTCGTCGTACTCCAGGACGGCGTCGATGTTGAACACGGTCCGCATGTTCTCCGGCGTCAGGACCTGCTGCGGGGTTCCGAGCGCGTGTATGCGGTGGTCGTGAATGAGAACCATGCGGTCGCAGTACTTGACCACCATGGGCAGGTCGTGGGAAACGATGACCACGGTAAGCCCCTCTTCCTGCGATAGGCGTTTGACAAGGTCCAGCACCTCGAACTGGTGGTTGATGTCCAGATGCAGGGTCGGCTCGTCCAGAAGGATGGCCTCCGGCCTCTGGGCCAAGGCACGGGCGATTATCACTCGCTGACGTTCGCCACCGCTCATGGTGCTGATCAGGCGATCGGCGAACTCCCTGATGTTGGTCTTCTCCATGGCCTCGTCGACTATGCGCATGTCATCCCCGGACTCACCTTGGAAACGGTCCAGGAAAGGCATCCGGCCCATGCTGACGATGTCGCGGACGCTGAAGGCGAAGCGGATCTCGTTACTTTGCGGAACCACCGCTATCTGCCTGGCGATCTTCCTTTTGGACATCTCCTCTAGGTCCAGGCCCTCCATGAGCACCCGTCCCTTCTGCGGCCGGAGGTTGCGGTTGAGGATCTTGAGGAGCGTCGTCTTCCCGCAGCCGTTGGGACCGAGGATGCCGATTATCTCACCCTTCCTCACCTCCAGGTCCACGTTCTGCAGGACCGGCTTCTCCCGGTAGGAGAAGCTTATGTCCTCGACCGTAAGCATCAGTCCCACCCCACTTCGCTGCGCCTTCTCCGCAGCAGGTAGATGAAGTACGGGGCGCCGATGAGAGCTGTTATTATCCCAATGGGCAAGATACCGATGCTGGGAGCGATGACCCTGGAGATGTAGTCGCATATCATGAGGAAGGCCGCCCCTCCCACTATGGAGGCCGGAAGGAGCGCCCGGTTGTCCGGGCCCATGAGTATCCTCAAGATGTGGGGAACGACCAGACCGACGAAGCCGATCACGCCGACGAAGGACACCGCGGCGGCGGTGACCAGAGCGGAAGCGATGAGCAGCTGCAGGCGGACCTTCTTGACCTCCACGCCCAGGTCCAGAGCGTGCGCATCGCCTAGCATCATGGCGTTGAGGTCGCGAGAGCTGGAGACCATGATCAAGCTCCCGGCGAAGATCAGCGGGGCCACGATCATTATGTTCTCCCAACCGGCGTTGGTAAGATTTCCCATGGTCCAGTACACGATGCCCTGCATCTGATCTCCCGCCATGTAAGTGAGGAGCGAGACCAAGGCCGAGAGGAGGGAACCTACGGCGATGCCTGCCAGCAACAGAGTCTCCGTGGGCACTCTGCCGCCCACGTTCGAGATGTAATAGACCAGGAACAGGGTGGCCATGCAGGTGGCGAAGGCCAGCAGGGGGACCATGAGCATCTGGGGCACCCAGGGTACGGCGAAGGTGAGACCGACCGCCGCCCCCAGTGATGCGCCTGACGAAAGACCCAGTATATAGGGCGAGGCCATGGGGTTGCGGAACAGCGCCTGCATGACCGCGCCGGCTATGCCAAGACCGGCCCCGACCAGGCAGGCCATGATCACCCGGGGCAGGTTCATCTCCCATATGATTATCCTATGCGTCTCCGTCCCCCGGCCCAGAAGTGCCCAGAAGGCCTCCTCGAACGTCAGCGGGATGAACGCCTGGGCCAGGTCCAGGATCATGAAAATGAACAGCAGGACGAACAGTGCCGCGAAGACCGTCGTGGTCCGCCTCTTACGCTTAACGACACTGTCCATGTAACCTCACCTCAAAGAAAGGGACGATAAAATGGTTTGTAGGGAAGGGGTTGGCAACCTAATCCTTCCTCCTTGTCAAGAGGATCGCGGCGATGGCCACCACGATGACCAATATGCCGACCACAGCGTAGATCATGGTGTTGTCCTGATCAACTTCCCCCCCGTCACCAATGTCCACCGGCAGTTCTCCCTCGAAATAATCAGGGTAGAAGAGGCAGGCCACAGTCCACAAGCCCTCGGTAGCGTCTGGGCAGTAGGAGTTCCAGGACTTGTTCAGCTTGTACACGATTATATCGTCGTTGTTTATCATCGTCTTGAACTCATCAGCGGAGCCAGCATAGTAACCGTCCAAGAGCACGAACTCCGGTTCCAGCAGGAGGATGGCCGAGAAGTCGGCGGTGTAGGTGGGCACCTTCTTGTCCGGGTCCTCGCCTAAGTTCACGCCGCCTGCGTAGTTAATGAAGTCAACGGTCACCGAGCCGTTGTTGCCGATCTTCAGCGTTTCACTGCTATAACTGACGTACAGGGCGGTTACCCGTTCCGTATCGTTGTCGATCCCATTGTCTTCCAAGGTCTGCGCGATGTGGTCCTTGACGAAGATCATCTGCGCGGACACGCTATGGTTCGCCCCGGTGAGAGTCTCGATGTCCTCCACCACCTGCACGATGCCGTCGTAGGAGTTCGGGTAGAAGGTGACCACCTTGAAGTTGTATCCCTGTAGATCGGCCCAGACCGTGCTTAGGTACGAGTACCCATAGCCGAGAACAACGTCACTGCTTATGTTCCACTTTCCGTTGTCGACTAGGTCTAACATGGTCTGCACCACCATGTCCTTGTTGGAGGAGCTGACGGTTACGAAAAGATCAGGACTGACACCTGCCATCTCAGGGATGGCGCTCTTGTTGAACTCGGAGCCAGCATCGAATATCACAGCCTTGTCCAGCATCCCGATGTCCACCAGGGTGTTGGTGGCGAAGGCTCCGAACGATGCGACGTGCACCGCGGGCCCGGTGAGGTTGGTGGTTACCCCGCGTGAATCGGTTATGCTTATGGCAACGTCGTTCGCTGTATCCGCTTGGGTGGCGACGGGTATAGCGACGGTCAGCAAGGCCAGGACCATCATCATGGCGAGTAATCTCTGGAATTTCATGATAGCACCTTTTAGTTGGGTGCCCTCAGTATTACTATGTGAGTATAAAGTATTATCCTGTTCGTAATACTGATGTAAAGATGGCTACGGTACGGTGCTGGCATACGACGGTAATGAACATGCCACCGTTGTCGTGGAGGTTCATCCCGAGGAATTTTCGTGAAAGGGAATTATACCAAATCGTCCCTTCGTTATCATCATGGCTTCCAGGGTCAAGGTGGTCACCCCCATATGCTCGCACGAGACCTGGGTCACCGCCGAGATGGATGGCGAGGACCGCCTGAAGGTGCACATCGAATCCGATTGCTCTAACGTGATGAACTACGCTGAAAGGCTAGGCAGCATCACCATGGACGATATCAATGAACAAAAAGGCTCGCGCATCCTGACCGCGGCGGAGGATGGTATCCTGACGCCCACCTGCCTGGTGCCCATCGGCGTGATGAACGCCTGCTGGGTGGAGGCGGGGATGATATCCAAGCGCCTGGCGACCAAAGAGGGCTCGATATCCGTTCATTTCATCGATTGATATTGCAAAAGTTATTTGTCTTCATCATCCCTAAAGTGAGAAGGCCAATGGACAAGGATCCCTGATGTGCGGTACCACTGCTTTCTTCTACAACGATGATCTGCTCAGGTATCAGTTCGGGCCTGAACATCCCTACCAGCCCATCAGATTCCAGATGATCCGGGACGCCCTTAGGGAGATGAACGTCTTCGACGGCCGCCTGGAGTATGTGGAATCACCTTCGGCCACGGAAGAGGACCTCAAGGAGGTGCACGACCGCTCGCTGATCGATCACGTGAAGGAGATGAGCTGCGCTGGGTCCGGCTACCTGGACATGGGCGACACTCCGGTCCGCCACGGTCTGTTCGAGGGAGCATTGGCCGCCGTAGGCGCCACCCTGCATGGGGCGGAGAGCATCGCCCGGGGGGAGTTCGATCATGTCATGACACCGGGAGGCGGACTGCACCACGCTCGGCGGGACCACGCGGCGGGGTTCAGCGTCTTCAACGATCTGGCCATCGCCACCAGGCGGCTGCAGCGAAGATTTGGATACGAGCGCATTGCCATAATCGACATAGACGGACATCACGGGGACGGTACCCAGTCCATTTTCAACGGCGAAAAGATACTCACTGTTTCCTTCCACCGCTACGGCCCGGGGTTCTACCCGGGGACCGGGGCGGTGACCGACTTCGGCGAGGGGGAGGGGGAGGGGTACGCTGTGAACGTACCTTTGCCACGCTGTACCCCTGATGAGGTCTATGCCCCGACCTACGAGCGAGTGCTCTCGGCCGCTCTGGAGGCCTATCGTCCGGAGATATTGATCCATCAGTTCGGTACGGACGCCCATTACAGCGACCAGATGGTGGGGATGGGACTGACCACAAGGACCTATGAGAAGGTGGCAGAGACGACCCATCGCCTAGCGCACGAACATTGCGATGGACGTTACCTGGTCACCGGGGGTGGCGGCTACTCCTTGGACGCGGCTCGACGCATCTGGAGCATCGCGGTGTGCACGGTGTCCGGCTCCTTCCCTCTGAACCCGGAGGGAATGCACCTTTTGCAGGACTCCGGGCTGAACCGCAAGTGGAAGGTTCAGCAGGACGAGTTCCACAAACGGCTGGACTACCTGTTCGACGAGGTCATCCCTAAGATCCGCTGAGCTCTTTGGTCCTCAGCAGCCAATCCAGGCAGGCCTTGCCCCGCTCCGTCAAGCAAAGCGTGGGCGTACCGCAACCTTCCTGCATCCGGACCAGGTCCATCTGCTTCATGCGCCTGAGCACGGAAGACATGTGATCGACCTCGGCCTTCCCCCGCACCTCCTCCATGGGCATAGGCCATCGTTGGGATTGCAGAACCTCGGCCACATCCCTGGGGAGGGCCTCCCGCACACCCATGGCGGTCAGCAGGGGGAACCTCCTGGCCCCCAGCTCGAAGCAGCACACCTCGGCCCCGGTGGAGAGGGCGGCCAGCATAGCCGCGTCGCAGAGGAGCTTTCTCCCCCCGGTTATATCGACCCGCGCCCGCCAACCCTTGTCTAGATGTCCCTGGACCTTGCGTTCTATGAGCAGGGCGGAACCGGTGAGGTCGGAGGGATCGACCACCAGCACCTCGTGGCGGATGCCCAATCTTCGCAGGAGGGAGATGACCGCTTCGCCCTCATCAAGAGCGGTGTCCGTGACCAGGACCATATGATGATGGGGAAGGGACCGTATCCCGGGGACTATCTCCTCGACCTCCTTCCCGTAGGTGCTGACCAAAAGATCCCTCCGACCGTCCATCAATCCATCTCCAACATGAGCTCCAAGGCGTCGTCGACCCTCACCACCTTCTTGCGGCGGTCGTTGGGGTCCTCGACCAGGTGGAGGATGTTCTTCCCCTCCAGTATCTGGATGTGATGGTTGATGGTGGCCTTGTGCTTGCCTATCCCCTGGGCGATCTCCACCTGGGTCATGGGGGTCCCTCGGTTCCTCCAGATGAACATTAGGATCTCCTTCTGGGCGGACGTCAGGAGCTGGGAGTAGTCCACCTTCAGCAGAGGCAGCGGGATCTCCCGGTACGTCTCATCGTGCACATAGACCGAGTTGAGACCTTCCATGGCGCAGACCAGCAGGGCGGCGGCGCTCATCATCTTTGTTCCCCCAGCGATATTGAAGACCGCTATGCCGTCGCCATCCTTCTTCAGCTGACGGACCTGCGAGCGCATGGCCTTGGCGGCCTGGAGCAGGTCGAAAGCGTCCGGTATGGCCACCCGGTCGATCCTGATGCCCATGATGGAGCATACCTTCTGAACCTCGGCCAGGGCCTCCAGGGCACGGGGATGGTCGTTGCAGAATACCACCACCTTGTCCACGGCGGGCGTGGATTCCAAAGTAGGGAGGAGAGAATTGGCACGGAAGCCCAGAGTACCTAATATGGCGACCATTCAAATCGTCTCATCATGGTTGAAATCGTTTATCTCTATTTCTTAATACTGTATTATATTTTATAATACTGTTTTCCATGATAGCAGGGTGAATCGAATTATATACGAAGGTCTCGCTATCGCATACCACTGGGTTCGCCGATGAACGCCTCCAGCCGCTCCCGTGAGATTTTAGTGGTCCTTCTGACGGCTTTCATTCTCATCCCCGCCTTCCAAGCCCCTTCTTCAGGGGCGGAGAGCGCCCTGTCGATCACGTACGAATTCGATTTCTCGGAACCTTATGTGGACCTGGACACATCCGAACGCCTCTACACCATCTCCGGCCTGGATCTCGATGGCCGGGGCGGGGTCCCGGCGCTCCCGGTGAGATCGGCCTTCCTGGCCGTCCCGCCGGGTCACGAATTGGTCGATGTGGATGTTAGGTGCGCCACGCCGAGCGTCATCGGGTTCATGGATCAATATCCCATCAACCCCGCTGAGCTTGCCCTTAACGGCGGGCTATCGTTCAGCTACGATTACGAGGGTTTGCCCTACGATGTGGCCAGCAGCTATGTCCTGGAAGGCGTTGAGGTGGTAGGCCTCGAACTTCGCCCGCTGTACTGGGACGAAGTGTCGGGCGTTCTGTCGTTCGTCAGTAGTTACACGATTACCCTGACCTATGAGCAAAGCCAGACGGATTTCATCGGAGACGTGGACAGGGTCAGGGACCTGGTCGACAATCCGCAGGTCGTGCCTGACATTCCTAGCTACACCACATCGAGCGTGCTGCCCGCTGGGGAGTACGACCACTTGATCATAACCAGCCAGGCATTGTCCGCACCGTTCCTGGAACTGGCCGAGTGGAAGGGAGAGAGGAACGATCTCGGTTCCGTGCACCAGGACATACGCAGCACGGTGGTGAAGCTCGAGGACATTCTCGGAAGCAGCCAGTTCTGGGGCGATCCCCGTTCCCATGGAGGGAGCGGGAACGATACCCAGACCATAATACGCAACTTCGTGATCGCCGCTCACCAGGAATGGGGGGTTCAGTACGTGCTCCTGGGCGGGGATGATGATGTGCTCCCGGTGCGCATGTTGGCCGCCCCGATGTATGATACTGATTACGACGAACTGCCAGGCGATATCTATTACTCGGGACTGGATGGGAACTGGGACAGCGATGGCGATGGCGTGTACGGTGAGCTGTTGGGGATACTCGGCAACGACGAGGCCGACCTGCTGGCAGAGGTCTTCGTTGGAAGGGCCACCGTGTCCACCGTCGAACAGGCCTGGAACTTCGTCAACAAGACCATCGCCTACGAGATGGGATACTCCAACCAGTACGCTGATGACATCCTGCTCGTCGGGGAGAAGCTTGACGATGAGCCGACCTATGGAGACGACTACAAGGAAGAGGTCTGGAACGAGGTCCTGGCCGACGAGGGGCTGGACCGTTCGACCCTGTACGCCAGGAACGGAACGTTCTCCGGGAGCGCGGTGCTGGCGGCGATGGATTCGAACGTACATGTCATAAACCACATGGGTCACGGGAACTTCGAGTACCTGGCCGGTCTGGTCGACTATAACGTTAAGGGACTGGACAACGAACTCCCATTCATCCTCTACACCCAGGCCTGCATGGTGGCCGGGTTCGACGAGAAGCATTACGCCCCTGGGGATAGCATAGCCGAGGAGTTCGTCCAGGGGGAGGGCGGGACCGTGGCCTTCATCGGCAACTCCCGGTACGGATGGTACTCGCCGGGAAGCACGGCCGGTTCGTCCCAGAAGTTCGACATCTCGTTCTTCAGCCAGGTCTACGATGATGATGTCACCGACCTGGGACGGGCCCTCTCCTACTCCAAGGAGGAATGGGCTCCGTCGGCCTCCTCGGCCGGAACCGTCCGCTGGGTCTACCTGGAGCTCAACCTCCTGGGTGACCCGGAGACCCGGGTGCACGTCCCGGATAGGGCGGTGCACGATCTGGCGGTGCAGGAGGTCGTGGTGGGGAGAGCTGTATTGAACGAGACCTGCCCGGTGACCGTACAGGTCCATAACCTCGGCCAATCCGATGATGTGGGAACGCTCATGCTCCTTGTCAACGGCGTGGAGATCCACAACGCCTCCGTGTCCCTGGCGCCTGGGGAGAGCATGACGATCATCGTGGAATGGACGCCGCTCGAGTATCGCATCTCCAATATAACTGCCCAGTTGGTATGCTCGGCGGACCATCGGCCTGAGAACGATATGACCGTCATCCGCAGGATTGTCGATCGCCGGGTTGTAAGCGATGAGACCTGGAACGGAAGCAGGACGCTGCCTGGCGGCCTGCTGGTCGATCCCCTGGTCACCGTTAACGTGATCGACTGCGAGATAACCTTGCAACCATCCGATCTGCCCTACCGCTTCAGCGTCCAGGGTGTGTTCTCGCTCAACGGCAGCACTATACAGGGCTCTCCCTTCGCCATCGACTCGGACGAAGGGACCCTGAATCTCGTTGACAGCCGCCTCATTGGCATGTCGACCGCAACGCTTAGCTCATTGGCCGGCGGGTCCCTATACCTGCGGAACACCGAGGTCGTCGGCGGCGCCGGATGGCTGTTGAACGGCACTTCGGTCAGCGTGCTGAACGCCACCTTGATCGACCAGACCGGGGAATGGCTGCTGTCGAACTCCACAGCGACCATGGACCGCCTGGTGGAACTGGGCGGGGATGGTTTGCGGCTCTTGAACATGACCGGTGTGGTCACCTCCTCCTCCTGGACCGACGGTTCCTCAGGACTCTCGATCGACAGGTGCGTCGGGATGACGCTGCATGACCTATCCTTCCTGGACAATGACATGGACATGGGAATATTTGGGAGCGAGCTTTCCCATTTCACGCACGACGTGCAAAACGTGAGCTTGACCTACGGCCCGCTTCGGATCTTACAGGGGTTGAACGGCGATACGGTGGAGAACGCCACCGGCTCCCTGTACCTTGTAGGGTGCCATGACGTCCTGGTCAGGTCGTCGTGGTTCGGCAGCTCGGGAAACGGGCTGGCGCTCATCGGCAGTTCGGACGTGGAGGTGTACGGAAGCTCCATGGAGAACTGCACCGTGGGCATCCTGGCCATTGATTCCACGGGTTCTGTCTGGGGCAATGACCTCCTTTACAACGATGCTCAGGCGGTCCAGCTACGCTCGAACGTCACCTTCGGTAAAGAATACCCGATCGGGGGGAACCATTGGTCGGACATGGTGGGCGCGGACGTCATGAGCGGGGAGGGCCAGGACGTCCCGGGAACTGACGGTGTGTTCGACAACCCTTATACCGTCGGTGATGTTTACGATCGGTACCCCAAGGTGCTAAGATGCAGTTACGCTCACGATGGTCTCGAGGCCTCGTTCACCATGGACGCGGCGCAGGCGAACCGCTTGGAGGCCGTGACGTTCAGCTCCACCAGCCACAGCGGCATCGGCATCGCCAATTGGACCTGGGACCTGGGCGAGGGTGATCTGGAATACGGAGCGTCTGTTTCGCACACCTATTCGTCCCTAGGAACGTTCACCGTGAACCTGACGGTCATCGACCACTATGGAGGGAGGGACAGCATGGAGTGCGAGGTCCAGGTGGTGAACCTGGAGCCGAGCTGTGATTTCGGCATCTGGCCGGATGCTCCCGCTCCGGGCGAGACCGTCCAGTTCTCCGACCTGTCCACGGACCCTGATGGATACATCGTATCATGGTCGTGGGACTTCGGGGATGGGAGCACCTCAGATTCAACATCGCCTGAGCACGTCTTCGTGAATGATGGAGATTACCTGGTATCCCTGACGGTGAGCGACGCCGACGGTGGAGGTGACACGATGATCCAGGAGGTCATAGTGGGCAACGACCCTCCTGTCGCTTCCTTCGCCTGGAGCCCGGCTTCCGTGACCACCCTGGTTGACGTGAGCTTCGGTTCCACGAGCTCGGACCCGGATGGACAGATCGTTTCTTGGAGCTGGGACTTCGGCGATGGTCATTCGGGGAGCGGGGCCATGGTCAAGCACCGGTATTCCGCCCTGGGCGTTTACACGGTAACACTGGTGGTGACGGACGAGGACGGGGCGACCTCCTCCATCTCCAAGTCCCTGACGGTCATCAACTCCCGGCCGGTGGCGGCCTTCGACGCCCCGGCCGAAGTGGAGAGCCTTATGGAGGCGTCGTTCGTGGACCGGTCCTACGACCTGGACGGCAGCATAAGGAGCTGGAGCTGGGACTTCGGCGACGGCGGGACGTCCAATGCGCAGTCTCCTTCGCACACCTTCCTGAGACCGGGCGTCTATTGTATCAACCTGACCGTGACCGACGACCGGGGATGGATGTCCAAGACCATGTCCACCATCACGGTAACCAACCGACCCCCGGAGGTGAACATGAGCGTTCCGTCAGGAGAGCATTGGTCCCTGGACGTTCTGGAGTTCAGCGCCTCTGGGAACGATCCCGATGGGACGGTTGCCGCCTTCCTCTGGGAGATGGGCGACGGGACCCGGCTGGAAGGAGGCAATGTCGCTCATGCTTATACAGAGCCAGGCAACTACACCGTCACCGTGACCTGCCGGGACGATTCCGGCGGGGAGACGTCGACAAGCTCCGAGATCGTGATCCAGAACCTCAATCCCCGGGCGGAGGTACGAATGGAACATGGCGGCCATCCTCTGGGAGTGCTGTTCACCGCTCAGGCGGAGGATGACGATGGTGCATTGGCATCATTCAACTGGAGCTTCGGCGACGGGACCTTTGGTACCGGGGCCTCGGTGATCCACAGATACCTTGCAGAAGGATGCTACGATGTCGAGCTGACGGTCGTTGATGATGCCGGGGCAGCGGTAAAAGCGCAGGCGCAGGCGACCGTCGCCTATGCCAATATCTCCCTTTCCAGCCCTGGGCTGAGATTTGATGGCGATGCGGGATGGACCTTCATCGGCGAAATAATCAACGAAGGGGCGGTCCCGGTGAGCGTGACCTTGTTCGTAGATGCCGGAGGGATGTGGTTCCTGGAAGAGTATAACATTAGCGGTGATTCTTCCGCATCCGTCGACCTGGAATTGACCAACTTTGAGGGAGGTAACATCACCGTGAAGGTCCTGACACCGGACGGGTGGGAGTCCGACCTGCAGGACAATGAATGGACAGCATACGCCGAGCGCGAGGAGTCGTTCCCCTATTGGTTGGTCGGTACGGCGGTGGTGATGATCGCGGCGGTGGTGATCGTCGTGCTCATCAGAAGGTTTAAGTGAGAAAAGCGCCCCGGTCGGGATTTGAACCCGAGTCGAAGCCTCGACAGGGCTTCATGATAGGCCGCTACACTACCGGGGCATACGGCCTTTCCCCTTATCGTCTCGTAATATTTAATCCTTAGGTGCCGGAGAAGTGCTGGCACCCGCGGCATGAACGCACCCAGGCACAAGGTGTACGTAGAGCTTTTCCTTTTTTTATAAATCATTAGAAATTCATATTAACGATGAGGCGAATGGACCTGAACGGTGGGGGACTTGAGCAGTATCGAAATGATCAACAAGGGCGGGCTGGTGAGGACGTTCTCGGTGTGCGACCCTTCGCTGAAGAGGAAGCGACTGATCGTCAACATAGCGTTGCTGGACATCTTCTTTCTGAACGGGGTCTTGCTGTTCGTCGGATTGTACCTGACGCCTTCGTTGCTCGGGATCATGATGGCCATGATGGTGACCGTTACGATCGTGGCCATCGTCCAGCACCTTCTTCTTAAATCGATCCTTCTAAGGGGTGACTTCCCGGTCACCTTGTATACCAATGGGCTCGAGTTCCCTTCGTTCTTCTTCAATCGGATACTCAGGCGGCCCGAGTTCATCGGAAGGGATGATATCGCCTCGATAACGGTCACCGGCTTTCTGCCGGGGGTTCGGGGCGGCGAGATGAACGGCATACGCACCATCAACTTCAAGACCCGTTCTGGTAAGAGCAATGATACGGGCGGTAGAAGCGTAACGGAGGTCGAGGCGGCCGTGGAGTGGATGGAGAAGAACTGGAAAATGAAGGTGGAGCGGTACAGCACGCCCAACGAAGCGTTTACCGCCACACATACCGCACATAAGGTGAGCGTCGATACCAGAACTTGTCCGAACTGCGGCAGGGGCAGCGATAAAATGTTGAACTTCTGCCCCTTCTGCGGCTCACGCCTGGAACCCGAGGGGGCTGCCAGGGACCAGGCTGCAACGGAACCGCCTCAGCCGTCCTACGCACCGTCATACAACCCTTATCAGCGCAATGTGTCGGCGACCATGCCCGCGCCCCTGGTCCGAAATGTTGCACCTGAATATCCGAACGGAAAGGATCCCCGGAGGGCCTTCTTCTTCGGCCTGCTCCTCGGCTTCCTAGGTTTCATGGGCATTGGTCACATATATCTGGAGAAGAACGCCAAGGGCGTCGTCCTGCTCATCGTAGGCGGAATGCTGGCCGTACTCTCTGTAATGGCCTGGATGACCGTCCTAGGCCCGTCCGAATATTCCTTGGGAGTCCGGGTCGCCACCGCCCTGATACTATCCGGACCTTACCTCGTGCTGCAGATCTGGCAGGCCTTCGACGCTCCAAAGCCGAAGAGGGAGTGGTCAAGAACGCAGTGATCGATCGCGGTCCGCTCGGGCCATCGAGGAAAGTATTAATCACCGACTGCGGTTAGTTTGACGGATCACATGGCCGAACGGAAGCTGAAAGTGGAGGACTACATGATCCGCGAGGTGGTCCACGTGCCCTTGGAGTTCACCGTGGAGCAGGCCGTGGAGACCCTGGTCTCCAGCGAGTTCCACGGAATGCCGGTCACCAGGGATGGAAAGCTGGTCGGGTTCATAACCGCCAAGGAGCTTCTGCGCAATTACCATACACCTAATATGCCAATATCCGACATCATCAGGAAGGGCACTGTGACGGTGAACCCAAAAATGGACCTGGACGACGCGGCGCGCATCCTCTTCCGTTACGGCCTGAGGAACGTGCCGGTCATCAACGACAGCGGTACGCTGCTGGGGATAATATCGAATCTGGACATCGTGCGTTCGCACATCGAGCGGGCCACACCTAACAAAGTAGCGATGATCAAGAACTTCCTGGAGACGAAGCATGGCGTTTCCATAATGGTCCGCAGGCGCATCGTTCCTGTGGAATCTCTGCGTCCGACGCAGAAAGAGGTGTATGCCGACGAGCTTCTCGGAAGGAAGGAGGAGATCAAGCGCGGCCTGGTCGAACCGATCATCGTCATCCAGAACAACGACCACTACATACTGGTGGACGGACATCATCGGGCCTTGGCATCCAAACAGATGGGCGTGCGCCAGTTCTCCGCCTTCGTTCTGGAACCGTCAAGGGACGTCGAGCTGGGTTTAGAGCGCAGCGCCGAAGAACAGGGGCTGCACACCCTGGACGATGTGAAGATAATAGACGGCTCGCACCACCCCCTGGTGGAGATAACCACCAGGCTGCTGAAGAGCGAGCCTTGAAAGGGTTTTACTGCAGGGTTCTGCGCGCGGCTTCCAGCAGTATGCGCTTCTCGGCGGAGGCGATGGTGTTTATGGTGCTGATCACAGTGTCCGGGTTCAGGCTTATGGTGTCGATACCGGCCTTCACCAGGAACTCGGTGAACTCGGGATAGACCGACGGAGCCTGTCCGCAGATGCCGACGGTGCATCCCTTGCGGTGCGCTGCGTCTATCAGGATGTTGATGGCCCTCTTGATCGCCTCGTTCCTCTCGTCGAAATATCCCATCTTGCCCAGGACGTCCGAGTCGCGGTCCGCTCCCATGGTCAACTGGGTGAGGTCGTTGGAGCCGATACTGAACCCGTCGCACCATTCCGCGAACTCCTCGGCCATGAAGATGTTGCACGGGATCTCTGCCATCAGGTACAGCTTGAAGTCGCGGTTGCGCACCAGCCCAACCTCCTTCATCATGGCGGTTATTTGGCGAACCTCGTCGATGGTGCGGACGAACGGCAGCATGACGTGCAGGTTCTTCAGACCCATCTCCTCACGGACCTTCTTGATCGCTTTAAGCTCAAGTTTGAAAGCCTCACGGTAAGAGTCGGAGACGTAGCGGGAGCATCCGCGCCAGCCGATCATGGGGTTCTCCTCGTGCGGCTCGAACTTCTCCCCGCCCTCCATGTCCCGGTACTCGTTGGTCTTGAAGTCCGAGGTCCTCAGTATGACCGGCCGGGGATAGAAGGCCTTGGCCACCATGGCTATGCCATCAGAAAGCTTGTCGACCAGGAACTTGGACTCGCCTTTCTCGATGAGCGCGCAAGGGTGCTCCTGTATGTACGAAGTGAAAAGGAACTCGATACGCATGAGCCCGACGCCGGACACCGGGAGCTTGGATACCTCCTCGGCCTTCTGCGGGATGGCCAGGTTGACGTAGACCTTGGTCCCGGTCACCGGGGTGGAGGCCGCTACGGCCACCGTACCCTTCTTCTCCTCGGCCTTGGGAGCGGCCAGACCCTCGTAGACCACGCCCATGCTGCCGTCCACGGTGATCATCTCGCCGTCCTTCAACAGCTCGGTGGCGTGGGATGCGCCAACAATGCAGGGGATGCCCAGCTCACGGGCGACGATGGCCGCGTGGCAGGTCATTCCACCCTCGTCCGTCACTATCGCAGCGGCGCGGGTCATGGCAGGCACCATGTCCGGAGAGGTCATGGCGGTGACCAGCACGTCGCCCTTCTTCACGACCTCCAGGTTCATCTCGTCCGCCACGATGCGGACCGGACCGCCGGCCACTCCCGGCGAGGCGCCCAATCCCTTCAGCAGGATCTTGGCGCTCTGGGCCAGCCCGTGGTCCTGGCCCTTGCCATTGGACTTGGACCCGTTGGAGGCCAAGGTGGTGACGGGACGAGCTTGCACGATGTACATCACCCTCTCCTCTATGCACCATTCGATGTCCATAGGACGATCGTAATGAGCCTCGATGTTGCGGCCTATCTCTCCTAGGGCAAGTATCTGCTCGTCGGTCATCTTTTGGGCGTTGCGCATCTCCTCGGGGACGTCGGCCTTCTCGCACTCCCCGTCCTTGCCCCGCACCAGCTTCCAGTTCTGCTTGGCTATCCTCTTGTTGAGTATCTTATCGTGGAACTTGTCCACAACATATGTGTCGGGGGTCACCTTTCCCCCGACCAACGCCTCACCGAGACCGTAGCCGGCCTCTATGATGATGTGAGGCATTTCGGAATTGGGGTCGACGGTGAACATTATGCCGGAGATCTCGGAGTTTATCATCTTTTGAACGACGACCGCCAGCTTGACCTTGGAGTGCTCGAAGCCCTTGGTGACGCGGTAATAAATGGCACGCGGGGTGAAAAGCGAGGACCAGCACTTGCGGACCTTGTCCAATAGCTCCTCGGGGCTCTCCACGTTAAGGTAGGTGTCCTGTTGTCCGGCGAAGCTCGCCGTGGGAAGGTCCTCCGCGGTGGCGCTGGAGCGAACAGCCACCAGACCCATCTTCTTACCTTTGAACATGGCCTTGTGCGAGGCTAGCACCTGCTCCTTGAGGTCGACCGGGATCTCCACGGTATCAAAGAGGTCGCGGATCTTGGTCGAGGCTTCCTGGAGGGAGGACTCCGAACCGGCGTCGACCTTTGCCAGCAGCTCTTTGACGCGGTCGCCGATCTTACTGTTCTCCATGAAGTGATCGTACGCCGCGGTGGTCAGAACGAATCCGGGAGGGACGTTGAAACCGGCCGCCACCAGCTCTCCCAGGTTGGCTCCCTTGCCACCGGCGATGTCAATGTCATTCTTGCCTAGGTCAGATATGCTCACTATCCTTTTCATGGGTTGTTTCACCACTCTAAGAACGTTCGATGCAGGCAAGTTCACAGGGGCCGATGGCCCTTCAATGTCCTAACCCGGGTGGAAAATAGGCGTGGAGTCTATTAATTTTTCTAAGTGCTGAATGAGTCCTATTGAAATATTCCTGTGTACGTTAGTACCTCAATCCAATTAATATCATTAGAGCCAGCATATTCATTGCTGCACGGATCGGAGCAAAATCGGATAGATTCGGCCGAAGAACGGACGAATGGGACCTCCCCGTTCGTGATTCCAAAAGGAATTTCCTACGGAATGAGAAGGTGTAGCAGGGTCGTTATCTTATAGAGCTTAATAAAATTGGATAGGACAACGATGATTTCGCAAGCGACATGCGTAACTCGTATTTTCGAAGAATTTACACCGTTTAACTGTGTGTTTCGTAAACAATTTTCTGAAATGATTTTATATTATAACTATTTAGAGGGAATACCGTGAGAGGAGATGCTGTGAGCACCATTGAGATCAGGTGGCATGGAAGAGGTGGCCAAGGGGTCGTCACGGCGAACGAGATTTTGGCTGGTGCTGCCCTCAAGGAGGGCAAGTTCATCAAGGCCTTCCCGGAGTTCGGGCCAGAGCGTATGGGTGCGCCCATCCGCGCCTTCGCCCGCATTTCGGATGAGCCGATCATGGTGCACAGCCAGGTCTACTTCCCCGATGTCGTCCTAATCATCGACGCCACGCTTTTGAAGGCTGGAAAGGTGGTCGAAGGGCTGAAGGAGGGAGGGGCGGTCATAGCCAACTTCCCTGATGAGAAGGCCAAGTTGATACAGGCGGTCGGACGCAGCGAGAACGTCTACGCCGTCAACGCCACCAAGATCGCCATCGAGGAGATCGGAAGACCGATGACCAACACCGCTATGCTAGGCGCCTTGGTCAAGGTCACCAACGTGGTCAGCATCGACACCATCATCGAGGAGATGCGGAGCAAGATGTCCGGCAAGCTGAGCAAGGATGTGGTGGAGAAGAACCTGAGGGCCATCAAGCGGGCTTATGAGGAGGTGCAGTGAATGGCCGACAATGGATCGAGCTCTTTACCCGCCGGCGGCATGATAACCGATGCTGGCAGCTCCAAGAAGTATAAGACCGGGGAGTGGCGTTCACAGCGTCCAGAGGTGGACAAGGAGAAGTGCACCAACTGCCTGACCTGCTGGATATACTGCCCCGACAACAGCATCATCGTCGAGAACGAGAAGATGGTCGGTTTCAAGTACACCCATTGCAAGGGCTGTGGCATATGCGCCAACCAGTGCCCGGTGAAGGCCATAACCATGAAGGAGGAGGGAGTGGAATGAGCGAGCCCATAGCCGTCAACGGAGACATGGCCATCGCCATGGCCTGGAAGCAGATCAACCCGGACGTGGTGGCCGCCTATCCCATCACACCGCAGACCATCATCGTGGAGGCGTACTCCGACTTCGTCGCCGACGGAACGGTCGATACCGAGTACGTGTGCGCCGAATCGGAGCACAGCGCCCTGAGCATTTGCGTTGGCTCGTCCGCCGCTGGTGCTCGCGTAGCAACCGCGACGGCGTCCGCCGGGTTGGCGTTCATGTGGGAGATGCTGTACGTTTCGGCCTCCATGAGAACGCCGATCGTTATGGCGGTAGCGAACCGCACTCTGAGCGGACCTATCAACATCCACTGCGACCACAGCGACGCCATGGGCGGCCGCGATTCCGGATGGCTGCAGATATTCGGTGAAAATGTGCAGGAGGCCTACGACAACACCTTGATGGCCTTCCGCATCGCCGAGCACATGAAAGTACGGTTACCGATAATGACCTGCTTGGACGGGTTCATAATCACCCATGCCCTGGAGCGCTTCGAGCTCCTGGAGGATGAGAAGGTCAAGGCCTTCGTGGGACCGTACCAGCCGCTCAGGCCGCTGCTGGATGTGAAGACCCCTACAACGTACGGGCCGATTGCCATGCCCGAGTACTATTACGAGATTAAGTATCAGATCGTGACCGCCATGATGAACGCCATGGACGTCGCCCGCCAGGTGATGGCCGAGTTCGCCGAGCTGACCGGCAGGAAGTACGATCTGGTGGAAGGTTACCGCACCGAGGATGCTGAGTATCTGATGGTGGCCATGGGATCCACCGCTGGAACGGTCCGCTTCGTGGTGGACCAGCTGAGGGCCCAGGGTAAGAAGGTAGGAGCAGTAAAGGTCCGTATGTTCCGACCGTTCCCGGCCGACGACATGGCCAAGTTCCTGAAGGGCAAGAAGGCTGTTGCGGTGCTGGACAGGGCAATGAGCCCCGGGACCGGCGCCCCGCTGTATATGGATGTCATGGAATCGGCTTCCAGAATGAAGGACGCGCCCGTGATCACCAACTACGTCTACGGACTGGGAGGAAGAGATATCATGCCAGGACAGCTCAGCACCGTCTTTGAGGAGATCATGGCCGGAAAGGGAGAGCGCGTCAACTACCTGGGGGTGAGGCTGTGAACATAAAGCAGCTGAGCCACAGCGAGGAGCGGCTGGTCGAGGGGCACCGCCTCTGCGCCGGTTGCGCCGAGCCTATCATCGCCCGGCAGGTGCTGATGGCAACTGACAAGCCCGTAGTGGTCGCCAACGCCACCGGATGCTTCGAGGTGTCCACCACCATCTATCCGTTCTCGTCCTGGAACGTACCGTGGATACACACCGCCTTCGAGAACGCGCCGGCCACCATGAGCGGCGTCGAGGCGGCGTACAACTCGCTGAAGCGCCAAGGGAAGCTGGACCAGGAGGTCAAGTTCATCGCCTTCGGCGGTGACGGTGCGACGTACGACATCGGTTTCCAATCCCTGTCGGGCGCTATCGAGCGCGGACACGACTTCCTGTACGTGTGCTTCAACAACGAGGCGTACATGAACACCGGCATCCAGAGGAGCGGGGCCACCCAGAAGGGAGCGTCGACCACCACCTGCCCGGCCGGAAGCTGCGTTCCCGGGAAGCGCGAGTTCCCCAAGGACCTGACGCGCATCATAATCGCCCACGACCTGCCTTACGCTGCGCAAGCATCGCCGCACAACTGGAAGGACCTCATCGAGAAGTCCAAGAAGGGTATCGATACCCCGGGACCGGCCTTCATCAATGTGATCTCGCCCTGCCCCCGCGGGTGGAGACATGACGGTTCGCAGACCATAGCCATTTCCAAGCTAGCGGTGGAGACCTGTATTTGGCCTCTGTACGAGTTCGAGAATGGCGACTGGAGGCTGACCGGGGAGTCGCTACGCATAGCCGAGGGAAGCAGGGAGAAGAAGCCGGTCTCGGACTGGCTGAACTCCCAGGGCCGCTTCAAGCACCTGATGAAGGGCAAGTTCACCGGCATTGCGGACGAGATCCAGGCCAATGTGGACAAGAAGTGGGAGTCGCTCCTGAAGCTCAGCAAGATGTGAACGAAACCTTTTCCTTTCCCCTTATTTTTCAATCCTTGTCCTGCGAGCTGACGCACCTTACTCCGAAGAAGCGGCCTATGGCCGCCTGCATGTCCTTCCTGCAAACGGCATGGAAAGGATCGCATCCCTCTGGACTTTCCAGATAAACGTAATCGGGGCATATCTCCCGGCAGATCCGAGAGATGTTGTCGATGTCCATAAGGTTCTCCCGGACCAGGGTGACGTGCATACGGAAGGACCCTCCGAAGATCTCCCTTGCTTTCCTGATCCCTTCCAAGACATCCTGGAACCGTATGGAGGGGTGAGGCCTGTTCACCGTATGGAATATCTCCTCGCTCGCCGCGTCCAATTTGGCGATGATGATATCGAAGGCGTCCAATTGCTTCAGCACCTCGGGATCGCCCAGCAGCGTGCTGTTGGTGAACAATGCCACCTTCTTATCCGAACCTTCCCTGAGTCTCCTGGCCATGTGGAAGATGTTGTTGGCCAGAAGCGTTTCACCCGTCCCCTTGAACATGACCGCCTCGCACTCCTCACGGTGCAGGCATTCCCCGATCTGCTCGAGTATCGAGGCGTCGTCGATGAAGTCGGACCTCTCCAAAAGAACCATCCCACCGCTTCCCAGAGGGCAGTAAACGCAGTTGAGGTTGCATACCTTGGGCGAACGGCTTATGGGGTCGACCGCCACCACTCTTCCCAAGCCCAGGGACTTGATCGGTCCGTAAACTATCCTCATAAGAGTTCTCAGCCCTCACTAGGGCAGGATTTAGCACATAAATGTTTGCGAGGACCTACTCGGTACTGTCCAGGAACTCGTTCCACAGTTGGAGCGTCTCCTTGGCCTCTTCCTCATCGACCTTCTGGATGGCGAACCCGGCATGGATGATGACGTACTCTCCGACCTTGGCCTCCACCATGGACACGTTGGTCTTTCTGATGGCGCCACCGAAGTCCACCTCGGCCTCGTCGCCGACGATGGACAATATCTTGGCTGGCATGGCTAGGCACATGGCGATCACCCGGACATTATCTTCAAAATGGCCTCAGCCGGCTGCCCATCGCATTCCTTCAGCGCCTGCATCGCCTTCTCCTTGGTTACCCCGGTCTGCGACATCACCAGCTGGATGTCCTCCTCCGGTATGCCGGGGTCTTCCTGCTTTGGCATTTGACGGGAGCGGACCTCCGCCTCTCCGGCCACCTGGTAGGTCTTCTGGCCCTGCATGACGATGCAGGTGACGGCCGCGTCCTTGATGACGTACTCCTTGTCGGCGGTCCTGATCACGACCTCCTCCACGCCCTGCATCTCCTCCTGGGAGATGCCCATGCGCTTCATGGCCTGCTTCATCTGGCGCGGATTGACGCCCCTACCCATTCCTGGCATCATGAGATCGTTCGACGGATTATTCCTGCCTGTATAAAAACCGTTGGGATTTTAACAGCGCCCCTCAGAACAAGGTGGCCTGCTGCATGCGCTGCGGCAATATCATGTCCGGATGGTCGGAACGGGAGTCATTGACCATATCGGAAACGGGATAGGCGTCGATGCTGGAAGCGGGCACGGGCTGGAACATCTCGGAGAGCGTATCAGCGGAGAGCACCTCCTTGGACACCCATTCCCCTTCCCTGTCCTGGCGCAGGATCACCGGCATGCGATCGTGTATCGGCGATATCATTTCGTTCGCCGCGGTGGTGAGGATGGAGAAGGTCACCAGGTCCTTGCCGTCCTTGGACCAGGTGTCGTATATCCCGGCCATGGCGAAGTACTCCTGATCCTTGATCCGGATATGATAAGGCCGCTTCCTGGTCCCCTGCTTCTGCCACTCATAGAACCCTGTTGCAGGTACCAGGCACCTCTGCCGGTTCAACAGGGGCTTGAACATCGGTTTTTCCATGGCGGATTCGGAACGCACGTTGATGAGCTTGAGGCCGAACTCCTCTCCTTTGGCCCAGTGAGGGACAAGCCCCCACCTCATCCATTTTATGCTCTTGACCTCCCCGCCCACGATCACCGGGACCTGCTGGAAGGGGGCGATGTTGTAGCGCGGCCTGAGGTCAGGTTCATCTGGAACCCCGAACCGGGTGGAAAAGCCGTAAACAAGGCCGAGGGAGAAACGGCCGCACATGAGGAAATATTGAATACAGAACGGAAAAAGGTTTAGGAAGGCGTTTAGAAGGGATTTGTGAGATCACATCATAGTACCCTGAGGTACCGCTGTAACTCCCAGTCGGTGACATACTTGCGGTACTCGTCCCACTCCAGGCGCTTTATGTGCAGGTAGTGGTTGAATATGTGCTCGCCTAGCGCTTCCTTCATCACCTTGCTCTCGGCCAGTACGTTGATCGCCTCGCCCAGGTTCATGGGCAGGTCCACGATCTTGTTCTTGCGGCGCTCCTCCGGGGACATGTGATAGATATCCTTCTCGACCGGCTCTCCGGGGCTCAGCTTGTTCTTTATGCCGTCGAGACCGGCGGCCAGCATGACCGCGAACTGCAGATAGGGGTTGCCGGCCGGATCGGGGTTCCTCTGTTCCACCCTGGTCCTCATGCCGCGGCCCGCGGGCACCCTCAGCAACGCGCTGCGGTTCATGTTGGCCCAGGATATGTAGCAGGGCGCTTCGAACCCGGGGACCAGGCGCTTGTATGAGTTGACGTGCGAGGCCAGTATGGCGCAGTTGGCCGGGGCATGGGCCAGCAGCCCCCCCATGTAGTTCATGGCCATCTCGCTCAACCCCCATTTGCCGTCGGGGTCGTAGAAGGCGTTCTTCTCCTTGTTGGAAAGGGACTGGTGTACGTGCATGCCCGAGCCGTTCTGTCCATACAGCGGCTTGGGCATGAAGCTGGCGTGAAGGCCATGCTTCATGGCTATCGACTTCACCCCGAACTTCAGGGTGAGCATGCGGTCCGCCATGGTAAGGGCATCCTGGTAGCGCAGGTCTATCTCCATCTGACCCGGAGCGACCTCATGGTGCGCGGCCTCCATGTCATAACCCAGCTCGTCGAATGCCAGGACCATCTCCTTCCTGGCGATCTCTCCCTTGTCCTGGGGCATGAGGTCGAAGTATCCCCCGGCATCGGCCGGCACCGGAACGGGCACTCCGTTCTCGAAGGGGAACAGGAAGAACTCGAACTCCGGACCCACGTTGAAGTCGTAACCCATCTCCTTGACCTTGGCCACCATCTTCTCCAGGGCCCAACGGGGGTCTCCCTTGAATCGGTTGCCGCTGTGGTCGGAAATTATGCACATGAAGCGGGCGGTCTTCACCCCCGAGTTGATCCAGGGGTATATCTGGAAGGAATCCAGGATGGGGTTGGCCCTCATGTCCGATTCTTCGATCGTCGCGTAGCCCAATATTGAAGAGCCGTCAAGGAACACACCCTCATCGATGACGCTCTCCACCCTGGTGGTGGGTATGGACACGGTCTTCACAGTACCTAGGATGTCCGAGAATTGCATCTCTATGAACTTGACATTCTCGTCTTTCACCTTCTTTAAGATGACCTCTTTCATCTCATCGAAGTTCTTTTTTGCAGGCATTGGGGATGGGTTACAACGAGGTATATTAAATAATTTTCTAGGCAACAAATGTGCATCTATCAATTGACTAACAATACATTTGTACAGTATTTTATGATGTTATTATACAATTGAATATTTTTTTGATGTCGTTAGTTATTTTTGAGCAGCAGAGATATCTCATTTAGCAGGTCGGACGGCTCCACCTGACCAGGAGTGCCCCCGCTGGCGAAGTTGGGCTTGCCACCTCCCCTTCCGCCGTGCTGGGACAGCACCGAGTTCAACAGGGCGACGCAATCCAGCTTGACGTCCGATGAACAGGCTAGGACCAGGAACGTTCTCTCGTCCTGGCAGACCAAGGCGGCCACGGAACTGCCGCCAGCCACCATCTCGTTGGCCTTCTCCATCACCAGCTTGCGGTCCAGGCCGGTGAAGGAACCGGAGAAGAATTTCCGATCCCCCACCTGCTCGGGTCGCAGGGAGGATAACGCCACCTTACCGTACGACCTCAAGGCTTCCCGCGCCCTGACCAACTCCCGGTCGCGGTTGTCGAAGGCGGTAATGCTGTCCTGGGGGAGGGCACCTAAACGCTCGGCCAGCATAAGGGAGCGCACCGAATGGTCTATTGCTGCGCTGATGGCCTCGGCACCCACCAGGAACTCGATCTCCCAGTCCCCGGCCGGTTTGGCCGAGGTGAACTTGCTGACCAGCAGCATCCCGATCTCCTTGGCGTCCTTCAAGTGAACGCCGGCGCAGGCCGCGCTGTCGTGCTCGCCTATGCTGACCACTCGGACCATCCGATCGTTTATGCGGTCGAGCTTCACGCGTGGACCTCCCTCGCCCATGTTCTCCCTGTCAACGTGTTGGCAGGTGACCTCCGCTCCTACGGTGATTATGGAGTTTACCTCTTGGACGGCAGCCCTCACCATGTCCCAGTCGAGATGCCCCTTCACTATCAGCACCTTCTTCTCCCTGGACAGTGAGATCTTGACCAGCTCCATCTCGGTGCGCTTGGACAGGGCGGAGAAGAGCAGGTGCTCGCCGGTATGCGCCTTCATCAGACCGTAACGGTTGTCCCAGTCCAGGACCCCCATGACCTCCGCTCCTGCCGTGAGACCATGACCGGGGACCTGGTGGGATATCTCCTCCTTGCCCTTGATCCCCGTGACCTGATGTCCGTCCAGTGTCCCGCGGTCCCGCTCCTGGCCTCCCCCACCGGGATAGAAGGCGGTGCGGTCCAGGACAACCCAACCCCCATCCACCCTGGTCACGGTGGCGGTGAACTCTCTCAGATATGGGTCGGTCTCGAAGAGCTTGACGGTCATGACCTGTGGATGGCGTAATTCCCGTAAATAGTCCACGCCGAGGTTATAAAGGGAAGGACTAGACAATTGCGCACCCCATTCATCATCTTAAAAGACATATATCTAAGGAGGCCATTCAGGACATAGGGAGCAGGGAACCATCATGCTTGACGATTTGGACAAGAGGATAATCGAGGAGCTGTGCAAATCCAGTCAGGGATCGTCGCGGGCCATAGCCAAGAGGCTGGGCATCCATCCCACCACCCTGATCCAGCGCGTGCGCAACCTGGAGAGCCAAAACGTCATCCGCGGTTACCGGGCGAACGTGGACTACATGAAGCTGGGCTATGAGTTCATGGCCATCGTGCACATCTACGTCGAGGGCGACCTCATTACCGTTCAGCAGGGCATCAAGGAGCTCAAGAACGTCGTGGCCGTGCTTGACGTCACCGGCGAATGCGATTCCATAGCCTGGGTGGCCTGTCGATCTCGCGAGGAGTTCAGCCAGGTGGTCAAGTCCATGCTGACCATAAAGGGAGTAAAGAAGACCAACACCTACGTCATATTGAACGTGATCAAGGACCCCTTCAACTTCCTGCCGGACTTCAGTCCGGTGGAGCAGAAGTGAGAGGGGACAATCCGTCCACCTTCATTTATATATCTTGGCAATTTGAACGATAAATTGAGTTTTCATTGCCATTATTGGTCATTTTGCCATTTTCATGGTAGATAAGGGTTTAATAGGGCATCCACATTACTCCGGCTTACCGACCATATCCAACCAGAGGAATGGAAATGTTAAGGACACACCATTGCGGAGAACTGACGAAAGGGGACCTTGGCAAGAGAGCGACCCTCGCCGGTTGGGTAAGGTTCTACAGGGACCATGGAGGAGTTCTGTTCTACGATATAGCGGACTCCCATGGGAGCACCCAGGCGGTGTTCGACCCTGAGGCCTCCAACAGCGGGGACTTGGACCGGTTGGAGAAAATCTTGAATAATATCGGTCGCGAGTTCGTGGTGACCGTCACCGGCATCGTGCGGGACCGGGTGGAGGGTACCACCGACGCCCGAAACCCCACCGGGGAGATCGAGGTGCTCATCGAGGACGCAAAGGTCCTGAGCAGATCGAAGCCCATCCCGTTCGAGGTGGCCGAGCAGAAGAACTCCATGCTTCCCGGGGAGGACCTCAGGCTGAAATACCGCTACCTGGACCTTCGGCGAAAGGAGATGAGCGCCAACCTCCGCTTCCGTTCCAAGCTGATATCCTCCGCCCGCCGATACCTGGAGACGCAGGGCTTCATCGAGGTGGAGACGCCCATGCTGACCCGCAGCAGCCGCGAGGGGGCCAGGGACTTCCTGGTTCCGTCCCGCACCATGCCCGGTCAGTTCTACGCCCTGCCGCAATCGCCGCAGCTCTACAAGCAGATGCTTATGGTCGGCGGCGTCGAGCGTTACTTCCAGATCGCCCGCTGCTTCCGCGACGAGGACAGCCGGGCCGACCGCCAGCCGGAGTTCACCCAGCTGGACCTGGAGATGTCGTTCGTGGAGATGGAGGACATCCTGACCATGGTGGAGGGCATGTACGCCTTCGTCTGGAAGGAGATGTTCGGCGAGGTTCTGCTAACGCCATTCCAACGCATCGACCTGAAGGACGCTTTGGCCAGGTACGGCACCGACGCCCCGGACGTCCGCTTCGGACTGGAGATGGAAGAGGTCACCGACCTGGTGAAGGACGCCCCCTACGAGATCTTCCAGAAGATCCTTTCCAAGGGAGGCGTGGTCACCTGCATAAACCTCAAGGCCTCCCTTATCAAGGAGCAGGACACCGACGGCAGCGTCGGCAGAAAGCAGGTGGACCGCCTCATCGAATGGGCCAAGTCCCAGGGCATGGGCGGCCTGACCTGGATGCGCATGACCCCCGAAGGATTGAGCTCCAACATCGTGAAGTACTTCCCTGAAGAGATACGCCGGTCCATCGCCGAGCGCACCGATGCCCGGCTCGGGGACCTCCTGCTCTTCCTGGCCGGTCCGCGGGACAGCTGTCTAAAGGCCGGGGGGCAGCTGCGTTTGAAGCTGGCCAAGGACCTGGGGCTTTTGGAGGGCAAGGGGCATCAGTTCATATGGCTTGTCTCGTGTCCATTGTTCCAGCAGGACCCGGCGACCGGCGGTCTGACCTCCTTCCACCATCCCTTCGTGAGGCCGGTGGGGGACGTTATCCCGGAGGGAAGGGAATGCGCCAAGGGCTTGGGGCACTCCTACGACCTGGTGTTCGACGGCAGTGAGATCGGCTCCGGTTCGCTAAGGAACCACGATCCCGACATGCAGCGCAAGGTGTTCTCCATACTGGGGATGGACGAGGCCACCGTTCGGAAGGAGTTCGACTTCTTCCTGGAGGCGCTGGAGTTCGGGGCCCCGCCCCACGGGGGCATCGGCATGGGCATCGACCGCCTGTGCGCTATGTTGCTTGGATGCGAGAGCATCCGCGACGTGATCGCCTTCCCGAAGAACAAGAAGTTCCAGTCCCTGGTGGATGGCGCTCCAACCAAGGTGGAGGAGGCCAAGCTCTCCGAGCTGCAGCTGCTCTGCCTGGCCGATGAGGACGAGGAAGATTAAACCCTTTTTTCCAATTCCTTTCTTACCTCTTCCACGACCTCTTTTGATGAGTGGCGTCCTTTGCTCTCCTTCATCACGTGCCCGATGACCGTGTTGGCCGCCTTGGGGTTCTTCCGATAATCGGCCAGCACTTCTGGATGGGCGTCCACGAAATCGGATATGAGCTTTGAGAGGTCGTCCCCGCCCTCCAGGGCGGACTCTTGCTGCACGCCCGCCAACGAAAGTATGCGGCGCTTCGCCTCATTATCGTTGATGCGCCCGTCAGAATCGTCCTTCACGATCTGGACGATCTCCGGCCACTTGGCCGGGTCCTGCAGCACCGCCCAGTTCCCCGATATCGGACCGGTCGTCCAGGACACCGCCCTCTCCGGCGGCACGTGGCGGCACAGCTCCTCGAAAAGGTCGGTGAGCGCCACGGACGTCAGCACAAGCTGCTTGGCCGTGGCCTCGCCGATCCCGAACGAGGACACCAGGCGCTTGGCCCTTACCAAAGGCGTCTCCTTGAGGTCCAGGTTGCGGGCCATCTCCCCGATGCGAAACTCGCCCAGGTCCGGCTCGCCGATGTAACCGTAATCCTCCTCGGTCTCCTTTTCCCTGGCGGATGAGGTCACCTTCCTCTCTTCGTCAAAGCGCCGGGTCTCCCTTACCACCTTCTTTCCGGCGGCAAGGAGCTTGGATTGCCTGCTGGCTTCGAACTTGAGGGCCCTCTCCAGGTTGCGCAGGCCCTGGACGTTCTTCACCTCCACCCGTTCCTCGCCCAAGGAGATGTTGGCGTCGACGCGCACCGACTGCTCGTCCTGGGCCTCCAGGCCGCACAGGGACCGCAGCTCGGTGACCAGCTGGTCGATGAACTCCCTGGCCTCCTCCGGGGACGTCAGGTCGGGAGCGGTGACTATCTCCACTAACGGTATTCCGGAACGGTTGTAGTCGACGAAAGCTATCTCCTCACCGGAACGTCCGACCCTCTTGATCCGTCCGGGGTCCTCTTCCAGATGCACACGCCAGATGCCGATGCGCCTTCCGTTGAGATCGAAGTGGCCATCGGTGCCCAGCGGCGATTCGTATTGGGTTATCTGGAAGTTCTTGGGCAGGTCCGGATAGAAATAGGTCTTGCGGCTGAACCACACCCTTTCCTCTATCGTACAATCAAGGAAGCGGGCGATCGCCAGCCCGGCCTCCAATGCCTTGCGGTTGAGGGAAGGACGCGAACCGGGATAACCGAGGCAGACCGGGCAGACGTTGTGGTTGGGTTCCGCCGAGGTCGTCGGGCAGGAGCAGAAGAGCTTGGACCGCGTGGGCAATTGGAAGTGCATCTCCAGCCCGATCTTCATGGGGCCACCTCCGGGAACCTGTAATCGAACGCCTTCTCCCACGCCGAGGCCGCCTCCAGCAGGTCCAGCTCCTTCCAGTGGTCGGCCACCATCTGCATGCCCACCGGCATTCCATGAACGTAGGCGCAGGGAACTGATATGTGCGGCATCCCGGTGAGGTTCGGCGGGACCGTCAGCACGTCCGCCCCGTACATCTCCAATGGCTTCATTCGGCCGATCTCCTCGAAGAGAGGGGCGACGAATGGCATGGTCGGGGTCACGACCGCATCGTGGTCCCGGAACACCTGGCGATATTCCTCTATGAGCAATTGGCGGACCGCCAGCGATTTCAAGTAATAACGGGAGCGGAAGCCGACCATGCGGCAGAACGTTCCCAATAGTATCCTTCGCTTGGCCTCGTCCCCAAAGCCTTCGGAGCGAACGCCGGTGAAGAAGTCGTTGAAGTGCTGGTTGAGCTCTTCCTCGCGGCGGCCGAAGCGCATGCCGCAGTAGCGTGCCAAGTTCGTCGAGGCCTCTGAGGTCGCCAGGATGTAATAGGCCGGAAGGGCGAAGCGCAGCGAGGGCATGGAGACCTCGTGCACCTCCGTGCCCATGTCCTTGAACTTGAGCAGCGCCGCCTGGAAGGCGTCATGGACGGAGGGGTCCAGGTTCTGCAACGCTTCCTTGGGAACCGCCAGGGACCTGGGCATATCACCTTTTTCAGGAAGGGCGGGCTGAGCGCAGGACGTGGGGTCCTTGGGGTCTGGTCCGGCGATGGTCCGGAAGTGCCTGGCGACCAGCGATGCCGACCGGGCGAGCAGGCCGACCTTGTCCAGGGAGTTGCCGTAATCTATCAGCCCGTAGCGGGAAACCCTGCCGTAGGTCGGTGTCAGCCCGACCACTCCGCAGAAGGAGGCCGGCCCGGAAATGGAGCCTCCGGTGGATACTCCGAGAGCGATGTGACCGGGAATGAGGCAGGCCGCCGCTCCCGCTCCCCCGGAAGAACCGCCGCAGCTGCGCTCAACGTCGAAAGGATTGAGGGGAACCCCGTGAGCGGAGTTGGTGCTGAAGGTTCCGAAACCGAACTCGTCCATGGTAGTCTTTCCGATCAGCTGACCTCCGGCCCTCCTCAATCGGCTGACCGGAGTGGCGTCGAACGGCGGCCGGTATCCGTCCAGAACGGCCGACCCCGCTCTTGCTTGAAAACCAACGGCGCAAAGGTTGTCCTTGGCCGAGAAATGGAACTTGGTCTCGTCGAGAACGTCGACGACCTCGGTGAAGGCCCGGTGCCTGAGCTGGGCATGACGGATGAGATCGTAGATGACGCTCAAGACAATCTGGGCCCCCTTACGTAATCCTGGTAGGTGCACATCTGCGCTCTCAGCACCTGGGGATCTATGTCCTGGGCCGGTTCGTCCTCGCGAAGGACGTCCACCACCGGGATGGGGTTGAAGCTGTAACTGTCGCCAGCAGGCGCTTCGTCCAAGACCGAGAAGCTATTCAGGATGTCGTCCAGGTCCTTGGCGTATCTCTCCATCTCCTCCTCGGTGAGGTTCAGCCTGGCCACCTTGGCCACCCGGGATATGGTCTCTCGGTCCATGCTATCGACGTCCGTGCCGCGGTCCGGCGGTGGAGGTATATTTTCGCACATTGTCAAGGTTTCGCATACCAGATGGGATTAATTACCTAAGACATACCGTTGGCGATGAAGTTCCAGCTGTTCACCGACGGAGGGTCCCGCGGAAACCCCGGGGACTCCGCCTACGCCTACATCATTCGCGATCAGGACGGACGGGAGATAGCCTCCGGCTCCAATTATTTGGGGGTCATGACCAACAACGAGGCGGAGTACCATGGGCTGCTGGCAGGGCTGAAGGAGCTGCTGAAGCTGGGAGCGACCGAGGTCGAGCTGTTCATGGACTCTGAGCTGGTGATCAAACAGCTCAAGGGACAGTACCGGGTCAAAGCACCGAACCTGGCGCCGCTTAACCGCGAGGCGGTGGACATTCTGACCAGCATGAGAACGGCAAAGGTCAATCATGTTCGCCGGGAACACGAGGTTATAATTAAAGCGGACGCCTTGGTCAACTGGACATTGGACCAGCACAACCTGGCGAAACAGCTCAGGCGATGATGCATCTATATAATCTAATTGCAGCAAGCAAATCATTATATATTCGATGCTAAATGCACCGTTTGAGGCGTCAGGGGCCGGAGGCGATTTTCCTCCTAAAATAAAACCCCCTTGTGATCCCCCATATCTTCCGGCCCTGAAGCCCCTCAACGTTTTAGATTTTGGACCAGATCTTCCATCTTGACCAAGGACTGCTCGCCGCTGTTCATATCCCGCAGGGTGACCGAGTTGGTTTCCAGCTCCTTCTCCCCCACTATGATGGCGAACCTGCTGGGGACTGCGGCCGCGTATTTCAGGCTTTTACCGACACCGCGTCTCATCAGGTCCACGTCGGCGGAGATGCCAGAGCGACGCAGTTCGGACACGACCTGGAACGCCTTGCCCCGGACGCTTTCACTGACCGGGACCACGTAGGCGGTTATGCCGGGCTTGGCGTACTCCACGCCCTCTGTCTGCAATGCCAAAAGTGTTCGGTCGAAACCGATGGCGAACCCGGTGGAGAACACCTTCTCGCCCCCGAAAAGCTCGGATAAGGAATAGGAACCGCCTCCGCATATCTGCTTCTCCGCCCCAAGCTTGGGCGCGTCCACCTCGAAGACCATGCCGGTGTAGTACGCCAGTCCGCGAACCACTCCCAGGTCCACGCTGACGTTACCGAAGCCCATGGCCAGAAGGATGTCGCACACCTGGCGGATGTAATCGCTGGCCGGTCCTTGCCGGGAATCCAGAACCGATATGGGCCCGGTGACCTTGGTGGTGGAGATTATCTCCTTGGTCGCATTTTCATCTACGCCGGCCTGGGCCATCAGCTCCTCCGCTTCCGGGTAGATCTTCTTGTCCAGCTTCTGCAGGATCGGCAGAGCCTTATCGCCAGTGACCCCGGCCTGTGCCAGCATCTCCCTAAGGATGCCGATGTGCCCTACGCGGATTCGGTAGTCCTTCAGCCCGGTGCGTTCCAAAATGGCCGCCGCCAGTCCGATGGCCTCGGCGTCCGTCTCCGGCGTAGCGTTGCCGATGATCTCCGCCCCGAACTGGAAGAACTCCCGGTAACGCCCGGCCTGCGGCCTTTCGTAACGGAAGCACTGTCCGAAGTAGAACATCTTCAACGGGCGGGGAAGGGTCGCAAGGTCGCTGATGAAGAAGCGCACGACCGAGGCGGTCAGCTCCGGCCTTAGGCATATCTCACGCCCTCCCTTGTCCTGGAAGGCGTAGATCTCCTCGACCACCCCGGGGCCGGACTTGATGGTGAACAGCTCGGTGTGCTCGAAGATGGGCGTGGCTATCTCCCTGAAGCCGTGCAGGACCGCCTCCTGGCGCATCATGTCCTCGAAGTGGCGGCGAACCTCCATCTCCTCCGGGCCGAAATCCCTGGTCCCCCGGGGCCTTTGGATCATGTGGCCTGAGAAGGAAAGGACGATAATAAATATTGCGAGGGAGGACCCAGCGCAAAAATGAATAATGAGCTAGACCAATGCCAGGGCATCATGATGGAAGAGGATGATCTGCGTCGAAAGGAGCGTCTGCTGCAGGCTTGGGCGGACGACCTGGACCGCAAAGGTTTTTCAGATCTTCAGGTGAACCTAGAGGCCTTCCCGACAAGACCCCAGGGCTTCGGCGAGCACGTGCCAGACATAGTCGCCACTCGCAAGGACGGCCGCCGATTGGTCGGAGAGATATGGCTATGCGAATCTTTGGATAGGGACGACAGCACGTTCTCCCGGGTCATGAGCTATGCCTACCGGGGGGACGTGGTCATGCTGCTGGTGCCCTTCGACTGCCTGGAGGAGGCCGAGTCCCTGGTGCTCGAGTGGGGACTTTCCTCAGAGGTCTTTGTACAAGGTATCCTGGAATGAGTGCGGCCGACCCGCGTTCAATAAAATAATGGAAAAGGTTTTTGATGGGGGGGAACGAGCTTAGACCAATGCGCCCTGGAACATGAACTTGAAGGCATACTCTCCGAAAGCCTCACCGAACATGGTCCTCATGTGCTTCTGCAGCCCGAGCATGATCTGGTTCATCGTCCCGTTTCCGCTGCCCGCTCCATCCGTCGCTTGACCGGCGCATTCACCGCAGGAGCCGTCCTGCAGCATGTCCCGGTCCTGGGACCTCAGCTGGTCGTGGGACTGATCGCAATCGCCGTTCATGTTCGCCCCTTTGACCGCCCCGGTCTCATCGTCATCGAGGGAGCCGGCAGCGAAACCTGATCCCGCGGATGCCGCGGAGGCGATCATCGCGACCATGACCAACGCTCCGATCAAGGTCCCTATGACCATTTTCTTGTTCATTTTCTTCATCTCCTTGATGCGCCGGATCGACGCACCTGATTGATGTCCAAGCGTTGAAAAGGTGTATAAAACCCCACCTGAAAAGGGGTGAAAGGTTTGCAGAAAAGTGAAAACTGGATGCCCTAAGCTCACTTTTCGATGGAGATCGACACCTTGTTCGTGACCCCGTGACGCTCCTTGGTCACCAACCCTTTCTCGATAAGGCGGTCGATGACCCGGGAGACCTTGGCGTCGGACATCTTGGTCCTGACGATGAGGTCCTTCTGCAGGGCGCTTCCTCCGAGGTCGACGATGGTTCGGTACATGAACCTCTCATCCCCGTTTAGCAGCCTGAGCACCAGGAGGTTCTCGTTCGATATGTTCGATGCAACCTCGACCTCATGCACCTCTTCCCCTGTCGATGGAACGACCGGTTCCTTCGCATGCTCTGCGGGGGCTTCGGTGACCGGAGGGATGCCGTTGACAACTATGGGGACATAGTCCTCCTTGAAGGCCCAGTAGGAGAGCCCGGTACCGGCGATGAACGCTCCGGTGATTATCAGGACGATGTTGCTGATCTCGTAGGTCGTCTTCTCGGTGTCAACCCCCCCGTTCATGCCCCCGGAGATCCCCCCGGAATCGGTAGGGGTGAGCACCCCGTACAGTACCAACGCGATGCCAGCTATGGCCACCAACAATGCGATCCATTTGGTCTTCATACCAGGGACCTCCCCGCTCAATGTCCTAGGGTCATCATGATATTAATGGCGATCTCTTCTTAATCCTGTCCCAGGGACCTATCCAGGTCGGCGATGATGTCCTCTGGGTCCTCGATGCCCACGGAAAGCCGTATCAATCCCTCACCGATGCCCAGCTTCTCCCGTTCCTCGCGGCCGTACGCGGTGTGGGAGGTGTTCACCGGCATGCTCGCCAATGACTCAACGCCGCCGAGAGAGGCCGCCTTGGCGATGATCTCGAAGCGCTTCAACGCCCTTTCCGCCGCCTGGCGCCCGCCCTTCACCTCGAACGTCACCATTCCGCCGAAACCGTCCATCTGCCGTTTGGCCAGCTCATGGTCCGGATGGGACGGCAGGCCGGGATAGATGCACTTTGACACCATGGGATGGGACTCCAGGAACTTCGCCACGGCCATGGCGTTGGAATCATGCCTCCGGACCCTGAGGTCCAGGGTCCGCATCCCCCTTCCCAACAGGTACGCCGGCAGGGGGTCCAGCACCCCTCCGTAGAGCTTGCGTCTCAGCTGCACCCGCTCCATGTCCTTTGCGGTACCGGCCACGAAGCCGGCGATGACGTCCGAGTGTCCGTTGAGGTACTTGGTGGCGCTGTGCAGAACTATGTCCACGCCCATCTCCAAGGGCCGTTGGAAAATGGGGGAGGCGAAGGTGTTGTCGATCATGACCATGCACCCCTTCTGGTGAGCGAGCTTGCACGCCTCACGAATGTCGATGAGCTTGAGCAGGGGATTGGTCGGACTTTCCAGGTAGAGCACCTTGGTCTGGCCGTCAATGGCCGCGCACAGCTCCGCCGGGTCGGTGGTGGGAACGAAATGCACATCGATCCCCAGGCGGGGCATCTCGTTCTTCATGAAGTTGTAAGTTCCCCCGTACAGGTCCTGCATGGCCACCACCCGGTCGCCCTTCTGCAGAAATGTCAGCAATGCGGAGGAAATGGCCGCCATACCGGATGAGAACGCCAGGGCGGACTCCGCGCCCTCCAGCGAGGCCAGCTTGTCCTCCACGGCCCTTACCGTGGGATTGCTATAGCGCGAATAGATGTAGGTGCCCTCGGGAACCTCTCCGTTCCAGGTGCGCGGCTCCTCCGTCGGGAAGGCGAAGGTGCTGCTCTGGAAGATGGGGGTGTTGATGGCGCCCTCGTAACGCAGGGACTTGTCTCCGTCATGCACGGAGCGGGTGGACATTCCTTTCTTTGGCATCGAGCGGTGAATCCATCTGGGAGCGTATAATCGTTCTCCCTTCACTCGCCGGTGCGGCGAATGATGACCGACAATACGTCGCCATCCGCCAGACGGTGCTCCAGGCCGACCATCTGCCCCGGGAACCTGGCGCTCTTTCCCCATATCAGGGCGTAGCGGAAGTTCTGCCGGAAGACGCGATGCAGGGAATCGCACACGTCACCGACCGTGGCCCCGTTCTTGGTGATCAGCGGTACATCCAGGTCCGCATCCTCCCCCTGCTTCTTCATGTACACCCGGATCAGCTCCAGCCTCTCGAATATCCTGGCCTTGAGCTCATCGATGCCGATGTTCTTTACCGCGGAAATGAACACCGGGTCCCAGTGCTTGAACTTCTTGCGGACCTCCTTGAGGTATTCCGCGTCGGAGATATCGATCTTGTTGATGGCCAGCACCGCGTTTATGTAGATACGGTTCCCGGTCAGGACGTCCACCAGCTGGTCCTGGTCGATGTCCTCGCGTATGACCACGTCGGCGTTCACCAGCCCGAACTCCATGATCATAGCTTTCGCCAGGTCCAGGTCCAGCTTGGTGAGCTTGACCGTGGTCTTGATGTCGACGCCTCCGATCTCCTTCTTGGATATCACCACGTCCGGGGGATGGGTGTTGATGCGCATCCCGGCGTTCTCCAGCTCGCGGACCAGGACCTGCAGGTTGGTGTCGTAGAAGTCCAGGACGAACAGGACCAGGTCCGAGGCGCGGACCACTGATATGACCTCCCTTCCGCGACCCTTTCCCTTGGAGGCGTCACGTATCAGCCCGGGCATGTCCAGGACCTGTATCTTCGCCCCCATGTATTCGTACGCCCCAGGCACGACGTCCAGGGTGGTGAAGTCGTAAGCACCGACCTCGCTCCTGGCTCCGGTCAAGGTGTTCAGCAGAGTGGACTTACCGACGCTGGGGAACCCGACCAACGCCACCGTGGCGTTACCGCTCTTCTTGACCGAGTAGCCCTTGGCAGGGCCTCCGCTGGAGGCCCTCCTTTTCTCCACATCCTCTCGAAGCTTGGCCATCTTGGCCTTCAGCTTTCCGATGTGGTATTCGGTGGCCTTGTTCTTCTGCGTCTTGTCGATCTCTTCCTGGATCGCCTTGATCTGCTCTTCGATCGTCGAGGCCATCTGTGCTTGTCCTCACTCCACTGTGGTGCCCGCCTTTCCTTCCAGGGCCTCCATCAACCGGTCGGCCGAGGTGATGATCGCCCTCCGACCGGTGGCCTTCACGAACCTGGTCGCCGCCTCGACCTTGGGCCCCATGGACCCCGGGGGGAACTGGCCCTCCTCGGCATGGCGGCTTAGTTCCTCGACCGACGTCCTATGCAGAGGGCGCGGCCTGTCGCTCGTGAAATCCAGATAGACCGCCTCAACATCGGTCACCATTATTAAAATATCGGCATGCAACACCTGAGCCAATCTGGCCGAGGCGAGGTCCTTGTCCACCACCGCCTCCACCCCGGAGAAGCCGGCGCCGATCTGCACCACTGGAACACCTCCGCCCCCGCCGCACAGCACGGCGAACGGCGGCTTGAGGGATTCGGCGAGAGTTCGCAGATGCTCCTCCTTGGCCACCTTCACCACGTCCGGGGAGGGGACCACCCGGCGCATACCGCCCCTCTTGGAGTCCTCCTGGAAGACCCATCCCTTATCCTCGGACAGGACCAGCGCCCTCTCCTTCGAATAATAGGGGCCGATCGGCTTGGCGGGATCTCGGAAGGCCGGATCGTCCGCCGATACCACGGTGCGGGTGATCACCGGTATCATGGGGACCTCCTTGCGGGCAGAGCGGCAGGCCCGGTCCCAGGCCTGCAGCGCCATGTACGCTATCTGACCCTGCGATTCCGCGACGCAGACGTCCAGGGGCATGGGCGGGACCTCCGAGTGGCACAGTTCGTTCCGCAGCAGTATATTGCCGACCTGGGGGCCGTTGCCGTGGGTGATGACCATACGCGGGTGATGGTCCAGAAGCGGAATTATCATGCGGAACGCCGCCTGGAGATTGGCGATCTGCACGTCGTCCCTGGCCTCCTGGCCAGCCTTCAGGATGGCGTTGCCGCCCAGGGCCAGTACGGCCAAGCTGCCCTCGCCCGCCTTGATCCCGGTCATGGTCTCAACGAAAGGGTTTAAAGATACTATATTTATGGCCGACCGATGTCTTTAATCGGCGATATCAATGAGATGATGAAGGGGGTGCGGCAATCCAAGATGTCCATCTGGGTGGGCATGGCCCTGGCCCTCCTGGTCACCGTCTCCCTTACCCTGGTGGTCCAGCTCTGGCTGGCCCAGATCGTTTGTCTGCTGCCTATACTGGTGGCGCTGCTGGCCTACTACATACCCACCTATTTCGGCCTCAAGGACCGCAAGAAGCTGGCGGTGTTCGGCCTGGTGCTGTTCCTGGCCATCGGTTTGTCCCTGGGCAGCGCCCTGTACAGCACCGTGGCGGGATACGAGGTCCAGGACGTCAGCTCCGATGACAACCTGCTGGTAGGAGGGACCCTATCACCGTCCCACGGGGAGCCGGGGGACATCTTCCACTTCAGCGTGGTGCTGACGTCCGGTGACGATGACGCCAACGTGAGCCTGCTCCTCTCCAACAATTGGGGTGAGCCGGAGGACAATCCCAACTATACGATGAGCTTCTCGCACAACACCTCGCTCGGCGCTCTCTACGCCTATAACACGAGCGGGCTGGACGAAGGCGTCTACTACTTCCAGTACGGAGTGCTGAACGGGACCGCCTGGTCGGAGACCGGGGAGAGCTTCGGTCCGGTCAACGCCGACCTGAACAAGGTGCTAAGCAACTCCCTGTTGTCCGGTACGATCTACTCGTTCTACAGCATGGCCGTCCTGTTCTACATACTGATCCTGCTGACCTGGTGGATGGACCGCTCCAAGAAGAAGATGTTCGAGATGGAGCAGAAGCGCGCCCAGACCAAGGAGAAGAAGGTGAAGGACGTAAAGGAAGAGAAGTTCGTCTGCTCCGACTGCGGGGCCGAGGTGCCCGTTGAGGCGGACAAGTGCCCCTCCTGCGGCGTCAAGTTCGACGATGATGAACTGAAGTGCCCGCAGTGCTCCGCGAAGCTCTTGAAGTCCGACACCAAGTGCTGGAACTGTGGCAAAAAGCTCTGAAGGCGCAAAACCTTTTTAGCGCTCCCGGGGATATGCACCCCGGGATGCAATCAGTCTTTTCTAGGGAGGGATGGTCCAATGGCTTCGATAGCTGACGAACTGGCGAAAAAGCAGAAGGAGATCTCGGTCTCCGAGTTCTTCGAACGCAACCGGCACATATTGGGCTTCGACTCCCAGATCAAGTCGCTGATAATGGGCATAAAGGAGGCGGTGGACAACTCTCTGGACGCCTGCGAGGAGTCCGGGATACTTCCCGAGATCACCGTCATGGTGGAGAAGGTGGACAAGGATGAGTTCCGGGTGACCGTTGAGGATAACGGTCCCGGCATAATTAAAAAGGCCATCCCCAACGTCTTCGGCCGGCTACTTTACGGATCGCGCTTCCACGCCGTGCGCCAATCGCGCGGTCAGCAGGGCATCGGTATCTCCGCCACGGTCATGTACGGCCAGATCACCACCGGGAAGCCGGCGGTGGTGGTGTCCAAGACCGGATCGGAGGACGTGGCCTGGCGCATGGAGATCATGGTCAACACCAAGAAGAACATGCCCGATGTGCTCAAGGAGGACCCCTTCATCTGGGACGGCAAGGAACATGGGACGAAGATAACCTACCACATGAACGGCCGTTACGTGGGAGGGAAGCAGTCGGTGATGGAATACCTCAAGCAGACCGCCATCGTCAACCCCCACTCCCGGATCAACTTCATCGACCCCGAGGGAAAGAGGACGACCTTCGAGCGAGCGACGGACAAGATGCCTCCGGCCACCAAGGAGATCAAGCCTCACCCTTCGGGACTTGAGCTCGGCACGTTGATGAACATGTCCAAGGACACCAAGAACAAGACCCTGGGCAAGTTCCTGCAGTTGGACTTCTCGCGCATCAGCGACCGTCTGGCCAAGGAGATATGCGAAAAGGCCGGCCTGAGCTTGGAGGTCAACCCGGCCAAGCTGAGCCTGGAGGAGCAGAAGCGGCTGCTGGCGGCCATCGCCGCGGTCAAGATCATGGCCCCGCCCACCGATTGCCTGTCGCCCATCGGCTCCAACCTGATCAAGAAGGGGTTGCGCAACGTGCTGGACGAGGTTCGCCCGGAGTTCTACGCTCCGCCGGTGACCAGGGACCCCAAGGTGCACTCCGGGAATCCGTTCCTGATCGAGGTGGGAATCGTCTACGGCGGAGGCCTGCAGAAGGACTCCCAGGTTCAGATCTTGAGGTTCGCCAACCGCGTCCCTCTGCTCTACCAGCAGGGGGCGTGCGTGGTGACGAAGGCGATAGAGAACACTGATTGGAGACGATACGGGTTGGAGCAGCGGGGCGGCTCCGGCATACCGTTCGGGCCGGCCATCATCCTAGTTCACGTGGCTTCCACCAAGGTGCCGTTCACCTCCGAGGCCAAGGAGGCCATAGCCAATCTCCCGGAGCTGCAGTCGGAGATCGAGCTGGCCTTGAAGATATGCGGGCGCTCGCTGAAGACCCACCTCAACAAGAGGGAGACCAAGAGCAAGACCAGGGTCAAGTTCGAGATAGTCCAGGAGATACTGCCGCTCATCGCCCAGAAGAGCGCCAAGATAGTCGGGAAGCCGATCCCGAAGCTCAGCGGTAGCATAACCAAGATCATGAACGTGGTCTGGATAGACGACTCTGTGTCCTTCGAAAAGAAGCATCACCGGGTGCGCGTCTCCATCTACAACTATACCCCGCAATCACAGAAGTTCAACCTGCACATGGTGCTGCCGCCCGGATCTTTCGATTACAAGGGGCTGCAGTTCTTCCCCACCGAGGTCCGTGACGACGGTAAGGTCTCCTGGGAGCTGCCGAAGATCGCTTCCACGGAGAGGCTGGACATCAACTTCTCCCTCAACGGGCTGAACAAGGAGGATTACGACGAGAACGAGATCTACGCCTCCGGCATAAACCCCGTCTTCATAATCGGGGCGGAGCCGCTGCCCGGGGATTGGGACGTCAAGGGGATGGAGATCACCGAGAGCGAGGAAGCGCCGGTGGACGAGGAAGAGGACGAAGAGGTCGATTACGACGAGTCCAAGGAGACGTTGAACGATGACTGACGAGAACAAAGCGGTGCGCTCCCTCACGGACATAGCGCAATCCATCTACGACCAGATCGATTCCGGAAGGATCCCCAAGATGACCCTGCCCTTGAGGACCAAGAGCAACATCAGGTTCGATCCCAAGCACGGGGTGTTCAAGTACGGCAAGGCCACTGGCGCCCGTTCCGCAAAGAAGGTCAACGGAGCGCTGATGCTCCTGCGGACCATGTACGTCCTGGAGTTCATCGAGGACATGATCGCCACCAGCAAGTCCTCGACCTTGAGGGAGATGTACTATATCTCCGAAGGATGGGAGAAGGCCAAGTTCTCCTCGCAGGACGAGAGCAACCTTCTGGCGGAGGATCTGGAGATCGTCACCGCCTGCATGCGCGAGGACCTCAAGCTGCGGGCGGAGGAGAACGGGGCCAGCATAATCGGGGACATCACCCTCAGCGAGATGGACCGCAAGGGACGGTTGAAGAAGATCAACTGCCGGGACGATGTCGGCGATTCCGGTTACGGCATCCCGAACAACGTGGAGAAGGAGAAGGTCCAGCTGCTGAGCACCAACGCCAAGTTCGTCATCGCCATCGAAACAGGCGGTATGTTCGACCGGCTGGTGGAGAACGGTTTCGACGAGAAGTACAATGCCGTACTGGTGCACCTGAAAGGGCAGCCCGCGCGCTCCACCCGCCGCATCATCAAGCGCCTGAACGAGGAGATGGACCTGCCGGTGGTGGTCTTCACCGACGGCGACCCGTGGTCCTTCCGCATTTTCGCCTCAGTAGCGTATGGCGCGATCAAGACCGCGCATATCTCGGAGTTCCTGGCGACACCGACCGCCGAGTTCATCGGAATAACCGCCTCCGACATCACCAACTACAAATTGCCGACCGACAAGCTGACGGACATGGACGTGCGGGCGCTCCACGCCGAGCTGAAGGACCCCCGCTTCGCCGATGAGTACTGGCGCGGAGAGATCGAGACCATGCTGAAGCTGAACAAGAAGGCCGAGCAGCAAGCGCTCGCCAAATACGGCCTGGACTTCGTCACCGACAAGTACCTGCCGGAGAAGCTGACCAACATGGGCGTGCTGCGCTAGGACGAACAACGATTATATGCCCTCCGCCCACTAGTGATATCGGAGATCATATGGACCGCTTCGAATCGGAGATCAAGCGACTGGACGCCCTACGGCCAGAGGAGCTCGAGAAGTGGATGGGCCAAATGAAGGGACTTTGCCGCTGCCCAGGCTGCGCCACCTACACCGAATGCAACGCCGAGAACCTGGAGCTGCTCTACTGCTACCTTGGTAAAAGCGTGGGATGCGAAATGCCGGCCAAGACCTGCGACTGCCCGGTGTGCAAGGTCACGGACGAGCTGGGATTGAAGTACGCCTTCTACTGCCGGAACGGTCCGGAGAAAGTGCTGCGCGAGTGACCGGCGGAAGGGCAAGTTTGATATGACCAACCATCCTTTTTCACTTGAAGCAAAATGAACGATCGCGCCTCGATCTCCCTGACCAGTTTGACGGTATCGTATCTCATAATCGCCACCGCGGCGGCCATCCTCATCGCCTGGATGACCGAGGACTGGACTCTGTTCATACCATCAATGCTACTGCTAGGAGGCATCTTCGCCACGTTCATAGGGCTGAGGCAGCGCACCGGCGGTTTCGACCGAAGGCGGAACAACGACGGCAACTTCCTGATGTTCTGGGGCACCCTGCTCATGGCCTTCGGGATCATATGGGCGATCAACTACGCCTATCCGGGCAACGTGCTCTTCCTGATCATCGGTTTCCTGGTATGGCTGGGGCTGGCCGTGGTCCTCTTCACCATAAGGAAGAAGTGACCTCGACCTTTCAGGCTTCGGACAGCCTCTTCAGCACGAAGTCCCGGTCCAGGGTGGATAGGAAGAATCCCAGTCGGGGGCCGGAGCGCCTGGCGATGAACAGCCGATACAGCGCCTGGAAGCACACCTTGGGCTGCATCCCCACCTCTTTGGCGGTGTTGTATATGGCGTCGTGTATGCGGTCCCCGGTCCACTCCGTTTCCGCCAGCCTTTCTCTTAGGACGGCGATGTAGGCTCTTTCGTCCTCGGCGATCTCCACGTCCGGACGTTCTTGGCTAACGGTGAACAGCACCTCCTCGGAGGCGAAGGCGTTCAGCCAGTGCCGGACGCAGTCCAACCTCTGTTTAAGCACTTCCATGTCCACCTCGGATATCTCGGGGATGTCCATGGAGCGCTGCAGCACCTTGATCACGCCCTCGAAGGAATCGGATATCTGCGCCACGCTCACCAGGTGTCGATAGGGCACCTGCAACGGAAGTTTTGACCTGACACCGGATGGCTGCGCCAGCTCGTAAGCTCGCAGCAGGTCCTTCTCCTTCTCGTCCGCCCCGCCGTTGAAGTACAAAGCCTCGACCTTATCGAACTCGTCGACAATGTCCAGAATGCCCATGCCCGGGTCGTAATCGATGTGGCGCTCGGGATTGTAGCGTAAAACGCTGAAGGCCAGCACAGGGGCCGGGGTTATCAATAGGGCGTCCGTCCCGGTGACGACGTTCCCGGTGGACTTATGCATCTGACCTTTGCCTTTGAACTGAATGAACTCGTAAGGCACCGGGTGCGGCGGTTCTACGCCATATATTTCCCGGCACAGACGGACGCCGCTGTCGTACGAACCGCCCGCTGCCGCGTGGTCCTTGCCGAACGGTTCACAGGTCACGCCGAACAGCTTCCACTTGGCCGGCCATTCCACCCGCCAGGGCATCTTGCCTTGGCCCTTCCGGATATCGGCGTCGCCCTCGTAGCCGCAATGGCATTTAAAGTGGACGTACGGGAAATCATAACCGGTGATCTTGTCGCTGAACATTCCGCATCGCGGGCATTCGGCGGTGAAAGGCCAGAAGTCCTCGGGCATCTTGCGACCGGTCACCTCTCCGAGGATGGCGGCCACCTTGGACCGCTCCCGGAGGACCAGGTCAACTATCTCCGTGAACTTGCCCTCTTCGTAGAGCTTGTGGGTCCATATGATGCGGGGCTTGATGCCCAGCTCGCCGATGGCGTCCAGGAAGGGGGTGATGAAATGCTCGGCGTAGCTGCCATGGCAGCCGTCCGGGCAGGGTATGTAGCATATCGGCTTCCCGACCTCCTTCTCGAAGCATTCCGGAAGGAAGGGGTAGCGCTTTCGCAGAGGATCGTAGGAATCGACCAGGTAGATGAAGTCCACATCGGCATTTTGGTCCAGGAGGGCCTTGTACACCGCGTTGGCGGTTATGGATTCCCTGAGGCTGCCCACATGGATGTAGCCAGAGGGGGTGATGCCGGTGGATATCAGATGCTTACCGCCCCTTTCGATGAGGGTGTTAGCTATCACGTCTGCCCAATGCATGCTATCAAGCCGTGAAGTCCCCTGCCCGTTATAAGGTTTGTCGCGTTTGGGTTCATTGATCGGACGAGAGGACCGGTGCATAATTCTTTTATATTCTTTCGGAGGTAGCAGGTCCGATCGATATGGCGAAGGACAGCAAGACCGGGGGATTCCAGTCCGCGGCGGGCCTCATAAGGTATTTTGACAACGAGGACGAGAAGGCCCTTAAGCTCAGCCCTTACCTGGTCATCGCCCTCTGCGTGATCACCATCGCCGTCGTGGTGGTGGCTAACGCCCTCTACCCCACATAAATAAAGAAAAGTAAGTTGGGGAAGGAGTTTTTCAGGTTCATTCCGCATCAGGCGGGACCAGCTCGCACTTCTTTCCCAGTTTCCGGCGGAAGGTATAGGTCAGCAGCGGCGGGGCTATAAGGGTCGTCACCAGGGACATGAACACGATGGCGTTGTAGAGGCCCGGCTCGATTATGCCCAGACCGGTCACCGGGTCCTTCATTCCCAGCCCAATGCTGGCCACGATCAATCCGACCTCACCCCTGGGCACCATACCAACCCCGATGATGGCCGCGGACTTGCCGCCGAGGCTTTTCGCGCCAAGGCCGCAACCGGCGAACTTGGTGATAACGGCCAGAAGGGTTATCATTCCCGCTAGGACCAGCACGTCGAACTCTCCGAACGCCGCCAGGGAGACCTCTATGCCTACGAACACGAAGAAGAACGGGGTCAGGAACTCGGCTATTGGCTCGATCTTCTCCTCGCAGGGCCACTTGTCCTTGAACTCGGCGAAGGCCATCCCGGCCAGGAAGGCGCCGATGATGGCCGCCAGGTCCAGGAAGGCCGATATGGAGGAGAGGGCGAAGCATACGATGAGCGCCAGCGGTAGCGGGCCGATGCCCTTGCGCTTGCGTTCCGCGGTGCATATCTCCTTGGCCTTCTTCTCGTCCCTCTTCTTGACCATCTTGGGCAGGATAAGGGAACCGATGAATATGATCGCCAGAACGAACAGCACGGCCTGTATGGAAACGGCGGCCACTTGGATGATGTCCAGGCTGCCCCCGCTGGCTATGCCTACGACGACCGCTAGGACTATCATGCCCAGAATATCATCTATGACCGCGGCGCCGATGATGACCCGGGACTCCACGGTCTGCATGAGGTTCATGTCCTTGATCACCCGGGCGGTGATGCCGACGCTGGTGGCCACCATGGCCGCGCCTACGAAGAGAGCTTCAAGCTGCTTATCCGCTCCGAGGGTGAAGATCATGAAGACGTAGCCCACGATGAACGGGATTATGACACCGAACACCGCCACGAACATGGCGGTCTTGCCCACCTTGCGTATGGAACTGAATGGCGTCTCCAGACCCACCGTGAACAGCAGGAATATCACACCGAGCTCCTTCAGGACCTCGAAAACCTCACGGTCCGAGCCTAGGTTGATGAAGTTGTACAGGAAGGTGTTGGCTATTATAATTCCAACCAGTATCTCGCCGATCACGGTGGGGATCTTGGCCTTGTTGCAGATCGTCCTGGCCACTTCGACCAGTACGATGATGACGAAAAGCTGGAACAGCACGGTCTGTATGAAGTCCTCTCCCATCGGAATACCGTATGCCATAAGTCATATATTAAATTCTGAGCAGGCTACCAGATGACCTTGGGACAATGCCTGCGGACAGTTGCCCGATACTAGCCCTCGGAGGGAATACCAGGAGGGGTGTCAAGGGAAAAAAGATAAGTAACAAAAGGCAATCGAAGCGGCCGAGAGGAAGAAAATGTCATTATGGAAGAATCTCCCTTCCGGACGCAATCCCCCTGAGATCATCAACGTCATCATCGAGACCCCCAAGGACAGCAAGAACAAGTACGAGGTCTCCAAGGAGTTCGACTGCATGCTGCTGGACCGTGTATTGCACTCCAGTGTCGTGTTCCCGTTGGCCTACGGACTTATTCCGCGCACCTTCTACGAGGACGGCGACCCGTTGGACGCCATGGTGCTGATCAGCGAACCGACCTTTCCCGGATGCGTGGTCGAGGCCCGCCCGATCGGCGTCCTGGAGATGAGCGACGAGAAGGGGCAGGACGACAAGATCTTGACGGTCGCCTGCGGGGACCCTCGCAACAACCAGTACCTGGAGCTGGAGGACATCCCCCAGCACCTATTGGACGAGATATCCGAGTTCTTCAAGACCTACAAGCGGCTGGAGGAGAAGAAAGGCACCAACGTCATCGGCTGGCAGGGACGCGCCCGCGCCACCGAGATCGTCTCTGATTCCCTCACCATGTTCCGCAACAAGTTCGGATACAAGTGAGTCAGAAACGCCTTTCCCATAAGAGCTTGGAACCGCAGGCCGCCCGGACCCTGGCGGCCATATCATCTATTTTCATCTTCACCTTGATGCGATGGCCTTCTTGGAAGTGTTCGCGAGCTATCTCCGCCCCCACCTGGTCGTCGTTGCCCGGAGCCAGCCGGAACAGGTACGAACCTGGGTATAGGAGTTCTTCGAAGGAGATGCCATCCTCGTCCCCGTCGGTTATGGCGATGACCGGAACACCTAGTCGGTAGAGCAGGGCCGAAGCGATCTTGCTGGTATCGTCGCCGACGGTCACCACGTACGCCGCGTCCTGGCAGCGGAAGAGGGACTCCTCAGCGCAGTGGTCGATAAGACAGGCCGTGCTGCCTTCGGACCTCAGGCTGCGTGGTTCGGCCCTGGTCCGGCGGACCTGCCCGCTGCGGATGATGGCTGTACCTAGGTCGAAACGTCCTAGACGTTCTATCCCCGTGGGCTTGGTCCGCACACCTTCGGCGATCAGGGAGCCGTCAGGAGCCTGACGGACGATGATCTTGGAACCTTCGGCGCGGCCGATGACGTGACCGTTGATCCAGACGTTCTCCCCAGGGCGGACCCCGCTGAGCACCCGCCCTCCCTCGATAACGACCGGACGATCGTCGCGAAGGTCCATCACCTCGCCCCTGAGCAGCGGTCCGACCGTTTCCAGGTCCTGGTCGCGGCCGGCCCACAGGATGCTGATGTCGTTCTCGATCTGCACCACGGGTACGGTCACGGTAACTTTGGACATGACCAAACGGCCGAAGGCGATAGAACTGTCGCGGTCCTTGCCCTGGTTGACCAGCAGCACCAGGTCAGCGTCCTTCGAGACCCGGACCACGGCCTTGGAAGGGAGCTCCCTGGAACCGATATCGATGACCCGCTCCAGCCCGGCGTCTATGACCGCCGCCACGGCAGTGGTACCGCCTACCGCGGCCCTGACCTTCCCAATGCTGGAAGCGAGGGCAATGACCTCTGAGGCCAGCCCGGTGTCCACCGCCTCCGGCCCGTGGACTATCATGGCGATGCGCTTGGCGGTTGCCATCACCTGCCAATCTCGACCGGGCTATCTAAAGCTAGCGCGTCAGCCCAGCTCTTCCTCTACCTCTTTGCGCCCCTCTTCTAGCTCCTCGCTCTGCTCGGGATCGATGAGAAGGAGCAATGTGTGGAACTCGCCCACGTGGGTCTTCTCCTCCTTGGCCACGTCCAAAAGGATCCGGCGTATCTTGTGATCGCCGGTCATGGCGGCCAGCTGCTCGTAGAGGCTCACGGCGTCCAGCTCGGCGATTATTGCCGCCCTCAATATCTCGCGGTCCAGGTGGTCGGCCTTCAGGGCCTGCAGGTCAACGGGTATCTTGGACATCATGGTATCTGAGTTGCTCTACAAACTTACTGACACATAAGGCTGATGGAAATCCCTGCGTCGAACGAAATGGATGGCCTAGCAATGAATAAATCGTTGGGAACCTATGACGGCCAAAGGTGCTTGGACCGATGAACAGCGGAGGGATCGATGGAAATGATATGCCCAGACTTCACCAGGTCCAGGAGACGGTGGCGGAAGGACCGAAGCCACCCCAGATGTCGGTCTCGGTCATCGTCCTGGCCTCTGTAGGGGGCATGCTCCTGTTCATGGGCTTGTTCTTCCTCTTGGTCGCTGGACTGGGCGTCGGAGGTTTCCTAGTTCCGGCGCTCGCGGTGATAGCGATCGCCGCCATAATGATGCTGTCCGCATGGAACATGTGGAGAAAGACGAAAGATCATCACGAGGAGCGGAGGCTGGAAGAGAAGGAAAGGTTGCTCTGCGATTACTGTGGCGGCATGAACGCCGACGGAGACCTGCAATGCCGTTTCTGCGGTGCTCCTCTTCGCTGAAAGTTCAGATGCCCAGGTAGCCGCCGTAGGTGGCCTTCTTACAGACGGGAAGCTTGCCCTTCAGGCACTTTTCCAGGATGTCCGATACCTTGCCTTCGCATCCGGCATGGACCTTCACCCCCGCGGACTCCAGCTGCTTGAAGGCCCTCGGGCCTATGGTCCCGGTGATCACGATGTCCACGTTCTGCTTGGTCAGTTCCGCGGCGCTCCTGATGGCCGACTCGCTCCCGCCCTTCTTCACCAGGTTCTCCATGACCAAGCGATTGTCAGGGGTTCCCTCGAATATGATGAAGAAGGAGCTCCTGGCCATAGGGGCGATCTCCCCGTCCAGGTCATCGCCCTTGGACGTCACCGCCATTCGGCATGGTCTCTCGTCCTTATGGGCGGTCCTCTTCTTGATAGCCATTTTTAACACCTGATAGGGTTTGGTCTTGCAGGCTTAAGAGACTTTCGAACCGACCTTCCGTTCCCCGGTCCCATATTTTTCACGATCAGGACCAGGCCCACTTTCGGTCGCCCATGGCAAAGGTTATAATTTGACAGAGAATGCCGAAAAAGGGGAAGTCACATGGCAGATGGTGATGAGGTCGTCATAGACGTAAAAGGCCTGGTCAGGAAGTACCACAGCACCACTGGCATCCTTCATCAGAAGAAGAAGGAGACCGTGGCCGTGGACCACATCGACTTCCAGGTCCGCCGCGGCGAGCTGTTCGGGCTCCTAGGCCCGAACGGAGCGGGCAAGACCACCACCATCAAGGTGCTCACCACCCTTCTGCTACCGACCTCGGGCAGCGTCAATATCCTGGGATACGATGTGGTGAAGCAGTCCATGGAGGTGCGCAAGCGCATCGGCCTCATCCTCGGCGGGGAGCGCGGCCTCTACTATCGAGTTACAGCAAGGCAGAACCTGCGCTACTTCGCCGACATCTACGGGGTACCCATGTCCATAAGGGACAAGCGCATCGAGGAAGTACTAAGAAGGGTCAACCTCCTGGACAAGGCGGACACCCGGGTGGAGGACTACTCCCGGGGGATGAAGCAAAGGCTGCACATTGCCAAGGGCATCATCCACGATCCCGAGCTGATTTTCATGGACGAGCTGACCATCGGGCTGGACCCGGAGGCGGCCAGGGACGCCAGGGATATGACCAAGGAGCTGGTGGCGGAGGGCAAGACCATCTTGCTCACCACCCATTACATGTACGAGGCGGACGAGCTCTGCGATCGCATCGGGGTCATCGCCAGAGGAAAGATCGTGGCCCTGGACACCCCCAAGGGATTGAAGTCCCTGGTGAAGGACACCTCGGTCATCGAGGTGGAAGGGTTCGGCATCACCGAGAAGGACCTGGATTCGCTGAAGGCCTTGGACGGCGTTCGGACCGTCACGGCAAACATGAGCGAGGACAAGCAGACCATGCGGGTGCAGGTCGGAGATGCCGCATCGCTATTACCGAAGGTCACCCACCTTCTGGAGGACCGCAAGGTCATCGGGATGAAGGTGAAGGAACCCACGTTGGAGGACGCCTACCTCTGGCTGGTGAGGGAAGATGCCTAGGCTTCGGGCGACCGTGGCCTCGTTCCGGCACCAGGCCTCCATGTTCCTGGCCGAACCGCAATGGCTGATCCCGAACATCATCGCCCCGTTCGTTCTGGCCATGGTGGTGCTAATGCTTTACCGCGAGCCTAGCCCTGAGGCGGTCTTATACGCAGTGCTGGGCGGAGGCATGATGGGAATGTGGGGCAACACATTGTATGCCTCAGGTTTCTCCATCCAGTCCGACCGCTGGTGGGGGACGGTGGACGCCATCTTCGCCGCGCCCAGTCCGCTGATCTGGATCATCGGCGGCCGGACCATCTGGAACGCTTTCGTCGGAATCGTCAACGGCCTTTTCGTCCTGGTGGCCGCGATGATCATCTTCCAGACCCCGCTGGAGGTGGCGGACTTCTGGCTGTTCATGCTGGCCTTCGTTCTGACGCTGCTGTCGTTGGCGGCTCTGGGGATGCTGTTCAGCGCCGCTTTCGTTCTAACGCGTTCAGCGCAGGTGCTGACCAACGGACTGGAGTTCCCTATCTACGTGGGTACTGGCAGCATGTTCCCGATATTCCTGCTGCCCTACTGGACGCATCCGCTCTCCTACAGCCTGGCACCGACCTGGGGCATAGACGCCATCAGATACGCCGCCCTGCCCGGGTACGCCGAAGGATTCTATGCTGGATACTGGGGGGACATCCTGTACCTGGCGATACTTTCCGTGTTCTATCTGACCATATCCATCTGGCTGTACAAGGCCGTGGACCACCGGGCGCGCAAGACCGCCAACCTCATGAGGTACTGACATGCCCGACAACGTGAACAACCCATTGCGCGTCTTCTGGAGTTCCGCGGTATTAGCGAAACGGGCGTTGTTCTCCTGGCTCAACCCGGCCATGTGGATCATGCAGCTGTTCGGAATGTCCCTGTTCCAGATCGCCTTCTTCGTGTACGTCGCCAAGTTCGTCAACAACTCCGAGGTGACCGTGGAGTTCGTGGCCATCGGGAACGCCCTTCAATCGTTAGCGTACGTCAGTGTGTTCGCGGTGTGCAACATCACCGGGGAGGAGAAGAACCAGGGGACCATCGAGAACTTGCTGGTGTCCCCGGCCAACCGCTTTTCGGTATTCGTAGGAAGGGCCGTATTCCAGATCGCGAACGGATTGGCGACGGTGACCATAGCGTTCATGTATGCTGCGCTCATCTTCAACGTGGACTTCTCCCAGGCCAACTATCTGGGACTGGCTGTGGTGATACTGGTCACCACCTTCGCCATGACCGGCTTCGGGCTGATGCTTAGTTCGCTGGGACTCTTCCTGCGCACGTCTATGATCATCGCCAACGTGTTCCTGTTCATCGGGCTGCTGCTCTGCGGGGTCAACTTCCCCGTCTCGTATCTTCCTGGATACCTGCAGCCTCTCTCGTACGCCATACCGATGACCTATGGAACGGAGGCGGCTAGGATGGCCGTGGAGGGCGCGTCGATAGGCGAACTCTCCGGACTGCTGGGCATGGAGCTGCTAGTGGGATTCGTGGTCATGATCGCCGGATACATGATGTTCCGCTGGTTCGAGTACCTGGCCAGAAGCAAGGGGACATTGGACCGGTTCTGAGAGGCGGGGAACGCGAACCCACGCCGGCGGAGGACCTGGTTCGTTCATTTCGGGAATGTCGAGATGGTTCCCGCGAGGCCCCCTGGGAGGGGGCACATGCATATATCCCCCCTGCTCCGTTGTTCCGTTCATGTACGGAAGGACCCTGGAGCGGGAGGACATCGTGCTGTTGCAGGTCCTCCTGCGCGACTCCCGCGCTCCCGCAGAGAAGATCGCCGAGGTTACGGGTCTTGGATCGAAGGACGTCCCGGGGATGATCGCCAGGATGCGTGAGGCTGGTATCATAGGCGACATGACCACCAAGCCCAGCCTGCGCTCCCTGGACACCCGCAGCGTGCTGGTGTTCGGTCGAAGCCGCCTTGGCTCTCTGGACAATCTCAAGCGCGCCCTGCAGGGCAATGAGAACGTGGCCTGGATGGCCGCGGCCAGCGGGGGGATGGCCTACCTGGCCTTGCACCTGCGCCCTGACGCGGATGCTGATGCAGAAGTGCGCATGGCCGCCTCGCAGAGCATGATGGTGCAGCCCAAGGCCATGACCAGGGAGCTGTTCGAGCATGGACTGGAGCGGCACGTCTATACCATTGACGACGTGCGCATCCTCGGAGCTTTGTACAGGGACTCGAACAAGGTATTGGAGCAGGTGGCCAAGGAGACGGGGCTTACGGTCAAGAATGTCAACGCCCGATTCCAGGAGATGGCCGGACGCGGCGCGTTAGATTTCTCGGTGGACTTCTTCCCGGACAATTGCGATAATCTGCTGACCATGCTGCGCCTGGAGGTGGTGGAGGACCAGGGACTGGAGGAGAAGGTGGGATTGTTGATGGAGCTCAACGCCCCCTACATCGTGTTCTTCAATACCTTCAGCGATCGTCCCCGGACGCTGACCAGCATGATTCTTCCGGAGAGCATGGGCGGACTGCGGGCCATCCTGCGCTCCTTCGAGGAGTCGGGGGCGTTCGGGCACGTGGAGGCCGACCTGCTCATAGGTTCGACCATCTTTCCCACCTGGCGGGACAGGATGCTCATGGGCGAAATAAAGCGAGGGTGAGTTATGGCACGGGCCCTAAGCCTGCTTCGTCTGTCCCGGCCCACGGTCCTCATGGCTGGTGTACTGGCCTTCATAGTAGGAGCGGCGCTGGCCGTCCATGATGGTGTGAGCATAAGTGTCGAACGGCTCGCTCTAGGACTGTTGATCTTCGTGGCGGCCAACGCCTCCGGTCATTTCGTGGACGAGTATGCGGACCGGGACACGGACGCCATGACCAGAAAGACCGCTTTCTCCGGAGGCAGCGGGGTCCTTCCCGCGGGGGAGCTGCGGCCGGCGACGGCGTTGCTGGCCGGGATGGTCAGCGCCATGACGACCATCCTGGCGTCCGTCTACCTGTTCGCCCAGCACGGCCTGGGCGCGCAGAACCTGCTGGTGCTCTCCCTGGGGCTGATCGCGGGCTGGGCCTATTCCCTTCCACCTTTGGCCTTGGAGAGAAGAGGGTGGGGGGAGCTGGACAATGCGATGATCGGCGGATACCTGATGCCTCTTTACGCGTATACCTTCCTGGGGGGAGAGCTGGCCTGGGAGGCGTTTGCCGCTTTGACCCCTTTGACCATTGCCGTATTCCTCAATCTGCTGGGGGTGCACTGGGCCGACCGGGAGGCGGACGCCTCGGTGGGCAAGAGGACCCTGGTGGTTATCCTTTCGAGCAGGGCGAGGTATCTGCATCATTTGGGCGTTATTCTCCTTTGCCTGTGCTACGCCCTCCTGGCCTTCGACCTGTATCCCATTTCGCTCTCTTTGGCATTGGCGTGCTTGCTCCCTCTCGCCGCGTTCGCCTCCTTGGACTTCGGCGGGCGCCGCACCCCGTACCTGAGCACGGTGCATATGGGACTGGTGATGATGGTCATGATCGTTTTTCTATTATGGCGATGATGATCCGGAAAGATTGTGCTCGCTCGGGTTAATGGGGATAGCGCGTTCTTAGGGCACCCTCCTCAAGGAGGGCTCAAACGGGAATCGGACGCGATGGAAATATGTGCTAGCAGAGGATAAGGGGAAAGCGGATGAAGCGCATCGGATGGTTCACCACCGGACGAGGGCCTGGTTCCTTGGGGCTTTTTACGACCATACGGTCCATGATCAGGAGCGGGGAGATCGACGCCGAACTTTCGTTCGTCTTCTTGAACCGCGAGGTCAAGGGAAATCAGTACCGCGCCAAGCTCATCGGTATGGCAGAGGATGATGGCGTGCCGGTGATCATCCTGCCTTCCGATGGATTCCGAGCGGACCTGAGGAGATCGGACATGGAGGCTTGGAGGGCGGAGTACGGAAAGGCCATGCGCGATCTCATCTCCAAGTACCCCATGGACTTCGGGGTGCTGGCCGGCTACATGCTCATATTGGACGCGGAAACCTGCGAGAGTTACGACATAATCAATCTCCATCCTGCCCTACCGAACACCTACCAGGGGACATGGGATGACATAGTGCGTCAAGTGGCGCAGGGAGGAGACAAAACGTATGGCTCCATGGTGCACATCTGCACTCCGGAGCTGGACCGTGGTGCCACCGTGGTCTATGATGAGTTCGACATCCGGGACCTCAGAGAGAGATATCCTGACAAAAAGGACCTGGCTGCGGCCATCAGGGCCCGGGAGGTTGAGAGGGAGGCGCCCTTGCTGATCGAGATCATAAAGCTTCTGGTCAATGGTGAGATGAGGATAGAGCGGGGAAGGCTGTATGACAGGGACGGTCATGAATTGACCGCAGCTCCCTGTCTGTCGGCGGTCATAACCCGCGGCCTAAAAAATTGAGCTCGACCGTTGGTCCAGCGGACGAGATCTATATTGGATAAAATATGCTTTCACTCCCCAAAAAAATTGCCCCATATCCAAGTTGGATGTTGATGTTCTAAGCCGATAGAAGGTGTTGACGGTCATTCTTCGGTGGTTGATCTGGGGTGATCGACAAATTATATTACCCACTAGTTAGGATAGATATCTTGGAGGTGGAAAGATGGTGACCTTCAAGTGCAAGGACATCGGCTATAATTGCTCCTTCGAGGCAAGCGCGGTATCAACCGATGAGGTCATGAAAAAAGCATTGGAGCATGTCCAGAAGATGCACGGCATCAAGGAGATCCCTCCGGAGCACATCAGAGAGCTACATGCGCGATGGGGAAAGGAGAAGATGTGACGGCCGAGATTGGAAATGCCATGCAACCGTGGACCGAAGGTTTTCATAGAAACGGCGCGGCGGTGCGAAAATCCGCCCGCTTCGATTTTTTCATTGATCGGGGTCAAACATTAACATCATGAGGATGGAACTTAACAAGGTGGGAATAAACTAATAAGATATCAAGAAAAGGACGTTCATACCGCTCAGAATAGAGTTCGTGAACGATTGATATTTGATCGGGGGCTCTCGGGATGTTGCCCCAAGTATTATTAAATCAGCACCTAATGAAAAAATCGATCTACCATCGGAGGGTGGAACAACATGGACATTGTGGATCTGATAGTAGCTGTCGTTATCATGCTGGTAGCCTGGGTGATCATCTCCATACCCTTGTGGCTAGCGGCGAAGGCACTTACCGAGGGAAGGGCGACGATGGGCGCGGCCATGCTTGGCACGCTCCTGGGAGGCATCGTGTTCTTGATCGTGTATACGATCACATACCTGGTCACGGATATTTTCACCAGCTCGAACATAGCGGTGATAGTTGCCGTTGTCATCAGCTTCGTAGCGTTTCTTGGGCTCTACAAGATGCTGTTCAAGGTCAACTGGCTCAGAGCCCTGGCGATCGCCATCCTGGCTGTTGTGCTCACGATAATCATAGTGTTCGTCATCGCGGCGATACTGGTCGCGATCGGGATAACGGTGTTGGGATTGTGATCGTTGCCTAAGCCAAGAACTGGGCATCGAGCGATCGCATTCAACGATGACCCAGGTGATCCTATTTATAGCCCGGAACAAGAATTAGCGCTCCTGCCGGGATTTGAACCCGAGTCGAAGCCAGACCTTCCATTCTTTGAGTAGCTGTTCGTCTAAGCGCGATTTCATTCATAAAATTCTCAAATGATTTTAATTAAAAAAATTAAAAAATGAAAAATAGGGAAAAGGTTTGCAGAGCCCTTCGCATCAAGGCATCCAATATTCGAACGCTTCGTCGCCGATCTCGTTGAACATCTCCAGCGCGTTCTTCAGCGGCCCGACAATTCCCTTCCAGTAGTTCTGCTCGGTCTTGGACAGCGTCTTCCACCACGCCGCTAAGTTGTCGCCACCCGCGTCATCATATGCCGCCTGTAGAACCTCTTCCGCATCGGCGATGGTGTCGAATATTCCAGGCAGGTACAGATCGTAGTGGAAGTGTTCGCCGAAGTAGTAGACGTTCAGCTCGGCCGCCAGCAGGTGCGATCTCAGCTGTTGTACCTGGTTCCAGGCCTTTAACTCCTTAGTGTTCTTCGGGAAGAACGTCAGCAGTTTGGCCTGGTCCAGCACTCCGGTCGCCTGATCGTAGTACTGGTAGAACACCGAATCCACATCGGGCACCCAATCCGCCCATGCCTCAGGATGTGTCTTCCAGTAACCGGGGGTCCTGGCGCCAAGCTGGAAGTTTCCGAACTCGGCCTCAAGCGGGCCATCACCGGACTGCACACCATAGAAGGTCACGCTCGTCGGGGTAGTGTGCACCCAGCCGTACATATCGGCCTCGGTTACCGTCCAGTCGCCACCCTTCTTGACCACCCAAGTAGCTGGGGATCCTTGGCTAGCAGCACCGGAGTAGATGCCATCAGCCGGTCCGCTCAAGGTCATGGTCCATCCATAAACCTCAGGCTCGCCTTCATCCCAGCATCCATCGTGGTCGAGGTCGTGCCACTTCACCGCGGTTATGGTGACGAGTTCGAAGTTCACGAAGGTGAATACCAAGGTGTCGCCGGATTGAGCGAGACCCCACTCGTAGGCATCGTCAAGGGCGTACCATCCTGTCGGCACCGTCTCTATCGAGTCGTATTCGCCAGGCTCCATGTCGTTGAAGGTGATGTGCCCTCCAGTGACCGTGCCTTCCCAGTAGTAGCCGGTGTCGTAGTTGTACAGGTCGGTGTAGGTCTCCGCCGCTACCCAATCATCGGTAGTGCTGATGTCCCCGTCCAGGTCCTCCCACTTGTAGATCTCGATCGTGACGTACTCGGTGTTCACGAAGGTGAATACCAAGGTGTCGCCGGATTGAGCGAGACCCCACTCGTAGGCATCGTCAAGGGCGTACCATCCTGTCGGCACCGTCTCTATCGAGTCGTATTCGCCAGGCTCCATGTCGTTGAAGGTGATGTGCCCTCCAGTGACCGTGCCTTCCCAGTAGTAGCCGGTGTCGTAGTTGTACAGGTCGGTGTAGGTCTCCGCCGCTACCCAATCATCGGTAGTGCTGATGTCCCCGTCCAGGTCCTCCCACTTGTAGATCTCGATCGTGACGTACTCGGTATTACCGAAGATGACCTCCTCCTCGTCGCCGGAGGTTATGATCACCTGCACCGCCGAGGTGTTCTCGGTGCGGTACCAGCCGGTCTGTAGAACCTCATTCACATAATAAGTTCCAGGAGCGAGATCGTCCCAGCATATCCAACCGTCCGCCCCGGTCGCCCCACTGCGAACGATTGCACCAGCAACATCTCTGATCTCGATGGTCCAACCCTCGAGACCTAGGTCCCCAGCATCCTGATCACCGTCACCGTTCATGTCCTCGTACTTGTAGACGCAGATCGAGCTGTCTTCGGTATTGGTGAACACGAACTCGTAGGTGGCATGACCACTGGTGACCAAGCCAAAGTCGTACGTGGTAGCACTGGTAGCGGTCCATCCATCAGGAACGGTCTCTCTGACCTGATAATATCCAGGTCCTAGATCATCCCAGGTATAGCAGCCATCCATTCCGGTTAGCTGATCGCCACCCATTTGGGTCCAAGAATCACCCGGAGCGGCCTTCCACCATAGAGATACAGTCCATCCGGAAATCGGTTGGTCATCAATGGTCTGCCCATCTCCAGTAATATCATTGAGCTTACAGACCTTGATATCGATGTTCTCGAAGTTACCGAAGTTATTGTCCTGTGAGTTCGCCCCAGCAGCCAATGTTATTGCATGGGTGCCAGGAGCTGAGGGGAACGTTTGAGTCCATCCTTCCTGAAGGACCTCGGATACCGTATAGGAACCGGCCATCAGTTCGGTGAACTCGTAGAATCCGTCGACATCGGTAATATCGGTCTTGCTGGCGGTGCCGTCAAGGTTTATAGTCCATCCGGACAGGGCAGGCTCGCCCTCGTCCCAAACGCCATCCCCATCAAGGTCGTTCCACTTGTATCCACTTATCTTTCCAGCGGGCACCAGGATGTCCGCGCCTTTGAGCTGGTTATCCTGAGAACCGAGCGCATGTCCATCCAGTTGGTCCAGCTGGAAGTGGTAAGGTCCACCGCTGATGAAGCTGCCTCCCTGTCCCACACCCCAGGCGACCGCATTATCCGCGGGGTTGCCAGACACCGATATATGCGCGGACATCTCGATAAGCACTTCCCAGGAGTCGGAATCCCAGGTCAGTAGATAGTTGATGACCGAATCACCGGTATCGGGTCCCGAATGCGAAACTATGGTCAATGTCGCGGAGTTGATGGGTTGATTCCCGCATATCCTGATGAACCTGTCACCTTCCTGAAGCTCATAGGCATCGATCCTGGTTTGGTATGCTCCATCGGTAGTATCAACATAAGGATCATCGGGCACCGGAACGTATAGTTCATAATAACCACTAGCAGTGGCATTATGAAGATTCCCGCATTCTATTGTCCAGGTCGAATCATAATCACCGGGCATGATACCGGTCAGTTTACCGGGTATCGCAGGTCCCCATGGAACCACGTTTAATGGCGGATCGTTGCCCTGGTCCCAACCGGTCAACCAGTCGTACGCATGGATCCCACCCTTGGTAGCATCGACATGGAAGGTCAAGGTATGGATGTTGGCCGCGGTATCATCTATGTCCGTGAACATCAGGCGCTGCGGTACTGACATTCCCTCATAATATTCTGAATTTGAAGCCTGCAGGATGCTGTTGATCCATTGCTGGTCCTTGGTCGCCCATTGTCTGAAATCCACCGAGGCATCGGTGAACGTTACCACGGCGATGGGGGCCTCCGTGAGGTCTCCCAACCAAGTTCCGTAGTAAGCCCTTACCTCGTACAACCCCTGTATCCCGTTAAGTATGTAAAGATACTCGAAGTTGCCAGAGGGATCGGCAGTTATAAGATCCCAGCCTTCTTCAAAAGAGCCGTCGCCGAAAACAATGGACCCATCGGGCCTAATAACAGGAATGGCATATTCCACTCCAGCCTCAAAACCTGTTCCAGAGATGATAACCGTTTCACCGGGCGTATAATCGGGTTTGTCGGTCGTCATTGTTGGAATCGCGGTCGCTGTGGCAATGGTAGATACCATTGCCAAGATCATCGTCGACGACAATAGGGCCGTCGCTATCATCATTAGTAAAACCAATGTCCTTTTTCGAAACATGTTCCCCCCTCTGTTCGGACAATCGTCTTCGGACGGTCTCTCGGGGGCGTGTCGCATCGGGTATGCAACGTAAAAATGTGATTCGAATCACGTACGGGGGGATCGCCCGTTGATGATTATCGATGTTGATAATGTGTTGCGCTACTGAACTAATAAGCTTATCGTGCACAGTTATTTAAGAAAAAGTTGAACTAATTTTACAAAATTCAGATACGTATAGGTATTAATTTTTTTTATTTATTTCAATTATTTAATGATAGTCATAATCCATATTACCTGAACTATAAATATTTATAATTTTTCAAAATAATTTTACTAATTATAATAATATCAATCTAGGTTAGATTTGGAACCCTCTTAATGTGGGCACCTGACGAAAAACGGTTTAACTATTTTATAAAACAATACATAATTTTATAAATTGACATTGTCAATTGTTTGTTAGTAATTTAGAGATGAGTTGATTGAATAAAGCTCTAGTCATTTTGATTGTCCTTGTCATTGCCGTAGCATCAGTTATTGGTGCCCTATTCGTGTTGAACAACAATGGTGACAATGAAGGCCAGAACAATCCCACTAGAGCTGAACTCAAATTTCTTTCACTTTCATTAGATAAACACCACCAGTTCACTGGCAACGAGATCAACGTTTCAGTTGAAGTTCAAAATATTGGGAAGCTGCCTGGGAATCTTCCTGTGAATTTTACAATTAATGGAGAAAATTACTCATTCGCTGATAATAATTATTTGGGACCTGGTGAGAAGAAAATTATTACAAAACCTATCATAATGCTCGAAGAAAATTTTTACTCACTTTGCGCTGGCAATTATTCAGAGGTTTGTAACTTTTGGGAAAAATATAAAGTTGGTATGTATTTTAAATATCATTATTGGACCACAGATTCTGATCAATATTTTGGCGGTTCACTTAATGAAGGTGATTATACCGTGACGATCATCGAAATGTCGAATACAACATTAACCCTTAGATGGAGTTCAACGTCTAGTGATGTGACATTAATTGATACCGTTGAAAAAGGTTCGTATTTATTTTTGTTTAAAGATTTAACATATCAAATTCCTCCAATCTATTCTGGGCTGGTCAATGCGAGTTATATGTCTGAACAGCTTATATGCGATCGATTTGTGATGGATAATCAATATTGGTGGGGCGAGATATGGGCAAGACAAGAATTTGTCGTTAAGTTTTCTTTCCATATGGGTACAGATGTATCCTTGTCTGAACAATTAATAAAAACAAATGCTGAGTATCTGACTATAAATGAATTATTTTTAAATTAAAATGTTCATTATTTAAATCGTAGGCCAATCATGTAGTAAATGAGCGAAGCGAGTATGATGCGAAGCATCAATCATCGAGGCGAGAGGTAAGGAATGGAAAGGGTTTGAACCCTATTCCATTAGATTTCAAGAATATATATCTGGTAGAAATGTATGGTGCTCCCGTCGGGATTTGAACCCGAGTCGAAGCCTCGAGAGGGCTTCATGATTGGCCGGACTACACTACGGGAGCGTGTAGCTCCCCAATTAAATGGCCGTAATTAAACCTTGCGGATGGCTAGGGGATGGAAGCAATAATAATACCCCTGCCACCTATCATTTCTGTCCATGCAGTTCGAGCACGACCGCCGACCGGCCATCATCAACCTGGCCTTCTGGATCATCGCAGCCGTGTGGCTGATGGTCCTCCTGGCTTTTCTTCCCGATGAGAGGTTGTTGTTCGTAGTTGTTATTGGTGGTCTATTAATCCTTACCGTCCTGGTGATAGGGGTTTCGCCTCTGCTGACCCTGCACGAGGTAATGGATGGAAAGATAGTCATCAGACAGGGCTGGCATTCCAAGCTGGTAATTCCCATGGACCATGTGAAGCGCCTTCAGCGTCTGGACCGCATCGAGGCCAAAGAAGGTGTGCTCCTTGACGCCTTCAACCGCACCCTAGTAATGACCGACAGCAAATCGAACGGAATACGCCTGGAGATGAAAAAGGCCGTACGAGTTCCGGCGGCCTTCTGGAAGAAAGTGGATGTGGTAATATTCGACGTGACCGACCCGGACCGCTTCGTTTCGGAAGTGAGCAGATCGCTTTGATCATTCGCGCCAGTCGCAGCCGATGGTCCGGTTGCCCAGTTTTGGAATGAGAGCAAGGCGCCTCTTGTGTTTTGACGCGGCGTTCTTGGCCGCCACCATCTCCACGAGCGCCATGGGCACGCTGGTCTTCTTGGAGATGACATCCAGGGACTGCTGGTCCTCTAAACCGGTAAGAACCATGTCCAGGTCGTCGTAGGCTATCCCCATCTCCGATTCGTCCGTCTGCCCTTCCCATAGTCCGGCGGAGGGTTCCTTCTCGATGATCTTCTCTGGAACTCCGATCACTCGGGCCAGCTCCCGCACTTCCGTCTTGTACAGGTCGCCTATCGGCAGCAGGTCCGCCCCGCCGTCCCCGTACTTGGTAAAGTAGCCCATTAGAAGCTCGGACTTGTTCCCGGTGCCCATGACCAGACGCCGATCCATGTTGGCGTGGGCGTACAGAATGGTCATCCGGATCCTAGCCATGAGATTTCCGGAGACATCCTTGTTGTCCGATCCGGGCATGATCTTGTGATAATCCTTGAGCAATTGTCCTATATCGTACACTAGCAGCGTGGTCCCCCAGGCCCTGCTCATCTCTTGAACGTCCTGAAGGTCCTGCTTTGGCGTGCTCGGGGATGGCAAAAACACGTTCAGCACCTTGTCCGCGCCGATGGCGTCCACGCAGAGCTTGGTGACCACGGCGGAATCAATGCCGCCGGAAAGGCCAACGACGATTCCGGAGGCCCCGGATTCTCTGAACTGGGTCTTGATGAACTCGTGGATCGTCTCTTCGGTGAGCTCTCTCAGCTGCGGCATCAGTTAGGATAATGCCCTCCCGTTTAATAATTGTCTTTCTGGCAAAGGTTGAATACCGTTCGCCTCAATCCTACACCTCATGCGATTGGCCCTTTGCCAGCTTAGGAGCGCTGTCGGCGACAAGGAGAGCAACCTCAAGAGCATGACCAAGGCGGTCGAGGGAACGGACGCCGACCTGTTCGTTTTCCCGGAAACGTACGTCACCGGCTACATGGTCAGGGACCGCTTCGTCACTTTGGCCGAGGACATTGACGGGGATTCCGTGAATACCGTTCTGGAACTGTCGGACCGCACCGGCAAGGCCATCGTGTTCGGAATGCCCCTGAGCGACCCATGCAATCGAGGTCTTATCACTAACAGTGCGGTGATGGTGACCCCCGACGGCAGGGTGCAGCGGTACGATAAGCTGCATCCGGCCAACTTCGGCCCCTTTGAGGAAGGGTTCTACTTCAACCCGGGACAGACCCCCGCCATGTTCCAGTTCTGGGGGAGAGGGGTGGGGGCCTGCATCTGCTACGATCTGTTCTTCCCGGAGATCTGCAAGGCCTACGCCATGCAGGGGGCGGAACTGCTGCTGTGTCTTTCCGCTTCCCCGGTGACATCGAGGCTGGCCTTCGAGAGCATCATTCAAGCCCGGGCAGTGGAGAACACCTGTCCCATCGCCTACGTGAACAACGTGGGTAGCCAGCTCAACATGGTCTTCTTCGGGGGGAGCCAAGCCTACGACGCCCGCGGTCGGCGGCTGGTGAAGATGCCTTATCTCAGGGAGGGTGTGGAGGTGGTCAACATCGATTACCTGCAGACGGATGTGGCCAGGCGCTCCCGGCCGACCATCCGGGACACTCGCCTCTGAACCTAGAGCAAATATCTACTTAACTCCCGAGCGCCTATCCAGATTCGAAAATGGACGAGTACGTATCGCTGTTAATAGTGACGGTGCTAGCCTTCATCACTCCGCTGCTCTTCAGCAAGAGCCGGGTGCCTGTGGTGGTCGGCGAGATACTGGTAGGACTGGGGGTAGGGCTTCTCTCCTTCCTTATATTCAAGATCACCGGGGTCCAGGTCATAGAGTCCGGGGTCACCGTGGAGGTCCTGGCCGGGATCGGTTTCATCTTTCTTATGTTCCTGAGCGGGCTGGAGATCGATTTCGGGAAATTGGAGCGAGGGGGGCTGCGGACCCTGTTGAAGGCCCTGGGCATGCTGGCCGTCACCCTCGGCCTTACCTACGGCCTGATCAGCCTGGTCGATTCGGCCATCGGATTCGAGATCGACCCGTTCTACATGGCCCTCATCTTGAGCACCACCTCGGTGGCGGTGGTGCTCTCCATCGTCCGGGAGATGCATATCTCCCGCACCGTTCCGGGCCAGCAGATCATGGTCGCGGCCTTGGTGGCGGATATCGTGACCATGATCATTATCGCCGCTTACACCATCAACGTCCAGGTCACCCAAACGCAGAACTTCTTCTTCGGCCTGGAAGCGGTCCTTATCGTGGTCCTGATCGCCGTGTCCTTCTACCTGATCTTCAAGCTGGGCTCTCTGGCCATGTGGCATTATCCCGAGGTGCTCCAAAAGTTCTTCAAGTTGGACGACCCCCATGAGCTGGGAGTGCGTGGTTCCCTAGCCATCATCTTTGTGTTCGTAGCTCTTTCCACGGTCATCCATTCGGAGGCGCTGGCCGTTCTGGGAGCGTTCCTGGCCGGAGCGGTGATATCCCTGCTCTTCCAGGAGGGTGCCATGCTGGGAAAGAAGTTGTTCGGCGTGGGCTACGGTTTCCTGGTACCCATATTCTTCATCAACATAGGCATCTCCTTCGATTTTGAGGCCATACTTTCTCCGACGGTCCTCCTGATACCCATACTGTTCGTCATCGCCGCGATATCCAAGGTCCTGCCGGCCATGCTGTTCCTGAGATCGGGAAGCATCAAACAGGACGTGGCCACCGGAGCCTTGTTGACCGGAGGGCTCACCCTGATGATCGCCGCCGCCCAGATCGGAGTCTCCCTAGATATCATATCCAACACGGAAAGGGGCATGATCATCCTCCTGGCCGTGATATTCTCGGCCACCATGCCCGTGATCTTCAAGCACCTGTATCGCCAGGAGGGCGACTGATGCGCACCGTTATCGTGGGGGGCGGCCGGATCGGCAAGTTCCTGGCTAAGGAACTTGAGGACTACGTCATCATCGAAAGGGAGAGGGTAAGGGCGGAGAACCTGGCGCGGGATCTGGGGGAGGAGCATGTGATCATCGGTGACGGGGCGAACCCAGAGGTCCTAGAGAAGGCTGGGGCTAGGCAGGCGGACGCCTTGCTGGCCATCACCAATCATGACCAGACCAACCTAAAGATCGCGCTGGCGGCCAAGGCCATGGGTGTGCCCAAGGTCATCGCCCGTTGCAACGACCCTTCCTTCATCGAGGTAATGCACCTGGAAGGGGTGGACAACGTGATCTGTCCTGCGCAGACCGCCAGCCGAATGATACATTCCACCCTCTTCCATGAGGTGGAGGACGTGGCCTCCATACATGTGACCAAAGGCTCGATGCTGGACGGGGTCCGCCTCGGTGAGATCAGGAGCCTGGCCGCCACCAGGGTGCTGGGGGTCATCCGCAAGAGGGACGTCCTGAGGCCCGATTCTGACCTGATGGTCATGGCGGGGGACGAGGTACTGCTGTGCAGTATTGGCGGTATTACTCCTGAGCTGAAGCAGCTGATGGCGCGGGAGACAGACGGTCTTCTTCCATTCTTGGAGATCGTGGTGGTCCTACTGGATAACTCGCAGATCGAGACGGTGGGCGATGAGAGCCTTTATCTGTCAGCCCATCTGGGCAAGGTCCCCGTGGACGTGCATTGCCCGGCCGAGGAACTGCCTGAGCGCATGAATGACCTGGCGCAGATATGGGGAGTGCCCGTCCAGCATTCCATTATCACCAGCGCCCAGGCCAAGGACCTCACCTACCTGCAATACCTAAAGATGAGCAAGGGCACCTTGGTGGCGGTGGCACCCGGGGAGATCACCGAGCGGGGGTTGTTCAGAAAGTGCGAACTGGGCAAGATACTGGGGCTGGAGACCGCCCGGGTGCTTTTGTGTAGGCGCAGAATACCCTACTCCAAGATACTGGCCGTTTTCGATGGCACGGAGGGGTCCATGGACCTGATCGAACTGGCGCTCAAGGTGGCCATCCACACCGGGTCCTCCCTACATGTTCTGGACATCAGCGAATCCGAAGGGCCCGTACCCGACCTGGAACACTTGAAAAGGTTGGGACGGGACCGGAACGTGGAGGTCAAGGACCTCTTCGTGGAGGGCAACCCCACCCTGGACCTGGTAGCCCTGGTGACCGGCGGGGGATACGATCTGCTGGCCATCCGCTGGAGCTGCCAGAACGTGAGACGGGACATCCTGAGAAAAGTGGTCAGCGATTCGAAGCTCAGCGTGCTGCTGGTCAGATGAACCCAATAGATTTAAATGGGCTGGCGTTTATCGCCGCAGAAGTGCCGAGGTGGCCCAGCCCGGTAAGGCGCGAGCCTGGAAACTTTCCGCCAGCTAGCTCGTGGCGGCAACGCCTCGGGAGTTCAAATCTCCCCCTCGGCGCCATTCTTCGTTTTTATGACCGTCCACGGACACTGTGGATTGAAAGCATTACATAATCGAACCCATATATGTGGCCGGGCACCGCTGATTGGCAAATTGCCCACATATTGAGGAGATGACCAGATGAGGGTCAACGTAGATCTGCGCTTGAAGGACGTGCCGGGGCAGTTGATAAAGGCCCTGGAGCCGATATCGGTCAACGAAGGGAACATAGTGGGAGTGGTGCACAACCATGACCTGGTCACCGGAGGGCGCATTTCCGTCAACGTCACTTTCGAGTACAAGGACCAGTGGGCCCTGGACGCCATCTTTTCCGCCTGGAAGGAGCGAGGGGTAGAGGTCGTCAAGATGGGTGAGATCGTACGGACCTTCGCCGCCGAGTACCTCATGGTCGGCGATCTCGCTCATTCCACCCTGCGGGCCATAACCGAAGGCATCGAGAAGATGGATGGGGTGGAGACCATCGACCTTCAATATTCACTTTCCACCAGCACCGCCAACAAATCGGTGCTGTTGCTGGTCAACGTCCGTAACAAAGAGAAGGTGAGGGACATCGACGATTACCTCAAGTCCCATAGCAAGCGGAACGATTTCCTTCTGATCCGCGGGATGGGGGTGTGAGATGCGCTTAGCGCTCGTTGGATTCGGCACCGTCGGACAGGGGGTGGCGGAAGCGGTGGCCATGAAGAAGGACTTCATCTTCGATCGGTTCGGCACCGACCTGAAGATCGTGGCGGCGTTCGATTCCAGGACATATGCCATGGACCCCAAGGGATTGAAACCGCTGGAGCTGGTAGCCAGGAAGCAGTCCGGAAAGGGATTGGGTAAGACCAGGCCGAAGAGCGTGGCCGACATGCTGCGTGAGCTCGATTACGATGTGCTGGTCGAAATGACGCCAACCAACATCGAGAACGCCGAGCCGGGGTACACCAACATCCGCGCGGGGTTGGAGTGCTGCCGCGACGTGGTCACCTCGAACAAGGGACCTTTGGCGCTGAAGTACAGAACCCTTGACGAGCTGTCTAGGAAGAATGGCGTTGAACTCCGTTTCGAAGCCACTGTCGGTGGTGCTACCCCGATAATCAACCTGTCCAGGGAGCTGCTCATGGTCGAGAAGGTCGAGTCCATGAAGGGCATTCTCAACGGCACATGCAACTTCATCCTCAGCCGCATGGGCGAGGAGGGGCTACCGTTCGAATACGTGCTCAAGGAAGCGCAGGAGATGGGGTACGCGGAGACGGACCCCAGCTACGATATAGACGGGATCGATAGCGCCAGCAAGCTGGCCATCCTGGCCAATGCCATAATGGGATTGGACGTCACCTACCATGACGTGCGGCGGACCGGCATCCGGCGGATCACGCAGGAAGCGGTGGAGCTGGCGGCCAAGGAGAAAAAGGTCATACGGCTCATCGGCGAGGTGAACGGAGGTGGCGTGGAGGTCTCCCCGCGCATGGTGCCGCTGGGGCATCCGCTCTCCATATCGGGAACGCTAAACGTGCTGCACATGCACACCGACCTGGCCGGGGCGATAACCGTTACCGGCCGAGGGGCCGGCAGAAGGGAAACGGCCAGCGCGATCATGAGCGACCTGGTCGGCCTGTTGAAGAGGAACGCCTGCCTGCTTAACGGCAAGGTTAAATAGGTCGTGCCATGATAAAGCATAACTTACCTGAGGTATCTCAATGCCAAGATCAAACAACGGGTGGGATTTATTTATTGCCCGCCAGGGCTAGTATCTTCGACACCACATTGAGGGACGGCGCGCAGACCGAGGGAGTTTCGTTCTCCACGGAGGACAAGCTGGAGATCCTGGAACGCTTGGACGCCTTCGGCATCGATTTCATTGAAGGTGGATACCCAGCCTCCAACCCCAAGGACAAGGCTTTCTTCAAAGCGGCCCAGAAGGTCAAGCTGAAGAACGGCAAGCTGGTGGCTTTCGGTTCCACGCATCGTCCGGGGGTTCGACCGGAGCAGGACAAGGGGATGGAAGCCCTTCTCGAAACGAAGACCGAATGGGTCTGCGTTTTCGGAAAGTCCTGGGACCTGCATGTGGATAAGGCCTTGCAGGTGCCATTGGACGAGAACCTGCGCATCGTGCATGATACCGTCGCCTACCTGAAGAGGAATGGAAGGCGCGTGATATTCGATGCCGAGCACTTCTTTGATGGATACCGCTACAATCCGGAGTACGCGATGAAGGTGCTGCACCAGGCGGAGGACGCTGGTGCCGAGTGGTTGTGCCTCTGTGATACCAACGGAGGGGCCTTCCCCAGCCTGGTGGGCGAGGTCGTATCTCGGGTCCGCCAGGAGATGAAGGTCCCGCTCGGGGTGCACGCCCATAACGATGGCGAACTGGCCGTGGGAAATTCCCTGGCAGCGGTAGAAGCAGGGGCGTCCATGGTGCAAGGGACGATAAACGGCCTGGGCGAAAGGTGCGGGAACGCCAACCTATGCTCCATAATCCCCAACCTCATGCTCAAGATGAAGGTCGAGACCGGAGTAAGTAATTTGGACCAGCTCGCCAAGCTATCGCACTTCGTGGCCGAGATGGCGAACGTATCACCAGATCCAAGAGCACCGTACGTGGGCAAGAGCGCCTTCGCCCACAAAGGCGGGATCCATGTCAGCGCGGTGATGAAGGACTCCCGGACCTACGAGCACATAGAGCCGAAGCTGGTCGGCAATGAGCGGCGCATACTGGTGTCCGAGCTTTCCGGTGTCTCCAACATCATGGCCAAGGCCGGGGAGCTGGGCATCGATACAGAGAAGGACGGCGGACGGTCCATCCTGGAGCGCATGAAGCAGCGGGAGGCGGAGGGTTTCCAGTACGAGGCGGCCGAGGCCAGCCTGGAGCTGCTGATACGCAAGCTTAGAGGCGAGAACACCTCACCGTTCCGGTTGGAAGGGTTCCGGACCTTCATGGACGTCGCCGGTGACGTCATGACCTCCGAGGCGTCCGTGCGCGTCGTGGACTTCGACGGGACCGTGGAGCATACCGCCGCCGACGGCAACGGGCCGGTGAACGCCTTGGACCGAGCGTTGCGCAAGGCGTTGGAGCGCTTCTACCCGGTGCTTAAGGAAGTGAGGCTGATCGATTACAAGGTTAGGGTCATCGACGGGAAGGAGGCCACGGCGGCCAAGGTCCGTGTTCTTATCACATCCACCGACGGTAACCAGACCTGGACCACCATCGGCGTTTCGGGCAACATCATAGAGGCCTCGCTGATGGCGCTCATCGACAGCATCGAGTACAAGCTTATGCGGGCCGGCGTCAATGGGAACGACGTTAGCTTGAATTGCCAGTAATACGTATCGCGGTCCATGAGCTACCCGGTCAAGCTTATATCGTACGAGGAGAAGGACCTCCTTTACGAGCAGTATTCCTCATATCCGTTCCACACCGCCAAGGCGGACATCAGCGGCTGCTGCGTGAAGCTGTACACGCTGAGCAGCTCGGTCAAGGACATGTGGGAGGATAATTTCTACTCAATGTCCGAGGCTGTGCGCTCCCATGGACGAGTGATATGCCTGGAGGATTCCGAGCGCCCCCTGGAAGTGCTGTTCGAACCCAATACGAAGACAGCGTTCCTGTTCAACTTCGATTATTACGGATGGATAAAGAGCGTCGCTCTGGCCTTGGCCGGTGACATTCTGGAGGACGAGCACCAGATCCATTCGGTGCACGGGGCCGCCCTGGACATCGATGGAAAGGGAATTACGCTCATCGCCCCCTCCAAGACCGGCAAGACCACCCATTCCTGGGGTCTGCTACGGTCGAAGGACGTCCGGCTAGTGACGGACGACTGGTACTTCGTTCGCCTCTCGGAGAGGCGTCCCCTGGCCTTCGGCTCGGAAAAGAACTGTTACATCGACGCGGACATCGGGACCATCTGGGACGAGTACCGCGGACTCGTCGAGAAGGCCAAGTTCGACAACCGCCAGAGGGCTGTCGTCAACGTTCGATGGGTCACTGGGAAAGGTTCCGTGGTTCCCATGACCACCATACATGAGGTGGTCATGCTGAAACGGGACAAGGACGACAAGCGCCTGGTCCGGGAGCTTTCGCCGGACGAGGCCTGGGAATACCTGGCGGCCAACGACCTCTGCAATCCCCACCAGATGGTGCGGGACGAGAGGAAGATGAGCGTGCGAGAAAAGTTCTTCCGGCAGTTCCTGGCCCAGGCTAGGGTGCACCTGGTGAACACCATCGCCACCCCGCAGGAGACGCAGGCGGCCATTGTCAAGCTGATTAAATAGGGGAAAGGCTGATAAATTCCCCATCTCCATGGCTAGGTCATGGGCAAGGTCCTGCTGACCATGATGGGGCGGAGCGTCTGGGGGCTGTTCAACTCCGTCTGGTCCAACATCCGCCAGTTCGATTATCTTCCGGACAAGGTCTACGTGCTCACGGCCGGCTGCGAGGCCGCCCGTGGCCATATAGCCAGAGAGATGCTCGTCGTCCTTCTCAAGGAGCACGGCTCCCCAGCGGAGGTGGAGCTGGTGGACGTTCCTGGTGATGATATTAAGGAGATAGGCCGCCGGGTCAATGAGATCATAGGCTCGGAGAACGGCAAGGGCAACCAGGTGGCGGTGGACGTGACCCCGGGCACCAAAGCCACCGTGCTAGGCACGGTCATTGGCGCGGGCAAGGTCAAGGTCGACCACATCTACTACCTTTTCATCGAATCGCTGCAGAACGCCGCCCGCCCTTATCTGGAGATACCGTTGGACCTTCAACATTCCCACGACCTCCTGGAGGAGGTGCGATGATGGAGGTGGACAAGGAGTTCATAACCGTCGTTCTCAACGAAGCGAGAATGGCTGGAAAGGGGAACATCACCGTACGCTCTGACCTTCTGGACGTTGACCTTTTGGCCGTGGACCTGGACCGCCAGCAGGTGCAGTGGGTGGCCCGGGAGAGGGATTATGATGAAGCGTACGCGAGAACGGTCAGCGCCCTGGGGGAGCAGATGGCCCGGGACGTCCCCACCTTCCTGGACCTGCGGGAATCACTGCAATCGTCCCTGTTCCTGCCCCCGACCAACCTAGACGCCCTTATGGCCGAGATTTATCGCCTTAATGAGCGGCGCGGTGATCCATACCGCTTCCCGCGGCAGATGTGCTTCGGGCTGGACACCAACCTCCTTTACCGCAGGTTGTTCTCCCGCCTACTTTTGGCGGGGACGGGGTGCAACGTAAGATCGTTCGATCCCCAGAAGGTGCAGGTGCTCATCCCGTCGATGGCCGAGGAGGAGCTCTCCCGGCGGGTAGGAAGGAAGTACGACCGGAGGGACGTGGAGGAGCTTCGGAGGGCGGTCAGGGACCGCAGCGTGGCTGACGATCTGTTCAACTGCCTGAACAAGAACGGACGGAAGGCTTTGAACGGCCAGGCGGAGGTGGTGGCGCTGAAGCAGCGCTACAACTGCTGGTCGGCGCAGGGCGGCTCCTTCGTGGATGACAAGGAGGCCCGGGATGACGAGATGCTCCGGTCCGTGGCGGCGGAGATGTTCGAGCAGAGGGTGGACGTGCTCTTTCTGACCAATGACGATAAGACCAGGGCGCACGCCAATGCGCACAAGGTCCCCTCGCTGCTCATCAGCTATCCTTACGAGGTGCCGTCGACGATAACCTACGATCCCTGGCTAATGACCGAGTTGCTGTACGACCTGAGCATCCTGCATACCTCCCTGACGTTGAAGGGCACCGGGATAAGGGTCAAAGGGGAGTGGATGGGCAAGACCGTGGACGATTACAGGAACGAGAAGGTCAGGGTCAGCGTTCCGGACGGTTCGGTACTCAGCGAGAGGCTGTCGAGGGACCTACGGATAATTTCGGCCATCAAGTCCAGGTTTCCCTGGAGGGAGATCAGGTGAGAAGGGGTGAAGGTAAAGGAGACCCCGCAAAACGTTAATGGTGGGGAAGTTGGAGAAGGTCCGCGGGGTACTCCCATATTCCCAATTAATTGCTGAATATAAAGATTACGCCTTAGATGTATCATTTATAGAAAAGAATCAGGCGACCTGGGTTGTATCGCCCGGCCCAGATCCGTCGTTGGACCTTCCACGCCCTTTCATCCACAGATATCCATAAGTAATCGAGGACGCCGCGAGCACGATGCCGGCCGCGGTCCATGCGGCGTTTATGCCGCTGTTCTCAGCCAGCCAACCAATGGTAAGCGAACCGACCAGCCCACCGGCCTGGACCATGAGGGATTCGAAGGACATCAGCGTCGAACGTCGCTGCTTGGGTATGTGGTCGTTGAATACGGCGGCATGCGGGGAATTGGCCAACCCGAACACTGCATAGAGGAGCAGGTAGAGTATGGCGAACCCCAGCAGTCCGGATTGCCATGACAGGACCACCAACACAGTTCCGCTCAGTAACCTTATCCAAGTGAGCGATCGCAGGGGACTTCGTCCTAGGAGCGCCGAGCCGCGGGACGCCAACAGATTGCCGACCGACAAGGCCGCGAAATAACCGGCGGCCAGCACTCCGAAGACCCAGGTCTGGGTCGGGTCGGCCATCAGCATCTGGGCCCGGGGCTGCCAGAGCAGCTCGACAGACAGCAGGCCGAACCCCAGGAAGACCGAGGAGAGCAGCATTATGAAGGTGAATCGGTCCTTAATTCCGTGGGATATCGCGTCCGAGAGCACCTCAGGCAGTGCTTTGAGGCCAGATCGTTCGGCCTGGCGTTTGAAAGACCTCTCCTCCACCAGCAGAGATGTTAGGACGATCTGGATGGCCACTACGATCATCATGAGCATTATGTTGGCGGAGTAAATGCTCATCCCTTCCACCGCTGCGGGAAGGTCGGAGGCTAGCATGGGGATCACCCCTCCCAACAATGAACCGAAGCCTATGCCCAAGGGGATGAACACGTTGGCCGTGGCCAGGGCCTTCTGCAGATCACCCCCGGGATTAGCCAAGTTGAACTCGTCCACGAACCAGGCGTCCATGGACCCTGAGGACAGGGCACGTGCTATGCCGTAGATGACAAATCCGATCAGAAAAAGCGGAGTGCCCTCGGCGAACAGCAGGACCCCGCCGCTGAACAGAGAGAACACCAGAGACAGGAGATAGACCTTCTTCCTGCCAATGGAGTCGCTGAGACCGCCGGTCGGAAGCTCCAAAAGGATGACCGTTCCGGAATACACGGACAAAGCGATACCGGCCTGGAAGAGGTCCAGTCCCTTGTCCGTCATGTAGAGCACCAGGACCGGCAAGGTCAATCCCACGAAGAACCAATGGATCATCTGATTGAGGACGTATACCTTCAAGGGATCCCTACCGGCCATGGGCGCTGATGCGTCCCCGAACGGATATATTTTACATCGTCCGGCCGTCGCTTGGCGGAGAGCTCCCTCGAGGAACGGCCACCCCCAGAATTCGCTTCAGGCCGTTGGCCACCATGACCGAGGAGGTGACCTCCACCTCGATCCCCCTGCCATCAACTACCTGGTAGATATGTTTGGACCGGGCGTGATGACCGTTCAGCTTGTGGAGTTCACTTCAACCGAGGCACAAGCCTCCCGGTCTCTTCCATGTACTCCTGGTATTCTTGTCCGAACCTCTCGGTCATGTGAGCTTCCTCGACCGGTACGCGGGCAAGATAGAAAGCCCCGAACACCACCAAGAAGATGGCCCCGGCGATCAGGTTGTGAAGCAGCAGTGGCATGGAGAGCGCCCACAGCCATAGCGAGGCGTACATTGGGTGGCGCACGTAACGATACACGCCTTTCCTGATCAGCGATTGTTCACCGTGCACTCCCGGTGTCAGGGCGAAGTTGATGCCCAGGTCGGAATGGGACCTCCATAAGAGGAGCAGGGAGGCCGTGATCAGCAAGGCTCCCAACCAGGCCAGTTCATCTGGGACCACATAATTCGCAAAGTTCAGGTGCGGGGTGAGAATGAAGGCCAGAGGAGCTACCATGCTGGCCACTATCATGAACACCAGCAGCTTGTCCATCATAGTGCTGTGGTGAGCCTTCCTGTCCCCTATGATCGTCATGAAGATGACACGAATGTAAAGGGCCGCGGCGGCACAGAGGACGTAGATGACGGTGAAGATGGTCACATTCATGGGCAGCCTCAGGCCAGTGGATGAAAGCTGCCGATATAAATAACCGCCCCGCAGAACCTCATCAACCGCAGGTCCGATTAGGACCGGGTCGAGGATAGTTCATGTATGCGGGATCCCTCGAAAATGGTTAATGTGATCGTTCGAACAGTTTAAAAAAGGAAAAAGGGGGCCGCACCCTCTATGGTGCTGGCCGATATAGTAAGGGAAATGAGGTGGGGGCACTGGGATTTGAACCCAGATCAGCGGGTTTCCACCACGTGGGGAGCGACCCCACGCGAATTAACAGGTCATCGCTCCAGTTAGTCATCACCGGATCAGCAAACCCGTTAGCAATCACTCCATATTAACTGGAGCCCGCGAGGATACCGTGTTACCCCATACCCCCACTGGTTCAGCTTTAACGCTTGCGCATCTTCTGGGCGTGCTTTCGCCTTCTCATCTTTTTCTTGCGCCATTTCCAGCGCTGCTTGCCTTTCTTCTTCCAGGCGCGTGAACTTCTCTTCATCAGTACACACCAGACTAGGTGCCCTGATTCAATGGGTCTTTAATAACCTTTTCCTCGCAAGAAGGCCGGCAATATCGGAAATGGCCCCTGTGCACTTGGTCAGCGGCGACCCAAGAATCGGACATCCTGATCTACCCTGACCGGAAGCGGGACCGCCTCCACCACCATGACTGGCACCATATTGCATATCATTATAATAATCAGCACATCCATGATTCCCTCGTACCCCAGACCGTGATGGCCGGGCGTTCCGGACCGGTCGGAGTGTGCGAACAGGAGAAAAAGGAGATGGGGAAGACCAAGAGAGGTTCACTGTTATCCCGGGCGGCGAGCGGTTCGCCGGCCTCTGACTATCTGATATCTGGAGAGAACATCAAGTGGCAGGGGAAGCCGGCCGCCATCATAATCATGGGAAAAGGGCTTTTGCTGACCGCCTTCGCCTTGATCTATATGGTCTTGATGGAATTCTTCTATGACAACAACGATGACATTCTGGTCTTAGCCATAGCGGCGGTGTCCTGTTTGCTGATGATCGTCACCGATCGCAAGAAGCTCGGCCTCATCGGAGGACTGGCCGGAATAGCCATTTTGACCTGGACCGCCCTGATCAATGAGTCACTGGCCTGGTATTGGTACCTGATACCCTTGGTCTTCGCCCTGTTGCTCCTGACCATCAACTACGTCTATCTGAGCAGGGTGCTCTTCGTGGTCACTGACCAGAGGATCATCACCCGCTACGGCATCTTCACCCTTAGGTACGCAGATACCGGGATAGAGAAGGTGCAGAGCGTCACCACCATCCAGCCCTGGTACGAGAGGATATTCGGGTATGGGGACGTCTTCTTCGCCACCGCTGGGGAGAAGGGCGGTATTGATTATGAGTCCCCGGGAATAAAGCTGATGAGCGGCGGTGCGGTCTCCTGGGAGAACGTGGGCAGGCCGTTCGAGGTGACCAAGATCGCCAGCGCGGTCATCCATATGGACGTCACGCCGGTCTCCATCGTCAACCAGCCGTCGTCCAAGATGAACGCCGCGGAGAAGCTTGACAAGATCGAGGACCTGCGCAAGAGGGGCGTCATCAGCCAGGAAGAGTATGAGAAGGAGCGCAAGGAGGCGCTGGAAGAGCTCTGAGAGCCCTCCGCCCCATTTTTTATTTAATTCTTATAATGTTCATTGGCGGGCCCGCCGGGATTCGAACCCGGGACCACTGACTTGCCTCTCCCCCGTTGCCAGGGAATAGAAGGCCAGTGCTATATCCAGCTAAGCCACGGGCCCGAACGCTCCGCAATGCTCGTAACCCGATTTAAAGCTTTATGGTCCTCTCAAGCCAAAAAGTGCCATATCGAGTATCCGGCCAGCAATAGCGCCGCTTCTCCCAGAGAGACCAGGCCCATTAGGAACTGAAGGGGACGGAACCCCAGAAGAACCCCTCCCATGTCCATCAGGCCCTCGGCGAATCTGAACATGACATATACGATGATGAACACCACGAAAGCGATGATGAGGATCACGTTGGTGGTCAGGAAATCGATGGAGTACGCCTTGGCCACCCAGTAAAGCCCGTAACCCACAACCGCACCAACGACGAGAGCGATCAGCGAGGCCAGTTTTATCCCCTTTATGGCCCTGAGGAACAAAGACAGCCCTAGGAGGATGAGTATGAACCGGGTCGATATGTCGTACTCTCCGAGGCTCCACGTCCACCCGCCGATGAAGATCATGGCCGCCCCCACGATGAAGCCGAGGAAGAGCAGCACCTCGTCCCAAGACGATTGCTCCTTTCTCCCGTACCAAGCGCTGGCGATGGCCACCAGCCCCCCCGATGCTAAGCCAGCTATGACTATGCTTAGGTCTACCATGTTCCTCCCTTAAAGCATTGGGGGTTTGGGATATTAAGGCATTGGACAGGAAAGAGCTATCTATCGTCCAGCTCTTTTTATTATGATTGAAATGGACGTTAAGGAAGCTGTGGACAGGCGCAGGGCGGCCAGGGCACTGGACGAGAGGCCGGTGTCGGATGGATTGATATTAGAACTGATCGGGGCCATGCGGCTTTCGCCTTCGTGCAATAATAACCAGCCGTGGCGGGTGATCGTGGCAAGAGACCCGGCCTCTTTGGAAGCCGTCAAGTCGTCGCTCACCAAGGGCAACGTATGGGCCAGCAAGGCTCCTCTGATCCTTGCCGTGTGTTCCCGCGTAGATGACGACTGCAAGCTGGCGGACCGCCGCGATTACTACCTGTTCAGCACCGGATTGGCGGTCGGGGAGATGCTGCTGCGGGCCACCGAGCTGGGACTCATCGCCCATCCTATCGCCGGGTTCGACGCCCTGGCCATAAAGGAAAAGCTGGCCATTCCGGCCGATCACGTCCTAATAACCCTGGTCATCTGCGGTTACCCGGGTAACGATGTTTCCCTGCTGTCAGAGAAGCAATTGCTGGCGGAGGTGGAGCGACCGCCTCGCAAGCCGGTCGGCGAGAACTTTTTCGACGGGCGTTGGGGAGAACCGTGGAAATGATCAGATGCCCAGGAGCTTCCGCATGGTACCGCCGAGAAGCTTCTCCCTCCGCTCCTCTGAGCATATGTCCTGCTCCCTGACGAAGGCGCACCAGGACTCGTAGGGATAGGCTAGGTCGAACAGCGGCCAATCCGTACCGAAGATCACCCGGTCGCCCATGACCGAGAATGCCTCGCTCAGGCGGTCCTTGACCATCTGCGGTTCGGCCGGAAGCCATCCTTGCAGTGCCGAGCAATCGGTATACAGATTATCATATTCCCTCGCCAGCTCGTATGTGTCAGCCCGGTACTTGCCGCCGAGATGGGCAATGACCAACTTCAGCTCGGAATACTTGTCCAGAACGCTGCGGAAGTGTATGGGGCGGCTCTTCTCCTCGTCCAGGGGACCCCAGCTGGCCCCGGCGTGGCTTACGACCACCAGGTCCATGTCCTGAACCTCCTTCCAGAACGGTCCAAGCCTGTCCTCATAGGGGTAGAACCCGTTGGGCGGGTAGATCTTGATGCCCCGCGGTTCGAACTTGGCGTGGTATTTTCGCATCAGGCGGATGGCCTGCTCCCCCCGGCCGGGATCTATGCCCATGAACGGGATGAGCTTGTCCGGATATTGCGCTGCGGAATCGAATACCCAGTCGTTGAACTCCTCTACGCCGATCTTCGGTTCCTGGACCAGCCCGAAGTCCAGCGGAAGGATCACCGAGCGGTCCACTCCTGCCTGCTTCATGGAATCCACCAGAAGATCCGGCCGCACCTCGGAGGTCGGGAAGCTCTCCTCGATCTCTTGGGTCATATCCAGGAACTCGGACATGGCCAGCCATGGCTCCAGATAGGCGTTTATGATTACATCCGGGTACATTGGCCGGAGCCACATGTGGACGTGACCGTCGATGATCATCACTTGGACGTATCGAATACCGGCTTGAATATGTTATGCCGCTCTTCAGATCCCCAGGACCTTGCGCATGTTCCCACCCAGCAGTTTCTCCTTGGTATCCTCGTCCGCCCAAGGCTGGGTCTTGACGAAGTTAGCCCACAGCGGGGTGGTGTAGCTTAGCTCGAACAAAGGGAAATCGGAACCGAAGGATACCTTGTCCGGTATCGTCGCGGCCAGCTCTTGCAGCCGGGAGATGGCCGTTCCCGGATCGGAGGGCAGCCAGCCCTGCAGCGCCGAGCAGTCCGTGAAGCAGTTGGGATGTTCCTTGCACATCTGGTAGGTCTGCTGCCTCCACCTTCCGCCCAGGTGGGCCAGGACCACCTTGGTGTCCGGATAGCGCTGCAACACCTCATTCCAGTAGTACGGTTCGCTGTACTTTTCATCCAGGGAACCCCAGGCCGCTCCGGCGTGGGTGATGATCACCAGGCCAAGCTCGTCCACGCGGTCCAGGAACCCGCGGACCCGTTCCTCTTTAGGATACCAGCCTGTGGATGGGTAGAGCTTCACACCCTTGGCATCATATCTTTTCACATAATGGTCCAGGACATCGAGCGCCTGGTCGCCTCTTTGGGGGTCCACTCCTATGAAAGGGATCAGCCGGTCAGCGGCCATGGCGCAGTTCTCGAACACCCAGGTATTGTACTCGCTCACATCCAGGCGAGCCTTTTCGACCAGGTTGAAATCTATGGGCAGCACCACCGCCTTGTCCACCCCGCCGGCGTCGAGCGCCTCCAATATCTTCTCGGCGTCCACGGTGTACTCGGGCCATACCGTCTCTGTCTGCACATCCCAGTCCATAAGGCCTTCCAGGGCGGCCAATGGTTCCAGGTACATGCGGACCATGGCGTCCGGGAGGTGGTCCCGTAGCCAGAGGTGAACGTGGCTGTCGATGATCATCTGGGTTCCTCACGGAGAGGGGGGTGGGAGATATATTGCTCTTACCGCGTCTCGGTGATTTTCCAAAATGTGATTCTCTAAAATGATAATAAATAGTCATTGGGTTTATTCAATTGTTACAGGTTGGGATGGGGTGAAAAGGTGAGAGGAAGGAAATGACCAAGATATCCGAGATAGAGGGGATAGGACCGGCGATAAGCGAGAAGCTGGCCAAGGCGGGAATATTGACCGTCGAGAAGCTCCTTGACGGATGTGCCGGACCCAAGGGCCGCGAGGAAGTGGCCAAGAAGACCGGGCTCAAGAAGGAAGACCTGTTGACCTGGACCAACCATGCGGACCTGTTCCGGGTGAAAGGCATCGGTTCGGAGTACTCGGAACTGCTCGAGGAATCGGGAGTGGACACCGTGCCCGAGCTGGCCACGAGGAAGGCGGCCAACCTGGTGGCGAAGATGGAAGAGGTGAACGCCAAGAAGAAGCTGGTGCGCCGCACCCCCACCGAGAAGATGGTGGAGAAGTGGATCGCCCAGGCCAAGAAGCTTCCCAAGGTCGTGAGCCACTAGGCAGGTCGTTCGATAGCGAAGGTCGAATGGTCCTGGCATCGTCGGTCCGTTCGATCATTAAATTTATCATGAATATCGGTTCAGATGATGGTGTCGCGACGGATTTAAATAAATTATAAAATAATAAAAACCTTATGCCCGAAAAGGAGATCGACCATCGATCGCTGTTCCGGCTATTCCTTATCGGGCTCCTGGGATATGCTTTGCTATGGGCCATCAGGTTCGCTGGCTACTACCTGCTCGGTTACTGGGGATCGATGTCCTCTGACGACCCGATGAGCATGCTGCTGATATTCTGGGTGCCGGTACTGCTCTTCTTGATCATCCTGGTGACCCTGCTCTTCGCCGTTCTGGAGGATAGATGTGGGGAGGTCTCCATGTGGTCCCTTCTCTTATACGCAGGGATACTCCTGGCCATCACGATCTACATTTGGTGGGCCGTCACCGTGTTATTGATAATGGACTTCACTTGATCAATAGATCGGGCCATCTGCGATGAGGATTTATCCTCGTTCCGTCCAATATCATCGATCATGAGAAGGATAAAGGTCGCCAAAATCTCCGAGGTACCCCCGGGGACCATGATAGGATTGGAGATCGAAGGCAAGCGCATCCTGCTGGCCAATGTAGATGGAAACGTTCACGCCATGGACGGTCTGTGCTCTCACATGGCCGGCCGCCTTTGGGAGGGGACCTTGGAAGGGCATGTGGTGAAGTGCCCAAAGCATGGATCGAGGTTCGATGTGCGCACGGGAGAGGTGGTCTCCCAGGTCAGGATACCGTTGATCGGGAAGGCCAAACCATTGGAGACCTTCAGGACCGTGGTCGACGGGGAGGATGTACTTATCGAGATGTAGACGGAACGTATCGGCCCCATCATAAAATACGCGATTTGCTCCCTAGCTGTGAAATAGTTATTATCAATCCTTCCCTTTTCACCTGGAGAACTGAACATGAAGAAGATCACTCCCGATTACAAGGAACACATACTCCAGTCGATCGGCAACACCCCTTTGATAAAGATAAACAAGCTGAATCCCAACCCGAACGTGACAATTTTGGCCAAGGTGGAGGGCTTCAACCCCACTGGCAGCATTAAGGACCGCATCGCCCTGGCCATGATCGAACAGGCCGAAGAGGAGGGGCAGCTGAGCAAGGGGAAGACCATCATCGAGCCGACCTCGGGCAACACCGGTGTGGCCTTGGCGATGATCGGTGCGATAAAAGGTTACGGAGTGGAGATCGTCATGTGCGAGGCCGTTTCCGTCGAGAGAAGGCAGATGATAAAGGCCTTCGGCGGAATCGTCACCCTCAGCCCGGCCAAGGACGGCACGGATGGCGCCATTCGTCTGGCAAGGAAGCTGGTGGAGGAAAACCCTGACAAGTACTTCATGCCCGACCAGTTCTCCAACCAATACAACAAGATGGCGCATTACAAGACCACCGGAGACGAGATCTGGAGGCAGACCGGTGGGAAGGTCGATTACATCGTCTCCGCATTGGGAACGTCCGGGACCATAATGGGCGTCGGCAAGGCTCTGAAGGAGCACAACCCAGACATCAAGATCGTCAGCGCCCATCCTGTGAAGGGGCATTACATCCAGGGGCTGAAGAACATGGAGGAGGCCATAGTCCCGGCCATCTACGACCCGAGCAAGATCGATATCACCATAATGGTGGAGACCGAAGCTGCGTACGAGATGACCCGCCAGATCGTAAAGCAGGAAGGCATCTTCGTCGGCATGAGCAGCGGGGCGGCCATGTATGCCGCGGCGGAGATAGCCAAGAGGATCGATTCCGGAACTATCGTGACCATATTCGCGGACCGGGGCGAGAAGTACCTCAGCACGAACCTGTTCTCAGTTTAGGCGACCAAACGGACCGGCATTGGCGTTGAGGTCCGCCGGGCTATCCCTATCCGACGTTCGTCGTTCCAGCCCGCACCAACTTATAAGGGTGTTCGAATCCTACTTTTTTTAGGGATGGGAAGAGAAGGAGACAAGAAGATGTTAGTGATGCAGGTGGCCAAACATAGCCCTGAATCATGTCCTTCATTTGTGGACAAGTATAGGGCGGCGACGCTGAAATGGTTCGAGACAGCAGAGGCCAATTGCGCGAAGTTCGGAGTGAAGATGATCGGATTCTGGAACGATCACCCGACACATACCATCTATATGCTGTTCGACACGCCGAACATGGATGCGATGATGGGACTGATGATGACGCCGGAAACCATGTCGATGATGTCGTTCCAAACGATCAAGACATTTGTGGTCTTCGACTTCAAACAGACCTGGGAAATGATCAAGAGCGCGAAGTGAAACGGTTTATTGGATGGGCCGGACCTCTTTTGTCCGACCCATTAATATAATTATGATTCCCCAAGTAATTTTTCGGTCATCTCGAAAGATGCTCACTGTTAAATGATAGATGAAAAGTGGACAGGGGGGGATTTGAACCCCCGGCCTCTACCATGCCAAGGTAGCGATCTTCCAGCTGATCTACCTGCCCAGTGGAATTGGCAAAGCGATTTTCTCTATTTAATCTTATCTTAATGCCCCGGGCTGGCCTGGTGCGACCTATGAAAAGGAGAACGAAAAAAGGTTTCAGCCGCGGCGGAAGAACGCCTTGACATTGCTACTGTTCATGTAGAGCACGATGATTATCGGGATGATGAGCTTGATCAGCAGGTTCCACAGCTCTCCCATCCCCAGTCCGCCGAGCGCCCATGACAGGATGTTCCAGATGATGCTGATGATGACCACTACCATGGTCAGCAGCCAGATGAAGCCCCATCCCTTGAAGAAACCGAAGGCGGCCACGATGTAGATTATTCCCATGACCAGAGAGACCATCTCGATGGCCAGATCAAGCCCTTCAAGATCCGCCAGGGCACCGATGGTCATGCCTCCGAGTATCATGAAGAGCCCGAACAGGAACAGCAGAACACCGATGATGGTCACGCCGAGAGGGCGATTCCTCCTCACCTTGTTATTCATGCCTTGAAATATTACCAGGATGTAATAATGCTTACCGACTGGTTATTGATGATCGTACCTGATCAGACCTCAAGGGTCTTCTGGAAGCGCATCTTCTCGCCGACGATGCGCGTCGGATACTCTCCGTTCACGCAGGCGAGGCACAGTTCGGACTCCGGGATCCCTAACGCCTCCACCAGACCGGCTTGGCTGATGTATCCGACCGAATCGGCGGTTATCAGCTCGGCTATCTGCTTCGGAGTGCGGTTCAAGGCGGCGAACTGCTCCCTGGTCTTCATGTCGACACCGTAGAAGCATGGCGCGATCACAGGCGGGCAGCCGATGCGCACGTGAACCTCTTTGGCACCGGCCCTTCTGGTCATCTGCACTATCTTGAGCATGGTCGTTCCGCGCACTATGGAATCGTCCACGATGACCACCCTCTTTCCGGCTACCGTGGAACGGATGGGGTTCAACTTCAATAGAACGCCCTCGTCCCTCTGGGACTGGTCGGGCAGAATGAACGTCCTCTCTATGTAGCGGTTCTTCATGAACCCCTCGGCGTACGGGATGCCTGATCCTTCAGCGTATCCCAACGCGTGAGCACGGCCGGAGTCGGGAACTGGAACGACGACGTCCGCCTCCACCGGCTGCTCCTTGGCCAGTATCTTTCCGATGTTGGTGCGGACCTGATACACCTCGCGTCCGTCGATGACCGCGTCCGGGCGTGCGAAGTACACCCATTCGAACATGCAGTGGGCCTTATGCGGCGCGGCGGGGGTGCGGGTGGAGATGACCCCGGTCGGAGATATCTCCACTATCTCTCCGGGAAGCACGTCCCGGATGAACTCTCCCTTGAGAACGTCGAAGATAGAGCTCTCGGACGCCAGAACGTAACCGCCTGGGAGCTTTCCCAGGCACAGCGGCCTGAAGCCGTAAGGGTCCCGGAAGCCGAAGATGCGGCCGCCGAGCATCATTGTTATGGAATAAGCCCCTTCCAGTGTCTTCATGACCGTCTTGATGGCGCGTATCGGATCGGGGCTTATGGAGAGCTCCGTGGCCATGATGCGAACGATTATCTCGGAGTCGGTTGACGTTAAGAAAGCCCAGCCCTCCGACTGCAATTTGTTCCGAATAGAATCGGCGTTGACGATGTCGCCGTTGTGAGCAAGGGCCAGGTCCCCTTCCTTGGTGGTAACGGTGATGGGCTGGCAGTTCTCCGCGCAGGACGAGCCGGACGTGGAGTAGCGAACGTGGCCGATGCCCATGTTGCCGACCAGGCTGTTATACTGCCGGCCGGCCAGAACCTCGTGCACCAGACCCATGCCCCGGTGGTAGGAGATGGTCTTGCCGTTGAAGACGGCGATACCCGCGGCCTCCTGGCCACGGTGCTGGATGATCCGCAATCCCTTCTTCAGCTGGGGAACGGCATCGCCCTCCAGGGCCATGCCGATGACTCCACAGAAATGCTTAGGCCGGTCATCCTCCAAGGGAGCTACCTCGAACGTCAATGGGTCTTGGCCCAATTATACGTTCTCATGGTGGCGGTCTTGCCATAACCGCAGGAGGCGCAGAAGGAGGCGCGTATGTTGTAGGCCCTCCTACCGCACCTGCGGCAGGGGACGTGCGTTTTCTTGTCTCCCATCTTTCCATGTGATGCTGTGCCTTTCGTCATAAGAGTAACCTCAGGGTGAGATGTAAATTACGTTGTCACCGCGGACAATGGTCACCGTGAGCTTGCGGACGACCTCGCTGTTGATGAGCTCCTCCGCGTTCTTGAGCACCAGGTTCATATGGGGATCGTACCCGTCCAGCACCCCACGGTACTCGCGGTTGCCCTTCAACGTGACGATCACCTGGCTGTTTATCGCCTGGTTGAGGACATTCAGAGGTTTCTGCATGCTCACTTCACCTTACCGTGCGAATGAGCGTTCACTATATGAAGTTTTTGTGCTCCAGTAATCCATATGTAAAAGCCAGTCATATGAACGCCCCCAGCGTAGGGGCGTCCAAGCGGTCCATGTCGTAGAAGATTATGCCTTCCCTCATGCGTTCCCCGTCCTTCATTCCGGGGAAGAAGGAGGATAGCAACGAGGTCCTCCAGAGCAGGTCCAGGACCGATGTGGAAAGGACGCCGCCGTACACGTTCGGCCACGGGTCCTCGTAATCGTACTCGTCCATCAGGTAGAAGGCGTATCCCATGAAGCTGTCCCGGTTGTTCAAGATCCTGAGGTAATCCAGCAATACCTGGCGATCTTGGCCTTCCGGCTGCTGCAGCTTGATCTCCTTCACCGGAAGCTCCCCGGCCCGGCGCATGTCACCCTCGGCGTCCATGACATGCCATTCCACCTTCGGGCCAAGGACCCGGAACAAGTTCCAGCTGCCGTCCGGCGCGCAGTAGACCGGGGCTTGGAACAGTTCGTCCGCAGCCAGGGAATCTGTGACCATCTCCAGGGCGGAGTGCGCCAGCTCGTTCATGGTCCTGCCGTCCAGGACCGGCCTGGCCTTCATCCCCGGGATGGACAGAGCGTTCTCCTCCACGCTGCCCTCCAGCAAGGACGCTATTAGCCGCAGGTCCGTCAGCTCGTTCAAGCGGGCGGAGATCTGGGAACGCACCTTCCCCACATCGACCTCCAGTCCTGCCTCCAGGCAGTTAAGGTTGAACTCCCGGTATACCGGGACGGATTCCTTGAGGGTGCGCCTTATCTCTGGCTCGTTATCCTGCACCAGGCGCAACCCTTCGGTCATGGCCTCCTCGCCTTGGTTCAGCCAGACACCGCGGCAACTGAGGTCCAGCTCCACCTGCGCCCTCGATCCTACATGAATGTGGAAGGGGAACTGACGGCAAAAGTGAGGACGGTGAGCGTAGACCTCGCACCTGCCCTCCTTCAGGAAGGAGCAGGAGCCCTGCCCTTTCTTCAAGGCCAGGGCGTAATGCCGGTGCGGCTCCTTCTTCAGCACCAATCGGCCGGGATGGTTCTTCTTGAAATATTCCACCTCTCCCGGCAGGCATTCCGGCTGGCAGAGGCAGCACAGCTTGCAGGGGTCCTGGCATACGAACCGCCGACCTTCCAGCTCGCTCAGGTCCAGTGGCAAAGGTCCGTTAAGCATACCGCGCCTCCTTCCCCCTGCGCTCGGTCGTGGTGGAACCGTCCTTCAGCACCAAGGTCCCCCGGAGGAACACCGCCTGCGGGAACAGACCCTCTCTTCCCTCGAAAGGGGTCCAGCCGCATTTGCTGTGCATCTCCCGCCCCTTTATCACCGTGACCTCCCGGGGGTCTATGACCACCAGGTCGGCGTCCCGGCCTTCGGCGATCTGGCCTTTGTTCAGGCCGAACGTTCCCGCCGGGTTCGAGCAGGACGCCTTGACCAGGACGTCCAGGGACAGGAACCCCTTCTTGACCAGGGCCAGCATCATGGCGAAGCCCGTTTCGACGCCAGGAAGACCGGAGGGCGCCTCGCCGAAGCCCCTCTCCTTCTCCTCCGGGGCGTGGGGGGCGTGGTCCGTGGCCAGCATTGGTACTTCGCCCCGGCAGAACGATTGGAACAGCGCCTCCCGGTCGGCCTTGCGCCTTAACGGGGGATTCACCTTCCCCCAGGCCCCGAGGTCCATGCTCGAGTCCAGCAGCATGTGGTGCGGTGTAGCCTCGTAGGTCATCCCGCTCCCTTTCAGCGAGGACAGGGACTCGGCGCAGCTGACATGGCACACGTTGATCCTGGCCTTGTCGCTATATCTCTTAAGCCTGTCGATGGCCGCCAGCTCCGCCTGTCGCGGGCGGCATTCCTCGTGGTCCCGCAGGGAGCGTTCGTCCCTACGGAGCAGCATGGCATCCTCTTCGGCATGCACACTGACCGGCCGACCGGTCGTACCGACCGCGGTCAATCCCCTGGCCAGGTCGCTCTCCTCCTTCAGCAGGACGCTCTGAGTGGACGAACCAAGGAAGATCTTGTAACCGACGCATGCTCCAAACGAAGCAACGTCCGTGCTCGGGGAGATGCCGGCGATGATGCCATAATCGATCCAAGAGCGTCCGGTGACCACTTCCCGCTTCTCCTTCAGGGACGCCTTGTCGACCACCGGCGGAACGGTGTTGGGCATGTCCAGAACGCAGGTGACCCCGCCGTACAAGGCGGAGAGCGAACCGGAGGAGAAGTCCTCCTTGCCAGTGAGGCCGGGATCGCGGAAATGAACGTGCGGATCGACCGCGCCTGGTAGCACCAGGCGATCGCCGAAATCAAAGTGCTCATCGCCCTTGAGGACCTTTCTCACGCTGACGATCCGCCCTTCCTCGATCCCGATACAGGCCTTCTGCAGCCTACCCTGGTAGAACAGCTTGCCCTCTACGACGTCCATGCGATCACTGCGTACGTCCCCGGAGTATTTGACCGTATGGCGACTCCTCGTGGAAGATCTCGGCCTGGAAGGTGAATATCTTGGTGCGGCGGTCAAGCCACATGTCCGGGGTAAGCCCGGACTTCATGCAGGCCTGCTCGAGAAAGGTGAGGGCGTCCCAGCCCCATTCCACCGGCACCTGGGGGAGCAGCAGACCCCTGTACAGCCCCCGTTCCATGATCAGCCCGTCCCTGCCGATGACGATGGCATTGGGCACTTCCTTGCGGTCGTTCACCTGCAGTTCCACCGGCGGAGTGAGAACGCTGACCTCCACCGCCACCTGGTCAAGTTCCTCCGGTCGCAGCGGCGGGAAACGGGGGTCGTGGCAGGCCCCTTGGGCCGCCCTTAGGATGGCCTCGGCCAAAGTATACACCGGCTCCGGATAACCTATGCAACCCCGCAGGTCGTCCCCGGGGAAGGTCTTCAGGGTGACGAAGGCCCCGCTCTTCTCCCTGAAGCTGTCCGGGACGTCGAAACGGTCGATGTCCAGGTCCCTGGTCTCCGCGTCGATGGCCCTGCGGGCCAACTTGACCGCCATGGCTCCTTCCTGGTCCTTCATTCCCGATCCCTGATGATTGTTGTCCTGAGCTGTATTAAAACTGTGGATATTTATTCTCCCGCCTTGGGACCATGACGGCAGAGATATCTACTGCCCACGAGAATATGATAAGCATGCAGGCCGAGGAGGTAAGGGAAATACTGGTCCGGGAGGTGATGTCCAGCTGCCCCATCACCGGAAGGCCGGACATGACCGTGAAGGAAGCAGCTGCCCTGATGCTCCGGGAGGGCGTGGGCAGCCTGATCATACTGGAGGACGGAGAGCCGGTCGGGATCTTGACCGAAAGGGATCTTCTCTATAAGGTAGTGGCAGTCGGCAAGGTTCCCTCGAGAACCAAGGTGGAGAGGGTGATGTCCTCCCCGGTCATCACCATCACCCCTGGGTCCAACGTGTCCATAGCCGCCAAGCGCATGTCCGACCTGCACCTGAGGCGGCTACCGGTGGTGGATGACGGCAAGCTGATCGGAATGCTCACGGAGAAGGACATCCTCAAGCTGTCCCCATCGCTGATCGAGCTGACCAGGGAATGGTCGATGATAGGCGCCAAGCCGGGCGCCCGGCCCAATGGCTTCGGGAGTCTGGCAGGATACTGCGAGAGCTGCGATTCCTATTCCATAGACCTGAGGCTGGAGAACGGAACACTGCTGTGCCCAGATTGCCGGGAGGAATAGATCAGTCCAGGTCGATCTTGCGTAATCGGGGGGCAGGGGCCTCCTTCTTCTTGTCGAACTCCTTCAGCTGGGAGTCGATGAAGGAACGGAAGAGCAGCAGCGTTTCCTTGCGTATGTTGTTATAGTGCTCCTTGACCTCCGGGGGCATGACGTTGCGCGGCATCAGGGTGTCCATGGCGGCCAGGAACTCAGTTCCCGACTTCATGAGGTGGACGACGGTGTCCTGGGGCAGGGGCCCCCCCTTGAAGGGTTGGGACGGTCTCTCCTGCCTCTCCTCGGAACTTTCCTTCTTGCTTGACATTTGCATACCTCACTTGAAGCTGATGACCAAACGGCCGTCCTTGAACTCGGCTTTGTGCGCTTCCTTCTTCACCAACGAGTAAGGGAGGGCCACCGAGCGCTTGTACCAGCCAACGGTCACGATTAAAACATCGTTCGATTTATATAACTCTACCTGGTCCTTGCTGGAGAAAGGGAGCCTCAGTGCCAGCTGGTCCACGCCGTCCCTGCTGTAGATCTCCATGCTCTTCTCGGTGGTGTAGACCTGCGCGGGGTCGGTGTCGCCGAAGAGCTGTTCGGCCAGAATTTCCAACGACCTCTTCCCCACGACCTCGGTCGATGACTGATAGGCCTTAAGCATCTTCAGCGGGGAGAAGGACTCCTCGATCATCTGCATGTACCGTGACTGCTCCTCGTACTTCGCCTCCGGATAATGCTCCCTGCCGTCCTCGGGCAGCAGACGGTTGACGACTATGCATTCCACGGTCAGGTTGTAGAGTGAAAGATAGGTGTAGGCGCGCTTGGTCTCGTTGATCACCATCTTTTCCGGGTTGAGGACCAGGCGGACGGAGGTGGTCTCCGAGTCCAAGAGTATCTGCCGGACGGTCTTCAGACGGTCCTTGAGGTGATCGAGATCGTTCAGGAAGGCGTCGGTGGGCATGGGCATGCTCATGACCTTGCCGACGGTCGCCCTGGCCAGACGCACGGTGTTCTTGAATATCTTGTACATCTTGTCGAAGTACCAGTCGGCGGTGTCCGGGAAGCTCAGCAATCTGAGCGTTTCGGCCGTGGGGGCGGTGTCCATGACCACCACGTCGTACACCCCGCTCTTCTGGAACTCCTCTATGTAGAAAAGCGCGGACATCAGCTCCATGCCCGGCCACACGGTCATCTCCTTGGAGGATATCGGATCGAGGCCTTGCGAGACCATGAAATCGCTGAGATACTGGCCTATCTCCTGCCACCGCGTTTCCATTTCATGGATGACGTCCACCTCGATGGCGTCCAGGTTCTTGCCGATCTTCCTGATCTCGCCGGAGAGCGGTACGTCGAGGGAATCGGCCAGCGAGTGGGCGGAATCCGTGCTTATCGCTATGGTCCTGTAGCCCAGCTTGGCGCAGCGCAGTGCGGTGGCCGCGGAGACGGACGTTTTACCGACACCACCCTTGCCAGTATAGATTATTACCCTCGTTCTCTCACCGAAAACAAGCAAGATAGGCGGACCTACTTGAATGATTGCCTTGTCAAGGGACGATAAGGAGAATAAGAGAGTGGCAGGGGAGTGCCGGGGAGGGGGTTCGAACCCCTGACCTTCGGATTTCCCTGGAGAGGGTCTTGTTCCTAATCCCTATGAGTCCGACGCTCCACCAGGCTGAGCCACCCCGGCATTCGGGGAAATGGTTTATTGCTCGGCCTCGGCCGGGGCAGCAGATGCTTCCTCGACCGGTGCTTCGGCGACGGGCTCGACGGGCTCTTCGGGGACCTCGGGAGCGAACACCGGCTGGTCCTGGGGGCCTGCACCCATCTCCAGCACCTCGGTCTTGCGGATCTCGACCCTCTTTATGGGGACGACGACCTTGCATACGCTGCCCAATCTGTGCGCCATCTCGCCGTCGATGATGGCCTTGACGATCTCGGAGATGGTCTTTTCCTCGCCCATCTTGGCCATCTCGGCGTCCATCATGGTGCGCAGAGCGGTCTCCTGGGAGGACTGGATGCGCTTCTCGGTGATGCTCATGGGCTTCACGCGGATGAGGTATCCGTCCTTGGTGCGGACGTCGATGACGTGGTCGGTCTTGGTCCGCTTGCGGCGGGTGAGCCGCCGAATGTAATCGCTGGTCAGGTCCTGGCCGATGAACACGGTGTGGGCATCGAACCCGTTGATGTCCTGAACTTTGAACTTGAGCTTGACGTGCATCTTCGAGAAGTCGCCGTTTATATCGTGGACGGTTGCCTCGGTGGTCCTGCCGATCAGGTTGGTAGCATCGGCACTGGGGGTTTCGCCCAGCTGGGCCTGGTTGAACATGCGGGGAGCGTATATCTTATACCACTCCTTGGCCTTCCACCGGTCCTTGACCTTCCTTGAGGCGGCCTTCGTAGACGCTTTTTTAGTAGCAGCCAATTAATAGCCTCCAATCGCGAGATGAACTCGGAAACAAGTAACTCTATTAATAAGTTTTCTCCTTGCCAAAACAATCACATCTTTCTGCTGGACAATAAAAAACGAAAGGAAGTGGTTTAACTGCGTCCCATCTCCTGCAGCACCCGCTGCAGGGATACCTTGCTCACCTGGTCCGCCTGGACCCCGTGCTGCGCGAGCTTGGATTCCAGCTCTTCGTAGCTGCCGAGGTCCATTAGGAAGACCGGGACGTAGGAGGAGGTGCCGGTGACGTTCAGCACGGCTATCCTCTCCCCGGCCTTCATCTGGTGGCCGTCGCGGGCGGCCTGATACCTGATGAAGCCTTCCAGCTCCTCAGGCATCTCCTCTTGGGTGTAGACACCCACCAGGTGCGCTTGGTCCAATCCAACGCCTCACAGGGTGACCTTGATCTCGTGGGCCTCAAGTCCCAGGGAGGACTCGGGGAGGCCCAGAGCAAGGCCGTAGAGCTGCGCCAGGTGGATGACCGGTATATCATAGCCGGGCAGGTCCTTCTGGCCGCGGTCGAACTGCAGGTGGCAGAACGGGCAGACATCGATGATGAACTGGGCGTTGACCGCCTTCATGTTCTTCAGCTTGGTCTCGGTGAAGCTCATGGCGAACTTGGCGTCCCTGCTCCTCACGCCTCCGCCGGCGCCGCAGCACATGTTCTTGTCGGCGTAGGGGATGCTCTTGGCACCGGTCCACTCGACCAGCTCGTCCAGGACGTGCGGCCTCTCGGGGTCGTCGATGTGCTTTATCTTGGTGGGCCTGGAGAAGTGGCATCCGTAGTGCACGGCCACGTTGTAGGACAGCGGCTTGGTGAACTTCTGCTTCATCCTCTCGATGCCGATGTCCCTGAACAGAACGTCGGCGAAGTGGCGCACGCGCACCTTGCCCTCGTACTTCATTCCTATCTCGGACAGGATGACATTGACCTTCTTCAGAAGCTCAGGGTCCTCCTGGAGCATGTGGTTCGCTTCGTATAGAGAGCCGTAGCAGCCGTTGCAGATGGTCAGGATGTCGCAGTCCTGCTTCTCGGCTATGGCCAGGTTGCGGGCGGCGAGAGCCAGCCAGGTGGCCTGGTCGAAGGAGCGGATCACGCCCGGCGCAGGGCAGCAGCCAGCCCCGGTCATCTCCCTCAGGTCGTATCCCAGGGCCTTGAACAGCTCCCTGGTGGCCTTCTCGATGCCGGGGTATCTCAGGGGCGCCACGCAGCCCAGGAACAAGGCGAACTTGTCAGCGGCCATTTCAGGCACCTCCGATCAGCTTCTCGAAACCGGTCTTGGCCATGATCTTCTTGAAGTCGGCCATGGCCTGGGGGTCGGCGATGGTGGTCGGCGGATCGGCGGAGAGGCCCATGCTGACGCGCAGCTGCTTCAGCTTGTCGGAGGCGGGGACGGTGTGCCCGATCTTGAGCAGGGAGCGTCCAACCTTCTTGTGGTCCTCGGCCATGTAGCCCTTCTGGACGGCCATGTTCCTCATCAGGATGATGATATCGACGATATCGACGTCCCTGGGGCACCTCTCCACGCAGGAATAGCAGGTGGTGCACATCCACAGGTCCTCCGAGGGGAGGATATCATCCTTCAATCCGAGCTGGGCCTTCCTTATCAGCTGCCTGGTGCGGAACGCGGTGGTGCGGCCGGAGGGGCAGCTGCCAGTGCAGGTTCCGCACTGGTAGCACAGGTCCAAGGTCTTGCCGCCAGCGTCGATGACGCTCTGGGCGAAGTCCGGGTCTGGTATCTTGACGTTCGACATGAAAGTCTTCCTCTTAGGCGGAGGAGCGGAGATATCCTATATAAAAGTGAACGAAAAAACGTACGAGTGTTGCCTAAATAGGTTACACTAATGGACGTTCTTGCGCAGAGCCCTCAGCACATCCTCCACCCCCGGCGCGGGCCGGTAGAGGCAGAGGATGGAGTAGGGGATGGAAGGCTCGTCGCCCCGGGGACGATATCCTCTGCGGACCAGCAACCCCTCGCTCACGAAGTGGCTGTGCCCGCTGCGTATGAGCGCGCCCAGTGAGGAATAGGTCCTGACCACTCGGTAAGGTCTACCTTCGGAATCCAGGGAGAGGAAGCCCAATCGCTGCGGTCCGAAACGGTAGGCGGCGTAGTCCTGCCCCTTGCGCACGTGCAGCAGCCGGTCGCTGCCCACCTCCTCCCAGCTGGTCCCCTCCGACTCGTAGGCGTACAGGGGATCGTCCAGGAGGACCAGGTCCAGCAAACCGGCCTGGAAGTCGGTGACGTTGTGCCTGTCATCGGAGATCACCAGGTCGGCCTTGCCCTGCGGGTCGGCCGCGTTTAGGGCCTGCAGAAGCAGTTCCTCGGTCAGGGGCGTGCAGGCCACCGCCAGCTGTTGCCGCTCCTTCAGCTTTCCCTGCAAGGCCAGCTGCTCCTTGGCCAAGCTCTCCCCGAGCTCATTGAGCACCGTGCCCCTGGCCCCGCATTCCATAATGGGGGCGCCGGCCTTGACCTCCACCTGCCGGAGGTGCCTGCACAGCACTGGGGCGGATATCCCCAGGGAGCGGGCGGCGGCCCGCTGGGTGCCGGTGAGGTATAATGCCAGTACCGCCTTGGCCTGCTTGTCCGTCAGCACGTGTCCGTTGACCTGCACGGTGAGCGAGGCTTGCACCCGGGCCATGCTCCTCCGATGACCGAGGGATTAGATTAATCCGCCGACCCGGGCGGCAAAAGGCAAAGTTAATAACCGCCGCCCTTGTTCCGCGCCTCGATGAAAGCGTCCCGTTTATTGCTGGGCATCGGCAGCCCCATCGTCTGCGATGATGGACTGGGCTTCCGGGTCGTGGAGGAGATCAAGGCCATGAACCTGCCGGACCTGGATGTGGACCAGCAGTCGGTCAGCGGCCTGGACCTGATAGAGATCATGATGGACTACAAGAAGGTGGTCGTGGTCGATGCCATCGTGACCGAGAAGTACCCGGCGGGCACGGTCATGCTGCTGGAACCGGAGGATTTCAAGAACGCCCTGCACGGGACGAACCCGCACGAAACGAACATACACATGGCCATCGAGCTCGGCAAGCGGCTATCCCCCGGGCGGATGCCGACGGACATCCAGTTCGTCGCCGTGGAGGTCAATGACGTTTGGACCGTCACGGACATCATGACCGAGGACGTGGAGAAGGCCGTTCCGGCCGCCGTCCAAGCGGTGCTCAAGCTGCTTAACGATTAAAAGTCCAGGGACTGCATCCGCCTGGCCGCGGCCTCCCCCTCCTTTTGAGGGGCGAGCATCGCCGCGCACATCCTCTTTCTCTGGAATATCTCGTTTATAACTCGCGTGACGTCCTCGCGGCCCACCCTCTCGAACTCGGCGATGGACCGCTCGGCGTCGGCCAGCTCGCCGTTGATCATGTAGTGTTCCCCTTGCCAATACAGGCGACTGTCCGTTCCCTCGAGCTTGCGGACGAGCATGCCCTTGATCCAGCGCTTGGCCCGGCGCACCTCGTCCTCCGTCGGCCCCTGGTCCTTGAACGAGGATATCTCCTTAGCCAAGGTGGCCATTACCCGGTCCAGTTTCCCGATGGAAGCGGAGAAGAAGGTGTCCACGATCCCGCAGTCCGTGTAGGACTGGGGGAAGGAGCTTATGTGATAGACCAGCCCCTGGTCCTCCCTTACCGTCTGGTAAAGGCGGGAGGAGGTCCCTCCGCCCAGTATTATGCACGCCACCGTCAAGGCCTTGCGGTCCGGGTGCCGGCCGGGCAGCCCCGGGAACCCCAGTTCCACATAGGCCTGGTCCCCCTCCTTCGGGTAAACCTTGGTGCACGCTTTCGGCGCGGGAGGGGTGCGGCCGTTATGCAGGCGGGCCTGGGGAAATTCGTCGAAGGTCCGCTCTGCCCAAGAGACCACGTCCTCCGCGGACACGTGGCCGCAGGCCACCACGCACATGTTCGGCGGCCGGTAGTGGTCCTCGAAGAATCGGCGCAGGTCCTTGGACTTCAGGTTCGCCACGCATTCCGGGCTTCCGGTCTCGGTGTTGGACATGGGATGCCCTTCCCAGATGGAGCGGTCCAGGAGCACCCGGGAGTAGTCCTCGGGGTCATCCTCCAGCATGCTTATCTCCTGGAGCACCACCCCCCGCTCCAGCTCCACGTGCTCCTCGTCGATGAGAGGTGCGGTCATCATGTCCGCCATCAACCCCTTCATGACGTCGAACGTCTCGTCCAGGGAGAACACGTGAAATGAGGTGGACTCTTTGGTGGTATAGGCGTTCATTTCCCCACCGGCGCCTTCCACCAGCTCCGAGAACTGCTTGGCGTTCCTCTTGCGGGTGCCTTTGAACATTATGTGCTCCAGGAAGTGGGCGGTCCCGCAGACGTCCCTGTCCTCATCGCGACAGCCGACGCTGAAGTTCACGGACAGCGCGGCCGTCCGGGAGTAGGGGACCTCCTCCACGATCACCGGGATCCCTGCTGAAGTTCTATGCAAGCCCGACCTAGTGTTCACCACGCCCCTGGAACGCATTCCCTGGATAATGGCCTTTCGATAGGCGAACCGTCAAGTATTAAGCCCTTCACCTGCCATTTAAGGGATGATCTCCAATGAGCGAAGGCGAGATATTCATCCACGAGTACGACGAGGTGGACCTAAGGGACGGGTTGGTCATCGTCGGGTTCCCCAGCGTCGGTCTGGTAAGCTCCATTGCCTCCAACTACATCGTCCGCACCATGAAGCTGGCGCGGAGGGCGGCCATCATCTCCAAGCATTTCCCGCCCTTCACCATTATCCATGAGGGCATCCCCTCGCCCCCGGTCCGCATCTACGCCGGTCACAGGGACTGCGAGAACAAGGGCGAGAGGTGCGAGAAGCTTGCCGTCATCACCTGCGAGTTCATGCCCCGGCCCGACCTGATCAAGGAGCTTTCGGACGACATCCTGGGCTGGTGCAAGAAGATGGGGATCTCCACCATACTTACTCTGGAAGGCATCAATGTGGGCGGGGAAGGGGATACCAAGGTCTTCGGGGTGGGGACGACGGAACGTACGCGAGAGATGCTCAAGACCTACGGGGTCAAGGAGCTGCGGGAGGGCATGGTCACCGGGATCTCCGGACTGCTGCTTTCCGAAGGTGAACGATACCAGATGGACGTCATCTGCCTGCTGGGCTCGGCCCGCACCGACCTTCCGGACGCCCGAGGCGCGGCGAACCTATTGGACGTGGTGGGGGACATGCTGCCCGAGATAAAGCTTGACCCGGAGCCGCTGATCAAGGAGGCCGAGCAGATCGAGAGCGAGATGCAGAAGGCCATGGAGTCCGTGCAGCAACCCAAGAAGCAGGTGGAGTACTCCCAGCTCTACGGTTAGACTAGTGCTCGTTGACCGGGACGGCCAAGGCAGAAGGGTCCTTGGCCTCGAAGACCTTCTTACCGGCCATGAACAGCTCCAGGCTGACCAGCTCGCCCACCAGCCGTCCATCCTCGTCCACCACCGGCAGGTCGTTCAGATGATCATCGATCATTATCTTCATGGCCGCCGATAGCTTAGTACCCCTGGTCACGGTCCTTCCCTTGACCATTATGTCATCCGCCTTCTCCTTTAGGGTGTCCCGCAGGAAGCGGATGAAGGACGCTCCCCCATACTCCCTGACCCCTAGGCGATAGCCCATCAGCCTCAGGACGGTCTCCGTGCTCACGGTTCCCGCGTACCGCTCTTCGGCATCGGTGACGTACACCTTCCGCGACAATGGATTGGCCAGCATCTGGTCTATGACCATGCCGATGGTGGCCCCCTTTCCCACTTTGGAGGGCTTGAGCACGAACCTGTCGAAGACGTCGTCCACCAGTACGTCCTCGAACCTCTTCTCGCTTTTCGGCATGCAGGTTATTCGGAATCGGGATACATTACGGTTGCGGCGGTGGGCTTCCGGCACTGCGATGCTGGCAAGGCCATCTGACCGATGAGTGAAACGAATATATAGACGCTGGCCGCATACTGTGAATGGGATGGTTAAGCGCCAGTTTGTCAAGAAGATCTGCCTTCTGGGGGACGGGGAGGTGGGGAAGACCAGTCTCATCCGACGTTATGTGCTGGACCTTTTTGACGACCAGTACATACAGACCTTCGGGGCCAAGGTCAGCAAGAAGGTCCTGGACCTGGAGGATGTGAACCTCACCCTCATGATCTGGGACGTACTGGGCCAGAAGACCCAGAAGGCCTTGCACTCCACTTATTATGCGGGAGCAAACGGCGCGTTGCTCGTCTGTGACATGACCCGGCCGGAGACCTTTGAGCACCTCAAGCACTGGTCGGCCGACCTGCTGGAAGTGTCCGGGGAGATCCCGGTCATAATCCTGGGGAACAAGTGCGACCTGGAGATGAAGATCGACCCCCTGGACCTGGAGGATTTCGCCGCCACGCTTGGCTGCCCGATGATGCTGACCAGCGCCAAGACCGGACAGGGGGTCCAGGAGGCCTTCCAGGCCCTGGGCGAACTGACAATGGAGGGATGACATGGGAAAGGACATGCGGCCCTTCTTCGTCATGCCCGGTTCGGCGCTCAAGGACCTGCGCGAGGAGCTACAGCTTCTGAACGGCAATGACGCCGGACGGACTATGGAAAGGTACGGCTTCCGGGCCGGGGTGGGGCTGGTAAGAACTCTAGGATTGGAATGCACCGACATCCACGAGGCCAAGGCCATCATCGAGCAGGTCTGGACGGAGACCGGTCTTAGCCGTATGAACATAGAGATGATCAACGACACGGAGATCGTGATCACTTTCAAGGAGTCGGTGGAGGCCGATAACGGAGATCATTGCGACTTCACTCGCGGCTACATATCCGGAATAATATCATCGCTCATGCGCCGCCGCTACGACGCTTATGAAGCGTCGTGCATATCCGACGGGGCGGGCAAGTGCGTTCACGTCCTGACGCCCTCCACCACCTATCCGGCGGAGAAGGGCGAGACCCCCAAGATGGAGGAGTCGGGGCGCAGGTACCTCCTGGAGCCGGGAACGTCCTATCTGGTGGAATCATCGTCCCTGGACGCGGCGTACCAGATGTACCGGGACCAGGTGGCGGAAGGATGCACCGGCATGGTGTTGGCCCGCGAATACCCGGAGAAGGTCCAGAAGATGTACGGCATTGGGGAAGGTGCCTTGCTCTGGCTTTCCTACGAGCGCGGAAAGCGCTACGCCCGGGAGCCAACCGACATCCCCATGATCTACAGCGAGATCAAGAACTTCTTCGAAGCGAACAGTAGGGCGGTGGTGCTCCTCTCCGGCCTGGAGTACCTGATCAGCCAGAACAACTTCCTGAAGGTGCTCAAGCTCCTGCAGCTGCTCAATGACAACGTGTCCATGACCGGTTCCATGCTCATCATCCCGGTGGTCCCGGAGGCGCTCAACCCCCAGGACGTGAAGATGCTGGAGCGCGAGCTGCGGGTATTGGAAATCGATTGAAGGCAAACCTTAAATCAGCAATCCCTTTTACATCGGAATTATGAATCTAGTCCCGAAGAAGTTCTTCGTCACCCAGGGATCGGCCGTGAGCAAGGTCTCCGACCTCAATGCCTTCGATGAGGCGCTAATGAAAGCGCAGATCGGCGAGCAGAACCTGGTGTCCGTATCCTCCGTGCTTCCCATCGGCGCCAAGAAGGTGGCCGCCCGGGAGCTGCCCATGGGCGCAATCACCCACTGCGTCCTGGCCCAGATGAGGGGCGGCGAGGGCGAGATGATCTCCGCCGGGATCGCTTACGCCCAACGCAAGGACGGCAGGGGCGGCTACGTCGCCGAGGGGCACATGCACGGCACCAAGAAGGCCTTGAAGGAAGTATTGGAGTGGAAGATGAACGAGATGTCCGCATTACGCGGCATCAAGCTCTGCCGCATCAACTACGCCATCGAAGAACTGTCCATACCCATGGACCATTACGGCACCTGCCTGGGCGCCCTGGTCTTCGTCGAATACTGATGTTCGGAGCAGTGGTCTGCCCCCGCTGCCGGAAGGGCTTCGCGGTGGACCTGGAGCATCGCTCCTCCACCTGTCCGCACTGCGGCCGCCAGGTGCAGACCCGCCGAATGAAGGTCCGTTTCACTTCTGTATCCGCCTCGCTCACCGCCCGGGCCGTGGCCGAGCTGAACACCAAGGGCCGGGAGCTCAAGGGGTTCCGCGGGAAGTTGGTGACCGAAAAGAGATCTCCTTCTCTCAAGCCCTCCACCCTGGAGGACCTGGCGAAAGCGCTGGTGGAGTTCGACCTGGACGATCTGGAGAAGGCGCTGGAGGGACAGATGGGCGCCGAGGAGGCGCTCCGGCGCCTCATATCCTCTGGTTTCGTTTACGAATGCGCATCTGGCCGCTACCGGATCGCCTAGAACTCCTCCCTGGCCATGACCATTTCTAAGGACACCGTTTCCTCGCTTTCCTCGTAGCTGACAACTTCCCACTGCTCACTGACCTCAGGTGTGGGCGAGGAATCTAGGAAGGAATATCTGACGTGATAGTAAGCATTCTTCAGATCATTGGTGTCCCCGGTGTCGGTGTACTCGCAGAACAGGTTCGGCATCCAGATCAGGAACTTGTCGTTCACCATATCGATGGTGACGTTCGTTCCGCCGTTCTCCGTAGGCATGAACATCTGCACCCAGGCGTGACCGCCCAATTCCCCTTCCCGCTGGTCATAAACGGCGCCCAGCTGCAGCCATGCGGGCACTCCGGCGGAACGGGCAAGGGCACAGAACAGAATGGACTGGTCGTCGCAGTCGCCCTTCAGCTCCTCATAGGTCTCCAGGGACGAGAGGGGACCGTCCGTTCCCGTCCAGATGTAATAGTCCACGTTCTCGTCGATCCAGTCGTATATGGCCTTGGCTATAAGGTATACGTTCGTCTCGTTGCCCACGATGTCCTCCCGCAGCGCCTGGATCTCCGGATCATTAACGACGATCCTCCACTGGTCGTCCAGGTAGCTGTCCAGATAATACTGAGGTATCTCGCCTTTGTCAAGTACGCTGACCTCGTCCAGCTCCCAGACCTGGATCCTTTGGGTGACCTCGATCGTCATCGTCAAGGTGAAAGTTCCGAACAGGTCCTCGCCTTCCCAGACCATGGTGTCGTAAGTCCCGTTGTCCAAGATCAGGTCATAAGGCGGGGAGACGGTGAGCCGGTCCACCTTCTGGAGAAAGACACCGTTCTCAACGATACTTGTCGGCCTAGGCAGATCGATGGTGTAACTGAGGACCTCACCGCCGTTGGCGTCCAATATCAGCGTTCTAACGATCTCCATCTGCACCTCCTCCGGAACCTGGGAGGAGAAGGGGTCCACCAGAAATTTCCTCAGAAGGTCCTGGGTGGGCGGCAACAACAGAAGCAGCACTACTACCAAGATGACGGCTACTACCACCAGTGTTTTGCCGACCTTGCGGCTCCGTTCGGACACGCACGTTCCAGCGAGTTCTGGCTAAATCATCCTTTCGCCTTGTTCATCGCCTTCAGGGCGTCCCTCACCACTGCCGGGAGGAGGTGGCGGTGCACCTGCGCATAATAGTACACGACCAGCAGGGTCGCCAAGATAATACCGGTCCATCTTAGGTAAACGGAATCGAAGTTGAGGGGGATCGCCATGAGCAGGTTGTATCCAATGTGCAGCAGGCCGGCCTGAGCGAAATAGCCCCGGACCTCACCGCGCGCCGTACCGGTCCCGATCATCGCGCCGGCGGAGGCATGCAGGAGGACCATCTGAACCCCCACGATCAAGACCAGCAACCACTCCTCAACCCCCAGACCATCCCACTGTTGGATGGTGGAGAACACCACCCCGAAGGCCATGGTGCTGCCGATGCCCAGCCCTAACGATAGACCGTAAAAGGAAGTGTCCAGCTTGCGGGCGAAGCGTGGCATGTTGAGTATGATCAGTTTGATGAGTTCCTCGAACACCGCGAACAGCAAGGCGAACAGAAGATAGCCCAGATTGAAGTACGACTGCAGGACGTAGACGATGACCCCGATGACCATGCCGACCGCCAAGAGCGCGAACAACTTGCGGTCGTCGAAGTACGGCCTCTCCACTTTCGGATACGTATAATCACGAAGGGTCCAGAACATCAAGGCCAGGGCTGGACCGATGCCCAGTGCCGCGGCCAACATCATCGTCCAATCCATGTCCGGGTCGCTCCACTCCCCTTCGATTATTTAACGCCTGCGTAGACCGGCTTTCCCTCCCCGGCCTTGACCAGCTTGTCGTAGTAATGAGCGACCACGCAGGCCTCGGCACACTTTCCGCACTGACGGCATCTGCGCTCGTCCACCTTGAGCTGCCCGTCGGCGGTGATGGCTTTGAACTTGCAATTGCGTTCGCAGATGCGGCAGTTGGTGCACAACTGTCCGCGCAGGAAGGCCTCCGCCCCGGCCTGGAACAACGCTTGGGCGCCCTCCTTGGTCGGAGCAATGGCGGATATATGCCCCCCGCCGAACATCTTCAACGTCCCGTCAGCGGTCTTGACCATGACCACCTCGAACTCCGGGGAGAACTTGACCTTGCCAACGGTCTTCAGCGCCTCGGCCACCTGGGAGAAGTCCCTCTTGTGCGGCACGGTCAGCACGCCCTCCATGGAGAACCCGCCGGCCACACAGGGGCTTGCCCCCTTGGATATCCTCAGCTCCATGCTATCGCTCCTCATCTGCGGCACCTTCATCTGCAGCTCCTCGGCCACCAGCCTCATCTTGGGCGGCAGCGATTTCCATCGCCAGAACCCGTAGCGCACGAACTCCGGTGAAACCCCTACCTGCTCACCCCATTCCCCCAGCGACCTTTCCCATTGCGAATGCAGGTCCGGATGGATCTCTCCGGTGGTCTTCCATTCGCTTCCCAGGCAGGAGGCGCACAGGTAGCAGCCTATGCGTTCGTAATCCTGCTCGTAAAGGGGATTGAACTCCAGGTCCTCAATCCAGATGTACCCCCAGACCTCCGCCGCGATCCAGTGGCGGATGGGGTTCAGCACGGTCTGGTTCGGCACGAAAGGATTGCGTTCCACGAACCCTATGTCCATTCGGGCGAAGGACTCCAACGCCCGGTTGCCCTCGATGGTGACCGTTCCATTACGGTAGTTGTCCTCTATCAACGAGGTCAATGGTCCGAGCTTGCAGACCTTGCAGCACCAGCGGAAGTCCTTGGCCGGCGGTCCGAACGCTCCCACGTTCTCCCAGAAGGCGTTCCCGGCCTTGGCTATCTTGAGGCGCTCGCCCCTGGTCCTGGCGAAGGACTGGACATATTGCACCGTCTCCGGGAACTCTAGCCCGGTGTCCACGAACAGGAGGTCGAACTTTCTGAGGGCCTTCTTGGCCAACCCATAACAGGCCAGGGAGTCCTTGCCGCCGGAGAAGGAAAGCGTGATCGGAAGCTTGCTGTTGTTCACGAACGAACGAATGTCGCTCACGGCGATGGACTCCAATTGCTCCAGATGCTTATGGTTGGCCTTGACGAAATCGTTCCAGTCCGCCGATACGAGAGGGAAGGGGATGTCGGCCTTGCAGACGCTGCGCAGGTGGACGACCTTCTCGCCCTCCTTCACCTGAGATGAATCGACACGGGCTTCCCCGGCGGCGATGTTGTTGCCCATGACGACCACGACCGGGTCGCCGGCAGCGAACACGCCAGAGAACTCCAGTACGTCAGCGCCATCCAGCTTTTTGCCCTTAAGGTGGCCCTGCGGGCGTCTGGCCTTGACCACGCCCTTGCGCGCCATCTTCGCCAAGAGCGCTGCCCCCTCCGCCTTGAGCTCCAGAGTGAAATCGTCCTTCACCAGCTCGAAACGGATCACCGCGATAACCTTCCCGTCCAGGACCACCTCGTCGGTGCGGTCCTCGCCGGCCACCTTGTTCAGGAACACGTTCCTGGTGCGCAGCAGCCCAGAGGTGCCGAAATGCCTGTGGAACAGGTCGGCTACGGTGTCCACCCCTTTCCCGAAACAGGGGCGGATATCCCCCGGTGCGGAGACCTCGAACTCCCTTCCCGGTCGGCCGCAGATCCCGCAAACCTCCCCCAGGACCAGGGTGCCGCAGGTGTCGCACCACCGGAAGATGACCTTTCCGTGCTGGTAATGTCTCATTTCCGCAAGCTATCGGACGCGGACGTACTTCAACCTTGTCCTGCGGCGTGGACGGGCAACTTTTATAAATGAGTGGGTGCAGTGGACGTTCGAGATGTACGATGAATACGGGAACTTGGTGATCCCGCAGAACTACGGCCGCATCCACTTCGGCCGCCAAGAGCTGGTCCAGATAGCCATCAGTGTGGCCGTTCTCACCGCGGCCTTCACCATCGTCCTGCTCGGCGGGTTCATGGGAGACCTGGGCAACTACACCGCCGACCTTTGGCTCTTCGCCCTGGGGGTTTCAGCCGTCGTCTCCATAACCGGTTTCCTGTTGCACGAGCTGGCTCACAAGTTCGTCGCTCAGCGATACGGGGCATGGGCCGAGTTCCGCATGTACCCGATGGGGTTGTTCATGGCCCTCATATTCTCCTTCCTGGGATTTCTGTTCGCCGCCCCCGGGGCGGTGTTCATCTCCGGGCGCATAAACAAGAAGCAGAACGGCATCATATCCCTGGCCGGACCGCTCACCAACATCGCCTTCGGCTCGGTCTTCATCGCCCTGTGGCTGATGTTCCCGGAGGCCGGCATATGGAGCCTGGCCTTCAACCTGGTCGGCCGCCTGTCGCTGATATTGGCCGCGTTCAACCTGCTGCCCTTCGGACCATTGGACGGAAGGAAGGTATGGGCCTGGAACCCCACCTATTGGGTCCTGTCGATGGCGGTCGCCGTGGCCCTGCTGATGCTGGGCTGGGGTTTCTTCACCTAGAGAGGTCCCTGCAGGGATAGCGCAGGTCGCGGATTATCCCGCCTTCCCATTGCATAAGCTTTCCAGGGTTCAGGATGTCCTGGGGGTCCAAGGCCTTCTTGATCGTCAGCATGGTCTGCCAGGCGTCCGGACGTTCCCTCATCATGTAGGGAGCTTTTGAAATTCCGACGCCATGCTCTCCGGTAACGGTCCCCCCGAGGGAAATGACAGTATCGAATATCTGGCCAACGGCCTTCTCACCCCGCCTCCAGGAATCCTCCGAACATGGGTCGAGCAGCATCTTGGTGTGCAGGTTTCCATCCGCCGCATGACCATACGTTCCGACGATCACCTGGTTCTCCTCGGCGATACGGTGGAACGCCACCACGGCTTCCGGGATCTTGGATATGGGGACGGCCATATCGTCGGCGAGTGAGACGGATACTAGCTGGTCCCCCAGGCGGCTGAGGGCGGACATGACCGACTTGCGGGCGCTTGTCCATTTGGCCATCTGCTTGCTGTCATCGGACACTTGAACACTGGAGGCCCCGCTCTTGCGAGCTACGTCCTCCACCACCTTCAGCTCCTTGGCCACCATCTCCGGCTCCCCGTCCACCTCGATCATGCAGATCGCCTGGACGTCAGGAAGGCCGGCCCCGACCGCCTTGTTGACGGCCCGGATGCAAATGTCGTCCATCAGCTCGGTGGCCGATGGGATGAGCGGTATGGAGATGAGGTTGGAAACGCATTTTCCGGCGTCCTCCAGATGATCGAAGGCTGCCAATACCATCGCGGATTTCTTGGGCTTGGGGGCGATCTTCAGGGTGACCTCGGTGATTATTCCTAACGTTCCCTCGCTGCCGACGAACAACCGCTCCAGCTGGTAGCCGGAGGAGTTCTTGATGGTATTGGTGCCGACGTGGATTATCGAGCCGTCCGCCAGAACGACCTCCAGCCCGAGCACGTAGTCCCTTGTAGCGCCGTACTTCACCGCCCTCATACCGGAAGCGTTGGTGGCCACCATGCCACCGATGGTGCATGCCTCGCCACTTCCCGGCGTGGGCGGGAAGAAGAACTTGAACGGTGACAGCGCTTCGTTCAGACGGTCGTAGACCACGCCTGCTTCGGCCACGCAGTAGAGGTCGTTCACCCTGACCTCCCTAATTTTGTTCATGCGGGTGAGGTCCATGACCATACCGCCTTTGATCGGTACCGCCGCGCCGCAAAGCCCGGTCCCACCGCCCCTAGGCACCACCGGTATGCCTTCCCGGGAGGCCAGTTTCACCAGGGAGGAGATCTCCTCGGCGCTTTTTGGACGCACGACCACGTCCGGGGTGTGATGATGGATGGATGAATCGAAGCCATAGGTGTATAGGTCGGCCATCCGAGTGGAGAAGTTCTCCTTGCCAACTACGGATATCATCTCCTCGACCAACCCTTCCTTGAGAGTCATATCGGCCGAGATACGCAGCCGGGAATAGATAATCGTTGCCCGGATGATACGATAATCTTCTCGGTGAGCAAGATTTAGGCCTATGGAGGAGCGGGCGGATGCGGGACGGTCAAGGTTATGACCAATTCAACGCAATGCTGGAAATGGTCAAGAATTTAATAATTGTTACTTACCTGGTACCTCGAACATTGAATATCTTCCACTCAATTCCGGGAAATTCGATGTGAAAAACCAGTGAAAAGGCCGGTTGGTTAAATCATCCCTACCGTGAGTTTATAAATCCCGTATCCGTTTAATTCTATATCTGTTCAAATTATATTTGAAGGGTGGTCAAATATGCAGGCACAGGATATTTTAGAGGGGCTGGAGAAGGCCGTTATCGAAGGGAACCGAGCTGACTCCATGAAATTCGCCAGGGAATCGTTGAACGCAGGCGTCAAAGTCCTGGACGCCATCAATCAAGGATTAATCAAAGGAATGACCGTCGTCGGTGGCAAGTACGCCAAGCGCGAATACTTCCTGCCCCAGGTCCTGCGGGCCGCCAACGCCATGTATGGAGGATTGGACGTGCTTCTACCACACATTCCCAAGGAGGATGCGGGCAAGATGATCATCTGCGTCATCGGTTCAGTTGAAGGTGACGTTCACGACATAGGCAAGAATATCGTCAAGACCATGCTGACCGCCACGGGACTGGACATGCACGACTTCGGCACCGATGTTCCGATCGAGGATTTCATCAATTCGGTTAGTACCGACAATGCAAAAATCATCGCCATGAGCACCTTGATGACGCCGACCATGGATGGGATGAAGGCCGTTGTGGACGGGTTGATCGAGAAGGGCGACCGCGCGAAGGTGAAGATCGTCATTGGTGGTGCTCCGACCTCCCAGACATTTGCGGACGAGATCGGCGCCGACCTATACGCGAGCAACGCGCAGGAGGCGGCGAGCAAGATAAAAAGGTTTATTTAAAAATGGCCGACCCATCGGTCATTCGTAAAGGTGCCTGACCAGCCGTTTCGACGGGATTTCTATTTTAACACATTATGTAGACGAGATAGGTCAGCTCCGAGATGGGCACATTTGGAATCGGAAAAGATCGGATCTCCGGGCATTCCAAAATACCTCTGTTTTAAACCAGTGAGGCTTGGTCCCATCCTTGGTGAGGCCTCTTACATATTGCGCAATCAATAACTATCCAGTAAATCGATGTGTTCAACAATGTCATGAATCAATCTCTGAAAGCCCCTTGGCCGATCGTTCCTGGTTCATACTGGCTTGGCTCAATGAAATCTCCGATCGCCATCGTCACCGTTGGGCAGGCCAGGTTCCATCTGGAAAAGGAGCGTTACTGCATACTTGGGTCCCTACGCACCAGCAATCTTGGCATAGAGAAGATTGTCGCCAACGTGGTCAGCAATCCCGGCATTCGTTTCCTTATCGTCTGCGGGCTGGAGGAGGGGCACATGCCGGCCGATGCCCTCATTAGCCTGACCAGGAACGGCGTGGATGAGAATATGAACATAATCGGGGCAAGGGGCCAGCTCGCGTGCATATCCGACATAAGGCCCGAGGCCGTTAAGAGGTTCAGGGACCAGGTGAAGGTCATCGACCTGGTGTACCCCAAGGATACGGCGGACACCATAGATTGGGCCGACCCTCCGTTCGATTTCGATGAGGACAGGATGGAGAAGCTGAGAGGGCAGATAGGGGAATGTGAACAGAACAACCCCGGACCCTATCCAGATGGACCGATGATCGTCCAACTGCCCGAACCTCTTCGCAGCCCTATGGATTGGAGCATGGTCCTTAAGGATCAGGTCAATAGAGTGTCCAGCCTCATGTTGCGCATGCCCAGTCAGCAGTTGATGACCTCGAGCGGAGATGCGGTGGTCTCACCAGAGTTCGAGGTATTCATCGATGCCATCGATTGGCTGGTGGTCCAGGTGCCATCCCTTCAATTCTATGCCAGCATGAAGAGATATCTGATCGGATAGTGATGATAGGACAGTGCTCAGCGCTCTTCCACGGCGTGGCCTATCAAGGAATCGTTGAAGGACAAGGTTCGTGCCAGTGAACTCCATAGCTCCGACCTTCCGGCAATGATGAAGTCCGCTCCCGCGCTTTGGATCAACGTCACTGCTGCCACATGATCTGGTTCATCGATCATTTTGCCCAGATCGATCGTGCAGGGCAACCCCCATTTTGCCTTGGCCACAAAAAGTGCGCGAAGGCCACTTCCAGGCTTGTCGGGCCCACCGAGGTCCAATAGAGTGTTGGTGACCCCGAACTTCTCTGCTCTTTCCAGCAATCCTTCTTCAATGACGCCGCCTCCGCCCTCGATGGAGTATATACGTCCTTTCAACGAGGGGTCCTCAGGGTTGTAGGCGTTCAGTATCACAGATCTCAAACCACTGGAACGGACGCGGTCCCAGACCGCGTCATCGGTAGTAATTCTTAGACCGCCCAATATCAAACGGTCCAACTCCCCCAGGTCCTTCGCTCTGTGAACCAGATCGAACGCCGATGGATTCTCCGCCGAACCAATGATCATCGGCACGTCCTTCAGAGAGATGGCCACATCAAATTGGCGACCGGCATCACTGTCCGATGGCTCGATCAAAGAAGCGATCGGGACTCCCGTGTTCGTTCGATCAATGAGATAGTTCAATTCATCGATCCCCCCTGGGCCGAGAGATCGGATGGGTAGCACCAGAACGGTCCTTCTCTCCCCCGGCTGCCCTCCAAAATCGGTTTTTCCGATCTTGATTATCTCTTGAGCCTTTTGAAATTTGAACATGAGTAACAGTATAAAATCAGGGGCACCGTATTTCCGTTTTACCTTCGATCATTCATCATCCGAAGAACATGGCCGCCCTCGACGCATGAGCGCATCATTTTCATTGTTCAACAACCGCTCGTGACCTGCTCTTGAAAACGAACGCGATATCTCTGAATGGGAATGGGGTTTGATCGTTCTCGTGTATCAGTTTCTCACGCCATATTTCTTGATCGCGGAAACCATCGCCCTCAGGTTGTCGTTGCTGGTACGGGGGACAAAACCGCAACTCCCGCATGGTATGTCGGCCCCCTTCTCTATAGACATCCTGGTATCTTCGATGACCGCCTCGGGGGTTCCTTTGAACAATGACCTTATGACGCTGATATTGCCCGCCGCCGCACACTTACCTGTGGCGATTCGTTTGAGTTCGGCCATATCCACCATGGCATCGATGCTGACCGCTTTTGCGCCGGTCGAGACCAGGCTGTTCAATATGATGCTCGTGTCTCCGCATATGTGGAGAAAGAAGGGCAGGTCGCTGCTCTTGATGATCTTCCCATTATACGATCCAGAGAACGTATCGTGATCCGAAGGGCTGACGAGATCGGTGGAGGATATATCAGCAAGCGTAATGACATCCGCCCCTACCATCTCCATCTCCTTCGCATATTCGATGCAGAATTTAGTAGCTATCTCTACCAATTTCCGCGACATGTCCGGTTGTTCGAACGTTTCCACCAGAAAATTTCCGATGCCCCTTAACTGGCTAGCGATCATGAACGGCCCTACGATTCCCGATATCAACGGTATCTTTTCGGACCTCGTCTTCGTGGACAGGATTCGACCAGCTTCCATGACTACCGGCAATCGTCCAGCCTTTTTCACGTCCGGTATTTCGATCTTATCGACCATTTCGATGTCTTGAACGAGGGGAGCCTTAATACTGGGCATGAGTCGTCCTGGCCTCCAGTTCAACGCACAACCAAGCGCCTCCGCCTCCATGGTGGTGTCGAAGGGTATTCTGACGCTTTCGAACCCTATAACTTCATGTGATGTGTACGATAGTCCAGCCATTTTGACCGGGTCTCTGTGAGCATCCGGCCAGAAACATCCCGAACCTTTCATAAGTTCGATCGTGCCTGTTTGAAGCGGTTGCACCGCCGGCAACCGATCCACTTCCCCCAGATTGAAAACGGTTTCCAATCTCTCCAATGACGTGATCTCATCGCTCAGATAGCTCACCATCCTTTTTTATTAAATCTAATCTTATTTAATTCGCTCAGATACAATTTTTTAGAACGCTCTATAACTTGATTAACATCACTTGGCAACATATAAATTATTTAGTGCCCGTCGTCCACATGTACCAATTAAGCTGGTTTTAGAGCGTGATGGAAATATCAGTGATCTCCATGGATCAGTTCTCAATGCCTATAATGGACATCGTTTCCTCGACCACCCCCTTCCTTTAGCATCATATAGGCCGAGATACGCAGCCCATGATGATAGATCATAGCCCGGACGATACGCTAATCTACTCGGTAAGCAAGATTCAGGTTCATGGAAGAGCGGACGGGCGGCGGGAAGGACAAGGTGAGCCCTGATCAATTCATAACGTTGTTGGAGAAGGTAGAGAAGGGCGAGTGTCTGCTCATCGATGTCCGAAACCCGGAGGAGTACCGGGCAGAAAGGATCGAGGGGGCCAGGAACGTGCCGGTCGATTCCATCAAGACCGACCTGAGCGGACTGGACCGGGAAACGCCTCTCCTAGTTTACTGTAAGGTCGGAAAGAGATGTATAAGGGCAGTGGACCAGCTGAAGGATATGGGATTCCATGACATCACGGTGCTGGACGGAGGGATCGAGGCCTTGAAGAACTATCATGGAAGATGATCTAAATCTTCATCGGCGCGGTGATTTTTCCATCATATTTAATTATTGTTATATCTCTCCTTTTTACCGATGTGTTCATCCATTCACACCTATCCCTGTTAATGCTGGATACGTAGAAATACTGTGAAAAATGCTTGGATGGATAATCCATCCATAACAATGGTTTATAACCCCCTTATTCGTTTGATTCTTTCACCAATTCCGTTGGTTTTGGAGGAGAGGTGGTTAAAAAATGCAAGCACAGGATATTTTGGCGGGTTTAGAGAAGGCCGTCATCACTGGAAACAGGGCTGACTCGATCAAATTCGCTAAGGATTCGTTGGACGCGGGGGTAAAAGCCCTGGACGCCATCGACAAGGGCTTGGTCAAGGGAATGACCATCGTGGGCGACAAGTACGCCAAGCACGAATACTTCCTACCCCAGGTCCTGTTGGCCGCGAACGCCATGTACGGAGGATTGGACATTCTCCTGCCGCACATACCAACTGAGGACGCGGGCAAGAAGGTCATCGGTGTGATCGGAGTGGTCGAAGGGGATGTTCATGACATCGGCAAGAACATAGTCAAGACCATGCTGACCGCCGCGGGCCTGGACATGCACGACTTCGGCAAGGATGTTCCAGTTGAGAACTTCGTCAACTCGGTAAAGAGCGAGAAGGCGAGTCTCATCGCCATGAGCACCTTGATGACGCCGACCATGGACGGGATGAAGGCAGTGGTGGATGGGCTTATCGAGAACGGCGACCGCATGAAGGTCAAGATCATCATCGGCGGAGCTCCGACCTCCCAGCCCTTCGCGGACGACATCGGCGCCGACTGGCACGCCATCAACGCGCAAGAGGCGGTGAAGAAGGTAAAAGGGGCGATGTAAAATGGCTGACACAATGAACCATTTGGAGAGGTGCGTGGCTGCCCTGACCAACCAGCCGGTTGACAGGATTCCAGCCTACCCCATTGCCTGCGGCGTGTGCCGGCGGGTGGTCGGGGACGGAACAATGCTCTACAGGGACTGGTGCTCGGACCCCAAGAAGTTCGCGCAGGGTTTCATAGCTGGACAGAAGTACTTCGACTTCGACTTCACCATCGGACTTATGGACCTGTCCGTTATGGCGGGGGATATGGGCGCCCACGTAAGGATGGACGAACAGAACACCCCGTTCGTGGACGACCCGGTGATCAAGGGACCTGAGGATTACGAGAAGATCCAGGTGCCGGATGTGACCAAGGGCCGCTCCGGGGTTTTGATCGAAGGAACCAAGCTGTTCGTGGACGCGCTCAAGAACGAGACCATCACCGCCGGGTTCTTGGAAGGACCGTTACTGGTGCTTACTCAGGCGGCCAGCGCTGAGAAGGTCTTCATGGACATGTACAACAACCGGTCCGCAGTGCATAAGGCCTTGGCCACCATCACCGAGTATGACAAGGAGATGATCAAGGGAATGGCCGGTGCCAAGCCTGCTGGACTTGTCTGGGACTATCTGTGGGGCTCCTACTCCTGCCTGGGCGACGCCGAGTACGATGAGTTCGAAGGACAGCAGAAGTACGCCGGTTCCCTGAACGAGATGACCGCCAAGGAGGGAATGGCCTTCTGCGTGCACAACTGCGCTGACCTGCCGCACCTGGACACCCAGATCAAGAAGATGAAGCCAGCCATCTATTCCATGGCCTACTACCCGCTGATCCCCGGATCGCCGTCCCCGAAGGAGACCATCGAGAACGGGTTCGCGGACAACTGCCTTGTGGCCGGCCAGATCGACCCGCAGGGATTCGTGCGTTGGAGCCAAGAGAAGATGCAAAGGACCACCATGAACCTGTGCCAGGAGGTCAAGACCGCCCTGTGCGCCCGTGGCCTGAATTCCAGGTACGTCGTCGCATCCGGGTGCGAAGTGCCTCCGTCGGTCACCACCCGCCTTGAGAACATCAAGGAGTGCGTGGACACCGTCAAGCAGTATGGCCAGGTAAAGTGCTAGGCATCGACCTTCAAACCTTTTTCTAATTTTTCCTTTCTTTTTTCTTCTAGACCTTTTCGGTCGTCCAAAGGAAATGTTTATCACCGTGACGCTGTGGTTATCCGGGCGAACCACATGGCAAGATGCTACAAATGCGAATGGGAAGGGGAGGAGAACGAATTGGTGGAAAGACCGGGGAACCTCCTGTTCTACGATCGTCTCTTGAAAGAGCAGACCACCGCGGAGATCACCAGAATGGAATGCCTCTGCCCCAAGTGCGGAGAGGTGCTTAAGAGCAAACGCCTGGTCGACGGGATAGTGTTCGACAGGTGAGACGATCTTATCCACCCGAGACCGGGCTTTGAACTCGAAATTTCATGATGTATGGCAGGTCCAATAGATGAACCGTAAGCCCCTCTTTCTGCCAACCTATTCATACTACGAACCCGATTCCAGATGACACTGGTGAACCAATGGTGAAGATCGCGCAGGTGGCAGGTTTCCTGGGGAGCGGGAAGACCACGTTCCTTATCGAGTTGGCCAAGGTCCTGGTGGACCGCGGGCACAAGATCGCTATAATCGTCAATGACGTCGGGGAGATCAACGTCGACGTCAAGATCGTGGAGATGTATGGCCTGAAGGCCAAGGAGATCTCCGGCGGCTGCATATGCTGCCAGATCGCTGGCAATTTCGCCAACACCATCGCCGTTCTGCAGAAGACCTTCCATCCGGACCTGATAATCGTAGAACCGTCGGGAGTGGCCATCCCCTGGGGATTGAAGCGCGCTGCCGAGTATTCGGAAGAGGAGATGGACGGGGAGGTCATAGTGCATGCCCCGGTGATCACCCTGGTGGATGCGTTGCGTATCGACGAGCTGATAACCTCGGTCCGCCGGCTGGTGGAGACCCAGATCAGGGAGGCGGACGTTGTGTTCATAAACAAGGTGGACAGCGCCACCCAGGAGAAGATAGACCTGTCGGTCAATTTCTCCAAGTCCATCAATCCAAATGCAGAGATCATGTTCGGTTCCGGCCGGAACAACCAGGGGGTCAAGGAGGCCGCCGACCTGATCGAGACCCGCACCTCGCCACGCTACGACGAGTCGTACGAGAAGGAGATGCTGAAGAGGGAATACGGGGGGAAGGACTGATGACGGAACTGGACGAGGATGACGAACTCCATCTGGAAATGCATCGGGCGGTGGACGAGCTAGGAAAGTTCTCCCTGCACATGAAGGTCGATTTCGGCAAAGGTTCGTCAGCGGACAAGGCCATCTCATTCGTCGAAGAGCTGATCATAAAGGCTACGAACGCCTGCCTGCATCATGGCGCGGACCTGGTCGGCCACGTGAAGGCGTTCATGATGGTGGAGGATGGATCGACCGTGGGATTCTCCCTCATCCATCAGAAGATGAAGGTCAACATCACCAAGCAGCTGAGCGCCAAGACCATCGAGAGGGCGGAGGTCATCGTGCACGTGATCGTTCACGGGCTCTGGGACCCCGAGGTCCGCGAGCAGACCCTGGAAGCCCTGGAGGAAGTGTCCAGGAAGAACGGCGTCAAGTTCGAGATCGTCAAGGACTTCTACGAGGTGGAGAAGTCCGCCGCGCATCACGGGTGATGGAATGGACACATACTACCAGGCCATGAGGGCGCACGGGTTCTCCAAGAACACCGTGGACTCCCTGCGCAAGTTCACCTGCCCCAACTGCGGGTTCGTGTTCTCCATAACTTACGCCAGAACGTTCGCCTGCCGCGGCTGCCCGGAGGTCATGAACTCCTGTCCCAAGGTCCGCTGCGCCAAGTGCGACCACGAGTTCTATTTCAAGGAGGCGCCGCACATATATGGGGACATGCGGGAGCGCCAGATATCTCAGCACGTAACTTCCGTGGTCAGGGACTATTACGCCGAACAAGGTTGGAAGAAGAGCCGCTGATCAGCTGATGGCCTTCTCCATGGCCCTGACCATGGCCCTGACCTCTTCCTCGGTCGGCTCCGGAAAGTCGAACTTGGAGGTGTACTCACAGGGACCCAACTTCCTTTCTACGTGATCGTCCAATGTGACCGACACACCAATCTTCAGCCCGTTCTTGTCCATGAGCCTGTCGCAGCATTTGTTGCGGCAGCCGTTGACCGTGACCAGCGATCCCATGTCCACTCCGCCCATCTCCAGCATTATTGGGCTGAGTCCGACGGTGCACACCGAGAACTGGATGACCTTGGACATGTTGTCCTTGGAAAAGGCCTCGGTCACTTTCTCTAAGATCAGACCGCGCTCCCCGTTGGCCCCACAGACGACGACCCCTTTCCTCATCCCTTCACCTCGCGGATGGCCTGGCGGATCTGTTCCTTCGCTTCATCGATGCCTTTCCTGGTGACGTTGAAATGCTTTCTGATCATGACGATCGAGGAGGGCATGACCTCAAAGCGGTTCAGCACCTGCAGCCCGCAGCCCCCTTCACAGCCGTCCACCACGATGACCTTGCGTTCCCTCAGCCCACGCATCTCCTCCATGGCCTTGGGTATCTCGGCGAGCGCCGGAGCGATGGTGACGATACGAATGTCCTCGTCTTCAGTGAGCTCGCGCACCGCCGCCCTCAGCACCCTGGCCCCTGGACTGAAACCGCTGCAGATGGCCACGTCAATCGAACTCATCGGTCTCCCGCTCCTCCTCGAAGAACATTTTCGGCTTGCCGACCGCGGTGACCTTCACGTGCACCTCCAAAAGCAGCCCGTCGCCCCAGGACTTCCCCATCTGTCCCATGATCCGTTCGTTCTCCACGACCACCTCGATGTTGTCGGCTCCGGCGAGGACCGCGTTCCTGCGCACCCTGGCCTCCCCCCAGGATCTGGCATAAATCATGGCCTCGGTGATGGTCTCGAACTCCCTCATCTCGTCCACGGAGTGCATGGTGCATGGAGGGTCCTCCATGACCCCAAGACCCTGCTTGGGTTTGATCAGAGCCTCCACCGTCTCCATGATGCTGCCGGTGATGGCTCCGACCGCGTTGCCGACGTCCGAGTTCACGGGCATCAACAGCTCGGTGTTCAACCTCTTGGCCACCGTTGGCAGGTAGGCGGCGATGGGCGCCCCGATACCGATGATCTTCTTGTGCAACCGGAGGTCGGCGGAGAAATCAATGCCGGGACGTTGCGTGACGAACTTCTGGATGAACTCCGTGCACACGTCGCAATGGGACATCTTTCCGCAGTCCTCGTAGATCAGCCGATATATGATCTCCCTGGCAATTTTTTGAATGGATTCTTCCTTCACCATTGAGCAGAACTCCATGGTCTCCATTTCACAAAGGTTGGCCCGGTATTCGGCCGCCGCCTTGGAGGCGTTCTCGTCGTATTCCACGTATTCACCCGAGGCATGCAGGGCGTCGGTGGGCGTGAAACCGATCCTGGTGATTATTCCCAGCTCCTCCAGCTTGCGCACGTTGTAGCTGTACGGGTGAACGCCGGTGACCTCGGATATCTCGTGCAGGGTCTTCGGCTCCGTCCTGATCAGATCGATGAGCGCTCTCTCGTTGTCCGAGAGCTCGTAGCCCTTGGCCATGCGCGAGAAGATGAAGAACTCGTCCGCCTGGATCACGTTCTCCAGGGCGATGTGGGTGGCCTGAGGAGTGAGCTTGACGTCCCTGACCTTGTTTAGATGCTCCATCACCCGGGGATATTTGGAGGCGGCTATGCAAAGCGGCATGACCCTCAGCGCTCCCAGCATTATCTGCCCGTTGACTATCACCACCCGGCTGTCACCGCCGATACCGGAGGTGGAGATGTCTGCGGCGCGGACCCTGGTACGCCAGCCGCCGATTATGGCCCCCTCGGGGTCCAGCCTAGGCTTCCCCCCTCTCAGGACGCCGATGTCGGTGGTGGTCCCTCCGATGTCCACGACCACCGCGTCATCCTCCCCGGTGAGGTTGCGGGCACCTATGAGGCTGGCTGCCGGGCCGGATAGAATGGTCTCCACCGGACGTTCCTTGGCCAGCTTCTCGCCCATCAGCGAGCCGTCCCCCTTCACGATCATGAGCGGGGCGGCTATGGCGAAGTCCGTGAGGACCTTACGAACGGATTGGATCAGTTCGGCCTTGATCGGTATTAGCTTGGCGTTGAGCACGGCGGTCAATGTCCTTTCATGGAAGCCAAGCTGCGTGGAGAGCTCGTGCCCGCAGACCACCGGCAGGTTCCAGTTGCTGGCGATCATCTCCTTGAGAGCGTTCTCGTGTTCCGGATTTCGTACGCTGAAGAAGGTGGAAATGGCGATGGCGTCCACCTGATCGGCGATATCGGCAACGAAGCTCTTCGCCGCTTCCAGGTCCACCGGGCAGTTGGGAGCTCCACGGATGGTGTGACCCCCCTGGATCTGAACGACGTGCTCGACGGGCACGCTCTCCTTGTACTCCTCCCCGGCTATGATCAGGGCGACACGGCAACCCTTGCCCTCGACCACGGAGTTGGTCGCCAGCGTTGACGACAATGAAACCAATCGAATGTTCTTGGTCGGCACCTCGCCCATGTTCCTGATGGACTCAGAAATGCCTATGCTGAGGTCGTTCCTGGTGGTCAGGGCCTTGGCCTTGGCCAGGACCTTTCCGGTAGATAGCTCCACCAAAGCTGTGTCCGTGTACGTGCCTCCGGTGTCGATTCCCAATCCCAGGTCCATAGTTTGCCTCCCCTTTGCTTCTGAACGATACAACTTTTAATCCATCCAGACTTTATAAGGCAATCGTTAACCAACAGTTCGGCCAACGCTCTGGACGGTGATTCGGATCATACATCCATCACTTTGATGGGTATGGTATATCTCTGTGCCAAATTATTTATATGATTCATTATGGCCGGGATCAGCTTCGGTTCCGTGTAAAGCACGGCCTCCCTCCCGTCGATCATCTTGTCCAAGCACCCGGTCAATCCGGGAAGCCTAACGTCGGCGGGAAGGGTCATGGCCAGCAGGTGCTTGGCCTGCGAACCGTAATAACCGACCGCCCTTCCCTGAGACAGCAGGCCGTGGACCTCGAGTATCGACGGCAGGTCATCCTTGTCCACCTTTCTTATCTGCAGCCCTCCGATCGGGCGCCGGTTCATACGGCAGAACTTCAACCTCATCTCGGCCATGTCCTTGGGTATCGGCTCCAGTTCGACCAGGCCCGATCGGTGCATCTCCTCGTTCATGCGGTAGACGGACGGGGGTTGGAAACCCAGGAGCTCGAGCAGGGAGCGGTTGGCGAAAAGCTCTTCCGCCGGACCGGAGAAAAGCAATCGGCCCTGGTGTACCACCTTGAAATCGTCCGCCCAGGAGTAGGCCACCTCCATCTCGTGCGTGGACATGACCAAGGTGATCCCTTTCATATGCAGCTCCTCGGTGAGCTCCAGCACCTCCTGCACCATGTGAGGGTCCAGTCCGGCCGTCGGTTCGTCCATGACCAGGACCTTGGGCCGCATGGCCAGAGCGCCAGCGATCGCTAAACGTTTCCTCTGCCCGAAGGAAAGCTGCTGGGACGGGCGCTCCCTCATATTGCTCATGTCCACCAATGCCAGGGCCTCGTCCACTCTGGCCTCGACCTCCTCCCTGGGAAGTCCGAGATTCAGCGGACCGAAGGCCACGTCCTCTTCCACTGTAGCGGAGAATATCTGATCGTCCGGGTTCTGCAGGATGACCGCCACTTCCTTGCGGAGATGGCTCAGCTCCTTGTTCCGGTAGACCAACGGCTGCCCCTGGAACAGCACCTGCCCGTTCTTTGGACGGAGCACCCCGTTGAAATGCAGGAAGAGGGTGGACTTTCCGGCCCCGTTCGGTCCGAGAATGGCGGTCTTGCGCCCTTCCGATATATCCAGGCTGACGTCTCTCAGCGCCGCTCCCCGGCCGGGGTAATCGTAGCTGAGGTCTCGGCACTCCAGTAAGGCGGGCATCTTCTCACCCCATCAATATCCCGGAGGCGACGCAGAGATCGTTCAACTGGTACAGCAATATGAAGCTGGCTACCGACAAGGCCGCCCAGGAATAGGTGATCCCCTTGGGCTGCCGGAGCATGGCCACGCCATTCTGATAGTTCCGGCATTGCATGCCCACGTTGGACCTTTCCGCCGTCTCCATGGAACGTATGAACATGCCGACCATCATCTTGGCGTAGGTGCGCAGGGTGTTCATCCTTCCCCGGAACCCTAGACGGCATTGGGCGGCCAGGTGCATCCTACCCGCCTCGTCCAGTAGCATGAAGGAGTAGCGGTACACCATCACCATCATCTCGGCGAACTCCTTGGGCACCTTCAGGCGGACCAGCATATCGGCGAAATGGGGAATGGGAGTGGAGGTGGCGAAGAACAGCATGACGCTTATGCCGGCCAACGCCCGCAATGTCACCAATGTGGCGGTGGCCAGCCCGGCATCGGAGAAGGTGATCTTGAACATCAGCAGGTCCAAGGCCCAGATGACATCTCCTGGCGTTACTATGGCGATCACCAGGCCGCCAATCACGATTATGCCCACCCCCTCCAGGATGATCAGCCCGATGACCTTGGGGAAACGGAAGCGGACCGAATACCCCAGCAAGGCGACGCCTATGATCAGGACGAGAAGGGGGACCAGCAGAGTGCTGGCCATGAGCGATGCCACCAGCAGGGAGAGGGCGAACAGGAACTTGCCGGCCGGGGACCATCGCAAAGCCGCAGAACGGTAGGCCAGCTCGTCCACTTCGAACATTCAGCCTTCCCTCCTTTCCCTTCGGATCTTGTTCGAGCCTAGGAAATAGCCGATGATCAGGGCGCCGATGGCCGCCTGCAGGGTGAAGAACAGCGTCGCCAATTCCCCGGAAGGCTCCCAGATGCTCTGGAACCAGGGCTCGTAGTTCGGATCGATCTCACTGATCGCCTCCCCGCCGCCATCGTCAGTGCCTGAGAATTCGGAATTAGGGTTGAACAGGACCGCAGATACGAGTATGACCGCGACGACCAGCAATCCCAACAGGTAATAGTGGCTACGCTTCATCCTTGACCCTCCTGGGGAACACCTTCTCGGTGAGGTCCGGCCTAGCCCTTTCCAGATAATCGACGAAGATGGTGAACAGTATGCCCTCCACGATGCCCAGGGGGATCTGGGTAACGGCGAACACCGTCAGGAAGCTGACCAGCGATTCCGTGAACGTACCGTAGGCCAAGGCCAGCTGCACGGCGGTGGTGACATAGGTGACCATGCCCGCCAGGAACACGGTGATGAACACCGTTATGGGCGTGCGGACCCGGGCCTTGATCATGGCCTTGAAGACAAGATAGGCCACGAACGGCCCGGCCACACCCATGGAGAACACGTTGGCCCCCATGGTGGTGAAGCCGCCGTGCGCCAGGAGAAGCGCCTGGAAGATGAGCACGATAAGGGACATCACCGAGGTCACGCCAACGCCAAAGAACATGGTGGAGAAACCCGTTCCAGTGGGATGGGAGGAGGAGCCGGTCACCGAAGGCAGCTTGAAGGAGGACATGACGAAGATGAAAGCACCGGAGAGCGCCAGCATGGTCCTCTGCGCCGGATCGTCCCTCAGTATGCGGCGGATGTTCAGGAAACCGTAGACGACGAACGGAGCGGCGATCAGCGTCCAGATTAGGGCCCAGAACGGACTTAGGAACCCCTCAATTATGTGCATAGGGCGGCACACTCCTTGCAGATGCCCTTCAACCGAAGCTCATATCCGTCCAAAGAAAGCCCTGTCTCCTTCGCCACCTGATGGAGCGAGAGATCGAAGACGACGCTATAGAGACGGCCGCACACCCGGCATTCCAGATGCGTGTTGGAATAGGGATGGGGGAAGAAGCATTGCACCGTCCCCACCTTGGATTCCGAAATGAGCCCGGCCATCACCAGGCGGTTCAGGTTCCGGTAGACCGTGCCCAGGCTTATTCTGGGCATCTGCTTCCTGGCCAGTTCGTACACCTGGTCCGCGGAGACCGGAGACTTGCCGTCATAGACGATGTCCAGGACGACCTTCATCTGCTTGGTCCAGCGGGTGGGGTACGAATTCATAATAGTAATCATTACTACTTTATCGGAATATTAAACGCTTCGCTTTCCTTAGGAAAAAATATCACTAAGCTTCGCGTTCGTATAGCATCGCTTCCATGGACGGAAGGAATATCCGCCCTTTGAAGTAAAAATTAAATAGGGTACGGGGTGCGAGTTGGAGTTCGACGAGTACGTCATAGACCTGAACGCGAATTGCCCTTGCGGCTGCATGGAGGGGGACCGCTTCCACAACATCTACCGCTTCCCGAACGACTACGGGGCGTCGGTGGTCTCCAGTCCCAAGAACGATGTCAGGAACAAAGGGGGATACCGCATGATGCTGATTCGCTTCGATTCCCCCGCCCCGGAGCACATGTGGACCCTGGACGACGAGAACCCCGTCGGGGATTCGATCACGGACTGCAAGGACTGGGAAACGGTCCTGGAATACCTGAGGCGGCTATTTGCGCTGCCTAACAACCGGAGCTGAGATACGGATGGAGAACGGCAGAGGAAGACTGGCCATAATCGCCTGCGAGATACTAAAGCCCGAGCTGGAGAAGCTCACCGAGGGCTGGGACGACGTGGTGCACAAGGATTACCTGGAGTTCGCCCTACATATCGACGCTGACAAGCTCAGGGCCACGGTCCAGGACAAGGTGAACGCCCTGGAAGGCGAGGCGGACGCGGTCTTTCTTGGCTACGCCATATGCCAGTCCCTTTCCGGGGTCACCAATCACCTGAAGGTGCCGACGGTCATGCTGGAAGGTGACGACTGCATCGCGGCGATTCTTGGTCCGGTCGAGTACGCCAGGCAGAAGAGCCTCTGCGGAGGGACCTGGTTCAACACGCCCGGCTGGGCGCTCCGAGGCATAGACGGAGCGGTGAAGGAGCTGCACCTGGACGCCATGGTGGACCAGGGATACGAGCCCAAGTACTTCCTGGACATGCTCTTCGAGAACTACGAGCTGTGCGTTTATGTGGATACCAACGTGGGCGAGGCCGAGCGGTACGAGGAGATGTCCCGCAAGTTCGCCAAGGAGCTGGGCCTCCGTCACGAGAACCGCCCCTGCGGGACCAGCAACCTGTCCAGGTTCCTGAACCGGGCCAGGGAGTTGGCCCGGACCTCCGCCGACCGGGCTCAATAATCCTTTTGAACCAGTAAGCCGTTCCTGCCGACTGGAAACGATGAACGATGACTTCAAGGTCACCCCCTGGGAGGTAACCGGGGAGATCGATTACGATCAGCTCATAACCCGCTTCGGGACCAAGAAGATGGACCAGGAGCTCCTGGACCGTCTGGCCGGTTACGGCGAACTGCATCCCATGCTCCGCCGCGGGGTGGTTTACTCCCACCGCGATTTCGACTGGCTGCTCGATCAGTATGATAAGGGAAACCGCTTCTTCCTTTACACTGGACGTGGACCGTCCGGCGGGACGCACCTTGGCCACCTCATGCCCTGGATGTTCAACCGCTACCTGCAGGACCTCTTCAAGGTCAACATGTACTTTCAGCTCACCGACGATGAGAAGTACCTTTTCAACGAGAACCTCAGCCTGGAGGATACGAAGAAGGCCGCCTACGAGAACGTCCTGGACTTCATCGCCCTGGGCTTTGAACCAAAGAACACCAAGGTGATCCTGGACACCAAGGACATCAAGCTCCTTTATCCCTTGGCGCTCAAGGTGGCTAAACGGGTCACCTTCTCCACGGCCAAGGCCGTCTTCGGCTTCGAGAACAGCCATAACATCGGGAGCATATTCTATACGAGCATTCAGGCCGCCCCCTGCTTCATCGAGGACGCCCTTTATGGAAAGAGGACGCCCTGCCTCATACCCTGCGGCATCGACCAGGACGCACATTTCAGGGTGGCCAGGGACGTTGCGCCGTTATTGGGATACCCCAAGCCCGCGCTCATCTACAACAAGATGTTCCCCGGGCTGACCGGGAATGACAAGATGTCCTCCTCTCAGCCGCAGACCACCATCTTCACCACCGATAAGCCCAAGGAGGTCAAGAAGAAGATCGGCAACGCCTTCACCGGCGGCCAGGTGTCGGTCGAAGAGCAGCGCAAGCTCGGCGGCCGTCCCGAGGTCTGCTCGGTCTTCAAGTACCAGTACTACCTCTTCGAAAAGGACGACAAGGCCCTGGACGATCTGACGGAAAGGTGCCGCAAGGGGGAGATTCTGTGCGGAGAGTGCAAGCAGCTGCTGACCCAGAGGATAAACGAGTTCCTCGAGGAACATCAGAGGAAGAGGGAGGAGGCCAAGGAACGCCTCCACGAGTTCTTGCTCCCCGATACCTGCTGACCCCCGTCGGTAAGGTGGTCTCGGTAGAGGGGGAGGTGTCCGAGATCGAGGTGTTCCCGGAGTTCTCCGACGGGCTTTACCGCATCGAGCTGCTCAAAGAACTGGACATACTTTTCATCTTCGACCGCAGCGAGGGTTTCGACCTCAAGGTCCATCCCAGAGGCGATGCGTCCATACCTTTGACGGGGCTCTTCGGGACCAGGAGCCCGCGCCGGCCAAGCCCGATAGGCCTTACCAGGGTGACGCTCCTGGAGAGGAGAGGGAACGTTCTCCGGGTAAAGGGGCTGGACGCGTTCGTGGACACCCCCGTGGCGGACATCAAAGGGGTGATGGGAAAGGGCTTCTCCTGGGACCCAGAGGAGATGCGTAAGATGGCCCGCCGCACCTCCGTTCGACGAACCCATAAGTAACTTATATCGATGACCAAATCTCCCAGGACATGAACGCCACCGAGGTGTTGGAAGGACTCAGCCATTCCGAGAAGAAGGTCCTGGTGGCCCTGCAGAAGCTAGAGGGCAGGGCGTCGCCGGAGAAGGTCTTCGAGGCGGGAGAGTTCCAGCAGCTGGTGGAGGTCATGAACGCCTCTTCCTGGCTTCAGTCCAAGGAAGCGTTGGAGATCGAGGAGAGCGCCCGCAAGGCCTACGCCCTTAGAGACCGCTCCCTGTTGGAGAAAGGGGTACCGGAAAGAAGGGCCCTGACCTTGATGGGGGAGCGGGACGGATCACTGGGCGTGAAGGACCTGGAGGCGTCGATGGGAAAGGAGGAGTCCTCCATGGCCATCGGCTGGCTGATGAAGAAGCGATTGGCCCGCCTGGACAAGTCCGGGGCGGAGCCGATGCTGCATCTCAGCGATGAGGGCCGGAAGAACCTGGGAACGGAGATGCCGGACGAGGCGTTGCTTAAGAAGCTTGGCGAAGGCGATATCTTCGAGGACCAAGCGGACAAGGCCGCCCTGGATCTCCTGAAGGCGAGGAAGGGAGTTCTGCAGGAGAAGCTGGTGGTGTCCAGGGTCCTTCACCTGAGCCGTCTGGGGCAGGAGATCTTGGCCCAGGGAGTGGAGCTCACCGACGAGGTGGCCCAGCTGACGCCTGAGCTATTGCAGACCGGGAAATGGAGAGGGGCTTCCTTCCGCAAGTACGACATCAGGACGTTCGCTCCTTGCCAATATCCCGCAAAGAAGCACCCCATCACCAGGATCGCGGATGAAGTGCGCCGCATATTCATCGAGATGGGGTTCTCCGAGATCGACGACGAGTACGTTCAACCGGCGTTCTGGAACATGGACGCGCTGTTCACACCGCAGGACCATCCCGCCCGCGACCTGCAGGACACCTTCTACCTGAAAAGCCCCAGCCGGATGCCGCTGGAGGACGAGGAGATCGTTCAGAGGGTCAAAGCGGTGCATGAGAACGGCGGGGACACCGGCTCGCTCGGCTGGCGCTACGCCTGGTGCCGCGAAGAGGCCGAGCGGGCGCTGCTGCGGACGCACACCACCGTAAATACCATCAGGTATCTGGCCAAGCATCCAGACCCGCCGGCCAAGGTGTTCTGCATCTCCCGCATCTTCCGTAACGAGAGTATAGACATGACCCACCTCCCGGAGTTCCAGCAGATCGAGGGCATCATCATGGAGGAGGGGGCGAGCTTCGATATGCTCGTGAGCACGCTCAAGGACTTCTACCACCGCATGGGCTTCGATAAAGTTCGCGTGAGACCGGGGCCGTTCCCTTATACCGAACCCTCGCTGGAAGTGGACATCTATTACAACGGCTCCTGGATGGAGCTGGGCGGAGCGGGGGTCTTCAGGCCGGAGGTCACCGGACCGTTGGGTATAAAGCACCCGGTGCTGGCCTGGGGATTGGGCTTCGAAAGGCTGGCCATGCTGAAGTGGAACCTCAAGGACATCCGGGAGCTGTACGTCACGGACCTGGACATGCTGAGACAGAACCCTATCTTTTAAGAGCCTTGCGGGAGTACTCGCGGGCCTTTTCCTCCATCCCCAGCTTATCGTAGCAGGATGCCATGGCCTTGAACATCTCGCGCTTGTCGCCCGGCCTGGCCAAGCCCAGGGATTTGCTGAAGTTGGCTATGGCCTCCTGGAAGCGGCCCAGTGAGGCCAGGACCTGGCCTTTGCGGTGGTAGACCTCTTCTAGCATGTCCGGGTCATCGATACCGCCCCGGCGGCCTATGGACTCGATGGTCTGAAGGGCTTCGTCCTTGCGCCCGAGGAGGCCGTAGCATCGAGCGATGTCGCAGTCCAGGAGCGGAGAGGGCTTGGTCCGTCTCACTTCAAGCAGGTCGTCCAAGGCAGGCTGGGCCTTGCCCTCCAGAAGCAGCATCCGCCCCTTGAGCTCCAGCCCATCGGTGACCTCCTCGACATCTCCGGTCAACAGCATCTCCTGCGCCACCTGGTGGCCGAACTTTGGGTCGACGTTCCGCAGGGCCGCCTGCCCCTTTATGCGGCGGACCTCCTTGGCGTAGCGCGGAAGGATGTTTCCCATTTCTTTCAGTGAGGACAGCATATCCGGCCCGGCGGAACGGGCCATCTGCCATCCCCTAGTGGATAGCAACATCTGCGCCTCCAGGCCGCGGTTGGCCTGGAGCAGATGGTGCAACCTCTCCACATAATCCCCTTCCCTCAGCCAGTAATCGGCGGCAAAGCTGTGCGCCTCCCGCAGCTCGTTCCTGTCCAGCAGAGCGGGGATGGAGACGCGTAGGGGATCGGGGAGTTCAGCGTTTCCGTCCTTGTCCTCCGGCAGCAGGCTGACGGTGCTCTGGGGAAGCGCCGACCGCTTGAAGGGCTTGCGGAAGACCGAGGCCTTGGCGATAAGGGAGCGCGATTCGGGGTTCAGCTGGGCCCATAGGTCCTCGCCCTTGCATTTCTTCAGGTCCAGCAGGGGAGATATCTCGATCCCCTGGCGATTGGCGAAGTCCTTCAGGTTCCTTGACTTGGCCTCGCCCGCCTCGGTCAAGAAGTACACCTTGCGCTTGACCGGACCGGCCCTGATATGGGCGATGCGTTCGGTGACCGTCCCCGCCTCCTTGAGCTTCTTCAGCTCGATAGCGGCATGAGCGCGGGAGATGCGCAAAGCCTCTCCTATCCCGTCCTGGCTCACCTCGAACGGAGCGTCAAAATCGTTCAAATGCTTGGAATACTGGGCCAGATGCAGCACGATCCTTTCCCCTACCGTGATGGGCGTAGCCATATCAATCCGGACATCGAAGGGGCGGGGACATAAAACTGCATACGGTTACATGTAGCGTTTTTGATAATCAGAGATCGTCGGTCAGGTGAGGTCCGCAACCGTAATATCCCCTGAGCCGCTTGGCGGTCCCATGCGTCTGCTAGTGGCGAGCACGCCCGATCCGGCCAGCGTCAATCTGCGGGACCGTCTCCTGGAAGCGGCCGATTGGACCGTGGACGGAGAATATCAGGGACGGGAGTGCCACCGGCTTCGGGACATGCTGATGGTCACCATGGACCAATTGCATCTACACTTGGACCGTGTTGACCGGACCGTCGGCCAAGCGTTGGGTGTAGATATCGAGGAGGTGGTCTTCCTGTCCAAGCATCGGGCCGCTTCGGGAAAACCTACCCTGACCATGCATCCTATCGGCAACTTCGGCAAGGCCGATTACGGTGGTGAGGAAGGTAAGCTCGTCCCCGCCTCCCCCTCCTTCCTGAGCGGACTTTTGAGGGCGTTGTCGACCAGCGCTCAGGGGCTGCCGTTCGAGGTGTCCTATGAGGTCACCCATCACGGACCGTATCTGGATGTGCCGACCACTTACGTGGAGATCGGGAGCGACGAGACCAAGTGGGGGAACCTCGACGCGGCCAAGGCCATGGCGGACGCCCTGCTGAACTGGGTCCCGGCTGACGGTCCCACCGTGGTCGGGATCGGCGGGGGGCATTACGCCCCGCGGTTCACCGAGGTCACCTTGAGCAAGCGGGTCCGTTTCGGCCACATGGTCGCCAAGCATGTGCTGGAAGGAAAAGCGGACCAGGAGGTCCTGGGGATCGTAAAAAAGGCCATGGAGGCCAGCCGGACCGGGTTCGCCTACGTTCACAAGAAATCGTTCTCCCGGCCGGAGGCCCGCCGTCTGGGCGAACTTCTGCAGGGAGCGGGATATGAGGTTTTGGAGGGGGCCGACCTGGAGGACCTTCAGAGCCTGCCGCGTTCCCTCTCGTCCGAAAGCAGCGCGTAGCCGCAGTTCGGGCAGGCCTTCCAGCCGGGCCTTAGCTCCTCTCCGCAGGAGGGGCAGGTAGGGGCTTTCACGGAACTCTCCGGGGGCTTCCATTCCTTTCTCCCGGAGGGCGCACCGCTCCTTTCCGCCAAGGCGTTGAAGCCGGTGGAAGCGGGTTTCCTGCGATGACCGGACATGAGGTGGATCAACATGGAACCGGCCATTAGCAGTATGGCGCCGACCACGTCGGTGAAGGCGCCCGCCCCGTACAAGGACTCGGTCCCCTGAAAGTCCCGGCGTATCAAAAGGAACGCCGCTATCACCAGAAGGGCGCCGGCCATGGACAGCAGGGCCTGGACCAGCGCTATATGCTTCAGCGGCTTGCGGGACACGAACACCCGGACCAGGGTAAGCGAGGTGAGGACGGCCAACAGCCCTCCGACCGCCGAGGCCGCCAGGAGCACCGAGTAGATCATGTCCGAGCTCAACAGGTCCAGGGATATCAGCGGGTCTCCGTCGAACACCACCCAGGGGAGCAGGGCGGATATCAGCATGAGCACCCCGCCGATTATGGTGAACGCTCCCCCGGCCATTATCGCGTCGTGCTGGACCTGGGGCATGCGTGGCTGTGGCTTGTTGTGTGGAGGTGCGGCCTTCGGGTCGCCCTTCTTCGGAGGGTGCGTCCTCTTCTTATCCTTGACCTCCTCCCTCTTGGAAAACAAGCTAATCTGAAACCACCGTCCCTTTGATGGGCTTCCCCTCTACGGCCGCCGCCATCTCGCCGAGGTCCCGACCGTCCACTATGCAGATGTCGATATGAGCGTCCCGGGCGATCTGAGCGCCCAGCCTATCGAAGACATTGGAAGGTCCGGCGCCGTGCATTCCGACGTTCACCAGCTCGTATAGCTGCTGATGCGTAATTCTTGACAATCGTTCCGCGTGAGGGTCCTTGCGGGGGTCGGCGGTGTAGGCCGCGTCGACCGACGTACCGTTGATGATGCGGCAGGCCTTGACCTCCTTGGCCAGCATGGCGGATACGGCATCGGTGGTGTGCCCGGGGACCGTGCCGCCCATGACCACGACCTTGCCCTTTCTCTCCAGGCGGTGCGCTTCCAGAATGTCCGTGGGCACCTTTCCCGCTGACCTATCGCCCAGGGAAAAGGCCACCAGGGCGGCGTTTATGCGGGTGGACATGATGCCCATCTCGTCCAGTTCCGATTCTGGAAGACCTAGGGCCCTTCCCACCTTGATGTAGTAGCGGGCGATCTTTCCGCCACCGCACACCAGGTAGATCTGATAGCGCTCGCAGAGCGAGGAGATCATCTCGGAGAATCGTTTCAGGAAGATATCGTCGCTATCATCTGGCACGATGACCGAACCACCGAGACTGACCACTACCTTGTCCATTTGCATACCAACAGATATAAGTGAGAACCGTTTTCACCTAAAAAAAGGATAGGTCGTTGGATAATGGAAGGAATAACCGGCGAGACCCTCTCCGATCGTCAGAAGTACGATTTCAAGAGGTCCCTGGAAGAGATCAAGAACTTGAAGGGCCGCGGGACCGAGCTTATATCAGTTTACGTGCCCCCAACCAAGCAGATCTCCGACGTCGCCGCCTATCTTCGCGAGGAGTTCTCCCAATCATCCAACATCAAGTCCGCAAGCACGCGCAAGAACGTGCAAGGGGCCATCTCCTCGATCCTGGCCCGTCTGAAGTACTTCAAGTCCCCTCCGGCCAACGGGGTAATATTCTTCGTGGGGGAGATCTCCACCACGGGAGACCAGACCAGGATGGTCCAGTATGTACTGGAGCCTCCTGACCCTATCACCACCTTCCTTTACCGATGCGACTCCGATTTCTACCTGGAGCCGTTGGAGGGCATGCTGCTGGACAAGAAGGTCTACGGCCTGGTGGTAATAGACCGCAGCGAGGCCACCGTGGGCATACTCCGCGGCAAGGCCATCCATGTCATCCGCAACCTGGACTCCCTGGTGCCGTCCAAGCACCGAATGGGGGGACAGTCGGCCCAGCGGTTCGAGCGTCTTATAGAGATCTCCGCCAATGAGTACTACAAGAAGGTCAGCGACATCATGACCGAGTCGTTCCTAGACCTGGACGGATTGCAGGGCATACTCGTAGGAGGTCCTGGTCCCTCCAAGGAGTTCTTCATCAAGGAGGGTTACCTCCATCATGAGCTGGCCAAGAAGGTCGTCGATACCTTCGATATCGGTTACACCGACGAGTACGGCCTGAAGGAGCTGGTGGAGAAGGCCAAGGACAAACTTTACGACCTGGACCTGATGAGAGAGAAACGCCTTTTCCAGCAGTTCCTGAACGAGATACGCAAGACCGACGGCCTTTCCGTCTATGGCGAGGAACAGATACGCAACGCCATAACCATAGGCGCGGTGGACGTGCTGCTGGTCTCGGAAGGACTTCGCAAGCGAAGGATCACATTGGATTGCCCGAAGTGCGGGACCTTGGAACTCACTGTCGACAAGAGCCCGGACGGCACCACCATAGAGTGCCCCAATTGCGGGACCGCCGGTACCGTGTCCAAGGACGTGGACCTGGTCGACGACCTGTTCGATCGGGCCGGGCTCATGGGCACCAGGGTCGAGCTGATCTCCCCGGACTCGGAAGAGGGGGAGATGCTTTTAAAGGCCTTCGGCGGCATAGCCGGACTTCTCAGGTTCAGCATAGGTGTGTAAATGGACGCCCTAGGTCATTTCGAGGAACATATCAGGTCCAAGTTAAACGCGGAGCTCGGCACCATGGGATTCACCGGCGAGGTCACCCTAGAGAGGCCGGACCACGAGATGGCCGATCTGGCCTTGCCGTGCTTCCAGTTCGCCAAGCAGCTGCGCAAGGCACCGCCGATTATCGCCCAGGAACTTAGCTCCCGAATATCTCCGGATGAACACATCGGGAAGGTCTGGGCGGACAAGGGATACATAAACTTCCGGGTCAACGAATCGCTGCTGAGCGAGCTGGTCATAAGGGACGCCTTGCAGCGCCGAGAGGAGTTCGGGATGGGAGACCCCAGGCCGGGGAAGGTGCTCCTGGAACACACCTCGGTGAACCCGACGGGACCCATCCACGTTGGGCGGGCCAGGAACCCGCTGATAGGAGATACTTTGGCCAGGTGCCTGCGGATGTGCGGGCATGATGTCAGCACCGAATACTACGTCAACGACGTGGGCAAGCAGGTCGTTTTGCTCACCTGGGCTCTGGCGCATCTCGCGGAGAAGGAGGTCCCTCCCTCCGATAGGGACAAGAACGACCATCGCCTGGTCGGTTATTACCAGGCCGCCAACAAGCTTATGGAGTCGTCGGCGGAGGTCGCCAACGACATAGCGGTCATGACCCAGAGGTTCGAGGCCGGCGACCCGGGAGTGATCGCCCAAGTACGTCGGACCGTCGATCTGATGCTGGACGGGATCAAAGAGAGCCTGGAAGGTGTCAATGTATCCCTGGACCATTACACCTATGAGTCACAGTTCATACTTGATGGAAGCGCCCGGGCCGTGGTCGACCGGCTCAAGGCCTCCAGCTACACCGAGATAGACGATGGGGCCTACTATCTGAACCTGGAGGAGTTCGGGGTGCACGGACGCGACACCCGCTTCTTCTTCACCCGCAAGGACGGGACCACCCTTTACACCACCAGGGACCTGGCCTACCACATGGACAAGTTCAAGCGGGCCGACGAGCTGCTGAACATCCTGGGCGAGGACCAGAAGCTGGGGCAGAAGCAGCTGGCCTCGGCGTTGAAGATACTTGGCCTGGACCGCTCCCCGGAATGCATATTCTATTCGTTCGTGTCGCTCCCTGAGGGCAGGATGTCCACCCGGAAGGGCGTGGTGGTCTACCTGGACGACCTGCTGGAGGAGGCGGTGGAGAGGGCTTACGGCGAAGTGAGCTCCCGCCGTCCCGACCTGGACGAGGAGAGGAAGCGTAGCATCGCCAGGGAGATCGGCGTTGGTGCGGTCCGCTACAACATCATTCGTGTTCAAGCTGAGAAGCAGCTCATATTCAAGTGGGAGGATGCGTTGAACTTTGAAGGGAACAGCGCCCCCTTCGTTCAGTACGCGCACGCCCGCTGCTGCTCCATACTTCGCAAGACGGGAGATTTTAATAAATGCGCGGACGTATCGGTTCTGACAGACCCGTACGAGCGGAAGCTCGTGTGGATACTGGCGCAGTTCCCGGAAGTGGTTAGGCAGGCGGGGGACAAACGCCGCATAAACATGCTCCCCACCTACGGCCACGAGCTGGCCTCGGCCCTGAACCAGTTCTACGGCGCGGTGCCTGTGCTCCGGTCGGAGCACCAGGACGCCCGGCTGTGTCTGGTGGAAGCGGTTCGCTGGGCTCTGCGAAACACCTTGGTGACCATGGGAATAGCGGCTCCGGAGGAGATGTGATGGTGGACATAAGGAAGCTCAAGGATGACGACAAACCGCAAGTGAGGACGCTGGAGCTATTCTGCATCCGCGAATATCTGGAAGGTTCCCTGCAGAAGAGCTGGGACGATCTGCCGGCAGAGCTCATGGAGCAGTTGGGGGCATCCACCAAGGACTCCTACGAGTTCTATCGCCAAGGAGGCATGAGCTACGTCGCCGTGGATAAGGGGCAGATAGTCGGTTTCCTGTTCTCCCAGCTCATCCAGCACGTCAATAACATCGAGAAGGTGCTGTGGATAGAGAACGTGGGAGTACACCCGGACCACCGCCGCAAGGGCGTGGGACTCAAGTTACTGCGCCGAGCCTCACTGGACGCCAAGAAGAAGGGCGCCAAGGCAGTGCAGAGCGTGGTCATGCCCGACGCCAAGGACGCGGTGATGCTGCACAAGAAGGTCGGATTCTTCATAGACGGAAGGAAGTTCGCCTTCCTGGACCTGGAAAACTTCCAGTGATCAGAACTGGAGGATGAAATCCTCCTTTCCGTATTTTTCTTCTATCAGGACGCTCACCCGTCCTTTCTCCCTTTCGTTCACCGGTATGCAGACCGCCCTCTGCTCCAGTTCTTCCGAGAAGGCACGAACCAAAGCGTCCTTCACCTCGTTCATATCTAGTGATCGCCCTAGCTCCTCGCGCAAGCAGGTCATCTGCTCCCTGGTCCGGGAATGCTTGTCGTGCCTTGGACGGAGCACCCTCATCATACGGTCCAGGTCCGTGTCGACCAATAACGTGCCGTGCACCATCAGCATACCTTTCTTCCTGGTCTGAGCGCTCCCGGATATCTTCTTGCCATTGACTATGATGTCGTTAGGAGGCTTGTGCTCCGCTTCTACGCCCAATGAACGCAGGGCGTCGACGATGACGCCGCAGGTAAGGGCGTAAGCGTCCTCCGGTTTAGGTATCGCACCTTGGTCGACCGTCAAGGAGAAGATCAGCTGCCCTTGATCGGTGAATATGGTGCTTCCCCCTGACATCCGTCGCACCAGGAACACCTCCTCGTCCAGAAGCACCTGGGGATCGACGGCCGTCTCCACCTTCTCGAAGTATCCCAGGGAGACCGTGGGCCTGTCCCTGACATAAAGATGCAGGGTGGGCGGCATGAGGCCTTTGGAGCAGGACTCCAGTATGGCTTCCTCAAGGGCGACGGAATAAAGAGGATGGCAGAGGCCGGAGTCGACAAGGCGCAGCATTTATAAAATAAAAAGAAAAGGGATGGTAAAAGGTTTTGCCTACTTCTTCTTGGACGGCGGGGAGGGACCCTTGCTCTTTCCAGGCATAATGGGCAGCTTCTTCCGGAACAGGAAGAGGACGACCACTACGATGACCACGGCGAAGATACCGCCGTAGAGCAGCCAGGACTTCCAGGCAGCCTCCTCGACCGTCAGGGAGACGGTGGCGGAGTTGTCGGTCATCTTGGAGGAGACCTCGTTGTTGGCGCTGACGTTCACCTGCAGGGTGTAGTCGCCCTTGGAGTCGAAGGAGTACTTGAACCTCATGACCCCGGTCTGGCCGATCTCCAGCGAGTCGACCTCGCTGTCGTTGACCATCAGGACGCTGACGTCAGTGAGCATGTCCCTGGAACCATCCAGGTTGACCTTCCACAGCTGGGCGTATATGCCCTCGGCCTGAGCCGTGCCCACGTTGGTCACGTTGACGTATATGAACCCGTCCTCGCCCTCGATGAACTTGGTGGGATCGAAGGTCACGGCGCCGACACGGATGTCCGGACGGGCCGAGGACTCGATCTTCAGGCTGTAGGTGGTGTTGGCCACGTTCCCGGCGCTGTCCGTCAGGGTCAGCTTCACGGTGAACGTCTTTATGGCCTGATACTCGTGGGTCGTGACATTCCCGTAGCCGATCGACCCATCGCCGAAGTCCCAGGTGTAGTTGGTGATACCGCTGGCGTCGCTGGAGGCCAAGGCATCGAAGGTCAGGGTCTGGTTCTCCTTGGCGCTGGTGACCACGGTGCCGTTCAGCTTGACGGAGAACTTCACGGTGGGCTTCACGGTGTCCAGTACGGTGACGTTGACCATGTGGCTGTCGGTGTGGTTGGCCACGTCAGTGACGTTCAGATACATGGTGAAGATGCCGGCGGTGGCCCAGGTCTTGGTCACGGTCTGGTTCTCACCCATGAGCACGGTGGTGGTGTTGCCATCTCCCCATACCCACTTGTAGCTGGCGATCAGACCTTCCTCGGTCTCGTTCAGCATGTCGTAGGAAGCGGCGCTGTTGAAGGTGTACGCCTTGTTCTGATCGACGGTCAGGGTATCTCCGAGAACGGTGACGTTCTGCGTGGCGTTCGCGGTCGGCGCGACACCATCCACCTTCAAGTCGAAGGACTTGTAGGCCACGAGTTCGGCCTGGTCGGTGACGGTCAGGTTGACGGTGTACATCTCCGCGGCGGCGTAGGTGTGGTTAGCGATGACGGTGGTCACGGTGGTGACGCTACCGTCGCCGAAGTCCCAGGTGTAGCTCAGCGGGTTTCCGTTGGGGTCGCTGGACCCGGCGGCGGTGAAGTTCACGATGACGTCCTGAGCCACGATGTAGTGCAGGAAGGTCGAGCCGTTCATCACCTTGTAGGCGTCAACGCCGGTGACTACTGCGGCCGCGGCCGTCGGGGCCACGGACTTCTGCACGGCCAGGGTGGCAGAACCGGCCACGGAACCGGCGGCGACCACTGCGGTCGTGTAGCCGGACACGGCGATGGTACTGCTGGTCGTCACATTGCTGACCATCTCGTACTTGTCGGTGGTGCTGCTGGGGAACGTCAGCTCGTAGGTATAGCCCATGGAGGCGGTGGCCTGCTTGGTCGTCACCTTGGCCGAGTAGCTATCCAGACCGTTGGTGATGGCGCTAGCGGATTCGTAGTTGGCGACCATTTCCATCTGGAAGGCGTCGGTGCTTGTGACGGCAGCGGCCAGTCCAGTGCTGGTAACGGATGGAGCGGCGTTCTCGGATATGAACATCTGGGAGGCCACGGTCATCATGTTCTCGGTGGTCACGTCAAGGGGCCCGAAGGACTCCATGCGCTCTTCGAAGGCGATGACTTCCGCCGCTTCCACGACACCGTTGCCGTTACCGAGGGCCAGGTCGATCTGCATCCTTATGCTGGGCAGGTAGGAGTAGGCCAGTCCGGGGACGGCGTAGTCGTAGTCCAGGTTCAGGGTCTTGGTCTGCACCGCGCTGTTCCACTCGTCGGCGGCGAAGGCGAAGGAGCTGTTCTCTTTCTGCAGGTTCTGGGCGGCCAGATCAACGGTCACGGTCGCCGTGTTCAAAACGGTGACGCTGGAGACCTCGCCTAGGGCGTTGTTGGCATCAACTACCAGGAAGAAGTCGCCCGGGTAGGCGTCGAACTTGAAGTAGTTGGAGCTCAGAACGGTCGGGCTGAGGACCTTGGCGTTGGGGGCCGAGAGCGTATCATTCTGGTCCACCATGTAGACCTTGACGCCGCTGGCGGCGGCTCCGTTAACGGTCACGGTCCCGCTGTAGGAGACCGAGGCGCTCAGAGGGACGTCGACGGTCATGTCGGTCAGGGCGGCGACCGAGACCTCCTCGGTCACGTAGTTGGCCTTGCTGATGATCGCAGTATAGTTGTCAGAGCTGACATCCAGGTCCAGTAGGCCGGAGGCGTTGGTGGACCCGAAGGTCATGGTCTGCATGTCGCCCAGGTGGTCGTACTTTATAGTGACCAGGGCGCCGCTGACCGCGTTGCCGCCGGAGGTCACGTTGAACGTCAGCGTGGTATCCGGGGTATCCTTCAGGACCATGGTCGCGATGCCCTTGTAGACATTGCTGAGCCCGTCAAAGCGGATGATCGTTGGATATGTATAATCGAAGTGACCGGTAGCTGAAACCTTCAGGCTGTAATAACCGGGAGCGGGTGTGAACTCCAGCAGCCCGGCGCTGTCCGAGGTATCGGCGTAAGCGGTGGCCTTTCGCACTTCAGTAAGGGAGGCGGTAGCTCCATTAACCGGGCCATTGTCATCAAATACGTTGATCGATAGAGTGTTCCCGGCGGCGGCGCTGACGTTCGCGGGCACTACCGCCAACAGCGGCATGGCCAAGAGCATCAGGACCATCAATCCGGTCGCTAGCTTCCAGGTTTTGTTCAATTGCATTATTTCCCTCCCTCACGATAGGCGCACCTATAGTGCCGACTGAGTCTCGGGTTATCTCGGAATAGTGTTGTTCTTTATAAAGGTTATCCAAACGAAAAAACATTACTGGCCGATACGATAAATATGATAGAAAAGGGGTTTGCGAAGCATCGCTCAGGTCACGATCTCCGCCACGCGGCCCTGCTCGATGGCCCGTCTGATCTCCATGGCTAGACGCCTTCCGGTGCTGACGCTCTGGCGCCATAGGGAGTTGGCGTACGGGTGACCGACCGACATGTGCACGTTGGTGCCGCCGCCGATGCGGGGGGCGACGTCGTAAATGAAGAACTTGAGGTCCTTGTCCACGCAGGTCTGCAGGCAGAACGGACCGATCATTCCTGGAGCGAAGTGCTTTTCGGCGGCCTTGACGAACTTCTCGGCCAGCTCGAACGCCCCGTCCAACAGGGACTCGCGCATGGTGGAGGAGTTGTGACCGCAGACGGTGTACTCGGGGATGCACTGCTTGTCGTTGAGCGCCAACTGCTGCTCCGCCGGCAGCCTGACGAAACCGTCCAGGGACGATTCGAAGCGCCAATCAATGCCCAGGAGCTCGATCCTCGATCCCTTCTCCTCCAAGGGAGAATAGAAGAAGTCCAGGTTAAAGACCGGGCCGATGATGTACTCCTCCATTCGGGCGTCTCCCAATGAATCTTCCTCGATCACGCCGTCGCTGATGAGCTTCTTGGCCTTCTCCCAATACTCCTCGGGCGTGGACGCGGTGAAGAAGCCGCGTTCCAGCTTCTTCTGCTTGTGGTGGAGCTTGACGATCGTAAGGGCGCTAATGTCCTCTGGCCGCTTGACCTTTCGCGGGGAGGGCATCCCGGCCTGCTCCAATACCCAGTAATAGTCCTTCTCCCCGCCGCGGTCCTCGCAGCGGAGCAGGTTGCGGGAGCCCACCAGGGGAACGGTGAAATCGTTCTCCACCGAGTCTATGCCGCAGTATGAGGTGAACGAGCGGTTCGGAACGAAGAGAACGTTCTCCTTCAGCAAGCGGTCGACCACCTGTTCGCTCGTGGCCTCCTTGAACTTCTTGAGCATCAGGGTCTCGTCGACTATCCCCCTTCTTACCTTCCCGTCCTTCTCGCGATAGGCCTTGAAGTACTTGGTGTAGGCGGAATCTCGGCCTTCCTGGCACACGGCCAGGGTGCGGAATCCCTCCTCCACCGCGCCATCGCAGACGTCCAACGCGGAGTGCGAGGCGAGCACCCCGATCTTGATCTTCTCCGGATCGTAAGCTTCCAGTTTGCCCAAGATGGTGTCCCTGTCGATCATACAGCTCCCTCAGGAATAGTTAGGGAACGTCCCATAGCATATTAAGTTGTGCCAAATCAGATGGAAAGACCCAACATGACTATGGCGGCCATCAGCGCCAGCGACCCGATGAAATCTATGGCCGACGAGGTCACGGGGATGCTGTGATCGTCCGGGTCCAAGGAGAACATGAAGGTGGTCACAGCGACGTAATAGGAAAGGAAGTTCAGCACTGTCACCGTCACCAGCCCGGCCACCAGGCCCAGGGTGATCATGGCCAGGAGCCCGGGGGAAGCCAGACCGAGAGCCAGGCACACGAAGTGGGTGGCGATGCTGACGAAGGTGAACACCCACAGGGCGAAGATGTAGATGATGGCGAAGTTCTCGTAGCCCACCTTTCCGGGGACCTTCCCGGGGAGCATGATACCCATGTGCAGGAGCGAGGACATGCGCGAGGTGAGTATTCCGCCAAGAGCGTTGCAGTTCTGCAGGAAGAGGGGGATCAGCACCAGCAGCGCGGGAAATGCCACTAGGTGGCTGATCTGGTCCTCGATGGTGAGACCGGCGCCCAGGTCCAGCAGGATGCAGATAATCAGGACGGGGGAGCTCTGAACGAAGATGCGCTTCGCCTCCTCATCCCTCCGGTACAGCGCCTCGTAGATCAGGTAGACGGTGATAATGAAGAAGATCACCATCGTGACATCGTAGAAGGCGGCGGCGATGTCACCGTCCCAGTTCAGCACCAGTATGCCGGCCAGGAAGAGCATCGGTAGCGTTACGATATCCCCAGCAGCAGTGAGGAGCGGCGCGCTTATGTTGTCTATGTCCCAGTTCCGCCGGAAACCGAGGTTGGCAACGATCACGTTGACGACCAATAGCACAAGACCGGCCAGGACCCCGCCGAAGACGGAGATGAAGATGAACTGCTGCATGCTGATGCTGTCCACGCCCAGGGCGGTGGAGACCACCTTGGCCAGGAAGCCCATGAGGAACGACACCAACATCGTCAAGATGAGGGATGCCTCCATGTTCTGCCGGAGTATGCTCCCCTTGCGCAAGGACAGTTCGAAGGTGCCCACGTGCATGGACGTTCCCAGCCTGCTTCCCAGCGCTCCGAAGATGTTGCCCCTCATCCCGATGGCCGCCGGGATCAGGATCATGAGACCGGGGAGCAGCTCGAGGGTGTCGGTCATGAAGCCGAGCGTCACACCGGCCATGATGTCGCCGAGCGAGGATATGAGGAGGGCGGTGAACCCCAGGGTGAAGACCGTCCTGTTGTTGGAGAAGAAAGTCTTCACTACCCCGCTCATACTAGCACCCGCCTAGAGGTAAGATTTGACCCTATTAATAATAAGCCATGGCACCAGATGGCGCCCTCTGAGTATCCCGGGAAATTTTTTTTATCGCCAAAATTCGCAACGATGATATATGGCTAACTTCATAAGGAAAGAACGACGGGTACGCCAGGCCTTGCAGGGTCTGTGGTCCCGTGAGGCCAACTGAGATGTCACGAGCGATATCCATGTACAACTCCCGCAACAGCTGGAGGTCCATCGCCGTGACCCGGCGCAGGTGTTCTTTTTATGTATGACCTTGGAAGAGACCAACGTTTGGACAAATACGACCTGGCTCATGCCACGGTCAGGGAGATACTCACCGAGATGAAGGACATCTCGGAGATCATGGTCGACCTGGCCTACGCATCCATAATGTTCGACAGCGAGGAGATCGCCGAGGAGGTGCAGAACCTCGAGGAGGACATGGAGGAACTGAGCAAGAGCATCCGCACCAAGGCCATGCTGTCCGCGCGCACCCACAAGGACGCCGCCAAGCTATCGTCCTTGCTGGAGGTCGCCGCTGCCTCAAGGCGAATATCGAACGCCGCCGGGGATATAGTCAAGCTAATGGAGTGCGAGGTGGACAAGCGTCCGTTCCTGACCTTCATCCTTAGGGAGGCTGAGGAGAAGATCAAGCGCCTAGTGCTTGCGGACGCCTCCGACATGGTGGGGCGCCAGATCGGGGACCTGGGCGTTGAATCTGAAACGGGGATGCGCATCATCGCCATCAAGCGCGGTAAGCGCTGGATCTACGATCCTGAGGAGGAGAACAAGCTCAAGGCCGGGGACACCCTGATCGTGCGCGGCACCGACGACGGTTTCGACGTCCTGCGTTCGTTCGCCAACGGCGAGGAGAAGTGGCCGGTGTATCCGGACGAGGAAGAGGAGGAAGATTGATGGACCAGCTGGACGAGATGCTCCTGGAACTGAAGGACTCCTCCGAACTGATGATCGACCTGGCGTATTCGTCCCTCTTGTACAACAACAAGGAGATCGCCGAGGAGGTCATCCTGATGGAGGAGATGCTGGACGAGCTGGCCAACGATATCCAGCGACAGGCGATCGCCCGGGCGATGCAGGACCGGGACGAGGGAAAGGCCTTCACCGTGATCAAGTTGGCCGCGGCCGTGGAGGAGATCTCCGACGCGGCGATGCAGATCGCCATGGTCACCATCCATGATGACGAGCCGCACCCGGTGATCCGCCTTAGCATCAAGGACGCGGACACCACCATAACGTTGGCTGAGATAAAACCGGGCTCGGACCTTATCGGGAAGAGCCTGGGAAAGATGAGATTGGCAAGCCAGAGCGGGATGTGGGTGGTGGCGGTTAAGAGAGACCGCAAGTACCTCTACGGACCGGAAAAGAACGCCGTCCTGGAGCTGGGGGACGTGGTCATCTCCCGCGGACCGCCGGACGCCGAGAAGTATTTCCAAGACCTGTGCTCAGGTGAGGAACGTCTGGAAGAGCCGTAGGATAAGGAGTAGCCCCGGGCAGATTCGAACTGCCGTCGCAGGATCCAGAATCCCGCATGATTGACCGCTACACTACGGGGCTGTGCGGAACGGTGGTAAATATTTCCTACCTTTAACCTTTTCGCAGGGAGATGGGTCAGGCGTTCCTGATGACCGCCGATATGCGTTTGTATACGTCATCTATCGCGCCCATGCCGTCCACCGTTTTGAGAACGCCTTTCTTGCGGTAGAACTCGGTCAGAGGGGCGGTGCGCTCGGTGTAGGTGGTGAACCGTTCCCGAACCACCTTCTCCGTGTCGTCGCTCCTCTGATACAGCTCTCCGCCGCACTTGTCGCAGACGCCATCCTTCTTTGGCCGATTGAACTCCAGGTGGAAGACGGCGTTGCAGGCCCGGCAGGACCTTCGCTCCGTGAGGCGTTTTATCAAGGCCTCCTGGTCCACCTCCAGGTCGATGGCCATCTCCACCTTGAAGAACTCGTCCAAGGCCTGGGCCTGCTCCAGGGAGCGGGGGAACCCGTCCAGCAGCACTCCGCCCTTCAGTCCCTTCAGCTTCTCCCTGATCAGCCCGACGACAAGGTCGTCCGGGACCAGTTTGCCGGCGTCCATGTATCCCTTCGCTTTTACGCCCAGCTCCGTCCCGTTGCGGACCGCCTCGCGCAGCAGGTCCCCCGTGGATATCTTGGTGAAACCGAACTCGGCTACCAGCCTCTCGGTCTGCGTTCCCTTGCCCGATCCCGGAGGTCCCAAAAGCACGATCCTCAGGTCCATGCTCGGCCATGCCACTACCCATAAATCATCTTTGCGATTTTTCCGTCCCTGCGGCAATAGGATTATCTCTTGGTCTGGCAATCAAACCCGCATGCTTAGTGGGGAATTGGTCGGATTGATGCCATTGCAGACCACCGACGAACTGACGATCTACAAATGGCTGAACGACCCCCGGGTGCGCAAGGCCGCGGGGCGTCCCGTCTGGAAGCCCGCCTACAGTTTGGAGCAGGTGCAGGACCTGATCAAGGAACGGCTGGCCCAGCCCTCCCGCTTCGACCTGGTGGCCTTGGACCTGCGGGCCGAAAGGCCGATGGGGCTGATCGAGCTGGCGCACATCAATCCCATGAGCGATTCCGCCCAGATTTCTTTGATCTGGGGAGAGAAGGGGGAGCAGGCCGTGATGATCGAGGCCCTGGTACTGGCTACCGAATATGCCTTCAACTCCCAGGGACTGCATCGCCTGTGGACCAGGGTCCCCGCCCGGGAGAAGGGGACGATCGCCGCCTTCCGGAAGGTGGGATTCAAGGAAGAGGGGCGGTTGCGCGAGGACCATTTTGGTGACGGGGCATGGCAGGACTCGGTCCTGCTCTCCCTGCTGTCCGCGGAGGCCCGGCCATGCTGAGCGGGGAGAAGGTGGACCTGGTGGCGGCGGAACGGGCGTACGTCCCCTTGTACGTCAAATGGATCAACGACCCGGAGGTGACGCGATGGCTGAAGGCCGATCCCCCGTTCAGCACGGAGATGGAGCATGGATGGGTGGATAGGCTGCGCCGGGAGGGGAGAATGACCTTCACCATCCTGACCAAGGACGGGCGGCCGATCGGCAACATGGGAATGGAGGAGATCGTCTGGAAGTACCGGAGGGTCACCATCGGCATCATGATCGGGGAGAAGGATTGCTGGGATAAGGGATACGGCAGCGACGCGATCACGACCTTGCTGCGCTATTGCTTCGAGGAGATGGGCATGAGGAGGGTGGACCTCATCACCGATTCGGAGAACCACCGGGCGCAGCGCGCATACAGCAAATGCGGCTTCAAGGTGGAAGGGCTGTTGCGACAGTACCGCACCAAGAACGGCCGCGTCATCGACGACGTTATGATGGCCATGCTGGCGGCGGACTGGTTCACCATGCATCCGCCCAAGGAGCGGATGGCATAAGGTATTAGTAGCAAAATATCATTGGCCTTAATCCTAGGCAGGGGTAGCCAAGCCTGGCCAACGGCGCTAGATTCAGGGTCTAGTCCTTAGTGGTCCGAGGGTTCAAATCCCTTCCCCTGCACTTTTCCCTCTCATTTCTCTAGGGTAACCGCTTCATCCCTTCAGGTGATCTTTTTCGCATGATTATTTTTCATACCCTTATTCACGACCCTTTTTCACCATAAGCAAAACATACAAATATTACATGTAATCATATGGTGATTATGGTGATATAGGTGAGAATAACACCGGCGAAGTGGGATGCGGAATACGTGTGGCTGAGGAACGAGGAAGGAGTTCGAGCGTTGCAGGCCGAACCGAAGGTAAGGGTAAGAAAGGAGATGAGCTGGATGGCGCCCAGGAAGGTCGGCCGCCCGACCGTGCTGGGAATGGCCCTTCAGATTCTTGGGGCGGCGATGCTGGGGCTCCTCGCAATGAACGGCAACTCTATGATGCTGCTGCCACTGGCGGCGATGATCGGAGGAGAGGTCATTTTTATTTCCTCCTTGGACCATAGGGGGAAGCGTTCAGCGGGAGACCATTGAGATGACCAACGTTACCATCAGGGGCATCGATGACCAGACCTACCTCAAGTTCTCGGCCCAGGCCACCCTGGAGGGCGTGCCCATCGGGGAACTGGCCACCCGGGCCATGAACGAGTACTTGGATAAGGACCAGGGAAAGATCTACCGGATCGGAAATCTGGAGGACATTTCGATAAACAAGAACGACCTGGAATCGCTGGACGGAGCAGTGATCCTTCAGAACATCGAGCGCCTCACCCTGGAGGCCGACCTGGACTGGCCACTGGTCAACGAGAGGATAAGGTCCATAGAGAACATTGAGATGCTGGTCCTACCCAAGGGGATCTCCAAGTTCCAGATGCTCACCAAGGCCAGGAACGTAGAGAAGATCCGAACGGCCTGAACGCCCCGACATCACTTAATATCGCCCAAGACCATGGACGGGCATGGTCGCGCTCACCCCAGAGATGCAGGAGCTTTTCAAGGGAACGAAGTACTTCGCTTTGGCCACCGCCTCCAAGGGCGGAGACCCCAACGTGGTGCCCATAGGAATGGCCATCCTGATGGACCCGGAGACCATCTGGATCGGGAACCAGTTCTTCCGCCAGACCTTGGAGAACGTGAAGGAGAACCCCAGGATCTCCTTGCTGGTGTGGACCGCCGGGGTACCTGGATGCCTGAAGCTGAAGGGGGAGGTCACCCTGGATGAGAAGGGTGCGAACTACGAGAAGATGTATAAGATGGTAAAGGAGCGCAAGCCCAACCTGGAGTGCAAAGGGCTGCTCATAATGAAGGTCACTGACGTCTTCGACTGCCGTTCCGGGGCGGAGGCGGGGAAGCGCCTGCTCTGATCAGGCCTTATCGGTGAACGCCGGCTGCTTCAAGGCCAGGCGCACGGCGTCCGCGAACATTATGAGACCGATCAGGGCCAGGAAGAAACCCAGCAGCCAGCTGCCGTAGAACTCCACCGGGGGCGCCTTAGTCTCCCCCTGAGCGAACATAGTGGCCAGGATCATCGGCAAGAAGGCGAAGAAGGTCCTGGTCCAGATGCGGCGGTCCTGCACCGCCCATATGGAAAGAAGTGCCACCAGCATGATCCAGTACCCGCCGTGCACCTTGGGATAGAAGATGAAGAAGACCATTAACATCAGGGTGACGCTCTGCCATATTGGCATCTTCTTGTAGTAAGGGTAGAGGTAGGCGAAGGCCATGGCCCCGCCCAATATAGCGAGCTGCACCAAGCTGGGAAGGTTCCAGCCACCCATGTACAGGAAGTGCCAGATGGAGTGCCCGCCGGTCGGCCTTCCCTCCTCGCCCAGGAAGTAGAAGTTCAGGAAGAAGGAGAAGTCGTCCCAGCACATGACCACGAAGGGAAGGGCGATCAGGCCGGTGGCCAAAGCTAGGAACAGCACGGAGGTCATACGCCCCTTCCAATCCCGCTGCTGCAGGAAGTGCACCGGAAAGAGCAGTATGGGGAACATCTTGGTCCATACGCCCACCCCGATGGCGGCGGAGGCGGAGTTCTGACGCTTCAGCAGCATCAGCACGACCGCCAGCATGAAGATGAAGGCCACTATCGACTCGTCCTCCCCGGTGCCCGATTCCACTATGGTGTACGGTGAAAGGAGAACGATCATACCGGCGAAGTAGGCCTTGTTCTCGTCCAGATGGCGCAGTCCGAGGTATAGGAGCGCCGACAGCAGGAGGGCGAACAACGAGAAATAGGCGCTCCATACCCAATCGTGCTCCGCCCCTCCCAGCAACTGTCCTGGTACGAGAAGATAGTTGATTATCGGCGGGGTCTCGGTGTGCACGTCCCGATAAAGAAGCCCGCCGTCCAGGATGGTCTGAGTCCTGGCCCGGTAGACGTCCATATCTGGATGGGAAAGGTCGGGATCGATGGCCGCCATCAGTACGGCGTTGTCGAACACGATCATAGTGCCGTAGACCAGCAGGGCGACCGTGGCGTAGAGGAGGAGCTTCCGCCCGGGCGACATAGCGCATATCTTCGCCAAAAGTCCTTCGAAACACTTGGCCATGCCGTTCATACCATATCCCTAACCTTTCTGGCGGAGGGCGGCGATCTCCTCCTTGTGGTCCTCCTTGAACTTGGAGAAGTCGCGGAGGGTGATGAAGGGGACGGTGTAGAACTTGATGTATGATTTGCCGGAAGGCCGGTCGTAGTGGACTATCGGCACCTCGGCGATCTTCATGCCCTTGAGGGCGGCCAAGGGCAGAATGAAACGGTGCAGTCCCTGGTATCCTTCAGGATCGAAGCCCATGGCCACCGCCTTCTCCCTCCGGAAGGCCTTGAAGCCGCTGTTCTGGTCCTTGATCTGCAGTTTGAACTTGCGACGGATTATGAAACGGTTGTAGGTGCGGGAGATGAAGCGCCTTACGAACGTATCGGTGCGTTCCCTCCTCCAGCCGGTGACCACGTCGTACCCCTCCTCCATCTTTGACAGGAAGAGGGGTATCTGCTTCGGCTCGTACTGGCGGTCGGCGTCCATGATGATGACCACGTCGCCCCGGGCCTGCTGGAAGCCGGTCCGTATGGCGTACGACCGCCCCAGGTTCCTCTCGTGATGGACCGCCCGGACATTGGGATGGTCCTCGGCCAGCTGGTCGCATATCTCCCCGGAGCGGTCGGTGCTACCATCGTCGATGAGGAGGACCTCACCATCGATGCCCCTTTCCGAGTAAACGGCAAGTATGTCCTCGGTCAGCGGTCCCAGGTTCCCTTCCTCGTTCTTGAGCATCAAGACGGTGGTGCACTTCAGTTTAATCCCCTCTGGTTGTTTTCGCTCTCCTTGCTCGGAGCGGACCGGACGCGCTGATCTATGACCATGGCTAGCAGGCTGACCGGCACGGACAGCCAGATAGAGGTGATCGCGCTTAAAAGCCCTGCGGTCGCCGCCACGTGGGGGTCCAGGCCGCTGGCGGTGAACACCGCCGACGACATCAGCACGTTGCCGCTGCCCGCGGTGAGCACGACGGTGCTCAGAGAGGCCAGGCTGGCGGAGGCGATGACCGCCACCAATGATACGTCCACCCCTAGGGCCTCGATGATCAGGTACAGCCGGAAGATCTCGTTGGCCCAAATGAAAGCCGTGAGCACGACCGGCCAGATCGTCCGCCTCCAGTTCCCCTTGAGGTCCAGGGCCTCGTTGAAGGAGGTGACCGTGTTCATGACCTTGGCCGAATACTTGGCGCCCTTCTCTCCTTTGATCACCTTGGAGGTCATGCGCGCGCCCCAGCCGCCCATCCTGAGCAGGAGCTTGGGACGGACCAGAACGTAAATGAAGAACAGGTTGGCCAGGACCATCATGGCCACCAGTACCATCAGGTAACCGCGGAACTCTTCCACTATGGACGCCAGAAGCAGGAACAGGCTGGTCACGGTCAGGATGGTCAGCACCGCGAAGTCCATTATTCGCTCGGTGACCACGGAAGCCAGTCCCTTCCCCACGGCCACCCCCTCCCGGGTGTTCATCTCGATGATGCGGGAGGTCTCCCCGATCACCCTTCCAGGTATGAGGTTGTTTATGGCCTGGGACAGGGAGAAGGCGGCGAAGATGGAGCGGAATGATATGCTGTGCCCGGCGTGCCTCATCAGCACGCCCCAGCGGTAGGCCTTGAACACCAGGTTGACCAGGTACAGGACCACGACCAGGAATATCAGTTCATAGTCGATGCCCTTCAGGGCCACCCAGACCTCTTCCGGGTTTGAGGCTAGCACTACCAGTACGATAAGGGCAATCGAAATGCCCAGCCTTATCTTGGTGCCAAGGCTCATTCTCCCCGTGGTCCATCCCCTTCCCCGATCCGAACGGACCTTTGTCTGAACGACGATCGGACCCGTTGGCTGGTTGATGACTAGGATGAACTTATTTGAAATTTTGGTAAGAGCGTGTTGATTCAGCGATATGGACAGCAAGTAATGTATTGGACGGGGTACATGACAGAGAGGATAGTATGCGTATACTGGTCATCTACGACACCGTTTCCGGTAACACGGAGAGGATCGCCCAGTTGATCGCTGAGGAGCTGGGCGCGTCCGGCCATGATGTCTCCTGCCGCCGACAATCCGTTTCTGGGGAGGAGGACTTTATGGGCGTTCCGCTGTGGGTGATCGGATCGCCGACCCATTGGGGCCGCGTTCCCTTTCGTTTCAGCACCCTCCTGCGCAACGCTATGAAGGACGCCGGGAACGATCACGATTTTATCGCCTTCGATACGCGAATCGATAAAGTGCATTCAGGTGCCGCCGACCGGGTGCACCGGCTTATGGTCAAGGAGGGGCTTCGGCCTCTGCTGTCCCCACAACCATTCATCGTGGAGGGTAACCAACTGCGCGAGGGTGAGGAGGAGAAGGCCAGAGAGCTCGGACGTACCATATCCTCACTTCTCTGATCTCAGAGGGCGACGGCCTCGCTGTCCTCCTCAGCGTCCTTGTCCACCTTGATGGCCAGAAGCAAGGCCAGGGATATCAGCACGAAAAGGGACGATACTAGGAAGAGGGCTAGATATCCGAAGTACTGAGCAACCACTCCGCCGACGAGGGAACCGACGATGGTGGCGACCCCGCGCACGGAGTTGTAAAGGCCCATGGACTGACTGCGGAACCTTCTAAGGGACATTCCGGCCACTAGGGAGTCGCCGGCCACTATCAGCAGGGCCCAGCACATACCTGAGATGCCATTGAGCAGGCACATCAGAATGAACAGCGAGGTCAGGTCCAGGGGGGCCAGGGTCACGATGAAGAACAATGGGAATATGACCATCCTGAGACTGAAGGCGACACCTTGGACCCGGCGGCCTCCGAAACGGTCCACCAGCTTTCCGGTGTAAACGTAGAATATCAAGGATATGAAAGAGCTGGCCAGGTAGACGGCGAACACATGGGCGCTGCTGAGCCCTACGTATTGGCTCAGGTAGATCGGAAGGGCCACGTAAAAGCTCAGGAAACCGGTGAACGCCAGGAAGACGACCGCGCAATATTTCTTCAGGTTCCTGGAGAAGTTGACCGGACTGATGTTCTTTCCGGACAGTTCCACTATGTACAGGAGACGATGGGGCATGTATCGCATCTTCTCCACCAGATAGACGGGGGTGCGATAGAGGTCGAACTGCGGCAGCTCCTTTCTCAAGACCCTGTTCGAAGGTTCCCGCATGTAGTGCCATCCCAGGAAGACGGAGAGGAACCCAAGGCCGCCGGCCAACATGAAAAGGGCGCGCATCTGTACGCCATCACCTTCATCGGGGAACAGCGTAAGCCAGGCCGTTCCGATGATGAGCCCCAATACCCAGCCAAGGCCGCCGACCCGGCTGAAGTCACCCAGCCGCTTGGCCCATTGCTGACGGGGAAAGCACTCCAGCACCATCACCGTACCCACCGGGGCTATGGACGCCCCCATGAAACCGAATATGAGATTGGCCACGTAATACTCGGTCATGCTCCCCGCGAAACCCATCAGGAACAGGGAGAAGGCCACGCCCAGGAAGCCAAGCAGGACGAAGGGGACCCTCTTGCGGGTGGTATCGGAGAGATTGCCCCAGAGGATGGCCCCCGGCACCGAGGCCAATGATATGGCCGCGTTGACTATGCCTACCTGGGCCACGGTGCCCTTGAGACCTTCGGTTATGAACAGGGGTATCAGGGCGTTGGTGCTGCCCGCGGATAAATTGTAGGGGAGGAAGGAGTAGTACCACTTCTCTTCTTTAGCGCGCTCCTTGTCCATTGCTCACCTGGATTGTTAGCCCTTATGCATATACTATCCGATTCCACAAATGACGATGCTCAGGCCGCCCCGAGCAGGACGGCAAGCGCCACCGAAAGCAGAACGACCAGGGAAACCAGGACGAACCGGCGGTCCCTCTCCCTGATGAAAACGCAGAGGGAGCCGAACACCCTGGCCAACGGGGTGGCGATGAGCAGGACGATGCCCAGGGTGAGGAAGGCGGCCGGCTGCAGTTCCAGAAGCTGAGAGGGTATCTTCCCCAGGGGCACCACCGAAGCCTCCTGGTCCCCCGTGATGATCCCCAGGGAAAGACCGAAAAGCATCAGCGCCAGGCTGAGGACCATCCCCCAGCGCAGGATCGGCTGCACCACGTCACGCAGGGCGGACTGGGAGGTCATCAGGCACCACCCCACAGGCCGAAGGCCTTCAACACCATGGTAACGGCCACCACGAAAAGGAGAACGGAGAACCACTTGCGCAGGTCGCTCGAAGAGTACCTGGACATTAGCATGGTGCCTACGTAGGCCCCGGCGAACGTGCCCAAGGCCACCGCTCCGCAGAGATAGGTGTTCAGCAGACCGTGCCCGTAGAAGATTATGGCCCCGGTGAGAGCGGTGACGCCGATCATGAAGTTGCTGGTGGCCGCGGCCGCCTTCAGCGGAACGCACATGCACAGGTTCATCACCGGCACCTTGACCAGCCCGCCCCCGACGCCCAATAGCCCGGAGAGCATGCCGGCCACGCTGCTGTAGGCCAGTCCTTTCTTCAGCCCCTTGACGCCGTAGCTCACCTCGCATCCGCTCCGGGGATCGACGTACTGGCAGGAAAGGTCTACCATCTGCCCCTCCGCCTCGGTCTCCTCCGGGGTGAACAGCACCTCGGTGCGCCGGAGCATGGAGTATCCGGCGTACACCAGGAGCATGGAGAACAACAGGAACAGCACGGCCTGGTTCGTGTACACGGCGATGAGCGCACCGATGATGGAGCCGATGGTGGTGGACATCTCCAGGAACAGGGCGAGGCGGACGTTGGTGAGCCCCTGCTTAACGTACCTGGTGGCGGCTCCGGTGGAGGTGGCGATGACGCCGATCAGACTGGCTCCGATCGCCTCCTGCATGGGAACTCCGAAGCCCAGCGTGAGCAGTGGAATGATGATCAGCCCGCCGCCGATGCCCATGAGCGCCCCGATGGCGCCGGCGCTGATGCACAGGAGCGCTATCAGCAAGAGGACCAGCGGTTCCATCGTGCGGCGATGGCCTGACTAGGACATAATGCTAGCGGGAGAATGGTTTATAACCCCGCGCTACATGAAAGGGGCATGGGCCTGCTGCTGGTCAGGTACGCGGAGATGGGACTGAAGAGCCCGGGGGTGCGCCGTTACTTCGAGAAGGTGCTCACCTACAACATGATGGCCGCCCTGGCCCGGGAGCGGGTCGAGGCCTTCGTGGAAAGCCAGTACGGCCGACTGTTCGTGACCACCGACCGACCGGAGGAGGCCTCCGCCGTGCTCAGGCGCGTCTTCGGGATATCCTCGTTGAGCCACGTCCAGGAATGCACATCGGACGTGGGGGACATAAGACGCCTGGCCCTGGAGGTCGCCCTCCCCCTGCTCAAGGACGGCTCCACCTTCCGGGTGGAGGCCCGCCGGAACGGCGTGCATCCTTACACCAGCATGCAGCTTGCGGCGCAAGCGGGCGAGGAGATCTACGAGGCCAACAGGCACCGGGGGGTGCGGGTGGACCTGCATCACCCCGACCTGATCGTTTACGTGGAGGTCCGCGACCGCCGGGCGTACGTCTTCAGCGAGTACCTGGACGGTCCCGGGGGACTCCCTATGGGAAGCCAGGGGAAGGTGGTGGCTTTGATAAGGAACGAGCGGGACGCCCTGGCCGCCTGGATGATGATGAAGAGGGGCTGCCGCGCCCTGTTCCTGGTGGAGAACGAAGAGGCCATGCGCATACTGGAGCGCTGGGACCCTGAGCCCCGGAAGGTGCGGGGGCCCGTCGACAAGGCCGTCCAGGCCAGCAAGGCATTCGGCCTGGTGGTCGGCTGGTCCCTGGAAGAGCTCCAGGCGCCCCATACGTTGGATGTCGATGTCCCGGTGTACCATCCCCTCATAGGGATGGGTGAAGAAGAAGTGGAAAGGCGTTTGAAAGAGATCAAGGGGTAGGCGTTCCGCCTACTTGATCTGCCTGTGGTGGGCCCTGACGGACGGGCGCGCCTTCTCCGCACCCTTGCCCTTCCAGCGCAGCCCGCGTCCCTTGCGTCCGGCGGAGGTCTTGCCGCGGAACACCCGGTTCTTGTTGGCGTTGTCGCACAGCCAGTTCAGGTTCTTGTCCGCCTTGATCGAGGGGTGGTGCTTGTCCACCAGGATGATCTCGTACCAGACGTTCTTGCCGTCCTCGCCGACCCAGTAGGAATTGAGCACCTCGAGGTTGGGGTAGCGCTTGGCGGCCCTCTCCTCGGCGATCCGCTTCAGGCTCTTGCCCATGGTGATCTTGTTCATACCCTCGCGCTTGGCCCGGCGTCCCTTGTATCCCATGCGCTTGCGCAGCCCGCCCTTGCGGACGTGGCCGCGGACCATGATGATCCCCTGTTTGGCCTTGTAGCCGAGAGCGCGGGCGCGGTCCAGACGGGTGGGGCGCTCCAGGCGGCAGAAGTTGGGCTCCCGCCTCCAGATGATGAGCCTCTCCCACATCAGTCCCTTCACGTAAGAAGCATCAGGCCGGTCCCAGGCATCGGATATGTAAGAGTACATGCTCTTTCCGTTCACTGGCCTGGGCCCTTCCTCGTTATCGTCGACCTTGTTGTCTACCATTTGTATCACCAGTGCCGCGGTTGGCGGCGCTTCGGGATTCGCCCCTTTCGGGGTACATGTCCGGCGAGACTTGTCTCGCTACGATGCCCACAGATAATGTAGCCCTATTTAAACGATTTCCTGAACGGACGTCAGAAATAATCATCCAGAGTAAGCTTCTTGTCCGTCTTCTTGACCTGCTCCAATCTCACCGTCGGCTTCTTCGGCTCATCGGGAGAGTAGTCGAACAGGTTGGCCTGCTGGTTGCCGTTCATGAGGTCCTTGTCTCCCCAGCCGAATACCTCTGTCGCCCGGGACAGCGTCTGCGCCAGGCGCTCGGCGTAATAACGGTAGTCGGGGGCGTAGGTGAACTCCTGACCGGAGATGTACGGTTGAACCTCCTGCGGCTTCCGGCGGGAGTTCGTTACGACCCAGGACACCTTCATTCCGGGAACGAACTCGTACCCCATCTCCATGAGCTTCTTGGCGGTCTGCACCGTGGCCTGGGCGTCCGGGTTGGCGTAGTCCTTGAAGTTCCGGCAGCCCTTGGATATGATCAGCTTCTCCAGCGGCACCTTCCCGGCCAGGGTGTCCTGGACGTAGGAGCGGGCGGCCTTCACCGCTTCGTCCGTCTTCCCGTCCATGATGAACTCGAAGACGGTCATCAGGGATTCGGACTGCAGGTCGAAGGCGTCCGTTCGCCGCACCTCGTACCCCCGGATGACCAGCTCCTCCTTGGGCCAGACCATGCGGCCTACGTAACGCTTCTTCTTGCCGTGGGAGAAGAGCGGTTCCATGATCTTCTCGAACTCCAGGGAGCCGCCCTCCTTGGAGAAGCGGGCGGCCAGCTCCTTTCCGAACTGCAATGAGCCTTCCAGGTTGTCATGAGGGGACTGGACGAAGATGGAGTCGGTGTCCGAATAGATCACGTTCACCCCTTCGTCCGTAAGCGATCTGATGATTCCCTTGGTGGTCTCCCGGGCGAAGGCGGTTATACTGCCGCCTATGGAGCGGTCGGTGAAGCGGTAGAAGGATGAGGCGAAAACGCCATAGAAGGAGTTCATCAGGATCTTGATGGCCCCCTGCAATCCGTCGTAATAGTGCGCCTCCTCGGGGTCCTTGGCCTTCTTGGCCAGAGCTTTCGTCTCATCCCTCCGGCGCATCAGGTCGGCCAGGATTGACGGAAGTATGCCGGGCTGCTGCTCCTTGCTCAGGAAGCGCACGCCCAGCGGCGATACGATGGTTCCGTTCTCATCGCGGGTGGTGAAGCAGATGTTCCTGGCTATGATGAGGCTGGGGTACATGGACTTGAAGTCCAGCACGCAGACCCAGTGATAAACGCCCGGCGATATCTCGTGCACATACCCGCCCTCGATGGCGTTCTCCTCGTTATCGTCGTAATTGCCCGTCAACGGCACGGCCACTCGCGGCAGGTGGCGGTCGGCGGCCCGTATCATTATGGCGTCGATCAGCTGGGAGGAACCGGAGTTCAATACGTCGTCCACCGGCATGCGCGATACCGCCGCCAGGTCCATCCCTTTCCGGATGCGTCCGACCTTGCCCAGTATCTTGAGCGCGAGCTCGGCGTCGCGCTTGCAGTACGCCAGCACCTTGTCCCGGTTGTTCACCCACTCCTTGTCGATGGCCCGGGGATCGTAATCCTCCCCGACCTTCATCTTCATGTCCACGTCCAGCTTCTCCTCGCCCAGGAGGGACTTGGAGACGGCGTTGAGAGTCTCCTGTTTGGGCTTTATCTCGATCTTCACCGCCCACCAGGCGTCGGCGATCAACCGTCCGGTGCAGCGCCAGAAGCGGTTCATCACCCGGCGGGGGTTGGAGCGGTCCCTCCCCCACTTCAGCTCGTCTATGCCGAACTTCTTGGCCCTCTCCATTATGAAGGGGATGTCGTAACCGTCGATGTTGTAGCCGGTGATGACGTCGGGGTCCTCCATCTGGATGACCTCGGTGAACCTCTCGATCATCTCCTTCTCGGTGCCTACCAAAGCATCGCCGGTCCTTATCCCCCCCTCGTCCTTGATGACGTAGCAGATGGTGTAGATCGTCTCGTCGGTGATGGAGTTCTCTATGTCGAAGCTCAGGATCTTCAGCTTGGGCGTGAACGGGGGGATCTCGGTGAAGCCGCGCAGGTTCACCACCAGATCGGTGGTGTAATCGCCCTTGATCTCCTCCCCGCGGGCGGTGAAGCAGGCCGGGAGATCGTTATCGTAAATGAAGCGGTGATGGAAAGGAATGTCCGCGGCGAAGACCTCCATGCCCTGGCGCTTGAGCTCGCTGCGATATCCCGGAACGGCCCAAGGGAACTTTATGATGACCTTGGAGCATCTCTGGACCCGGCCCTTGTTGATCAGGAAGAGGTCCACCGGCTCGATGGTGAGGAAATCGTCCTTGCCCTGGACGTAAGGAAGGACGTCCTCCGGCGCCGCCGCGACATGGAAGTAGGGGCGGAAGCCGGTCTTGCGCAATGTTATCGATCGACCGTCGCGGGTCTTGCCGAACAGCTCCACCACTATGCTGTCGTTGTCTCCTCTCGAATAGGAGGCCGTGAGAAGCCGTACGTCCCATTCACCCATGTCTACCTCTTCGCCACGATGGTCATCACGTCCTCGTTCTCCAGCAGGTGGTCATGGCCCACCACGCGGTGCGTTCGGGCATTTATCGCTCGAATGAAGTTATCACCCAGGTCGGTGTGCACCTTGTAGGCCAGGTCCTTGGCGTTGCTTCCCTTCCGGAGAAGGAAGGCGTCCGGGAGCACCCGACCGTCATGGTCGGTGAGGTGCGTCTCATCCTCCACCGGATACACCACGATCTGCTCCAGCAGCTCGTAGGTGACCGTCTCCAGACACTTCTGGACCCCGGTGCCGTCGTATTTCCCCATGACCTGGGCCATGAAGTCCAACGCTTTCTTCTGGTTGGGGTTGAGCTTGGCCGGGTCGTTGATCTGGAATGCTTTGTCGCCAGGCACGTAGGTCACCAGCCCGGCCTTGGCCGCTCGGCGCAGCGCGAGCTCCGTCTCGGCGCAGGTCGGTACGGTGAGGTATCCCTCCAGCTCGCTCAGGCGCTTCATCAGCTCGGGATCGGCCGCGTCCGCCTTGTTCAGGGCGATGATCATGGGCTTGCTCATCTTCCTTATGTTGGCCGCCAGACGGTAAAGGTCCTCATCCTTCCAGTCTATTATCTTGTGCGGCATGTTCGAGGACCGCAGGGCCGCGGAGACCTGCAGCTCGGTCACGCCCAACCCGGTGAGGCGATCGTGGATGACGATCTCGATCTTCTGCCCTTCCAGGTGCGCGCCCCGGGCCAGCTTGTCGAACCCCTTGAGCATGATGCCCTTGATCCACTGGTTTATCTCCTTCTCCAAGAACTGCAGGTCCTCCACCGGGTCGTGGCTTCCCGGTCTGACCGAGTTGCCTTCGCAATCGGTGGAACCGCTGGCATCGATGACGTGAATGAAGGCGTCCGCCTGACGGAGGTCGTCCAGGAACTGGTTCCCGAGACCTTTCCCTTGGCAGGCGTCGGGGACCAGCCCGGCCACGTCCAGCAATTCGATGGGCACCAGGCGTACGCCGTTCTCGCAGGCGGAGTTACGAGGATTGCACTTGACGTTGAACTCCAGGTGCGGGCACTTGGCACGCACGTAGCCCATGCCCTTGTTGGGCTTGATGGTGGTGAACGGGTAGTTCGCGATCTCCGCGGTGGCCAGGGTGGCCGCGGAGAAGAAGGTGGACTTCCCTACGTTGGGTTTGCCGACTATCCCGATTAGCATGTTCTCTCCTCCCCTCCATAAGGTGGCGGGGGTTAAAATGATTGCTCGAAGGCCGCCGGACCGCGGGTCTATCTGTCGTCAGGGAAGGCCACCTGGGGACGTTTGGACAGAAAGGAGGCGGGAACGTCATCCACCATCCTCTGAGCGTCCCTGACCTTCAAACCCAGTGATAGCAGGTTCGGCGGCATCCAGTCATTGCCGGTCGGGTCCACAGGTCCAATGATCAGCGCCTGGTCCGGACAGTTGGAGGCCAGCCCGGCCGGGTAGGTGAGGAAGGAGGCGCAGCTGGGTCCCCAGGGCGCGCTGGTGGACGTGAACACGTTCGGCGTGCCGAAATGGTGCAGGGTGAGCAGGTTCCTCAGCTGCTCCGCTTCGGCGAAAAGAAGTATCGACCTTGGCGTCCCTTCGCCTTGCCGGTACCGGTCGCAGGTCTTCAGGCAAAGATATCTTTCTGGCGCGCGAATCTTTCCGACGAAGGCCTTGCTGCGCGTGACCATCTCCGGGTCCCTCTTCAAGTATTCCGCCTCCCCGTGGCGGAAGGCGGGGGAGCCGGTGGATATGAAGTACTTCAGTCCCTCGGGCATCTCGGTCAGTCCCATCCAGGTCTGTCCGCCCGGGCATACCCCGGAACGGGCGTCGTGGCCTATGTAGAGCATTGGCTCCTCTCCGTTGGCGCACATCAGCACCGCTTTGGCGATGCACCGGTCGGCCTCTCCGAAAGGCCGCCCCTCCTTCGGACGTTCCTTGCTCTCATAAACGCACAGGGGCTCCAGCGTCAGATGCCCGGCCTCCTTCAGCGCACGTCCGATTTCCGGTATAACGACCTGGTCGCCGCCTTCCATACTTTTCCCTCGGAATGACATTTACCGGAGGGATAATGAAAATGACCTTCACTGCGGGGCGGTCAGGGCATCTGACAGCTCGGCTATCTGCGCCGGGGTCAGCCGCTCCACCCTCTCGTCCAGATATGGTACGCCGGACCGGTCCTCGGGCAGCATCCTCTTCTGTTTGAGCACCGTGCCGATCTTCTTCCGCCTCTGCTGGAAGAGCACGTCCACCAACCTAAGGAAGAGTTTCTCGTCCTTCACCGGGAAGGGAGCGGGGCGGGGGGTCAGCAGCACCACGGTGGAATCCACCTCCGGCTCCGGCCAGAAGCGGGAGCGGGGAACGTTCTCCAACAGCTTGCATTCCGCCCGGTAGAAGACGTTGACCGACAGACGGGAGTATTCCTTGTCCCCGGCCGGGGCGGCCATGCGCTCGGCGAACTCCCTCTGGACCATTATCACCGCCCTCTTGAAGTCCATATCCAGAAGGTGGAACAGCAGCGGAGAGGAGATGCTGTACGGTACGTTCGAAATGAACAGGTCGAACCGCGGCGGTTCCACTTCCAAGAAGTCGCCCTGCATCACCTCCATCTGCGGGAAGGAATCCCTGAGGAAACGGACCGCGCCCTCCTCTATCTCGATCGCCGTGAGCTTGGAGGTGCGTTCCAGCAGAGCGGAGGTCAGTATCCCGAAACCGGGGCCGACCTCCAGGACGCGGTCCTCGTCGGTTATTCCTAGGTATTCGACCTCGCGTTCCGCCACGCGGCGGTCTATGAGGTAGTTCTGCCCCTTGGATTTCGAGGGGCGCACGCCATACCGTTCCAGAAGGGAGCGCAGCTCCCCGATGCTTATCATCTCAGCGGGAGACGAAGAGGCGGTACTTCTGGGTGGGATCGGCCAGCTCGACCTCGATGCGCTTGGCCACGACCTTCTCGGGGTGCTTGAAGGTCGGCAATCGAACGGCGATGTCGGCGAAGGACTTGAACGGTCCCTTCTTGCGCTCGTCCAGGATGGCCAGCATGGTCTTCTTGCCCAGCCCGGGGAGAAGCTCCAGCACGTGGTAGCGGGTGGTTATGGCCTGGGCCTCGTTGAAGAACTGCACGAAATGGGCCTCGTTCTCCCTCACCACCTCCAGGATGACGAAGGGAAGCTCGTTCTGGGAACCGGCGTTCAGCTCCTCGAAGCCGACGCGGCGCTTGACGTGGAGGATCTTGTCCCTCTTGTCCATGTCCTTTCCGATGTAGACCACTTCGCCAGGGGAGATTATCTCGCCCGGCTTGGGCACCAGCTCGAAAAGCTTGAACTCGGTGCTGCCCAAGGCATACGCTACCGGTTCCTTCCTGAATCCCCTCTCCGTAGGCAGTCCCTGCGGTAGATAATCTAGAATGTGGGCGTAGTCCTCCAAAGCAACACCAGCCTAAAGGTATTCGTTGACCAAGTTAATAATCTGCTCGCCCTGCTTCTTGTCGAGCACCCGCCTCTCCTTTTGGAAGATGAGGCGGACGTCGTCGAAGTGTGTGGGCATGATATCAGTGATCTTGACCGCCACCGCCTCGGCGTTGTTGAGGTCGCCAATGAACTCCAGTTCCAGCAGCTTCCCCTTCAGCTCCCTGGCCTGCTCGGCGCTGAGCTTAGCGCCTCTGGCATGCTCCAAGGCTAGCTTCTGCTCGGGAGTGAACTCCCTGGTTTCCGACTCAGCCTCCAGCATCTCCTTGACCTCGGCCAGGGTGACGTAGCGATCTTTGACCATTCAGATCACCGTCAGTTCTTGACCTTGCGCATGTGCTCAGGCCGGGTCACGACGGTCTTGTATTTGTCGCCGTCCCTGACGGACACCACATAGGCGCGCCCCTGGGCGGCCTTTACCGTCCCGGTCTTCCCATGGAAGCGGATGTGCGGCGCGCCCTTGATTATGCTGGGGTCCAGGTGTATGTGGGCCTGCTCCCCTACGTCGAACTGAACGAACTCATGGGTGATGGGGGAAAGTCCGCGGGCCCTGGGGCTCTTCCTGAGGATGTTCCTGCCTTTCCGCCTCAATCCGTGCGTTGCTTTGACCATATCTATACCTCATTGCTGTCGATGATCCCGATGACGTCCAGGGCGTCCACGGTACAGGGCGCTCCCAGCATCTCCGAGAGATTGGGTTGCGTTCTCCCTTGGTCGCCGTGCACGAACTCCTTCACGTAGGTGCCGGACTCGGTCCGCAGGCGCAGCGTCATGCGTTCCTCCTGGAATTCCTCCAGGACCACGTAGACGATGTACCGTTCGCGTTTCAGGTCCGCGCGCCTATGGGCCACCCTAACGGGCGTCCGCTGGACTATACGGGTTCTGTTGAACGTGCGAAGGACCTCATCCACTTTACCCTTATTAACTTTGCCGTGAATGGACACCTGAACGCGGTACTCCTTGTCCGAGGCGGCGTCCTTAATTCGGCGGACCTCCTCGCGGTCCGAGAACCGGAGCTGCTCCACCTCCACCAGCCCCTTTCCCTTCTCGTTGATCTCCTCTTGAAGGGCGGCGATGTCCAAGGCCCTCACCACCGGTGAGGATATCTCGATCACGAACGGACGTCCGGTACCTAGCATGAGCGCGTCGATGTCCTCCCTCCCCATGCCGTGGAAGAAGTGCTCCTTGGCCTTGGCGTGCGGCAGGATGACGTCCCCGATCTGCTCCTGCACGCTGGTCTGGTACATTTTTCCGGTATCGCCGCAGCGCTGGCATCCCTTGCCCTGGCACATCCGGCAGGGCCATTTGGTCTGCGGTATCTCCCGGGAAAGCTTGCGATAGCGGCCGTAGATGAACAATGGCGCTACGTCCAGCTCCACATGGGCGAAGCGGGTGTCGACCAATGCCACCACCTGCGGGTTTTTGAACTCCACGTCCTTCCCGTTCAAAGCGAAGACGGCCTTGCCTATCTCGCGATTCAGCTCGGACTTGATGGGCTCGGCGTGCTCCTGACCGGCCAGGGACCACAGCTCCTCCTCCTTGGCCTGCAGCACCGGGTCCACCCTCGTGCCGACCAAGAAGTTGTCGTACTGGACCTCCTGCAACTTGAGCGCGATGGCCTCGGCGAAGCGGGGTACCTGCTCGAATATCTCGTCGCATAGCCAGCATCTTTCGTGCTTCATCGGACCTAGGCCACGGGAGGAGCGGTCCTCGTCGATGAGCGCACGCAGCTCCTCCCCCCTCTTTAGATTGGTGGTCCCGGTGCCCACGTGCGCGAATAGCCGGCCTAGGCAGTGGTCGCACAGGTCGCGGTCCTGAGCCTTCAGGGCTTGCTCGAGAACTTCCTTCATGGTCGTGCGGCCTACCGTATTCGCATAATTAAATTATCGCGTGTTAACGGGGGAAAGTGCTTAATCCCATGTCGAGCATGCGTTCCGAAGAAGCTCATGGCCGAGAACGGTGACATGCTCAAGCTCCTAAGGGAGCGGGGATACGACGCCAGGTCACTTTCCGTCTCCCACCTGGACGAGGTGCGGGAGGATGTGGAAGGACTGTACAGGAAGGGTCTGCTGGCCGAGGAGCTTTACAAGGAATACCTTTTCCGGTTCAAGTACTTCGTTCCGGTCTCTTTCCCGGAGGCCAAGAGCATAATAGTGGTCTCGGTGCCGCAGCCCACCTGCGAGGTCATCTTCAACGTCAAGGGACGCAAGGTGCGGACCATCGTGCCCCCGACCTACGCCAAGGCGGTGGACGTGGACATGGAGATCGTGGACATGCTGGAGAAGGGTGACGGCAACGGCGTACATCTTATGAGGGCGATACTTCCGCACAAGACCTTGGCCGCCAGGACCGGTCTGGTGGAGTACGGGAGGAACAACATAGCCTACGTGCCCAAGCATGGGTCCTTCCACAGACTGACCAGCTTCTTCACCAACCGGGAGATGCCGGACGATTGGCAGGAGAAGAAGGTCATGGAGCGCTGCGCGGAGTGCGGCGCCTGCGTCAAGGCCTGTCCGACCAAGGCGATCGATGAGGACCGTTTTCTATTGCATGCGGAAAGATGCCTCACCTTCCACAACGAGATGCCCAACGAGAGGGCGTTCCCCGATTACGTTCTGGAAGGGATGCACAACGCCGTGGTCGGCTGCATGATCTGCCAGAAGGTCTGCCCCGTCAACGCTGAGGTTAGCAACTGGATGGTATGCTGTACCGAGTTCGATGAGGACGATACGGCCTACCTTTTGAAAGGTGATTTCTCCGGGCCCAGAGCGATGAGATTGACGGAACGGCTGGAACCCCTGGGACTGGAGCTGCAGCTATTCCCTCGGAATCTCTTAGCTCTTCTCAAAAACGGGAAATGATCAGAGGTCGAAGCCCATCTCGGCGATGTGCAGCTCGGCGCGCTTCCTTTCCAGGAACTTGTAGACCGTGGCGTGCTCGCTGCCGCTGAGCAGCATGTCGACCGCCGTACGCGCCACCGGCATCTGTACCGAATTGCCTATTATGCCTACGGTGTCCCCGTAGACCGAAAGGTGCACCCCGACCAGGTCCTCGATGATGCGGCGGGTCTTGCCGCCGGCGCCTATGACGCGAGCTCGCATGCGCACCAGCTGGTTGGTCCCCTTTCCAACGTAGTCGTCTATGTTCATTATCTCCAGATACTCGTCGTCGTCCAGCAATCGGAACGCCTTGTGCGGGGCGAAACCACGGCCTATGGCCTTGACGATGTCCATGATCTTTAACGGAAGGAGCGGGTCCTCGGTCTTCGTTTCGTCGAACGACACCTCGCCCTCCTCGGCGTCAATGGTTATCCTGATGCCGGTCCTCTGCTCCAGGAACTTCTTGGTCTCGCCGCCGTGGCCTATGAGCGCGCCTACGCGCTCCTTGGGGATCTTCATTATCTTCATATCTTTCTGACCCCCTGGACGTATCTCAGGACGGTCTCGTCGCTCCACACCTTGACGTCGATGTTGCGGAAGTAGCGGTTGATGTTCTTCACATCCCGCTTAAGGAACTCGATGGCATTGGGGTGGTCGGTCAACATGGCCTGGCCGCAGTCGATTATGTACGGCAGCCCGTCATGCATGAGTATATTGTATTCGCTGAGGTCTCCGTGCACCAGCCTGGCCTTCTGGTACGCCCGCTTCATGAAACGAACGATCTCCCGGTACACCTTCTGCGGTTCCTCGAGCCGCACGGAGCGCAGTTGCGGGGCGGCCATGACCTCGTCCCCCAGATAATCCATGATTATGACGTTCTTCAGGAAGCGCCTGGGGTGCGGTACGCGGACGCCCGCCTGCTCTAGTCGGTTGAGGTTCTTGAACTCCTTGGTGCACCAGGCGTATATCAGCTTGCGCGGGTTTCCGGTGAGGCCTTTGAAACGGGTGTCGCCCTCGATGTACTTGGCGATGTTCTTGAAGGTGGCATTGGAGGTTCGGTATATCTTCAGCGCCACCAACGACCCGTCGGGAGCCGTGGCCCGGAAGACGTTGCCTTCCTTGCCGGTCGATACTGGAAAATCGATGTTGGCGATGCGCTTCTCGCATGTCAGTTTGAAGATGACCCCGAGGGTGAGGTTGTCGAACACCTCTTCCATGACCTTGCGCCCTTCCTGCGAGCTCTCGAAGGAGCGGGTGAGGCGGAGCTTGTCCACCTTGCGGTCCAGCTTGAGGATGTGCTTGTCCTCGGTCGGCATCTCTTCCTCAGAATATGTCCAAGTTCTTCGGCAGAACCTTCTTGCGGCTCAGATGGCTCGCCTGGGTTTTGGTGTAACGGTAATGGACGTCGCACTTGTCGTCCTGGAAGTCCCACGGACGAACTATAACCAGATCGCCTTCGCGGATCCACATCCTCTTCTTGATCTTCCCGGGTATGCGGCCCATGCGGGACTTTCCATCGGCGCACATGATCTTGATGCGGGATGCGCCCAGCAGCTGGTCCGCTATCCCGAACATCTCGCCCTCCTTGATCTTCGGGTACGGGAGGCGAAAGATCTCCTCGCTCTCAGCGCCACTGCCCTGGTTGTAAGGTTCGTTGCTCAATGGAATCCTCCAATGGTAAGTTTCCTTTAAACCTGTTCCTCTATATAACATTGGTGTAACAGGGTCTAGACGGTGGCCTAGCTGGGACGGCGGCGCAGATTCACTCCAGTGCGTGCTGGATTATCTTGGTCATGTCGTCGACATTATACGCCGTGCCGCAGTATGAGCAGAACTTCAGGCCTTCCTGCTTGGAGTCTTTGTCGATGGTTATACTGGCGCCGCAGGAGGAGCACTTGTAGGGGATAGCTAGTCCCTTGGTTCCCACCTGGTTGATCAGCGCGTTCATGTCCACGGTGATGTGCTTTATGACCTTCTGATCGTCCAGGCGGCGCATGCGTCCGGCCTCTTCCCAGAAGCGGTACTTCTCCAGGATGACCGCGGCCTTTTCAAAGTTCCCGGCCTTTTCCATGTTGCGGGCCATGACCAGTTCGTCGATCATTTCTTCCTCGGGCAGCTTGTTGGGGTTGTCCTGCTTCCAGGACCGGATGAGCTTGCCGAGCCAGGGGTCGCCGTTCTCCAGGCCTTCGATCTTGGCCTGGTGGGCGTAGGCCTGCGCTTCCTGCTTGGCGCGGGCCATCTCGGCCGCTTCGGCCTGCTCCCTGGCGATGACCGCCACGCATTCCTTGCAGGCCAGTACACCTGCGCTCTTGTGCCTCTTCTCGATGGCCGGGACGATGCCAGCCATGATGATCGGCACGAACACGATCAGAAAGATGAACGAGATGATGATGTACTCCCAGCCGAAGGGCATTATTGGCTCTAAGAATGACAGTTGTTCCCGCATCCATGGGTCGCCCGTAGTCAGAAGGTTGAGGAAGAACATGGCGAATAAATATATGGCGAATATGGCAGCGAACGCCTTTACGATCATCAAACCAATGAAAGGCTTTCCGCACTTGGAGCATGAGCTTGTACCCTTCTTCGCGGCCACGAGGTCGGGAAAGTGATATTGTGATAATTAAATCCTATCTTCTAGGGTTCATAGGTCGCAGCCAATCGCCTCGATGATTGTGGAATCCTGCGGATGATAGCTTGGTTGGCCTAATCCGGTTCTCACTAATGTTTAAGTAATTAGTCAAATATCAAGCGCCAACCCACGCTCCCGTAGTGTAGTCCGGCCAATCATTCCGCCCTTTCGACATCGCTAAAAAGCGGTGGAAGGTAGGCGAAGACCCGGGTTCGAATCCCGGCGGGAGCACTTCAATTCTATCCA